>Ga0164241_10000329_pt1 | contig 98248 bp, 81 predicted proteins | sample OricomyardsoilBY_FD_108780 | JGI IMG/M metagenome (GOLD analysis project Ga0164241, IMG submission 108780) | Backyard soil microbial communities from Emeryville, California, USA - Original compost - Back yard soil (BY) | ecosystem: Environmental > Terrestrial > Soil > Unclassified | place: USA... | reverse complement strand
GAGCTCGAGCTCGATCGAATGGGGTGGCCTGGTGCCGCTTACGGAAGCTTCTGCGAACGAGGCTGCGGATTGGCAGCCCAATGATGTGATGAATCGTCAGCGGACGGGGGTGGGCATCACGACCGCCAGCAGCTGTTGTACGAGCCCGACCCGTCAGCCCTTTTTCAACACCCTGCTAACCCTTGAGGGCGTGGATCTGCAGCTTGAGCAGCACGTCGTCTTTGATCAAATCGTCGGGCATGCCTGGGTAAACGATGCCGAAGTCTTTGCGGTTGATGGCGAACTCGGCGTTCACGTCGACCGCATCTGCTCCAACCTTGATGGTGGCAGGAAACGAGACGGACTTGGTCACGCCGTGAAGCTGCAGGTTGCCCGTCACGGTGTGGCTGGCGCCTTTCTCGCCGCCCGGCTTGATGGCGGTGGAGGTGAAGGTTGCCTGGGGAAACTTCGCCACATCGAGCAGGTCCGGCGTCTTCAAGTGCCCGGTGAGCTTCTCTTCGTCGGTCTTGATTGACCCCATGTCGACCGTGACGGAGACCGAGCTCTTGGCGGGGTCGTTGTCGACCAGGTTCACGCTACCGGTGAAGGCCTGAAAGGCGCCGTCGTGCTTGCGGGTGACCTTGGCTCCCACGAACTCGAGCTTCGAGCCCACGCTCGAGAACGCATACTTCACCCCTGCCCCCGCCGCCGGCGCTTCGGCGAGAGGCGCGGCCGCGGTGGCCAGCGCCTTGTCCTTGGACGGGTTGTTGTCGCAGGCAACCAGGGAGAGGCCGAGGACCGAGACCGCCAGCAGGGGTAGTTGTTTCATGCCGGCGAGCCTCCAGCCGCTAGCCTTGGCCCGCAAGCGACGAAATGCTCGGCTTGGGCGCCGAGCGGTGATTTCAGCGTAAAAACGTGATGGCGGCCGGCTCGACCTCGATCTGGAAGTCACGCGGGCCGGGCCGGTGCCTCAGCAACTGCCCGTCGCGGTGCATCACCCCTTCGCTGCCGGAGACGCGGATGCGCGAGCCGCGTTCGACGCTGGCATGAGTGTTCGCCAGCGCGCCGTCCCTGGTCAGCTCCTCGAGCGCGGAGCGCCCTGCTTCGGGCACGAGCACGACCTCGAAAGCGCCGTCACCCGAGTCGCTGGCCGAGGATAGCTCGAGCCTGGGACCCAGGAGCGGCAAGTTCATGACCTCTACCAGCAAATAGTCGCCGGAAAGATCACGCCCGTCGACCTCGATTTGGTAGGGGCGGGCCGTTGCTTGCCTGGCCACGTCTCGAAACCGCTTGCGATCGCGCTTCAACGTGCGGCTCACGTTGCTGCCATTTTTGTCCAAGTGCGCGGCGGCGATGGCCGCCGGAAACACTCCCCAACCCACGCCCTCGGCGAAGCGCTGCTTCACCGCGCCATCGCTCAGCAGACCCAAGTCGAACGGGACGGCGGAGGCGCGGCCCCAACGCTTGACGCTCTTGCCCAGGCGGGCCGGCACGTTCAACGCGCGCGCCGTGTTGTTGGCCGTGCCGAGCGCCAAAATGGCGAGCGGCACCTGCCAGCCGGACAATTCACAGGCCGCCTTGCCCACCGTGCCGTCGCCTCCCGCGACGACTACGAGGTCGCAAGGTGTGCTCTGGAGCGCCGCGGTCAGGTCACGAACTCTCCCCGCCACGTGCACGAGCTCGTGGCCTCCTTGCCGAATGAGCTCTTGGAGCTCGTCTTCTTCGTGATCCTCGTCACCGGCCGAGGCATTGTGGAGCAGTGCGATGCGCATGGCCGGCGCCTTGCAGGAAGCAGACCCATGCGCATTCTCATCGTGAACGACGACGGCATCTACAGCCCCGGAATCTTGGCCTTGGCGGAGGTGGCCAGTGAATTTGGCCAAGTCACCATCGTCGCGCCCGACGGCGAGCGATCGTCGACGGGACACGCGGTGACACACAGTCGCCCTTTGTCCTATCGCAAGACGCCCGTCGCGGGCTTCGATGCGTTTCGCGTGGATGGCACGCCCGCGGACTGCGTGGCGGTGGGCTTTTCGATCTCCGAAAAAGCCGACGTGGTTCTGTCCGGTATCAATCTGGGCCTCAACCTGGGCAACTCCATGTGGCATAGCGGTACGCTGGCCGGCGCAAAGCAGGCCGCGCTCATGGGCAGCCGCGGCATTGCGCTCAGCGCCTCCGGCAGCAACATCGAAGCGGATTTCGAGCGCCTCAAGCCCCACGTTGCCAGCGTGCTGCGCAGCCTGTTGCCCGAAGCGAACCTGCCGCTCGTCAACGTGAACTTCCCGCTCGAACCGAACGGCAAGCTTTGGACTCGGCAATCGGTGCGGCACTACGACGGCAAGGTGGTGCCGATCAAAGACCCTATGGGCCGGCAGCTGTATTGGTTCACCGTCGTGCCCATGGAAGAAGCGGAGGAGGGCACCGACCGCTGGGCCATCGAGCGAGGGCTCATATCCATCACTCCCCTGCGGCTCGATTTGACGGATCATCCCGCGCTGACCGAGCAGCGGCCGCACGGCGACTGAAGCGGCCGCCCGTGAAGCGGCCCGCCGACGAATCGTGTGCTGCAAGCTTGCCCTGGACGGATGAGCCGGCAGGCCGGGTTCGTGACTATTCGTCGCACTCGCGCGCTTCTGCCTCATCGGCGCGCTCCGCTCCACGTTGCGGCAGCCTCAGACGAGCCTGTTCAGCACGGCGCGGGTCGGCACGCCGTTTGCTCGGGCTGCTGGCTCTTCATGAAGACGTTGCCGGGGTCTCCTCATCCGTTGGGCGCTACGTGGGACCGAAACGGCGTCAACTTCTCTCTGTTCTCGGCGCACGCAGAGGGGGTCGAGCTGTGCCTGTTCGACGAGGAAGGGCGCGAAACGCGCGTGCCGCTCAGCCAACGCACGGCGTTCGTCTGGCACACCTACGTGCCCGGCTTGCCCGTCGGGCAACGCTACGGCTACCGCGTGTACGGCCCCTATGATCCGAGTCGCGGCCACCGCTTCAATCCCAACGTCGTGCTGCTGGACCCGTACGCCAAGGCCCTGGACGGCGTCGAGCGCTGGCAAGAAGGCTGCTTCGCCTACGAGCTAGGTCACCCGGACGAAGATCGAGCCCGCTCCGACGCGCCCGCGCTGGGCGCGCCTCGTGGCGTGGTCATCGACCCGAGCTTCGACTGGGAGGGTGACCAAGCGCCGCGCGTCCCCATGCGCCGAGCGGTGATTTACGAGGCCCACGTCAAGGGCCTCACCAAGCTGCACCCCGAGGTGCCCGAGGCGCTTCGCGGCACCTACGCCGGGTTGGCTCACCCCGCGATGATCGCTCACTTCAAAGAGTTGGGCATCACCACCATCGAGCTCATGCCGGTGCACGCTTTCGTGGACGACAAGCACCTGTTGGACAAGGGCCTCCGCAACTATTGGGGCTACAACTCGATCGGCTTCTTCGCCCCCGACGTGCGCTACCGCTCGGCGGCGGGGCTAGGCGCCGAGGTGCGGGAGTTCAAGCAGATGGTCAAGGATCTGCACCGCGCCGGCCTCGAGGTGATTCTGGACGTGGTGTACAACCACACCGCGGAGGGCAACCACCTGGGCCCTTCCTTCAGCTTCAAAGGCATCGACAACGCCACCTACTACCGGCTCGTGCCCGACGACCCGCGCTTCTATTTCGACTACACCGGCACCGGCAACACGCTCAACGTACGCAGCCCCCAAGTGCTGGCGCTGATCATGGACTCTTTGCGCTACTGGGCCGCCGAGATGCACGTCGACGGGTTTCGCTTCGATCTGGCGTCGACGCTCGCCAGGCAGCTGCACGAGGTCGACCAGCTCTCATCGTTCTTCACGCTCATCCATCAGTCCCCCATCTTGCGCGAGCTCAAGCTGATCGCCGAGCCCTGGGACGTGGGTGACGGCGGCTATCAGGTCGGCAAATTCCCGGTGCGCTGGGCGGAGTGGAACGGGCGCTACCGCGACACCGTTCGCGCCTTCTGGCGAGGCGACGCCGGCCTCCTGGGCGAGCTGGGTTACCGGCTGACGGGCAGCAGCGACCTGTACGAGTCCGGCGGCCGCGTTCCGTCCGCCAGCGTCAACTTCGTCACCGCCCACGACGGCTTCACGCTGAGCGATCTGGTCAGTTACGAGCACAAACACAACGACGCCAACGGCGAAGGCAACCGCGACGGCAGTGACAACGAGCATTCCAGCGGCTACGGTGCCGAAGGCCCCACCGATGACCCGGGCGTGCGAGCCGTGCGCGCTCGGCAGCAACGCAACCTGCTGGCCACGTTGGTGCTCGCCCAAGGCACCCCCATGCTCGTGGCCGGCGACGAGCTGGGCCGCAGCCAGGGCGGCAACAACAACGCGTATTGCCAGGACAACGAGCTCAGCTACTTGAGCTGGCAGCTCAGCGACGAGCAGCGCGCGCTCTTCGACTTCACCCGACATCTGCTGCGGCTTCGCCGCGATCATCCCGCGTTCCGGCGCTCCAAGTTCTTTCAAGGCCTCGACGTGGGCGGCACCAAGCTGCACGATTTGCTGTGGTTCCGCGCCGACGGCCAGCCCATGACGCAGGACGACTGGCAAGCTCCGCACAACCGGGCCCTGCAGATGTTCTTGGCCGGCCGCGGCATCGACGACGTGGACGACGACGGCCGCCCCTTGGTAGACGACAACCTGCTCGTGCTGTTGAACGCGGCCGAAAACGACGTCGACGTCACCCTCCCTCACCTCGAGGCCGTGCGCGATCCCTGGCAAATCTTGCTGGACACGAGCGACGACACGAAGCGTGGGTCCCTGGACCGCGACAACCCACGCTTGAAGCTCATCAGCCGCTCTCTCGTGGTGCTCGGCGCCGCCTCCCGCGTGATTCGCCAGAGCGGCGCGCTGTACCGTTTGGGAGCTACCTATCGCCTGCAGCTTCATTCCGGCTTTGGCTTCGAGCAAGCCGCGCAGGTCGTCGATTACCTGAGCGCCCTCGGCATCACCGACGCCTACACTTCACCGATCATGGCGGCGGCGCGAGGCAGCACGCACGGCTACGACGTCGTCGACCATGGCCGGCTCAACCCCGAGCTAGGCCCGGAAGGCGCCCTAGAAGCGTTCTCGAGCCGCCTCCACGCGCACGGCATGGGCCTTTTGGTCGATTGGGTCCCCAACCACATGGGCGTCGCCGTCGGGCAGAACCGCTGGTGGGACGACGTGCTCGAGAACGGGCGCAGCTCGCTGTTCGCCGACTTCTTCGACGTGGATTGGCGCCCCTTGCGCGAAGACTTGCACGACCGCGTGCTGCTGCCGTTCTTGGGCGAACAGTATGGCCAGGCTCTGGAGCAAGGGCAGCTCAAAATCGTGTGGGACGGTGGCAGCTTCAAGCTCGCTTACTTCGAGCACCTATTGCCGCTGGGCCCCAAGTCTCTGCTTCCGCTGTTCGACCTGGCGCTATCTCGGCTCTTGCTGGACGACGGGGACCTCGAGCGGCAAGAGCTCGAGAGCCTGCTCTCGGCTCTCCGACACTTGCCGGCGCGGCACGAGACGAAGCTCGAGCTGAAGAAGGAGCGCGCGAGAGAAAAAGAGGTCATCAAACGGAGGTTTTACGCCCTCTGGCAAGCCTCCGAGCCCGTGCGAGCCGCCTTCTCCGTCGCTCTCGAGCAGGTGAACGGCGCCCCCGGCAGCCCGAGCAGCTTCGACGCGCTCGACGCCATCTTGGGCGAGCAGAGCTACCGCTTGTGCTCGTGGAGAGTGGCCACCGAAGAGATCAACTACCGGCGCTTCTTCGACGTCAATCAGCTGGCCGCGCTGCGCATGGAGGAGGCCGCGGTCTTCCAAGAATCGCACGCCGTCTTGTTCAAGCTCATCGACGCGGGGCACATCAACGCCCTGCGGCTCGACCACACGGACGGTCTGTACGATCCGTACGACTATTTCGACAAGCTGCAGTCCCGTTTTCATCGCGGCGGCTCGGACGCGCCGGTGAGCCCGGACGATTGGGCGCGCCCATTGCCCATCTTGGTCGAGAAGATTCTGCAGCGAGACGAAGCGCTCCCGGACGAATGGGCCGTCGACGGCACGACCGGCTACGAGTTCGGCGTGAGCGCGCGCGGCTTGTGGCTGGAGCCAGCGTCCGAAGCCGCGCTGACGCGAATTTACCAAGATTTCACCGGAGATACCCTGAGCTTTGCCGACCACGAATACGAAGCCAAGCGTCACGTCGTGCGCTTCGTGCTGTTCAGCGAGCTGAACGTGCTGGCGCAGGCGGCGCACCGCCTCGCCGTTGCCAATCGGCGCTCCCGTGATTTCACGCTGATGGGTTTGACCCACGCGCTGACCGAGGTCGTCTGCGCTTTCCCGGTTTACCGGACGTACCTGAGGCCCAACCAGCCCGTGCCGGAGCGAGCACACCGGGTCATCCGTTCGGCGGTGCGGCTCGCGCGGCTCCGCAACCCCGCCCAAAGCCCCAGCCTGTTTCGCTTTCTGGAAGAGCTGCTCCTCCTGCAGCTGGAAGGCAGCGAGGAAGAGCGCGCTCGGCACGCCGCCTTCTCGCTCCGCTTCCAGCAGCTGAGCGGGCCAATCATGGCCAAGTCGGTCGAAGATACGGCATTTTATCGCTATTCTCGCCTGATTTCCCGTAACGAGGTCGGCGACTCGCCGGCCCGGCTCGCGACCACGCCGCGCGAATTTCATCGTGACAACCGCGAGCGCGCGCGCTCGTGGCCGCTCAGCATGGTCAGCACCTCGACGCACGATACGAAGCGCGGCGAAGATGCGGCCGCGCGCATCGCCGTGTTGAGCGAGGTGCCCGAGCTGTGGAGCGCGGCCGTGCAGCGCTGGCGTGAGCTGGCGGCGCCGGCCCGCGGTGAGGTCGACGACAAGCCGGCGCCGGAGCCGCGCCTCGAGTACCTCTTCTATCAGACGCTGGTGGGCGTCTGGCCATTCGGCAAGAACGAATCCGCTCTGGCCGACTTGGAGCCCCGGCTGGCCGACTTCTTGTTGAAAGCGGCGCGTGAGGCCAAGACCGAGACCTCGTGGCTGACCAGCCACCCCGAGTACGAAGCCAGCGTGCAGAAGTTCGCCCGCAAGGTCCTGGCGACCCCGGCGTTGGTGGCGGACATTGCCCAGTTTTGCGAACGAATCGAGCGAGCGGGGGCCAGCAATGGCTTGGCCCAAACGCTTCTTCGCGTGTGCGTGCCCGGCGTTCCCGATACGTACCAAGGCAGCGAGCTTTGGCATCAAGCCTTGGTCGATCCCGACAATCGACGTCCGGTCGACTATGCCCTGCGCCGCCGCTACCTGGAGGAGCTCCAAGCCAAAGCAGAGCAGCCCGAAGCCTTGTCCCGTGAGCTCGTCGAAACCTACGCCGACGGCAGAATCAAGCTCTACGTGCTGCACCGAGCGCTCCAGCTCCGTAAGGCCGAGCCGGAGCTGTTCTTGCAAGGCGGCTACACGGCTCTCGACACCGACGAGCGCGCCGTGGGCTTCACCCGCAGCTTGGGCGAACGGCGCGCGGTTTGCTTGGTACCGCGCTTGTCTTGGGCGTTGACCAGCAACGGCGCCACGTTTGCCCTGGGCGCGGCCTGGGGCGAGCGCGCCGTGCGGGGGCTCGATGCCGGCCGCTACCGCAACCTTTTCACGGGTGAGCAGCTGGAATGCAGCGGCGAGCTGAAGCTTTCGCAGGCCTTCGGAAGGTTCCCCGTCGCGCTCTTGGTCAAGGAGACGGCATGAGCCACAGCTCGAAGCCGGAGCTCGGCGCGCACCTGGACCCTGGCGGCGTTCGCTTCGCGGCGTTTACGCAGGCCCGCGCTTGCGCGGTGGAGCTATGCGACGAGCCGCCACGCACGCTGCAGATGCAGGCCCTGGGCGGCGGCTATTTCGAGGTCTTCGCCCGAGACGTGACGGAGGGCGCCGACTACTGGTTCGTGATCGACGGCAAGCGCCTGCCCGACCCTTACGCTCGAGCGCTGCCTCGCGGCGTCCACGGGCCCGCGCGCGTGGTTGCTAGCGATTTCGTGTTTCAGCACGCGCCGCCCGAGCGGCCGTTGGCCCAGCAAGTCATCTACGAGCTGCACGTCGGTACGTTCACCAGCGAGGGCACCTTCGCGGCCGCGCGGCGGCGCTTGCCGGCCCTAGCCGAGCTCGGCATAACGACCATCGAGCTGATGCCGGTCGCGGCCTTCGCGGGGACGCGAGGCTGGGGCTATGACGGCGTAGCGCCGTTCGCCCCGCACGAGAGCTACGGCAGTCCGGACGACCTGCGCGAGCTGGTCGACGCCGCCCACGGCCTCGGACTTTCGGTGCTGCTCGACGTGGTTTACAACCACTTTGGTCCTTCCGGAAACTACCTGGGGGCCTACTCTTCGCGCTACTTCCGCGAAGATTCGTCCAACCCATGGGGTCAGGCGCTCGACTTCACCGAGCCCGCGCTGCGCCGCTTGGTGCTCGACAACGCCCGCTACTGGCTCGAATCATTCCGCTTCGACGGGCTGCGTCTGGACGCGACGCACGCCATCGTCGACCCTTCGCCCGTGCACATTCTGAGCGAGATTGCCCGGCTCGCCCACGGTATGTCGCCGCCGCGGTTGGCGCTCGCCGAAGACGAACGCAATTTCGCCGAGTTGGTCTCGGTGGCCGGGCTCGACGGCCTTTGGGCGGACGATTTTCACCACCAGGTTCGGGTCACCCTGACCGGTGAACGCTCCGGCTACTACCAGGCGTACGAGCGCTCGGTTCAGGGCATCGCCGACGCCATCAACCGCGGCTGGCTGTACACGGGCCAGCGCCACCCCATCAGCGGCCAAGCGCGAGGCTCCTCGGCGGACGCGCTGCCCGCCGAGGCGCTACTGTACTGTATCCAGAACCACGATCAGGTCGGGAACCGCGCGTTCGGCGATCGGTTGTCGGCGCGAGTCAGTCTCGACTACTTTCGCGGAGTGTCGCTCTTGCTCCTATTTCTGCCCATGACGCCGCTGCTGTTCATGGGGCAAGAATGGGCGGCCAGCTCGCCTTTCCTGTATTTCACCGATCACGAGCCAGAGCTCGGCCGCCTCGTCACCGAGGGGCGTCGCCGCGAGTTCTCCGGGTTCGAGGAGTTCGCCGAGCCGCTGGACGGCCGCGCCGTCCCCGACCCGCAATCGGCGGCCACGTTCCGCGCCTCCAAGCTGCAGTGGTCGGAGCGCGAGCGGCCCGCACACCGCCAAACGCTCGACCTGTATCGAGCGGCGCTGGACCTACGGCGCCGAGACCCGGTCCTGAAGCGCTCCGGCCGCGAGCAATTGCTAGCGCACGCTTCGGGCAAGGTGCTACTCGTCAACCGCTGGCTCGATAACGACAGGCGCCTGCTGATCATGAGCTTTCACCACGAAGACGTCGCTCTTTCGCAAATTCTGCCCAGCGCTCGCCTGCGCGACGCGAGACCTCTGCTCAGCAGCTCCGGTAGCGTGGGTGACACGCTGCGGCCGGGTGACGCAATGGTGCTCTCCGGCACGGGAAACCTCGCCGGTCTGTTGGAAGGCAATCCATGACCGACGCCGATTGGTACAAAGACGCGATCATCTACGAGCTGCGCGTTCGCTCCTTCTACGACTCGAACGGCGACGGCGTGGGCGATTTGCGCGGCTTGCTGGAAAAGCTCGACTACCTGAGGGACCTGGGAGTTTCGGCCATTTGGCTGCTGCCCTTGTACCCTTCCCCGCTCCGCGACGACGGCTACGACATCGCCGACTACATGTCGGTGCATACCGCGGTCGGCAACCTCGACGATTTTCGAGAGCTGCTGCGCGAGGCGCACGCGCGCGGGCTGAAGGTCATCACCGAGCTGGTGCTCAATCACACCTCGGACCAACACGCCTGGTTCCAGCGCGCGCGGCGAGCGCCCGTGGGGTCACCCGAGCGCGACTTCTACGTGTGGAGTGACAGCCCCGACAAGTGGTCGGAAGCCCGCGTCATCTTCCAAGACTACGAGACGGCCAATTGGACCTGGGATCCGGTGGCGAAGGCCTACTTTTGGCATCGCTTCTTCGCCCACCAGCCGGACCTGAATTTCGATAGCCCCGACGTTCGGGCCGCCATGTTCGAGGTCGTCGATTTTTGGTTCTCGCTCGGCGTCGACGGCATGCGGCTGGACGCGGTCCCTTACTTGTACGAGCGAAGCGGCACCACCTGCGAGAACTTGCCCGAGACGCACGACTTTCTGCGCGCGCTTCGCGCTCACATCGATCGCACGTTTTCCGGCCGCATGCTGCTGGCGGAGGCCAACCAGTGGCCAGAAGACGCCGCCCGTTACTTCGGCGCGGGTGACGAATGCCACATGGCCTTTCACTTTCCGCTGATGCCGCGGCTGTTCATGGCGCTCCGCATGGAAGACAGCTACCCCATCAGCGACATCCTGGAGCAGACGCCGAGCATCCCCGAGTCGTGTCAGTGGGCCATCTTCTTGCGCAACCACGACGAGCTCACGCTCGAAATGGTGACCGACGAAGAGCGCGACTACATGGTGGAGCGCTACGCGGCGGATCGCCAAACGCGCATCAACCTCGGTATCCGCCGCCGCTTGGCCCCCCTGCTCGAGAACGACCGCCGCCGCATCGAGCTCATGAATTTGCTGCTGTTGTCGCTTCCGGGCACGCCCGTGCTCTACTACGGCGACGAAATTGGCATGGGCGACAACGCCTACTTGGGCGATCGCGACGGCGTGCGAACCCCCATGCAGTGGAGCAGCGATCGCAACGGGGGCTTCTCCCGCACCAACCCGCAAAAGCTCATCTTGCCGACCATCAGCGATCCTGAGTATCGCTTCGAGACCGTCAACGTCGAGGTGCAAGAGCAGAACGTGAGCTCGCTCCTGTGGTGGATGAAGCGGATGATCGCGCTGAGAAAGCAGCACCGCGCGTTCGGGCGGGGCTCACTGCGCATGCTGGCGCCAGAAAACCGCAAGGTCTTGGCGTTCCTGCGCGAGAGCGCGGAGGAGACGCTGCTCGTGGTCGTGAACTTGTCGCGCTATCCCCAATGGGTGGAGCTAAACCTCGGGGATTTCTTGGGCAAGGTCCCGGTGGAGCTCTTGGGTAACGGGCGCTTTCCGCCGATCGAAGCCGCACCTTACCGCTTGACCTTGGGCGGGCACGATGGCCTGTGGCTCTCGTTGACGAGCGAGCTGGAGCGCCAGCGCCCCACGTCGCTCGCGTCTTCGGTGGTGCTGCCCGCGGTCGAGCACGCTGGCAGCTGGGACGCCCTGTTCGAGGCCGGCTCCCCGCTGGAGGCAGTGCTGGCCGCGTTCGTACCGGCCCAGCGCTGGTTCCGCAGCAAGTCTCGCAAGGTCGCCGGTGCGCGCGTGTTGGACGCCCTGCCGCTCCCCGGCGACGAACCGCCTCTCGACGCCGAGAAGCTCTGGCTCGCGTTCGTGGAGCTCCGTTTCGACGAGGCGGAACCGGAGATTTACACGCTCCCTTTGCGCAGCGTCACCGCTCAAGATCGACCAGAAAGCGCCCTGCTCCGCGTGGGCCAAGCGGCGGAGGTGGGGCCTTCGGCGTGGCTGTGCGACGCCTCTCAAGCCCCGAGCTTTGCTCGCGCGGTGCATCGCCTGGCGTTCGGCGAGCAACGGCTGCGCGGCAAGTCCCTCGAGCTGCAGGGCCACCGCTACGGCAGCGCGGCGCCGGCCGTGCCCGAGCCGGTTAAACCGCTGGGCGCCGAACAGAGCAACACGTCTTTCGTCTTCGGCCAGGATTTGGTCGGAAAGCTGATCCGACGAGCCGAGGCCGGCAGCAGCTTGGAGGTCGAGATCCTCGAGGCGCTGCGCGGCCACCAGCCCGCACCGAACGTGCCCACCCTCGAGGCGCGGGTGGATGTCCGTCTACCGAGCGGCGTGGGCACGCTGTGGATGAGCGAGCGCTTCATCGCCAACGAAGGTGATGCTTGGCACTTGGCCATCGACCACGCGCAGCGCTTCTACGAGCGCGCGCTCACCGAGCCGTGGGGCAAGCAGCCTCCGCCGCTGGGCGAGGTACACCCGGAGTTTCAGCTCGATTTCGTGCCGCTCACGCGGCTACTCGGTCGGCGAACGGCGGAGCTACACGCCGCCCTGTGGGGCAGCTCGCAGGCGGGGCCGAGCTCGCCCAAGGCGTTCAACGCCCTCAGCAGCCGCGCCTTCTATCAGTCCGTGAGGAATCTGAGCGCCCGCGCCTTCGACGCTCTGAAGTCGACGGACCTGCCCGATTCGGCGAGGCCGCTCGCGCAGGCAGTTCTCGACGGCAAAGGCCGGCTGAGAAAGCTCCTCGATCGGGTCTTGGCTCAGCCTCTCAACGGGCAGCGCATGCGCATTCACGGCGACTATCACCTGGGCCAGGTGCTCTACACGGGCAGCGATTTTTTCATCATCGACTTCGAAGGCGAGCCGGCGCGCTCGCCGGTGGAGCGCCGGCGCTTGCGCTCACCGCTGGCGGATGTCGCGGGCATGCTGCGCTCGTTCCACTACGCCGCGTTCGGCGTGCTGTTCATGCCGCTGCCGGGCGCCCAAATCCGCCCGGAAGACCGCGCCCCTTTGGAGCCATGGGCTCACTACTTCCACCAAGAGTGCGCTCGTGCGTTCACGGTTGGCTACTTGGAAGGTGTCAAAGGCGCGCCTTTCGCTTCCACGGCCGAGCCCTTCGAGGCCACGCTGCTGCTGCACCTGCTCGAAAAGAACCTGTACGAGCTGCTGTACGAGCTCGACAATCGGCCAGCGTGGGCCGAGCTTCCCCTACGCGGACTGCTGGCGCTCCTCGACGAAGCGGAGCCCGTGGCCGGCGCATCACCGTAGAAACGGGCGTAGCCGCCGCCTCAGCACACCACCGTGCGGACAGCCTTACGCCACTTTTTCAATTTGGCGCGCTGCTCCTGCCCCGATTAGCCCCAACGCCACCGAGCCACCGTAATTTTCGGCCGTTTAGGTGACGGGGGCGCGCCTCCGGCGACACTGCTGTTTCGATTCGTCGCGAGGGAGTTTCTCGATGAGCCCAGGGACGGTTAGGACGCAGACCCGACGCCACGGGCGTGCGACGCGATCGACGAGCTCCTGCGCGTGCGGTCTCGTCGCCTTGGCCCTGCTGGGCTGCGGCGCAACGAGCCGGACCAAGCCCGGCGGCAGCGGCGCGCCCACTGGTGGGGGTGAGCCCGGCGTAGCGACGGGCGGCGCGAACGCTGTCGGCGGCGGCGGCGGCGGCAGCAGCGGTACCAGCACCCCGGCGGGCGGGTCGGGCGCAGCGGCGATCATCAACCTGAACGGTGCGCCTGCGTACTATCGCTTCGTGCGCCTCACCAACTCGCAGTGGGCGAAGAGCGTGCAGCAAGTGCTCAACCTCGCCGAGCCGTCGGAGCTCGCGGCCACTTTTGTTGCACCCGTCCGGGGGCTGACCGCCTTCGAGAACAACGAGCTGATGCTCGACGTCACCCAGCGCGGCTGGGCCGATTTTCAGAGCGCTGCCGAAGCGCTGGCCGAGCAAGTCACCGCGTCGGACGCCGCCCTCCGAGCGGTGTACCCGGACACCGACAGCGCGGGCTTCATTCAAAGGGTCGGGCGTCGCGCGTTCCGCCGGCCGCTCAGCGCAGAAGAGCAGGACGACTACGCGGCCATCTTCGCCACCGGCGCGGCCATGTCCGGTAGCAAGAGCGAGTTTGCCAAGGGCGCCGCCCTGGTGATCCGCGCTCTCCTACAATCGCCCCACTTTTTGTACCGCAGCGAGCTGGGGCCAACGGGCCAAGCGCTAGACGGCTACGAAGCGGCGGCCAAGCTCTCGCTCTGGCTACGAGACGCGAGCCCCGACGAAGCGCTGCTCGACCACGCCGAAGCGTTGACCAACGCAGAGGCACTGGTCGAGACCGCCACGGCCATGCTGGGGCAAGACGAAGCCCGCCAGGTCATGCGCCAGTTCCACGGCGAGATGCTGCACTTCGACAGGTTTGCGCAGCTGAGCAAGGTGGGCGTACCCAGCTACGATCCGGCGCTGAACGCCGAGTACGAAGAGAGCTCTTACTTGTTCTTCGACGATATCTTCGGGCGCGGCGGGGGCGTGCGCGACATCTTCACCTCGACGCGCGGCTTCATGGGTCCGGGCATGGCCACGCTGTACGGGCTACCCAGCCAGGCCAGCGGCTTCGTCGCCAAAGAGCTGGGAGCACAGCGAGTCGGGTACTTCTCGCAGTTGCCGTTCCTCACTCTGCATGGCAGCAACGCGCAGCCCGAGACGCTGCATCGCGGCGTGTCGCTGGCGCTCGACGTGCTGTGCGCGGTGCTCGGCCCAAGCTCGCCCAACATTCCGCCACCACCGGAGCGCCGGCCGGGTGAAACCAATCGCCAGCGCATCGAAGAGCTGACGGCCGGCTGCGGCGGTTCTTGCCACGCGGAGATCATCAATCCACTCGGGTTTGCTTTCGAGCATTTCGACGGCATGGGGCAGTACCGCGATACGGAGACGAGCGACGGCCAAGAGCTACCGATCGACAGCAGCGGCGCGTACGGTCTCGGGGGCAAAAAGGTAGAGTTCGCCGATCACACCGAGCTGATGAGCGCCCTGGCGACCAGCCAGGAAGCGCACCTGTGCTACGCGAAGCAGCTAGCCAGCTTCGCGCTGCAGCGCGACATCGTCGCGTCCGACCTGCCCCTGCTCAGCGAGCTTTCGGGCGTGAGTCGAGCTAGCGATGGATCCATCCAGAAAATCATGCTCGATCTGATCCGAAGCGACAGTTTCCGAACCCACGTTGGAGGTGCACCGTGAACCATCGCCCTTCGACGCCGCTCGGCAACTCGTTCGCGGCGCTGCCCTTCGCCCGCCGCACGCCCATCAACCGTCGCGCCTTCTTGCGCGCCGGCGCCGTCGCCATCGGCCTGCCTTTCTTGGAAGGAATGCCGGAGCGGTCGGCTTGGGCGAGCGACGCGGCGCCCGTTTTCGGCTTGTTCATCGTGACGGCCAACGGGGTCGTGGGAAACAAGTTCTTTCCGGACGAGCTGGGCGCGCTGACGCCAAAAACCCTGGGCGCCATGACGGACAAGGCGACCCACGTGCTCGCGCCGCACGCGGACAATCTGCTATTCATCAAGAACCTGCGCTTTCCCATGGGCAACCCCGCCAGCTGTAGCCACGCCGAGGGTCTGGTTCAGACGCTCACGGCGGCGCCACCCGGCCGAAATGGCAACACTGCTTACTCGTCGGGCATTTCCGCCGACATGCTGATCGCGCAAGCCGTGAACGAGCAGGCCGCCGATCCTCTCACCCTGTACGCGGGTCTAAAGAACGCCTTCATCGCCGAGCGTATTTCGTTCAAATCGGGCGGCCCCGGGCAGGTCCGCGCCGCGGACGACAATCCGTACACCTTGTACGCCAAGCTCGTGGGCTTGACGGGCGGCAACGGCAGCAGCGCAGACCCGCTGGCGGCCGAGCTCGTGGCGAGCCGCAAGAGCGTGAATGACCAGGTCCGCAAAGAGCTGAAGTGGCTGCAGAGCTCGTCACGCCTGAGCGCCGACGATCGCCAACGCCTGCAGCAGCATTTCGACGCCATCCGCGAGACAGAGGTCAGGATGGGCGAAATGGCGAACAACTGCACGCAGGCCGGCCTCGCCAGCTCCCAGTTCGAGGCGCTGCGCGACGGCTTGGCCTTCAAGACCAACGGCATGATCGAGGACGTGGCCAAGCTGCACCTCGAGCTCGTCGCGCTGGCCTTCGCCTGCAACTTCAACCGCGTGGCCACGCTGCAGCACGGCGATGGCACGGACGGCACCCGGTACGACGTGGCGTCCAATGCGTCGCTGGGCTGGACCTTTCACTGGATCAGCCATCGCATGCAGTCCGACTCGTCCACGGGTAAGAACCCGACCGCCGAGGCCGCGCACGCAGAGATCGACGTGCTGCGCCTGCAGACGCTGGCGCACGGCTTGGATCATTTCAAGGCGCGCGGCTTGCTCGAACATTCCTTCATCCTGTGGACGAACCAGATCGCCGACGGGCCGTCGCACTCGTTCGTCAACGTGCCGCACATCATCGCCGGTAGCGGGGGTGGCTACTTGAAACAAGGCGCGTTCGTCGACGCGGACGGGGCCACCAACAACAAGCTGTTCAACTCGCTCATCAACGCGGCCGTGCGCGATCGAACGCCCTGGACCGGCAATTTTGGTCAAGGCAAAGGCGAAGGCGAGCTGAGCCAAGTGCTCGCCTGAAGCCGCCGCGGGCCCACGGCAAGTACTCCTTCTCGTCGCCGATTGAGCGCTCGCCGGCTGCGGCTCTCGGGCATCGTGGCGGGCTGATTGTCCAGCCCTCGCGACGAGGGCAGGCAGACGAGCGACCGGAGATGCCTCGGGCTATGCCGAGGGAGAATCCAGCACTTGCCGAACCACGCGCAGCAGCTGGCCCGGGTCGTATGGCTTCTCGAGCAGGATGGTGCCGTCGCTCAACAGATCGGCCACGTTGGCGTCGGCGGTGTAACCGCTGGACAAGATATAGCGCGCGTTCGGTAGCTCGGTCTTCAGGCCCTTGAGCGCGTCGCGGCAGCTCATTTCGGGCATGATCACGTCGAGCAGCACGAGGTCGAAGGCGCCACGCGCCGCAGCCTGACAAGCCTCCATCCCGTTTTCGACGGCCACGACGGAGTAACCAGCCGACTCGAGCACGCGCACGGTCGCGCCGCGCACGGCCGCGTCGTCCTCGCCGATCAGGATCTTTTCGTAGCCGCGGGGGGCCGCGCCTTCCACCTTCGTGCTGATGTCGGCCGCGACGCGCACGTAGACGGGCAGGTAGATCTTGAACACGGTGCCCACGTTCGGCTCGCTGTAGCAGTGGATGAGCCCGCGGTGTTGGCGCACCACCCCGTAAGCCACCGCCATACCGAGGCCGGTGCCGCCCCGCTCCTTCTTGGTGGTGAAGAAGGGCTCGAACACGCGGTCCATCACCTCACGCGGCATGCCGGTACCGGTGTCAGTCACCGTCACCATGACGTAGCGCCCGGAGGCGGCCCAAGGGTGGGCGGCCACGAAATCGGCGTTGAGCAGCACCTGCTCGGTCTCGATCGTGATCTTTCCGCCCGCCGGCATGGCCTCGCGCGCGTTGATGCACAGGTTCATGAACACCTGATCGAGCTGCGACGCGTCGCCTTCGACCAAGGGCAAGCGCACGCCCTCGATCAGCTCCAGCGAGATGGTCTCCGACAGCACGCGCTGCAGCAGGGCCAGCAGCTGCTTCAGTCGATCGTTCAAATCGATGGGCCGGAGCTCGAGCGTCTGAGAGCGGCTCATCGCGAGCAGCTGCCGCGTCAGGTCTCGCGCGCGCTCGGCGGCGCCCACGACCGCGTCCAGCTCGTTCAGGGCCTTGGCGCTTCCGGCCACGGCCAGCCGGGCCAGCGCCGTACCGGCAAGACGACCGTGAGCAGATTGTTGAAATCGTGCGCAATGCCGCCCGCGAGCAGGCCCAGGCTCTCGAGCTTTTGATGCTCCAGCACGCGCCGTTCGAGCTCGATGCGTTGCTGGGTCGCGCGGCGGCTGGCGTCCAGAAAGCGGATGCGACTGACGGCCACCGACAGCTGCCCAGCCATGCCGACGAGGTGGTCGAGCTGCTCGGGCGTGGGAACTCGGCACCCTTCGTCACCGAACGTGCCCAGGCCGAACGCGCCGAAGGGCTTGTCCACCAGGCGCAGAGGAATGTTGACGATGGTTCGATTGCCGAGCGCTTCGACGATGGCTTTGTTGGTTCTAGGGTCGGTCCGCGCGTCCTCGACCACCACCGGGTCGTCGCTTTTGATGAGCTGCTCCAAGAGCGGGTCACCCTCGACCTGCAACACCGGCGCGACGTCCCAGACCGCGTCGCGTTGAGCACCCGCATAGTCGATGAGCCGCCCCTCCTTCACCTCGTCGGTGTCGGAGATGAACAGCCAAACTTGGGCGTAGCCGGCCGAAGCTACCGACTCGGCTCGCGTGATCTCGAGCAGGTCCCGAAACGTGCTGGCGCGCTGAAGCTCCCTCGCGAACGCAAGCAAGCGGCTCCCGGCAAATTGGGCCATAACCCCGAAGGTTATACCGGCTCCCCGAAAAACGCGACGAGGTCGCGAGGCGCGGCCGAAAAACCGCGAGCCGCGCCGTTTGGCGGAAAATTGGCGCCAAACGCCTCAGCTCCGGGCTCGCGCCGAGCCGCGCGGCGCCCGCGTCTTCTTACGGCGCCCGAAGGCGCTCGGGACGACTCGAATCCCGCACGCGACCAACACGACCAGATGCGCGCGCCCCTCGACCAGATGCGCTCAGGCCTTGGACCAGATGCGCTCAGGCCTTGGACCAGGTGCGCTCAGGCCTTGGACCAGGTGCGCTTGGCGGTGCCGAGGTAGGCAACGCCGGCGCACGGCAGAGGCAAGAGAGTATTTTCGGGACGCTCGGACGCATCTAGGTAGCAAGGCGGCATGCCGGCCAGAAAGGCGACGAACGAGTACAGGTAGTGCTCGCGCACCGAAAAGCCCATGTCCGCCGTGAGCGCGGCGGCCAGAGCGCCGTAGTTCATGGTCATTCTCAAGCGGCTGTCCAGCAAGTAGCGCTCGACGTCGTGGGCCAGCTTCACGTGCGGACCGTCCGCCAAGCCGAGCGAGCGGGCCAGCTCGAGGATGGGGTCCAAGCGCTCGTCACGCCGATTGGAGATGGGGCGACCATACCCCGCCAAGCTACGGCGGGCCGAGAGCTCACGCCGCACGAGCGCGCCAAGCTCGCCCCCCGCCTGCACCTCGGCCCGGGTCCGCAGCAAGAAGTCGATGGCGCGAATGTCGATACCACGACCGAAAATGGTGCCTTCCGAGACCGCCAACGCGGCCGACAAAGCCAGGTTGGCCGTGCTGCGCGTCGAGCCGGCGAGCGCCGCGACGCGGTTGTTCCAGATGCGAGCATCCGGGTAGCTCGTGTACACCCAGAGCGCTTCCAGCAAACGTAGCTGCGGCGGCGAAAGGCGCCGCCCGGTGATGCCGAACAGGTAGAGGTCGAGCCAAGACGCGTCGCCGAGCTCGGCGTGCAGGTTCTTGTCCCGGTACATCACGTGGCTGCCGATGAAGGCTCCGCCCACGCGCGAGCGCACGCGCCCCACGCTCTGCTCCAAGAGCTCGGGGCCTCGGTTCTTCTCGGTCATCGTTCGCCTCCCGCCGCCTCGGCGTCCAGCTCGAGCGCGTAGAACGGAAACTGTTTGTGACCCGACGCGCGTTGCTCGAGGGCATGCGCGGCCGCTCCTGGCAAACGCAGCAGCAAGAACAGCATCTCTCCTTGGTCGGGTGAGAGGCCGAGATCGGCGAAGGCGGCGGCGGCCACGCCCACCATCGAGAGCGGATGGCCCGAAGCTCGTTCCAGCGAACGCAGGTTGGCGCGAAGCCAAGCGCAGCGCGAGGCGGCGTCGAACGCAGCCAAGCGAGCCAGCACTTGCTGCACGGGCGTGGTCGTGTCCACGCCCAGGGGGGCGAACCCAGCGGGGTGCTCCGCGGCCGGCCAAGCTTCGGGCGGCCCGTCGCCGGGCCCAGCCTGCTCGGCAAAGTGGAGCTGCCACGCTTCCAGGACGGTGCCGCAGGACGCCCAGCTTTGCATGCAGCGCAGAACTTCACGCGCGCCTCCGGCGCCACCGGCCCCGACCGCCAACGCCGCGGTGAGCGCCGCCGCAGCCGGAGCTCCGCCGACCCCCGCGCACATGGCGGCGTGAACGGAGGCGTCACGCGGGCCGGGATTCGCCAGCGCCACCGCCAAGACCTCCAAAACCGCGGCGTGAGCGCGGGAGGGCGCTTCACCGCGGAAGAGCAGGTACAGCATGTCCACCCAGCCCGCGCTGCCGAGCATCTCACCGTAGACGTCGTAGCCGTGACAATAGGCGGCGCGGCAGGCGAACGCGTCGTTCGGCTCCGGCTCTTCCAGCCAGATGCGGCTCTGCATGTAGGTTGTCTCGTCCATGGCCGTCCTCGCGCTACTCAGGCCGACACGGTGCCGAGGGTCTTGAGCCTCTGCACCATCGGCGGCACTTCTTCGCGATCGATGCGCACATCGATCAACGTGGGCCCCCGCCTCGCCAACAGAGCATCGAAATCGATGCGCTCGAAATCCGCGGGGGAATCGATGACGTGCGCTGCGATGCCCATCGACTCGGCCATCCGTCGAAAGTCGACGTGGGTGAGCTCGAACGCGATGGGCTCGGCTCCGGCAAGGCGCTGGCCGTGCATGACCATGCCGTACGCATGATCGTTCAGGATCACGAAGATGACGGCCAGCTTCTCTTCGACGGCGGTGGTGATCTCTTGCCCGCTCATCAAGTACGAGCCGTCGCCGGTGATGCAAACGACCGGACCGTGCGGGTTGCCGCGAGCGATACCCACCGCGGCGCCGATGGCCCAACCCATGGGCGCAAACTCCAAGGTCATGCGCAGCCAGCTCGCCGTTCCGGAGCGCCGCTCACGCGAGCGAGAGCGCAGCTTTTCGCGAGGCCCGGTGCCGCGGCGGTTCGATGGCTGCAGGTAATGCGCGGTCCACATCATGCTGTTGCCGGCGTCGGCCAAGAAGCGGGTGCCGGGCGGAAAGCGCTCGGACAGCTCCTTCATCAGGCGCTGGGGCTTGATGGGCGACGCGTCGGATTCGTATTTTTCCGGGGCCTGCAGGGTCACGGGCGAAACCGCCTCGGCGCCGTCGGCGACCCTACGGTTGACATAGCTACGCGGCGGCCAGGCCGCGATCAGACGTTCACAGACGGCGCGCATGTGGCCACGCACGTGCAGCTTCGACAGCGGCGAGCGGATCAGGTTCTCTTCCGACTCGTCGACGTGAATCAGCCGTCGGTTGAGCAAGTCCTTCGACCAGTTGTTGCTCGCGAACTCGCTGAACCCAGTGCCGAAGGCCACGACCAAATCCGGGCTATCGGCCAGGACCTGCTGCGCGCTGGCGTGACCTCCTAGACCGAACACGCCGCGGTAGGCGGGGTGGCGCGGGTTGATGAGCCCCTTGGCGTCGGGCGTCGTGACGAACAGCGCGCCGGTGAGCTCGACCAAAGTCATGATCGCGTCGACGGCTTCGCCCGCGGCGTCGCCGATGAAGAAGACGATGCGCGAGGCGGCGATCAGCTCGGCCTCTAGCGCCTCCACCGCCTGCTCGTCGACCAAGCTCGGCTTACCGCGAAATAGCTGAGAGAGCTCGTGACCCGTGCTCCGCGGCGTGACCAAGCCGCGCAAGATGTCGACGGGAAACGACAAATGAGTGGGGCCGTACGGCTTGCGGAGCGCATGCTGGATCGCATGTGCGATCTTGGTTTCGGCCTGCTCGACGTGCGAAACCAGCGAGCTGTAGCGGGTGCAGTGGGAGAAGATGCCCACGATGTCCACGCCCGCGCACGACGAGTCTTGCAAGGCGTTACGTCCGAACAACGGTAAGGCCGACTGCCCCGTCAGGGCCAAGAGGGGCACCCCGCTACCGCGGGCGCACGCAATGCCGGTCAGCAAGTTGGTGGCGCCCGGGCCCGAAGTGGCGATGCACACGCCGAGCCTGCCCGTCTCGCGCGCGTAGCCGTCAGCCATGTAGGCGGCGCCGCCTTCGTGGCGCGCGACTACGGGCCGCGGTCCGCCTCGCCGCGCGCTGCGCGCCAGGGCGTTGTAAATCGGTTCGACGGCGCCCCCCGGAACACCGAACACGTACTCGACGCCCGCTCGCTCGAGGAACGCGACGACTAGCTCGGCCACCTCGACTTGGAGCACCTGGCCACCCGAGTCATGCGCAGTGACGTCGTTGTCTGAAACAGAATGAAGAGAAAATTGCGGGTTCACGTGCTCGTGAAACGAGGGACCCCCACAGACCTCGCCTATGTTGCTCAGGTGAAAAAACTCACACAGGCCCTTACAACCCTTGGCGCTTAGACGTGAGAAAAATCGCCACGGGCGAGACGAAATTGATCCGGACTCACGACGGCCTCGAGAATGAAATGGAGTGGAGAGAGGAGTAGCTAGGACTGGAAACAGTTCGCTCAACGCTGCGACTGGAAACGCCAACTCTATCGTCGTGTGTCACGCGACGCTCCTCACCCAAACGTGTGGTTGCAGAGCGTGAAGAGTGAGCGTTGAAGTGGTGGGCGCGACGCGAGTACGGTGGGCAGCGAGCACGGTGGGCGGCGAGCACCGTGGGCCGAGCACCTCGGGCCGAACACGTCGGGCCGCGAGCATGGTGGGCGGCGAGCACTTTGGGCCGCGAGCGCGTCGGGCCGAGCACCTCGGGCCGAGCACGTCGGGCCGGGCGAGCACGTCGGGCGGCGAGCGCGCCGCGCGCTTCAACGAGGGCGGTTTCCATTTTCAGATGAATCGTGGGCTGCGGTGAGGTGAGTCGAGCGATCGCTCGGCGACTACATTTGTAGTTGACGCAGGACTCACGAGCGACGACACTTGTAGTCGTGGGTACGGAGAACCTCACTGATTTGCAGCTCTCGGTCATGAAGGCGCTCTGGCGCGTCGGCCCCGCCACCCTCGGAGAGATTCACGCCTCTCTCACTCGCGAAGGTCGAGCGCTGGCCCCAACGACGGTGGCAACTCTGCTGCAGCGGCTGAGCACGCAAGGCTGGGTGAAGCACCGCAAACGCGGGCAAAAATTCGAGTACCGCGCGCTGATCGGCGAGAAAGAAGCCGCCGGCGGCGTGCTCAAGCGAATGCTGAGCGCGTTCTTCGACGGGAAGGTGTCGGCCTTGGCGGCACAGCTGCTCGAGTCCGAAGACTTGAGCCAAGAGGAGCTGCACGAGATGCGCAAGCTGCTCGAACGGAAGGGCGGCTGAGCCGTGGCCCTGCCTTGGCCGCTCGGGCAAGGAGAAGGAGCGCGGCCCGGCCTCGAGGTCGTCGCGGTCTCCGCGTACTTGACGTACACGCTGCACGCGCTGATTTGGACGACCTTCGCGACGGGCCTCGAGCGCCTGCGCTCGCTCTCGAGCCGCGCTCGAAGCATCGTCTGGAGTCTGGCCTTGTTCACGCCTCTGGTGACCACCAGCCTTGCCCTCGCCTGGCCGCTAGATCTCGAAAGCGGCGCGCGCGCGCCGAGCATGGGTATCGGCTGGCTGAGCACCGCCGCTCCCTTGCTCCAGGCCCCTGCCCCGGCGTCCGCGCCGTGGACCACGCTCGGCCGCGTCATTGCGTGGTCGGCGCTGCTGGGCCTGCTGCGTTGGCTGCTCCAAGCGTTACGGCTATCTCGTAGCTTGAGGGCCCGGACGGCCGTGCGCGACCGGCGCTGGCTCGAGCGGCTCGGGCGGCTCCAGAGGCGCAGCGGCGTGGCGCGCGTGACGCGCGTGACGCTCAGCCGAGCGCCGCGCGCGGCCAGCCCGCTGGTGCTGGGAACCTCGCATATTTGCCTTTCGTCCGAGGCGCTGGGGCTCGAAGACGCCGAGATCGACAGCGTGCTGGCCCCACGAGCTCGCCCACGTCGAGCGCGGCGACGGGCTCTGGTTCCCGCTCACCGGGCTGGTTGCGTCCGTGCTCTGGCTGCAGCCGCTCGCCGCCCGCGCCGCCGCGCGCTTCCGCCAAGCCGCCGAGCAAGCCTGCGACGACCGAGCGGTGGAGCTCACGCAAGATGCGCGCGGACTGGCGCGCGTATTGGTGCGGCTGGCGGGTGCCGCATCAGCCCAGCCGAGCGCGAGCCTCGCTCCCAGCATGGCTCAGGTCAAAGGCGCGCTCTTCCTGCGGATCGAGCGCTTGACCGCCGACCCCCGGCGCGAGAACGGCGGCAAGCCACGCTGGGCGGCGTGGGTAGCGGGCTGGGGCTCGCTCGGCCTGGGGCTCCTCAGCGCCCCCGTCAGCGTCCGCATCGCGACGGCGAGCGCGCTAGCAGCGTCGGCAAGCGCTACTTCTGCGCCCGAGCTTGCGACCTCGCCCGCTCCCGGCGTGGAGGCGGCCAGCTCCGCAATGATCGCGTTCGCACGCCAAGAGCGGGACGTCGCAGACCGTTTGCGCTCGATCGAAGCGCTGCCAGAAGCGCAATCCTCCGGCAGCCCGAGCGCGGTGCAGCTGCTGGAGCTAGGGCAAGAGCTGCGCCATCTGCAGCAGACGCAACAGTGGTTGGAGGAGCGCTCCTTGGCTCAGCAATCGAGGCAGAGCCCGGCGGGGGTCGCGCGGCCATGAAGCAATCCGCGCGCGCTTGGACGTCCGTGGCGAGTTTCGTCGCGCTGCTGCTCGGGGCCTGCACGTCGGGTCCGACCGTCTCGCTGGAGCGCTCGGGCAAACCGCTGCTCGTTCGACACCCGGCGCTGTACCCCGAGACCATTCAGTACGACGCACAGCGCCGGAGCTTCGTGATCGGCTCGTTCCGCGAAGGCGCCATCTATCGCATCGATGACGCCGGGGGCGTCCGCCGGCTCGTCGATGACCCGCGCCTCTGCTCGGTGCTCGGGCTCGCGCTGGAGCCGGAGCGCGGGCGGCTCTGGGCCGTCAATTCGGACTTGGGTGCGAGCCTCAAGCCGTCAGCAGCGGGACCAAAACGGCTGGCGGCAGTGGGGGTATACGACCTCGGCACCGGTGAAGCCGTCGACTACGTCGATCTCGCCACCTTGCTGCCCGGTCCACACCTGCTGAACGGCCTAGCCCTGGACGCAGCCGGCAACGCGTACATCACCGATAGCTTTGCGCCGGCCATCTACAAGATCGACGAACAGCGGCGCGCCAGCGTCTTTCTACAGGACAGCCAGTTCGCGGGTGAAGGCATCAATCTGAATGGCCTGGTCAGCCACCCCGGCGGCTACCTGTTGGTCGTCAAGAAGAGCGACGGCGCTTTGTTCAAGGTTCCGCTCCGCGATCCTTCCAGCTTTTCGCGGGTGCACGTGCCGGCTCGCCTCATCGGCGGTGACGGCGTCACTCTACTCGGGGAGAAAGATCTGCTGGTGGTTGCGAACAAGACGCCCGCCGCTAGCGCGAACTCGGTGTCGTGGCTGACCAGCGACGATGATTGGGCGAGCGCGAAGGTGCGCGCAGCTCAGCCGCTCGGCGACCGGTACCCCACGACGGCCGTGCTTCGAGACCGCGATATCTTCGTGGTGAGCAGCCAATTGAACGAGCTCATTCAGGCGCCGGCCGAGCAAAAGCCACGCCTCGCGGCGGAGGCCACGATCGAACAAGTCGGACGGGTCACCCGGTAAACGCCCGATCGCCGCGTTCAGCTGTGCGTCTTGGTAGCCTCGAGCTCGGCGAGCATCCGCTTGGCGCGCTCGTCGCCCAGCGCCTTTTGCGCGCGCGGAAAGTAATCGTTCTCTTCTTGCTCGACGTGCTGCTCGACGAGGTCGGCCAGGCGCTTGAACGCTGCGCCCCAATTGGGGTCGTTGAAGGGAAAGGAGTCGACGTCGGCCAGGGCGATCTCCAGCTCACCCGCTTCGCGGGCGTGGGTAAGCTCGATGCTGCTCACCCCGGGTAGGCTGGCCAGAGCGGGGTAGACGACCGTCAGCTCGCCCTTCTCATGGGCCAAGAGCGCGCTGCGAATCTCCGGATACAGCTCAGCCCGGAGCGCGACGTCGTCGCTCTTGGCCACGCGCCGGATGAGGACCCCGACCTTGCCGTGCTCTTCCATCAAGTGCATGAAGACCCCGGTCAGCCCTTTGAAGCCGGCTTTGATGTCTTTGGCTGCACTTATCAATCCGGACATGACTCTCACTGCGTGGTTCGACATGTGGCTCTCCTCGCTGAATACGGAGCAGGATACGGAGCAAATCACGTGCCCAACCTCGAGCTTACGGGCGAGCGCAAAACCGCGGCCATTGCTGGCCAGCGCTGGCTCTTCGGAGTGCAAAGCTGCCCCAGGCGTGGCTCGCGCGCACTCGGGCCGGCTCGACATCACGCCGATTTTTGAGAAGCGCGCTCGGCTCGCGGCTTGCACGGGCTAGAGCATGACGCTCACTATCACTGGGCTACTGATTCTGCTGATCATCGCCGGCATCTGCGGCGCCATCGGACGCTCCATCGGCGGCGGCACCCCCGGCGGTTTTTTGGTGTCCATTGCCGTGGGGTTCGTGGGAGCGCTGCTCGGCTCGTTCGCCGCCGGCTACTTCCGCTGGCCCGAGTTGGTGCTGATCACGGTGGAAGGGCGCGCCTTTCCCGTGATCTGGTCGATCATCGGCGCGGCGCTGTTCGTGGCCTTGATCCACCTCATCAACGGCGGCAGCTCGCGCCGGTTCCGGTCTTATCCCTGACAGTGGAGGTACGAGGCGCGCGCGTCCCCCCCGCGCGCCCCGCACGGCTCGCCTCAGGTAATGGCCAGTCCGCCGTCGACGACGAGCTCAGTGCCCGTCACGTACGAGGCCGCCGACGAAGCCAAGAAGTAAGCGGCGCGGGCCACTTCCTCCGCCGCGCCAAAGCGGCCCAACGGAATGCGCGCGGTGTATTTCTGCGCCGCCGCCTGCGCCACGTCGGGCGGCAGCCCGAACTTCTGTTGGATTGGAGTCATGATGGTGGCGGGGCAGAGAGAGTTGATGCGCACGCCACGCGGCGCAAGCTCCACGGCCAGCGCCCGCACCAGCGCCGCGACCGCGCCCTTGCTGGCCGAGTAGATGGAGAGCCCGGGCGCGGCGCGTTGGTCGGCGACCGAAGTGTTGACGATCACCGATGAGCCCGAACCGAGCAGCGGCAGCAGCTTCTGCAGCGTGAAGACGACGCCCTTCACGTTCACGTCCATGTGCTCTTGATAGAACGCCTCGTCGACGGCTTCGAACGGAGCCAACTGAGCAATACCCGCGTTCAGGAACAAGACGTCCAGCTTGCCGAAGCGCTGGCCTACCTCGACTGCTAGCTGGCTCGCGTCGGCCAGTGAGCGCGCGTCCGAGCGAAGCACCAGCACGTCGCTCGGCAGCTCGCGGGCCGCGGCGGCCAAGGTGTCGGGGTTTTGGCCGGTGAGCGCCACCCGCGCGCCCGCGGCGTGCAGCAGCTCCGCTGTGGCGCGCCCAATACCGGTGGTTCCCCCGGTCACGAGCGCATATTTTCCGGAAAATTCTGAGGCATTTTTAGTATTCATGGGCTCTCCTTCATTCTTGACAGATCGGTCAATAATTAGACGAACGAAACAGCTCGCTAGGCGCCGCGCGGTTTACGGCCCGCGAATGGCGGGCCCTAAGCTCACGAGCCCGCGCGCGGTTTGCACCACGCCGCGCACGAACGCCGGATCGCGGTTGGCGCGAGCCACCACCGCCAACCCCTGCGCGAGCGTGAGCAGTGAGCGCGCGGTGTTCTTCACGTCGAGCGCGGCCGGCACCTCGCCGTCGCGTTTGGCGCGGCGCAGCGTGCGCACGAACGCGGCTTCCATCAGCTCCAGCTTGCGTCGCAAGACGCCCGACACCTCGGCGTCGGCGCTAGCGAACTCGGGTACGGAGTTCCCGAGTAGGCAGCCGTTGAACTCTGGGGCCATGGCCGCTTGCTCCCAGGCGCAGAAGACCTGCTCCAAGTTGGCCCGAGCCGAGCCAGGGCTGTCGAGCAGCGCGAACCCCGGCTCGAGCACTCGCTGAAAGTAATGCTCGACCACAGCCAAGAACAGGCCGCGCTTGTCGCCGAATACGCCGTACAAACTTTGTCGGCCCAGCCCGGTGGCTCGCTCCAAATCGACCAGGCCCGTCGCTTCGTAGCCCTTCTTCCAAAACAGGAGCATGGCCTGGCCCAGCACCTGCTCGATATCGAAGCCACGGGGTCGACCGGCCACGTCCCGTGATAGCGCTTTCTTGACTGACCTGTCAACAATGGCGCTCGCCGTGGCCGGCCCCTCGGGGTCGCTGTAAAAGCGCGCTGAACTCCGCGCGGCCGGCCCTGCGCGGTGAAAACGACTCGGCTCAGCCCGCGGCGTACGCGTCCTTGTGCCGCCACCAAATGCCGGTTTCGTTGCGGCCCAGGGGAGCGCGGTCGAGCCATTGGTACATGCCCCACAACCCGTCGAGGCCGCGCGAGTAGGCGGAGTAGGTGTGATAAACGACGCCGTCCTCCAGCACGAAGGCGCTGACGCCAGGCCGCTCACGGGTGTAGGTGGTGGCGTCGGTCCCGCTCTGGGCTGCGATCTGCTCTACCGGCCCGCCCTTCCCGGGCTCCGGAGCCAGGCTGAGCGTCCACTGCGATTCGCGACGATAGTTGTATTCGATACCGCCCGTGCGCTGCTGCTCGGCGGTGAATTGGACGTTGAAATCGAAGTTGAAGTCGCTGTCGAACGACGACGCCCACGGGAAGCTCCAGCCCATGCGCTGCTTGAACGCCTGCAGCTTCGGCAGCGGCGCCCGTGACACCGCCGAGAGGGTCACGTCGTGGTTGGCCAAGTGCACCACCACGCCGGCAAAGCCATCGGCGATCGTCGAGCAAGACGGGCAGCCCGCCTGGTAGTCGGGCCCGAACATGAAGTGATAGACGACGAGCTGTGAGCGCCCCTGAAACAAATCTTTCAACGAAGCGCTGCCCGCGTCCGTGTCGAACCGATAGGGCTTTTCGACTCGAACCCAGGGCAGCTCACGGCGCCTGCGGGCCAGCTCGTCGCTCTGGCGTGTGAGCTGCTTCTCTGCTTCGAGCAGCTCGAGCCGGGCTGCCAACCATTCGCTGCGGGTACCGATTTGGTGCTTGGTCATGCCCCAAGGCTTAGCGCCTGCGCCCCTGCCCCAGGGAGTGACAAGAGTGGCGGGATTCGCCGAGCCAGCGGCCGCGCGCGGGGACGCTTCAGAACAGCTTGCCGAGCAGCCCCTTCGCTTGGTCGACGGCGCTGTCGACGTTTTCGCCCGTGAGCGCGCCATCGACGACGGAGCGCAGCGAATCAGGCAGCTTGCTGGAGAGAAAGCCCCGCACCACGTCGGCGACCTTGGCGGCCTGGGCTTCGTTCAAGTCGGCTTTACTGACCAACTGCGAGATGAGCTCTTTCATGGCGAAGAGGCTAACACGCGCGTCACGGCTTGTACTCGAAGCAGTAAAACCCGCCGTAGCCGCCCGCCGAGCCGACGCACGCTTCGTTGACACCGCCGGACTCCATCACCCGCGCGCAAGGGGCGCAGCCGCCGTCGCGGGCCGACGACATCCAGCTGAGCCCGCTGCCCTGCCGGGGCCAAGAATGACCGCACCAGGGCTTTCCCGCGGCCTCTTTGCTGGTCCAATCGTTGCACGTGTAGTCGAGGCTCACCGCGTTCTTGGGATCGGTAAACTTCGTGCAATCGTTGGTCACTTCGTTTTGGCCGCCCGCCATGCCGCCGCCCGTGTACACCTCGCCCAGGCAGTTCGTCCCCGTGAGCACTTGATGATTGTCGGGGCATTGGCTGCCGGTGCAGCCGGGGGCATCGGCCGTGTGGTTGGGAATGCCGAACTCGTTGGGCAGATCATCCTTGATGGCAGGATCCGCTCCGCCAGGGCGGTTGCTTCCGATCAGGCTCTCGAGCGTCATGGACACCAGGCGGCCTGCCGCGTCGTACCAAGGCCCCTTGCCGATGCGGGTGCGCGCGTGCACCGGGCCGCCGTCGGGCCCACCGGTCGTGGTGCTCAGGAAGGCGCGCCAATCTTTGGCGCCTGCGCCGGGCATGCCCAGCTCGGCGATGGCCTTGCAGATCTTGTCCGCGCCGCGTAGCCCCGCGCCGGGGCCGGTTTCACCGAAGGTCAGATCACCGCCGAAGCCGTCTTGATTGTTCGAGACCTTGCGAATGGACGCCAAGCTGGTGAGAAAGAAGCTGAACTTCTCCAGCGCTGGGTTGGCTTCGCCGCCGCCCGTTCCGTTCGTGCCGGCGGCCGCGCCGGCCGCGCCGCTGACCGAGGCGTTCATACCGCCCGAGCCGGAGCCCGAGCCGCTGGCGCCGCCGCTAGGTTGCGCGGAAGTACCCGCCGTACCCGAAGAGCTCGTGTCACCGGCGGTAGCGCCGTTCATCGAGCCGCTGACGCCCACGGCGGCGGTACCGGCCGTGCCAACCGGCGCACCAGCGCTACCGGCGCCGGGCAGGTCGCCGGGGCTAGGATCGGAGTTACTGCAACCCAATACGCTCACCATGAGCGCGCACAAACCGATACCCCAGCGACGAATCGACATGGCTGTACCGTAACTCAAACGTCACAATCGGGCATCCATCAGGAACTTTTCAACCGACTACGAATAACGAGCTTCGCTATTTTTGTTGAGCGGATTGGGCTCCTTCGTGTCTCTGCTGTGCATCACATGGGATTCCGTCATTCATTTGCCGCTTTGATTGTGTCGTTTTGCTTCGGGTCCGCGGGTTGCCAGCAGGCCGACGATCCAGCGCCCGGTTCAGCCGGGGCCGCCGCCGTAGGTGGCTCGGGCAACGGCGCCGCCGCAGGGAGCTCGGGCATGTCTACCTCCGGCTCCGCGAGCACGGACCAACTGCACGGCAGCATCGTCGTTTCACTGGTCGCGCCCTCCGACGAAAACGAGGGATATTCGGGTGTCATTGGGCGATTTTTCGACGGCCCTTCGCCTTCGCCCATCCCGCTCGAGCTCGACACCGAGCAAGGTGATTGCCAGCTACTCGTGCCCTCGCACCCTTTCTGCAGCACGCCTTGCGGAGCTGACGCCTGCACCGCGGATGACGTGTGCACCAAGTACCCCACCCCGCTCGGGGTCGGCGACATCTCAATCGAAGGGTTGGGAACGACTCTCGACGTGAAGCCGACGACGACCATGTTCATTTACCAGCCGCCGTCGCTCCCCTACCCGCCTTGCACCGAGGGCGAGCCGGTCAAAGCATCGGCGTCCGGCTTTTCGCTCGAGGCCAAGTGCATAGCGCCGCTCGAGGTGACGAGCCCTGAGCCGATCGAGGTCAAGACGGGCAAGCCGGTGCACCTGACGTGGACGCCCGCGTCTTCGAGCGCGCGCATCCGTATTGGCCTCGACCTGGCTCACCACGGCGGCAAAAAGGGTGAGATTGACTGCGACGTGCCGGACACTGGCTCCTTCGATATCCCAGAGCCGCTGGTCAGCAAGCTCATCAGCTTGGGGCTGGCCGGCTTTCCGACCATCAGCGTATCGCGCGTCTCGATCGGCACGGCCGCCGAGCAGCCGCACGTCGAGCTCACGGTGTCGCAGAGCGTGCTGCGCGCCATCGACACCGGGGTCAAGTCTTGTCAAGAAGACGGCGAGTGCACCTCGCCGGAAAAGTGTCGCGACGACAAGACCTGCGGCTGAGCGCTCCCAGCGCGCCACGAGCCAGAGCTCACGGCACCACCTCCAGGCCTCGGCTCCGGGACGGAGAGCTCATACTCTCGTCCCGGCGGGCGAGCTGCTCGGCCAGCACTTGCGCCTGCTGCCGAATCAGCTCGCCCGAGCCGGGGCGCTGGCCCCGGGCCTGAGCGCATTCGCCGAGCGCGAATCCGCGGCGCTCGATGCCGTTGCCGACGATTGCTCAGGGGCTGCGAATGGCCGAGTGTGGCGCGCGGCCGCAGAGCGCTCCTATACTTTGTCTTCCGCCCCTCATGAGTGAGAACGACGAAGCCACCGCCACCCTGTATCGCGCTCCGCTCAGCGACTTCGTGGCGGAGCGCAAGCGGCTGGCGGACGAGCTGAAGGCGGCCGGAGACAAGCAGGGCGCCGCGCGGCTCGGCAAGTTGGCGCGGCCTCCGGTCTCGGCGTGGGTCGTCAATCAGCTCTGGTGGCGTGAACGCGAGGCTTTCGAGCGGCTGCTGGCCGCGGCCGCTCGCGTGAAGGCGGGCGACCGTGACGCCAGTCAAGCTCACCGCCAGGCCTTGGCGCGGCTGCGAGACCTCGCGGCGCAGATGCTGAAAGACAGCGGCAACGCCGCGAGCGAGACGACGCAGCGGCGCGTCGTGGCGACGCTTTCGGCGCTAGCCGCCAACGGCGGTTTCGCGCCGGACGCGCCCGGCATGCTGAGCGCGGATCGCGATCCGCCCGGGTTCGAGGCGCTGGGCTTCGGAGCTCCAGCCGCGCCGCCAGAGGCCGCCACGCCGCGCGTCGCGCGACCAAGCCACGGCGAGCATCGCCCGCGCGACCAGGCAGCCGAAGAGCGACGAGAAGAGGCCGAACGGCGCCGGACGGAGGAGGCTGAACGGCGCCGGACGGAAGAGGCCGAACGGCGCCGGGCCGAAGAGGCCGAACGGCAACGGCGGCTCGCCGAGCGTGAGCGCTTGTCGGAGCGGCTACGCGAGGTGACGGGGCGCCGCGACGCCAAGCGCCGCGAGCTCTTGCGGCTGCGCGCCGAGCTCGATTCGGCTGAGCAGAGCCTGAAAGAGGACCAGGCTCTGCTCAGCGAGCTCGAGCAGCAACTAGCTAGCCTTTGATGACACCGCAGCCGACGCGACCACCGGCGTTACCGGTGGGCTGACCGCCGTCGTCTTTCTTGGCGTGGACGATGATCGCGCGGCCGACGAACGATGCGGCGTCGCCGTCTTTCAGGTTGGCGCCCGGCGCCGTGATGTCGAGCGAGCCCTTGCCGTCCTTGGCGATGGTGATGTTCCCGAGATCACCCAAGTGACGCTTGTCTGCGCCGGGGAGGCCATGATCTTTGCTGTGCGGATTGAAATGACCGCCTGCGCTGGTGCCATCGGCGGCGCTGCAATCGCCCTTCTCGTGGACGTGCGCGCCGTGCTCGCCCGGCTCGACACCGTCGAGCGTGAGCACCACGTGCACGCCGCCCTCTGTCTCCGTGAGGACGGCCTTGCCGGAGAGCTTGGAGCCGCTCTTGGCCTCGATCGGCACCTCGATGCTGCGAGGCGCAGCGGGGGGCGCTGCGGCGCTGGCGGCGGGAGCGGCGCCCGGAAACGCTTCGGCCGCCGCAGCGGAGCCGGCGGGGGGCGCTTCGGCGGACGCGGCGGACGGCGCTTCGGGCGCCGCGGCCGGCTCGGCCGGTTGTGCGGCGCAAGCCGCGATCATGAACCCCAATACGATGCTGCTAGTGACAAGCTTTGCTGTCGTCATGTTGCCGAGCTACCTACACCAGCTCACGGGCGCCGTCGATCGCGGTACACACCATCGCGCGGCGTACATTGCCCCGCGCCGGAATGCCTCAGCGTCAGAGCGCGACCGCTCGTCCGATGAAGCCTGACAAGAGCTTTCAGCGAGCTTCACGGTTCGGGCTCGACGCGAAGGGGCTGGCCGAGCCGACCGTAGCGCGAGCGCGCATCGTAACATCGAGTCGGGCAGGTTCGTGCTCGGTAACCGCGCAAGGGCGTAATCGCGTAATACGCACAACGTGAGTGCACCTGCATGCAGCGACTACTCTTCGGGTAAAGCGGCGACCTTCTTCGAGTCTCCGCTACAGTTTCCGTAGCCGCTGCACGTTCACTGCCTAGAATGATGGCAATGCGGACACTAATCGGGTTGGGATCGGTCGTGGCGTTGATGAGCCTGGGTTTGGTCTCGGGCTGCGGCGACAATCTGCCCGAAAGCATGGTGAACGACGCCGGCTCGAGCAGCGGCTCGACCAGCAACTTCGGCGCGAGCTCGAGCGGAGGCGCGCTCAGCCTGGGGGGCAATGGTCTAGGCAGCGGCTCGGCTGTCGGGGGCACCGAAGGCCTGTCCGGTAGCGGCGGCGGCGAGAGCTGCGCGGCGGCCACTCAACAAGCCGAGCTGGCCCCCGTTTACCTCGTCTTCCTGCTCGACGAATCGGGCAGCATGGGCGACGGAGTGAACGGCGTTCGGGCCCAAAAGTGGGATCCGGTCACCTCGGCGCTGAAGGACTTCTTTGCCGATCCCGCGTCGGCCGGCATCACGGCGTCGCTCAGCTTGTTTCCGCTGAACAAGAACACCGGCACCGGAGCCGCCGACAGGAGCACGCCGGTGGACTGCGACGCCAAGGTGTACAGCGTCCCCGAAGTGGCGCCGCGCATGCTGCCCGACGAGACGACCTTCGCCGCGGCCATCGCCAAGCTCGAGCCGCCGAACGAGTACGGCACGCCGACATACCCCGCGCTCAGCGGCACCATCGCCTACGCCGAGAGCCTGCTGAAGGAAGACGCGACACGTAAGGTCGCGATCGTGATGGTGACCGATGGCGATCCTCACAGCTGCAAGGACAACACGATCGCGAATACGGCCAAGGCCGCCCAGGCCGTCGCCGATCGCATTCCCACCTACGTGATCGGTGTGGGCGACAGCCTCACGTCGCTGAACTCGATCGCCGCGGGCGGGGGAACCGAGGAGGCGTTCATCATCAAGGTGGACGATCCCAATCAGACCGCGGAGAAGACGCGCAAAGAGCTGCTGGACGCGGTCAACCTCATCCGCGGCAAATCAATCGCCTGCGACTTGCCGATCCCGGCGCCGCCCGCCGGCAAGCGGCTGGACCCCGACAAGGTGAACGTCCAGTTCACCCCCAGCGGCCAGGCCGGCACCTCGCTCAAGTACGGCACCGCCTGCACCGACGACACGGCCTGGCACTACGACGACCCCACGACGCCCACCAAGATCTTGCTGTGCGACGACACGTGCACGGCCGTGAAGGCCGATCCGATGGCCAAGCTGGACGTCGTGTTCGGCTGCGTCGATCGCCAAGTCGTGCAGTAAATTCGTCGGCACGCCAGCTCGGTAGCGAGCCGTCTTTGCGACACGGGGAGGGGTCTCCGCGCTCAGGAGTCAGTTCGCTATCGAACTGACTTTTGCCACACGAGGAGGCAGCTGAGCCGCCCCCTGCGGATGGGCCTCGCGCGGGTCGAGTCGACGTTAGCGAGCATCGAGGCGCGGTGCTGCGCGGAAGGGCGCGCGTCTCCTCGAGGCCGCCAGCACGCTAAAAAATGCTGCGTTTAACGGCAGGAGCGGGCGGGTGAGTCAGCTTTGGCTCGGCGTGCTCGCGGCCGCCCGTGGGCGACGGCGCAGCTTTCGAAGGTTCGGCGGCGGAGCCAGCTTCGGCGGGCGCGGCTACGCTTGCTGGCGGCGCGGCTGGCGTTGCCGGCAGCGTTGCGCCCTGCGGCGGCTGAGCGGCAACGGTTGGACCCGCGACCTTGGCGGCGACGGAGGCCAACCCCAGGATGAGCCCAGCCGCAGCCGCTGCCACGATGGCCCAGCGCGAACCGGAAGCTCGCTGCGACGAAGGAGCATCCGACGCGTCGAGCGGGCTCGTGACGACGGGCGCGTCGCTGAGGGGCGCGCGACTGAACGGCACGTAGCTCGGTGGCGGCAGCGATTCACTGACGACGGGCGGCGAGCTAGTATGCGCCACGTTCACTCGCGGCGCTGGCGGCGTGGGGATGGCACGCAGCGTGACCTTCTCGTCGCTGGTCGGTTGCGCGGGCCCACTGGCGGGTGGTGGGGGTGGGGCGCTCGAACGCAGGACCGGAATGTGCTCGGACTCGGGGGCGTCTCCGCCGCGTACGACCACCGCGTGGCGGGGCGGCGACTTCAAGCCGGGGCGCGCCATGAAACCACCGCGCGGGGTGATCGCGTCCGCTGACACCGGCGCGGATTCGAGGAGCTCGTCGTGGGGCGGGTGACGGGTCATTGGTCGGCTAGCGTTTGCTTCTGCCGCGCCTAGGCGCGGAGAGCAATAAGGTGGCAGGTTTGCCCACATCATCCCCAAAAAACGGCTCACGCGCCAGGCCGTCGTCTCTACCGTGAGACTCTACCTGCGACCTCGATTGGCCTGAGCCGGCCCTTGGGGCTAGGTTGCGCGCGCCTGGCGCGGCCCATGACCTCCGAAGCACGCTCGACGCAAGCCCACGGGGGTCGATTCATCATAGATGCCCGCTATGTGGAGCCAAAACCGAGCGGAATTGGGCGCTACGTCGAGGCGCTGATCGAGCGGCTGCCGCTGCTCGCGCCGTCTCGACCCTTCGAGCTGTGGACGCATCCCACGCGCCCGACGCCGGTCGCCTTCCCGAACGTCCGCTGTCAGCCGATTTCGGCGCCAGCAGACGGCTTACGGACACTGCTCGCGCCGCAGCGGCTCGGCCGGCTCGAGCCCGACGACGTGGTTCACTTTCCTTTCAGCCTGCTCGGCCGCGGGCTGCGCTGCGCGACGGTCGTGACCGTGCACGACTTGATGTGGCTCGAGCAACCGGAGCTCGTGGAAGGTCGCCCGCTGATGCGCCGCATTCGCCAGCGCTACTACCAGCAGGGCATGCGCTGGGCCATGCGCCGCGCCACCCGCTTGATCGCGGTCTCGGAGGCGACGCGGGCGCGCATGGTCGCGCAGGTGCCCGAGTGCGAAGAGCGCATTCGGGTGACGCACAACGCGGCCGACGCCCGGTTTGGCCCCGCTACCGATGCAAGCGCGGCCGCCGAGCAGGCAGCCCAGCTCATCGGCAGCCACGCTCCGTACTACCTCGTCGTGGGCAAGAACGAGCCCTACAAGGCGCACGAGCTGGCGCTCACCGCTTTTGCTGCCGCCGCGAACGACGACGAGCTGCTCGTGCTCATTCAGCGCACCAGCGGGGGCCGGGGCCTGCGCGAGCTGGCCGAGCGCCTGGGCATCGCGCCCCGATTGCGCTTCCTGCCGACCGTATCGGCCGAAGGTCTCACGAGCCTCTTGCAGTCGGCGCGAGCGCTGATTCAGCCGTCGCTGGTCGAAGGCTTCGGCATCCCGGTGCTCGAAGGCATGGCGTGCGGCTGCCCAATCGTCGCCAGTGATACCCCCGCTCTCGTCGAGGTGTTGGGCGGCGCCGGCCTGCACGCCCCGGTCGGTGACGCCGCCGCGTTGGGCGCCGCCCTCCGCCGCCTGCGCACGCCAGGCTTGGCCGCCGAGCTGCGACAGCGCGGGCTCGCGCGAGCGCGGCATTTCAGCTGGGAGCGCACGGCCCGTGAGACGCTCGCCATCTACCATGAAGCGGCCGCCGAGCAGGCGCGCCGCCAGCGGACCACAACAGCATGATCGACGTTCTCGTGGATATGACGGCTCTCAACACCGGCTCGCGTGAGCGCGGCATCGGGCGCTACGTGCGCAGCTTGTGCGTGGCGCTGGCCAACCGTCAAAGTTGGTTGCCACGGTACCCGGAGCTCTTGGGTGCCGACTTGAACGTGGCAGGTTTGGTGCGCCACCTCGGCAAGAGCGAAGGGGCGGAAGACTCGACCCTGCTGTTTGCCGGCGACTACAGCATCAAGACCTCTAGCCTGCGCTACCAGCGCCACAAGCTGGAGCGCCGCCTGTTCCTCGGTGGGCTCTTGCGGCGCATGAATAGCCGGCTCGTGCACTTGCCCGATCCCCCCGGTACGCCGATCGATCGGCGGCAGCGCCGGATCGTGACGTGCCACGACCTCATTCCGCTCGTGCTGGCCAAAGACTACCTGTCACCGCTGCCGGGCTCGCGCCTCTTGCAGCGTGAACGTGACAAGGCTCGCTACAAGGGCGCCGCGCGCGTGATCGCCATCAGCGAAGCGACGCGACGCGATCTGATCGAGCAGCTGGGCATTTTGCCCGAGCGCATCGACGTCGTGCACCACGGGGTGGACCACGAGCGCTTCAGCCCTCGAGCGGCGCCCGGCGAGCGCGAGCTGCTGCAGAAAGACTTGGGCATTTCCGGCCCCTATTTGCTGTATTTGGGCGCCGGCGACGTGCGAAAGAACCTGCCGTTGTTCGTGCGCGCCTACGCCAAGAGCGGCGTCGCGCGGGACGTCGGCTTGGTGTTCGCGGGCCCTTTGTCGAAGCGCGAGCGCGAGCGTTTGAAGAGCGAAGCCAGCCGCGGCGGCGTGGCCGAGCGCGTGCAGCTGTTAGGCTACACCGACGAGAAATACGTCTCGCCGCTGTACCGCCAGTGCGTGGCCCACGTGTTCCCCTCGTCTTACGAGGGCTTCGGCTTGACCGTGCTCGAGGCCATGGCCTGCGGCGCGCCAACGCTCACGACCGCGTTCTCGTCTCTGGGAGAGATCGCCGGCGAGGCCGCTCTCACGCTCGCCGAGCTCGAGGTCGAGCCGTTCGCGCGAGAGCTCACGCGATTGGTTTCGGATGCCGAGCTGCGCGCGGACCTACGGCGGCGCGGCCTGGCTCACGCGCAGACCTTCACCTGGGAGCGCTGCGCCGCGCAGACTCTGGGCTGTTACCAGCGCGCGCTCGACGCGGAGGTCCCATGAAAGCGCTCTGGAACCGCGCCGCCGCTACCCTCGGCGGGTGGGAGGCACGTTACCGAACGCGCTCACTCGGCCCGTTCGAGCCCACGCGCTGGGTGTGGAGCCGCGGCCTCGCCCTCTCATGCGACCACAACGGCGGGCTCTTGTTCGTGCGGGGCCAACGCGGCTCCCGCGCGCCGCTGCGCTTCGATCCGCGCGTATTCGAGCGGGTAAAAGACGGCGATTTGGTGTGGACGCGGCTGATCGCCCTGCCCCAGTTTTTGCGCGAAGCCTTACCGCGCATCAAGGCGCGCTTCGCTCTCGTGACCGGCGATGAGGATTGGTCGATTCCGGGCAGCTTTGCCGGCAGCGCCGAGCTCTTGGACAGCCCCAAGCTCGTCTATTGGTTCAGCCAAAACATCGACGAGACCGCCCAGCACCCCAAGCTGCAGGTGTTTCCCATCGGCCTCGACTACCACACCATCAGTAATGGTCCGCGCTGGGGGCACGAGCAAGCAACGCCCGCCGAGCAAGAGGCCGAGCTCGAGCTGCTCCGCCGTGACATGCCGCCGAACGAACAACGGCAGCGCTTGGCCCACGCCGACTTCCACTTCAACAAGCACAAAGATCAAGAATGGGGCGACAACCGCGACAGCGTGCAGCGCCTGCTCGACGGCAACCCCAACGTGGTGTTTCAGGCCAAGAAGGTGAGACGCCTCGACCTTTGGCGCGAGAAGACGCGCTACGCCTTCGTGGTCAGCCCGCACGGCAACGGCCTGGACTGCCATCGCACCTGGGAGTCTCTGGTGCTGGGCAACATCGTGATCGTCAAGCGCTCGAGCCTGGATCCGCTGTACGAGGGCCTGCCCGTCGTAATCGTCGAAGATTGGCGCGAGATAACCGCCGAAAATCTGGCCAAATGGCACGTCCAGCACGGCTCGGCCTTCGCTCGGCCCGAAGTGCTGGAGAGGCTGACCAACCGCTACTGGATCGAGCGCGCTCGGCGCTTGTTGGCCGAGAAGCTGTGAGCGTCTTGCGGAGTAGCTGACGCGCTCTTCGCGGATCAGGGCTTGGGCAACGGCTTGGCCGCGGGCTTGCTCACGGGCGCCGCCGACGGCTTGGCCGCGGGCGGCGCCGCGCTGCCGCCGGGCTTGGCGACGGCCTCTCCTACGAGCGGAAAGCCCTTGTCTTTCCAGAACAAGATGCCTTCGTCCATCACGGCCGTGTTGGTGTATTTGCGCGCGCGCAGGGCATCGACGATTTCACCGGAGGCGTGATGAGGGCAGGCGCAATACGCCACCACCCAGGTGCCGTCGTTGGGCACGCGATCGAGCAGAGCGCGGTCGTGATACGGCGCGGAAATGGCCCCCGGAATGTGAAATTGGATCCAGTCCGACGAGGCGCGGGCGTCGATGATGACGATGCGCTGCTTGGCGTCGAGCGCCTTCTTGACCTGTTCGACGGAGACGAAACGCTCGTCGCGCAGGGTGAATTTCGGGCGCGCGCCCTTGGGGTTGATGACAATCGGCAGGTTGTCCGGCACCAGCAAGTGCTGGACGGCCGGCGCTGGTGCGGCCGGCTTGAAGCTCCACAGCCACGTCACCACGTCGGTGATCTCTTGCCCGCTCAGCTTACCTTCGAAGGCCGGCATGGGCGTGGGCGGCCGGCCGTGCACGATCGCGAATTGCAGAAACGCGGGCGACGCCGCGGCCAGCAGCTCCGGGTTGTGCAGGCTCAAAGCGTTACCGCGCTTGGTTGCGGTGCCGTGGCAGCTCTGGCAATTCTGCTCGAACACCTGCGCGCCACGCTTTGGATCGCCGTCGACGAGGCCCCCGGGCAGCGCGTGGCTCGAAGGGCCTTTCGCGCGCAAGAACTCGACGAGCGCCATGATCTCGCGCTCTTCGAGCGGCCCGCCCCGCAGCTTGCCGTAAGCGGCCATGGCCGTGCCGGGCCGCCCGAGCCGAATGCCGGCCGCCAGCTGCTGATCGGTCACGCTCTCCAAGAAAGTCTGACTCACGAGCGAGGGCGCGTTGTCGGCGGCGTAGCCGGTGGCGTCTTTGGCGTGGCACAGCTGGCAGTAACGCTCGTACACGCGCGCGCCCTCGGCCAAGGGCTCACCGCCGTCGGCGGGGCTCTTGGCGCTGAGAGCGGGCGCCGACGCCTGCGCGGAAGGCGTCGCCGACGGCAGGGCCGGCGTACCGCTGCTGCGACCGCAGCCAGGAGAGAGAAGCAAGAGCGTGGCGCCGAGCGCCGCGGCCAAGGTGGAAGGAGAGCGAGACCACATGCGAGGAAACCCCTCATGCCACGACGCTTCGGCGGGCGTCGAGTCGCCTCGCCCAAATGGCCGTTCCAGGCTAGATTATTGGCCCACATGGATCGTCGCAGCTTGCTCGGAGCCATGGTCAGCGCGCCCCTCGCGTCCGCCTGCCGCAGCGACACGCCCCCCGAGCGGACCGACCAGCTCGTCCGCGCCCCCGCGGCTCCCCTAGTGCTCGAGACCGAGCCGCTGGGCTTTCAATGGAAGGTGCTCGATCCCTTCCTGTTCTGCGCCCACCACGACGACCCCTACCCGGCCGGCAATGCTCGGCTCGGGCCGGCCGCGTCGCTTTCCGGGCGTAACTTGGGTCAAGACTTCGACGCCACCCATGGTTGGCGCATGTATCACGGCCAAGTCGTGCCCGGCTTTCCGTCCCATCCCCATCGCGGCTTCGAGACCGTCACCATCGTGCGCCGCGGCCTGGTCGATCATTCCGATTCGCTGGAGGCGGCAGCGCGCTACGGCAACGGCGACGTGCAGTGGCTCACCGCCGGTAAGGGCATCGTGCACGCCGAGATGTTCCCGCTGCTCGACGCCTCGGGGCCGAACCCGCTCGAGCTATTTCAGGTTTGGCTGAACCTGCCCGCCGCCAACAAGTTCGCGGATCCGCACTTTTCCATGTTCTGGCAGAAGAGCATCCCACGGCGCGTGGTGCGCGACGCCGCCGGCAAAACCAGCGAGGTGACGGTGATCGCGGGGCAGTACGGCGACGCCGTTCCGAACGCGCCGCCCCCCCAATCGTGGGCCAGCCGCGCCGAAGCCAACGTGGCGATCTGGACGCTGAAGCTAGAGCCCGGAGCCGAGCTCACGCTGCCGAGCGCCGCCCCCGGCACCAACCGAAAGCTCTATTTTTTCCGCGGCGCTTCCCTCAAGATTGGCGGGTTCGAGCTGGCGGCGCAGACGGGCGCCCACGTGCGCGCCGACGTGCCGGCCCGGCTCGAAAACGGCGCCGCCGAGAGCGAGGTTCTAGTGCTGCAGGGCCGGCCCATCGGCGAGCCCGTGGTCCAGAGCGGGCCCTTCGTGATGAACACGCGCGCCGAGATCCAACGCGCCTACGCCGACTTCCGCTCGACTCGCTTCGGTGGTTGGCCCTGGCAAAGTGACGATCCGGTGCACGGCCCAGAGGCCTCTCACTTTGCTCGCCACCCCGATGGCCGCACCGAGCGCGGCGTTTGAGCTCGGAGCAGCGCTGAGGCCGCCAGTATGAGCCAGTACGGCGCGCTCTCCACCGAGTTCTACGAGCTCGACAAGCCCGACCCCGCCCCCGACGCCTTCGACTTCTACGAAGCCTTCGCGCGGGAGGCGAAGGGCCCGATTCACGAGCCCATGTGCGGGACCGGCCGCTTTCTGTTGCCGCTGCTGAGCCAGGGCTTCGACATTTCCGGCAGCGACGCGTCGGCAAACATGCTGGCCGCCTGCCGCAGGCGCGCGGCAAGCCTGAAGCTCGAGCCGGTGCTCCAACAGCAGTCTCTGCAAGAGCTCGCTTGTGAGCGCGCGCCGAGCTTGATCTTCATTCCATCGGGTTCTTTCGGTCTATTGCTCGACGATGCCCTGGTGCGCGCCGCGCTCGAGCGCGTGCAGCGCCAGCTCGCCCCTGGCGGCACGTTCTTGGTCGAGGCCGAGCTCGTCCAGCCCGCGGCGCCCGAGCTCAGTGGAGTGTGGGGCGGGCGCTGGCTGGAGCGCGCGGACGGCGCCAAGCTCATCTTGAGCTGGCTCAGCCAGTACAGCGGTGCGGCAAACCTGACCACGAGCATCCATCGCTACGAGCTGATCAAAGACGGCCAGCTCTTGGCCGTCGAGTACGACGACTTCCGAGTCCGTAGCTACACTGCGGGCGAGTTTCGCGGCTTGCTCGAGGCCGCGGGCTTCTCGAGCATCGAGACGTTCCAGCCCTACGAGCGCGTTGCCCCCCGCGCTTCGGCCCCGAGCGACGACGCGGTCGTCTTCTGTTGTCGGAAATCGCTACTATGATTTCATAGGTCTAAGTGCGCCGCTTCGTCCTGATTGGCCAAACCGCATCCGCGTCGGGAGACTTCTCCCTCGAAGACTTGCCGAGCACCAGCGGCAGGCTAGACGTCTTGCTGCGAGCCATCCGGGCCGCGCTCTTGATTTCGCACGGGCTGCGCCGCGACGTGCAAGTCTTCTTGGTGCTGCGCGGCAGCGTGACCAGCTCGCGAATTCTGCGCGTCGACGGCCGCACGGCGAAGTTTCTCCGGCCCGATGAGCGCAGCCTGGCCACGCTGGTGAGGAAGACCCTGCTCGCGCTGCCAACACCGGGCCCCTCCTTCAGCGAGGTGCGGCCGGGCCTCGAGCTGCGCACGGGCGACATCGCCGAGCTGCTCGCGGAGGTGGGATCGTCGCCCTGCTACCTACTCGACGAAGCCGCCCCGGACGTGCGCCAGCAAGCGTTCAGCAGCGACGACGCCTGGTTCTTCATCGGCGATCATTTGGGCTTCGACGTCGTCACGCTGGCCCTGCTCGAGCGGCATGGGGCGACGCGCATCTCGGTCGGCCCGACCAGCCTGCACAGCGACGACGTCGTCACCCTCGTCTCGAACGAGCTCGACCGGCGCTTCACGAAACCAGCCTCCGACCTCGCTTGAGAGCGCGCGGGCTGCGCGGGATGCGCCCCTTACTTTTGCTTCTTCGGGCGACGAGGCGGGGGCGCGGTCACGACGATCTTGCGCTTGGGCGGCAGGTCGCGCGCCGGCTTGGCCGTTGGCTCGTGCCCTGGCTTGGCGCCGAAATCGCGAGCAGGTTTGGCGCCGAAATCGCGGGCCGGCTTGGCCCCGAAGTCGCGGGCCGGCCTGGCCCCGAAGTCGCGGGCCGGCTTGGCCCCGAAGTCGCGCGCGGGTTTGCGAGCAAACTCCGGCTTGGCCGCCCCATCACGGGCCGGCTTGGCCGAGAAATCGCGGGCCGGCTTGGCGTTGAAGTCACGAGCGGCGCGCGCGCCGGGGGCGTGCAGGGCCGGGGCTCGCGGCGGGCGATGCTGCGACGGTGGCACCGACTCACGCGGGCGTTGCGGCGCCGGTCGCGCCGGCCGGGGCTCGCTTTGCGGCTCGCCCTCTTCGCCGGCCTCTCGCGCCGGCGCCTCGCCGAGCGGGGTGATCATCACGCGCGGGTCGCGCGGATCGGGCTCGCGCGCCGCGTCTTCGAAGCCGCGCGCGACCGCGCCGGCCACCTCGACGATCGAGTTGACGCGGTTCACGCGAATGGCGCCGATATCGGAGCCGCGAATGTTGCCGCGACGGCACAGCATGGCGACCAGCCGGCGAGCGTCGGCCCCGTGAGACTCGCCCCACGACACGCGAAAGGGCACCCAGTCGCCGCCGCCGCGCATTTGATCTGGCGGGCGCTCCGAGAACGCCGGGCGACGCTCGAATTGGCGCGACGCAGGCCCCCGCTCATCGAAGCGCAGCTCGCGTTGCTCGAAGCGCTGAGGCCGCTCGTTGCCGCGCTCGTGCCGCTCGTTGCCGCGCACCGGCCGCTGAGCGCCGCGACCGCGTTCGGCCTCGGGCAAGAGAGGCGTCACCTCACGCGGCTCCCCGGTCGCGCGGCGCACGCTGATGATCAGCCGCGCCAGGGCGCGCTCGGTCAGGCCCGACTCGACGATGCGCTCGACCTGCTTGGAAACGCGCTCCGAGACCTCGCGTTGATCGTTTTGCATCAATTCGGCCAGCCAGCGCGCGTCTTGCGCCTCGCGAATCGCGGCCGCGGTCGGGATAGGCTCGACCCGAAACTGGACGCGCGCCCGCTGCAGCAGCGAAGCGGCGCGACGCAGGCCCGCCGGAGCCACGCGCACCGCGCTCACCCCTTTGCGGCCCGCGCGCCCCGTGCGCCCGCTGCGGTGGGTGTACGTGTCCGGGTCGGTAGGCGGATCGACCTGAATCACGCGGGCAATGTCCTGCACGTCGATGCCGCGGGCGGCCACGTCGGTCGCGATCAGCGCGCGGATGTCACCGCGCTTGAAGGCGGCCAGGGCCCGGTTACGCGCGTTCTGGTCCATTTCGCCCGACAGTGAACCGGAGGCAAAGCCGGCTTGCTGCAGCTCGCGCGCGATCTCGGAGACGTCGGCGCGCGTGCGCGCGAACACCAGCGTCTGCTCGTCTGCGTGGTGCAAGAGCACGTTGATCAGCGCGTCGACGCGCTCGCGCGGGTTGACCAGGTAGACGATGTGATCGATGTCGCGATTGGCGCTGCCGAGCGGCGTGCCTTCGATGCGCTTCGGGTCTTTCTGCACGCGATCGGCCAGCGCGGCCACGTCGCGCGCAAACGTCGCCGACACCAAATGCGTGCGGTGGCCAGGCGGGGCCTTGGCCAAAATGGCCTCCAGCTCGTCCCGAAAGCCCAAATCCAGCATGCGGTCGGCTTCGTCGAGCACCACGGCCCCCACGTCGCCGGCCTCGATGCCGCCGCGATTCAGGTGATCGAGCAAGCGCCCAGGCGTACCGACGACGATGGCCGGCCCCGCCGCCAGCGAGCGGTGCTCGTCGCGATAGGACGAGCCGCCCGTCACCGCGGCGATGCGCAGCTTCTGCGGCGCGTACAGCCAGGTCAGCTCATCGTGGACCTGCTTGGCCAGCTCGCGCGTGGGCACGATCACCATCGCCCGTGGCCGCGCCACGTGCGCGGGAGCAACGGGCTCACCCGCGACCGCGCTGCGCAGCGCAAAGCCGATGGCCAAAGTCTTGCCGGAGCCAGTCTGCGAGCTGATGCGCAGGTCACGCCCCTCGCCCGCAGGGTCGAGGACCGACAGCTGCACCGGGGTCAGTGTCGCGTAGCCTTTCTTGGCGAGCGCGGAGGCCAGGTCGGGACCGAGTAGCTCGGTGAGATCGGGTGCAGCGGTAGACGACGAGGCTTGCTCTGACATTCGGGATGCGGCGCGGCTCGAGCGCGATGACGGGAAGACCGACGAAGTGGTCGGGGCCGCGACGCTGGGCGCGGGCGCGTTGTAGCAGGACCGGCCGCATCGGCACGTCCGAATTGTTGCTCCCCCGACAACAATTCCGCTGCCACCCGAAGTCTTGTGGCCGGCCGTTGGCCCCCTATGTTGGAGGCCATGACCGCACCTGCTCAGCGCTTTCCCGTAGTTTTCGTGCCTCACGGCGGCGGGCCCTGGCCGTTCGTGAAGCTCGGTTTTGGCAGCGAAGCGGAGCAGGCGAATCTGGCCAGCTACTTGCGCGCCCTACGTGCGGTGCCGCCGGCGCCGCCCCGGGCGCTGCTCGTCGTCTCGGCCCACTGGGAGGAGCCAGAGCCGACGGTCATGAACGGCGCCGCTCCACCCCTGCTGTTCGACTACTACGGCTTCCCGCCCGAGTCTTACGAGCTGAGCTGGCCCGCGCCGGGTGAGCCCACCCTCGCCGCGCGCGTGCAAGAGCTGCTGGGCGCCGCCGGCATCTCCAGCGCTACCAACGCGCAGCGCGGCTTCGACCACGGCGCCTTCGTGCCGCTCAAGCTCGCCTACCCGGACGCGGAGCTGCCCACGGTCCAGCTCTCGCTCAAGGCCGGCCTGGACGCCGACGAACATTTGGCGATCGGTCGTGCCCTCGCGCCGCTCCGCGACGAAGGCGTGTTCATCATCGGCAGCGGCATGACGTACCACAACATGCGCGCCATGGGCGCTCAGGGGCGGCCGGCCGCCAGCGCCTTCGACGCGTGGCTGCGCGACGCCGTCGCGCGGCCGGCCGAAGAGCGCGACGCGAAGCTCGGCGACTGGCAGAAGGCGCCCGCGGCGCGCGCCGCCCACCCACGCGAAGAGCATCTGCTCCCGCTGATGGTCGTGGCCGGCGCGGCGGGGCAAGATCGGGGGCGCGTCGCGTACCACGGCACGCTGATGGGCCTCGAGCTGTCGGGCTACGCGTTCGGTTAACGGAGATGCGGCGGCGGCCGGGCGCTGTTGGGGCAAGGCCGCCGTGAGCGCCGCCTATTGGCGCAGCAGCTCCAGGGCGCGCGGCACGGCCCCAACCAGGCCCTTGTACTGCGCGAGCTCGGCGGGCATGCGCGTGAGCGCGGTGGCCAGCGTTGCCCGCGGCTCGACTGCGAGCTCGTCGAAACCGTACAGGTAGGTGCGGATCAAAAATACGCAGCCGGCGACCTCGGGCAACGGCACGGTGGTTTGGCGCTCGACGCGCAAGAAGCCGCGGGCAGTTTCGGCCGACCAGGCGCGCCGGCGCCCCTGGTCTGGGTGATGGTCGAGCTCGTCGTCGGCGGAGATGGTCCACACGAAGCGCACGTAGGGTCCGCGCGTGACCATCGCCTCCACCAAGCTGGTGGACTTGCGGGTCACGGCTTCGAACGCGGGGATGTGCGCGTGAATACCGACGAAGCTTTGACCAATCACCTGCTCGGGCCGCCAACCGCTCGGAAAGCAAGCATGCACCCAGAGCGTGCGATCCTTGCCGCTCTCGTCCCGCCGCAGCACCGCGAAGTCTTCGCTGAGCTCGCGCCCCACCGCGCCGCGCGGCAGCTCCAACAGCGCGGCGTGCCCTTCGCGCCGGTGAGCTCGATCGAGCCAAACGTGCGCCGCGTGCACGCACGCCTCGTCGAGCTCGCTCTCGATGAGGTAGGCGTCGCGCTCGGGGTGCTCGGCCAGGACGCGCGCCTTCTCGGCGCGGTAGCGCGCGCTGCTCGAGTCTCGAGGGAAGAAGCGCTGATCGGCCTCGCCGTTACCGAAATCGGTGCCGAAGCGCGCCAGCCCCGCCTGCATACGCAGCGGCTCGGGCTTGACGGGAAAGTACAGCGGACGCGGAGCGTTCAACCTCGAGAGCGTAGCGCGACCTCGGCTTCGCTTCGATAAACAGGGCAAAAGTTGGCCCGCAGCCGGGCCTCGGTGCTTGTTCGGGCCATGGCTGACGAGCCGCGTCCGTGCTCAGCTGATCCGGAAACCGACGACTTCGACGTGCCGGCGCCGAGCAGCGCGCCGCCGCCCCTGCCGCCGCGGAAGCAAGCGGGCGGCTGGACGGACCCCAAGCAGCTGCCGCTCGGGCCCAACGGGCGCCCCCAATGCCGAAAGTGCTCGAGCGAGATCCCGAAGGGCAGCGGCCGCCGCACGTTCTGCAGCGACGCTTGTGTGGTGCAGTGGAAGATCCGCACGCAGCCCGAGTTCGCGGCCGAGCAAGTGCACGCGCGCGATCGGGGCGTGTGCGTGAGCTGCGCGCGCGACTGCGACGCGCTGTTCCGCAAGGTTCGCGTCACCAAGCACGCGCGGCGCAAGCAGCGCATGGCCGAGCTCGGCCTCCCGCTCTACCTGCTGAGGCGGCGCCGCTACTGGGAGGTCGATCACATAACGCCCGTGGTCGAGGGCGGCGGCTCCTGTGGGCTCGAGAACTTGCGCACTTTGTGCTGGGAGTGCCACCGCAAGGCGACCCGTGAGCTCCAGCTTCGCCGCGGCAAGAGCCGCGCAGCTCGAGCAGCCTTCACGCTTCGGGCAGCGGGATGAACTCCTCGTCATCGCCAGGGATTTTGGCAAACTTGCCGTCGCGCCAATCGGCCTTCGCTCGCTCCAAGCGCTCGAGCGAGCTCGAGACGAAGTTCCAGTAAATGTGGCGTTCGCCCGCCAGGGAAGCGCCGCCCAGCAACATGACGCGAGCCCCCGCGCTGCTGACGAGCTCGACGCGGTCGTTGGCGGCCAGCACCAAGAGCGTCCCCTCGCCGTGCTGCGGCTGGCCCGCGCCGAGCGACACCGCGCCCGACGCCACGTAGACCGCGCGCTCCGCGTGCTCGCCGTCGACCTCCAAAACCGCGCCCGGCTCGAGCAGCGCGTGCACATAGAGCGTGGGAGACAGCACCTTGACCGGAGACTTTGCGCCGTACGCCGTGCCGGCGATCACCGAGAGCTCCACGCCCGGTCGGCTGAGGCGGGGGATGGTGGAGGCCGGGTGATGCAAGAAGCTCGGCGCGATCTCTTCGTGCTCGAGCGGCAGCGCCACCCAGCATTGAATACCGTGTAGCGGCCCTCCGGTTTCTCGCAGCTCGGCCGGGGTGCGCTCGGAATGCGCGATGCCGCGGCCCGAGATCATCCAATTGACGTCACCAGGGCGGATGAGCTGGGAGTAGCCGAGGTTGTCGCGGTGCAGAAACGCGCCCTCGAACAGGTAGGTGACGGTGGCCAGCCCGATGTGCGGGTGTGGACGCACGTCCAGGCCGCGCCCGGGAGCGAAGTCGACCCGGCACAGGTGGTCGTAGAAAATGAAGGGGCCGACCAGTTTCTGCATGGCCGTGGGCAAGGCCCGCCGCACGAAGAAGCCGCCCACGTCGCGCTGTCGAGCCTCGATCACGAGCTGCGGTTGCATGAGCCGAGTTCTAGCGTAGCGGGCCGCGGGCTGGGCGGAGTAATCTGGCTCCGGGATGACGCCTCCCCGCATCGGGAAACGAGAGGACACGCGCGAGCAAACGGCTTCGAGCGGGGAAAGCCGCGCGTTTTTGCTCAGCCGCGCCCTGGCGTCCCCTTTCGGGATCTTGATCGTGTTTCCGGCCATCGTGCTCTCGGTCGGCCTTTTTTTGACCTTGGTCGGGCAGCGGGCATTGCAAGCCAGCAACCGCGCGCTCGGCCAACACCGGCTGGCCGAGCAAGCCACGCTGGTGGCATCGCACCTGCGTGGCGCGCTCGAGGCCGCCGATCCGATGTTGGATCGGCTCTCGGACTTCGCGCTAACCCATGAGCCCGACGAGCCGCTCGAGCCCGTCGCGGCCGTCTTGTTCGACCTGATGCAGGGCCGCGCGGGCGTGGCCTACGTGAGCATCAGCTTTCCGGACGGCACCTTTCAAGGCACGACCTTGGAGCAGGGCCGGGTGGTGTTCCAAGACAGCCGGGTCGGCGGCCAGGGCACGCGGGTGAGGCGATTCGACTACCGCGGGCACGGCTCGCTCACGCCGTCGAGTGAAGAAGCCTCGCTCTACGATCCACGGCAGCGCGCCTTCTACACGCGCGCGGCCGCCGAGCGCACGCGCATCTGGACCCCGCCCTACCCGTTCTACGGTAGCCGGCACACCGGTATCACGCGCGCGGCGCCCGTGTACCGGCAAGAGGGCGGCGAGCGACGCCTGCACTGCGTGCTGACCGTCGACTTCGACGTCAACGAGCTTTCGCGGCTGCTGCGCGCGGGCGAGCTGCCCGGCATGCGCACGCTGCTGTTCACGGGCAACGGCACCCTCCTGGCCTATCCGCAGGGTGAGCGGCGCATCGCCGAGCTGCCGTTGTCGCTCGAGCACGCGCTCTCGTACCGCGATCTCAAAGACGCGAACCTGGACGCCTTCTTTGCCCAGCTGGACCCCAAAGCGAGCGTCCAGAACCGGCTCTTGACCTTCGAGGTCCAAGGCGAGCAGCAGCTGGCCGCGCTCTCGCGGGTCAGTAACGACGCCACGCTCGATTGGACGGTGGCCTACGTGGTGCCGGAGCGCGCTTTCTTCGAGAGCCTGCACGCCTATGGCCAGCGTAGCTTCGCCATCGCGGCCGTCGCCGTCCTGCTGGCGCTGGGCGTCTCGATCGCCTTCGCGCGGCTGGTCGTGCGCGTCCGGCGCGAAGCCGCGCAAGCCCGGGCCGAGGCCAAGCGCGCCCACCAAGAGGCGCGCGAGCTGGGCAGCTACCGGCTGGTCCGGTGCCTCGGCAAGGGGGGCATGGGCGAGGTGTGGCGCGCCGAGCATCGCCTGCTGGCGCGCGACGCCGCCATCAAGCTCATCCGCCTCGACAGCGGCGCGCCATCCACCAAAGACGCGCAAGAGCGCTTTCGTCGTGAGGCGCAGAGCTTGGCGCGGCTTCGCTCGCGCAACACCATCGAGCTGTTCGACTACGGCGTGTCGAGCGACGGCACCTTCTTCTACGTGATGGAGCTGCTCGAAGGGCTCGACTTGGAGAGCCTGGTCATCAAGCACGGGCCGCAGCCGCCCGGGCGCGTGCTCCGGCTGCTGATGCAGGCCTGCCGTTCCCTGGCCGAGGCGCACGACGCCGGGCTCGTGCACCGCGACATCAAGCCGGCCAATTTGTTCGTGTGCCGCGTGGCCGACGAGGTCGACGTGCTGAAGGTCCTGGATTTTGGCCTCGTACGCGCCCTCACGAGCGACGACCCGGAAGCGGCTCCGCTTTCGACGCAGGCCGTGTTCGAGACCACCGCCGCCGCCGGCTTGGCCGCTCCGGGAGACTCGAAGCTGACCCGCGCCGGCAGCGTGATGGGCACGCCCGAGTTCATGGCGCCCGAGCAAGCGCTGGGCCACAAGCTGGATGGCCGCGCCGACCTATACGCGCTCGGCTGCGTTGCCTACTGGCTGCTGACCGGCGACCTCGTGTTCAAGAAGGACACGCAAATGATGCTCTTGCTCGCCCACATCCAAGAGGCGCCCGCAGCGCTGGACGCGCGCGTGCCGGGCGGTGTGCCGCCCGCGCTCGAGCGGTGCGTCATGTCTTGTTTGGCGAAGTCCGTCGAGCAACGGCCCGCGTCGGCTCGCGCCTTGCTGGCGAGCCTGAGCGAGGCCGAGCGCGAGCTCTCGCCAGCAGACGTCTGGACCGATGAGCGCGCTCACGCCTGGTGGCAAAAGCAGCAACTGCCCACCGGCGGCGGGCCGAGCTCGGGCCTCACCCCGTCCCCCAACGCTCAAATTCGCATCGCCGACGCCCGGGGCAACAGTAGTTGACCGCTCAGCGGACGTCGCTCCAGTGACTACCCCTCCCTGAGCGCGCTGCGCGCGCGATTTGGGAGGGGTCGGCCGCGCGCAGGCCGAAGGCCAAGCACGGACGGGGGTGGGCATCACGACCGCCAGCAGCTGTTGTACGATCCCGACCCGTCAGCCCTTTTTCAACACCCTGCTAAGGGCCCGCGAATGGCCGAGTCATTCGCGGCCCCTAATGCCCGAGCAGCAGGTACTTCAGCCGCCCCACGATGACGTCCAGGGCCTGCGTGTTTTCTCCGCCCTCTGGCACTACCAGGTGCGCTTGGCGTTTGCTGGGCGCCACGTGCAGCAAGTGCATGGGCCGCACGGTCGCGTAGTACTGGTGCTGTATCGACGCGATGTCGCGCTGCCGATCGACGATGTCGCGGCGAATGCGACGCAGCAAGCGGATGTCGTCGTCGGTGTCGACGAAGATACGTAGATCGAACGCCGCGCACAGCTCGGCTATCGCGAACAATAAGATGCCTTCGACGGCTACGATGCCGGCGGGCTCCACGCGCCGGGTGTCGGCGCGGCGCGTGTGGGTGGCAAAGTCGTACTGGGGGCAATCGACGCCCCGCCCAGCGCGCAGCTCGGCCAAGTGCTGGACGAGCAAGACGTTGTCGAGGGCGTCCGGCTCGTCGTAGTTGACGTCTTCGCGCGCGGCCATCGGCAGCGCGGAGCGATCGCGGTAGTACCAGTCGTGCTCCAGCACGGCCACGTCGCGGCCCAGCTCGCTGACCAAGCGCGCCGCGACGGTGGATTTGCCGCTCCCCGTGCCGCCCGCGATCCCAATGACGAGTGGCGCGCGTTGCATGGCGTCAAAGCTTAGTAGGACGGCGAGGCTCAGTTCAATGCGTTGTCGCCGCGCGCGCTGCCCGGCGCGAGCGCGTCCACGACCTCTTGCAGGCGCGAGGCCAGCAGGCGCAGGCGCTCGGCCGGATCGCTCTCCTCGAGCAGCTCCTGACTCGCTTCGGGCTCGGCCACCAACGCGGCCGCCAGCCGGTCCGAGTAGGCGCCGGCGTCGTCGGCGCCGCGCGTCAATGCTCGCAGGTCGCGCGCGGGCTCGGGCAAGTGCGGCGCGAGCCGCTCCCACAACGCGGCCAGCTTGGCCTGCCAAGCCGCCACCAAGGCTGGCGGCGGCACCCGGTCGTCGAGCCGCGCCGCCTTCACTTGGCGAAAAGCGCGCACGGGAGGCAGCTCGTGCTCGATGCGAACGCGCGCCACGCCGCGCAGCGTGAGGTCGAAGCGACCATCGGGGCGCTCGCTACAGCTCTCGATCACGCCGGCGCCGCACACGTCGAAAACGGGCGGGCGCCCTTCGTAGTCCGCCTCGAACCCGGGCTTGAGCCGCGCAACGGCCAGCACGCGGCGCTCGGCCAGCGCGGTCCTCACCATTTCTCGGTAACGCGGCTCGAACACGTGCAGCGGCAACACGGCACCAGGAAACAACGTCACCTGAGGCAGCGGAAAGATCGACAGAGCGGCCAGGTCCTGGGCCTCGATCTCGGGCGGGGACATCGCGTGGCACTATAAAGGACGGAGCGGATGGACGCCCAGGCCGCGGGACCTGGCAACGGTACGAGGGGGAACCCTGGCTGTCCTACCTATTTTGACCCAGGGGGGCGGTCTTTTGCGACCCAGATGGGTCACACCCCTCAAGTCGGCCTTGGGCGCGCCGTTGTCCGGCTGAGGCCCATGGCCAGCTCAACTTCAGAATCTCTTCACTTGTTGTCGATCGATCTCCGCTCGGGGCCGAGCAGCATGCGCACCGTCCTCGAGCTCGGTCGAGGCGACGTCGAGCACTGGCTCAAGCGAGCCAAGGCCTTGGGCGTACCGCTCGCCATCGTGTGCGGCCCCGATCGCGTCGACTTGTATTCGACCGAAGCGGGTCGGCGCGCCGCCTTCAAACCTTTATTGGAGAGCCTGTGGGCGCTCGGGCGCAACCACGACGGCTTCGAGAGCATTCGCACCCGCGAAGCCTGCGGGCACGCGGTGGTTCGGCACATGCTGCGGCAAGCCGCGGGGCTGGAGTCGACCGAGCATGGCTTGTCTTACTCGGGCTGCATCGCCGAAGCGTGTGTGCGCGCCGAGCGCCAAGGCACGCTGAGCGACGCGCTGCGCGAGCTGTTCCAGCTGGCCAGCTCCACTGCCGATCGCAGCCAAGCCGAGACCGAGCTGTCGGCGCCCTATTCGACGCGCGCCTCGCGGCAGATCGAAGCGCTGAGCGCCGAACGCATCATGGAAGAAGAGCTGATGGCCTTCCAGCTCGCCGCCGCCAACGACGAAACGGCGCGCTCTTCGCTGCCCGCCCCCCGCGCCAGCTTGCCGCCCTACGGCGCCAACGAGCCCGGCAGCTGCGTGCGCCTGCGCGTCGCGCCGTTCAGCTTGATGCCGGCGACGCGTCGCTCCGGCTGAAGCCCCCACGCTTTGAGCGGCAGCTCGCGCTCGTTTCTTTGCTAAGCTGGCGTGAGAGGTACGCCATGCGCCTACGCCCGCTCGCCATCGCCTTGCTCACGGCCTTCGCCCTCGCGGGCGTGGCTCACGCCGACACGCCGCAGCCCGGCAAGTGGCAGCAGTTCGACGAAGAGGACGGCATTCGCATGTTCCGGCGAGAGGTGCCGGGCAGCTCGCTCGTGGCGCTGCGCGGCGATGGCTTCATCGAGGCGCCGATTGCGCGGGTAGCCAGCGTATTGGCCGATCGCAAGCGCTCCGTCGAGTGGATCGATCGCTTGGTGAAGACCAAGGTGCTCGAGCAAATCACCGAGACCGAGGCGATCAACTGGAATCACATCAAGACGCCGACGCCGCTCAAGGATCGCGACTTCGTGTTCAAGACCGCCATCACCACCGATCCCGCGCGGAAGAAGATTGTGTTCAGCTACTACTCGGTGACGCACAAAAGCGCCCCGGTGACGGACGACTACGTGCGCGGCAGCTTCAAGGGCGGCAAATTCGAGCTGACCATGGCCACCCGCACCAACAAGGACGGGACGAAAACGCGCGGCACGCTGGTCAACGCGGAGGTCGAGGTCGATCCCGCCGGGTCCGTGCCGACGTTCATCGTCAACATGGTGCAAAAGAGCTGGCCCCACAAAACGCTGATGGCGCTCAGAAAGCAGGTCGCCAAGCCGGACATCAAGGACGACCCGCGCGTCGTCGAACGGCTGACGCGCGAGGGTTTTCTGCAGTAGTTTCGCCCTCTCCGGCTGTGTGTTAGCTAGGTCGCCATGACCCTGGATGATCTGTCGCAGCCGGAACAGGTCGTGCTGCTCGCGCTGGTCGGGTTGATGGCGCGGATGGACGGCAGCGTTTCGCAGGAAGAGCTGGAGCTGCTCGAGCAGATCGCCGATGAAATTGGGGCGGATCGCTTCGACGCGGCCCGTGACGCCGCGGCCGCGCTGGGCGACGGCGCGGCCATCTTGCAGGCCGCCAAGGGCGTTGCCCGGCCCGAAGCGCGCGAAGTGATCTTCGAGCTGGTGTACGGCGTCGCCGTGCAGGGCACCATCGCCGAGAGCGAGGCCGTCATGCTGAACGATCTCGCAGCGCTCTGGGGGTTGCCTCAGCGCGTCGGCGAGTCGGGCTGACGCGCCGTGTCCAAGATCGCCATTGCCGTCGAGGGGGTTACGGTCCGGTTTGGCGATAGCGTGGCGCTCCGCTCGGTGAGCCTGACCATCGAGCCTGGCGAGCTGATGTTGCTGTTGGGTCCCAGCGGCTGCGGCAAGAGCACCTTGCTCCGCACCATTGCCGGGTTCGTCGTGCCAGAAGCGGGCCGCGTCTGCTTCGACGGCACCGACGTCACTCCCGTGCCGCCCCACCAGCGGCACATCGGCATGGTCTTTCAGAGCTTTGCGCTATTCCCGCACCTTTCGGTGGGAGAAAACGTCGCCTTCGGCCTGCGCGAGCAGAAGCGGCCGCGCGCGGAGATACAAGAGCGCGTGCAGCGCGCGCTCTCCGACGTGAAAATGGGCGGTCTAGCGGTGCGCCGCGTCGACCAGCTCTCGGGCGGTGAGCAGCAGCGGGTGGCGTTGGCGCGCGCGCTGGTGACGCGGCCGCGCTGCCTGTTGCTGGACGAGCCCTTGTCCAACCTGGACGCTGGGCTGCGCCACAGCATGCGCGAAGAGATCCGTCGGGTGTGCAAGGAGCACGGGCTGACGACGCTCTACGTGACGCACGATCAGAAAGAGGCGTTGGCCATCGCCGACCGCATCGCGGTGATGAGAGCGGGCAGGCTGGAGCAGCTCGGCTCCCCCTGGGAAGTCTACCGAACGCCGCGCTCGCGCAGCGTTGCCACGTTCCTGGGCGAAACCAACCTGCTGGAGGCCCGGGTGTCGTCGCGCGAAGGCGAGCTGTTGCGCGTGAAGGCCGGCGAGCTGGAGCTGATGGCGCAAGCACGGCCTGGTTTCGACGTGGGCGCGCGGGTGCTGTTGTCGATCCGTCCCGAATGCATTCGGCTGAGCGCGACGCGCCGCAGCGAGGCTGCGTTCCAAGTTTCGGCCGTGAGCAGCGGCTACCTGGGTGAGCTGTGCGAGCACGAGCTGTCGCACGCCGACGTAACGCTGCGCGCTTACGAGCTCAATCCGCAGAGCTTGCGCGGGCCCGGCGGCAGCCAGCTCTGGGCCGAGGTGAGCCCCGGCGACGTGGTCGTGCTCGAACCGGAGCCGCCTGCGTGAAGGCCGCGTTGCCGGGCCTGGTCCTGCTGTCCGCCCTGCTGGTGCTGCCCTTCGCGCTGCGTCCGGCGCGCCAGGCAGACCCGCTCGGGGTGCGGCGACTGGTCGTGCTGACCCCGCACAACGAAGCCATTCGCTACGAGATGGGGCGCGGCTTCCAACGCTATTTGCGAGCGCGCGGCCAGGCCGCGGTGCACATCGATTGGCGTAACCCGGGCGGCACGAGCGAGATCTCGCGCTACCTGTCGTCCGAATACCGCTCGGCGTTCGAGCGGTATTTCGCCGCTAAAAATGGCCGTCCGCTCTCCGAGCGCGGCGCTCTGGCCTTCGCCAACCCCAAGCAGTCGCTGACCGGTGACGACGAGGCGGCCGAGGCCCGGCGACAATTTCTCGACTCGAACGTGGGCATTCGCATCGACTTGCTGTTCGGCGGAGGCAGCTACGAGTTCATGACCCACGCCGCCGCGGGCCGCTTCGTCGACTCGGGCATCTTGACGAGCCGCCCGGAGCTGTTCGGCGAGCAGGGCATTCCGCAAACCGTAGGCGGCGTGCCGTACTGGGACGGCCAGGGTCGCTGGGTGGGGGTGTGCGTCTCTGCCTTCGGCATTTGTTACAACCGCGAGGCCCTCGGCCGGCTCGGCATCACGCGGGCGCCGAAGCGTTGGTCGGATCTGGCCGATCCGCGGCTGGCCGGGCACATCGCGCTCGTCGATCCGAGCAAGAGCGGCTCGGCCGGCAAAGCGTTCGAGATGATGCTGCAGCAAGCGATGAGCGAAGCGCTGGCCCGAGCCGGCACGCCCGCCCCGGGCAGCGCCGAAGAGGCGGCCGCCCTGTCGCGGGGCTTCGACGATGGATTGCGGCTAGTCCGCAAATTGGCCGGCAATTCTCGCTATTTCGCCGATCAGGCGTCGAAGGTCTCGCAAGACGTGCAGAGCGGCAGCGCCGCCGTCGGCACCTGCATCGACTTCTACGGGCGCTTCGACAGCGATTTGCCCGGGCCCCAGCAGCGGCTCGGCTTCGCGCTGCCGGAAGGCGGTAGCGCCATGGACAGCGATCCCATCGCGCTCTTGCGCGGCGCCCCATCGCCGGATCTGGGCAAGAGCTTCATCGATTTCGTGATCGGCCCCGAAGGCCAAGCGGTGTGGTCGTACAAGCGGGGCACGCCCGGCGGCCCCGAGCGCTACGCCCTGCGGCGAACGCCGATTCTGCCGCTCATGTTCGAGCCAGAGCGTCGCGCCAACTTGTCCGATCCCGACGACAACCCTTACGTGGCCGCGCGCTCGTTCACTTACCACGCCGCCTGGACGGGTCCGCTCTTTCGCGCGCTCTCGTTCGTGATTCGCGTGATGTGCGTCGACACGGAGGTGGAGCTGCACGAAGCCACCGCCGCTCTGGCCGCGAGCCCCGACCCCGGGCCGGCCCGCGCCGTGTTCGACGACGTGACGCTCGTGTCGTACGCGGTCGTGAAGAGCGAGATTGCCCCGGCCTTGAACAGCGGCGATCCGCTGCGCGAGGTGGCGCTACAAAACCGCTTGGTGAGCGCGCTCAAGAACCAATACGAGCGAGTGACCGAGCTGGCCCGGAGCCCCCGATGAAGTGGCGCGGTCCGAGCGCGCTCATGTTGCCGCTGCTGGCCCTGGTCTTCGGCGTGCTATTTTTGTGGCCCCTGGTCGAGAGCATGCGCGGCGCGTTCGTCGACCAGCAGGGCAACTTCACCCTCGCCTACGTGAGCGCGGTCTTTCAGAACCCGGTCTACTTGCTCGGGTTCCGCAACTCGCTGGGCATCGCGTTCGGCACGACTCTGCTCACGGCTCTGGTCGGCATTCCCCTCGCGCTGGTGTTTCAGCGTTGGGAGTTTCCGGGACGCCGCTGGCTGGCCGCGCTCGTGCCTCTGCCCTTGTTCGTCCCCCCGTTCGTGGGTGCCTTGGGGATTCAGCGGCTGCTCGGCCCCAACGGCGCCCTGAACGCCGCGCTCGGAGCCATCGGGCTGTCCGACCCGGCCGCGCCCGTGGATTGGCTCCGCGACGGCCGCTTCTTCGCGGTCATTGGGCTGACCGCGTTGCACCTGTACCCGGTGCTGTACTTCAACCTGTCGGCGTCGCTCGCCAACCTCAACCCCGAGCTGGAGCGCGCGGCCGAGACGCTCGGGGCCAGCCACTGGCGGCGGCTGTGGCGCGTCACCTTGCCCATGACGGCGCCCAGCTTGTTCGCGTCCTTGACCATCGTCTTCATCTGGTCGTTGACGGAGCTGGGGGTGCCACTCCTGTGCGACTACGACCGCGTGACGTCGGTGCAAATCTTCGTCGGGCTCAAGGACATCGGGCAAAATCCGTTCGTCTATGGGCTCGTCACGGTCGCGCTCTTCGCCACCGTGGGCCTGTACGGGCTGAGCCGGCTGTTCTTGCGCAAGCTGGACGTGACGGCGGGGGCCAAAGGCGCAGCCCGGCGCGAGCGAAGGCCGCTGCGGGGCGCAGTCCGCTGGGCGTGCACCGGCTTCGCGCTGCTCGTCTTGGGTGCGGCGGCCCTGCCGAACCTGGCCGTTCTGCTCCTGGCCGCCTCGAGTGACTGGTACGGCACGGTGCTGCCCAGCGGCTTCACGCTCGATCATTTCCGGTCGGCGTTGAGCCACGCGCTGGTGGTGCCCTCCATTGCCCAGAGCTTGCGCTACGTGGCGCTCTCGACGGCGTTGGACCTGGTGCTGGGTTTTGCCATTGCTTGGGTCGTGGTGCGCAGCAACGCGCCGGGGCGCAAGCTGCTCGACGCCTTGGCCATGCTGCCGTTGTCCGTCCCGGGGCTGGTGATGGCCTTCGGATACCTGGCCATTTCGCGGCCCGGCCGGCCCCTGGCCATGCTCGATCCGGTGAGGGATCCGACGGTGCTGCTGGTCGTAGCGTATGCCATGCGGCGCCTGCCGTTCGTGCTGCGCTCGGCAGAGGCGGGCTTGCTTCAGCTCAGCAAGAGCGTCGAAGACGCGGCGCAGAGCTTGGGCGCTCCCCCCCGCCGCATCTTGCGCCGCGTCACCTTGCCGCTGGTGCTGCCCCACCTGCTCGCGGGTGGCCTGTTCGCCTTCGCGCTATCCATGCTCGAGGTCTCCGACTCGCTGATTTTGGCTCAGCAACAAGCTCACTTCCCGATAACCAAGGCCATCTTCGAGCTCTCTCAGCTGATCGGCGAGGGTCGGCTGCTCGCGGCGGCGCTCGGGGTTTGGGCCATGTTGCTGCTGGCGACCACGGTTTGGGTCGCACGGCGGTTGGTCAGCGACCGGGCCGGCGGCTACTCCGACGTGTGACGGCTCGGGGCGGCCGGACGCGCGGCTTCGACCAGAGCCCGCGCCACCGCGACCGCCGCCGCCAGACGCTCGCCCGCGCGCCCCTGGGCCCAGGCCGCGGCCGGAGCCACGCCCAACGCGGCCGCACACGCCGCGACCTCGCCGCTCTTGCGGTGCAGGTGCCGGCGCGACAGCTCTCGCAAGTCCATCCGCTCGGGCAAAGCCACCCCTTCGGCGCTCAAGCGCTCCGAAGCATAAAACCCCCAACCAAGCAGCAGGTCTCGCGGCCGCACGAACGCGTTCCAGCGCTCGCGAAAGGACGCGAAAGACTCGCCGCGCAGCACGAAGCTGGACGGCACGCGCGCGTGGACCTCGAACGACGGGGACAGCGGTCGACGCGGGGCCAAGAGCGCTTCGAAGCGCTCGCCCGTTTGGAGCCGTTCGGCGACCCAGTGCACGACCTCCGCCTCGCCGCCCAGCGGGCTGCCGCGCGTCCAGGCGTTGGCCTCGCCGTAGCCCACCAGCAAGTCTGCCTCGCGCTCGAGCAGCACCTTGGGCAAGCGAGGCTTGCGCGGCCCGGGCTTGGACGCCAGGTGCCGGCGCGCGCCGCGCGTGTGCACGAAATGCAGCTGATGCTCGACCATGGCTTCGAAGGGCAACAGCCAGGCTTCGCGATCGAAGCCCGCAGGCTCGAGCAGCGAGAGCGCCTCTCCGATGGCCTCGATGGTGGAGATGCAATGCAGCGCCGGCTCGCGCCGAATGCGGTAGCGGCTGGGCGAGCTGGGCGAAAGCGAGTAGCGCGGCAGCGACGCCAGCTCGGGGTTCTGTTGAAACAGCTTCTTGGCTTGCCACCACGTCCCGTCGAGCACGACGAGGGTCACCGGCCCCGCCGGCGGAGACTCGCCGAGATCTCGCGCTTCTGGCCCCGGGTAGAGCAGGATGGGCGGCGCTTCGCGATCGTTCAAGCGCGCCTTCAACGCCGGCACCTCGGCGAGCTTGACCGCAACATGACGCTCGGCGCGCTCCAGCTGAAGCTCGACCAGCCGCGCGGTATTGATGGCCACGTCGCTCTCACGCGGGTGCTGCAAAATCACCACTCGGGTCTGGGTGGCCACGCGGCGAATGGCCGAACAAATACAGACGACGCTCGGACGCGAGCAGCCGGGGCAGCGAGGGCGAGGGACGACCAGCTCGGGCATGAGATGCGTGGGGACGCTTGTAGCAAGTCCCACGACGGCGGCCCGTAGAATACGCCCGGCGCCCGGGCCCTAGCCTTCGCAGCTCGTCACGAGCTCGACGCGGGTACCCTCGTACCGCGCCTCGAGCGCGAGGCTGCTCTCGTGGGCAATGCGCACGAGGCCGAGCATGGGCGCGGGCTCACTGCCGCTGCCGAAGCGGTTCATCTCGGTCGTGAAGGCCGCGGCTGCATCCGCCCAAACGGCGTCCAGCTGAGCGCGGAGTCGCTCTAGCTGAGCCGGCTCGGCCTGGTTCGAGACCCGCAAAACGGCGCCAGAGCCGCTGGGGCTCAGCTGGAGCTCCAACCGCACCTCGCCCGAGCCATAGCGCAGCGCGTTGGCGAGTAGCTCGTAGACAGCCACGTTGAGGCGGTCGGCAACGCGTGGGGGCAACCGGTGCGCGGTGTAGGCAGAAAGGTAGGCGTACGTGGTCTCCAGCAAGGCCGGATCGGCGGGCGAGTCGATCGAGATCACCGGCCGCTGGCTTTGGGCGGCGGCGGACAGCGGCGGCTCGGACGTGGCCAGCCGCGCTCGCGCCTGCACCCCGCTGGCCCGTCGGCTCGGATCCCCGCTCGTGGGTTCGAGACAATCTTGAGTTTGCGTGCCCAGTGCCCTGTTCTTCAAGCGCTTCCCCGGCTGTTTTGCAAAGTGCCTAGCGGCACCGCGCGCGGCCTCAACGCTACAACGGACACTTCGGCGCGGGCTTCAGCCCCCCGCCGCCCCAGGAGTCGTGAAATCAGCCCCGGCGCACCCCCGCCTCCCGGACTTTTTGCTCCACATCCCGAAAGCGCTGCGCCAAAGCGCGAACCAGCGCGCCTGTCCAACCATCGGCACCCAGACCCGCGCTCAACGTGCGCTGATCCAAGACCAACACGGTCACGTTGTCTTCCGCTTCGATAGTGGCGGCCCGCGGCTCCTCGAGCAGCAGCGCCATTTCTCCGAAAACGTCGCCCGCGCTCATGGTGCCGAGCGGCTCTTGCTGGCTGCCCACGCGCCGCGACACCCGGCAGCGCCCGCTCACGATCATGTAAGCGGCGTCGCCTACATCACCCTCGCGGATGATGACGCTGCCGGGCGGAAACACCCGCCGCGGCAGGTGCAGCCCACCCCGGAGGAAGTTGCGCACATCCGCCTGCAGCTCCACCACGGACTCGTAGCGATCTTCGGGCTTGGGCGCTACCGCTCGCTCCACGATGGTGCGGATGCGTTTGGAAACGCCGATGCCCATACACGCGACGTCGATCGGCACGACCTGCCCGGCTCCGGCGCGCTCGAGCACGGTATCGACGTCGCGGGCGTCGCCGTACGGCAGCTTGCCGCTCACGATCTCGTACAAGATGGCGCCGAGGCCGAATACGTCGCTGCGCTCGTCCATTTCTTGCGGGTTGCCGCGGGCTTGTTCGGGCGCCATGTGGGTCGGCGTGCCCACGGGCCCCGGCGCTTCCATCTGCGCGCGCGAGCCCGAGGCGGGGCGCGTAAGGGTCAAGCGCGCCAAGCCCCAATCCATCAAATAAGTCTGGCCGAAATCGGCCACCATCACGTTCTCGGGCTTGAGATCGCGGTGGATGACGCCGCGGTGGTGGGCGTAGGCCACGGCGTCACACACCTTCAAGAACACTTCGAGCCCGTCTTCGAGGCGCGCGGTGCTGCCCGGCGCGCGCGAGGGGTCGCGCAACCAATCGTCGAAGTTCACCCCTTGCACGAGCTTCATCGTGAAGTAAGGCACGCCGAGCTCGGAGACGTTCAGCTCGTGGACGGGCACGATGTTCGGGTGCTCGAGCTGCCCGGTCATCTGCGCTTCGGCGATGAAGCCGTCCTTGTACATGGGTACTTTGGCCAGCTCTTTATCCAAGCGCTTCAACGCGACATGGCGCAGCAGGTTGCGATCGGTAGCGGGGTGAATGCGGCCCATACCGCCCCGGCCAATCTCGCGAAAGAGCCGCAGGTGCTCGGGGATGGGAATGGCTTCGCGCTCCACCTCACCCGGGGTGACTCCGTGCTCACCTCCGACCGGGATACCCTCGATGACGTAAACGGGCTCCACGGCCTGTTTGGTGTCCTGATTGTCGCTCACGCGCTTGCTCCCATCACGGCACGAACGCAAATTACCATATGAGGGCTGTCGCCCGGTCGTTTCTCGACTCGGCTTCTACGTAGCTTCTACCTGGTTGTTGGCGCCCCCGCGCCAATGGCTCAAAAGCCGAGCCCCACCATGGTCCGAATCCATACTTTGCCGTACGGATCTTCGGCCTGCGCGCTATCGCCGATGTGGTCGAGCCGCGCGTAGACACCGGTGGACCACCAGGCTTCGCCCGATTGCAGCAACACGGTGGGGCCGAGGTAGTGGCGTGCCCCGCTCGGGCTGTCGCTCGTGCCCTGGCCTTCGGCGTCCGCTCGATCGAACCTGCCGCGCGCCCAGTACTCGAGCCCTAGCATCAGGTTGGGCGAAAACTCATAAACGGCGCCCAACGTAGGGTTGTAGATGAGCTTCCACTCCTGCGTCTGAAAGTAATACTCCTGCTCGACCCACAGGTTGCAGACGGTCGTCAAATAGCCGAAGCGGCGCGAGAGCAGCAGCTTCTGCTCCAGCTCGACTTCGTTGTACAGCTCCGCCACCTCGACATAAACGCCGACATCGACGGGCAGATCGCCTTCTTCGGCGAAGCGGTAGCGCAGCCGTTGCTTCAAGCCGTCGAAGCGCATGGCTGGCGTACCGGACGTGGCGCCCTGATGAAACGAAAAATACAGCGCGAGCTCCAAGCGATCGCTCAGGCCGAGCTCCAGCTCCGTTTGAAGCTGCGAGCGCACGGCCGTCACGGCGTCGCGCGTGCCGTCTTCTTTTTCGCGCGCGACGCGCATCGGCACCAGGTCTGCGATCTGTTCGACCTCGACCCGTCCCTTGGGCAACGTCTGGTACGGGTACGAATAAGGCAACGGGTGGGGGTTGGCGGCCGCAAGCCCGGGCAAAGCCGCGCAAAACAGGCCTGCGCCGAGCGCGAGGCGGCATTTGATGCTCATCGAGGGCTCCACGGCAGCGAGGCGATTCGAGGTTCTGGCGAAGGTGTCATAGGTAAGATCCAGGTCTTGTTCGAGAGTCCGTCGACCTCACGCGCTAGGTCGACGCGAGGGTCGATCAAACGCTGCATGGGGCGACCGTTCAGGGCGGCGAAAGCGTCGGCGTAGACGGCAGGCTCTTGCACCCCGCGGGCTCGGAAGTCGGCGGCGATCACGCGCGCGGCCTCGAGCACCATGTCGGGCTGGGGAGACATCATGTCCGTCTGGTAGGCCGTGAAGTACTCGCGTGGCGAGACCTGGAACACGCGGCCCGTGCTCGGCTCCACGACGCGAAAGTCCACCGACCCGTTCTTCTCCATCAGCATGACGTTCCACGAGTAACGAAAACCCTGCTCGCTCCAGCACATCTGCCCCGGGTACAGCCAGTGACGGAGCGGCACCAGCAGCTGCACCGCGAAATAGGCGCTCAGCGCCCATTTCCAGGCGCCCGTGCTGGGGCCCGGGCCCGCCGTCTCCCCCGCTCGCCCGCCATATCCCCACCGCTCCAGCACTTTCCGCGGCCAATCGGCGGGAAAGAACAGGCTCGCTCCGCAGAGCATGAAATACGGAAACAGCCCGATCGGGAAGAGCCGCGCCGTCAGCAAGTGAAACAGCACGAGAGCGGCAAACGCGAAGGGGCGAGTCCGGCGAGCCAACAAAAGCGGCACGACGAACAAGTCGAACAGCGCCCCCGCCCAGCTCATGGCGAAGGCCGCCGCCGGCGCCGCGAGCACGCGACCCACGAGCGGCAGCTCTTGACTCCGCGCGAGCCAAACCGACAGCGGCTGAGCGCGCAGCAGCCAGTCACCGTTCAGCTTGGCTACGCCCCCAAAAAAGTAGACGAGAGCGAACTGAGCCCGCAGCGCCCACAGCATCCAAGTCGGGACGAAAGCGCGGCGCGCGCCCGCGTCGCGACGCGCATCCAGTGACCACGCGCCGCCGAGCGGCATCCACGCCATCAGCCCGCACACACACAGCACCAGGTAGTAGTGGTTGAGGTAGTGGCTCTTGTCGATCAAGCTGGCGTAGGCGAAGAGCAGCGCATAACAAGCGAGGCTCAGCCGATAACGGTAACCGAGCATCACGCCGAGGCCACACGTGGCCATCAGCCCCAGGTGCAGGTACATGCCCAGGCCCGGCCACGGCCGTACCCAAGCAAACCCCCAATATTTGAAGAAATGCCGAGGGTTCAGGAAGTACTCGGCAATCCAGCCGTGGGCAAAATAGCGCACGGCCACGACCAGAAGGAGCGCGCCGAAGCCGACGCGGAACGCGGCCAAGCTGGCGACGTCCACCGGACGCTGCAGGCGCGCGCTAGTGCAGCGCAAGTGCGATAGCGCCAATTTTCCAAGCGGCGCTGCACCAGGGCGAACGCGAAGCGGAGGCGCGGTCTGGGGCGAAGCCCCAGGAGAAACGATACCCATGCGCCGCATGCCGCGCAGCAGACGATCGCGGAGCGATCGTTGACCGTAGGTCACATGCGGTGCGCTAGTCGCCATCGGCATCGCTGAATTTGAGGCTGGCCCCTAGGCTGCTCAGCACCTCGGTCGCCAACACGCGCTTCAGGTTCTTGAGCGCGTCGTACGCCGCGCGCACGGTCTCGGGTGACTCTTCGAGGGCCTGCGTGAACGGCTCGGGGACAGCGAGCAGGGCCGCCTCCGCCTCGGCCAGCGCGGCCCGAGCGTGCAAATCCGCGCTCGGGCTCTTGGCGTGCACCAAGGTCGAGAGGCTGGGCTCGGCCGGCTCTTCGCGCGCTCCGAAATAGACGTTACGAATCCCGCGCAGGCTGCTGCGCATGTCGCTGAGCGAGGCGCCGGCGCGCTCGGACTCTTGCGCCGCCGCGTCGACCTGCCCGCCCGTCGTCACGCCGAGCGGTTTGCCGAGCTTGACGTTGGCGATGACCTCACTCACCACGACCGCCTCGTTCAACAGCGTATCGAGGCCCGCCTGCACGCTGGCCGAGGCGCTGTCGGGGCCGCCCGGCTCGGAGAATCTGCGGGCATAACCGCCATTTTGGGGCTCCCAGGCGGCCCACAGCTCTTGGGCCCCGTCGGCGACGAGCTGCCCCGCCGCGCTGGCGAATCGACGGCGCCGTTCGCCGGCGGGGTCATCGGCCAGCAGCGCCGCCTCGAGCGCCGGGTCGTCTTCTGGAAACAGCAGGTACTCGATGGCGTGCAAGCCGCGCTTATTGGCGCCCAACGTGCGCAAATGTTGCGGGGTGAGCTCGCTCTCGGAGGCGAGCTCGGCGTCGACCTTCGTCGTGTCCAGCGGCGACTGATCGAGCGCGGCCTGCGAGTGCAGCTCCGCCGCCGGACCGAAGCCGAACGCTAGCGCTTCCTCCAGCGGCGCCCGCACGTCCAGGTACGCCTGGCGTGTGGCGGCCAGATCCGTCGCTTCGGGGTCGTTTGCTAGCTCGTCGAGCCTCGCAGACAGGTCGGCGCTGCGCGAACGTAGCTCGGCGTACGTCGGCAAGATGACTTGCTCGGTGGTGCCCCGCAGGGCAACGCGCCGGTCGCCATCGGGCAACGACACGGGCGCGCACGCCACCGCCCAACTACCCAGCAAACCGGCCGCCCCGGCGACCCACGTGCCGCGCCGGTGAATTTGAAAACGCTTCTCAAGTTCAGCGCGGCGACGCAAATTTACGGGCGTTTTCGGCATATCGGGGGCCTGCCAGCACTCCTGGCCGCGGGGAGGCGTAGCCCCCGCCCCGGATCGCGTCAAGCCAGCGCCGATCGGCCCGGATTTGCTGGCCAGGCCCGCCCCCGATCGTGCGACGCTCGGGCGCATGTCGGACATGCTCAGCGTCCTCTCGCAATCGAGCGAGCTCATGATCGTGCAAAAGCGCGAGCTCGTAGAGCTGATTGGCATCGAGACGCGTAACAAGTACGCCATCGAAGCGAACGGCGCTCCGCTGGCCTTTGCCGCCGAGCAGGGCAAAGGGGGCTTGGCGTTCTTGGCGCGCATGTTCTTCGGCCACTGGCGCACCTTCGAGATTCACTTCTTCGACAACGCCATGCAGCTGGCGCTGCGGGTCGTGCACCCCTTTCGCTTCATCTTCCAGCGGCTCGAGGTCAGCACGGCCGCGGGGCGACCGCTCGGCGCCATTCAACAGCGCTTTTCTCTGCTGTGGAAGCGCTTCGACGTCACCGACCCCTCGGGGCGCGTGCTGCTGAGCGTTGCTTCGCCCATTTGGCGGCCGTGGACGTTCGTGTTCAAGCGCGACGAGCGCGAGCTGGCGCGCGTCGAGAAGAAGTGGTCGGGCATGCTGACGGAGGCGTTCACCGACGCCGACCGGTTCCGCGTCGCCTTCGACTCCCCCGAGCTCAGCCTCGATGAGCGCTCGCTCGTGCTCGCCGCGGGCATCTTCATCGATTTGCAGTATTTCGAGCAGAAGGCGCAGTGAGCAGCGGAGGGGCTGCCACCCTCTCTCCAGATTTTTTCACAGGAAGATCGGAAGAACAAAAGGGACGAGAATTCTTTGGGGTTCGCGCTGCCGCCCTCGACTGGGCGCCGTTCGAGCTGAGCTGGCCTGAAGGCGCTTACCGAACGGGCTCTTCAGCGGTAGCGGCCTCTCGCATCGCAAAAGTCAGCTCGCTACCGCTCGAGATTCATCACATCCTTCTCTGAGCTCTCCGACGTGAACAGGCCTTCCGGCTCTGAAAAGTCAGTTCGGTAGCGAACTGACTCTTTCGACGGGAACAGGCCTTCCGGCTCTGAAAAGTCAGTTCGGTAGCGAACTGACTCTTCCGACGTGAACAGGCCTTCCGGCTCTGAAAAGTCAGCTCGGTGGCGCGGTTTGTTGTTCGTGACCGAGCCAATGCCGTTCGGTCAAGGCGGCAGCGCGGCCGCCAGCCGCTCCACCGCGACTCGTATCTCTTCCACCGTGACGGGCGCGAAGCCTAGCCGCAAAAATGGCGATTCTCGGCCGTCGAAGCGAAAGCGGCGACCGGGGTGGACGAGGACCTTGCGGTCCCGCGCCCGCGCGGCCCACGCGTCGCTGGAGACGCCGCGTTGCGTGAGCTTGGCCCACAAGGCCATGCCGCCGGAGGGGACGCGGAATGACAGCGCGCCGCCAAGTTGGCGCGTCAGCTCGCTCACCAGCGCGTCGCGACGCGCTTGGTATTCGCGCCGCACCCGGCGGACGTGGCGCCCCAACACGTCGTCTTCAATCAGCTCGGCCACGGCTCGCTCGACGACGTGGTCGCCGGCGCGGTCGATGTACGTCCGCACCCGCACCGCGCGCTCGATGATTTCGGGACGGGCCGCGATGTACCCGAGCCGCAGGCCCGGCGCCAAGATCTTCGACAGTGTGCCGACGTAGGCCACGACGTCGGCGTCGACGCTGGCCAGCGGTAGCACGGCGCGGCCGTCGTAGTGGTGCTCGTGATCGTAGTCGTCTTCCACGATGACGAAGCCGTGGCGGCGCGCCAGCGCTAGCAGCTCCAAGCGTCGCGGTGCCGTGAGCGTGACGGTGGTGGGGTACTGGTGGTGAGGCGTCGTGTACACGGCGGCCACGCGCTCACGCTCCAAGACCTTGCAAAGAGCCGAGATCGATAGCCCTTCGGCGTCTACCGGCACGGGCACGATGCGCGCGCCATTGAGCCGCAGCGCCTCCCAGCACGGGCGATAGCCCAACCCCTCGACGACGATCACGCGATCGGGCCGGGCGAGCACGCGCGCGAGCAGGAAGAGGGCCATCTGGCTGCCTCGGGTGACCATCAGCCCGTCGGGCTCGACGGGTAGGCTACGCGTCTCGCGCAGGTGGGTGCCCAGAACGACGCGTAGCCGCTCTTCGCCGAGCTGCGAGCCGTAGGCCAAGAGGCGCGGAGAGCGGGCCAGCGCGCGCCGGTAAGCGCGCGTGAGCTCCGCCACGGGCACGAGTCGAAAATCGGGCGTGCCGCCGACGAGCGGAAGCATGTCGGCGGCAAACGAAGGAAAGGGCTCGGGCGGCGCGGGCGCTTCGGGCAGCTCGAGCACCACGCGCGGCTGCTGCACCGGCTTGGCGAAGCGCCGCGCTCGCGTCTCTGGGAAGGCGTTGGAAACGAACGTGCCGCGACGCGGCTCGGTCTCCAGCCAGCCTTGCGAGGTCAGCTCGGCCAGCGCAGCCAGCGCGGTGTTGCGGTGCACACCTAGCGAGCGTGAGAGCTGGCGGCTCCCCGGCAGGCGCGCCCCGGGCGGCAAGACGCGATTTTGGATGTCGTGGGCAATTTGCCGAGCAATTTGCAGAAATACCGGACCTTCCGCGGCCGGCACGGGGAGCTTCGGCAGGTAAGTCGGGCGCGCCATCTGGTCTACCCGATTTATCATATCTGGACCTTTTTAACAGACCACAGGTTCTGCACATTGTCGGCATGCGACGCCCCGAGTTCGCGATGACCCACGCCCAAGCGCTCGAGTTCTTGAAAGAGGCAGACGCCTTGCACCTGGCCTTCACGCGGCCCGACGGCGCGCCCGTGCTGCGCACCCTGAACGCCGCCGTCAGCGACGACTGGCTGTTCTTTCACGGGGCGCCCACCGGAGAAAAAGCGCAATCCATCGGGCGCGCGGTCGTGGTGCAGGCCGAGCAGATGCTGGTCACGGTGCCCAGCTACTTCAGCGACCCCGAGAAGGCGTGCCCGGCCACGACCTTCTTTCGCAGCGTGCAGGCCCACGGCACGCTCGAGCGCATCTCCGATCCCCACGTCAAAGCGGACGCTCTCCAGCGCATCATGGAGCGGTATCAGCCGGAAGGGGGACACGTGCCCATCCACTTCGACAACCCGCTGTACCAAAACGCGGTTCGCGGCGTGCTCGTGCTCGGAGTCCGAACCACGAACCTGACCGGCAAGGCCAAGCTGGGCCAAAACAAGCAACCGCTCGAGGTGCAAAACATCATGGAGGGCCTGTGGCAACGCGGAAAGCCGCACGATCCGTTGACCATTGCCTTGATGTTCCAGCACCACCCGGTGAGCTCGCGACCGGAGCTGTTCCGCGGCCCCGCTGGGACCTGGCTCTGGCCAACCCTCGCCCCCGGCGACGTGCAAGCGGCCGTCGAGCTTCTTGAGGGCCAGTATTGGACGCAAGGTGTTGGCCGCGAGGAGCTGGCCAAAGCGCAGCTCGGCGCCAGCGCTTGGCTGGGCGCGCGCGACGCGGCGGGGCGCTTGGTCGCGACGGCGCGAGCCAACAGCGACGGCGCACGCCACGCCTACGTCGCAGACGTAGCCGTCGCGCCCGAGTATCGCGGCAAAGGCTTGGGCCAAGCCGTCGTGCGCCTCCTCCTGGCTCACCCTCGCGTCCGCGGCGCCGAGCTGGTACGGCTCGCCACCCGAGACGCCCAAGGGTTCTACGAGCGCTTCGGCTTTCAACCCGAGGAGCAGCTGAGGCTGCCGTTTCCGCTCACGCGCCTACTCTTGCGTCGCGGCGGCGTACCGGGCGCTCTCGAAGCTCAGGGCCGGGCCAGCCCGGCGCCGGCGCTGGCCGCCACGTAGCCCAAGCTCACGACACGCCGCCGCTCGCCCGGAGCCAGCTCAGCGCCTGCGGCAAGTACTCGGCAAACCTCGGCGTCAAGGCGTGCCCTACCGGTCCAAGGCCGAGAAACTGCGCGCTGAACCCGCGGCGCGAGAGGCGCCCCGCCTCGCGCCGCATGTGGTCATGCGTCATGTCCCACGAGCCCGCGCTCAGCAGCAGCCGCTCCACGCCGCTGGCTTGCAGTCGCTGCAGATGGGGCGAGATCTTGGCGCCGATCAGCATCACGCGGGGGTACCTGCCGGCGCCGCGCTCGGCCAGCTCCAGGGCCCGAAACGCCCCCAGAGAATAGCCGATGAGCGTACGGCCCCGCGTTTCGTCGACGTCGGGCCCGAGCGTCACCAGCGCGCGCTGCACGGCCGCCTCGACGAGCTGCTGAGAGCCGCGCTCTGGCCAAGTCGAGCCGCCGCCAGCGCAGCGCTGACTGGCGCGCGGGCAAATAAGGTGTTCGTCGATGGTTACTCGGGGCGCAAAGTGTCGACAAGCATTGGCGGGCTCGCCGCACATGCCGTGAAGGAGCACCGTGACACGGCGCGCGCCGGGCGCCTGCGCCGGGTAAACGACGACGCCAGGCTCGTCCTCCGTCTCGACCAGAGTGTACGGCTGAGCCGCGCTCACCGGCCTCGTGAGCAAGAGGCCCAGCAAGACGAATCCTAGCGCGCACACCTGCGCCTCCACGCCTGAACGGCGCGAGCACACTTGCCCCATGACAGTCCTTCTTCGGTCTAACCGAGCTTGAAGAAGCTACGCTCAGCGCCGTAGATAACCCTACTGGGTTATCTCGGCTCGCGGCGTCGCTTCACTCGATCCATCGCTCGGAAGACCCGAGTGTGACGGGGCGCGCGCTACTTGCGCTTCTGCGCGGGCGACGAGCCGTTCGGCTCGCTGGACTTCGTCTCGAGGCTAAAGTCGTTGGACGAGCCCGCGCTCGGCTTGCGCGGGGCGAGCGTCTTCTGATTCATGACCGGCGTCGGGGATTTGCGGCCCGCATCGGTCGAGGTGGGGCGCGCTCGGTTCGTCTTCGTCCACGTCGAGGAGCTGGGCAACGGGCTGGGCGAAGGCGAAGCGCTCGTTGGTGGCGCCACCAAGTTCGGGACTTGCGCGCTACCCGCGGGGCGACTCGTCGGCAAGGCGCGCGGCGCCGACGGCACCGGGCGCACCGGCTCTCGCTTCACCACGTCGTCCGGGTTCTTGCCCTTGGCGTACCAGTAGAGCACGCCCAGACCGCACAAGAGCGCGGCCAAGCCCGCCAGCACCAGCTCGGCCGCCCACCGGTCGCGCAGCAACTTGCGCAGGCGCGAGACGCGTTTGCGCACGCGCGTGGCCGGCAGCTGGGCGTCGCGCGCAATGTGCTCGAGCTTCTCCCCGTCGCCTTCGCGCAGCATCCACTCCAGCGTCTGCGCCTCCGAGTCGGGCAGCGCGCCCTCCGCCCAACGCAAGATGTCGCGCGCCGAGAGCGGCGGCTCGGGCGCCACCGCTTCGGCTCCGTCGAGCTCCGTGGGTTGGCGCTTCTGCCGCCGAAAGTGGTCGAACACCTTGTTGCGCGCCACGCCGAACACGAAGCGGCGAAATTCTTCCGGCTCTTCTGGCACGGTGCGGGCCGAGAGCACGTCGGCCAGCGTCGCTTGCACGACGTCTTCGGCCTCGTCTCCGCGCACGCGGCGCCGTACCGCGGCTTCCACCTCGCGTCGTAGCGCCGGATCCGCAACCCTCGTTTTCATCAGCGTCGAAACCGCGGACATTACCATGGGGGCTCTTTCCCATCGGCCGACGAACGAAAACTGTGACCGCTAGGCGGGCGAGACCTTGGCTATTTCCGAAAGTGCTTGGCAAACGGGTTATTGCGGAAGGTTTCGGCCGGCTTCGACGTAGCAGCCGCCTTCGTATTCATTCCCCTGCCCGCTGGCTTCTCTGGCCCGCGGCTCGCGGCCTGCTCCCGGGCCCGGTGGGCCCCTGCCGCCTGAGCTGCGCCGCCGTCCGGAGCCCCCGACTTGCGGGTCAAGGCGATGCGGCGTCGGGCCAGGTCGACCTCGAGCACGCGCACGTTCACTCGGTCGCCTACCTTCACGACCTCGCTCGGATCTTTGACGAAGCGATCGGACAATTGCGAGACGTGGACCAAGCCGTCTTGGTGCACGCCCACGTCGACGAACGCGCCGAACGCGGTCACGTTGGTGACCACGCCTTCGAGCGCCATGCCAGGCTTCAAGTCCTCGAGCGTGCGCACGTCATCGCGGAACTTGGGGGGCTGAAATTCTTCGCGCGGGTCGCGGCCCGGGCGTAGCAACTCGGCAAAAATGTCGTCGAGCGTGAAGCTGCCCACGTCACCCACTCGGTAGCGAGCGCGGTCGATGCCGCGCAACACTTCGACGTTGCCGATCAGCGACGCCACCGGTACGCCCAGATCTTTCGCGATCCGCTCGACGAGCTCGTAGCGCTCGGGGTGCACGGCGCTGGCGTCGAGCGGGTGCTCGCCGCCGCGCACGCGTACGAAGCCGGCCGCTTGCTCGTACGTTTTGGGCCCCATGCCCGGCACCTGCAGCAGCGCGCGACGGCTCTTGAAGGCGCCCTTCTCGTTACGGTACGCCACGATGCGCTTGGCCACGCTCGCGCCCAAGCCGGCCACGCGCGAGAGCAGCGAGGCGCTGGCAGTGTTCAGCTCCACGCCCACCCCGTTCACGCAGCTCTCGACGACCTCGTCCAGCTTCTTGGCCAGAAACGCCTGGAAGACGTCGTGTTGATACTGACCCACGCCGATGCTCTTTGGATCGAGCTTTACGAGCTCTGCGAGCGGATCTTGCAAGCGCCGGGCAATGCTGATGGCGCCGCGGATGGTCAGGTCGAGCTCGGGGAACTCTTCGCGCGCGATGTCGCTAGCCGAATAGATGCTGGCGCCCGCCTCACTGACGCTGACGACGCACGGCTGGCCCTGTTCGTGGGGCATTTCCTGGAGCACCTCGCGCGCGAACGCCTCCGTTTCGCGCCCGTGGGTGCCGTTGCCAACCGCGATGGCCACGATGGGATGGCGCCCGAGCATGGCCTTCAAGGTCTGCTTGGCGCGCTCGACGGAGCTGTCGCCCTGGACCAGGTACACGGTCTCGTGCTCGAGCAGCTTGCCGGTTTCGTCCACGACCACGCATTTACAGCCCGTGCGCTGCCCCGGATCGATACCCAGCACGTAGCGGGTGCCGAGCGGCGCAGCCAACAATAGCTCCCGCAGGTTCTTGGCGAACACGTCGATGGCGGCGCGGTCCGCCGAGAGCTTGAGCTCGACCCGCACGTCCACCTCGACGCTGTGGAGCAAGAGGCGCGAGACCGCGTCTTTGACCGCCAGGCCCATTTGAACGGCCCACGGTGACCCGGCGCGCACGCGCTGCTTGGTGACGCGCTCGGTCAACGCGTCTTTGTCGATGGCCAAGGCGGCGCGCAGCACCCCCTCGGTTTCGCCACGACGGATTGCCAGGTAGCGGTGCGAGGGAATTTGCGCGAGCGGCTCCGCGAATTTGGCGTAGGCGTCGAACTTGGTGACCTTGTCTTGGTGCTCGCCGACCTTCTGCACCTCGATCTGCCCCTCTTTGAAATAGGTCTCGCGCGCGTGACGACGCACCTCGGCGTCCTCGGCGATACGCTCGGCCACGATATCGCGGGCTCCGGCCAGGGCCGCCGCGGCGTCGGGCACCTCTTTCTCGACGTTCACGAAGCCGCCGGCCAGCGCTTCGGGAGCTGGTCCGTCGGCTTGCGCCCAAAGTAGCTCGGCCAGCGGCTCGAGCCCGCGCTCCTTCGCGATCACCGCGCGCGTCCGGCGCTTCGGCTTGTACGGCAAGTACAGGTCCTCGAGCTCGGCCTTGGTGCCGGCGCCTCTCAACTTCGTCTCGAGGGCGGGCGTTAGCTTGCCCTGGCTGCGGATCTCGGCGAGCACGCTGGCGCGGCGGGCCTCGAGCTCGAGCAAATAGGTTCGCCGCTCTTCGATGTTGCGAATCGCGACCTCGTCCAGCCCACCCGTGGCTTCCTTGCGGTAACGCGCGATGAACGGCACCGTCGAGCCCTCCCCCAAAAGCGCCACGACAGCGCGAACGCCCGTGGCAGGTAGCCCCAACTCTCGACAAACCGCGGGCACGGGGTCGAAGGGGGTTTCGGCTGGGCTCGGTGCGGCTTCGGTGACGCTCGTCATCGGTGCGCTCGGACATAACCGTGCGACGAAACGAAATCTACACGCCACGAGACCTGGGTTAGGGTCCGGCCGTGACCGAGCCCGAACCCACGCCCCCGACCCACGCCTCCGAGCCCGCGTGGCTTGCCCGGGCCTTGCGCCCCATTACCGAGGTGCACCCGGGCGAAGCCGTGAGCGCGTTGCTCATGACCGCGAACGTCTTCTTTTTGCTCAGCGCCTACTACGTGCTGAAGCCCCTGCGCGAAGACCTGATTTTGGCGATGGCGTCGGGTGCCGAATACAAGTCGTACATGAGCGGGGCCATCGCGCTGGCCCTGTTCGTGCTGGTGCCCGGGTATGGCCTGCTCGTCGATCGCCTGCCGCGCATCAAGCTCGTCATCGGGGTGTCGCTGGCCTTTGCGGTACAGCTCTTGCTTTTCTACGCGGCGCTCGCCGTGCCCAGCCTACGCGCCAACCTCGGCCTGTTCTTCTACGCCTGGGTCGGCGTATTCAACGTGATGGTCATCGCCCAGTTTTGGGCCTTCGCCAACGACCTGTACGACAAGGAGCAAGGCGACCGGCTCTTTCCGCTGGTGGCGATCGGTGCGTCCGTGGGCGCGGCCCTCGGCAGCAAGGGCGCCAAGCTGCTCATCAATGGGCTGGGCGAGCCCTCCATGTTGCTCGTGGCCGCCGGTCTGCTCGCGGCGTGCTCCGGACTGTTCTGGCTGGTAGAGCGGCGCGAGCAAGGCCAGGCCAGCGGCGCCAAAAAGGCCCCCGCGGGCGACGCCAAAGACGCCAAAGACGCTAAGGACCCCAAAGACCCCAAAGCGCGACGCGGCGGGTTCGGCCTGGTGCTGAGCCACCGCTATTTGCTGCTAATCGCGGTCTTTTCGCTGATTTACAACTGGGTCAACAGCAACGGCGAGTACATGCTGAGCAAGTTGATCAAGGCCGACGTGGAAGCCCTGATCGCCCATGGTCAGCTGCCTGCGGCCGAAAAGGGCCACGCGATTGGCGCCGCCTACGCCGACTTCTTCTTCTACGTGAACGTGGCCGGCGTTATCCTGCAGACCTTCGTCGTGTCGCGCCTGGTCAAGTGGTTCAAGCTGCCCGCGGCGTTCTTGTTCATGCCGATTTTGGCGCTGGGTAACGCCTTCGTGTTCGCGTTCGTGCCCATCGTGGCGCTCGCCAAGGCGGGCAAGACCGCCGAAAACGCCACCGACTATTCGCTCAACAACACGCTCCGACAAATGTTGTGGCTGGTGACGTCACCGGACATGAAATACAAGGCGAAGCAGGCGGTAGACACCTTCTGCGTGCGCATCGGCGACGTGTGCTCGGCGCTCTCGGTCTACTTGGCCGTCGACCTGCTCGGGTTCTCGGTCCAGCGCTTTGCCTGGCTGAGCATCGTGCTGGCCGGGCTCTGGGTGGTGCTGGCGATCGCGATCGGCCGGCTGTACCACGGCTTGGAAGAGCGGAAGGAAAAGCTCGGCGCATGAGCTGGCGACGTTGGCTGGCGGCAACCTCGGCGGGCGTCGTTGCTTGCTCTCTCCTCGCGCATCAGGCCCAGGCGGCGGAGCCCGAAAAGCGCCCCGTGCCCGACTACGACGGGCGTGGTCGGCCGCAACCTCCGGCACGAACGGCGCTCTGGCTGCCGCGGCTCTTGCTGTCACCCCTGTACTTCGTGAGCGAGTACCTGGTGCGCAGGCCCCTGGGCTTCGCCGTGACCGCGGCCGAAAAGGCAGAGCTGCCCAGCGCCCTTTACGACTTCTTCGCCTTCGGGCCCGATCACAAGGCGGGCATCGTACCCATCGCGCTGGTCGATTTCGGCTTCGAGCCGAGCGTTGGCCTGTACGCGTTTTGGGACGACGCTGGTTTTGCCGGGCACGATCTACGGCTGCATGGGTCCACGTGGGGCCGCAACTGGCTCTCCGGCACCGCGACCGAGCGCTTTCACCTGCCGAACGGCCTGGACCTGACCCTGAGCGGCACCGCGACGCGCCGCCCCGACTACGCCTTTTACGGCATCGGCCCGGACACGCGCGAGTCGGCGTTGGTGCGCTACGCAGCCGACACGGTGGACGTGCACGCCAGCTCGCGGGCTACGTTCGCGGGCGGTAGCTTCCTCGACACCTCGTTCGGCTACCGCGGCGCTTCCTTCGGGCACAGCCGCTACCCGCACGACCCCTCGCTCGACGACGCCGTCGCCCAGGGCGACCTGGCGATGCCGGACGGCTTCCGAGCGGGCTACCGAGCCGCCTACACCCGCGCCCGGCTAGCCCTCGATTCGCGCGGTAAAGCCAGCTCGCAGACCGGGGTTCGGGTGGAGTTGAACGGGGAGCAAGGCGCGGACACGAAGCACGCCCCCGCCTCCGGTTGGCTCCGCTACGGGGGCACGCTCGGTGGCTTCTTGGATTTGGACGACAGCGGCCGCGTCGTCAGCCTCTCCGTTTCAACCCTGTTCGCCGACCCCATCGGCGAACGCCCGGTGCCTTTCAATGAGCTCGTGCAGCTGGGCGGCCCCGGCATGATGCCCGGCTTCCGCGCGGGCCGGCTCGCGGATCGCAGCGCCGCGGTGGCCACCTTGCGTTACGCTTGGCCCATCTGGATTTGGCTGAACGGCTCACTGCAAGTCGCGACCGGCAACGTGTTCGGGGCGCGGCTCGACGGCTTCCGCGCCGGCCGCGGTCGGCTGTCGGCGGCCGTGGGCATCGAGAGCAGCGGCTCGCGCGACAGCATCTTCCAAGCTCTGGTAGGCTTCGGTACCGAAACGTTCGAGAGCGGCGCCCAGGTGGACTCACTGCGCGTCGTCGTAGGAGCTAGAAGTGGCTTTTAAGCTTCACGCCTCGGCCCTGTTACTGGCGCTGGGCGGCTGCGCGTCGGCCCCGCGTTTCCCGCTGCAGCCTCCGCTCACGCGCGACGCCGACGAAGCGCCGTTCGCCCAGGCGCCGGCCGAGTATTACTCCCCGTTCGCCTGGGACGGCGCCAACTACATGGTGTTTCACCCGATCGCGCGCTTCTTCGCCGTCGATCCGGCCGGCGCTGCCACGAACGTCAACGCGCTCGACGAAGTGCCGGACTCGAGCTGGTTCGAGAACCGGTTGGGCGCCCGAGCCATGAGCGCGGCCGACGTCGAGAAGGGCTCTTGCGACAAATTCCTCGATCCGAACGGGGCCGACGGCAGCTGGACCATCGACAAGGGCAAAGACAACGGCGCCAACCCGGGCTTCCGCGTGAACATCAAGGGCCTGGGCAAGTTCATGCTCAAGACCGACCCGGAGACCGAGCCCGACCGCGCCACCGGCGCCACCGCCATCGCGTCGCGCATCTACCACGCGGTCGGTTACCACTCCGCGTGTGACTCGGTCGTGTACTTCAGGCCTTCACTGCTGAAGCTCGAGCCGGGCCTGACCGTCACGAACAATCAGGGGGTCACTCGGCCATTCGACCAAGCCCGCCTCGACGAGATCTTGAAGCAAGCCTCTCACCGTGACGGCCTGGTGCGCATGGTGGCTTCGGCCTGGCTACCCGGCAAGCCCATCGGCCCCTACCGCTACGAAGGCACGCGCGACGACGATCCGAACGACGTCATCCCCCACGAGGATCGGCGCGAAGTGCGCGGCGGTCGCCTGCTGGCGGCCTGGCTCAATCATTTCGATTCGCGCGAGCAGAACACGATGGACGTGTTCCTGCCGCTCGACAAAGAGAAGAAAGACGGTCCAGGCTTCGTCCGCCACTACATCATCGACATGGGTGACTGCTTCGGCAGTCAATGGTCGGTCGACGGCATTTCCCGGCGTCTGGGGAGCTCGTACGTCTTCGACGCTGGTCACGTCGCCGAAGACTTCTTGTCGCTCGGCATCACGCGGCGGCCGTGGGAGCGGGCCCAGTTGACGGGCGGCCTGTTCGGCTACTTCAGCGCGCGCGACTTCGACCCCGAGGCTTGGCGCGGCGAATACCCGAACCCCGCCTTCATGCGCATGACCGAGCAGGACGGCGCCTGGATGGCGCGCATCCTCGCCCATTTCGACGATGACCTGCTACGCGCGGCGGTCAAGGTCGGCAAGTTCGACACCGTGAGCGAGCGCTACCTGTCCGAGACGCTAATCGCGCGGCGCCGCGCCATCTTGCGCCGGTACCTGGGCAAGGTGTCGCCCATCGCGCGGGTGCGCACCAACCTGGCCGGGGTGTGCGGGGTCGATTTGGCGCGGCTAACCCGCACCGTGCCGAACGAAGGCTTGTCGTTCCGGGCCTACGTCTACCGCGGCCCACGGCTGGAGGCGGCGAGCAAGCCGCGCTTCCGCGGCGTGCCGACACCGGAGGTCTGTTTGGACATCGAGCACGCCGATCTGCCCGCATCGCTGCCGCAGAACGACCCGGCGCGCTATGTGGTCGTGGACATCACCAACGGCTACGCGCCTGGTCCCTTGCGAGTACACCTGTACGATTTGGGCGCGGACGGTGGCTACCAGCTGGCCGGCATCGAGAGGCCTTCCGAGCTCAAGCACCCGGGCTGATCTGCACGGCGGGCTGCGCGACGCTTTCGTCGAGCTGGAGCAGCGGCTCTAGCTCGCTCACTAAATATTTGAGGGTGCCACGCGTCAGGCGCCCATGCTCCTCCGCCTGGTCGTAGAAGTCTTGCTCGGCGATACGCAGCACCAGGCTCTCGGTCATGGCGCGCGCCGCGTAACCCGGTAGCGCATGACACAAAGCCGCTGGCCCGCCCACGAGGTCGCCGCGCTGATGCACGAGGCGAAAGCCACCCGGTGCCGTCAGCTCCACGCTACCGCGCGCCACGAAGTACAAGTTCTCCGCGTGGGCGCCCAGGTCGAACAGCAGCTGCCCCTGGCTCAAGCGCAGCGGCTCGGCAACGGTGGCCAAGCTGGCGATGGCCTGCATGCCCGCCGAGCGCAGCGACGCCGCGCGCCGTAGCAGCAAGATCTTGTCGTAGGTCTCCAGCACCGGCATGCCCGGCGCCGGCGGAGCGTCGCTCTGCCGCGAAAGGCGCGGGGCCAGCTTCTGCCAGCGGCCATGCAGCTGCGTCGCGAAATTGCGAATGGCTGCGCGCGCCACCTGACCGTTGTCTTCCAACATGTCGAACCAGTCGGTCATCTTCAGCGAAAGAAAGCGGCTCGGCTCGAGCGCGCGGCAATTGCGCGTGCGCGCGCGCTCCATCACCGCGTCGATGACCCCCACCACCGCCATGGGCACGAACTCCCACGGCCGCAGCCCCGCGCGCTCCATGGTTACCCGGCCCTCGATCAAGAACAGGAAGCGGTCGGGCGGCTCGCCGACGTCGAACACCAAATCTCCCGGCGCCGCCGCCACTTCTTCCAAGAGCTCGATGAAGCGCACGTGGGCCGCCACCGGCATGCTCGGGAACATCGAGCGCAGCAAGATTTCGCGCTTCACGCGCTCGCTATCGGCGACCTTCACGCGGGCCTCTCGGACAGCACGGTCAAGGGAGGCTTGGGCGCCGGCACCGAGCCCAAGCCCGAGAGCGCGCGCGTGGAGAGCGAGCTTACCACTTCGTCGGCGTCGCGCGACAGCTCGGCCAGGGCCGCGCGAGCGTCCGGGAAAGCGCCCACCAGCTCGCTGGCGCGTTCGGCTCGCGAATCGTCGGGCAAATCGTCGACGACCAGCCGGAGCAGCACGGCCGCGCCGTCCGACGAGCGATCGAAGCCGCGGATCAACGCGTCCAGAAACTCGACCGCGCGCCCCCGGCGCCTTCGATCGGCCGAGACCAGGGCCGCGAAGATGGCCGGGATATCATCGCCGCGATGCAGCACCTGCAGCAGCCGCGCGAGCCGGTCGCGCGACTGCGCGATCTTGTCGTCGAGCAGCTCGATCACCAGCTGGCACTCTTCGCGGGACGCCGCCTGGCGGTCGCGCTTGAGCGCTAGGCCTACGGAAAACAGCCGCAAATACTCGAGCGCGTTGCGCGTCACCTCGTGAAACAGCGGGGCAGGGTCGATGCGCAGGGTAGTCTCCAGGGCTAGCTGCTCGAGCCCGCGCAAGGCCTTGTAGCGCACCAGGCCGTTGTCGTGCTGGACCACGACTTTGAGCAAGATCTGCAGGGCCTCTTTGGATAAGAACGCCGAGATGCTGCGTGGCACGTGGATGCGCACGCGCCGCTCGAGCCCTTCGTCCCAGAGCGCCCGCTCCAGGGCCCGCAGCGCCGGCTCGCCCAAGCGCGTCAGCGCGCGCCGCGCCTGCAGCCGATCGTCCGCCCATTTCAATCGGCCGATCAAGAAGTCGATGGACGACTCGTCGCCCGCAGTTTCGAGGGCGGACGTGACCGCGCCGGCCAGCGCCGGCAAGCGCGCGAAGCGCAGCAGGAGCCGCGGCGTGTCGGGCGTGGGGTGAGCCGCCAGCGATTCGATGAAGGCGAGCTTCAGCGAGTGCTCGGCGTCGTCGTCGGCGAACAGCTCCCAGCTGAGCGGGTCCCCGTCCATGGTGTCACCGGCCAGCTGGGCCAGGTACAACGCGGCGAAGGTGCGCAGGCTGGGGCTGCCCTGCTGCGTGATGCGACGGAGCACGTCGGCTTCGCCGGCCAGCGCGAACGCTCGCACCACCGCCTGGTGCACGCGGGGCGAAGGCGACTCCAGCAGGCGTTCGGCCAGCGAATACCAATCCTTCCGCTTGCTGGGGCCCAAGATTTCCAGGGCCCGCAAGAGCACGCCCTCGTCCGAGTGCAGCAAAATCAAGGCGGGGATCAGCCGCTCGCGCTTGCGTTCGGACAACACGTTCATGGCCGCGATCACCTCCGTGGGCTGGGGCCGCGCCAGCGCCTCGACCAGCGTCTCGACCGAGGTCAAGTCGAGCTCCGTCAGCATGAACTCGCGCTCGACGCTGCCGCGCGTGATGGCTTTGCGGAAGAGCGCAATGTACGGCTTCCTGATACCGACCCCGACCATCAGCCACAGGCACGCCAAGATGGCCGAGGTGGCGGCCAAGTGCCCCGGGCGAAACTCGTGCTGCATGGTCGCGGCCAAGAGCACGCCGCCGGCCACCGCTTGCGTCACGCGCGTCACGATCAAATCGATGAAGCCACGCGCGCGCGCCTGCTGCTCGACGGGAGCCCAGAGCAGCTCCACCGCCACGCGGCCGAGCGAGTTACGCAGCGAGGTGTCGGTGCCTTTGAGCACCACCACCAGCCAGAACGGCGCGCCCAGCAGCGCGGTCAGGGTGCCCCCGAACGTGAGCAGCATGGGCCCCGTCAACGCCAACCCGACCACGCCGATGCGCTGCACCACGGGCCCGGTTATTCCGAGCTGAAGCAGCAGCGAGCCGAGGCTCAAAACCAGCTGATAGCGCGCAAAAAATGCGCCCAACTCTTGGGGCGCAATGGTGCGCGAGACCTTGGCCTTGTACAAGTAGTCGACCACCACCGACACGGCCACCGACAGCATGGCCATGGCGGCCAGGCGGATCAAAAAAGGATCGCGCTGGACGGTGGCGATTTGCGGACCCAGCGGCTCGCGGCTGGCGACGGGGCTCGAGCCCAAGGGACGCGACAGCGCGACCGTCTCTTCGATCTCGAGGCGCGTGGCCAGGAACGCGGCCCCGAAGTACAGAAGCGATGCGACGCCGAGCAGGCCGCGCACCTCCATGCTGCGCAGCAAGAGCGCCGCGATGGCGCCGCCGCCCACGCCGCCCAGCACGCCGCCCGACGCGAGCGGACCGAACAAGCGCCGGCTCTGCGCCGCGCTGAACAGGGTGCCGGCCAAGAGCCAGAACTGTCCGACGAGCAGCGTGGCCGAGAGCGCACCGAACACGTACAGACCGAACACGCTGGCCGCACCGGGCGGGCGGATGCGAAACCACGCCGCGGCGAACGCGGTGAGTAGCAGCGAGACCACGAGCGCGTTCTTGGCCCCCGCCGCGCGCGTGAGGCGCACGCTGACGGGCGTGAGCGCGATGGTGAATACGGCCGCGGCCACGTAAACGAGGGCCAGGTTGCGGGGCGCCAGCCGCGTCAGAAACAGAGCGTCCCGCGCCGTTTCGAGCACAGTGTGGGCCGTGATGGTCAAGAGCAGGACCAGGAACGCTCGCAAAAATGAGCGACCTTCGCCCGACCTCAGGTCGACAAAGCGGCTCAAAACGGCGTTCTTCACGGAAAATTTCTAGGAAAGCTGCGGGTTGTCGTGGACCTGCGGGCTTGCGGGCCAGAGGCGCTGGGCTTACTTTTAGGGCAGATGTTTGGTTGCGACCAGCAGCAGAACCTCGGCGAGCGAGCCCGGGGCAGGTCGGTCAGCTTCGGCGTGCTGATGGGCGGCTTGGCGCTCGGCTGGTCCCTACTTTCTTCCGAGCTGGGCATGACCAGGCGGCTGGGCTGGTTCGTGGCCCTTCCGGTGGCACTGTCCGCCTACTTGCTGATCTCGGGCACGCTCGGCGTGTGCGTGTTCAACAGCGTCAGCGGCAAACGTCGCGTCGATTACGGCAGCGAGAAGGTGCTCGACCCGGCGCGGCGCTCACAGCTGCGGCTGCGAGCGCTCTTGGCCGTGTCAGCCAGCCTGCTCATTGCTGGCGGCTTCGCGTTCGCTCTCGTCAGCAGCAGCTGAGGGGCTGAGGCCGCTGCGGGCCGCCGCGCGGCGGGCTCGTGCCTCGAGCGCGTCGAGTGAGGCTGCGCCCAAATGTGCGGCCGCGGCCGCCGCCTCGGTGTCGACGTCTTCGGCGCGCACGTTGACCTCTTCGACGTCCAGCGGTCCGTCGTTGGGCGTGTCTTCGAAGGTGAGCACGTGATCGAACAGGTTGTCCGCGTTGGCAAACTCGGCGACCAGCGGCGAAAGCTCCGCGCCCTTCAACGCGCGCACGCCCACGCGCATGGCCTCGTTCAACGTGGTCTTGACGCCGTCACCCTTGGCCGCGTTGGCCGAGATCATCGGCACCGAGCCGTCGAGCTTCAGCTTACGACGCAGGGCGGCTGGCGCCAGGGCGCCTTCGACGTCTTGCTTGTTGGCCTGCACGATCAGGCTGACCGGCTCGGTGCGACGCTTGATGGACGAGCGCAGGCGCGCGAACGTGCGTTGTGTGTCGGCGATGGCGGCGGGGCTCGAGTCGCACACGAACACGATCACGTCCGCCATGGCCACGAGCGGACGGCGCCGGTAATTCCGCTCGATTTGCCCCGGCACCGTGATGAGCTGAAAGCGCAGGCCCACCCCCGAATGCTTGGGTCCTTCGATCTCGAGCCAGTCGAAGAACATGGTCCGGCCCTTGAGCTCGGCGGGGGTGACGATGTCACTGCGCCGACTGGGCGGGATGATCTCGTGCACGCGCTTCAGGTTCGTGGTCTTACCCGCGAAGCCCGGACCGTCGTACACGATGCGCACGACGTGGCACTTCCGCTCGGAATCGAAGGACGCCATATCCTTTGCTAGCGCGGGCTCGGTACGGGCCGCAAGCCAAGCGCCGCATTAAGGCGCGCGGGCCGGCTACCCTTGCGCGATCTATCCAGTGATTGCGGCAATTTACAGACCAATCTTCGTTTGATACGTTGCCCCATGGCTTACGGACCTCCGCCCGGCCCCGGTGGGTATGGACCTCCAGGCGGCTACGGGCCGCCCGGTGGTGGAGGTTACGGCCCGCCCCCCGCGGGCAGCTGGGGCCAGGCGCAGCCAGGCGGTTACGGCGCGCCCAGCTACGACACGCAGCTCGTCCCCTACTCCGAGAAGTCTCGCGCTACTGCGTTCTTGCTCGGGCGCTACCTGGGTATCTTCGGCGCAGATCGCTTCTACCGCGGGCAGATGGGCCTCGGCGTCCTCAAGCTGCTCACCTGCGGCGGCGCGCTGATCTGGCTCGCCATCGACAACATCATCCTCGCTCTCGGCGAGGCGAGAGATTCGGAAGGCAAGCTGCTCAGCATGCCGACGGAGGTCGTGGGCACGCCCGTCATCAACGGCAACCACATCTTGCTCGCGGCCATGCTCGGCGGCCACATCGGCCTGGACCGCTTCATGCTCGGTCAAACCGGCTTGGGCGTCCTCAAGCTGCTCACCTGCGGCGGTTTTGGCGTGTGGCACGTGATTGACGTCATCATCACCGTCACGGGTGGTGCGCGCGACGCGCAGGGCAACTCGCTACGTTGGCGCTGAGGCCGGGCCGCTCGTTTTCCCACTTGTGGCGTCGGTCGCCGATGGCATAGTCGGCCCGCCATGTGGCGCCTCCTTCCGGCCTTGTGCCTATCGCTGCTGCTCGGCGCAGCCCTCGTCAGCTGTGACAATCACGAAACTTGCCACGCAGGCGAGCCGTGCGAGTGCTTCGGCGGTCACGAATGCTACGTTGGCTGCGAGGGTGATGGCTGCAATGCCCGCTGCTTTCAGATGGAGCATTGCGGGGCGGTTTGTGAAGACGACTGCAGCTCCCAATGCTTCGACGTGAACGAATGCAGCACCAGCTGCGGGAACGACTGCGACGTGTCGTGCCACAACGCCGTGGCGTGCGGCGCCATCTGCGGTGACCGCTGCAACTTCGACTGTCACGACATGGATCGCTGCGGAGTACGAGCCGGTAACGGCAGTGAGATCAACGTGCACAACTACTCGCGGGCGGACATCCAATGCACCGGCACTTGTCACGTTCGCAGCGCCTCACCCGGCACGTGCGACGATCAGCATGGCTGCGCGGTCACGTGTCTGGGAAGCGCAGCCCTCACCATGTGCGGCGACGGCTCCGTGGCCTGCGGAGCGTGCCCGTGAGCAAGCAGCGTCTTTGGCGGCTAATTCCGGCTCTGCTGCTGGCGCTCGGCGTCTTGGCGCTCCAGCGCGGCGCGTTCGCGCAAAACACCATCAAGCAGCCGGGAGCGCGTCAAGCTTACGCGTTCGAGGCCGAGCCTCACTTGAGCTTGGGCGTCTTCGATCCGCCCGGCTTCGGCGGCGGAACCGGCCTGGGCGTCGGGTTTCGCGGCACGATCGAGCTGGTCAAGAACGGCTTCATTTCGAAGATCAACAACTCGATCGGCATCGGCTTCGGTATCGACTACCTGCGCTACGACGGCTGGCAAGGGCCGCGCGGCGCCTGCCGAGAGTTCGCGCCCGGTCCGGCGGGCGTGCCCATCTGCGTGCGGGCTGGGTCCATCAACCACGTCAATTACTTGTACCTGCCCGTGGTGATGCAATGGAACTTCTGGCTACACCGCAAGTGGTCCGTGTTCGGCGAGCCGGGCGTGGCGCTCTACCTGCAAGACGGCCAGCTACAGTTCACGCCCTTCGTGCTCTACGCGGGCGGCCGCTACCACATCACCGACCGGGTCACGCTCACCCTGCGCCTCGGTTACCCTACCTTCTCGCTGGGCGCCTCGTTCTTGCTGTAGACGCAGCGGCATTCCGGAGCTGGCCGCGCCTTTGGAGCCCGGCAAAGCGCTCGTGCCCGCAGCACCGCGAAAGTAGCGCCGGCTCGACGCCGCCGCCCCTTCATGGGTCGGAAACAGTGCCGTAACGGAAGCCGCGCGCGAACGTGCTACGACGGAAGGCGGCTATGTTGACCCATCGCGACCCGAGCGGCCCCGAGAAGCTAGACACCCATCAGAAGGCCCTGGCCATCAACCTGGACGCCAAGCGCTACGGCACCTTCGCCGAAATTGGCGCCGGCCAAGAGGTGGTGCGCTGGTTCTTCCGCGTCGGCGGCGCCGCCGGCACCATCGCCAAGAGCATCTCTGCTTACGACATGGCCGTCAGCGACGCGATCTACGGGCAGACGCAGCGTTACGTGGCGCGCAAGCGCCTGGAGAGCATGCTCGACTACGAGCACGATTTGAACTTGAAGCGCCTACGCGACGCGCGCGGCGACACCACCTCGTTTTTCGCGTTCGCCGACACCGTTTCGGCCCGCAACTTCAAGGGCACCAACGAGTGTCACGGCTGGATGGGCGTCAAGTTCCAGGCTCATCCGCGCGATCAAGACAGCGAGATCATCATCCACGTGCGCATGCTGGACGCCGAGAACGCGCTCCAACAAGAGGCGCTGGGCATCGTCGGCGTGAACCTGCTGCACGGCGCCTTCTTCATGCACCACGACCCCGACCGCCTGGTCGAGTCGCTGCTCGACAACCTGACCACGCAGCGCATCGAGATCGACATGATCGAGTTCTCGGGCATCGAGTTCCGGCACGTGGACAACCGGGTCATGAGCTTGAAGCTGGTGCAGCTGGGTTTGTCGGGCGCGGCCATGTTCGGCCCCAAGGGTCAGGTGCTGCAGCCGTCGGAGGTCCTGTACAAGAAGCCGGTGTTGGTCGAGCGCGGCAGCTTCCGCCCGGTGTGCAACCCGAACATCGACATGCTCAAGAGCGCGCACGAAGAGTTCGCGCAATCCCTAGGAGGAAGCGACGAGATCGTCGAGCTGGCCGAGATCACCATGCGCAACTTGATCGTCGGCGGCCAGATTGACTACCGTGATTTTCTGGCCCGCGCGGACGTGCTGGCCGCGGCCGGCAAGACCGTGCTCATCTCGGACTACTTCGAGTATTACCGGCTCGCCTCTTACCTTCGGAAGCACACCACCCGGCCCATCGCCATCACGCTGGGCGCCGCCAGCTTGCTCACGCTATTCGAAGAGAAGTACTACGCCGATCTGGACGGGGGCATTCTCGAGTCGTTCGGCAGGTTGTTCAAGAACGACCTCAAGCTGTACGTCTATCCCTACCTCGATCCGCAGAGCCAGCAGTTGTCCACGGTCGACAACCTGGCCGTGGCCCCCGATCTCAACAAGCTGTATGGCCACCTCGTCGACCGCGGCTGCATCTTGCCGCTCCGCAACTACGATCCCGCTTGTTTGAAGATTTTTTCGCGCGACGTCCTGGAGCGCATCAAAGAGGGCGACGCCAGCTGGGAAGCGATGGTCCCCTCCGAGATCGCGGAGATCATCAAACGGCGCGGCTTTTTTGGCTGCAAGAGGAGCGCAGAGGCGGCGGCAACGCCGGCGTCCCCCGAGCGCCGTTACGACAACTGAGCAGCGCGCGCGAGCCCGCCGTGTTGCGCGGCAGCGCGCTCGGCCAAGGCTAGCGCCCCCGCGATGCCCGACCGTTCACCGAGCAGAGGCGGCACGACGTACTGCTCGACGCCGGTACCGAGCGCGTCGGCCTGAACGTAGCCGCCGAGCGAGCGCTGCAAATACCGACGGACGAGCGGAAGCAGCTGCTGCGCCTGCATCACGCCCCCGCCCAAGATCAGCCTCTCGGGCGACAACACCACGACGAGCGTCGTCAGCGCCGACGCGATGTAGCGCGCCTGCAGATCCCAGGCGGGGTGGTCGGTTGGCAGCGCCTCGGCGCGCTGGCCCCAACGACGTTCCATGGCGGGCCCAGAGGCCAAGCCCTCCCAGCAACGGGCCCCATGAAACGAGCAATTTCCGGCAAAATCGAGATCATCTAGCTCGCGCGGTAGCAAGAGGTGCCCCATTTCCGGGTGCACCAGGCCATGCACGAGCTCGCCACCAATCAGCGCGCCCCCGCCGATGCCCGTGCCGATGGTCACGTACAGCAGCGCTTCCAACCCCTGCCCCGCTCCCCAACGCGCCTCGGCCAGCGCGGCGGCGTTCACGTCGGTATCGAAGCCCACCGGGACACCCAGGGCCCGATGCAGCGGCCCCACGACGTCGACGTTCGCCCAGCCCGGTTTCGGAGTCGTGGTGACGAAGCCGTAACGGGCAGCGCCCGGGCGGAGCTCGAGGGGACCGAAGCACCCCACCCCTAGCGCGTCGAGCTTGGGCTGCGCCCCAAAGAAGTCCAGGCACTTGCCCAGTGTCTCGGCCGGGGTGGTGGTGGGAAAGCGAGCCTGGGCTCTCAAGTCTTCGGGGCCCGTCCCCACGGCGCACACGAACTTGGTGCCGCCGGCTTCGATTGCTCCGTACAGAGGCATCTCGGGCGCATCATGGCATGGCTCCAGCGGCGGCGAGCGCGCGACGCCCCCCGCCCAAGCGCGAGCGGCGGGCGCGAGCGGTCAGAAAATTCGCTGCAATTCTGTGGAGGTGGGGTCGGGCTTTGGGCGCCGCCCCTGGCCGCGCGGGCCGCTGTGCGGCTGCGTGGTAGACTCCGAGGTGGACTCGGTTTCGAGCTTCTTGAAAGCCTGGCTAGCAGCGACGCTGCTCATCATCGGCTATGCGTGGCTCGACCTACGGTTCAACCCGCATCTGTCTTACGAGACGAGCTTTACGCTGACGCCGGACGTCGCGCGCTTGTCCGATCTGTGGGATTGGGGCGGACGCTTGCTGCACCACGGGGCGGTGGGTCTCTTGGCCCTGAACGCCATCGCGCTCGGTGGCATCATCGCCATCGTCGTGAAGGGGGCGCTGGGCGTCGTGCGCCGGCTGCGCGCGCCGCTGGATGCGCCGCGTGTGAGCATCGTGCCCGCTTCGGTTCCGACGAGCGTGCCGCCGCCCGCGCCGTGAGCAGAGCGAGGCTCAGCCCGTAAGCCAGCGGCCGATACGCGCGCACGCCTCCGCGATGCGCGGCGGGTCTTCGATCAGCGCGAAGCGCAGGTGACCTTCGCCGCCGGGGCCGAAGCCCACACCGGGAGCGGCGGCCACGTGCGCGCGCTCGATCAGATCCCGAGCCGCGGCCATGGAGCCCTTCTCGAGCAGGGCGGGCGGGAGCTCGGCCCAGACGAACATGGTGCCGCTGGGCTCGGCCACGGTGCTCCAGCCGGCGCTGCGCAGCCCGTCCACCAGCGCGGTGGCGCGTGACCGGTACAGGTCGCGAAGCTCCGTGGCGATGTGATCGCAGTGGGTCAACGCCCAGGCGGCGGCGTACTGCAGCGGCGCAAAAGTGCCGTAATCCAGGTACGTCTTCATGTGCGCGAGCGCGGCGATCATGCGCTGGTTGCCCGCCATGTACGCCACGCGCCAGCCCGGCATGTTGTAGCTCTTCGACATCGAGAACACCTCGACCGCGAAGCGCTTCACCTCTTCGCGATCCACGCCACAGTCGAAGATGCTGGGCGAGAAGCGCGAATGAAAATCCAAGTCGGCGTACGCCATGTCGTGCAGCAATAGCGCGCCCGAGCGCTGCACTACGCGCACTAGGTCCGTCATCTCGTGCTTGGTGATGACGCGGCCGGTGGGGTTCTGCGGGTAGTTCGCGATCACCAGCTTGGCCTTCTGGCCACGGCTCTCGACGCGCTGGATGGCGTCGGCCACCGCGCGCCCGGGAGCGATGCCCTCGCGCGTCGGGTAAAACTCGACCTCGGCTCCGGCGATGCGCGGCGCCCCCGCGTGAATGGGGTAGCAAGGATCGGGAACGATGGCGACGTCACCCGGACCCAGGATGGCGAAGCACAAATGGCTCATGCCCTCCTTCGCGCCCATGGTGACGATGATCTCGGTCTCGGGATCGAACTTGGCGCTGTAGCGGCGGGCGTACCAGGCGGCGAACGCTTGGCGAAGCTCGGGCAAGCCGCGGCCCGGATGGTAGCGGTGGTTCTTGCCTACGTCCGCGGCCGCGTGCAGCACGTCCAAGATGGCCTTGGGAGTCGCGTGATCGGGGTTGCCGAGCCCGAGGTCGATCAGGTCGGCGCCGGTAGCCAGAACCGTAGCCTTGGCGGCGTCAGTGGTGACGAACGCGTACGGGGGAAGCGCGTCGGCGCGCAGAAAAGGCCACTTAGGTTCGGGAAAATTCATCCTGAGCGGGGCCCTCCTTATCACGAGTTCCAAGTCTAGGCAGGCTGAAATTTCCGCGCCGTGCTAGGTCTTGCGGCGCTTTATGGTGCGTTATGAGATTCGCGGGGCCGTGCCCAGTGACCAAAGCGAGCTCCTGCGGCTCGCCCGTCACCTGAACTCCGTCAACCTGCCGGACGAGCCGGGCCACATTTCGCGCCTGCTGGAGGCGTCCGAGAAGAGCTTTCTCGGCCAGATCGAGAACCCGCGACGCCGCAAGTACGTGTTTTTGATCCGCGATCTGGAGCGGGGCGAAGCCGTGGGCACTTCGACCATCGTGGCTCAGCTCGGGCGGCGTGACGCGCCGTACATTTACCTAGATGTGAGCACCGAGGAAAAATACTCGAGCTCGACCGATCGGCACTTTCACCACCAGGTCCTGCGCATCGGCTTCTCTTACGACGGGCCCACCGAGCTGGGCGGCTTGGTCGTACACCCCGAGCATCGGCGCGCGGACGAGAAGCTCGGTCTGCTGATATCGTACGTGCGCTTCTTGTTCATCGCTTGGCACCGTGAGCTTTTCAAGAACGAGCTCTTGGCCGAGCTGATGCCGCCGCTGGAACCAGACGGCACCAGCCACCTGTGGGAGGCGTTCGGCCGGCGTTTCACGGGCATGAGCTACGCCGAGGCCGACCTGCGCTCGAGCGAAGACAAGACGTTCATCCGCGATCTGTTCCCGCGCGGCGAGGTCTACGCGAGCCTCTTGGCCAAGGACGCCCAAGACGTGATCGGCAAGGTTGGCGCACAAACGCGCGGCGTCGAGCGCATGCTGCGCCGGGTGGGCTTTCGTTACGCCGAGCGCATCGACCCGTTCGACGGCGGCCCGCACTTCGTGGCCAACGCCGACGAAGTCGTGCTGATCCAGAATACCCGCCCGGTGAGCTTTGCCGGGGCGCTGCCCGAGGGCGAGCTGCCGAGCGGAGCGCGGGCGCTCGTTGGACGTGAGCTGCGGGAGGCGCCCTACTTTCGGGCCGTGGCGTGCCGGGTGAGCGAGCAAGACGGAGGACTGCGCCTGCCCGCCGACTTTGCCGCCGTGTTGGGCGCGGCGCCGGGTGAGCAGCTGAGAATCTTGCCGCTGCCGTGAGCCGCTACAGCTGGCCGCCCACGCCGAAGAAGGCTTGCCCGGGCGTGACCGAGACGAGCGGCACCAAACCTACGCGCCGAGCGGCAGCTCGCTTCGGGTCATCGTAGGCAAACAGCGCGGCGTCGATGGCGATGGCTCCGCCCATGCCTAGAAGGGCGCCGACGCCAGCGCCGGTCGCTTCGCACAGGTTGGTGTTACAGCCGCTGGCCAGGCTTGCCCCCAAGAAGACGCCCGCCAGCGGCATGCCGAGTCGAATTCCGAAGCTTGCGAAGCCACGGCCCACGTGGTGATGCGCAAAGTGCACGATGCCAGGCGCCAGCTCGTAGCCGAGGATGCCCAGCCAGACGAACTCGTCTTTGCCCGAGCGCCTTTCGTCGAGCGCGGCTCCCACCAAGATCGCCGCCAAGCTCACCCCATCGGCCGTCAGCGTCTGCCAACCGTACCAGCGAGAGCGCTCGACTTGCGGCTCGTCGTAGTGCTCCCGCTCTGCCTCCGCTTCCGCCGCACGGCGCGCTTCGGGAGCGGCGATGAGATCGGCCTTGGCGGGCACAGGTCCGCTCAGGGGCTCGTTGGCTACGGCAGGGGCGAGCGGCGAAGCGGCGTCCGCGGGCGGAGCAGCGGCAGGTGTGACGGCGGGCGAAGCAGTAACGGCGGGCGGCGGAGCGGGGGCGGCAACGGGCGGCGGCGTGGGCTCGCCTCGTGCCCGCGGCGTCTCGGCAGGCCCGGGCTCGCCCTGAAAGACGGGCATTTGCGCCAACGCTGGCCGCGCGTAGCCGAACAGCGACGGAGCCGAGGCGAGCAGCGCGAGGCGCACGAGCCGATTCGACAACCACCCGACTTCGCGACGCGGGGGCCGAGAAGTCAAGCCATGGCCCGAAACGGCGAGAATCGCGCGGAAACCCTGGCCGCGCCGTAGAGTTGGCTCGACGCCGAGCTTGGCTCGGCCGGGGCGCTAGGCGGACGTTGGCTGCTCGGCGGGCGGCGCGTCCACGTGGGGGGCGCGCTGGTTGCGGCCTACGTCGTCCGTTTCCACCTTGCCGTCACGCATGCGCACCACGCGCGGCATGCTCTCGGCGAAGGCCGAGTTGTGGGTGACGACGACGATGGTGGTGCCGTGCTGGCGATTGATCTGGAAGAACAGATCGTGAATGGCGTCGCTGGTCGCGCTGTCCAGGTTGCCGGTCGGCTCGTCGGCGAGCAAGAGCTTGGGATCCAACACCAGCGCGCGCGCCACCGCCACGCGCTGCTGCTCGCCGCCCGACAGCTCGCCGGGCCGGTGGCTCACGCGGTGCGACAGCCCGACCTCTTCCAACAGGGCCGAGGCGCGCTTTTCCATCTCTTTGCGGCTGCGCCCCTGGATCAGCCCGGGCAGCATCACGTTCTCGAGCGCGTTGAACTCGGGCAGCAAGTGGTGAAATTGGAAGACGAAGCCAATGCTGCGGTTGCGCACGGCCGCCAAGCGCGACGAGCTCATCGTGGTCAGCTCTTCGCCGGCCAGGCGAATACGCCCGGTGCTCGGCAAATCCAGCGTGCCGATGCAATGCAGCAGCGTGCTCTTGCCGGCGCCAGAAGCGCCCACGATGGCCAAGATTTGCCCGGCGTAGATGTTCAGATCGATGCCGCGCAGCACGTCGAGCCGGCGGCCCATGTGCAAAAAGCTCTTGTGCAAGTCTTCGACGATGACGAGGGCTTCGGACATTTACGCTCTCATTCGTAGCGAATCCCCTCGACAGGTCGCAAGCGACTCGCGGCGATCGCAGGATAAACGGTGGCCAGGGTGGTGATGACGAGCGCTGACAGCGCTACCAAGAGAAAATCGCTCAGATCGGCCGAGATGGGCAGCCGGTCGACGTAGTAGACGTCCGGATCGAGCCGCAGGCCGAACACGGTCAGGCCTTTGATGGCGGCAAACCCCGTGGCCACGCCGAAGTAGGTGCCGATCGCGCCGATCAGCATGCCCTCGGCCATGAAGATGGTGAGGATCGAGCGGTCGCTGGCGCCCAGCGACTTCATGATCGCGATTTCTTTGCTCTTCTCGGTGACCATCAACAAGAGGGTGCACAAGATGCAGAAGCTCGCGACCAAGATGGCGAGCGAGAGGATCACGAAGGTTGCGATCTTTTCCAGCTTGAGCGCGCTGAACAGGTTCTTGTTCAGCTCTTTCCAGTCGCGGACGCGCACGTCGTCACGCTGCACCTGCTTTTCGATCAGCGGGCGCGTCGCGTCGACCCTCTCCGCGTCGTCGAGGCGGATCTCGAGCGCGGTGATGTTCTGCTTCAAATCGAGGAAATCTTGCCCCTCGTCGAGCTTCACGTACGCCTGGCTGGCGTCGTATTCGTACATGCCGCTATAGAAAATGGCAGCAATGCGGAAGCGCCGGCTCTTGGGCATCAGGCCCATGGGGCCCAAATCACCGATCGGTGAGACGAGGGTGATCTCGTCGCCCACGTACACGTGCAGCGACTTGGCCAGCTCTCGCCCGATGACGATGCCGGGAAACTCGTCGGGCTCGTTCACCGCGTCTTTGACGCTAGGGTCCAGCTCGGAGTCGAGCTTGCTCGTGTAACTCCTGAGGTCGGGCCCTTTCAGGTACACCTCGCCACCGGGTCCGAGCCCGATGGGCTCGTTGGCGGGCAGGTTGGCCAAGCGCTTGGTGTCTTCGAGGTACTTGAACTTACCCACCTCGATATTGGCCAGTAGGTCGATGACGGTACCGATCGTGTCCGGATCGATGCCGCGCAGCAGCACGCCGGCCGTGTTCGAGGCGCTCGACGCCATGGACTCGCCGCCCGCCACGGGGGTCACGGCTTTGACGCCCGGTACGAGCCGCAGCTCGTCGGCTAGGTCGCGCCAGTTGGTGAAGCCGCCAACCTTCTTGGTCTCGACGCGTACGTGCGCGTTATTGCCCAAGATTTTGCGTTTGAGGTCAGCCCCGAAGCCGCCCATCACCGCCACCACCACGCACAGCGCCAACGCCGAGAGCGCGACGCCGACGATCGAGAGCACGGAAATTACCGTGAGAAATCCGCTCTTCGTCGCTCGAACGTGGCGCGCCGCCACGAACGACATGAAGCCCCCGCGCTCGAGCGCGTCGAGCATGTAAGGAATCGCCAGGGCCGACATGCCCACCACGAAGCCCATGCCGCACACCACGGTGCCGACGTTGATGACCTGGTTCAGCACCACGAAGGGCGTGCCCTTGCCGGACGGCAAGAAGTGCGACCGGATGGCCAACGCGATGAAGCCGACGCCGCAGCTGCCGGTGACCCCGAGCAGCAGCATGCGCCAGATGCGCGCGCCCACCCGCCGTGACAGCCAACGCAAGCCGAAGAACACGGCCAGCACCACGAGCAGCACGCCGCCCATGATCAGCCCGATTCGGCCATAAACGCCGATGAAGCTCCAGAACCTACTGAACCAGCCCTGCTGTGCGGGGGCCCCCAGCGACGCGGGAATGGACAGCAGCATCATTCAGGGCGCGCCAGCGGGAAGGCGATCACGTCGCGGATGCTGGCCTGACCCGCAATGGCCATGACCAGGCGATCGACGCCCAAGCCAAAGCCAGCGGCCGGCGGCATGCCGTGCTCGAGCGCCATCACGTAGTCGTGATCGTAGTCCATGGTCTCTTCGGCGCCTCGCTCTTTGGCCGCCAGCTGCGCGCGGAAACGCGCCGCCTGATCCTCCGGGTCGTTGAGCTCACTGAAGGCGTTGCACAGCTCACGGCCATGCACGAACAGCTCGAAGCGATCCACCAGCGAGCCGTCGCTGTCCTTTTTGCGCGCCAGCGGCGAGACCTCGAACGGGTAGTCGGTGATGAACACCGGGATGCTCTTTTGCCCGTCCTGGCTGCGGTAGTCTTCGATCAAGAACGGCTCGGCGAAATATTCGTACGCGACGAACAGCCGCTCCCCCGGCAGCGCGCAGTGGCTGAGCGCGCGGCGCAGGTTACCCCAGTCGATTTTTCCGGCGCGCTCGCTCTTTGCCTTGTAACCGTCGACGACGGCGTCGAGCGGGCTGGGCAGGCGCTTGTTGTCCGGGCCCATCACGAACGCCAGCGCCTCCAGCTCGGAGGCGATGCTGGTGGGCAAACCAGCCCGGGTGAGCGCTTGCTCGACCGCGGCCAGCATGGGCACGCGCGCAAAGGGCTCATCGAACGTGTACGGGCGCTCGGCGCGCAAGGCCAGGGCCGCTTCGCCCAGGCCGAGCTGCTGCAGGCGCCGGAGCACGAAGGCGTCCACGTGGCGAAACAGCGCCTCGGCCATGGGCATGAGCGTCTCGTACGTGGCGTAGGCCATGTAGAACTCGAGCATGGTGAACTCGGGGTTGTGCCGAGTGCTGATGCCCTCGTTGCGATAACAACGGCCGATTTCGTACACGCGCTCGAAGCCGCCCACGAGCAAGCGCTTCAGGTAAAGCTCGGGGGCGATGCGCAAAAACAGGTTCAAATCGAGCGCGTTGTGGTGCGTTTTGAACGGGCGCGCGGTCGCGCCTCCCACCAGCGTGTGCAAGGTGGGCGTCTCGACCTCCAAGAAATCGCGCTGATCCAGGAAGTCTCTCAGCCCTTGGACGACGAGCGAGCGCGAGCGCAGGGCCACCGCGACCTCGGGGTTGGCTACCAGATCGACGTAGCGGCGCCGGTAGCGCAGGTCGGTGTCGGTCAGGCCATGCCATTTGTCGGGCAGCGGGCGCAGCGCCTTGGTGATCAGGCGGATGGACGCAAGCTCGATGCTGAGCTCGCCCGTCTTGGTCACCATGGCCCGCCCCCGCGCTTCGACGTGGTCGGCCAGATCGATGCTGTCTAGCGCCGCGAAGGCGCTGCCCATGATGTCTTGCTTGGCGAACAGCTGCAGCTCACCCGAGCCGTCGCGCAGACGCAGGAAGCTGGCCTTGCCGAAGCCGCGGCGGAGCACGATGCGCCCGAAGACCACGAAGGCCTCCTGGTTGCCGACCGCCTCGACCTGCGCCGCGTCGTAGCGCAGCTCTTTGGCGTCCAGCAGAGCCGGCGCGAACTTGAGGCGCAGCTGCTGAACCGTGCTGCGCTTGTCCAGCTTCACGTCATTGGCAAATGGGTTCTGCCCTTGTTCGCGCAGCCGGGCGGCTTTTTCGCGCCGCTGCTGCATCAACGTCTCTTCTGAGCTATCCGCCGACATCAGGGTTCGCTTGGCTTCTGCGCTGACGAGAGTGAGCGCCGCCCCGCGTTTAGCGCGAGACCCCCTCCCCGTCTACCTACCAGCAAAGGAGCGCTCAGAAGCGCCACGGCTAGGACGACCTGCCGCCGCCGGGGCGCAGGCCACGCTAGGGCGCGGCCGAGACCTCGTAGCCGCCGTCCTCTGCCGGGCCGATCGTCCAAATCTGAATGGGCGCCGAGGTCTCCTCGCTGACCGGGTCGTAGTCGAGCTCGCCGGAAGCGCCGCGCACGTTCACGCCCTTGCCGCTGCGGAGGACTTCCAAGATGCCTCGCCACGACGGCGGTTGAACATCGAACGCCTTGCCGAAGCTCAGCCTGCGCAGCCCTTGCGCAATCCCCACCCCCGTGACCTCGTTCTGGTCGAACAGCGAGGCGGCGGAGCCGTAGAACACCAACCACGTGGCGTCGTACATGTGAGCAGTGAAGGAGTGCTCCGTTACGTCGTCGCTGTACTCCGAGCTGTAGCTGGCGCTGAAGTCGTCGAACACCGGGCTCGCCTCGTCCACCGGCGTTGGTCTCGAGCCGCGAATGCGATCGTACAGAGCTTTGGGTGAGCCTTCGATCACGTCGTCGTTGGCGGCGCTGTCGGTCAAAAAGAACGTCTTGTCGTCGTAGCCGGGGTTCTGCTCGGCGGCTTGCAAGAACGCGATCACGTCAGCCTGGGTCGGCGAGATGAACAGCACCTCGCTCGCCGACGAGCTCGCCGCTTCGGTAACGAGCGCGGCGCGCTCGCTCTTCGAGCCAAAGACGCGCAAGGTCACCTCGCCTTGGAACGACCGTTGAAAGGCGGCGGCGAGCCCTTCGCCATACGCGCCCTCCTGAGCGATCAGAAACACCTCGCTGACGCCCCGCGCCGTCGAGTCGGCGGCGATCGCCGGGCCTTGCAGGGTGTCGGGCGGCGCCGTTCGCCACAAGAGGCCTGGTGAGTCGTCCGTTGCTGGCTCGTCGAGCTCAGTCAGCGCCGGGCTCGTCGCCGAGGGCGACATGACGAGGGTGCCCGTGTCGGACAACGTTCGATACACGGCCGCCGCGTCGTCGGAGCCAGACGGCCCCAAGATCGCGGGAACGCCGAGGCTTTCTGTCAAATAGCGCGCCGCTGCGAGGGCCGCTTCGGACGGCTCCAAGTCGTCGAATTTCGAGTTTGCCTCGTACGTGCAGTACACGATCCCGAAGGCGTGACCGTCGACCCCGCCCTGCTCGTTCACCTGCTCGGCGGCCAGCCGGGATGAACGTTCGCGGCTGGCGTCGGTGGCAACCGAGCGCTCCATCAAGCTGCCGAGCACGATGGTGTCTTGGTACTTGTCGGGGCGCGAGAACAGATCTTCGGGAAAAGTCTGGGCGCAGCGGGGGGCGACGACCGCGCTGGTGCAAAGCCCATCTCCACCGCACGTGGAGCCTAGGCCAAAGGAGCTTCGGCACTCGGAGTTGCTGCGGCACTGCTCGTAAGGAGCGGTGCCAATCATGGTGCAGCCGACAGAGCTGGCGAGCAGCCCGGTGAAGGTGAGCGCAAGCGCGATCCGAGGCCGCATCAGAACGTTCCGGTCAGGTTGAAGCCGCCGCCATGGGGGCCGGCCGACGGTTGCAGCTGCGTTGCCGTCGCCGCTGGCGCCTTGCCACCGCTGAACAGCAGGTAGCCGCCGATGGCGAGCGCGGCCATGCCGACGACGAAGCCCGCGTCCGCAAGAACGGCGTTGCGCGCGTTCGCCGACAGCTCGTCGCTCGCCGAAGCGGGGCAAGTGCGCTTGCCGCGCGCGCTGGGGCAGAGCTGCTCGACCTCGGACTTGCTGCTCAAGGCTTGCAGCCCAAAGTAGCTGCCAACGCCGATGCCGACCGCGCCCGCTCCGAGCAATATGTAGCTCGCGACGGGCGGGCCCCCCTTGGCGGGCTTCTCGGCCTCGGTCACCGGCGCGGACGGCGCAACGGACGCGGGCGGCGCCGCAACGGCGACGGACGCCGACGGCGCCGCAACGGCGACGGACGCCGACGGCGCCGCAACGGCGACGGACGCCGACGGCGCCGCAACGGCGGCTGCCGCGGGCGCGGAGGCCGGAGCGGCTACGGGCTCGTCTTTTTTCGGTTGCTCGGCGGCCTCGCTGGCAGCGAGCTTGGGGGCGGGTTCAGCGAGCGCTGAAGGGGCGCCCCACAAGGCGGCCAGCGCCAGGGTGGTGCCCAAGAGTCGCGAGTGCATGCAGCAGGCTACTTGGCGGTGGCTCGCCCCGGAAGCTCAACGTTGGGGGGCGCCTACATTATGCGCCGCCGGGGGGCGCGTTCTCTTGCTGCTTGTCGGCGTGCTTGAGCAAGAAGGCTTCGATGAACTGGTCGAGATCGCCGTCGAGCACGTCTTGCACCTGCGCGGTCTCGTGCTCGGTACGCAGGTCTTTGACTAGCTGGTACGGCTGCATCACGTAGCTGCGAATCTGGCTGCCGAACGCGATCTGGCCCTTGCCGGCTTCGTAAGATTGCTGCGCCTGCTGCCGCTTCTGCTCTTCGAGCTCGTACAGCTTGTCCTGCAGCATCTTCATGGCCATGGCCCGGTTTCGGTGCTGGCTGCGCTCGGCGCGACACACGATGTTGAAGCCGGTCGGGAAAGGCTTGAGCCGCACCGCCGTCTCGACCTTGGTCACGTTCTGCCCGCCCT
>Ga0164241_10000328_pt1 | contig 98375 bp, 90 predicted proteins | sample OricomyardsoilBY_FD_108780 | JGI IMG/M metagenome (GOLD analysis project Ga0164241, IMG submission 108780) | Backyard soil microbial communities from Emeryville, California, USA - Original compost - Back yard soil (BY) | ecosystem: Environmental > Terrestrial > Soil > Unclassified | place: USA... | reverse complement strand
GGCCCTTGGGGCCCAGCGTCGCCTTGACGGCATTGGCCAGGATGTTGACGCCGCGGAACATCTTCACGCGGGCGTCGTCGCCGAAACGTACGTCTTTAGCAGCCATGGTTATTTGCCCTCGATTACGGCCATGACGTCTTCTTCACGCATGACCAGCAGTTCGTCGCCGTCGACCTTCACTTCTGTTCCGCCGTACTTGCCGAACAGCACCTTGTCGCCGATCTTCACGTCCAGCGCGCGGACCGATCCGTCTTCCAGGATCTTGCCCTTGCCGACCGCGACGACCTTGCCCTGGATGGGCTTCTCGGTCGCGGTGTCAGGGATGATGATCCCGCCTGCGCTAGTACGTTCTTCCTCGAGCCGCTTCACCAGGATGCGGTCGTGGAGGGGGCGAATTTTCATGTTTGCCACTCCTTGTTCCTTGAGTTGATGTGGGTAGTCGAAAACCGGTTTTTGCTGCCGACAGGTGCGGTTAGCACTCACACCCGTCGACTGCTAACGGGGCCGCTATCATAGCGGCGGAACCTGAGGTTTCAAGACCAGTCCACCTCCTGTCGGCGACCCCACCTATACAATCCGCCCCCGTAGCCCCGGCCAACCGAGATCTCCCATGCGCAAACCGGCCCGATCCCGTCTGCTGACCGCCCTGTTCGCCGGGTTGCTGGGAGTGTTCGGCGCGCTGGGGGTCTGGCTGGCTGCGGATATCCCCGCCGCCCAGGCCGCGGATGCCGGGGCCCTGACCTCCCTTGGCAGGTCATCGGCGCAGGATGAGATCGTCACCGCGGAGGAGGCCTTCAAGGTCAGCGCCACGGCGGTCGCCCCGGACCGGATAGAGGTGACCTTCAAGGTCAACAAGTGCTGCTACCTGTACCGCGAGAAGCTGAAGTTCGTGGTGCCGGAAGGGCAGCCGGCGCAGCTCGGCAATGCGGACATCCCGGCCGGCAAACACAAGGTGGACGACCTCGGCGAGCACCAGGTTTTCCACGAGGACCTGCTGGTCAGGCTGCCGGTGGTGCGAGGGTCGAAGGAGCCGTTCACGCTGCCGATCGAAGTCAGCCACCAGGGCTGCAATGACGACGTCGGCCTGTGCTATCCGCCGGCCACGACGACGTTCCAGATCAGGATGCCGGAGGCCACCACGGTCTCGGCGCTGTCCGGTGCCGGCAGCGCGGTCGGGGGTTACGTCTCGGAGCAGGACCGGCTGGCCACCCTCATCAAGGACGGCAACATCTTCCTGATGACCGGCGCGTTCTTCCTCGCCGGACTGCTGCTCTCCTTTACTCCCTGCGTGCTGCCGATGGTGCCGATCGTCGCCGGACTGATCGCTGGTCAGGGCGATACGGTCACCCGCAGCCGCTCCTTCATGCTGTCGCTGGCCTATGTGCTGGGCATGGCCGCGACCTATACCGGCGCCGGTGTGGCGGTGGCTGCGGCCGGCCAGCAGGCCCAGACATTGTTCCAGCAGTGGTGGATCATCCTGTTATTTGCCGGCCTCTTTGTTGCAATGGCGTTATCAATGTTCGGCTTCTACACCGTGCAGATGCCGGCGGCGATCCAGACCCGCCTGGCCTCACTTTCCAACAACCAGAAGTCCGGCAGCTACGTCGGCGTGGTGGTGATGGGCGCGCTGTCGGCGCTGATCGTCACCACCTGCGTGGGCCCAGCGCTGGTTGCCGCGCTGTCGGTGATCGGCCAGTCCGGCCAGATGTTCCGCGGCGGCCTGGCTCTCTTCACCATGGCCATCGGCATGGGTGTGCCGCTGCTGGTGGTGGGCGCGTCGGCCGGCCAGCTGCTGCCCCGCGCCGGGGTGTGGATGGACACCATAAAGCAGGTGTTCGGCGCGCTGATGCTGGTGGTGGCGGTGTGGATGCTGTCGCGCATCCTGCCGGCCAGGGTGACGATGTGGCTGTGGGCCGTGCCGCTGGTGGCGCTGGCCATCATCCTCGGCCGCGCGGGGTTCCGTACGCCGGTGGGCCGGCTGGTCGGCCGGACGCTCGCGGCGGTGGCATTGGTCGGCGCGGTGCTGATGGGCGTCGGCGCGGTGCGCGGCGCGACCAGCCCGCTGCACCCCCTGCAGACCGCCGCGGCCAGGCCCGACCTGCCCTTCCAGCGCATCAAGTCGCTGGAGGACCTGAACGCCGCGGTCGCCGCGGCCAATGCCCAGGGCAAGACCGTGATGCTCGATTTCTACGCGGACTGGTGCGTGTCCTGCATAGAGATGGAGCACTACACCTTCCCGAAGCCCGAGGTGCAGGCAGCGCTGGCCAACACCGTCTGGCTGCAGGCCGACGTGACCCCGGCCGACCAGACGGACAAGGCGCTGATGGCGCACTTTGGTATCGTCGGCCCCCCGAGCATCATTTTTTACGGCACGGACGGCGTGGAACGCCGGCCCTACCGGGTGGTCGGATTCATGAAGGCCGAGGAATTCGCCCCGCTGGTGCAGAAGGCACTGGCGCCGCAATAACCCTCGACCCGGGGGGAATCTTGAAGAGAGCCGTCATCGTCGTTGTGGTCCTCGGCATTGCCGTGGCGCTGGGTGTGCTCGTGCAGCACAAGGTGCGCGATTCAGGGGCTGCAGATGGTGGTGCCGGCACCGGCACCGTTTCCGCCAGCACCGACGCCCCGGCGGGCGATACGCCGGCCACGGATGCTGCGGCCAAGCCCGCGCCGCTGGTCATCCCGGAAACCCTGCCGCACTTCGAACTCGCCGACCGCGACGGCAAGAAGCGCTCCTTGAGCGACTGGAAAGGCCAGCCGCTGATGGTGAATTTCTGGGCCACCTGGTGCGGACCCTGCCGCCGCGAGATCCCGCTGCTGAACCAGCTGCGCGTGGACCACAAGGCACAGAAGCTGGAGATCATCGGCATCGCGGTGGACTTCCGCGACGACGTGCTGAACTACGCGAAGGAACACCCCATCAACTACCCGCTGCTGATCGGCGAGGAAGACGGCCTCGCCGCCGTGCAGGCCATGGGCGTGGCCAGCGCCGCCTTCCCCTTCACCGTGTTCGCCGACAGCCAGCAGCGCATCTTCCGGCTGCACATGGGAGAGCTGCACCGCGAAGACGCCGAGCTGATCCTGGACCGCATGGCCAAGGTCGAAGCCGGCACGCTGGGCGTGCCGGAGGCGCGCGAGCAGATGGAGGCGGGGCTGAAGGAGTTCGCCACCAGGCGCGCCGCGGAGAAAGCGGCCAAGGGCTGACGCCCGGCGCTCCTCACGGCGTCGCCGCAGTGGCAGCGCCCTGCAGCGACTCCAGCAGCACTCGCACTTCGGTGATGTCGGCATGGTCCGCCGGCAGCAGCGCCGCGCGCACCCGCAGCACCTGCCCCGCAAGCTCGGACGCGCGTTCGCGCTCTTCCAGCGCCAGGTAGGCCTGCGCCAACGTCAACACCAGCCGTGCGGTGTCCAGCGATTGCGCAGGCTCCACCGACAGCGCCGCATATGCATCGTCCAGCAGGCGGCGCAGCGCCAGGCGGTCCCGCGCCAGCGCCGCACGTTCGCGCGCCAGTTGCGACGGGTACTCCACCAGCGTGGCCAGGGCCAGGTGCGAGAAACCCACTGTTCGCGAATCCACGGGCTGGTTGCGGTAATAGATCGCGAGGCCGCCAAGCGCCGCGACAGCAACCACCGAGGTAACGGCCGCGGCACGATGACGCGCAATGAATTTTCCGAGGCGGTAGCCCAGCGAATCCGCATGCGCCGACACCGGCCGGCGCGCCAGATGACACTCGATGTCCTGCGCGAGGCCTGCGGCCGTGGCGTAGCGGCGCTTCACGTCCTGATGCATGGCCCTGGCCACGATATTGTCGAGGTCACCCGCCAATTCACGGCGCCAGCGGCGGGCGACGCGGCTGGGCCGCGGTGGCGGGTCGGCGGCGCTTTCCTGTCCGAGTGTGCCGGCGTCGCCGCGCTCCTCATGCGCATGACGTCCGGTGACCAGCCGGTACAGCAACACGCCGAGGCTGTAGACGTCGCTGGCTGTGGTAACTGGATCGCCGCGCAGTTGCTCGGGACTGGCGTGCAGCGGCGTCAGCAGGCGCGCTGCCCCGACGGTGAGCGCAATGGTGCGCGGCAGGGCTGCCGCGCCCAGTAGCTTGGCAATGCCGAAATCCAGCAGTTTGGGTACGCCGCCGGCAGTGACCAGGATGTTGCCGGGCTTGATATCGCGATGAATCACCAGGTGCTGGTGCGCGTACTGCACCGTTGCACACACCTCGATGAACAGGCGCAAGCGCTGGGCCAGCGGCAACTCGCGCGCATTGCAGTATGTGTCGATCGGCTGACCGTCGATGAACTCCATGACAAGATAGGGCACGCCTTCGGCAGTGGTGCCGCCATCCAGCAGCTGGGCGATATTCGGATGCGCGAGATCGGCGAGGATCTGGCGCTCGGCCAGAAAGCGGCGCCGTTCGTCGGGCGATGCAAAGGCATTGCTCAACACCTTTATCGCCACCTGTCGCTCGTACTCGGCATCGGCGCGGCGCGCCAGGAACACGGTGCCCATGCCGCCAGCACCCAGCTGGCGCTCGATGCGGTAGTTGCCGAGCATGCGGCCCTGCCACTCCTCCACCGGCAGCGGCAAGCGTGACGCCGCAGCGCCGACCACGCGCTGCAGGACATCCGCGCCAGCCGCGTCCGCGGCCAGCATGCGCTGCAGGGTCGCGGCAAGTTCCGCATCCTGCGCGCACTCGCGTACCAGCAACGCCTGGCGCCCGGGGTCATCCATCATGAGGCAGCGCACGAACAACCGCTCCACCTGGTGCCAGCGATCCGGTGTCATGGGCTGTCGACCAACCGCTGCCGCAGCCAGGCGCGCGCGGTGCGCAGGTCCTCATGCACGGTGGTCGTGGAAATGCCCAGTACCTCGGCCATCTCCGCGTAGTTCAGGCCACCGAAGTAGTGCAGCTCCAGCACATTGGCCTTGCGCGCATCGAAGTCCGCCATCTCGCACAGCGCGCTGTCGAGAGCCAGCAGCTGCTCGTCCGGACCGGCCACACAACCGTCCTGATCATCCAGCGCAACCCGTACCGCGCAGCCGCCACGCTTCACCGCGTGGCGCGCGTTGGCGTGGTTGACGAGGATGCGGCGCATGAGCCGTGCAGCTATGGCATAGAAATGCCGACGGTCCTGCCATGGCACTTCCATTCGCGCCAGCGCCTCATACGCCTCGTTGACCAGCGCGGTGGGCTGCAGCGTGTGGCTGGGGGATTCGCCGCGGAACAACCGGCCTGCCAGGCGTCGCAGCTCCGCATGCACCACCGGCGCGAGCCGGTCGAGCGCGGAGCGATCGCCGCCACGCCATTCGTGCAGCAGTCGGGTGATGTCCGGATCGCGACGCTGCATCCCAGCTCCGTCCTGGAGAGCGGAGGCCAAGCCTCGCGGATATCCCGTGCATGGGCAAGCGCGCGCATGGTCCACCGACAGCCGCGCGGCTCATGGCAGCTGCACTTCAATGGCCGGCAAGTCCAGGGGCTGGACGCCCGGACACAGCGCCTTGGCCCAGTCGTACATCTTTTGCCGCGCCCGCTCGATCTGCGGAAAGAACGCGCCAATCCCCTCCGGATAACCGCGTGCGCCGGCCAGGCACATGGCGAAACCGCAGGCGTTGACCGGACTTATGGAATCCGGCTTGCGGCCCACACCCGGTATGGTGCGATTGTCGAACTTGTTCTGGTCGTGGATGCGGCAGCAGGCGTCCACTGGATCCAGCATCGGGGCACTCATGCCCCGCCCGCCATCGTCCTCACTGATCGGCCGGCCGCCACCGCAATACCAGCCGTATTCCAGCGGCCGCTTCCAGTCGGTGAGGCAGTTGCCATTGGTGCCGGTGTCGGCAGTGCAATCGTCCTTGCGCGAGGCGTACAAGGCCGGCGTTGTGGAATTCGCGTCCGGATTGTCGCCGGCAATGTGTGGCACGAGCAGGCTGTCGTGGATGCGCGCCGGAATATCCAGATTGTCCAGATCGGTCGCGTTCCAGGGATTGTTGAGTGCATAGAACGCACCTGGTGGCGGCGTGGCCGCCGGCAGGCGCCCCACGGAGAATTGCGGCAGGAACAGCACGCGATCGGCGATCCGCGCGGCATCGCCGAGCGTCACCGTCCCTTCCACCATGCCGTTCGACAGCGCAAGGCCACCGGCGGGCAGCGGCGTGGCCGCAAGGCTTTCCTCGGCGAGGTTGTCGAGCACCTCCGGGATCATCTCGGCGAGGAACTCGCGGATCGCCGCCACCGCTGGCGGGTCGGTGAGCGCGGTGCCATCCCTGGTGATGGCCTGGATCTGCAGCGCGGCCCGGCCCTGATCTCCGGACAGCCGGAATCTCTGGAAAAGCCGGTCGAAGGTGACCGTCCCCTGCCGCGTGTACGAGGCGTACAGGTCCACATGGATCTGGCCACTCGCCGGTGGCAGCACTCCTTCGATCAGCTTCATGTCCAGCCCGATCTCCAGGTCGCCGAGGCCGAACTGCACCTCGCCGCCGCCGGCAACTGCGCCCAGCACCGGCGGCAGCTTCGCGGTGATGCGCATCGTCACGCCCGGCATGTCCAGCGCATCCTCCAGGTCGAACCAGCCGCCGCGCCACAGCGCCCACAGTCCTTGATTGATGGCGTTGTCATTGACCGAGAACGCCAGCGGCACAGTCGCCGGGAAGGCAGTGGTGGCCATCGCGCGCGTGATCGGTCCGGTGACGGGTTCCGCATTCACGGCAGCCACCGGCCGGATCTGCGTACGCCAGGTCTGCTGCAGTGAATCGCTGGCGATGCGAACCGACTCGAGTGCGGCCTCTGCCTGCAGGCCCGCCACCGCAACTTGCGGCCGGGCAAGCATGGACACCATGGCGCCGATCTGCGGCTCCATCAATTCCACCACCCTGGACGCCGCGGCCCTGGCAAATTCCCCGGCCAGCGCGGCGCCGATCTGCGACAGCCGCGTGTCGATGAAGGAAATGCCGGTCAGGTCGATGTCCACCCCGGAAAAATTCACGTTGATGACGCGGGTGCTCACATCCACTGTGCCGTCGGCCAGCACCCGGACACTGCTGCCCAGGTCCACGCGCGCGCTGACCATGGAGAATTCCGTCGATACCGTCGCATCGGTTTGCGCGCACAACACCCCGGCGGTGATGAGCGTGGCATCAACCGGTGCCGCGACATCGTAGAGCTCGTACGAATGGCGCAACTCGCCGAGGGGACTGGCGGTGACGGGGATCATTGCCAGCACGCGGATCTCGCCCAGCTGCAGCGCAGGGCTGCGCACATTCACGCGATAGCCCAGGCCGGGGCAGCTGGGCGCTTGTGTGTTGGACATGTCCTGCTGCCTGAGTTTGGCAAGCAGGGCCGGCAGTTGGGCCGCGGCCACGCGCTCGATCAGGGTCGCGAGGTCGTCCGGATCATTGCGATTGTCATCATCGATGGTGTCCGCGCTGATGCTCGTCGTGACAGCGCCGCCAACCCAGGAGGCCGCATCGGCGGCCACGGGAGGCGCCAGGTACTGCCCGCTCTGCAGGAAGCTCTGCACACGTTCGGCACGATTGCCGCAGTGGTCCACGGCCGCCAGCTCGATGAGGTTCAAGCCCCATGCCGCGGGCAGCTGCTGGGCGATGGAACGCAAGGTAGCCGGTGTGCCCGGCATTTCGGTGCCATCCAGCCACACGGTGTCCACGGTACTGACGGCATCGGTCACGGCGCCGGCCAGCGCCACCGCACCGGATCCCACCAGCATCGCGGCCCGCAGCGGCGCATCGATGGTGAACTGCGGCGGAGTGGCGTCGCTGACCAGCGTGAACGTGGCGGGCGCAATCGTGGCGCCCTGCGCCGTGGGACCGGCATAAGTCACGGTGACCTGCAGCGTACCTTCGCTGCCCACCAGGTAAGTGCCGCCATTGCCGGTCAGCAGCGATCCGGCCGGTGCGCCAGCGACCGTATAGGAAGGGTTCGGCAACAGCTGGTCGGCGGCGTCATAGGCCCGCACCGTCAGCGCCAATGCCTGCTGCGGGCGATAACAGGGCGTGCTGCTGGTCAGGGTTACTACCCAGCGAGTGGCACCGCTGTTGTCCTCGCCACCGCCACCGCAAGCCACCAGCAAGAATATCGGCAGCAGCGTGGCCAACCCGCGCGCTGCGCGGGACCTGAACTTCGCACTCCACATGGTTGATTCCTCTTTTGGGGATTCCGTCACCAGGGGATAAGCAGCAAATCCCGTGCTGCCAGCCGGTAGACTTGCACGCCCAAACCCGGGGCCGCGCCTGAACGCCAGTACGCTCATTGGTCATCTCCGCCTGTTCCTCGATATAGCCCGCTTCCGAAGGGGCCCCGAGGACCTGCCGGCCTCCCTGTCGCTGCTGGGCTTTGCCATCGTGGGTACGGGGCTGTCCCGCCTGCTGATGGCGAGCCTGCTGCCCATGGGCGTCGCAGCCAATCCGTTGGTCTTTGTCGCCATCACACTTGCCGGTTCGGCGCTGTTCCTCGCCCTGCTGCTGCGCGCGGCTGGCAAGCAGGAGCGCTACCTGCAGACCGCCACGGCCAGCTTCGGCTTCCAGATGGTGATGGCTCCACTGTTGCTGCTCACTGCGTGGCTGTTCGTCGGCGTCGAAGACAGCCCCATGTGGCGGACGCCGGTTCTGCTGCTGCGCCTGGCGGTGGAGCTATGGGCACTGGCGGTGGCTTCGCGGATACTTCGGGCCGCGACCGGCTGGCCGTTGCCGGCCTGCGTGGTACTGGCGGTGGCGGGTGAAATCCTGTTGTTCCTGGCGGTGGCGGGGCTGTTCGAGCAGGTCGAGAACCCCCAGCCGCCGCTGTGACTGCAGTTTGGCCGCGGCAGGCGGAATGGGCGGCTACAGACCGGGTTTTCAGGAATATCCCGACAAAGTCGGCGACTTTGCGATTAAATACGCGCCATCTTTCTTTTGTCAGAATTCGAAATGGCGCGGCTGCTGCTGCTGAATGGCCCCAACCTGAACCTGTTGGGTACCCGGGAACCGGGACTCTACGGTGCCGACACGCTGGACGCCATCGTGCAGCGCTGCACGGCGCTGGCCGGCGAACTGGGCCATGAACTCACCGCGCGCCAGAGCAATGCCGAGCACGAACTGGTGAATGAAGTGCAGGGCGCGCCGCGCCAGGGGGTGGAATTCATGATCCTGAACCCCGGTGCATTCACGCACAGCAGCATCGCGCTGCGCGACGCGATTCTCGGCGTCGGCCTGCCCTTCATCGAAGTGCATCTTTCCAACGTGCATGCGCGGGAGGAATTCCGCCGGCACTCGTACTTTTCCGACATCGCCGTGGGCCAGATCGTGGGTCTGGGCGCGCAGGGCTACGAACTTGCCCTGCGTGCCGCCGCCACGCGCCTGGCCAAACGCTGACCGCTTTCTCCCAGGGAGACCCGCATGGACATCCGCAAAGTAAAAAAACTCATCGAGCTGCTGGAGGAATCCGGCATCTCCGAAATTGAAATCAAGGAAGGCGAGGAGGCCGTGCGCATCAGCCGCGGGCCGATCGGCGGCATGATGCCGCAATACATCCACGCACCCATGCCGGCGCCGGCACCAGTTGCGGCACCGCCGGCCGCTGCTGCCGCGGGCGCCCTGCCTGTTCCCACCGCGCGCCGCAAGGACGACAAGAACATCGTGCCCTCGCCGATGGTCGGTACTTTCTACGCCGCCGCGTCGCCCACCAACCCGCCCTTCGTGGGACTGGGCGATGACGTGAAGGTCGGCCAGGTGCTGTGCATCATCGAAGCGATGAAGATGATGAACCAGATCGAATGCGACCGTGCCGGCAAGGTCACGGCCATCATGGTCAAGAACGGCGACCCGGTGGAATTCGGTCAGCCGCTGTTCGTGGTCGAATAAGCACGCGGTAACGCCACCGATGCTCGACAAAGTCGTCATTGCCAACCGCGGCGAGATCGCGCTGCGCATCCTGCGTGCCTGCCGCGAACTGGACATCAAGACCGTGGCCGTGCACTCCACGGCCGACAACTCGCTGAAGCATGTGCTGCTGGCGGATGAAACGGTGTGCATCGGCCCGCCGCCCTCGCCGCAGAGCTACCTCAACATGCCGGCCATCATCAGCGCGGCGGAGGTCACCGATTCGGTGGCCATCCATCCCGGCTACGGCTTTCTCTCGGAGAACGCCGACTTCGCCGAGCGCGTGGAGAAGAGCGGCTTCACCTTCATCGGCCCGAAGGCCGAGACCATCCGGCTGATGGGCGACAAGGTTTCCGCCATCAACGTGATGAAAAAGGCCGGCGTGCCCTGCGTGCCCGGCTCCGGCGGCCCGCTGGGGCCGGACTCGGACGAGAACCTGCGCATCGCGAGGCATATCGGCTATCCGGTGATCATCAAGGCCTCCGGCGGTGGCGGCGGTCGCGGCATGCGCGTGGTGCACGCGGAGGCCGCGCTGCTGAACGCCATCAACGTGACGCAGCAGGAAGCCGGCGCGGCCTTCGGCAATCCGCAGGTCTACATGGAGAAGTTCCTCGAGAAGCCGCGCCACATCGAGTTCCAGGTGATCGCCGACAACTACGGCAACGTGGTGTCGCTGGGGGAACGCGACTGCTCGATGCAGCGCCGCCACCAGAAGGTGATCGAGGAAGCCCCGGCGCCCGGCCTGTCGCAGGCAATTCGCGACAAGATGGGCGAGCGCGTGGTGGAAGCCTGCCGCGCGGTGGGCTACCGCAGCGCCGGCACGCTGGAGTTCCTGTACCAGGACGGCGAGTTCTACTTCATAGAGATGAACACGCGCGTGCAGGTGGAGCATCCGGTCACCGAGATGGTCACCGGCATCGACATCGTGAAGACGCAGCTGTTGATCGCCTCGGGCGAGAAACTGCCCTTCGTGCAGAGCGATATCCGCATCAGCGGCCACGCCATCGAGTGCCGCATCAATGCCGAGGACGCGCGCACCTTCATGCCATCGCCAGGCAAGGTGAATCGCTGGCATTCGCCGGGCGGCCCGGGCATCCGCGTGGACAGCCACGTGTACTCCGGCTACACCGTGCCGCCGAACTACGACTCGATGATCGGCAAGCTGATCGCGCATGGCGAGAACCGCGCCACCGCCATCGCGCGCATGAAGAATGCGCTGGCCGAGCTCGTGGTCGAGGGCATCAAGACCAACACGGCGCTGCATCAGGAAATCCTGAGCCATACGGCTTTCCAGGAAGGCGGACTCGACATCCACTATCTGGAGCGGCGACTCGGGCTCAAGTAGCCAGAAGGGGTAGGGGTGCCGGGTTTCCTGTCACTCAGCGTGGAACTCAAGGGCGTGGATCCGGACAGCGCGGAGGCCGCGTGCTTTGCGGCCGGCGCGCTGTCGGTGACGCTGACCGACGCGGTGGACGACGCCATCCTCGAGCCCGCGCCGGGCGAAGTGCGGCTGTGGCCACAGACCGTGCTGCAGGCGCTGTTTCCCGCCGCCGCCGCCGGGCCCGAGGCCATCGTGGCGCTGGCCGGCGCGCTGGCACTGCCAGCCGGCAGCATCCGCGTGGAGCACGTGGCCGACCGTGTGTGGGAGCGCGAGTGGCTGAAGGATTTCCACGCCATGCGCTTCGGGCGCCGGCTGTGGATCGTGCCGAACCACGAAGCGCTGCCCGCGGATACCGAATCCGTCACCGTGCGGCTGGATCCCGGGCTTGCCTTCGGCACCGGCACACATCCTTCCACCGCGCTGTGCCTCACCTGGCTGGATGCACGGCTCGCACCCGGCAGCATCGTGATCGACTACGGTTGCGGCTCCGGCGTGCTGGCGCTGGCGGCAGCCAAGCTCGGTGCACGGACCGTGCACGCCTTCGACATCGACCCGCAGGCGCTGCTGGCCACGCGCGACAATGCCTCGGCGAATGGGCTGGCGGGACGCATCCACGTGCACCAGCAAGCCACGACGCTGCCCGCGCAGGTCGATGTGGTCATCGCCAACATCCTCGCCGGCACCCTGGTGGGGCTGGCGCCGCGGCTGTGCGGCCATCTCGCACCTGGCGGTCAGCTGATCCTCGCCGGCATCCTCAAGCAGCAGGTGCATGAGGTGCGCGCGGGCTTCAGTGCGTGGCTGAACCTCAGCGTGTTCGCGGAACAGGACGGCTGGAGCGCGCTGTCCGGCCGCCTCGGGCCGCGGAGCTAGACGATGTTCACCACCTGCCCCTCCTGCCGCATGAACCTCGCCGTCACCGTGGCGGACCTGCGCGTGGGCCAGGGCTATGTGCGCTGCGGCCGCTGCGAGCGCGTGTTCAATGCGCTGATGTCGCTGGCCGACGATGTGGATCCGGAAGATCAGTCCGGCCTCGCGGCGCATGGCACGGCCTCCATGCCGGCGCTGGACATCCCCGAGGAGGATGTCAGTCGCATGCCGGATGAGGATTCGGTGGTGGCGCAGGAGCTGCTCGAGCCGGCCTCGCCGCTGGACGTGGACCTGGACGTGATGGACTCCGCCGAGACGGGCACCGTCGAGACCATCGTGCTGGAAGGGGATACCTACACGCAGGTGGAGGAGCATGTCGACGAAGCCGAAATGATGAAGCGGCTGCGGGACATCACCGGCGAACCGGAGCCCGAACCCGAGTCCGAATCCGCAGCGCCTGCCACCGCGCCACCCCTGGAGTTCGACGCCGACGCGGCCGTCGGCAATGCGCCGCGCCGCCATTGGGGCTGGGCGGTCGGCATCGCGGCGTTGTTGCTGTTGCTCGCGGGCCAGATCGTGCACTACAACCGCCAGGCATTGGTGGCTCAGCCCTGGCTGCAGAAGCCGCTGCAGTGGATATACGGAGTGTTTGGCGTGCAGCTGGAACCGGCGTGGAATCTCGCCGCCTACGACCTGGTCCAGCATGGCGGCGAGGCGCTGGCGCTGAATTCCACCACGCTGGTGCTGCGCGCCAGCGTGCACAACCGCGCTGCGAGCGCGCAGCCACCACCACTGATCCGCGTGCGCCTGCAGGATCGCTTCGGCAACACGCTGTCGACCACCGCCGTGCCACCGGCGGATTACCTGAAGGTCACGCCACCGCAGCGCCTCGCGGCGGACCAGCGGCTGGACGCCGAACTGCATCTGGAGGATCCGAACCGCCAGGCCGCCAGCTGGGAGCTGGATGCCTGCCTGCCAGGCAGCGACGGCGCGCTCCACTGCGCCAACGGCCCGTGAGCTTCGCCATCGGTCCGTGGCAGATCCCGGCGCGTGCGCTGCTCGCGCCCATGGCCGGCGTCACCGACCGGCCGTTCCGCATCCTGTGCCGCCAGTTCGGCGCCGGCCTCGCGGCATCGGAGATGATCACCGCCGACCAGCGGCTGTGGCACACCACCAAGACGCGCCAGCGCATGAACCACGAGGGCGAACCGGAGCCGCGCGTGGTGCAGCTGGCCGGCAACGACCCGCAGCAACTCGCCGACGCGGCGCGCGCCAACGTGGATCTCGGCGCGCAGATCATCGACATCAACCTGGGCTGCCCCGCGAAGAAGGTGTACGGAAAGCTGTGCGGCTCCGCGCTACTCGGCGACCCGCCGCTTGTCGGGCGACTGCTCGAAGCCGTGGTCGCGGCAGTCACGGTGCCCGTCACGGTGAAGATCCGCACCGGCATCGATCGCGCGCACATCAATGCGCTCGAGATATCACGCATCGCGGCAGCAGCGGGCGTCAGTGCCATCGCGGTGCATGGCCGCACGCGCATGGATTTCTACGCCGGCGCGGCCGAATACGAAACAATCCGTGAAGTCGCGCGCGCGGCGCGCATTCCGGTGATCGCCAACGGCGATATTGACAGTGCGGAAAAGGCGGCAGAAGTGCTGGATTCCACGCGCGCGAGCGGCGTGATGATCGGTCGCGGCGCGCATGGATCGCCATGGATCTTCCGCGATGTCAACGCATTTCTCGAAACCGGAAAAATTCCGCCGCCACTATTGCGCAGCGAGATCAGAGACATCATTCTTGCGCACGTCACGGCGCTGTACGCATTCCATGGTGAAGCGGCTGGCGTACGGATAGCGCGCAAGCATCTCGGCTGGTACTGCCAGCAACACAACGACACAGAAGATTTCCGGCCACGACTGATGGCCGCGGAATCCTCTTCGGCGCAATACGCGCTGGTTGCGGGATGCTTCGGTAGCTGGGTGCAGGGGGTTGGGTCCGACAAAGAGAACAACGGATCTGCAAGGGAGCAGGTGGATGCCTACGACGAAACGCAAGGCCGCAAGGCCCAAGCTTGCATATAGCCCCACCGCCCGCAGCCCGAAGATCAACCTGCACGCCGAACTGCCGCTGCGCGATCACGCCGAGCGCGCGCTGTCGGATTACTTCACCAGCCTCAATGGCCACCACCCGACGCGGCTCTACAGCCTGGTGATGCGCGAGGTGGAAGAGCCACTGTTCCGCACCGTGCTCGACTTCTGTGGCGGCAACCAGACCCAGGCGGCCGGCATCCTGGGCATCACGCGCGCCACGCTGCGCAAGAAGCTGCGCGAGTTCGGCCTGTCGGCGTAAGCTTGTCGCCCTCGCCGGCTGGCCCGGCGCGATAACCAAGGCTCACCGACCCGCAATGGATCTGCCGATCCGCCGTGCCCTGCTTTCTGTCTCGGACAAGTCCGGGTTGCTGGAGATCGCACGCCAGCTGGTGGCGCGCGGTGTGCAGCTGCTTTCCACCGGCGGCACCGCCAAGGCGCTGATCGATGCCGGCATCACGGTGCGCGAGGTGGCGGATTTCACCGGCTTCCCGGAGATCATGGACGGCCGCGTGAAGACGCTGCATCCGAAGATCCACGGCGGCCTGCTGGGGCGGCGCGGCACCGATGATGCGGTGATGTCGCGCGAAGGCATCCTGCCCATCGACCTGCTGGTGGTGAACCTCTATCCCTTCGCGGCCACGGTGGCCAAGCCCGGGGTGGGCTACGCCGAGGCCATCGAGAACATCGACGTGGGCGGCCCGGCCATGCTGCGGGGCGCGGCCAAGAACCACGCGGATGTCACCGTGGTGGTGGATCCCGCGGACTATCCCGGCCTGTTGTCCGAGCTCAATGCCAACGAGGGCGCGACGCGCTTCGAGTACCGCGCGAGGCTCGCGGCCAAGGCCTTCGCGCACACCGCCACTTACGACGCACTGGTGGCCGACTACCTGCTGCGCCAGCATCCGGTGCCGACGGACCCCTTCCCGGTGAACCTCGGGCTCGGGGTAACGCGCATCGCGCCGCTGCGTTACGGCGAGAACCCGCACCAGCGGGCCGCCTTCTATCGCAACCCGGACGCGCCGCCCGACAGCATCGCCGGGGCGCGCTTCGCGCAGGGCAAGGAACTCTCGTTCAACAACATCGCCGATGCCGACACCGCGCTGGAGTGCGTGCGGCAGTTCGACCGTCCGGCCTGCGTGATCGTCAAGCACGCCAACCCCTGCGGGGTGGCGGTGGCCGAGGACCTGGCCATTGCCTATGAGCGCGCCTATCGCACCGATCCCACCTCGGCCTTCGGCGGCATCATCGCCTTCAACCGGCCGCTGGACGCCGACACCGCGCAGCAGCTGCTGGTGCGCCAGTTCGTCGAGGTGATCGTCACGCCGGAGCTGCTGCCGGGCACTGCCGCGGCGCTGGCCGCCAAGCCCAATGTGCGCGTGCTGGTCACCGGCACGCTGCTGCCACACGCCGCGACGGCGCGCGAGCTGCGCAGCGTGGGTGGCGGTGTGCTGGCGCAGGAACGCGACGACGGCTGGGTGGACGCGGACAAGGTCAACTGCGTGACCAAGCGCCCGCCCACGCCGCAGGAACGGCGCGACCTGCTGTTTGCCTGGCGCGTGTGCAAGTTCGTGAAGTCCAATGCCATCGTGTTCGCGCGCGAGGAAGCCACCGTGGGCGTGGGCGCCGGGCAGATGAGCCGTGTGTATTCCAGCCGCATCGGCGCCATCAAGGCCGAGGACGCCGGCCTCACCGTGCGCGGCGCGGTGATGGCCTCGGATGCCTTCTTCCCGTTCCGCGATGGCGTGGACGTGGCGGCGCGCCAGGGTGTCACCGCGGTGATCCAGCCGGGTGGCTCGATGCGCGACGCCGAGGTCATCGCGGCCGCCAATGAGGCGGGCCTGGCCATGCTGTTCACCGGCATGCGGCATTTCCGGCATTGAGGGCGTCCCAATCGTGAGTCGTGGCTACAAGGTGCTGGTGATCGGCGGCGGCGGGCGCGAGCATGCGCTGGCGTGGAAATGCGCGCAGTCGCCGCGCGTCACCGAAGTGCTGGTGGCACCGGGCAATGCCGGCACCGCCCACGAACCCAAGGTGCGCAATGTGCCCATCGGCGCCGACCAGCTGCAGCAGCTGGCGGATTGCGCCGCCAGCGAGGGCGTGGCGCTGACCATCGTCGGGCCCGAAGGGCCACTGGTGGCCGGAATCGTCGATTACTTCAGCGCACGTGGCCTGCCCTGCTTCGGTCCTGACCGGGCGGCGGCGCAGCTGGAAGGCTCGAAGGCCTTCACCAAGGACTTCCTGGTGCGGCATGGCATTCCCACCGCGGGCTATCGCAAGTTCACGCGCGCGGATTTCGATGCCGCGTGGCTGGCCGCGCAACCCGCACCCATCGTGGTGAAGGCCAGCGGCCTGGCTGCCGGCAAGGGCGTGATCATCGCGCAGACGTCCGCCGAAGCCGTGGCGGCGGCGGAGTCGATGCTGTCGGGACGCTTCGGCAGTGCCGGCGAGGAGATCGTGATCGAGGAATTCCTCGATGGCGAGGAAGCCAGCTTCATCGTCATGTGCGACGGCAGGCACGTGCTGCCCATGGCCTCGAGCCAGGACCACAAGCGACTGCTGGATGGCGACGCCGGCCCGAACACCGGCGGCATGGGCGCCTACTCGCCCGCGCCGGTGGTCACGCCGCAGGTGCACGCGCGCATCATGCGCGAGGTGATCGAGCCCACCGTGCGTGGCCTCGCCGCTGACGGCATGCCCTTCACCGGCTTCCTGTACGCGGGACTGATGATCGACGCCAGCGGCGCGCCGAAAGTGATCGAATACAACGTGCGCTTCGGCGATCCGGAAACCCAGCCGGTGCTGGCGCGCCTGAACTCCGACCTGACGCTGCTGTGCGAGGCGGCGCTCGCCGGGCGGCTCGATACCGTCAACGCCGAATGGGATCCGCGTGCTGCCCTGGGAGTGGTGATCGCCGCGCAGGGTTATCCGGACGAGGTGCGCAAGGGCGACGGTGTGGCAGGCCTCGCGCACGCCGCGCAGTTGCCGGGCAAGCTGTTCCATGCCGGCACCACCAGCCACGGCAACGAGGTGATCACCGCGGGTGGCCGCGTGTTCTGCGCCGTGGGCCTGGGCGAGACCGTCGCATTGGCACAGCGCGCGGCGTACCTGCTGGTGGACGCGGTGCAGTTCCACGGCGCGCAGGCCCGGCGCGACATAGGCCACCGCGCCATCGCAAGGGAAAGCCGCGCACACCCGCCCGGATGAAGCGCGAGGCGACGCAGGTTGCAGCCCCGGGCGCGCCGGTGCAGCGCCTGCCGCATGTCAGCGCAAGGCAGCTGGCGACGCTGCGCGGCTTCTTCACATTCACGCAACGACTGTCGCCGCGCCTGGCGGCGGCGGCGGCATTCCGGCTGTTCCTGCGTACCTTCCGCCATCCGCTGCGCGCCGAGGATGGCGCCATCCTGGCGCGTGCCACGCGGCACGAGCTGCGCGCCGGCATCGATTCCATCGTGGTGTACGAATGGGCCGGCGCGGGGCCGACCGCGATCATCCTGCATGGCTGGGGTTCCAGCGCGGCACGCTTCACGCTGCTGGCGCAGGCGCTGCACGCGCGCGGCTGGCGCGTGCTGGCGGTGGATGCACCGGGGCATGGCGCATCCGGCAGCAACAGTTCCAGCCTGCCGCAGTTCATGGCGGCGCTCGATGAGGTGGTCGCACGCTGCGGTCCGCCGCGCGCGCTGATCGGGCATTCGCTGGGCGCGCTGGCCATTGCCTGCCGGCACACTGGCGGGCCGCCTGCCTGGGCCCGCGATCTCGCTGCCATCGTATTGATCAGCATGCCGGTGGGCGCGGAGTACCTGATCCGCAAGTACATCGAGGCACTTGGTCTTTCGGCGGCCACCGAACAACGCCTGCTGCAACGGTTTCGCGCGCGTTTCCACGCCGAGCCGCGCGACTTCCAGACCATGCCTGGTGCGAGCCGGGCCACCGCGCGCCTGCTGCTGGTGCATGACCGGCAGGACGACATCGTCCCCTACGATCACAGCGTGCAATTGCACCGGCAGGTGCCCGGCGCCGTGTTCCTCGGCACCGACGGCCAGGGCCACAGCAAGCTGACGCGTGACACCACAACCATTGCGCGGATCGTGGAATTCATCGACTCCTCTGCCCGCACGCCATGACGGTTCGGCGCGCCAATCTCGCTGATCCAGCCGATGCGGCTGCCATCCTGCAACTGATCGACGCCTATGCGCGCGATCCGCGCGGCGGTGGCGCAGCGCTGCCACAGGCCGTGCGCGAGCGGCTGGTGCCGGGCCTCGCGGCGCATCCCACCGCGCGCGCCTGGCTGGCATTCGAAGGCGACGCGGCGGTCGGCGTGTGCGTGGGATTCATCGGCTATTCCACCTTCCAGGCGCGACCGCTGCTGAACATCCACGACCTCGCGGTGTTGCCGGGACAGCGCGGGCACGGCGTGGGCCGGGCGCTGCTGGCCGCGGCCGAGAGCCAGGCGCGCGTCGAAGGTTGCTGCAGGTTAACGCTCGAAGTGCAGGAAGATAATCTGCCGGCCCGCCGCCTCTATGCGCGCTGCGGCTTCGACGATGTGCGCCTTGGAGACTCCGGCACCACCAGATTCCTCGGCAAGACGCTGCCCGACATGCCCTGATATCATCGCGCCAGGTCTGCCGGAGTCATCGTGTCACTGTTCTTCTGGCGCAAGAAAAAGAAACGCGACCCGCTCGTTGAGCAGATAGCTCCTGCCGTCCTCGCTGCGGCAAAGGCCCTGGCCGGAGAACCCGTCGCGCAGCTGCCCACCCGTCGCCTGGTTTATGCGCTGGCGCTGAATGATCCGCGTGCCGCGGACCCGCAAGCCACGCCGGACAACACCCAGACCCAGCTGATGCTTGCCGCCAGCCAGGAGGTCACGCAGATCGGCACCGAGCCGCGCTACACGCCGCCCCGGCCATCATTGCTGCCACAGCTGCTGGAAGTCGTCACGGACGAGGATGCCTCGCTGCGTGCTCTCTCGCGCATCGTCGCGCAGGATGCGCAGCTCACCGGCGAGATGCTGCGCACCGCGAACAGCCCGCTGTACCGGGTCAGTGCCAACCCGGTCGAGAGCCTCGAGCGCGCCGCCGCGCTGCTCGGCACGCGCGGCATCCGCACGCTCATTTCCAGCTCGCTGATGAAGCCTCTGGCGGGTACCGGCGGCCGCACCGGCCGCTTCGGCGAGATCATCTGGGAGCATTCGCAGTACAGCGCCTCGGCCGCAGAGGCCTGGGCCGCCCGCAGCCTGGAGACCGATCCGTTCGCCGCGCACATGGTCACGCTGCTGCATGGCCTGGGCGTGGTCACCGTTTACCGCGTGCTGGCGGATCTGTACGCCACGCAGCCGGAGCTGCCACGCGATGCTGTGGCGATGGCCAGCGCGCTGGATGCCAGCGCCACCGTGGCGGCCAGCGGCATCGCCGGCAACTGGGGCCTGTCCGATCGCACGCGCCAGGCGCTGGAAGCACAGTCTTCGGATACGCCGGTAGTGGAACTCACGCCGCTGGCGCGCGCGCTGCAGTTCGGGTTGCATGCCGGCGCGCTGACGCTGCTGTGCAAGCGCGGCCGGCTGACTGAGCAGGAAGCCGGTGACCAGATCACCGCCGGGGGGTTCGAAGGGCCAGTGGCCAACCGCGTGTGGGAGCGGCTGGTGCGCGCCTACGTGCGGCCTCAGTAAGCGGCCCGCAGGAACAGCTGCGGGCCCTGGTACTTCATCTTGATGTAGCCAGCGAAGAAATCCGGATCCTCGCTGTCGAGCCGGTACAGCGTGCTGGCATAGCCCAGGCCCACCGCGAGGTTGCGATGCGCGCGGTACTGCAGGTCCGCGGTCCAGGCCAGCGCGCGGCCTTTCACGCCGTCGTGCTTGAAGGTGAGGAAATGCGCGCCGGCATTCACGCTGAAGCGCCGGGTGAAACGCCAGGCGATGTCCGCGGCCAGCGTGGGGTAAGGACCGGCCGTATCCAGCTCCTCGCGCTTGAAGGCCGCGGGTTGTTCCATCGAACCGGTGAGCTGCAGCAGGTGGATGCCCAGGCCCACGCCCAGCTCCAGCTGCTCCTTGCGCAGCAGCGAGTAGCTGTAGCCGATGTTCAGCTGGCGCAGCTCGGCGCGGGAGATGATCTCGCCCTCGCCGGGGTTGAAGGTGTCCTCGCCGAAATCCACCGCCTGCGTCAGCGTGCCGCCGCCCTTGCGCCTGAGCTGGTAGTACTGCGCATCGATGCGGTGCTTCGGTGCGAGGCGGAAACGCAGGTCGACCCAGGCCTGGTTCTTCTTGCCGGGCAGGCCGATGTCGTCCTCGCCGCTGATCCGCGTGCCGGCAGTGGTGGCCTGTTCGTCGTCGTAACGGACGGTGGTGGTGATCGAAGGGCGGTAGTACATCGCCCGCACCGCGAAGCGGTCGGTGATGGGGCTGGGGATTTCCTCCACCGGCGGCTGCAGCAGCGGACGCCGCGGTTGCGGCGCGGCCTCACCCGCCCTGCCCGCTGCAACAGCGCCGAGCATGATGGTGGCCAGTACGAGGCGGGAGACCGTTCGCATGGCTCCATGATCCGGCAAGGCCACCGTGTGCCGCAATGTCCCTGCCGTGCGACTGTGACGGATTGCCCGCCGGCGGCAATCAGCGACGGGAAAAATGTGCGCGCAACGCGCGCGACATCCCATTGGCCTATGGTTTCAGCGTCGCGGCGATGCGACGGAATTCATCTGTGCGTGTTCGCCGCCTGCGGCGTGCCGGGCATGAGGTCTGCCCATGGCGCGACGGCTCATCCCAGCTCTTTCAGGAAGGCCCTGCGGCGCTTGTGGTTCACATGCTCGAATGCGTCCCACTGCGACTGCACCTTGGCGTTCGCGACCAGCTCCGGGTTGCTTTCGGCATGCCGGGCGCCGGCGCGCCACGCGTGCGGGATCATGTCGTTGAAAACCAGCGCATTCACGCCCTTGTTCTGGAAATCCTTGCGCACGGCGATCAGCAGCAGGTCGATCACGGTGTTTTTCATCTTCAGCGCCTTGAGGATATGCAGCACGCCGAAAGGGAAGAGCCTGCCCTGCGCCTTCTGCAGCGCGCGCGACAGCGACGGCATCGCGGCGCCGAAGGCAATGAGATCCCCGCCCTCGTCCACCACCAGCACCAGGAACTCCATCCGCATCATCGGGATGTACAGCTTGATGTAGTAGTCGATCTGCGCCTGGGTGAGCGGGGTGAAGCCATACAGGTGGCTGTACGAGTCGTTCACCAGCTCGAACAGCTTCTGGCCATAGCCGTCCTTGATGAACTTCGAGGCGCTGGCGTATTTCAGGATGCGCAGCTTCTGCTTCTTCCGCACCAGCTCGGCGATGCGCTGCATGCGCTCGGGAACGGTATCCGGCACGACGATGCGGTACTCCACCCAGTCGACGTCGGGCACGTAGCCCAGCCTTGCGATGTGCACCGGGTAGTACGGGTGGTTGTAGATGGTGGCCATGGTGCCCACCTGGTCGAAGCCCTCGATCAGCATGCCTTCCTGGTCCAGGTCGGTGAAGCCGAGCGGCCCGTGGATGGAGTGCATGCCCCTGGCCTTCACCCAGTCTTCCGCGGCGGTGAACAGTGCGCGGGAAACCGGTTCGTCGTCGATGAAGTCAACGAATCCGAAGCGCCCGCTGTGGGTCTTCCAGACCTCGTTGGCGCGGTGATTCACCATCGCGCAGATGCGGCCCACCGGCTTGCCGTCCCGGAAGGCCATGAAGCATTGCGCGTCGCAGAACTGGAAGGCCGGGTTCTTCTTCGGATCAAGCGTGGTCAGCTCGTCCATGTACAGCGGCGGAATCGCGTACCGGGAATCGCGATACAGGTCGATCCTGAACCTGACGAACTCCTTCATCTCCTTGCCGGCTACGGGGCGGACAGTGACATCCATTCAATGGCCATTCCGTGGTTTTGACGGGAAACATTCTGGAGACAAAGCCGCGGCGGGTCCAACGCAAAACCCGCGGCAGGAGGATCGCATCGGTGGGCCGCCGCTGCGCGGCGGCCAGTGAGTCAGCCGGCCAGCCTCGGCTGGCCGAACCGCTTACCTTTTCATCGCCTCGAAGAACTCGCTGTTGGTCTTCGTGTCCTTCATCTTGTCGAGCAGGAACTCGATGGCAGCCAGTTCATCCATGGGATGCAGCAGCTTGCGCAGGATCCACATCTTGGCGAGCTCGGTCTGGTCGGTGATCAGCTCTTCCTTGCGGGTACCGGAACGATTGATGTTGATGGCCGGGAAGGTGCGCTTCTCGGCGATGCGCCGGTCCAGGTGGATTTCGCTGTTACCCGTGCCCTTGAACTCCTCGAAGATCACGTCGTCCATCTTCGAGCCGGTGTCGACCAGCGCGGTGGCCAGGATGGTCAGCGACCCACCCTCCTCGATGTTGCGCGCGGCGCCGAAGAAGCGCTTCGGGCGCTGCAGCGCGTTGGCGTCCACGCCGCCGGTCAGCACCTTGCCGGAGGACGGCACCACGGTGTTGTAGGCGCGCGCGAGGCGCGTGATGGAATCGAGCAGGATCACCACGTCCTTCTTGTGCTCGACCAGGCGCTTGGCCTTCTCGATCACCATTTCGGCCACCTGCACGTGGCGGGCGGCCGGCTCGTCGAAGGTCGAGGACACCACCTCACCCTTCACCGTGCGCTGCATCTCCGTGACCTCTTCCGGCCGCTCGTCGATGAGCAGCACGATCAGGTAGACCTCGGGATGGTTGGAGGTGATCGCGGTGGCGATGTTCTGCAACAGCATGGTCTTGCCGGCCTTGGGCGGCGACACGATCAGCCCGCGCTGGCCCTTGCCGATGGGCGCCACCAGGTCGATGGCGCGCGCAGTGAGATCCTCCGTGCTGCCATTGCCCCGCTGCAATTTGAGGCGCTGCGTGGGATGCAGCGGCGTGAGGTTCTCGAACAGGACCTTGTTGCGGGCGCTCTCGGGCGAGTCGAAATTGATCTCGCCGACCTTCAGCAGCGCGAAGTAGCGCTCGCCGTCCTTGGGCGGGCGGATAAGTCCGGATATCGAATCCCCGGTGCGCAGGTTGAAGCGGCGCACCTGGTTCGGGCTGATGTAGATGTCGTCGGGGCCGGCGAGGTAGCTGGAATCCGCCGAACGCAGGAAGCCGAAGCCATCCTGCAGGATCTCGATGACGCCCTCGCCGTACACGGCTTCGCCGTTGCGGCCGTATTCCTTGAGGATGGAGAAGATGATGTCCTGCTTGCGCGAGCGGGCGAGGCTTTCCAGCCCCATCGACTCGGCCACCTTCACCAGCTGATTGATGGGCTTGGCGCGCAGTTCGTTCAGGCTCATCGTGCGACGTGCCTGCTCCAGTTCGGCCTTGCTGACGATTTCGCCGTCAGCCGAAGGATCGAACGGCTCCGGATCGTAGATCTCGTCGTGGCGGCCGATGTTGCCATTGGCATTGCCGTTGCCGCCGCCACCACCGCCGCCGCCACCACCACGGTTGCCGTCGCGATGGCGTCCCTTGTTGCGCTGCCGGTTCTGGCCGCCGCCCGGCCCCCCCAGATAGCCCCTCACAGGGTGCTGCCTGCTGCGGCCTTGGACAGGTTGCTGTCCAGGAAGGCCATGAGCTGCGACTTGGACAGGGCGCCGACTTTCTGCGCCTCGACCTTGCCGTTCTTGAAGAGGATCAATGTTGGTATGCCGCGGATGCCGAAACGCGGCGGCACCTGCGGGTTCTCGTCGATGTTGATCTTGGCGATCCTGAGCCGGCCTTTGTACTCGTTGGCGGCTTCATCGAGGATGGGGCCGATCATCTTGCAGGGGCCACACCATTCGGCCCAGAAATCGAGCAATACTGGCTCGGCGGAATTGAGGACATCGTTTTCGAAAGTGGCGTCCGTGGTATGGACGATCAATGGATTGCTCACGGGCTTCGGGCCTCCAACGGATTGGACCTTGTGTTGCCGGATCGGATCTGGGTGATGGGATCTTCGGAAGTTTTTCGGGAAGGGTGGCGCTCGGGGCGCTTAGTGGCCGGATGAGAAAACCCGAGCCACGGGTACGGTCAAGGGTTTAGACTCGGTGTTTGAGGATTGGTTCCGCCAGCGCCGGAATCGCGCCGTGTATGGGACGCTTTTGTAGCCGGTCCGTGCCGGTTTTGCAAGCACCCGAAAACGATGCCGGGGGGCGGCCCGCATATATGAAGCAAAGATGATCAAGAAGTTCTGGAACAAGTTGTTCGGCGGCGCGAATCGCGCCACGCAGGAATTTACCGCAAGCCCACCGCCCGCCCCACCGGATACGGCCATGCCGGAATCCGCGGCGCCGGAATCCGCAATGCCGGCCCTGGCACCGGTACCATCCCGCCGCACGCAGGTGGCGCCGGATGGTCCGCTGTACAGCAGCTTCGACCTCACCCCATCGGTCATGCGCGGCATCAACGATGCCGGGTTCGAACGCTGCACGCCCATCCAGGCGCAGACGCTGCCCTTCGCGCTGGCGGGGCGCGATGTCGCCGGCCAGGCGCAGACCGGCACCGGCAAGACCGCCGCCTTCCTGGTGTCGATGTTCCAGACGCTGCTCACGCGCATCCCGCGTGAGGAACGGCCGAACGGCGCCATTCGCGGCATCGTCATCGCGCCTACCCGCGAGCTGGCCGTGCAGATCCACAATGACGCCGTGGTGCTCGGCCGGCACACCGGTCTGAAGCTCGCCTGCGTGTTCGGCGGCGTGGACTACGACAAGCAGCGCCGCCAGTTCGAGAACGGCGCGGACATCCTGATAGGCACGCCGGGCCGCATCATCGACTACTACAAGCAGCATGTATTCGACCTGCGCCATGTGCAGGTATGCGTGCTGGATGAAGCCGACCGCATGTTCGATCTCGGCTTCATCGCCGACATCCGCTATATGCTGCGCAAGATGCCGCCGCCGGACCAGCGCCAGTCCATGCTGTTCTCGGCCACACTGTCGCAGCGCGTGCTGGAGCTCGCCTACGAGCACATGAACAACCCCGAGCAGGTGGCCATCGAGCCCGACCGCATCACCGCCGACAAGGTGCGCCAGCTCATCTACTTCCCGGCGATGGAAGAGAAGATCCCGCTGCTGATCGGGCTGCTGCGCTCCTTCCAGTCCGAGCGCACGATGGTGTTCGTGAATACACGGCGTCAGGCCGACCGGCTCGAAGAGGTGCTGCGCGCCAACCACATCAACGCCCAGGCCCTGTCGGGCGATGTGCCGCAGAACAAGCGCCTGAAGTACATGAAGGACTTCCACAGCGGCGCGCTGTCGGTACTGATCGCCACCGACGTGGCCTCGCGCGGCCTGCACATCCCGGATGTCAGTCACGTGTTCAACTACGACCTGCCGCAGGACCGTGCCGACTACGTGCACCGCATCGGTCGCACCGCGCGTGCCGGCGCCGAGGGCGATGCCATCAGCTTCGCCTGCGAGGACTACGCCATCTGCCTGCCGGAGATCGAGGAATACATCGGCCACCAGATCCCGCGCGGCAGCGTCGCGCAGGAGATGCTGGCGAAGGATGTGGTGTTCCCGAAGCACAGGCCGCGCGAGGACATGCCGATGCGCCGCGGCGGTGGCGGACGCGGCGGCCCTGGCGGTCCGCGCTCCGGCGGCGGCAATCGCAGCTCGGGCGCAGGTCGCCCCGGTGCCGGCGGTGGTGGTCCGCGGCGCGGACGGCCACACGGGCGAGGCTGAGCGCCTCAGTCGATCACGGCGACTGCCGGCACGTGCGCAAACCCCGGCGGTGCCGCACGCGGCGGCCTGCTGGAATCAGGATCGGTCACCGCGATCACCGTGTCGATCCCCGCGCCACGCGCAGCCGCGAGCACCTTCGGGCTGTCGTCGATGAATGCGCTGCGTGCGAGGTCGAAAGGCTCGATCTTTCGCAGCCGCAACCAGAACTCCGCGTATTCCTTCGGCGCGCCGAACTCATGTGAGCTGTACACACTGTCCAGCAGTGGCCGGATCGCGACCTTCGCATCCTTGATGCGCAGCGTTTCCGGAGCAGAGTTGGTGACGAGTATCAGCTTGCGTCCGGCCGCGCGCTGGCGCCGCAGGAAGTCCTGCGCGCCAGGCAGCCATGCGATGCGCGAATCGTGCTCGCTCTTGATCTTCGAAAGATCGAGGTCCAGCGCCCGCGACCAGTAGTCGAGGCTGTACCAGTTGAGCGTGCCCTCGACCGAGCGCAGCTTCGGGCCGATCTGCTTCTGCAGCGCCTCGCTGGCCGACATGCCGCGCATCCGACCGTAGTACTCCGGCACCACCTCAAGCCAGAAATGTGTATCGAAGGCGAGGTCCAGCAGCGTGCCGTCCAGGTCCAGCAACAGGGTGTCGATGTGGTCGGGCAGGCGCAGGCGTTGGCTCATGCGGTGCGTATGATACCGGCCAGATGGATACGCTCATCGACCTGCACACGCACAGCCGGTATTCGGACGGCGTGCTGGCGCCGGCGGAGCTGGTCGGGCTCGCGGCACAGCGCGGCGTCGCCATGCTGGCACTCACCGATCACGACACCACGGCCGGCCTCGACGAGGCGCGCGCCGTGGCGGAGCGCGCCGGCATGCGCTTCATCGACGGCGTGGAAATCACCGCGGGCTGGCGCGGCCAGGAGATCCACATCGTTGGCCTTGCCCTCGATCCGGCCTCCACAGCTTTGCAGCAGCATCTCGCGCACCTGCTGGAAATGCGGCGCGAACGCATCACGGCCATCGGCGCGAGACTGGCCCGCCATCCGCGCCTGCGGGACGCAGGCCGTGACATCGCCGCCGAAGTGCTCTCGCAGGCAACCGTGCCCACGCGCGCGCACCTGGCACGTGCGCTGGTCGCGGCCGGCATGGCGGCCTCCACGCAGGACGCCTTTGATCGCTGGCTGGGCCGCGGCACCAGCGGGCACGTACCGCAGCAGTGGCCGGGCGTCGATGCAGCCATTGCGGCCATCCTGGCGGCGGGCGGCCATGCCGTGCTCGCGCACCCGCAGCGCTACAAGCTCTCTGCTGGCGCGCTGGGCAACCTGTGCGGGGAATTCCGCGCGCATGGCGGCGCGGCGCTGGAGTTGAGCCTGCCATCCCTTTCACCCAACGACCAGGACCGCCTCGCCAGGCTGGCGCGCGCGCATGGCCTCGCGGGCTCCGTCGGCTCTGATTTCCACGAGCCGGGCCTGCCGTGGCGCCCTGTGGGCCGCTTCGCTAAGCTACCGGCAGGAATCGAGCCGCTGCATGCACGGTTCGCTTAGGGAAGCGGCAATGTCGGACGACAGCGAAGACAACGACAACGTCGATCGCGAGCTGTTCCGCAACATCGAGAAGTTGCGCCAGCTGCGCATCGAACACCGCGACCTCGACCAGATCATCGCCCGCCTCGCGCTCGACATCCACGTGGACGAAGTGCAGATGCGCCGGCTGAAGAAGCGCAAGCTGCTGCTGAAGGACCAGATCGCACGGCTGGAGAGCCAGTCGATCCCGGACCTCAATGCCTGAGGTCGCCTTCAAGGACTGGCTGGACGCCATCGCGAACGCGTTCGGCTACGTGGAATCCCTGCTCGATTCCATCGACCTGTTGCCCGGCAAGAGCAAGTTCACCGTCTGGACCCTGCTGAAGGGCCTGGTGATCATCACGGTGTTCCTGCTGGTGGCCACGCTGGTGTCACGCTTCATCCACCGGCGCGTGATCCGCATGGAGGGGCTGGCCCCTTCCACGCGCATCGGCATCAGCAAGTTCAGCCAGGTGTTCCTGCTGGGCTTCGCCGCGCTGCTGGGCATCAACGCCGCCGGCGTGGATTTCACCGCGCTCACCGTGCTGACCGGCGCCATGGGCCTTGGCCTGGGCTTCGGCCTGCAGGCCATCGCCGCCAATTTCGTCAGCGGCTTCGTGCTGCTGCTGGATAAATCCATCAAGCCCGGGGATGTCATCAGCTTCACCGGCACCACCGGCACCAGCACCGAGAACTTCGGCTGGGTGGAAGAGCTGCGCGGCCGCTACGTGGTGGTGCGCGACCGCGATGGGGTGGCGACGCTGGTGCCGAACCAGCATGTCATCACCAACCCGGTGATCAACTGGAGCTACAGCGATCCGAAGGTGCGCCTGAAGCTGCCGGTGCGCATCAGCTACCAGGACGATCCGGAGCTGGCGCTCACCGCGCTGGTGGAGGCGGCGCGCGGCATCACGCGCGTGCTGCACGATCCCGCGCCGGTGTCGCGGCTGATGCATTTCAGCGATTCGGGCATCGAACTGGAACTGCGCTTCTGGATCGCGGACCCCCAATCTGGCGTGAACAACGTGCGCTCGGAAGTGAACCGCGCGATCTGGCGGGCGTTCAAGCAGCGTGGCATCACCATCCCGGTGGCGCAGCACGATGTGCGCATGACCACGCTGCGCGGCGGTGGGGCGTAACCCCCACGCCACCGATCCGGCGGCGCGCTAACGCCGGCCCGCCTTGCCGTAGTGGAACACCTCGTCCACGCGCACCCCGAATACCTCGGCCATCCGGAACGCCACTTCCAATGACGGGGAATACTTGCCCGCCTCGATGGCGTGGATGGTCTGGCGTGTGACACCGACCCGGTCCGCCAGCTCCTGCTGCGTCATCTCGCGATGCGCGAAGCGCAGCTGGCGGATGGAGTTCGTGACCAGTGTGGGCGCCACTTCAGGCTCCGCGCCGGTAATACGCGATGCGTGCGGCGTGCTTGACGATCTGCGACAGCACGAAGGCCATGAACACCGCCATCGCCATGGCGACCGGGCCCGCGCCGGCCAGATGCAGCATCACCGGGATGCCGCACAGTGCACCGGTGGCGAACACGTAGTAGGCGATGCGGATGGCCTTGAGATCAATGAGCTGCTCGCGCTCGTCCTTCGGCAGGCGCGCGTCGCGCGGATGGCGCATGCGCAGCACCACATGGGCCACCACCTCGATCACCAGGTAGGCCGCGAGGCTCACGCCCATGGCATGCACCACCCACAGGCCCGGATGCGGCTCGAGCAACGAGGGCACATGGAACCAGTACATCAATGACACGAGGATGATTGCGCACAGCGTGACCCACGCGGTTTTCTCTCGAAACGACATCCAGGTTCCTCCCACGAGCTGCAGTTGAAGGCGCGATGGAGCGTAAAGTATTTTTTACATTGTGTCTATTATTCTTTACATCTACCAATGCAGCAGCAAGCGACAATCCGCACCCATGGCGCTGACCGAACAGGAAATCCGCAACCGCGATCACGTGCTGGGGTTGTATCGCGACGTGCTCGACCCGCACGACCGCACGCGCCTCGCCGAATACCTTGCCCCGGACTATATCCAGCACAGCCCCGCAGCCACCGACGGGCGCGACGGCATCGGCGATTTCCTCGACTGGCTGAAGCGCGCGCATCCGGGACATCGCAACCACATCCAGCGCATCTTCGCGCAGGACGATCATGTCATCGTGCACCTGCGCGTGACCGTGCCGGGCGAAGCGGACCTGGCGGTGGTTGACATCTTCCGGCTCAATGCGGCGGGCATGATCGCCGAGCACTGGGATATCGTGCAGCGCGTGCCGGAGAATCCGCAGAACAACAACGGAATGTTCTAGCGCCGCACCCATGAAAGTCAGTCATCTCAACGGGAGCGGACATGGCCGCTGAATTCTCGCCGGACGAGGTGGAAATCGACTTCGTCCGCTCCGCCGGCCCCGGCGGCCAGAACGTCAACAAGGTGGCCACTGCCGCGCAGCTGCGCTTCCATGTCGGCCGCAGCGCACGCCTGGATGACGCGGCCAAGCAGCGACTGCGCCGGCTCGCGGGCCGGCGCCTGACCGACAAGGACGAGATCCTGATCATCGCGCGCAACCACCGCACGCAGGAGGGCAACCGCCGCGATGCCTTCGACCGCCTCGCGGCCCTGATCGAGGCAGCGCGCCGCGCGCCGGTGCCGCGCAGGCCCACGAAGCCGACCCGGGCCTCGAAGGAAAGACGCCTGAGTTCGAAATCGCGCGCCAGCCACAACAAGCAGCTGCGCGGCCGCGTACGCGGCGATGACTGATTCCGGCGTGCGTTACGACCTGCTGGTCATCGGCGGCGGCGTCAACGGCGCGGGCATTGCACGCGACGCCGTCGGCCGCGGCCTGTCCGTGTGCCTGGTGGAGCAGGACGACCTGGCCGCGCATACCTCCTCGGCCAGCACCAAGCTCATCCACGGCGGACTGCGCTACCTGGAACAGGGCGAGCTGCGGCTGGTGCGCGAATCGCTGGCCGAGCGCGAACGGCTGCTGGCCATCGCCCCGCATATCGTGCGGCCGCTGCGCTTCGTGCTGCCTTACGTGGACGGCCTCAGGCCGCGCTGGCTGCTGCGCCTGGGCCTGTTCGTGTACGACCATGCCGGTGGTCGCGAGAAACTCGCTGCCTCCGCCGCCACGCGGCTGGTGGATACGCCGCTGGGTGCGCCGCTGCGCGATGGCATCACCGATGGCTTCGAGTACTCCGACTGCGCGGTGGACGACAGCCGGCTGGTGGTGCTGAACGCGCTGGATGCGGCGGAACGCGGCGCCACAATACTGACGCGCCGGCGCGTGGTGGCGCTCAGGGCGGCAACGGCGGGCTGGCAGGTGCTCGTGGAAGATCCCGACACTGGCGCCTGCGAAGCCCTGCAGGCCCGCGCACTGGTGAATGCCACCGGTGCGTGGGTGAATGATCTGCTGCAACTTGCGGACATCGCGCCGCGCCAGCGGTTGCGGCTGGTGAAGGGCAGCCATCTGATCCTGAAGCGGCAGTTCGAGGGCGAACACGCCTATCTGCTGCAGAGCGCGGACCAGCGGGTGATCTTCGCCATTCCCTGGGAGGGCTGCACGCTGGTGGGCACCACCGACATGCCCTTCGATGGCGACCCGGCGCGCGTGTTCATCAGCCCCGCCGAAAGCACCTACCTGCTGCAGATCCTGAACCGCTTCCTGCGCCGGCCCGCGAGCGAGGCCGACATCCTGGGCAGCTATGCGGGCGTGCGGCCGCTGTACGACGACGGCACTCCCAGGACCGCGCAGCATGTATCGCGCGACTACCACCTGGAGCTGCAACACAACGCCGCGGGTACGCCGATCCTCTCCGTCTATGGCGGCAAGATCACCACCTACCGGCGCCTGGCCGAACATGCGCTGAGCCTGCTGCTGCCCCCGCTTGGCATCGACGAAAGCGATGCGTGGACCGCCAGCGAACCGCTGCCCGGCGGCGACCTGCCGGAAGCGGATCTGGCCGGCTTCCAGGCGCGCGCGCTGGTGCGCTGGCCGGCATTGCCACCCGCACTGCTGGCGCGGCTGGCGCGCAGCTATGGCACACGCATGGCGCACATCATCGGCCCGGCGCGCCAGATGGAGGACCTGGGCCGGCGCTTCGGCGATGGGCTCACGCTGGCAGAAGTGAAATACCTGGTCGAAACCGAATGGGCACGCAGTGCGGAGGACATCCTGTGGCGCCGCTCGCGCCTGGGCCTCGCGCTGCCCGCCTCAGCCGTGCAGGATCTGCAGGAAGCTGTGGCGCAGCTGCTCGGATAGCACCAGGCGCAGATCCTCGGCTATCAGCGCCAGCTCCTCGCCGAACACCAGCCTGCCTTCGGCGTCGGCGCGCACCGTGCCCTGCCGGCGCAGCAGGCCGACGAAACCATCGAACAGCGTGCGATCGAAGAACTCCGGCGACTGGAAGCCGTACAGCGTACGCATGCGGCCCGCCATTTCCTGGCAGCGCTTCGCGAGGTCCGGTTGCTCGATGCTGCCGGTGCCGGCGCGCAGCAGCAGCGCGATGACCAGGTAGTAGCGCTCGACGTTCTGCAGCATCGGCTGGGCCAGCAGTGACAGCTGCATGGCTTCGCTGGAATCCGCGGGCGCGGCGCGCCACTGGCCGCCATCGCTGGTGAGCAGCCCCGCCTCCGCCAGCGCCGCGAGCTGTGCCAGCAGCGCATTCTCCAGTGCGACCTCCTCCCACTGCAGGAACAGCTCGGCCTGCAGGTAGGGATAGATCCGCTGCACGATGCGCAGCAGGTCGGACCCGTGCCGGGCATCGGCGGACTCGAAACAGCAGGCCAGCAGCGAAGGCAGCGCCACCAGGTGCAGCACGTTGTTGCGATACCAGGTCATGGCCGCGGCCTGGCCGGGGGCGAGCGCGAGCGTGCCGGATTCGCCGCGCACCAGCAGGCCGCGGGCAAGACCCAGTTCGATGATGGCCGCGGCATCCAGCGCGGTGACTGTCATGCGCGCGGAGTACGGCGCGGCGCGCAGGATGCCGAGAAATGCAGCCAGCTGCCGCGTGAGGTCCTGCGCCAGCAGCGTCTGGCGCGGGGTGGCGAGCATCACCAGAGCCAGCAGGTTCACCGGCGTCACCGCGGCGGCCGCATGGATGTTGCGCATGATGCGCTGGGCCAGCACGTCCACCGTTGCGCCCATGCCGCCGCGGCTGGCCTCACCCACGCGCGTGCGCCAGTCCGGCAGGTGCTCATCCAGCAGCGGCGTCAGCGCGATCGGCTCGCCGATGTTCATGTGCACCTGGCCGAAATTCTCGCGCAGGCGCCGCAGGGACCGCAGGAAGCCGCGCAGGGATTCCTTCTCCTTGGGCTTGCCGGACATCTCGCGCACGTAGCTGTCGATCTCGATCACCCGCTCGTAGCCGATGTACACCGGCACGAACATCACCGGCCGCACAGGCTGGCGCAGGTAGCTGCGCAGCGTCATCGCCAGCATGCCGGTCTTGGGCGTCAGCGAGCGGCCGCTGCGGCTGCGGCCGCCCTCGATGAAGTACTGCACCGGATGGCCGCGCGCCATGATGGCGCCGAGGTAGCGCGTGAACACCGCCGAATACAGCGGGCTGCCGCGGAAACTGCGGCGCATGAAGAAGGCGCCGGCCTTGCGCATCATGCGGCCGACCACGGGCAGGTCCAGGTTGATGCCCGCGGCGATGTGCGGGATGGCGTAGCCCTGCGTGTAGATCGCATAGGGCGTCAGCAGGTCGTCCATGGTGCTGCGATGGCAGGGGACGTACACCAGCTCGTTGCCGGTGGCGATGCTGGCGATGGTGTCCGCATGCGCCACCGACACGCCGTCATAGATGCGCGTCCACAGGCGCTTGAGCACGCGCTCGGCCAGCTGGATGAAGCTGTGCGAGTAGTCGGCGGCGATCTCCTCGAACATCTCCTTGGCCTGCGCCAGCGCCTGGCGGCGCGTGAGCTTGCGGCTGGCCACTTCCTGCGCCACCAGCGAACGCACCGAACGCGCGCGCAGCACCGCCGTCATCAGCGTGCGCTTGTGCGACAGGTCCGGCCCCACGTAGGCGGTACGCATGGCGGTGAGCCGCGCGGTCAGCTGCCGCGCCACGCGCCGCGCTGCCAGCCGGTCGGGAACCTGCCCGCCGACCAGCGCGCGCAGGCTCACGCCAGCGCCGAACTCCACCACCGTGCCGCGCCCGTTGAACAGCACGCTGATGAAGCGACGCATGTTGCCGAGCAGCGCCCAGTCCTCGGCGAACGGCAGCCAGTACCAGGGCAGGCGCTCGCGGCCCGGTGCGCGGCCCCAGTACACCTCCACCGGCACCAGCATCACATCGAAGGCGGGATCGCCACGCAGCGCTTCCAGCAGTGCGACCAGATCCGCCGGTGCGCGCCGGTCCAGGCGCGTGCGCCAGAACCCCACCTTGCGCGACAACGCCAGCAACGACCGCAGCGGGGACTTCGCCCCCGGCGGCAACAACTGCTTGCGCGGCCGCGGCAGGCCGGCGCGCGCGCAGGCCCGCTGCAACACCAGCGCATCGAGCTTGCGCACGCGGCTGACCACATAGCACACCGGCGCGCTGGCTTCGCCCAGCTTCTCGGCCGCGTCGCGTGGCCGCACGGTGAAGCGCAACCAGGGCAGCAGGAACCGGCCGGTGAAGCGGTCCATGGTTTTTTCCATGGTCCTGCTGTTACGGAACGTACAGCACGCGGCGCGATTCGATCAGGAAGTACTGGAACAGGTGCCGCATGAAGGGAATCGCACTGTGCAGGCGGTGGTCGGATTCCACCATGTGCAGCGCCAGCTTGTTCTCGTTGGCGAAGCGCATGCTCTGCTCGCAGGGAATCACCTCGTCGCGCCAGCCGTGCACCAGCGCGATGGGGCAATCCGGCAGGCCGCGCTTCAGCGGCGGGATGCCGGGCATGTAGAGGGCAGGCGCCATCAGGAACACGCCCTTGGCGTGCAGCATGGGCGCGGCGGCCAGTGACACATAGCCGCCCATGCTCGAACCCACCAGCACCAGGTGGCTGGAGAAGTCGCGGCAGAACTCGTGCAGCATCTGCACGCGTTCGTCCGCATCGGCCACGCCGCGGTAGTCCACGGCCGCGACTTCATAGCCTTCCGATTCGGCGATCTCGTACAGCGCCCGGATCTTGGTGCCGAAGGGCGTGCCTTCGGTGCCATGAGAGAAAACGACATGCCCCTTCACCGCCATCGGGCCATCCTACCCGAGCTCGCCCAGCGTCAGCTGGTTGAGGCTGACCATGCGTGTGTGGCTGCCGTTCGGGCGATGCTCCACCAGCCAGCACAGGCGCGTCGTGGCATGCATGGACTGGAAGCCGTAAACCAGCCGGAACACGCCTGCCGCCTGCTCCATCGGCCCGTTCAGGCGCTCATCGCACAGCACGAAGTAATGGCGATTGCGCTCGGCACCGGCGAAGGCGCCGGCCGCGGCATGGCGGTGCAGGAATTCCTCCACCTGGCGGGCGGCGCGCTCGCGGCTGCGCGCGGTGTTGCCCTCGATGGCGACCCAGCGCGTGCCGCGCTCGATGCTGGAGGCCAGCTGCAGTGCCAGGCGCCGCGCGGCCAGCTGGCGCGCATCGGCGCCCTGCCCGAATTCCCCGGCCAGCGTGCAGTACGGCATCGTGTCCGGCGCCGGTGTGCGCGTGGCGCGCAATGCATTGACGCCACGCTGCACGAAGCGCGCGCGCTGCTGCCGGTCGATCCACAGCGTGGGCTGCGCGCAAGGCCGCAGCAGCGCGGTGGGGTCGTCGTTCCATACATCGTCCGCGCCATCGCGCAGCAGCGTGCCGATGCCGGCCGCAGCCGGCGGGAACTGCATGGGTTGGCCGAACAAACGGTCCTGCACCGTCACGCGCGGGAAGAACATCAGCGCATCGGTGCTGTGGAAGGGCCACTCGGCAAGGCCGTCGAAGGCCATCTGCGTGGTGGTCCAGCGTGCCGGCGGATCCACCAGCAGCAGCGCATGCTGGCGCCGGCAGAAGCGCGCGCCCACCACCAGCACGCTCATGCCGATGTCACGGTCCAGCGACGGCGGCGGCAGGTACAGGAAATTGAAGCGCGGTCCGTCGCGCAGCGCGAACATGCCGCTGCGCTGGGCCTCCGACCCGATCAGGTCGTAGTCGGACAGCCACTGGCCGTCGTCACCGTCGTCGTTGCATTCGACGTAGCCGATCATCGCCTGCGGATCCGCGCCGCGCGTGATGTCGGGCCGCGAGCGCGGCAGCTCCCCGGTGACGCGCACCAGCTGCGAGTTGGCGAGTTTGCGCGCCACGTCGCGCGCCGAGCCGGGCAGGATGGAGACGCGGCGGAAGATCTCCTGCGCCTCGACCAGCTCCGATCCCCGGGCACGCACCCGCTGCACCACCAGGTTGAACAGGTCCTGGTCCTGCATGCCGATGCCGTCGTGGTCCACCGAGACGCGCAGGAATTCATGGCCGCCGGGGCTGATGCCGGTGAGCGTCAGCCACTCACCACCGGCCGGCAGCTCGATGGTGGGCGCGCGGCCATTGGCCACCACGCGCACGATCACCGCCTGGTGCCCGCCATGCTCGAAGAATTGCTCCACCGCGTGCGGCAGCAGCGAATCCGGCCACAGGCCACCGAAGCGCTGCTGGAACTGGGCGAAATCCTCGATGGGCACCGCCTCGTTGATTGGCCCCTTCAACGTGCGGCCGACGAAGGCGACGACACCCACCGGGCCGGGTTCGATCACTGCGCCGGGTGGCGCCGCGAGATAGGGAATGGATTGCGTCGGCCCGGCGCCGAAGCCGCTACCAGCGGATCCGGGGCCTTGCTGTACCGTCACGCGGGGCCTTTCTACCCCGCCTGCCCGGCCATCCTGGCCTGGGTGTCGCGCTGCTGTTGTTCAAGCGCGGCGCGCGCGGCCTCTTCCTGCTTGCGCGCGATCTCCTCGAGCATGATGCGGAGCCATTCGGACAGCTGTGCCATGCCGCGGAGAATAGCCTAACTGCGCGGCACCTGTCGCTGTTCGCCGACCATGTCCTGCACATCGTTCTGCATGGCGATGGCCGTGTCATCGGCGCCATCCCAGTTGGAGCCCTCGGGCACGCGGTTCTGCACGCGCGGCGCCGCGGCGATCACTTGCGCATCGCTCTGCCCGGCCTGCGACACCGACAGCACGAGGCCGAGCGGATCCTGCGCGATGGTGGCCACGCGCTGCCAGTCGATGCTCTCCTTGCGCGCGGCGAGCTGCTGCTGGATGCGCGTGCTCAGCGTCTTGGACAGCAGCTTGGGCCGCGACTTGTTCCAGTCGCGCTTGTCGTCTTCAAGCACGTCGTAGGCCTGCAGGTACAGCTGGTCCTCATGCCAGCCGAACACGAAGGGCTGGTTCACCACCGTCACCGGCGTGCCAGTGCTTACCAGGCCGTACAGCTGCTCGATGTCTTCCGGATACAGGCGGATGCAGCCGTGACTGGAGCGCAGCCCGACGCCATAGGGCTTGTTGGTGCCGTGGATCAGATAAGTGGGCCAGCCCAGCGTGAACTTGAACTTGCCCAGCGGGTTGTCCGGACCCGCGGGCACAACGGCCGGCAGCGGATCGCCGTTCTCGGCGTGCTCCTTGCGGATCGAGGCGGTTGGCCGCCACACCGGGTCCTTTTCCTTGGCGGTCACCTTGGTCTTGCCTTCGGGCGTGGACCAGCCGACTTTGCCGATGCCGATGGGATAGGTGTAGACCACCTGCTTCTCGCCCTTCTTCATCGTCGGGAAGTAGTACACGCGCATCGCGGCGATGTTCACCACGAGCCCCACGCGTTGGGCGAAGGGCAGCACGAACTGCGTCGGCACCACCACTTCGCTGCCTTCCTTCGGCAGCCACGGGTCGATGTTCGGGTTGGCGCGGACGATCTCCTCGTAGCCCACATCGAAGCGCCGCGCGATGTCGGACAAGGTGTCTTCCTTGCTGGCGATGGTCACCTGCACCTGGCCGACCACATCGTCGGTGGCGTCGATTTCAAAGCGATGCGTCGCCGCTGGCAGTGGCAAGGGTGGCGGTGGGGGCGGCTCCGGTGGCGGTGCGGGCGGTGCTGCTTCAACTGGCGGCGGTGGCTGCACCGGCGGACCCAGCACCGAACACGCCGCCAGCAACGCGGCAAACCCCAATGGCAACAGCAGGCGATGCGATTTCACGCACCGATTATGGCAGCGATCCTCACAGGAGCAACGGCTGGTCGGGCAACTCGTTGCGCGGCGCCACCGGCACCGCGGCCGGAAAGTATTGTTCGAGCAGACGCGCCGCGCCATCGACGGCCGCCAGCGCACCGGCCCCCGGACGGCCGGCGCGGAATTCCGTCTCCACTTGCCGACATAGTCCATCCCACTCAGCCTGCGGCACCGCGCGGGCCAGGCCGCGGTCGGCGACGATCTCCACTGCGTGTTCGGCGTGCAGCACGTAGATCAGCACGCCGTTGTTGTGCTCGGTGTCCCACACGCGCAGCTGGGCAAACACCTGCAGCGCCCGCTCGCGCGGCGTGACCCTGGCGATCAGGTCGGGCAGATCCAGCGCATGCTCCACGGCAAGACGCACTTCGCCGGGATGGCGCCGCTCGATCTCGGCGACACGCGTCGCGATCCACGCCAGCAGTTCCTGCGGATAGCGCAGCCGCACCACCCAGAATGGCGTCAGCATGTGGCGCAGCAGACGCAGCATCACCAGCGTCCCGAGGCGCCACCGCCTCCGAAGCTGCCTCCGCCGCCGCGGAAGCCGCCGCCACCAAAGCCGCCGCCCCCGAAACCACCGCGCCCCAGGCCACCAAGGCCACCACCCAATCCTCCCAACCCGCCGAAACCTCCGAAACCTCCGCCACCACGTGGGCCACTGCCGAGGTTTACGGCTCCCATCAACAACGCGAACAGCCCCGCGACCACACCACCGATGATGGCGAAGCCCAGCACATGCGACAGCAGCCAGACGGCGCCGCCCGCCAGTCCACCGGTGGCGAATGAGCCCACCACGCGACCCAGCAGCGCGCGCAGCACGCCGCTGGCGACCAGCACACCCATGATCAGGAAGGGCACGAAACTGAACACCCGGTCACCGGGCGCGCGCCAGCTGCGATCCGGTGGTGGCAGCGGCTCGCCATCCACCACCTGCATGATGCGGCCGAGACCCGCACTGGCGCCGCCATAGAAATCGCCCTGGCGGAACAGCGGCTTGATGGTCTCGTTGATGATGCGGCTGGCGGTGATGTCGGTCAGCGCACCCTCCAGCCCACGTCCCACCTCGATGCGCAGCGCGCGATCCTGCAACGCCACCAGCAGCAGCACACCATCATCGGGCTTGTCGCGCCCCAGCTTCCAGGCATCCACGACACGGATGGAGTACTGCTCGATGGCCTCGGGCTCGGTGGTCGGCACGATCAGGAGCGCGATCTGCGCGCCCTTGCGCTGCTCGAAGGCCGCGAGCTTGCCTTCCAGTTCGGCCTGCTGGCCGGCCGTCAGCGTGCCGGTGGTATCGGTCACGCGCGCCTGCAGCGACGGCACAGGCTGCAGGTCCGCGGCCAGCGCGGCGCCCGCCGCACCAGCCAGCAGCAGCACGGCCAGCAGCGCGCGGCTCATTTAGTGCTGAAATCCACCGTCGGAGCTCGGGAAATCGCCGCTTCGTTCTCGACGGTGAAATTGGCCTTCACCTTGTGGCCGAACATCTTCGCGGTGAGGTTGCTCGGGAAGGAACGCACCGTGGTGTTGTAGGTCTGCACCGCCTCGATGTAGCGGTTGCGCGCCGTGGTGATGCGATTCTCCGTGCCTTCCAGCGCCACCTGCAGTTCGGCGAAGTTCTTGTCGGACTTCAGCTCCGGATAGTTCTCGGTGACCACCAGCAGGCTCTTGAGCGCCTGCGTCAGCTCGCCCTGCGCGGCCTGGAATTTCTTCAGCGCCTCGGCATCATTGACCAGTTCCGGCGTCACCTGGATGGTGCCGACCTTGGCGCGCGCCTCGGCGACTCCGAGCAGCACCGCTTGTTCCTGTGCGGCAAAGCCCTTCACGGTCGCCACCAGCTGGGGGATCAGGTCGGCGCGGCGCTGGTACTGGTTGACCACCTCGGACCACTGCGCCGTCACGGTCTCGTCCTGCGATTGCAGCTTGTTGTAGCCACAACCGGCCAGCAGCAGCACGGCGACGCCTGCCAGGACCGACTTCAATGCACGCATTGCGCACTCCTCCATTAGTCCCGCGGCCGCGGGGAGTGCGATTCTGGCACGAGCGGATCGCCCGTGCAGGTGCTGCTAGTGCAGCGTGGCCCAGTTGAGGATGCGGATGTCTTCGGCCGGCAGGTCGAAGCTCGTGGCCAGCAGCTTGCGCAGTTCGGCGGCCTCGCCTTCCGGACGCAGTGCCTTGTGCAATTCGACCACGCCGCTGTACTCGCCTGGCCCTGCGACCGGCGGCATCTCGGTGATGAAGTGGGCGTAGTACTTGCGCGACATAGAATGGGCCTCCATGGAAAGCCTATGTCCGGTCGCCAGTGGCAACTGTGCTGGTGCGCACAGATCGCCGTCAATGAGCCTCCCTACCCACGCAGGGCAGGGGTTTCCCTGATGAGCCGCTACCGCGCGCCCGTCAAATCGGGGTCGAAATACATCACCGCAGCCGGCCACGCCCGGCTGGGTGCCGAACTCGACCAGCTGTGGAGAGTGGAACGCCCGCAGGTGACTGCAGCGGTGAGTGCCGCGGCGGCGCAGGGCGATCGCTCGGAAAATGCCGAATACACCTATGGCAAGCGGCGCCTGCGCGAGATCGACTCGCGCGTGCGGCACCTGCGCAAACGGCTGGACGGCATGGTGGTGGTGGACCAGCCACCGTCGGACCCGCGCCGCGTGTTCTTCGGCGCGTGGGTGGAACTTGAGCGCGAGGATGGCGCTGAACTGCGCTATCGCATCGTCGGCCCGGATGAATTCGACATGGCCGAGGGCTACATCAGCATGGATGCACCGCTGGCCCGCGCGCTGCTGGGCAAGCGGCTGGATGACGAGATCGCGGTGAGCATCGCCGGGCAGGACACCCGCTACGTCATCACCGCGATCCACTACCCCTAGCCTGGCCGGTGCCGGACCTGCTCAGACCACCCGCACGTTCTTGAACTGCCACGGATCGGTGAGATCCAGATCCTCGGGGAACAGGCTCTCGCGATCCGACAGCGGCGACCAGTCCGTATAGGCGCCGGTCATCGTGCCCAGGTACGGCTTGCAGATCTCCAGGATGCGCTTGTGGTCCAGCTCATCCGGTTCCAGCAGGCCGGCATCCGGGTTTTCCATCGCCCAGATGACGCCGGCCAGCACCGACACCGTGACCTGCAGGCTGGTGGCGTTGTTGTAGGGCGCGAGCTTGCGTGCCTCGTCGATGGTGAGCTGCGAGCCATACCAGTAGGCGTTCTTCTTGTGGCCGGCGAGCAGCACGCCCAGCTCGTCCATGCCGCTGGGGATGTCATCCATCATGATCCGTTTGCGTGGCTGCATGCGCCAGTTGCGCCCGGCCAGTTCGTGGATGGACATCACCGCGTTGTCGGAAGGATGGTAGGCATAGTGCGAAGTCGGCCGGTAGGCGACATCGCCGTACTTCTTCACCGTGTAGTAGTCGGCGAGGGAAACGGACTCGCTGTGCGTGATCAGGAAGCCGTGGATGGGCCCGGCCTTGGGCGTCCAGGTGCGCACGCGCGTGGCGGCGCCGGGCTGGCCGAGGTAGATGGCCGCCTGGCAGCCGAAGTCGTGGCGCTTGGCATCGCGCGGGAAATTGCGCTCATGCGAGCCCCAACCAAGCTCCGCCGGCTGGCAGCCCTCGCCCACGAAGCCGTCCACCGACCAGGTGTTGACGAACTCGCCCACTTCCTTCGGCCGCTTCGACACCTGCGTGTCGCGCTCGGCGATGTGGATGACGCTGACGTTCAGCGCCTCGGCCAGCTCTGCCCATTGCGCGCGGCTGGTCGGCTGCGGTTGGTCCTTCTGCACGCCGATGTCGCGCTTCAGGTGCAGCAGCGCCTCCTTCACGAAGTGCGACACCAGCCCCGGGTTCGCGCCATGCGTGAGGATGGCGGTGGGGTTCTTCGCGGTGAGGTCGGTACGCAATGCCAGCGCGTCCTCGCGCAGCGCGTAGTTGGTGCGCCGGCCCGGCGCGACAGTAGGGTCGGTGTAGCCGCCCGCCCATGGCTCGATGCAGGTGTCGATGTACAGCGCGCCGCGCTCCCAGCAATGCCGGACCAGCGCGATGCTGGACACATCCACGGACAGGTTCACGAGGAAATCGCCCCGGCCCAGCAGGCCATCGAGCACGCGCCGGTAGTTCTCGCGCACCAGCGGTTCGACGATGAAGCGCACGCCGAGCGCTTCGGCTTCGGCCTTGCCCGCTTCCTCCGCGGTGACGATGACGATGCGGGTTGGCGGAATGCCGATGTGGCGCAGGATCAGCGGCAGGACGCCCTGCCCGATACTGCCGAAGCCGACCATGACAATGCGCCCGGGGAAATCGACGTAGACCTTGTGACTCATGATGTATCTATCAACAACCTCTCAGCTTTCAAGTTTCTGCCAGCCAGGGGGCAGTGTCCCTTCGAAACCCGGCAGCGCCTCCACGCGCCGCAACCACCGCGCCAGCTGCGGGTAATGCACCTCGGCGGGCAGGAAGCGGCTTGCCAGCTCCTGCGCGCCGGGACGCAATAAAGCCCGATGCAGCAGGCGGATGCAAGGGTAGATGGCGATGTCGGCGGCCGACACGGCGTCGCCAACGATCCAGTCGCCTTTGGACAAGCGGCCTTCGATGGTGCGTGCCTCGCGCGCCACCGTGTGCATCGCGCGCAGCAGCGGCGCCTCGCCGAAACGTGGCGCGGGCCGCGCAAGCTCATCGACGATGCGCATCAGGTCGGTCTCGATGTAGGCCTGGAATTCCAGCACCACGCGCATGATCACGCCGGCTTCCTCGGGCGAGCGGCCGAACATCGGCGGCGTGGGGTACTTCTGCTCCAGGTAGTAGAGAACCGCCAGCGACTCGAACACCACGTAGTCGCCATCGCGCAGCACTGGCAGGCGGCCGCGGGGGTTCATCGCCAGCATCTGCGGCGCCTTGTGCTCATGCAGGTCGGTGGTCAGCAGGTGGCCGCGCCACGACAGGCCCTTGAGCTGCAGCGCCAGCAGCACACGCCAGCAGTAAGGACTGCCCGCGGCCCAGTAGACTTCGATTGCCACGTTGGAGAGCAGGCCTTGAGATGGAAACGGGCCGGAATTGTAGCGATGATGGCGCCATGACGACATGGCCCGATGGCGCGCCGCTGCTCGCGGCGCAATCACTGCGCACCCTGCTCGGCAGCCCGCATCTGCTGGTGGTGGATTGCCGCCACGATCTGTTCAAGCCCGCCTTCGGGCGCGCGGCCCATGCCGCAGGCCACATACCCGGCGCGGTGTTTGCGTCGCTGGACGAGGATCTGTCGGCGCCAAAACGCGCCGATACCGGCCGCCACCCGCTGCCTGCTGCGGAGGATTTCGCCGCGGTGCTCGGCCGCTGGGGCTTCACGCCGCTGTCACAGGTGGTGGCCTACGACCAGGGCAATGGCGCGTTTGCGGCGCGGCTGTGGTGGATGCTGCGCGCCCGCGGCCACGCGCGCGTGCAGGTGCTCGACGGTGGCCTCGCTGCGTGGCCGGCTGCGGGCGGCACCACGGAAGCGGCCGTGCCCGCGATCACCCCGACGCACGTCGAGGTGCGGGAATTCGCCGGCGCCGTGAGCACGCCTGAAGTAGCGCGGCTGCTGGCCGCGCGCGCCATCACGCTGTTCGATGCGCGCGGCGCCGACCGCTTCGCGGGCCAGAACGAGACCATCGACCCGGTGGCGGGTCACGTGCCAGGCGCCATCAACATGCCGTTCACCGCCAACCTCGGCCCTGAGCAGCGCTTTCTCGCGCCGGCACAGCTGCGCCAGCACTGGGCGGAGGTGACCGCGCGGGCTGGCGGCGCGCCACTGGTAGCCATGTGCGGATCGGGCGTCACCGCATGCCACAACCTGCTGGCGCTGGAACTGGCCGGTCACCAGGGTGCGCAGCTCTACGCCGGCAGCTACAGCGAATGGATCACCGACCCGTCACGCCCGGTCACCACGGGGGAAAACCCTTGAATGCCCGTACACAGCGCAGCGGCACACCGGCACCCAACGGCTGGAGCATCGAGGACTCGCTCGACCTGTACCAGATCCCGGCCTGGGGCAAGGGCTACTTCTCCATCAATGCCGCGGGCCACATCGTGGTGCGCCCGGACCCGGCCGCCGACCGCGAGATCGACCTGCACGAGGTGGTGCAGGGCCTGACCGAACGCGACCTGCGCACGCCGGTGGTGGTGCGCTTTTCGGACATCCTCGCGCACCGGTTGAAGCGCCTGCACGATGCCTTCGCGCAGGCCATCACCGAGAACGAGTACAGGAACCGCTATGCCGCGGTGTTCCCCATCAAGGTGAACCAGCAGCGCCTGGTGGTGGAAGAGGTGTACCGCTACGGCAAGCCGTATGGCTTCGGGCTGGAAGTGGGCTCCAAGCCCGAACTGCTGGCGGTGATGGCGATGACCGAGGATTCGCCGGACCGGCTGATCGTCTGCAATGGCTTCAAGGATTCGAGCTACATCGAGGCGGTGATCCTGGCCACCAAGCTCGGCCGCACCATCATTCCCGTGGTGGAGAACTTCTCCGAGCTGGCGCTGATCCTCAGGCACGCCGAAGCCTATGGTGTGCGCCCGCGCATCGGCGTGCGCGTGAAGCTGGCCAGCGAAGGCTCCGGCCGCTGGCGCGAATCGGCGGGCGATCGTTCCAAGTTCGGCCTGTTCGTCACCGAGATCCTCGAGCTGCTCAACGTGCTGCGCGAGAAGAACATGCTGGACTGCCTGCAGCTGGTGCATTGCCATCCGGGCAGCCAGCTGCAGGACATCCGCCGCGTGAAGGAGGCCATCAACGAGCTGGCGCATGTGTACGCCGAGCTGGTGCAGCTGGGCGCCGGGCTGCAGTACATCGACGTGGGTGGCGGCCTCGGCGTGGATTACGACGGCAGCGGCACCAATTTCGCCTCGTCGATGAACTACACGCTGGTGGAATACGCCAACGACGTGGTGTACCGCATAGCGAGCGTGTGCAACGAGCGCGGCGTGGCGCATCCGATGATCGTCAGCGAATCCGGCCGGGCCATCGCCGCGCACCACAGCGTGCTGATCTTCAATGTGCTGGGCCGCTCGGCGCTGGATGGCTTCGCGCTGCAGAAGGAAGACACCACGCCGTCGAAGAAGACCCCGCAGCCGGTGCGCGACCTCGCCGACGCCTGGCGCAGCGTGGCGCCGCGGCGACTGGTGGAGTGCTACCACGACGCGGTCACCGCGCGCGACGAGGCGCTGCAGATGTTCAAGCTGGGGCTGCTGTCGCTGCAATACCGCGCGCTGGCCGAGCGGCTGTACTGGGCCACCTGCACCAAGGTGCGCGATGCCGCGCGCAAGCTCGACGAGGTGCCGGAGGAGCTGGCCGAACTCGAAGGCATCCTGTCGGACACCTACTTCTGCAATTTCTCGGTGTTCCAGTCGCTGCCGGATTCCTGGGCCATCGACCAGCTGTTCCCCATCGTGCCCATCCACCGGCTCGCCGAGCAACCCGTGCGCAAGGCCGTGCTGGCCGACATCACCTGCGACTCGGACGGCAAGATCGACAGCTTCGTCAGCCTGCGCGACGTGAAGCGCACACTGGAGCTGCATCCGCTGAAGGATGGCGAGGATTACTACCTGGCAGCGTTCCTGGTGGGTGCGTACCAGGAAACCTTGGGCGACCTGCACAACCTGTTCGGCGACACGCATGTGGTGCACATCCGCCTGCATGACCAGGGCGGCTGGTGGATCGAGGAGATCGTCAAGGGCGACACCGCCAACAAGGTGCTGGAATACATGGAGTACGACGTCGCCGAGCTGTATCCCGCGCTGGCCCGCGACTGCGAACGCGCGGTGCGCGATGGACGCATGACGGTGGCGGAGAGCCAGTCGATCAAGCGGTTCTACGAGAACGAGCTGAACGGGTACGCCTATCTGGAGCCCTGAGCGGGCGGACTCGATGCCGGGATGCGTGATGCGTCCGTGGCCTGCGCCGTGCGGCGCAGCGAGAAAGACACCGTAAGGAGTTCCTCGACATTCTCCCTCCCGCCACCCTCGGCGCGCTGGAAGAAGAGGCGGTTGGTAATTTGCGCGAAGAGAATCCCGGCGTCCGGCCTGGCTTCGACTCTGACGACGATCTCGCACTTCCACACACCGGGTGCGTTCACACAGGGCGGCTTGAGAATCACGGCATTGCCATCCAGTACGACCTGACCCGGATGAGCCAGACCCTTGTCGTCCACCTCGAGGAAGCGAATTGATCCCGTACGCGGTGAGAGACCGGCGAGGATCATCGCGGGTTTCAGATTGGAGACGCCTCCCAGCCCGGCCCTCACGGCGTTGCCCCACACATCCTCCCATTCCACATTGATCACGCACTGCAGGCCAGGACCGCTGCCAAAATTGATGCAGTCGCCTTTTCCAGTAGTGGATCTCGTCCAGTCACTGACCTTGGGACGCAGCGTCAGTATCTTCTGTGATTCCGGATCGGGGTCACCGTTGACATCGAACTGGAGTGTCTCCTCCTGCAGTTTTCCGCGCCGCCCGGGGTCGAGCGGCTCGATGTACCTCTCGTAGTGGATGGCGCCCTCGATACGGAATCGGCCCACCAGACGCTGCATCCACACGGCAGGACCTACCGCATCGTCGACCACATACCGGACCGGTTCGCGCACTGCCGCGCCGCGTTCGGCGGCGCCTGCCCAGCTTGCAGCCAGCAGACCCGCCATGAACGCCGTTGCGCGGATCATCTGGTCTGCGGCTCACGGCGCATCGAGAAGGAGACCGTGAGCCGCTCTTCGAGAAGTTCCGTGGGCCTCTCCCCAGGGCTCAGTTGCTTGCGTTCACTCTTGGATCTGACGCCACGGACCCTGACGGTGAAGGTCACGAAGATCAGCTTCGAATCCGGTTTGGCGGTGATCCTGAATATCTGCTCGCACTCCTGCGAGCCAGGCATGTTCACGCAGGGCAGCTCCGTCCTGGCCGTGTAGCCTCCTAGGGTGACTGAACCCGGATGGGCCAGTCCGCGTTTGTCCACTTCCAGGATACGTATCGTCCCTGGCGCAGCAGACGGTGCCAGCCCCGCCAGCAGCATTCCCGGAGTGAGGTCAGGCACACTGCCGATTGGCAGCTGGCGGGTCAGTCGCCATATCTCCTCCCAGGAGACATTGAGCACGCACTGCAGGCCCGCCGCCTCGGTGAAGTCGATGCAATCGCTCTTGCCCTGCAGCGACACATCCCACAGCTCGAAGGGCCCGCGCGGGTCGGCATCGCGACTTCCGTGGTCGATGATCTCCTGCTCATGGTGGATGGAGCCGTCGAGCCGGAACCGTCCCACCAGGCGCTTGGTCCACTCAGCAGGGTCCCCGATCGCAACGTCGGCTTCATAGACAGCGGGTTTGCGCACGGCCGCGCCGCGCTCCGCTGCGCCTGCCACGTCTCCCATTGCCAGCAGCCTCAGCAACGCAAGCGTCGCCGCCAGCCTGACGGCGCCGCGGTTCATCGCCGTTGTTCCGTGCCCTGCTGCGAAGTGCGCGTCATGTCGAAATGGAAGCGCGCCACGCGCACACCATCCCGCTCGATGTCCACCTGCATCTGGATGAACTTGCCTTCCGGCTCCGCATCGATGCGCGTGGTGCGCTGGCAGTTGCCGGGAATGCCTTCGCAGGGCGCGGTGGTGGTCAGCACATCATCCATCAGGTAGCCGACTCCGCCATCGGCAATGCCGCGCTGGTCCACCTGCAGGAAATGGATGCCGCGGCGGTCCGGGTCCAGCCCGTACAGGATCATTGCCGGGTTGAGCGTGGAAACGCCGCCGACTATTTCCTCGCCATCCGCGCCTTTCGTCTCCGGCCAGCGGATGGCCACCGAGCACTGCACGCCCGGCGCGATGCCGAAGCGTACGCAATCGCCGACGCCGCGTACCGGTTGCCGGGCCTGCGCCACGCCACCCGGACTGAGCTCGACGAAACCTTCATAGCGATGCTGCCCCACCAGCCGCACCAGCCACTCGAGGATTGTGCGCATGTTGCGGATGGGCTTGATGCGGTTGCCGCTGACGGTGACCTCGTCCAGTTCCTGGTCGGGCGGAGGCGCACGATTCGCCGGAGCGGCCGCGATGGCGGCAGCGTTCGGCAGCGGTGTGGCGAGCACCATCAACCAGGCCAGCAGCGACGGACCAGTACGCCCCTTCATGTGCACTTCCTGCAAAAGAGCTGCCGAACGAGTGGCGGGACGATACCACTTCAGCCCGGTGATGACCCAGCCGCAACGGGGAACCGGCCGGTCCGAATATGAACCTTGTCACCGTTGGCGCATGGTCATGGCGCAAAGGCCAGCAGGTTCTGGGGTTCGGTGCCAACGAGAACCAGATCACCCGTCGGAGACGGCGTGATCGCCAGCGACACCTGCCTGAAGTTCCAGAACCGGTCGAGCAATTCGAGGTACACGAGTTCGCCGTCTGCAGAGACCAGCGCAAGCAAGTCGCGCCGGCCGGTCGCCCTGCCCGTGATCAACAGCGCCAGCATGGGCTGCGCGCGTGGACCCATTGCCAGTGGTACCGCATCCACGACGGTGATGTAGGAGATTCCCGGCAGGGGAATCTGCAGCGACTTTGCTGCTGGAGAGAATTCGACATCGAGGGTGCCGCCCGGATTTGCCAGGCGGACGCTGCGATCGCCCCACGCGATCGGCTGATTTCTTTTCGCCAGGTGATCGTAGACCCGTGTGGCAGGCGTGAAATTCGCCGACTCAAGCGGCGCAGACCGCCTCGCGATCTGCATGGAATTCACGAGCACCCGAGGTCGTGATTCGCGCTCGGCCGCATACAGCGGTGTGCGTGCGTGAAAATACGCCACGATGGCGGTCATCGCCAGCAGCAGCGGAGCGCACCATGTTGCGATCCGGGTCAGCCGGGCTGGCGCCCTGGAGCGCAGCAGGAAGGCAGACAGCTTGCCCACCACCAGTCCGCACGCTGCAAGGAATGGCGCCCCGATGATGGCGAGGAAAGGCCCTATGGCGAAAGTCGAACTCTGGCGGCCAATGCGGGACCCCACCACAAGCATGGTGATCGCGTAGCTGAGGCACCAGACAACCGGTACGAGAGCGCAGAAATCCGGCAGGCCTCCCCACAGGAACCTGCGCAGAACTGGATCAGGTGGTCCGGCGATTCCAGAGTCCTGTTTGGCCATGCGGAGATCTCCGTGTTTCAGGCACTCATGCTCATGGTGACCAGAACATGTTTCAATACCTTTCTCTACTGGTATCGCATATGGATACCGGCGTATCTCAGGGAGGAACCTTGGTCAGCGAATCGGTCAGGATCGTCGCCAATGTAAAAATCGCGCTGCGCACGCGCGGGGTCACCTACGCCGAACTGGCAAGGCGCATCGGCCTCAGCGAGGCCTCGGTCAAGCGAGTCCTCTCGCGTGGCACGCTGTCGTTGCGGCGCCTGGAGCAGATCTGCACGGCGATCGGCACCAGCGTTGCGGAAGTGATGCAGCTGCTGCGCGAATCAGCGGGCGAGCGCGCGGAGACGCTGACCCTGGATCAGGAGAAGGCGCTGGCTGCGGACCCGCGGCTTTTCGCCTGCTACCACCTGCTTGCCAACGGACGCAGCAATCGCGAGATCGAGACGGAACTGCGGGTTGCGCCGCGGGCCGTGCAACAGTGGATCGTCAGGCTGAAAGCGCTGGGTTTGGTGGCGCAGTCCCCCAGGAGCCGCACGCGCGCGGTGGCAACCGTGGCAGTGAAGTGGCGGCCGGACGGCCCGGTGCGCCGCATGTACGAGCGGGAAGTGCGCACGGAGTTCCTGCAGTCGCTGTTCGGCGCGGAGCGCGAAGCGCTGCACTTCAGGTCCGCGGAACTGTCGGCGGCCTCCTGCCGCGTGCTGCAGCGAAAGCTGGACCGTCTCGCCGCGGAATTTCGCGACCTGGCGGAACTGGACGCCGCCCTGCCCAGCAGCGAGAAGCGTAATGTCGGCTGCCTTCTCGCGATGCGGCCCTGGGTGTTTTCCCGCTTCGCGAAGCCGCGCTGAACCGCGCTACCACATCTCTTTCAGCACGCCGCTGGCATCGATGCTGATCGGCTCTTCGGCCGCGGGCGTGAGCCGTGCATCGCCGATCGCCTTCGAGCCGGTGAAGCCGCCCTGCTCGAAGCACTTCAGCACCTTGTCGGTGATGAAGCGGCTGCGGCCGCCATACACATGCGCATCGCCCTGCGGGGACTGCTGCGTCAGCGGGAACTTCAGCGGCTGCAGCAGCTGCAGCTCGTTGCGCGCGCGGGTCATGGCCACGTACAGCAGCCGGCGCTCTTCATCGAGCATCTCCGGGCGCGCGGTGGCGAACTCGGACGGGAAGCTGCCGTCCACCACGTTCAGCACGAACACCGTGTCCCACTCCATGCCCTTGGCCGAGTGCACGGTGGACAGCACCAGGTAGTCCTCGTCCTGGTGGGCCTTGCCGGACAGGTCGCCGGTGCCCTGCGGCGGGTCCAGCGTCATCTCGCTGACGAAGCGTTCGCGCGAGCGGAACTGCGTGGCCAGCTGCTCCAGCTGGTCCAGGTCGCCGATGCGCGTGTGATAGTGCTCGTAGATGCGCTTCAGGTGCGGCTCGTACCATTCACGCACCGTGCGCAGCTGGCCTTCCCAGGGGCAGTCGGGCCTGGTGATCTCTTCCATCAGCTCGGCGAAGCGCCGGAAATCCCGCTCGCACTGCGAGGGCACCTTCAGGACCTTCAGCATCGCAAACGTGCCGCCGGCCTCGGCCAGCGCATCCAGCGTCCAGCGCGCATTGACCGGCCCCATTGCCGGCAGCAGTTGCAGCACGCGGAAGGCCGCCAGCGTATTGCGTGGGTTGTCCGCCCAGCGCAGCACCGCGACCAGGTCCTTCACATGCGAGCCTTCCAGGAACTGCAGGCCGCCGTACTTCACGAAGGGAATGTTCCGGCGCGTGAGTTCGACCTCGAGCAGATCGCTGTGGCTGCCGGTGCGGAACAACACCGCCTGGCGGCGCAATGCCACGCCTGACTCGCGCCGCTGCAGCACCTGGGAGGCGACGTACTCCGCCTGCGAGTCCAGGTCGTCGATGCTGATGTACCTGGGCAGCATGCCGCCGCTGCGCGTGGCCAGCAGGTGCTTGCGGAACTGGCGCGGCGCCTCGGCCATCAGCGCATTGGCGGCGTCGAGCACCGGCTGCGTGGAGCGGTAGTTCTGGCCCAGCGGCACGACTTCCGCAGGCGGCGTGTATTTCTGCGCGAAGCCGAGGATGTTCTCCACTTCGGCGGCGCGGAAGGAATAGATGGCCTGCGCGTCGTCGCCCACCACGGTCAGCCCCGCGCCGTCCGGCTTGATGGCCTGCAGGATCTTCGCCTGGATGGCGTTGGTGTCCTGGTATTCATCCACCAGGATGTGGTCGAAGTGGCCGCCCACGTGCTGCGCCAGCCGTGGCTCGGACACCAGCACCTGCCAGTACAGCAGCAGGTCGTCGTAATCCAGCAATGCCAGCTGCTGCTTGCGCTCCACGTAGGTGCGGAACAGCTTCTTCAGTTCTTCTTCCCACTGCGCGCACCAGGGAAACTGCTGCAGCGTCTCGGGCAGGCTCTTGCCGGTGTTGACGCGCCAGGAGTAGATCGAGAGGCAGGTTTCCTTGCGGGGAAAGCGCTGCTCCACCGCGGCGTAGCCCAGTTCGGCGCGGATCTGGTCAATCACGTCCGCCGAATCGGCGCGATCGATCACGGTGAAGTTGGGGTCGAGCTTCAGCTGCGGCGCGTAATGGCGCAGCAGACGGTTGGCGAGGGAATGGAAAGTGCCGGTCCACACCAGCCGCTGCGCCAGCGACTGCGACCTGCCACCCAGTGTGTCGTCCAGCGCCTTGCGCATGATCTCGATGGCGCGGCGGCGCATTTCAACCGCGGCACGACGCGTGAACGTCAGCAGCATCACGCGCGAGGGATCCACGCCATTGAGCACCAGGTGCGCCACGCGATGCGCCAGCGTGTTGGTCTTGCCGGTACCGGCGCCCGCGATCACCAGCAGCGGACCGGCGCGGAACTTGCCATCAGGCGCCGTGGCACCGAAGGCAACGGCCTTGCGTTGCGCGAGATTCAGGGTTTCCAGATGGCTTGCGGGGGTCGACATAATCGCGTCCACTATAGCAATGCATACGCCCGAGAACTCGGAACGGATCGACACGGTGTTTCGTGGCCGGGTGATCACGGTCAATGTCGAGCACATCAAGCTGCCCAACGGCAGCACCGGTCGCTACGAGATCGTGCATCATCCCGGTGGTGCGGCCATGGTGGCTATCGATGCGGAGAACCGGGTCTGCCTGATTCGCCAGTTCCGTCCCGCAGGTGGCGGATGGGTCTGGGAGTTGCCGGCCGGCAGACTTGAACCAGGCGAACCGCCTGAGAGCACCGCCACTCGGGAACTGGTCGAGGAAGCCGGATGCAGGGCGGGTCGGGTGGAATCCCTCGGCAGCATCCTGTCCTCGCCCGGCGTCTTCGCCGAGACCATCCATCTGTACCTCGCGCGCGATCTCGTCGCGGCGCCGATGGCGCATGAGCAGCATGAGGTGATCGAGGTGCACTGGGTGCCGCTGACCGAGGCGCTGCGCCAGGCAGTGTCCGGCGAACTGCGGGATGCCAAGACTCTTGTAGGACTGATGCGCGCTGCTGCTCACCTTCAGGGAAAGCCTGAGACATAATGGTGCGCCCCGTGAATCAGTCCACAGTCTGCCCCGCAACTTCGGGACGATAATTTCCGCCAATGGGCAACGAAAAGCAGCCAGACCGTTTCACCATCCACCTGCCGGATGACCAGGAACCCGAACGGGAGATGCCTGATCAGCTGGAAATGGTGGACTACCATCCGACCAAGCGCCCCAAGAAAGGCATGGTGGCTGGTGCCTATGATCCATATTCGAAGGACACGCCCAACACCGGCGACACCGCGCGCATCCGCCGTCCGCGCGTGGACCTGCGCAAGCTGTCCGAATGGATCAAGACCACGCAGCAGGTGAAGGCGCTGCGCGAAGAAGACCTGCCGCCCGGCACCAAGGGCCCGGACAAGGACTGACGTTCAGGCGCGGCGCGACACGCGCAGCAGCACCAGGATGACCGCGATGGCCAGCGCGTGCGTCCACCACAGACCCGCCGCGGCCGGCAACTCGCCACGCGCAAGCATCGTGCGGCCGGCCGTCAGCAAACCCGCATAGATACCGAACAGCAGCACCGCCCAGGGCAGGCGCGCATGGCGCCCCTGTCGTGGCGCAAGCCGCGCCAGTGCCACGGCGGCCAGGCCCAGCACCAGCACCTGGATCACCCAGCCGATGCGCCAATGCAGTTCGGCGAGCTGGCGCGGCCCGCCCGCGGCCAGCAATTCCCGATTGGTGAGACCGTCCACCCGCGGCGGACCGCGCAGGCTGGCGCGCGGCACCGGTGCCTTCAGCACCTGCCGCGCGAAGGTGGTGATGCGCCAGTCCGCCGCGCCCACTGCGCCCTCGTAGCTGCGGCCGTCGGCCAGTTCGATCATCCAGGCGGCGCCGTCCGGTGCCAGCTGGTAGCGCGCGCTGCGCGCCAGCACCACCTGCATGCGCGCGGCGGCGCCAGGCAGGTCGCGCTGCACGAACACATCCTGCAGCGAACCATCCGCAGCGTTGCTGCCGAAGTAGATGGTGAGGCCGGGTGCCGGCGAAGTGAACGTACCGGGAAGCAGCTGGCGTGAGGCGATGTTGCGCAATGCGGTGGTGCGCAGCTCCACCACGCGCCGCGCCGCGCGTGGGCCATCGCTGAGCGCGGTCCATCCGGCGAGCACGGTGGTCACCACGATGGCCACGCCCGCGGCGGCGAACAGCACCGATGCGGGCACGCCGCAAGCCAGCGCCGCCGCGATCTCGTTGTCGTGGTACAGGCGCCCCAGCGCCAGCACGATGCCCAGCAACAGCGCGAAAGGCAGGATCACCGTGAGGCTGGTGCGCAGCGACAGCAGCGCAAGCTCCGGCACCATCGCCCCCGGCACCTGCCCATCCGCGGCGCGGCCCAGCACGAAGGAGAGCTGGTAAGTGGCCAGCACCACCAGCAGCACCAATGCCACTACCAGTGTGCTGACGGTGATCTCGCGCAGCACGTGGCGGAAGAAGATGCCGCGCGTCATGGGAACCCTGGATCGCGCGGCGGCGCGCTACCAGGGCGCGTCGGCGCGGCGCGCGTAGCGATACCAGGGATCGGGCTCGTCGCCGTACACCAGCTTGCCTGCTGCATCGCGCTGCTGCTCGAACATGGCGATGCTGTCGGCATCCAGCGTGACGCGTTGCTCGACGCGCAGTGCCTCGCCGGTATCACGCGCCGAGCCGCGGCAGTTGCCGGTGAGCGCGGCGGTGAAAGCGGCCTTGTCGCGCCTGAACAGCAGATCGCAGCCGGCGCGCACGCGCAGGTCCTGCATCAGCATGCTCTGGAACAGGTTGCGCTTCAGGTGGCCGTCGCGCCAGCGCAGCGGCTCGACCAGTTCGACCTGGGTGAGCACGGCCATTTCCGCGTCTGTCACCGGACTCACCACATACAGGCGCTGCGCCAGCACGCGGTTCGCGTTGTCGGCCGCCATCTCCTGCACGTAGTACACATGGTCGCCGACCAGCGGCGCCTCCACCGGCGCGATCACCAGTCGCAGCGGCGAGTGGCCGGGGCTGGCGCGCGACTGCGCGAGGTTGTCGTAGCTGCCGGGCAGCGTTGCCAGCAGCTGCGCCATGAACACCTCATCGGGTTTGGGCCCGGAAACACAGGCTGCGGCCAGCAATGCCAGCACCACAGGAAACAATCGCCTAAGCGCCATACATCACCCGCCATTGCGCCGGATAGGTCAGACCGAGTTTGACGATGCAGTCCAGCAGCGCCGGATAGTCCAGCCCGGCGGCCTTGGCCGCGCGCGCGAAATCCTCGTCGGCGGCCAGGTGCGGATTGGCGTTGGCCTCCAGCGCATACAGGCTGCCGTCCTCGCGCATGCGGAAGTCCATGCGGGCGTAGCCGGTCAGCCCCAGTGCGCGGTAAATGCGGCGCGACAACTTGTCGAGCTTCGCTTCCACGCTGGCCGGCAGCTCCGCGGCGGGCGCGCTGTCGATGCCGTACTTGGCACGGTACTTGGTATCCCACTTCACCTTGCGCGTGGCGATGGCGCTGCCGTTCTGGCCCAGCTGCCCGAAGTTCAGCTCCCACACCGGAAAGCGTGTCAGGCGCGAATTGCCCAGCATGCCCACGTACAACTCGCGGCCCTCGATGTATTCCTCCACCAGCACATCGGATTTCTGCGCCTCCAGCACGAACTCGATGCGCTCCTTCAGCTGCTCGGCATTGGCCACCACGGAGGCCTGCGCGATGCCGGCGGAGGCGTCATCGGTGCTGGATTTCACGAACAGCGGATAGCGCATGCGCTTGGGTACGCGCACGCGCTGGCCGCGGCTGAACACCGCGAACTGCGGCGTGGGGATGCGGTGGTAGGCGAACACCTGCTTGCACAGCGCCTTGTCGCGCGACAGCAGCAGGCCCCGCGGATTGCAGCCGGTGTAGGGCTGACGCAGCATCTCGAGGAAGGCGGTGACGTGCTGGTCGTAGCTGACGATGCCGTCGAACTCTTCCAGCAGGTTGAACACCACGTCCGGTTGCCAGTCGGCGATGGTGGCGCGCAGCTCGGTAACCGAATCCAGCACGCCCAGCGCGCGCACCTCGTGGCCGGAAGCGCGCAGCGTCTGGATGACGTCGAACTCTGTGCGCCACTCCTCGATGGCTTTCGGATCCTGGCCTTCGAGGCTGTCCGGTGGCATCAGGCTCGGGTGCAGGACGACCAGGACTCGCGATCGTTTCATAGGTTCAGCTGCGGGCGTTCCCGTTCGTCCAGCAGCCGCGCCAGCCGCGCCAGCAGCCAGCGCGCATGCTGCAGGGCATGGCGCTGCGAGCCGCGCAGGTACAGCTGCATGTTGTCCGAACCGTCGATGGCGATGCGCAGCACATGGTGCAGCGTGTAGTGGTCGATCTCGCCGTACAGCGAGCAGTTCGCCAGCAGCTCGCGCCGGTGCGCGCGCAGGAAGGTGGCGGCGCGCAACATGCCGCGCCGCGCGGGACGCTTCGCGAACACGCGCAGCAGCAGCCCGTCGACGGCCTCGCTGCGCCAGTCCTTCTGCCGCGCCAGCTTCTCGCGGTAGTGCTGCGCCAGCGTGCGCGTATTGGAGGACAGCGGCTCGATGAAGGCGCGGCTGCGCACCAGTGGCGTGGTGCCGGCGACCTCGTTCATCAATTCGTCCACCAGCCGCAGCTTTTCCCAGGCGGGCCAGCTCGCGTAGGTGCGGCGCCAGTCGGAATTGGGTTTGAGCCACACGGCGAAGGTCTCGGCGAAATCCTCGGTGGGATGTGACTGCGCATACCACTCGCCCAGGTGGCGCACGAAACTGCGGCTGCCGGGACGCGCGCGGTAGCTCTCCGGATACGGCAGCGAGCCCGGGCCGAACACCTCGCGCCAGCGCGCGCGGCGACGCAGCCGGTAGGCGGTGTCGATGGCATGGCCGACCTCGTGGCGCAGGATGCGCATCATCCAGTTGCCGTTGCCCCCCTCCACCTGCCGCATCATGTGCCTCTCGAGCTGCGCCAGCCGCGGATGCGCGAGGTAGAACGGCACCGCAATGCCGGGCACGCCATCCGGCGAGAACCATTCCTCGGCCAGCCACATGTGCGGACGGAAACTGATGCCGCGGCGCTGCAGTTCGCCGTGCACGCGGCTCAGCCGGCGCGCCAGCGGCGTGCCGGCGAGCCTCAGGCCCAGGTCGCGGAAGCGCAGCTGCAGCAGCTCCGCATCCGGCAACCGTGCCCAGTTTCGTGCCTCAGGCGCCCGTGGCATTGCGTGCTTCCACTTGTTCTTCGCCGCCGGACGGTCTCATGCATCCGCCCGCGGGGCAAGCCCGGCGAAGTCGAACAGTTTCGTGTCGGCCAGGGTTTCCGGCTCCACGTTGCGCAGCGCCGTCAGCAGCGACTCGGTGCGGCCCGGATGTTCGCTTTCCCAGCCGGCCAGCATCTTCTTGATCTGCACCCGCTGCAGGTTCTGCTGCGAACCGCACAGGTCGCAGGGAATGATGGGGAAGCCGCGCGCCGCGGCATAACGCGCGATGTCGCGCTCGGGCACGTATGCCAGCGGCCGGATCACGATGTGCCGGCCGTCCTCCGAACGCAGCTTGGGTGCCATGGCCTTCAGCTTGCCGCCATGGAACAGGTTCAGGAACAGCGTCTCGACGAGGTCGTCGCGATGGTGGCCGAGCGCGATCTTCGTGACGCCGTTTTCCGCGGCGTAGCGATACAGCGCGCCGCGCCGCATGCGCGAGCACAGGCTGCACATGGTGCGGCCCGCAGGGATCAGGCGCTGGACAACGCTGTAGGTGTCCTGCTCGATGATGTGGAAATCCACGCCCAGCGCGGCGAGGTATTCCGGCAGCACATGCGCGGGAAAGCCCGGCTGTTTCTGGTCGAGGTTCACGGCGATCAGCGAGAACTGCACCGGCGCGCTGCGCTGTAGCGACAGCAGCATGTCCAGCAGCGTGTAGGAATCCTTGCCGCCGGACAGGCACACCATCACGCGGTCGCCCGCGCTGATCATCGCGTAATCATCGATGGCCTTGCCCACGAGGCCGCGCAGCTGCGCCGCCAGCTTGCGCTTGGTCGAGGACATCTCCCCGAGGTTGGCCGGCGACGCATTCATCGCGCCTCCTCCAGGTATCGCGCCTCCAGGTAGCGTATTGCCACCGCGGCCGACAGCTTCTTGCCGGTGGCGTGCTGCACCAGGTCCTGCGGCGCGAGGCGCGCGCCTTCGGCATGCACGTTCGCGGCAAGCCAGCCGGTGACCGCGCTGAACTGCCCCGCGGCGATGCGCTGGTCCAGGTCGGGGGTGGCCGCGCGCATGCTCTCGAACAGCTGCGCGGCGATCACCGCGCCGATGGCATACGAGGGGAAATAGCCGAAGGCACCATGCGCCCAGTGCACGTCCTGCAGGCAGCCCTCCGCGGCGTTGCCCGGCGTCACTTCGAGCCGGTCCTGCATTCCCGAGTTCCAGGCATCAGGCAGGTCGCGCACCGCGAGCTTGCCCTCCAGCAAGTCCTTCTCGATGCCATAGCGCAGCACGATGTGCATGGGATAGGTGAGCTCGTCCGCATCCACGCGGATGGTGCTGCGGCGGACCTGCGTCAGCAGCCGGTACAGGTTGTCCGGCTCCCACTCCGGGCCGCTGACGCCGAAATGCTTCTCCAGCAACGGCCGCAGGTAAGTGAGGAACGCGCGGCTGCGGCACACGATCATCTCCATGAACAGCGCCTGGCTTTCCTCCAGCGCCATGCCGCGTTCCTTGCCCACCGGCTGCGTACGCCACTCGCGCGGCACATTGAGGTCGTACAGCACGTGGCCAGTCTCGTGCAGCGCGGCCAGCAGGCCCTTGAAGGGGTCGCCCTGGTCGAGCTTGGTGGTGACGCGGATGTCGCCGGCCACACCCTCGGTGAAGGGATGATCGCTCTCGTCGAGGCGGCCGCGGTCGAAGGAGAAGCCGAAGGCCTTCATCACCTCGACGATCAGCGCGCGTTGCCGTCCGGGCGTGAACTTGCCGCTGATGGGTTGCGCCTGCATGTTGCGCTGGCGCTCGATGGCCTCGCGGATCAGTCCCGGCAGGCGCCGCGACAGGGCGCGGAATACCGGATCGATCTCGGCGCTGCGCACGCCCGGCGTGAAGCCGTCCATCAGCGCATCGTAGGGCGACAGGTTCAGCGCCTGGCCCATCAGCTGCGCCTTGTCGCGCACCAGGCCGAGTACTTCGGTCAGGTGCGGGGCGAACAGGTTGAAATCCTGCTTCTCCCTGGCTTCGGCCCACTTCACTTCAGCCACCGAGGTGGCGCGCGCCAGGCGCGAGATCAGCGAAACAGGCGTCGCGATGGCGTGGTCGCGCTGGCGCAGCATCTCGCGCAGGTTGGCGCGTTGCCAGTCGTCCAGCGCGGCGGCGCCGGCCTGTGCGCGATCCAGCAGCCGGCTGACCCTGGGCGAGGTCAGCAGTGCGTGCTGCTCGGTCTCGATGGCGGCCAGCTGCTCGCCGCGCACGTCGGCGCTGCCACGCGGCATCATCACGGCAGCGTCCCAGCGCAGCAGCGACAGCGCGCCGCCGAAGGCATGCAGGCGCTGCCACTCCAGTTCGAGCTGTTTGTACGGGGTGGGGGCCATGTGTGGACCCCGCCGGCGATGGGCCCGCGGGGTGGGCCATTCTAGCCGGGAGCCACCCCCGGAAAAGCCCGGAAATCAGGCCGGCGGAGCCTCCGGCGCCGGCACGGCAGCCGGATCGCCCGGCCGGTCGCCGCCCGGCCCCATCAGCCGGTCGATGATCCGCGACAGGTACTGCGGCGAGCGGGTATTGCGCGCGATCTTCACATACAGCGCCGGCACCACGAACAGCGTCAGGGCCACCGCGAACACCGCGCCGAAGAACACCGTGGCGCCGATGGACTGGCGGCTCTCGGCGCCGGCCCCGGTGGCCAGCATCAGCGGCACCGCACCGGCGGCGGTGGCCAGCGTGGTCATCAGCACCGGCCGCAGGCGAGTGGTGGCCGATTCGACCGTGGCATCGACGAATTCCCGGCCGCGGTCACGCAACTGGTTGGCGAACTCCACGATCAGGATGCCGTTCTTGCTGGCGATGCCGATCAGCATCACCGCGCCGATCTGGCTGAACACATTGATGGACGAGCCGAACAGCCACAGGCCGAACAGCGCGCCGGTGAGCGCCAGGGGCACCGCGGCCAGGATCACCAGCGGATGCACGAAGCTCTCGAACTGCGCCGCCAGCACCAGGTACACGATGAGCATGGCGAAGGCGAAGGTCAGGAACAGGCCGCCGGTGGAGCGCTTGAGCTCGCGCGATTCGCCGTCGTAGTCGATCTGCACCGGTACGTCGCCCTGCTGCTCGCGCACCACCTTGCCGAGGTAATCGAGCGCATCGCCCAGCGCGTACCCAGTGGCCAGGTTCGCTGTGACCTTCACGGACCGCATGCGGTTGAAGCGGTTCAGCTGCGAGGCCGCGCTGCCTTCGGTGATCTCCACCACGCTGGCCAGCGGCACCAGCTCGCCGGTATTGCCCGACCGCACGTAGATGTTGTCGAGGTCGCCCACCGAGGCGCGCTGTTCGTCGCGCGCCTGCAGCACCACGTTGTACTGGTCGCCGCCCATCTGGAAGGTGGTGACCACGCGCGAACCCAGCATGGTTTCCAGCGCGCTGCCCACGGCCTGCAGCGACACACCCAGGTCGGCGGCCTTGTTGCGGTCCACGCGCACCTGCAGCTGCGGCTGGCGCTCCTCGTAATCCATCTCGAGGCCGACCAGCCCCGGGTTGCTGCCGGCAGCCAGTATCACGCGCTCGGCGACACGGGCCAGCGGCGCGTATTCCGGGCCCTGCAGCACCAGCTGCACCGGCTTGTCGTTGCCGCCCAGGCCGCCCGGGCTCACCGGGTTGACGCGTGCGCCGGGGATGTCCTGCACGCGCTCGCGCAGGCGCTGCACGATCTGCGCGGCGGTGTCCGGCCGCTCGCCGAAGGCGTTCAGCGGCAGCATCACCTGGCCAATGTTGATGGCGGCCTGGTTGTTGTTGCTGCCGGTACGCTGGATCACGCGCGGCGCGTTGCCCCGCGCCACTTCATCGCGCGCGATGGCCACGACGCGCTCCAGCTGCCGGTTGGTGTATTCCGCGCTCGCGCCCTCGGGGCCCTGCACCTGGATCTGCACCCGGCCGCGATCCTCGCGCGGGGCGAGCTCCGCCGGCAGCCGCATGCCGCCCCATGGCCAGCCGGCCACCAGCAACAGCAGCACTGTCGCGGCGGACAGGCCGGCCGCTGCCAGCACCAGCACCGGACGTGCGCCCTGCAGCGACCAGCGCAGCGCCGCGTTGTAGCCGGTCGCGAGCTTGCGGAACAGGTTGTCCACGCCGGTCGCGAAGCGGCCGCGCCGGATGCCTCCGGCGAACAGCTTGGAAGTCATCATCGGCGTGAGCGTCAACGCCACCAGCGCCGAGAACACCACCGCCGCGGCCACCGCCACGCCGAACTCGCTGAACAACCTGCCGACATTTCCCTGCAGGTAGGAGATCGGCAGGAACACCGCCACCAGCACCATGGTGGTGGCCATCACCGCGAAGCCGATCTCCTTGCTGCCGCGGATGGCACCCAGCAGCGGCGGTTCGCCATGCTCGATGCGCCGCACGATGTTCTCCAGCACCACGATGGCATCGTCCACCACCAGGCCAATGGCCAGCACCGCGCCCAGCAGCGTCAGCGTGTTGATCGAATAGCCCAGGATCGCCATCACCACCGCGGCGGCGAAGATCGAGACGGGAATGGTCGCGGCCGGTATCAGCGTGGCGCGCAGGCTGCCCAGGAACAGGAAGATCACCACCAGCACGATCAGGCCGGTCTCGCCCAGCGCGTGCATCACCTTCTTCATCGACTCGCGGATGAACACCGAGTTGTCGATGTTGACCTCCAGGCCAATGTCCTCGGGCAGGGTCTCGCGGATCAGCGCGATCTCCTTCTTCACGCCCGTGGCCACCTCCAGCACATTGGCCGTGGACAGCGGCGTGACCGGCATCATCAGCGCCGTGGCGCCGTCGACGGCCGACCCGCCGCGCTGGTTCTCGGCCGCCAGCTGTACCTGCGCCACATCCCTGAGGCGCACCAGGTAGCCGTCGGCGCCGCGTCCGACCACCAGGTTGCGGAAATCCTCCTCGCTGTTCATGGAGGTCTCGGTGCGCAGCGTGAACTCGCGTTCGCGCGACTCGATGCGCCCGGCGGGCAGCTCGATGTTCTCGCTGCGCAGCGCGGCCTCGATGTCCGAGACGGTGATGCGCCGCGCCGCCATGGCGTTGCGGTCCAGCCAGACGCGCATCGAATAGCGGCGCGCGCCGTTGATGAACACATTGGCCACGCCCGACACGGCGGCCAGCCGGTCCACCAGGTAGCGGTCGGCGTAGTCGGTGAGCGCCAGGCCGTTGCGGCGGTTGCTGGTGAGGATGACGAACATCACCGGGTCGGCGCCGCTGTCCACTTTCTGTATCTGCGGCGGATCTGCCTCGTCCGGCAGGCGCGCCATGATGCGGGTGACCCGGTCGCGCACATCGTTGGCGGCGTCGTCCATGTTGCGGTCGGTGGTGAATTCCACCCCGATCTCGGAGCGCTCGTCGCGGCTGCGCGAGGTGAGTTTGTCGACGCCCTCGAGGCCGGCCACCTCGTTCTCGATCACCTGCGTGACGCGGGTTTCCATGACGGCGGCGTTGGCGCCGCGATAGTTCACGTTGACGGTGACCACCGGCCGCGAGATGTCCGGGTACTCGCGCACGGACAGCCGCAGCGCGGCCATCACGCCGGTGATCAGCAGCAGCAGCGCCAGCACGGTGGCGAACACCGGTCGCCGGATCGACAGCTCGGATATGGTCATGAGCCGGAGGGATTGGCCGGCGCGACGCCATTGGTGGCGGCGGCCGCGGCTTCCTCCGCGCCCAGATCGCGCACCACTGCGCCGTCGCGCAGCTTCAGCGTGCCCTCCACCACCACCTTGTCATTGGCGGCAAGGCCATTGGCGATCTCCACGAAGCCCGGCTCGCGGCGGCCCAGCGTGACCTCGCGCTTGGCGACCTTCGCACCCGTCATCACGTACACGAACTGGCGTGCCTGTTCCGGGACCAGCGCTTCCTCGGGAATCACCAGCGCGGCGCGGCGGTTCTGCGCCACCGACACGGTGAGGAACATGCCGGGCTTCAGCGCGGCATCGGGGTTCGGCACCACCGCGCGCACGGTCACCGCGCGCGTGGCTGGATCCACGCGTGAATCCAGGCTGACTACCTTGCCGCCGAAATCGCGGCCCGGCCAGGCGTTGGTACGCGTGGCCACGGTCTGGCCGGCGCGCAGCTCCGACACATAGACCTCGGGCACCGCGAAATCCACCTTGATGGCGCTGAGATCGTCGAGTGTGGTGATCACCGTGCCGGGATTGATCAACGCCCCCAGGCTCACGCGCCGCAGGCCCACGCGGCCGGCGAACGGCGCGCGGATGTAGGTGTCGTCGAGGCGCGCCTTGGCGGCCTGCACGCGCGCCTCGTTGGCCTTCATGGTGGCCTCGAGCTGGTCGTACTGCGACTTCGACACCACCTGTGTGGCCAGCAGGTCGCGGCTGCGGTTGAACTGGCTGCGGCTCTCCTCGAAGGCTGCATTTACAGCGGCGAAATCCGCGGCCACCTGACCGCGGTCCAGTTCCACCAGCACCTGTCCGGCCTGCACCATCTCGCCATCGGAGAAACGGATGGCCGTGACGATGTTGGAGGTCTTGGAGGTGACACTGACCGCTTCATTGGCGTTGGCGGTGCCAATGGCTTCGATGCCGGCGTTGATGGCGCGCTGTTTCACCGGCGCGGTGATGACGGCGATGGGCGCGGCGCCGGAGGGCGCACTGGAGCCTTGCCGGGCTCGCCCCTGCTGCGCGCCGGGAGCGGCGTCATGCTTGGTTTCGTAGACGGCCCAGCTGGCGCAGGCCAGTCCGAAAGCTATGCCGATTGCTGCGACGACTGTGCGGGTATCTGCCATGGCCGGCGCATTATGGCCCAGCCGGCTCAGCGCAGCAGCTGTGACAGCCCGGGCGGTGGCGCGCCTTCACCCACCCACAGCAGTGCCGCGCCGGTCTGCGGCGCGATCCACAGCTGCCGGCCAGCGCTGGCAGCTGTCAGCAGCGGCCCCTGGGGTCCGGACTGGAGGTGGAATCCCAATCCGTAGTCCGGGTGAACAGGCGATGCGGTTACGAGTTCCGAAAGAAAGCCCGGTTCCCACAGCGCGGCCCCGCCACTGGCACTGCGGCCATCCGCGGCCAGCAGCAGCCCCAGCCGCAACCAGTCCGCAAGGCTTGCCGTGAAGCAGCAGTGCGCGGCCATTTCGCCGCGGCGATGATCCAGCATCGCCAGCGCGTCATCGCCCGCGACGCGTGACCACAGCCGCTTCTGCACGATGTCGCGCAACGGCGCCCTGTCGATGCCCGTCACCACCAGCGCCAGCAGCTGCGCATTCACCGGTGATTCCTCGAAATGCGTGGCTGGCGGGTAGTCGGGCTGCCAGCGCGCCACCGCGCGTCCGAAATCCGGCCCCGACGCCAGCTGCGCGCGCGCGCTGAAGGGATTGAGCGGATTGAAGGCACGCGCCGGCAGGCCGGAGAGCTGCCAGAACAACTGGCGCGGCGTGATCAGGCCGCGCCGGTCCTCCTTCCATTGCGGCAGCCATGCGGCAACCGGCTTGTCCAGCAGCCCTGCATGCTCGCCGGACAGCTGCGCGAACAATGGCAGGAGCAGCACCGGCACGAGGCCACGCCCGTCCACCGGTGAATGCAGGTCGAAGCCCGGTGCGAACCAGGCCTCGACCCGGCCGTCGCGATGGACATGCAGCAATGCATGCGTGCTGGCAGTGGCCGCAACGCCGGCAATGCCCGGATCGTCATGCAGGTCCAGCGCCTGCGCGCTTGCCGCGCCATGCAGCACATGCGAGGCACCTGCGATGGTCGTGGGCCAGCCCTCGGGGGCAGCGCGCCAGGCCCAGGCGCGCTGCCAGAATGGCCAATGCGCGGACAACGCACCCACCCCGAGCGATACCGTCACCAGGGCGATGACGGCCAGTATCAACACCATCCGCTGCATGCCCGCATGATACAGGCGTTGTTCCCGCTACACTTTGTGCCCGATGCCGCCGCCCGCTTCCCTGAACATCTGCTTCATCGCATCGGAAATCACGCCGCTGGCCAAGACCGGCGGACTCGCCGACGTGGCCGGCGCACTGGCCAAGTACCTGCATGCGGATGGCCACGACATCCGCGTGTTCGTGCCGCTGTACCGGCAGATCGAGCGCCGCAACCTCGAACTCTGGCCGGTGGATTTCCTGCGCGACATCCCGCTGCAGCTGGGCGCCCACAGCCTGAGCTTTTCGGTGCAGACCACGCGCCTGCCCGGCTCGCAGGCCATGGTCTACCTCATCGATGCGCCGGCACTGTTCGGGCGCGAGCGCATCTACGACACCGCACCCGATGAGCACCTGCGCTTCATCCTGCTGACCCACGCGGCCTTGCTGTGCTGCCAGCGCATGGGCTTCGCGCCGCACATCCTCCACTGCAACGACTGGCACACCGGGTTCGCGCCGCTGCTGCTGAAGACGACCTACGCCTGGGACCGCCTGTTCCGCGGCACGCGCAGCCTGATGTCCATCCACAACCTCGCCTACCAGGGCGTGCTGGCTGCCAGCGCGGTGGCCGACATCGGCCTCGGCAGCGCGGCGCACATGCTGGATGGCGGCGAACTGCACGCCGGCCGCGTGAACCCGCTGCGCGAGGGCATTGCGCATGCAGATGCCATCAGCACGGTGAGCCCCACCTATGCGCTGGAGATCCAGACACCCGAGTACGGCTACGGGCTGGATGGCCTGTTGCGCGGCCGTGCCGCCAGCCTCAGCGGCATCCTCAACGGCGTCGACTACGAAGAGTGGGATCCGCGCACGGACCGTTTCCTGCCGCGGCACTTCGATGCCGGCAAGCTCGACAACAAGCGGGCGCTGAAGCGCAACCTGATGCAGCAGCTGGGGCTGGCTTCAGCGCCGCGCCAGCGCACCGCGCTGCTGGGCATGGTCAGCCGGCTGGCCTCGCAGAAGGGCTTTGACCTCGTGATGGCAGCGCTGCCCGCACTGCTGGCACGCCGGCGTTTCTGCGTCGCCGTGCTGGGCAGTGGCGACGAGCGCTACGAGGAGTTCTTCCGCCAGCTGGCCGCCGCGCATCCCACGCGCGTGCACTTCCGCGCCGGCTACAGCGAGGAGCATGCGCACTGGATCGAAGCGGCCAGCGACCTGTTCCTGATGGCCTCGCGGTACGAACCCTGCGGCCTGAACCAGATGTACAGCCTGCGCTACGGCACGATCCCGGTCGTGCGCCGCACCGGTGGGCTCAACGATTCGGTGCGGCATTTCGATCCGGCCACCGGGCAGGGAACCGGCGTGGTGTTCAACGACTACGATGCCGGCGCCGTCACATGGGGAGTGGAAACCGCGCTCGACTGGTATGCGGACAAGGCGCTGTGGCAGAAGCTCATGGCCAATGCCATGGCGGAGGATTTCTCCTGGCAGCGCCGCGTCGGCGACTACGTGGTGTTGTACCGGCGCATGCTCGCCGGAGCGCAGGTCTAGCGCAGGTTCAGCACGCCCTTGTGGTCGAAGGGAATGTTGCGCACCAGCCCAGAGGCCAGCCGCACCTTGCCGAAGATGCGGTACGCAGGCCTCGCTTCGCTGTTTCCCAGCAGGCGCAACAGCGCACTGGCTGCATTGGCGGTGACGTTGACGTCGAACTCCGCGCCGCCATTGGCGGGCACCAGGAACTCGCTGGCCGAATCGCCGTGCGCGAAGGCCTGGCCGGCCAGTTCCACTTCGTAGGTGATGCCGCGCACCGGCAGCGCCCGGTCATTGGGGTTCTGCACGCGCATGCGCACGCGCAACTGCTGGCTGAGCAGGTCGCCCCTGACGAACTCGACGTTCACCACCGACAGCGTGGGCTGTTCCAGGCGGGTGTAGGCGCAGCCCGGCAGCAGGCCGAGCAATGCCACCAGCGCCGCAGCGCGCAATGCAGCCATGTCTGCTATTCCCGGTTGTGCAACTGGACGAGTCCACGATAGCGCGTGGCCAGTTCCGCTGTCAGCGCCTGCAGCGGCAGCTGCCAGTTCCAGTTGCCGCTGACTGTGCCGGGGCGGTTCAGGCGCGCCTCGGCGCCCAGTTTCAGCAGGTCCTGCGCCGGCAGCACCGCCATGCGCGCCACCGAAGCCAGTGCCGCACGGATCATGGCATCCGGCACCTCGTGGTCGGCACGCCCGAGATAACGGCGCACCAGATCGCGCGAGTCCTCCGGCAGCGACGCGTACCAGCCCACGGTGGTGTCGTTGTCGTGGGTGCCGGTGTAGACGATGGCGTCCGCTTCATGCTGGTGCGGCAGATGCGGATTGGACGGGTCGCCATCGAAGCCGAACTGCAGCACGCGCATGCCGGGCAGGTGGAATTCCTGGCGCAGCTGCGTCACTTCCGGCGTGATGACGCCAAGATCCTCGGCCACCAGCTCCAGCTGCGGCAGCCGTGCCGCCACCGCCTTCAGCAGCGCCGCGCCCGGCGCCTTGCGCCAGGTGCCTTCGCGCGCCGTGGCCGAACCTGCCGGCACCGACCAATAGGCCTCGAGCGCGCGGAAATGATCGATGCGCAGCAGGTCGAAGCGGTCGGCCTGCAGCTGCAGCCGCTGCAGCCAGAAGCGGAAGCCGTCGCGGCGCTGTGCATCCCAGTCGTACAGCGGATTGCCCCACAGCTGTCCGTCCGCGGCGAAATAATCCGGTGGCACGCCCGCCACCGCGCGCGCCATGCCGTTGGCATCGAGCTGGAACTGGCGGCGGTTGGCCCAGGTGGCCACCGAATCCGGGGCCACGTAGATGGGCAGGTCACCGAAGATGCGTACGCCACGCGCCGCGGCGTGCACGCGCAAGGCGCGCCACTGCATGTCGAAGCGCCATTGCTGGCGGGCCCGTGCGCGCATCGCTGGTGCCAGGCGTTGTGCGGCGGCGGCCATTGCGTGCAACGTGCGGTCGCGCAGCTGTGGTGGCCAGCGCCACCACGGCACGCCGCCCTGCTCTTCGCTCAGCGCTTCGAACAGCAGGTAATCGTCCAGCCACGACGCCGCTTCGGCGCGCCATTGCTCGAAATCGCTTTCGGTGCCGGGATCCGCCGCATGCGGATCCAGCAACGCCGGATTGCCGGCGCGGTCCGCACGCGCCCAGTAGGGAGAGCCGCTGTGATCCACCGGCACCAGCGGCAGCAACTGCCACACGCTGAAGCCCGCGTCGGCAAGCCAGTCGATGAAGCGTCGCGCGGGATCGCCCAGCGCTCCACCGCCGCCTTGCTGGCACAGCGATGAAGCCGCCACCAGCACGCCGGCACTGCGCCGCGACAGCACCGCCTCGCGCTTCATGAGCGACGCATCACGCCGCCGGCCTCGGGCGCGCCACGACCGGCACTGATGGGAACGGCCAGCGCGTCCGGCGGCTCGAGTTTCAGCGCGCGATAAAGACTGGTGAGCTGGTGGCGGAACAGCTCGTCGAAATCGCGCACCGCCTCGGCCGGGTTGTAATCGCCGAACCACCAGAACCAGTCGGAGGCCTCGCAGGCGGCCAGCTGCTGTTCGGCGCGGGCGAGTTCGGCACTGGTGAGCGTGCCGCCCTCCACCACTTCGTCGAAGGCGTGCTTGGCCGCGCACAGCAGATCCCAGCCGCGGTTCTTGTCCGCATCGCCCATCCACGTGGACAGCGTGCCGTACACCCAGCTGCCGGCACGCAACTGCGGCAGGGGCGCAGGCGTGATGCCGGCGGCGCGCTGCGCGTCCACGTGTTCGGACAAGGTCACGAGCTTCAGGCGCGGATGCGCGGCGAGCTGCTCGTACATGGCGCTGAGGAAATACCAACCATTGAACGGGTAGTACTCCCAGGCGTTCTCGCCATCCAGCGCGATCAGCAGCACGCGGCCCGGCTCGCCCTGCGTGCGATCGGCGAAGCCGGCCAGTTCGTGCACCAGGTTGGCCGCGGCATCATCGCCATGCCATTTCGAATACGTGAAGCCGATGAGATCCGAATAGCCGTCATGCCGGAAGAAGCAGGACAACTTGCTGCCGCGCAGGGCGAAGGGCTGGTTGAGCAGACGCTCGGCCTCGGCCTGCCGCTCCGGCATCGGGATGCCGGAGCGCTCCAGCGACGGTCGCAACACGCTGACGCTGGTGGCAAGGCAGTCGAAGCCGGCCACTTCGATGGCTGCGACCGCGGCCACGCTCACCGCACCCTCCGAAGGCCAGCAGCTGCGCGGCCGGCGCCCGAACACGCGCTCATGGCAGGCCACCGCGCGCTTCAAGTGCCACACCGCACGCGCCGCACCGCCGGGATAAGCCGGTGCGGCGGGCAGGCCGGAATCCGGCTCGCCATCGCGGGCGGCACTGAAATCCAGCAGCAGCGGCAGGATGGGGTGGCTGTAGGGCGACACCGCCAGCTCGCACCTGCCGGCATCCTGCAAGGCGCGGAAGCGCGGCAGCACCCCGTCCAGCAATTCGCCGACCAGCGTCAGCAGCTGGCGGCGATCCACGGCATCGAAGCCGCGCGCCTTGGCTGACAGCCGCGCCACGCGCGCGTCCTCGCGCCGCACCGACTCTCCCATCCACGCCAGGTGGTACCAGACGGCAAGGTCGTACAGGAACTGGTCGGAAACATATGCCGCGAGCTCGACCTTGTTCAGCGTGAGCGCGATGCGCGACAGCTCGGCCAATGGCGCGTGGCGCCCGATGAGGTTCTCGCGATCGCCGCGCAGGCAGGCGTTGAGCAGCTGCAGGCGCGCGGCGGGGTCACGGGGCAGGGGCGCATCGCCCAGCGTCGCCAGCAATGCATCGGGCAGCGCCGTGCCCTCCGCCAGCGCGCCGCGCACCGCCGCCGCGAGGTCCTCGATCTGCTCCACCAGCACCGGCGTGAAATTCACCACCGCCTTCGCGCCCGGCACCTGCTCCAGGTGCGCGGCCATGTCGGTGTAGTCCTTGATGGCATGCAGCCAGGTCCACGGCAGCACGTAACGGCCGGACAGCGCATCGCGGTACGGCGGCTGGTGCATGTGCCAGAACAGGACGACGGGCAGGCGCTGGTCGGTCACCTGCGGCAGCCTAGCGGACCACCGTCGCCGCGTGCAGCGCGTCGGGAGTCACCAGCACGATGCCGCGCGGCGTGACATCGAAGCGCTCGCGGTCGCTCTTCGGATCCACGCCGATCTGCATGCCGTCCGGAATGAGACAGTGTTCGTCGAGGATGGCGCCGCGGATGGTGCAGCGCTTGCCGATGCGCACGTCCGGCATGATCACCGAGCGCTCCACCACGCTGTGTTCCTCCACGCGCACGCCGGAGAACAGCAGCGACTCGCGGATCACCGCGCCGGAGATGATGGAACCGCCCGCCACCAGTGAATTCATCGCCATGCCGGTGCGCCCCTCGTCCGCGAGCACGAACTTGGCCGGCGGCTGCTGCACCTGGTAGGTCCAGATGGGCCATTCCTCGTCGTACACGTTGAGTTCGGGCGACACATGCACCAGCTCGAGGTTGGCCTCGTAGAACGCATCCACCGTGCCCACATCGCGCCAGTAGTTCTGCGCGCGGGTGCGCACGTTGCGGAACGGGTAAGCGAACACCTGCATGTTGTCGATGGCCTTCGGCACGACGTTCTTGCCGAAATCATGCGAGGAGGTGGTGTCGACGGCGTCCTCGCGCAGCAACTGGTCCAGCAGCTGCGTGTTGAACACATAGATGCCCATCGAGGCCAGTGCCGCATCGGGATTGCCCGGCATGTGCTCCGGGCTGGGCGGTTTCTCGGTGAATTTGGTCACGCGGTTCCACTCGGTGACCGACAGCACGCCGAATTCGCGCGCATCGGCCACCGGCACTTCCACCACGCCCACGGTGATGTCGGCGCCCTTCTCCACGTGGTAGGCGATCATCGGACCGTAGTCCATCTTGTAGATGTGGTCCCCGGCCAGCACCAGCACATGCCGTGGATGGTGCGCGCGCACGTAGTCCAGGTTCTGGTACACGCAGTCGGCGGTGCCCTGGTACCACTGCTTGCCCACCTGCTGCTGCGCCGGAATCACGTCGATGAATTCACCGAACTCGCCGCGCAGGTAGCTCCAGCCGCGCTGCACGTGCTGGATCAGCGACTGCCCCTTGTACTGGGTAAGCAGCGCGATCTGGCGGATGCCCGAGTTCACGCAGTTGGACAGCACGAAATCCACGATGCGGAACTTGCCGCCGAAGGGCGTGGCGGGCTTGCAGCGGTGCTCGGTCAATCCGCGCAGGCGTTCACCGCGCCCACCTGCCATGATCATTGCCAGCGTGCCACCGGTCAGGCGGCTCACGTAGCGCCCCGACGATGTGCGCGAAGTTTTTGCCATGCACGCTATATTTACCACAGGGGACTTACTTCGTTACGTCCGACAGGTCCTACTATCACTTCCCGACACACTCCCTTGACCGAACTCGAACTGATCGCGGCCGGCCGGCATCACGATCCGCACCGCTTTCTGGGGACGCATGCCGAAAGCGGCGGAACGGTTGTGCGGGCCTACCTTCCCGCGACGCGTGCGGCGCGGCTGGACGATGGCCGCGCCTTCGCCAGGGTGGGCGACTCGGACCTGTTCGAGCTGCGGGGCAACGCAGCGGATCCGCATCCGCGCATCATCCGGGTCGATGAACGGGGGCATGAGCACGAACGCGTCGACCCGTACGGTTTCCCGCCGACGCTCACGGACGCCGACCTTGCGCTGTTTGCCGCCGGCCAGCATGTGGAAGCCTGGCGCATGCTGGGTGCACACCCCTCCCGTTACGACGGCATCGATGGGGTGCGCTTTGCCGTCTGGGCCCCCAATGCCGAGCGCGTCAGCGTGGTGGGTCCGTTCTGCGACTGGGACGGCCGCCGCCTGCCGATGCGCGCGCTGGGTTCCAGCGGCGTGTGGGAACTGTTCGTGCCCGGACTCGCCACCGGCGAGCTGTACAAGTTCGAACTGCGCAACCGCGACACCGGCCATCTCGCGGTCAAGACCGATCCCTTCGCCTTCGCGATGGAACAGCGCCCCGCGACCGCGGGCCTGGTCACTGACGTCACCTCTTATATATGGCTGGACGATGACTGGATGCGCGAACGGCTGGGCCACGACTGGCTGCATGCGCCGCTGTCCATCTACGAAGTCCACACTGGCTCCTGGAACCGGCACCCGGACGGCACCTTCTACAGCTACCGCGAGCTGGCGGCCGAATTGCTGCCCTATGTGAAGCGGCTGGGCTTCACGCACATCGAGCTGCTGCCGGTGTCCGAGCATCCGCTGGATGATTCCTGGGGCTACCAGACCACCGGTTACTTCGCCCCGACCAGCCGCCACGGCACGCCCGCGGACCTGAAGTACTTCATCGACTGCTGTCACCGTGAGGGCGTGGGCGTGCTGCTGGACTGGGTGCCGGCGCACTTCCCGCGCGACGCGCATGGCCTGGCGCGTTTCGACGGCAGCGCGGTGTACGAATACGAGGATCCGCGCAAGGGCGAGCACCAGGACTGGGGCACCTACATCTTCAACTACGAGCGCAATGAAGTGCGCAGCTTCCTGCTCGCCAGCGCCTGCTTCTGGCTGGAGCATTTCCACTTCGACGGGCTCCGCGTGGATGCCGTGGCCTCGATGCTGTACCTGGACTTCGGGCGCGGCACCAATTACGCGCCGAACAGGTATGGCGGGCGCGAGAACCTCGAGGCCATCGAGTTCCTGAAGCAGCTGAACACCATCACCCATGCGCGCGCGCCGGGTACGGTGATCATGGCGGAGGAATCCACCGACTGGCCGATGGTGAGCCGGCCGGCTTCATCGGGCGGCCTCGGCTTCTCGATGAAGTGGAACATGGGGTGGATGCACGACACGCTGAACTACTTCAAGAAGGATCCGCTCTGGCGCAAGCACCACCAGGACAACATCACCTTCGCGATGATGTATGCGTACAGCGAGAACTTCATCCTGCCGCTGTCGCATGACGAGGTGGTGCACCTGAAGGGTTCGCTGCTGGGCCGCATGCCGGGCGATCGCTGGCAGCAGCTGGCGAACCTCAGGCTGCTGTTCACCTACATGTGGACGCTGCCCGGCAAGAAGCTCCTGTTCATGGGCGGGGAGATCGCGCATCCCTGGGAATGGGATTTCCACGTGGCCTTGCCCTGGTACCTGCTGGAACATGCCGAGCATCGCGGCGTGCAGCAGCTGGTGGCGGACCTGAACCGGCTGTACGTGCAGCAGCCCGCGCTGCACCGGCACGAGTTCGAACCGGAGGGCTTCCGCTGGATCGACTGCAGCGACCGCGAGCAGTCGGTGCTGGCCTTCCAGCGCATCAGCGCCGGGCAGCAGCTGGTGGTGGTGCTCAACTTCACGCCGGAACCGCGTGCGGGTTATCGCGTTGGTGTGCCGGAAGCGGGCTTGTATCGCGTGCTGCTGAATTCAGATTCGCAGCACTACGGTGGCACGAACGTCGGCGTGCGCGAAGTGCTGGCCGAGCAGGGCACCTGTCACGGCCTGCCCTGTTCGCTCATGCTCGACCTGCCACCGCTGGCCGGCCTGATACTGGCCCGGCAGAACTAGAGGGTCTTCATCAACCCCATTTCCAGCGGATGGCTCAGCAGCGGATGCCAGGGATACACCCGCACCTGCAGCTGGTACTGGCCCATGCCGGGCGGCACGGCCGCCACTTCGAACACCGCGGCGCCCGGCGCGGTGTGCTGGCCCGCCGGCGCGAACTCGGCGCGCCACTGGCCGTCCGGCACGCCGTGCCCGAAGGAACACAGTGGTGACGGATCGAATTGCGATTCCGGCAGCAGGCGCCGCGCCTTGAATTCCACGCGCAGGTCCTCCGGCGCCAGCTGCCCGAGCTGCACCACCGCACGCACCATCAGCGGCGCGGCCGGATCGGCGCCGCGCGTCGCCTCGCTCACCGACACGATGTTCACGCCGCCCCATTGCTCGCGCACGCGCTTCTTCCAGGCGGCAAGACCGCTGGCGCCGGCATGGTGGTTCTCTAGCAGCTTTGCGGCATGCGCGGCGGCCGGACGGTACAGGCCTGCCGCGTAATCGCCCACGGTGCGGCGCATGTTGAAGCGCGGCATCACGCTGGCCATGGCGTGCTTGCAGCGTCGCACCCACTCCGGCGGGACACCACTGGCCTGGCGCCCGTAGTAGAACGGCACCACTTCTTCCTCGATGGCATCCAGCACCGCGGAAGCATCCAGCCAGTCGCGGCGCCCTTCATCATGGGCATCGGCGCCGGGTATTCCCCAGCCGTTCATGCCGTCGTAGGCCTCGGCCCACCAGCCATCGAGGATGGACAGGTTGGGCCTGCCATTAACCGCGGCCTTGATGCCGGAGGTACCGCTGGCCTCCAGCGGCGCGATCGGATTGTTGAGCCACACATCCACGCCGGTGACCATCCAGCGCGCCAGCTGGATGTCGTAATCCTCGAGGAACACCACGTGGCCGGCGAACTCCGGCGAGAGCATGGTGCGCTTGATCTCGCGCAGCACTTCCTGGCCAGGTGTGTCGGCCGGGTGCGCCTTGCCGGCGAACAGGAACACCACGGGGCGGTCCTTGTTGGTTACCAGCTTCAGCAGGCGGTCGCGGTCGCGCAGGATCAGCGCGGCACGCTTGTAGGTGGCGAAGCGGCGCGCGAAGCCGATGGTCAGCACATTCGGGTCGAATGGGTCGAGCAACCGGGTGATGTGGCCAAGCTGCACCGAGCCCAGGCGCTTGCGCTTGAACTCGCGCGCCAGCCGCGAACGCACGCCGGCCAGCATGCGCGACTTCACGTCCTGCGACGCGGCCCAGAACAACGCGTCGGGCACCTCGTCCACCGCCTGCCAGAAACCGGTGTCGCTGAGCCGCTCGCGCCAGCCCGGCAGCTGCTCATCGAGGAAGCGCGCCCATGCGGAAGACAGGAAGGTCGGGACATGCACACCATTGGTGATGTAGCCCACCGGGTTCTCCTCGGCGGGAATCTCCGGCCAGTGGTCGGCGCACAGTTGCGATGAAACCGCGCCGTGAATGCGGCTCACGCCATTGATGCGGCGCGCGCAATGCAGCGCCAGGCGTGTCATGTTGAAGCGGCCACCCACTCCGGGCGCGCGGCCCAGCGCCAGCAGCGGCTCGAGCCCCGTGCCCAGCGCGGCGGCCATGCCGGTGAAGTGCTCGGCAAACAGCTGGTCGGGAAAGGCATCGTGCCCCGCGGCCACCGGCGTGTGCGTGGTGAACACGCATTGCGCGGCCACGGCCTCGATCGCCGCATCAAAAGCCAGGCCCTTGCCCACCAGTTCGCGCGCCAGCTCCAGGCCGAGGAAAGCCGCGTGGCCTTCGTTCATGTGCCACACCGCGGGCTGCAATCCCAGCAGGCGCAGAGCGCGCACGCCGCCGATGCCCAGCACCATCTCCTGGCGGATGCGCAGTGCCTCATCGCCGCCGTACAGGCGGAAGGTGATGTCACGATCGGCCTGATCGGCATTGGCGGCCACATTGGTGTCGAGCAGGTACACCGACACATGGCCCACCTGCGCCTGCCACAGCCGCGCATGCACCTCGCGGCCGGCAATGGGCAGGCTCACCTGCAGCCAGTTGCCGGCGGCATCGCGCACCGGCTCCACGGGCAGGTCGCGCGGATCGGCGTCGCGGTAGCCGGCCTGCTGCGTGCCATCGCTGTCCACGGACTGCGAGAAATAGCCCTGGCGATACAGCAAGCCGACGGCGACGAAATTGAGCTGCTCGTCGCTGGCCGCCTTGCAATGGTCACCGGCAAGAATGCCGAGACCGCCGGAGTAGATCGGAAAACTTTCGTGGAAGCCGTACTCGGCGCAGAAATAAGCCACCAGCGGCTGGTCCGCCTTGGCCGCCTGCTGCGACTGGTAGCCGTCGTAGTTGGCGAGAGCTTCCTGGTAGCGCTGCAGGTATTGCGGGTCGCGCGCGGCGGCGTCCAGTGTCTCCTGGCTCACGCAGCGGAGCATCAGGCGCGGATTGGCCTGGGTCTGGCGCCACAGCGCCTGGTCCAGATCCTCGAACAGCGCGCGCGTGGGGCGGTGCCAGCTATAGGAGAGGTTACCGGCCAATTCCGGCAGGCGGCCCAGAGCGGCCGGGATAACGGGCGAAATCTCGATGAGCTGCATGCCGCCTAGTGTAGCCACTGCTGGTGCCCCTCATAATGCAACCCATGACACGCGCTCCGGCCCTGGTGGCATTGGCCCTCGCCTGCACTGCCTGCGGCAACGACAAGGCCCGGGACGACGCTGCCGCAACCACGGGCTGTCTGCCCGCGGAAGGCGGCCACTTGCGGGCCCAGCTGCGTGGCGCGGTGACTGCCGATCTCGAGTGGTCAAGCGCCGACATGCAATGCGCGGGCAGCCCTCGACCCGATGGACACGGCGTGCGGCTGACCTTCGCCGGCCGGCTGCCCGCGTCATCCGCGGCAAGCGGACACGGCGCGCAACCTGCGCATCAGCTGCGTTTCATTTTCGGCATTGATGAACGGGACATCGCGGCGGGTACGGCACAGGCCATGCCTACCAACCTCACCGTGATACTGGAAGGCGAGAAACAGCTGTTTGCCACGCGCGGCGACCAGCACTGCGCGGTGGAGTCACTGGAACGCAGCCCGCTGCCGTCAGCAGACAATCGCCGGAGTCTCGTGCGCGCACGTGGCTACTGCCTCGGGCCCGCAACCAATGTCGCCGGCGACGCCCGGCTGCTGGTTCCCACTTTCGAATTCACCGGCGTAGCCGACACGGAGCTCTGACCATGAAGCGCATCGCGACCACCTGTTTCTCGTTGCTGCTGATGGCCGCCATCGCCTGTGCGCAGGTGCCGAAGGAATACCAGCCCACGCAACTGCGCGATTTCCCGCGCGGCGAGCTCATGATCGAGCGCGCGAAGGGGCGCGACACACTGCGCATCTGGATCGCCGACACGCAGTCGCGCAAGGAGCAGGGTTTCATGTGGATCCGCGACCTGCCGGCCGACTACGGCATGGTGTTTCCACTGGATCCGCCGCGCGAATTCAACCTGTGGATGAAGAACACCTACGTGTCCCTCGACATGCTCTTCTACGACAGCAGAGGCCGCATCACGCACATTGCTGAGCGCGCCACACCACTGTCCGAGGACATCATTCCTTCCGGTGGCGTGGTCTCGGGTGTCGTGGAGATACTGGCTGGCGAAGTTGCGCGACGGGGCATTCGCATCGGTGATCGACTGACAATTCGCAGCCCGGGCAAGTAATCAACCGGACAAATTTCCGGTAGCATGGCGCGCGCCTCCCGCGACGCGGGAGCAACAGCAGAAAGGAAGCAGCGGCATGGATCCCCAGCCTGCAAATCGTTCTAGCGCTCCAGACAATCACTGTTGCGAGAATCGCTGAGGGAAATCAAAAATGAAGAATCCATTGTTGAAACTTGCCGTATCCACGGCGTTGGCGGGCGGCGCACTGGCGGCGCACGCAGGTACCGATGTCGGCCAATGGACAGTCGGCGCCGGCGCCATGTGGACCCAGACAGACACAGACCGCGCCGTCGATGACAATTACGGCTTCTACTACGAACTCGGCTACGCGCTGAGCGAGAAGTGGGATGTGAATCTCAACCTGTTTTCCGGCAACCACGACGATCTGGCGCCGGGCGCCACCTGGGATCGCGAGATCAAGGGCCTCACTTTCGATTTCGACCGTGTGTTCAACCGCGACGCGCGTGTCAGCCCGTTCCTGCTGATCGGTGCCGGCATCATCGAACAGACCCATCAGAAGGTGCCGCTGCTCGACCAGGACAAGGAAGTTGCCGTGAAGCTGGGCGCCGGCGTGCTGGCTGACCTTGTGTCCTGGAACACCACCAAGCTGCAGCTCAAAGGCACCGTCGCGGCGCGTGCCTCCATCGGCAAGGATGCAATCGACGGCATCGCAACGCTGGGCCTGCAACTGGCGTTTGGTGCCGGGAGAAAGGACGCGGCGCCGCCGCCGCCACCTCCGCCTCCCCCGGCACCTGCTGCCGCTCCGGCGCCAGCGCCAGCGCCAGCGCCAGTGGCTGCACCGCCGCCTCCACCACCCCCTCCTCCTCCGCCGCCACCACCGCCCCCGCGCCCACCGGCCGACACGGATCGTGACGGTGTGGTCGATACCAACGATCGCTGCGCGAGCACGCCCGCTGGCGACAAGGTCGATACGGCGGGCTGCAGCCTGACCATCCGCCTGGAAGTGTTGTTCGACACCAATTCGGCAACGCTCAAGCCAGCCTCGTATCCGGAGCTGGATCGCGTGGTGACCTTCATGAAGGAAACCTCGCCGTCGGCAACCGGTGTGGTGGAAGGCCACACGGACGACCAGGGCGGTGATGCAGCCAACCTGGCGCTGTCGCAACGCCGCGCCGACGCGGTGCTGAAGTACCTGGTGGACAAGGGCGTGGCTGCCACGCGCCTGAGCGCCAAGGGCCTCGGCGAGACCCAGCCGGTCGCGGACAACACCACCAAGGAAGGGCGCGCGCAGAACCGCCGCGTGGTGCTGCGCCGAACGGACTACCAGCCGTAACGAAACAGACGTTCGGCTGATATACCAGGCCCGGGAGCATGAGCTCCCGGGCCTTTTTCATTTGCGGCGCGGTTTCGCGATGCCGCTGCGGTTGCATCTGCAAATTGTTGCGGCCAAGCAACTTTGAGGCGGATGCCACATGAGGCGGCGCTCCCAGCACGTGAAAATGCCTTCCATTCGCGCAGGTCTCGGCAAATCCGGATGTTTCATTCTTGCCACAACAACTTGTGCACCTCTATTTGCCAAGTTAATGTCGGCCTTACGTGGACGTAATGTGGGTTCCGCTCACGTTTCGTACCTCAAGTCTGTTTCCCCATCCGACTCCTGGATGTCCGACAACAAACTTCCGATGAGGTCTTCAATGAAGCCGAATATCCCCGATGCCCGCTGTCACAACCTGCGATCAGCCGTGCGCATTGCATTGGCGGCAAGTGCGCTGTCCTCTCTCGTGATTCCGCATGCGCAAGCCGCAGAGGAAGAAACCGAACTGGAGCAGATCGTCGTCACCGGATCGCGCATTGCCTCAGCCAACATGACCAGCACCAGTCCGATCCTCTCGGTGACCAGCGATGAGATCCGGAACAGTGGCCGGGTGGATCTCACCGACGTACTGAACCAGTTGCCGCAGATCAACAGCAACTCGCTGGGACAGGACCTGGGCAACAGGACCAGCGGCCTGAATTCCGCCGGCGGCGTGGCGACCGCCGACCTGCGCGGCCTCGGCCCGAACCGCACGCTGGTACTGGTCGACGGCCGCCGCCTGGGACAAGGCTCGCCGCAGACCGTGATCTCCTCTCCCGCCCCGGACATCGACCAGATTCCCGCCGCCCTGATCGATCGCGTCGAAGTGGTGACGGGCGGGGCATCCGCGGTGTACGGCTCGGACGCCATTGCCGGCGTGGTGAACTTCATCACGAAGAAGGACTTCGAGGGCATCCAGCTCGACGCGCAGCTGGGCGGGAACTGGCACAACAACCACAACAGCTTCGCGCAGTCGCGCGTTGCGGACGCCGGTTATCCGGTGCTCAAGAGCACGGACTGGGACGGCACGACCACGAGCTTCAGCATCACCGCCGGCGCCAACATCATGGAAGGCCGCGGCAACGTGACCGGCTTCTTCGGCTACCAGTCGATGAAACCGGTGACCAGCGCGCAACGCGACTTCGGCGGCTGCCAGATGTTCTTCAACGCGGCGTACAGCGACCTCGAATGCAGCGGATCCGGCAATTCGAACTGGTTCGAACCCAAGAGCGCGGTTGCCAATCCGGACGGCAACGTGTATGCGGTGCAGGGCAACCAGTTCATCGAATGGGGCAGCGCCGACACCAATCCGCCGGCGTTCTACAACGCGCAGAATTTCATCTACATGCAGCGCCAGAACAAGCGCTACAACGCCGGCTTCCTGGCCCACGTCGACGTCAACGACTTCTTCAAGCCGTACGCGGAAGTGTCGTTCATGAATGACAAGACGCACCAGGAGGTTGCGGAAACCGCCCTGTTCCGGGATTCCAACGTCCTCACCGACGACGGCAACTACCTGGTCAACTGCAGCAACCCGCTGCTGAGCGCCCAGCAGGCGCTGGCAATGTGCACGCCACAGCAGATCGCCGATGACCTCGCCGAGCCCGGCTCGGCAAGTGCGAGCGTGAGAATCGGCCGTCGCAACCTGGAAGGTGGACCGCGAACCTACGACTACGAACATACCAACTACCGGCTGGTGGGAGGTGCGAGGGGTTCGCTGGGCGAGGCCTGGAATTACGACGCCTACAGCCAGTACTTCTACACGAGCTTCGCCAATACCAATGGCAAGGACTTCTCCTTCGACAAGATCGCCAACGCCCTGCAGGTCACGACGGACCCGGACAGCGGTGACATCGTCTGCATTTCGGGCGGCGCCTGCGAGCCGTACAACATCTTCGAGGACGGAGGTGTGACACCGGAAGCCTTGCGCTACCTGGAGACCCTGGGCTCGGCCACCGGCAGCACCGCACTGCGCACTTTCCACGCCGACGTCACCGGCAATCTCGGTGTCTACGGAGTGCAGCTGCCGACTGCCGATGAGGGCGTTGGCATCAACGTGGGGTATGAGTTCCGCAGGGAAACCGTCAAGTACATCCCGGACGCCGCCTACGAAAGCGGATTGATTGTCGGCACCGGCGGCGCCTATCCCCGCATGGACAACAGTCTTTCGGTGAAGGACTACTTCGCGGAGGTGCGCGTGCCCATCGCGCAGGGCAGGCCGGGCATTCATGACCTGGTTGCAGACGCGGGCTATCGCTATTCGGACTATTCATCGGGCGTGACTGCCGATACCTACAAGTTCGAAATGCAGTACGCGCCAATTGAGGATTTCCGTTTCCGGGCTTCCTACAACCGCGCCATCCGCGCACCCCAGATCGTGGAACTGTATGTGCCGCAGCTGGTAGGCAAGATCGCATTCGGCGAGGACCCATGTGCGCCGAGCGAGGATGACGGCACGCTGGCCGCGACGTTCGAACAGTGCGCGCGTACCGGCGTTACCCAGGCGCAGTATGACAATGAGTCCATTCCACAGGGCACCGCCGGCCAGCTCACGCAGTTGCAGGGCGGCAACCCGGACCTGAAGGCTGAGCGGGCCGATACCTACACTGTCGGGCTGACTGTGCGGCCAGCGGCCCTGCCGGACTTCACCGGCAGCATCGACTACTTCCACATCAAGCTGAAGGACTCGATCGGCGCGCTCGATGCGCAGATCATCATGAACAACTGCCTCAACACAGGCGACCCGCTGTACTGCAGCCAGTTGATACGCAACCCGGCCACGGGCTCATTGAACGGAGCCAGCGTCGCGTCAGGGGGCTACATCGCCCAGACCAACGTGAACATTGGCGCTGGCGTGCTGGATGGCATCGACATGCAGGCCGCCTACCGGATGGACCTGGGTGGCGCTTTTGGCAAGCTCAGGTTCTTGTTGAACGGCGCCTACCAGCTGAAGAACGTGACCACGCCCTTCCCGGGCGGTGAATCCTACGATTGCGTGGGGCTGTTCGGGCCCACCTGCCAGACGGTCAATCCGAAGTGGCGGCACAACGCCCTGGCAGCCTGGCAGCTGCCGCATGGGGTGACGGTCAATACGACGTGGCGCTTCATAGGCAAGGTCCATCTCGACAACAACGACTCCAATCCGCTGTTGTTCGGATCCTCGCTCCGCGACGATGATGGCGCGCCAGTGCGGGCTGGGTACCGCAAGAGAATCGGCTCCGTCAGTTATTTCGACCTGACCGCCAACTGGGAATTCAACGAACACCTGCAGGTACGCGGCGGCATCAACAACCTGCTCGACCGGGATCCGCCGCTTGCCCCGACGGAAATCATCTCCGGCGGCGCGCCGAATTACTACGAGTACTACGACGGCCTCGGACGCCAGGTATTCCTGGCGGTGACAGCCAGGTTCTGACCGGCCTGGTTTTTTCGGCCCGGCGACTCGAGGGCGACCGGTTACAGGTCGCCCTCTTTTCTTTGCGCTGGCCGGTGCAGCTCCTGCGCGGAGCTGCAGCCGGCGCAGCCATCGGATGTATGGCCGCGTCCCAGCACGCGCCGTCCGCGCAGCATGCGCCACGCCGACCAGCCCGCCGCCACGACCAGCAGGAACACGATTACGTATTGCAGGATCAGGTTCATGCGAGCACCGCCTTGGCCACCTGATAGGTGATGAACGACGCCACGTATGCCAGCGCGAAAAGATAACCCATGGTGATCAGCGGATAGCGCCACCCATTGGTCTCGCGCTTGATGGTCGCGATGGTGGACAGGCACTGCGGCGCGTACACATACCAGATCAGCAGCGACAGCGCGGTGGGCAGGCTCCAGCTGGCGGCGATCAGCGGCGACAGTGCCACGTCCACGTTGTCGGACGCGGCGGAGAGCGCATAGACCGTACCCAGCGCACCCACCGCCACTTCCCGCGCCGCGAGGCCCGGCACCAGCGCGATGGAAATCTGCCAGTTGAAACCGATGGGCTCGAAGATGTACTGCAGGCCGCGCCCCAGCATGCCGGCGAAGCTGTACTCGATGGGCGGCCCTGTGGCGCCGGCGGGCGGGGCGGGATAGGTGCTGAGGAACCACAGCACCACCATCAGCGCCAGGATGATGCCGCCAACGCGCGACAGGAATATCTTCGCGCGCTCCCACAGGCCCATCAGCAGATTGCGCAGGTTCGGCCAGCGGTATTCCGGCAGTTCCATCAGCAACGGGTGGTAGCTGGAACGCATGGTGAAGCGCTTCATCACGAAGGCCACGATGAGCGCTGAGGCCACGCCCAGTGCGTACAGCGCGAACAGCACCAGCCCCTGCAGGTTCACGAAGCCGTATTTCTGCGCCGGAATGAAGGCACCAATGACCAGCGCATACACCGGCAGGCGCGCCGAGCAGGTCATCAGCGGTGCCAGCAGGATGGTCGCCAGCCGGTCGCGCAGGTTGGGCACGGTGCGCGCCGCCATGATGCCGGGGATGGCGCAGGCAAAGGAGGAAAGCAGCGGAATGAAGGAACGTCCGGACAGACCCACCCTCCCCATCAGCCGATCCAGCAGGAAGGCCGCGCGTGGCAGGTAGCCCGAGTCCTCCAGCACGAGGATGAAGAAGAACAGGATCAGGATCTGCGGCAGGAACACCAGCACGCTGCCAACACCGGCGACCACTCCATCCACCAGCAGGCTGCGCAACGGACCTTCGGGCATCACGCCCTGCAGCCAGCCACCGATGCCACCCACACCGCTGTCGATCAGGTCCATGGGCACGGCTGCCCAGCTGAACACCGCCTGGAACACCAGGAACAGCACCACCGCCAGCAGCGCCGGGCCCACCACCGGATGCATGACCACCGCGTCGACCCGCGCCAGCGCCCGCGCGCGCAGCGGTTCGCGGTAACCGATGTCGTTGAGGATGCGCCGCACCTCGCGCTGCGTGGCCTCGATCTCCTCGCGCCGCAACGGGCTCCAGCTGAGCGCTGCAGTGGCCTCGCCGCGGTTCGTCCTGCCGAGCTGCGCCAGCAGTGCCCGTTCTCCACCGGAGGCCACGGCCACGGTTTCCACCACCGGGCAACCCAGCTGCGCCGCCAGCCGCTGTGGATCGATGTTCATGCCGCGCGCGCGCGCGATGTCGCTCATGTTCAGCGCGACGATCATCGGCCGCCCGAGGCGCAGCAATTCCAGCGACAGGCGCAGGCCCAGGCGCAGGTTGGTGGCGTCGACCACATTGACGATGAGATCCGGCGGCGTCTCGCCCGCCAGGCGGCCCAGCACCGCGTCGCGTGTGATGGCCTCATCCAGCGTGGTGGCCGCCAGGCTGTAGCTGCCCGGCAGGTCGAGCACGCGGTAGTCACGGCCGGTGGTCGCGTCGTGGCTGATACCTTCCTTGCGCTCCACGGTCACGCCGGCGTAGTTCGCAACCTTCTGCCGGCTACCGGTCAGGCGGTTGAACAGCGCCGTCTTGCCGCAGTTGGGCACTCCCACCAGCGCGATGCGCAATGGCTGCAAGGTCTCGACGGGGGAGACGACCGCATTCATGGGTCGAGGCGGACCATTACCGCAGCAGCTTCCCGGCGGCGCAGCGCGAAGCAGGTGCCACCGATGCGCACCGCTATCGGATCACCACCCGGCATGGACTCCGCGACGATCTCGAAGGTCTCACCCGGCACGAACCCGAGTTCGATCAGGCGCATCACCACGGTGCCGCCCATCTCGTCGCCGAGTTCCGCCCCGTCTTCGCACACGCTGCAGACACGGCCCTGCGCACCCTTGTGCAATGCGGAGAGGGGATGGATGCGATCGGCAGGGCTGCTTGCTGCGGTTGGCGTGGCCATCTCGGCACGTAATGAGAATTGATCGCAACAAGATAACCGATTGGCCGTCCCGGCACGACCGGAATCCAGTAGTGCAGACCAGGTCACGCCCCCCATCCGCCGCACCGCCACAATTATGACCGGGCCCGAATTACGGCGACGTAATCCTCGGGGCCCTGAATTTTCCATATCCGCGGGAGAGCGACGTGACCGATAAAAGCAACATTCACCGATTGCTGACCATGGGGCTGCTGGCCGCCGCCCTGCCGGGCCTGGCGCTGAGCGCCGAGGACGCGGAACTGGAAGCTGTCGTGGTGACCGGCTCGCGCATTCCCAAGATCCAGGCGGAAGGCCCGTCGCCGGTCACCACCATCACCGCCGACGAAATCCAGGCGCGTGGCTTCACCACCATCCAGGAAGTGGCCAATTCGCTGACCCAGATCACCGGGACGGCACAGAACGAAGCGCAGGCAGGCAGCTTTACCCAGAACGCGAACTCCCTGGAACTGCGCGGCCTCGGACCGGGCCGCACGCTGATCCTGGTGGACGGCCGCCGCGTCGCCGACTACCCGCTGCCCTACGACAGCGAAAGCAACTTCGTGAACCTTTCCACCATCCCGGTCGCCGCGGTCGAGCGCGTCGAACTGCTTGCCAGCGGCGCCTCGGCCATCTACGGCTCCGATGCGATAGCTGGCGTGCTGAACATCGTGATGAAGAAGAAGGTCGATTCGCCGCTCACCCTCGACGTGCGCCGCGGCTTCACCAGCCAGGGCGGTGGCGCCTCGACCCGCATACAGGCGGTCAGCGGTGGCAGCGCCGGCGACCTCAATGTGCTGTTCGCCGGCGAGCTGTTCACGCGCAAACCCATCTTTGGTTACCAGCGCGATTTCCAGGACTCGATCTACGACGACCCCACCGCCGGCGGCAATCCGGTGGCGGCCCGCGCGCTGCTGCGGCTGGATCCTTTCGACCTCGACGATGACGGATACCTCTACGTCGATCCGGGCCAGGATGCCTGCGCGCCATTCTCCCGCCGCACCTCGTACACCTCCCGGCACGACCCGGCTTCGGACCTGCCTACCTCGGACCCCGACTATTCCCCTGACTTCGGTTACTACTGCGGCCAGTATGACGACCCGGCGCAGTCCTCGATCCGCAACGCCCGCAAGCGCCTGTCGGCCTTCACCCGGCTCAGCTACGAAATGGGCAGCACGGAGCTGTACGCCAATCTGGCCTACACCGGCAGCAAGGACAGCGACGACACCAATTATTCCTGGTTCAGCTCGACGAACATGGGCCTGAGCAGTTCAGGCTACATATTCGACACCACTTCCGACCCTATCGGCCTTGGCGGCACCGTTACCGGAATGCAGCGCTTCTTCCATCCCTGGGAGATAGGCGGTTACCAGGCTCGCGAGGAGCGCTGGGATGAGCGCGCTGTCGACTACAGCGTGGGCGCCCGCGGCGATGTGGTGGGCGACTGGAAGTACGACCTGACGCTGGGCGTGTCGAGCTACCGCCTGAAGAACTATCGCCCGATGTTGCTGAGCCAGCGGCTGATCGACTACTACCTCGGACCCCGGAACGGCGAGATCGATCTCGGCGACCCCGGCGATCCCTTCGTGGTGCCGGTGTATGAAGTGAACTGGGACCGGTTCTACACGCCGATGACGCCGGCGCTGTGGCAGCAGTTGTCCGAGGTCGACCTGCAGAAGGCGCGTTCGTCCAGCAAGTCGGCGACGCTGGTGTTCAATGGCAATGTGCTGGATATGCCCGCCGGCCCGCTGGCCACGGCCGTGGTGCTGGAAGCAGCCAGGCAGTCCTATGACATCGCGCTCACCGATGCGCTGGCCAACGGCGACTACTTCGGCATCGTGGCCACCGGTGGTGGCGGCGAGCGCAACCGCTATGCGGTGGGCGTGGAACTGAGCATTCCGGTCATCGAGCCGCTCAGCGTGCAGCTGGCCGGCCGCTACGACCGGTACGACGACATCACCAAGGTGAACGGCGCGCTGACCTACAACGCGGGCATCGAGTATCGCCCGATCAGGCAGTTGCTGATCCGCGGCAGTTACGCCACCAGCTTCCGCGCGCCGGACATGCACTTCGTGTTCGCCGATCCCAGCGGCTACTTCGTGGAACTCCCGGATGAGTACCTGTGCCGCCGCGACCAGCCGAATGTTCCGCTGGGCCAGTGCACAACCATCGCCAACCCCGAGGGAGCACGCCAGGGCAACCCGTTCCTGAAAGAGGAAACCAGCAAGTCCTATACCTTCGGCTTCGTGACCGAGCCGCTGGCGAACCTGACGTTCTCGGCCGATTACTTCCACATCGAGCTGGATGACGCGGTGAAGGATGACTCCGAGGATCTGCTGCTGGAGACCGAAGCCGACTGCCGGCTGGGACAGACCCGCGGTGGCACGCCGGTGGATGGCAATTCGCTGAAGTGCCAGTCGGCGCTGGCGCGCGTGCAGCGTCGCCCGGCGGATGGCAGCCCGCTGTCGGAGGAGATGACCAACATCACCACCGGCCCGATCAACTCGGCGCTGCTGAAGACCAGTGGCTTCGACCTTGCGGCGAGCTATTCACTCTCCCCCGGCGCGTTGGGCAGATTCACCTTCAGTGCCAACTTCAGCCAAGTGCTGTCGAACAAGCGCCAGGACTTCGAGGCCGACGCGGTCGAGGACCTGCTGGAAACCCCGAGCTGGCCGGACTGGCACAGCCGCATGAGCGCCAGCATCGGCTGGGAACGCGGCCCGATCACCAGCACGGTATTCGTGCAGCGTCATGGCCGCATCTGGAACTGGAACGAGGACAGGCGTTTGCCGGCCTATGTGCTGACCAACTTCTCGGCCCGCTACAACAATGTGCTGGGCAGCGGCGCGTATGTCGGCCTTGCCATCCAGAACCTGTTCAACCGCAACCCGCCGCGCGATCCGACCTGGTCGGAGTATCCGTACTACTCGTCGTGGAACTACAACCCGGTGGGCCGGGAAGTGTTCTTCGAAGTCGGTTTGCGCATGTGATGGCGCGCGGCTGAGGGCCCGGAAAAAAGGGCGGCGGGCCCGAAGCCCGCCGCCCTTTTTCATTGGCCAGCATGTTGCCGCTTCAGAGCATCGCCACGACGGCATCCACTTCCTCGCTGCTGCCGAGGATCACGCAAGTGCGCTGGTGGATCTCCGTGGGCTTCATTTCGAGGATGCGCTGCCCCGGCGCGGCCAATGCCTTGCCACCGGCCTGCTCCACGATGAAGGCCATGGGATTGGCCTCGTACATCAGCCGCAGCTTGCCCTTCGGCGCCTTCTTCGTTGGCGGATACATGAACACGCCGCCCTGGATCAGGATGCGGTGCACGTCGGCCACCATCGCGCCCACGTAGCGGCTGGAATAGCCGCTTTCCTGCGCCCAGTGCAGGTAGCGCTGGTAGCCCTCCGGCAGCGTCAGGCGGTTGCCCTCGTTGAGCGAGTAGCACTTGTTCTTCGCCGGGATCCGCATGCCCTCCGCCACGCGCACGAAGGCGCCGATGGCGTGGTCGAGCACGAACATGTCGACCCCGCTGCCGATGGTCAGCGCCATCACGGTGGAAGATCCATACAGCACGTAGCCGGCCGCGATCTGCCGCAGGCCGGGCTGCAGCAGGGAGTCCTCCATCTTCGTGGAGCGCCGGTCCTTGCGCAGGATGCTGAAGATGGTGCCGACGCCGCCGGCGACATCGAGGTTGGAGGAGCCGTCCAGCGGATCGAACATCACCACGTAGCGGGTTTCGCCGTCGTCCTGCTCGCGCAGCACCAGTGCCTCGTCATTCTCTTCCGAGGCAACCACGGCCACGCCGTGCCGGTCACCGAGGTTGCGCAGCAGGATCTCGTTGGCGATCACGTCCAGCTTCTGCTGCGTCTCGCCCTGCACGTTCTGGTTGCCGACGCTGCCCAGCACGTCTTCCAGGCGCGCGCGCCGCACCTGCGCGGCAATCATTTTTGCCGAGATGGAAATGGCCGACAGCACCCAGGTGAGCGTGCCCGTGGCTTCCGGAAAACGCGCCTGCTGCGCGAGGACATGCGACTGGATGGTGACCAGGGGCTTCAGGCCGGAGGTTCCGGCGATATCGGGTTTGGCATTCATGGGCGCCGATTATGCCGCCTGACGCTGTAACCTTCCCCATATGTGGGAGTTCGGTGAGACGGAGTTCGCAGCACTGGGGCTGAGCCTGGCCGTCGCGCTGCGCGCGGTGCTGCTGAACCTGCTGCCGGCGGTGCTGGTGGCCTGGCTGCTGACCCGCCGGAATTTCCCCGGACGCACCCTGCTCGACGCTTTCGTGCACCTGCCGCTGGTGATGCCACCGGTTGTGATCGGCTACCTGTTGCTGCTGCTGCTGGGTACGCGCGGTCCGGTGGGCGGCTGGCTGGATCGCACCTTCGACGTGCAGCTCACCTTCTCGACGCTGGGTGCGGCGGTGGCCACCGCGGTGATGTCCTTCCCGCTGATGGTGCGCGCCATCCGCATCTCGCTGGAGAACGTCGACCGCGGGCTGGAAGAAGCCGCGCGCACGCTGGGCGCCGGGGCATGGCGCCGCTTCGGCACCATCACGCTGCCGCTGATGCTGCCCGGCGTGCTGGCCGGCGCGGTCACTGCGTTCGCGGCGGGCCTCGGCGAGTTCGGCGCGGTGATCACCTTCGTGTCGAACATCCCCGGTGAAACGCGCACGCTGCCGCTGGCGCTGTACACCGCGCTGCAATCACCGGATGGGGATGCCACGGCCGCGCGACTGGCGCTGCTGTCCTTCGTGCTCGGGCTTGCCGGCCTGCTCGCCTCCGAGCTGCTGGCGCGCACTCTACGGCGCTGGTTGGGAAAGTAGGCAGATGCTCAGCGTGAACGTCACCCTGGCGCGCGGCGCCTTCCAGCTCGCGGCAAGCTTCGAGGCCGCGACGCCCGGCGTGATCGCGCTGTTCGGCCATTCCGGTTGCGGCAAGAGCACCGTGGTCAACCTGCTGGCCGGCCTGATCGGCGGCGCGCAGGGTCGCATCGCGCTGGATGAGGAGACCTGGTTCGATTCACGCAGCGGCGTCAATGTGCCTGCCGAGCGGCGGCGCATCGGCTATGTGTTCCAGGATGCGCGGCTGTTCCCCCATTACACGGTGCGCGGCAACCTGCTGTACGGCGCGACGCCCGCCGGCAAGGCGCGGCAGTTCGATGATGTGGTGCAGCTGCTGGGCCTCGCGCCATTGCTCGAGCGGCGGCCCGGCCGACTCTCCGGCGGCGAGAAGCAGCGCGTGGCGCTGGGCCGCGCGCTGCTGGCACAACCGCGGCTGCTGCTGCTGGACGAACCGCTGGCCTCGCTGGATGTGTCGCGGCGCGAGGAGGTGCTGCCATACCTTGAGCGCCTGCGTGATCACTACTCGCTGCCCATGGTCTACGTCAGCCACCAGCTGGACGAAGTGTTGCGCCTGGCGACGCAACTGGTGGTGCTGGATGGCGGGCGGGTGGTTGCCGCCGGGGATCTCGCCGCGGTAAGCCTGCAGCCCGCGCTGCGCGGCATCGTCGGCAGCGATGCCGTCGGCGCGGTGGTGGATGGCCGCATCACCGCCATCGATGCCGCCGAGGAAATCGCCCAGGTCACACTCGGCGCAGGCGCCATGCTGAAAGTCACGGCGCGTGGTCTCGCTGTCGGCCAGCGCCTGCGACTGCAACTGCTGGCGCGCGACCTGATCCTGGCGCTGGAAGAACCCCGCGGCATGTCGGTGCGCAACCACCTGCGCGGCTCGGTGCGTACCATCACGCCTGATGGCGGAGCGGATCTCGTCGAAGTGCAGGTCGCCGGCATCGTGCTGCTGGCGCGCATCACCGCGGCCGCCACGCGCGAGCTGCGGCTGGCGCCGGGCATGCCGCTGTGGGTACTGGTCAAGGCCGTATCGGTCAGCCCGCTCGCCCCGGGCCGCGCGGATTCCTGAAGCGCGCTACACCTGACCGGAACGCAGTCCCTGCGCGCTGCGCGGTTGCACCAGCAGCTTGTCGATCATCAGGCCATCCATGTCGACGACCTCGATCGACAGATCACGGAACGCGAGCTTCTCGCCCGGCACCGGCATGCGGCCGAGGTGCCACAGCACGAAGCCGGCCATGGTGTTGTAGTTGTCGCCGCGCGAGAGATCCTTGCGCCCGAGCAGGCGTTCGGCATCGATGATGGGCAGGTGCCCATCGATCAACCAGCTGCCGTCGTCGCGCTGCGTGGCGCCCGCGGCGTCGCGGCTGCCCATCTCCGGCCAGTCGCCGGCAATCGCCTTGAGGATATCCGCCGGCGTGACCAGGCCCTCGATGCCACCGTACTCGTTGGTGACGACGCCGAGGTGCACGCTGGCGCGGCGGAAGGTTTCCAGCAGCTTGAAGATCGAGATGCTGTCCGGCACGTGCAGCGGCGGCTGCACGTCGATGTCCTGGTCTATGGCGCCACGCCGCAGCGCTTCGCCAAGATTGGCCAGCGAGATCACGCCCATCAGCTGTTCCAGCTCACCCCGGCACAGCAGGAAGCGCGCGTGGCCACTGCGCCGCGCCTCGTCCCACAAGGTGCTCACGGGTTCGTTGATGTCCAGCCACAGGATGTCGCCGCGCGGCACCATGATGGCGCTGATGCTGCGGTCCGCGAGGCGCAGTACCGAATCGATCATCTCCGCCTCGTGCTTGTGCAGCGCGCCGGTGTGCATGCCTTCGGTAGCCAGCGCCCGCACGTCGTCGTCGGTGACTTCCGTCTGCTTCTTGCCGCCGGATGGCGCGAGCTTCAGCAGCGCATTGGTCGAGAACTGCAGCAGCCAGACGATGGGCGCGCCCACCTTCGCGACGATCTGCATGGGAATCGCCACCAGCGTCGCCCAGCGATCGGCATGCGCCATCGCCAGGCGCTTGGGCACCAGCTCGCCCACCACCAGCGAGATATATGTCATCGCCACGACGATGGTGGAGGTGGCGATTCCCCCTGCGTACTTTTCGATTGCCGGATAAACGCCCGTCACCCAGGCAGCCAGGCCTTCCGAATAAGCCGCACCGCTGTACACGCCAGTCAGGATGCCGACCGTGGTAATGCCCACCTGCACCGAGGACAACAGCCGCGTCGGATCATCGAGCAGCGCCAGTGCCGCGCGCGCGCCGGCATGACCACCCTCCGCCAGCGCCTTCAGCCGCGCGCGACGCGCGGAGACCAGCGCCAGCTCGGCGGAGGCGAACAACGCATTCAGGACTATCAGGCCGAGGATGACCGCGGCTTGGTGCATCGGGTGGACTTCGGCCCCACTGTTGAAAGGGCCTACCAATAAAGAATCGAACTGGCATCATACCGCGCCAGCCCATCGAACCTGCGCCCGATTTCCCGATGTCCCCGACCAGCCACGCCGGCCACGCCCAGCAGCCCATCGGCAAGGTTTTCCTTGTTTTTCTCGTGCCGATGATGCTGGCCAACATCCTGCAGTCGCTGTCCGGCACGCTGAACAATATCTTCCTCGGCCACATGATCGGCGTGAAGGCGCTGGCCGCGGCCTCCGCGTTCTTCCCGGTGTTCCTGTTCCTGATCTCCTTCGTGATGGGCCTGGGCTCCGGCGCCTCGGTGCTGATCGGCCAGGCCTGGGGCGCGAGGCAGCCCGAGCGCGTGCGCGCGGTGGCCGGCACCACTCTCACTGTGGGGATGCTTGGCGGGCTGGTGGTGGCGCTGTTCGGTGGCGGTTTCGCCCACGTGCTGTTGCAGCAGCTGGATACACCGCCGGACATCATGGCCGAGGCTGTGGGCTACGCGCGCATCTGCCTGTACGCCATGCCCGGCTTCTTCGCCTTCCTGCTGATGACCACCATCCTGCGCGGCGTCGGCGACATGGTCACGCCGCTGCGCGCGCTGGTCGTCTCGACTATCGTCGGGCTGATCGTCACGCCGGCGCTGATCGCGGGCTGGTTCGGCCTGCCTGAGCTCGGCGTCAACAGCGCCGCGGTGGGTTTCGTCACCTCATTCCTCGTCACCTTCGTGTGGCTGGTGGTGTACCTGCGCCGCAAGCGCCACGCGCTCGCACCCAATGCCGAGCTGTTCCGGCACATGCGCATCGACGGCGCCATCCTGAAGCTGGTGCTGCGCATCGGCATCCCCACGGCCATGCAGATGGTGATCATGTCGCTGGCCGAGGTGGCGCTGCTGCGCATGGTCAACCACTTTGGTTCCGACGCCACCGCCGCCTACGGCGTGGGCAACCAGGTGCTGGGCTACGTGCAGTTCCCGGCCATGTCCATCGCCATCGCCGCTTCCATCCTCGGCGCGCAGGCCATCGGTGCCGGCCACCCGGAACGGCTGGGTGCGATCACGCGCACCGGCATCCTCATCAACTGCGCCATCACCGGCACGCTGCTGCTGCTGGGCTACATCTTCGCGCGGCCGGTGATCGCAATGTTCACGCAGAGTCCGGAAGCGACGCAGATCGCGCTGCGGCTGCTGTACATCGTGCTGTGGAGCACGCTGCTGTTCGGCTGCGCCGCGGTGGTGTCCGGCGTGATGCGCTCCAGCGGCACGGTAATCGTGCCGACCCTGTTGTCGATCAGCGCCATCCTGCTGGTGGAGGTGCCGGTCGCCTGGATCATGAGCGCACGCATTGGTACCGATGGCGTGTGGATGGCCTACCCGGCCGCGTTCTTCACCATGCTGGTGCTGCAGGTCACCTACTACCGGCTGGTGTGGCGCAAGCAGCGCATCCAGAAGCTGATCTAGCCAGCTCCCATGAAGCCCCCGCACACCTTCCGTGGCGTGGTGATGACGAAGCCGGTGCGCCAGCCGGTGGCAAAGCCCTCTGCCGGCAATGGTCCGCCGAAGATACGCGTGGCGCGCGAGGTGGCCGGCCGTGGCGGCAAGGGCGTCACCGTGATCACCGGGCTGCCGCTGAATGCAGTGGAGCTGGAGGAGCTGGCCGGCAAACTCAAGCGCAGCTGTGGGGCCGGCGGCGCCGTGCGCGGCGACCGCATCGAGATCCAGGGCGAGCACCGCGACCGATTGGTGGCGGAACTGGTGAAGCTGGGCTACGACGCGAAGCGCGCCGGAGGCTGAGCAAGCGGCCTGGCCCATGGCCGGACCGCTGCAGATTCAATGGCGGGAGTGGTCCGCGGCCTTTTCCGGAACCAGCGGCCGGACTTCCAGCTGCACCGTAACCTGCGGCAGCCCCTCGAAGACCATGCGCACCGGCACCTTCTGACCCACAGCCAGCGGTGCCTTCAGCTCATCGAACATCAGATGCAGACCATTGGGATCGAAGCGCACCGTCTCGCCTGGTTCGATCTCCAGCTTGGCCACCGGCCACATGCGCGACACACCCTGCGCGTCCAGGGTGCTGCGATGGATCATCAGCCGGTCGCACACCGTGGTGGTGAGGGCGATGAGCTTGGCGACCTCCTCACCCTTGTTGGTGAGGACCAGATACCCCACGGCGGTGTTCGTGCCAGGCACCGAGGCCCGCGCCCAGCCCTCGCTTGCCACCACGTCCGCCATGGCCGGCGCGTTGTGCAGCAAACCCATCGCGGCCATCAGGACCGCCATCCCGCGAAATGTAGTGGTGCTGTTCATGGCCGGATTCTAGGGCAAACTGCGCGCCGCAATGCTGAAGTTTGACCAGCGCGCGCCGCGGCCGCGCATCCACCCCGCATGCTGAAATTCGATGACGTCGCCCTGCGGCGCGGACCGCGCGTGCTCTTCGCCGGCGCCAGCTTCAGCCTGTTTCGCGGTGAGAAGGTCGGCATCACCGGCGAGAACGGCAGCGGCAAGTCCAGCCTGCTGGCGCTGGTGCGCGGCGAGCTGCAGCCGGATGCCGGCCACTTCGAAATGCCCGGCAATCTTTCCGTGGCGCATGTGGCGCAGGAACTGGACGCCATCGACCGTCCTGCCATCGATTTCGTGCTCGACGGCGACGCGGAGCTGCGCGACATGGAAGCGCGCATCGCAAAAGCCGAGGCCGAGGACCAGGACGGCACCAAACTCGCCAACCTGTACACGCAGTACGCCGCGATCGGCGGCTACGACGCGCGCGCCCGTGCCGGCCAGCTGATGCATGGCCTGGGATTCACCAATGCCGACGAGGAGCGCCTGGTGCGCGAATTCTCCGGCGGCTGGCGCGTGCGCCTGAACGTGGCGCGCGCACTGATGTGCCGCTCCGACCTGCTGCTGCTCGATGAACCCACCAACCACCTGGACCTCGACGCCATCGTGTGGCTGGAGGGCTGGCTGAAGGACTACCCCGGCACGCTGCTGCTGATCGCGCATGACCGCGAGTTCCTCGATCGCGTGGTCAACCGCATCGTGAACATCGAGCACGGCAAGGCCGCCCTGTACTCCGGCAACTACTCGGACTTCGAGGCCGCACGCGCCGCGCAGCTGGCGCAGCAGGGCGCGCTGTTCACCAAGCAGCAGCGCGAGATCGCGCACATGGAAGACTTCGTGCGCCGCTTCCGTGCCAAGGCCAGCAAGGCGCGCCAGGCGCAGAGCCGCATCAAGGCGCTGGAGCGCATGCAGCGCATCGCTCCGGCGCATGTGGATTCGCCCTTCGAGTTCAGCTTCGCCGAACCGCTGAAACTGCCGCGTCCGCTGCTTGCGATCCAGGAGCAATCCGCGGGGTATGGCGAGCGGGTGCTGCTGCAGAAGGTCGATCTCACCATCTATCCCGGGGACCGCATCTCGCTGCTGGGTCGCAATGGTGCCGGCAAATCCACGCTGGTGAAGCTGCTGGCCGGCGAACTGCCTGCGCGCGGCGGCACGCGCGACGACGCTCGCGACCTGAATGTCGGCTACTTCGCGCAGCACCAGCTGGAACAGCTGGACCCGCAGGCCTCGGCCTTCCTGCATCTGCAGCGGCTGGCGCAGAAGCTCGCGCAGCGTCCCGCGGAGCAGGACCTGCGCAACTACCTGGCAAGCTTCGGCTTCACTGGTGATCGCGTGTTCGAGGCAGTGGGGCCGTTCTCCGGCGGCGAGAAGGCACGGCTCGCGCTGGCGCTGGTCGCGTACGGCAAACCCAATCTGCTGCTGCTGGACGAGCCCACCAACCACCTGGACCTGGAGATGCGCCAGGCACTGGCCATGGCGCTTCAGGAATACACCGGGGCAGTGGTAATGGTGTCGCATGACCGGCACCTGCTGGCCACGGTGACCGACCAGTTCCTGCTGGTGCACGGCGGACAGGTGCGTGAGTTCGACGGCGACCTGGATGACTATGCGCGCTGGCTGGCGCGTGGCGATACGGCGGCGGCAAAGCCTGCTTTCGTGAAAACCGCGGCCGTGAAACCCGCAGCCGTGAAGATCCCTGCCGCGAAGCCTGCGGTCGCAAAGGAACGCAGGAACCTCACGCCGCTGCGTACGCGGCTGGCGCGCTGCGAGAAGCGCATTGCCGAACTGGCGAGTGCAGCCCAGGAGCTCGATGCCCAGCTCAACGATCCGGCGCTGTACGAGTCAAACCAGCGCGAGCGCCAGATGGAACTCCATGCGCAACGCGCGCGGGTTGCGCAAGAGACGGAGCAGGTAGAGACCGAGTGGCTGGAACTCAGCGAGCAGATCGAGCAGGCGGGGGGCTGATTTGGCACGCGCGCCAGCCCTCCTGCCATCAGGCGCCCAAGCCTCTCTTTTCTTTTCCGCAGCTCCAGCACAACTCAAATGAAGAGGGGTTCTCGGCGTTGCAATGGGCGCATAGCCATGGCGCTGCCTCGATCTTGCTGTCGATTGTGGACAGCGTGTCGGTAACGAGGCGTCTGGCGGTGTCGTAATCCGCGTCCCGCACGACCCAGATCTCTGCCGGCGGCCGGAACTCTGGTATGGCTGAGTTGTTGGAATTCTCGTTCTGCGTGAAGACCTCGATGCCATGACGCATCAATGCGTCTCGAACGAGCACCGTTTCGCTGAGGACCATCGAGCTGAAGACCTTCTGCATATGCTCTCCTCCACACTTCGAAATGGTACGCGGCATGCGCGTTGAGCCGTCGAACGCGACCGAACCGAAGGAACCATCCGGTCCGCTGCACGATTTTTGGGTGAAACCAGCCAAACCTCTCCTGCGCTTCCTAGGGCCGCCCCCCCGGTATTCCCACGGCGGCCCGATCCAGGCCGTCCTTCACCTCAAACTGCCTGCGAAGAAGATCGAGCTGTCGGGCATCCAGGCTGGATCCCATAGCCTCCAGAATGCGGCGGTTACTTTGTTCCTGCAGACTCGCTGCCTCTTGCTGGAGTAGCGCCACGGCTTGCGGATTCCCTGAATTGAAGCTGCGAGCCATTCCTTCGGCCATCCTCTCCCTGTCCTCCCGCGTCCTCTCCTGCTCGGCGATAACCGCGGTGACCAGAGACTTCTGCTGTGTGCTACTCAGCGGTTGGCCCAGCCTGGCAAGTTGCGTCCCCATATCAACGGCCTCCATTCGTGCCAAACCGGTCTTCTGGTAGTTTTGCCACCGCGAGTACCTGGCGGTGCCCAGCAATGCGGCGAGTGATTCTTCCTGCTGGCGTTGCAGCGCCTGGAGCCTGCGCGAACTCTCCTGGGCGTCAGGCTGACCGTTGGCACCGACGGCCCCTACGCTTTCCAGGTTCAGCCGGGCTTCGGCGAGCACGTTGAACAGCCGTTCCGCTTCCTCTCCAGACAACCCCAGTTCTTCCACTAGCCCGGGATAATTCTGCTCCACCCTCATTCGCATTTCGGCTAACCGTGCTCTTCGATACTCGGGAGCCTGCCGTGAGTCACTCTCTTGCTTCATTTGCCTCATCGCATCGGCGGCAGGCGGGCGAACGTTCGCAGGTGGCATCTCGATGGCGCGCGCAGCAGGCGCCGCGCCGGCGGTGATCACTGGAGGAACTTCAGTAGAGACGCGCGGCCCGGTGGGCGTGGCCACACGCGAAAGCGCTCTCGCTTCTGTTAGCTGGGCATGCAGGTCGGCAGTCAACCGCCGCTCCGCTCGCAACTGGTGCCATAGATTTGCGGATGTGATGCCAGAGATCACCAGAAGACCTGCAAATATCAGAAGTACATTTCGCATGGGTTCTTCCCTGCTTCCAGATGTCGGAACTAAGGATTCGAGCAACTCACTGTCGAGAATGTTTCTCGGCCATACAGGAGATGGCCATATGGAGCGCCGGCGCCCGCGCAACGTGGGTGGTGGTAAAGGGGTTCGATTCCTTGGACATACGACTGCACTTGGCGGGCGAGGCATGAAGCTGGAGCGATTCACAACGTCCAGTCATTCGACGACGTTGCGGGGTTCCTCCACCTCGTACCCCAGCTCGCGAAACTTGGCGATGTAGTTGCTTGGGCGTCCCCGACCATTCCCATGTACCGCAAAGGTCGATTTGTTCTTTGCCAGCGCAGCCTGCGCTGCCGCCATCCACTCTGCATCTCCCTGCTGCAGTGCCTGCTTGAACCGTAAACTCCCTTTTTCCCGCATGCTCTGCGCGACCGCGAGGTCCGGCAACTTGCCGCTTGCGAGCCAATCGGTGTAGCACGCATGGCTGGGCGATATTGCTCTGGCCCACGCCGCGGAATTTGCCTGCTGATCCCTGTCCTTGATCATGCGTTCGAGATCTTCCAGGCCCTGTGCAAAGCATTTCACGTCGTCAAAATCGAGCCTGATAATCAGGCGCGCCATCTCCGCCTCGGCTTTGGTCAGTTCGACCTCAGGATCTACCCTGGGCATCCTGCGGACCTTCACCTTGCTGCTCTTCACCGCCTTGTCTATCAATTGTGACAACTCGGACCACCACCATCCCGTCGGTGGCGGCGGGGGCATCGTCTTCTCAACCAATCGCTCCAGAACTCTCAGGGCGGCGCGTGGACGCAAGTGCTCGCTCCGATCGTCGGCCCCGATGTACTCGGCCTTGAGCATCCGCCACCTGGCATAGGTTTCCGGTGGCAGTACATCCTTCAACATGCTCTTGCCGGGCAAGCGAATGTACAGTCCCTCATCGAGCGACCTGTCTTTATAGGTGACTGCCATCACGGGGGCTGGATACAGCACCAGTTGCGACTCCGCCACGCGCGCTTCCAATTGCTCCGAACGCCATGGAGCACCGACGGGCGCGTTGCCGGTCACGAGCAACCACAGCACATGGCCGCCTTTCGAAATCTTCCACATCTGCGGCGTGGCGTATCCGCCGTAAACGACTACGGTCTCCATCTCTTGGAGCTGTTCTGCCGGCACCTGTGCGGCGACCGACTGCTCCTGTGCCAGGAGTGGCATACCGGCAAACAGGCAGCAAGCGGCTATTGCCACCACCATCCAGGCTTTTTCTTGCCTCATGCTTCCTCCTTGAAGAAGTGGAGATCTTAAGGGAACGAAGGCACAACGGTAGTCTGGCGCCTAACGGCTGAGTTCAGCGGCGGCACGCCGCCCATATAGCACGCGGGCGCGCAGCGCCCGTATGTGCACAAAGCTCGTTCGCCCGCGGCCAAGCACTTTATGCGTCCCCGCCCGCTGCAACGACTTGTTAGGCGGCACTAGCGAAGCCCAAAAGCATGAATCTTGCGCCACAGCACCTTTCATCAAAACTGCTCACAGCCTATGGTTGTTGATGGGTGATTCGTAGAGTCGCGCTCTATCGAGCCACGCACACTGAAAAGAGTACGAGCGCTGAGAAAAGAAACACCATCCCGTCTACCTCGAGATAAGACGCCATTTCACTGACCTTGGCTTCCATCTCTCGGCATTGATTCGGCAGTGAGCCTGGAGCGATTGGTAAATCTGCATCAACCTCGCAGAGCGGTCGCATCAAGGATCCTGAATGAGCCGGAACCATGAGGACATTGACTGCGTAGCACGCGATGCAGATTGAAGCGGC
>Ga0164241_10000327_pt1 | contig 98787 bp, 82 predicted proteins | sample OricomyardsoilBY_FD_108780 | JGI IMG/M metagenome (GOLD analysis project Ga0164241, IMG submission 108780) | Backyard soil microbial communities from Emeryville, California, USA - Original compost - Back yard soil (BY) | ecosystem: Environmental > Terrestrial > Soil > Unclassified | place: USA... | reverse complement strand
ATTACGTTGCGGATCACATTCAGCGAACCAAATACGTTCACGTCGAAGTTTTTGCGGGCTTCCTCATCGGTCAATTCCTCCAGTGTACCGAGTTGTCCGTAACCGGCGTTATTCACTACTACGTCAATCGTGCCTAATTTAGCAACAATGGCAGCAATCGCTTCGGCTACACTGTTGTTATCGGTGAGGTTAACCTGTAGCGGAAGAAAACCATCACCGCTGTGGCCTACCTCGGTACGTAGGGCTTCTGCATCTCTTGAAGTAGCGGCTACCTTGTAACCTTCAGTTAACAAACGTTTTACTAAACTTAAACCTAATCCTTTTGAGGCTCCTGTAACGAACCATACTTTTTGTGCTTTCATTTTCGTAATCATTTAATTGTATGATACAAAATTGCTTACGAATGGCCTGCCGGGCCTTATTCAAATCACAGGAATATTTGTGAGTTTCAAATATGAGTTGAAAAAGCTGTATTTCTGCGGAATTCTGAAGGGGAAACACGGGCCTTTTTCTTAAATAAGGAGGTAAAGGCGGCCTGACCTGAAAAGCCCAGCCCGTCGCTTATCTCATTAATACCCCAGTCGGTCTGCACAAGCAAGGATTTGGCCTCATGGATCAGGCGGTCCTGTATATGTTCCCGTAGGGTTTTTCCGGTCTGATTACGAACAAGGGAGTTGAGGTAGTTTGGGTGTACATGCAATTGGTCTGCAAATTCGGCCGCTGTTTTAAGCTTGACGTAGGAATCGCGCTCCTGCACCTGAAAGGATGATTCCAGTAAGGACAGGAAACGGTAGATATAGCTATACCCTTCAGATGCCTGTTTGCGTATCAGGTTCTTGCCTGCACGCCGGCTTTCGAGCAACAGCAGCTGCAACTGTAATAAAATTGCTTCCTTTTTATCGGCATTGTTAGCACGGTCTTCCCGGTGCATAGTTTCAAAATACCCGTTAATGGTGGCCGACTGTTCGTCGGTTAGTTGGATCACCGCTTTATCGGTCTCAAAGTTTGGGAACTGGCGGAATAACTGTAGCACATGGTCGGCTTCAAGCCCGAAGTAGTTTGGATGAATCAGGCAGAAATGTCCACCTGTTTCTGCCGAAGTGGTTTGCCAGGACATGATCTCATCAGGGTGGAGAAAAGCGATCTCGTTCGGCCCCATTTCGTAGCGGTGAAGGCCGATGGTCAAAACTCCGGTGCCCCTTGTCATATGGAATATCTTGTAAAATTTACGACGGTGCGGCGATATATAATCCTTAATAGGATAACTGTCCCGGTTTTGAATGATAAAGGATTGGGAATCGACCGGGTAATGCTCTACGTTAAGTAATGGCTGCTGGTAGTTGTCCGCCGCGAACGTTTCCAATGGCATACGGGGAATGGTTGAATTTTCCATGGCCGGAAATGTAATTGATCCGGCGCAAAGTTAGGGAATTTTAATAGTGCTGTTACCGGCCCTATACCTTAAAAATTGAAAACAGCGTCGCCGAGTAATGTTTTTAGTTCTTATTGATCCTTCCGAGTTCAAATAAACCCAAAAATCTCACCATATACTCAAAGTTGTCATTTCCTGATTTTGAAGCTGCACATCTTTGCAGTCCATTCAAAATTCAATTTATGGAAAAGGCAAATGAACAAAGATCAAGAACGACCATGGGTTTGGTTCCTACACGTAACCAGATACTGACCCTCGGTGACCTGGAGGATTTTAAGAACGATGTACTCCAGGAAGTTAAACGTATTGTTAAGGAATGTGTCAGCGGCGCTCCCGGCAAAAAATGGCTTAAATCAGCAGAGGTCAAAAAGCTGCTGGGTATTTCGCACGGTTTCCTCCAATCCCTGCGCGACAGCGGCGTATTACCCTTTACCAAAATAGGCGGCTCGATCTATTACGATTACGAGGATATCACTTTCATGATGGCCAGCCACAAAAGCGCCTGATGTTGAACCGGCCGGGCCGCTGTGACAGGGCCCGGTCCTAATTTTCACCTTATGTTATTTGCAACACCCAAACGTAAAGCCAGACGGGTGCCGGTAGAATGCCGGAAGCCCGAACCGATCACCCAGAACGGGTTTGGCACCGAAATGCCGCCGCAGCGGCGCCTGGTCGAAATTTACTTTGACCAGAAAGGCTGCTCAGAGCAGTCAAGTGAATTTTATAAGTATTACGAACAAGCGAACTGGAGCAGCCCGAAAGGTACGCCATATCGCAACTGGAAGCTACTGGCCGGTGATTGGATTTACAATTACCAGCAGGCCGTTAAGCTTCAAAGACGGTTAAGGACCAACGCACTTGCAACCGGCAGTTATTGAGCCGCGTGGTTAGCAAGCTATCCTTATAGCAAACTATCATTCTATCAACATAGCAAAATATCATTATGGCAAAGATCATCACCATAGCCCACCAGAAAGGCGGCGTGGGCAAGAGCACCATCGCTATTAACCTGGCTTTAGCATTTCGGGATCAACTGAATGTTGCGCTGGTAGATACTGACCTTCAGGGCAGTTTATATCACATAAGAGATGAATTTCCGGACCTGCCGGTCATCGGGCTGGATAAGCTCACAGATATTCAACAGCTGGAATTTGATCTGGTCGTTGTAGATACACCGCCGTATCTCTCCAGCCGCTTACCGGAATTGTTCCTTTATTCAGATTTTATACTGGTGCCGACCAAAGCCGGTTTCTTCGATGTGATGGCGATCCGTTCTACATTGGCGCTCATCCAGGAGGCACAGCGTAAAGCGCCGGATCTCAAAGCGGGTATCGTATTGAATATGATCAAGCCGAGGTCGGGCATTACGCAGGAAGTATCAGAATTGCTGCTAAGCCTCGGCACACCATTGTTGCAAACTAAAGTACATGACCGCGTAAGTATTGCCCGCTCGTCGATGACCGGTGGCGTTTTAAATGGCCGTGACGTCCGCGCCAAAACCGAGATCCTGTCACTTACCGAGGAGATCGTTGATCAGATCATGACGGGCTAAATGGATAGCTTTTTATTTCGATAACATGATAGCAACCTCGCAAACTATGACGATAGCAGTTTAGCATGATAGTTTGATAGCACAGTTGGATAGCAAGTTAACATGATAGCACAGCAACAAAAATTTGATAGCAACATAGCATGATAGCCGCATGGATGATTACAAAAACAAACTCGGTAGCCTTGCCGATAAACTTAAAAAGGAAGCGCCCAAAACGCCGATACAGGAAGTGCTGCCGGTCAAGGTTACTGCAGCACAGGAACCAAAAGTGCAGTTCAATAATCGCATTCCTAAGGGCTTGCTGAAGCGGCTGAAAGCAGCGGGGTTGGACGAAGATATCTCCTTGCAGGAACTAACGATACAGGCCCTTGAGAACTATCTCAGCCAAAAGGCGGAGCCCAAATAAATAACAATAAAATGCCGATGGAAACACTGGTAGCAAGTTAACACTGCCCGCTGCGCAGCAGTGAGCAAGATGTACAATTGTGTCACAATTGAAATCTTGCCCCGGCTTCCGGGGATGATTATTATTAAAGAAAAATCCGCCGGAGTTGGATTTTAATTTGAAGACGATGAGCAAAACAGATAATCGAACCCGCTGGAAAAATCTCCGCTTTCAACCGGAGGAATACCAACTGATTGAAGGCCGTTTCAAAAAAACGCCCTTCCGCAAACTGAGCGAATACATGCGCAATGTGCTCCTGGAAAAGCCCGTCACCGTCTTTTATCGTGACCGGGCCATGGATGATATATTGGAGGAAATGGTGTTGCTGCGTCAGGAACTGAATGCCATCGGCAACAATCTCAACCAGGCCATGCGTAGCATTAATAGTGCGCACGGGAACGCTGATACGCGATTATGGATGAATTTAATGCGTGTTATAAATAGTACGCTGGAGCCATCCATTGATCGCATCAAAGAAAGAATGAACCAATACGCGGATATATGGTCGCAAAAATTAAAAGCGGAAAAAGCCTAATCGGTGCGCTCAACTACAATGAGCACAAGGTCAGCAAGGGCAAAGCTAGCTTGATAGCGGCCGTAAAATACCCCAAGGACAAAGAGGAACTGTCTTTTAACGATAAGCTCCTGCGGTTGACCGACCTGGCAGCTATGAACCAGCGGGTCAAAACGAATACGGTGCATATTTCTTTGAATTTTCCGAACGGCGAAAATCTGCCGGATGAAACCCTTACACAGATTGCCCAGGATTACCTCAATGGCGTAGGGTTTGCCACGCAGCCGTTTCTGCTCTACCGTCACGAGGATGCCGGGCATCCGCATTGTCATTTAGTGACGACCAACATCAAACGTGACGGCGAACGTATCGGCCTGCACTACCTGGGGCAGAACGAATCGGAAAAAACACGCAAAGCCATCGAGCTTAAATATGGATTGGTCAAAGCGGAAACGCAACCCAAAGTAAAACCGGATATGAAAGCCAGTGCCGAAGCGGCCGAGTATGGTCAAGCGGAGACCAAACGGATGATCACCAATATCCTGGGCTACGTGTTGAGGGCTTATAAATTCACCAGCATACCCGAACTTAATGCGGTTTTGCGTGGGCTTAATATTGAAGCAGATCGGGGTTCCAAAGATTCGCGCATCTATGCGCATGCCGGTTTGGTTTACTGGGTACTGGACAAACAGGGCAACAAAATCGGTGTCCCGATCAAAGCCAGCAGCATTTACGACAAGCCCACCTTAAAAACGCTGGAGGAAAAATTCAAGCTGAACGATGCATTACGCAAGCCTTACAAAGACGCTTTAGTTAAAACGCTCAATGAAGTTTTGGTAAAACCGTGCACTCAAAGGGATTTCCAACAAGCGCTAAGAGAAAAAGGGATACAGGTCATTTTACGCAAGAACGACGAAGGGCGTATCTACGGCGTCACCTTTATCGACCAAAAAGACAAAACCGTATTTAATGGCAGTGATTTAGGGAAGGCGTATAGCGCCAACCAATTGGCTGCTCGTTTATTACCCGATCCAATAAAGGCGGCTACGAAGCAGCAGGATTTCGATCACAGCATCAGGGGCTTTCATGAGCCAGCCACCGGCGGTACACTGCTTGATTTGCTGTTTACCCCCGAACAGGAAGACCAGGCCGCGCTCAACAAATTCAAAAAGAAGAAACGAAAAGGACTAAATATCTGACATTATGCAAACCGGGGAAAACGAACAGGCCTTGCGCAAGATCATTGATTTTACCAGGCTATTAAGCATTACGATACTATTGCTTCACTTTTATTTAAGCTGTCATGCAGCCTTCCAATCGGAACACTTAACGCACCGCATCGTTGATCACATTTTACTGCCACTTTCGAAAATGGCGATCTTTAAAACCTCGCTCTGGGCAAAGCTTTGCGCTTTGATTTTATTGATCGTATCGCTGCTCGGCAGCAAAGGCAAGCGTGATGAGAAAATAAGACCCAAGACAATTATCACTTATTGTGTGGCCGGATTGCTCATTTATTTTTTGAGCCGCTATCTGATCTTTATGCCCTGGCTATATATGGGTGCAACCGCGTTTGGCTATCTCCTTTTTATGACCGGAGGAAGTTTGTTGTTCAGAATGCTGAAACTAAAAATGGGGAGCGATATCTTTAACAAGGAGAACGAAACGTTTCCGCAGGAAGAGCGGCTGCTGGAAAACGAATATTCTGTTAACCTGCCCGCCAAATATCAATTAAAGGGCAAAGAACGGGATAGCTGGATCAATATTATCAACCCTTTTCGCGGTACGCTGGTTGGAGGTAGTCCGGGTGCAGGTAAATCCTATTTTGTCATCCGGCACATCATCACCCAGCATATCCGCAAGGGCTTCAGTATGCTCATCTATGATTTTAAGTATGATGACCTTTCCCGGATCGCCTTCAATGCGCTCAGAGAACATGGCGGACGTTCATTCTATGTGATCAATTTCGAAAATATTATGCACCGCAGTAATCCATTAGAACCGGATACCATGCTGGATATTACAGATGCGATGGAATCAGCCCGTACGATAATGATGGGGTTGAACCGGGAGTGGATCAAAAAACAAGGCGATTTCTTCGTGGAATCGCCGATCAATTTTGTCACGGCTCTTATTTGGTTCCTGAAAAAATATGAAGGAGGTAAGTATTGCACCCTGCCCCACGTGATCGAATTATCGTTGGTTGATTATAAAGACCTGTTTGCCGTATTGAGCAGCGAACCTGAAATTGAGGTTTTAATCAACCCCTTTATATCAGCCTGGAAAAACGAAGCCTTTGAACAGTTGGAAGGCCAGATTGCCAGCGCCAAGATCAGCCTGGCCCGACTATCTTCACCGCAGCTCTACTATGTACTAAGCGGCAATGACTTTTCACTCGATATTAACAACCCGGACGAACCCAAAGTTGTTTGCCTCGCCAATAATCCGCAAAAGTCACAGGTTTACGGAGCTGTGCTATCATTGTATATCAATCGTATTAATAAACTGGTCAACCGTAAGCAGCAGCAAAAATGCAGTCTGATTTTTGATGAGTTTCCGACCATTTATTTTAACGGCATCGATAACCTGATCGCTACCGCCCGTTCCAATAAGGTGGCGGTGACCTTAGCGGTTCAGGATTATAGCCAATTGAAGAAAGATTATGGCCGTGAGCAAGCTGAAGTCATCATGAATATTGTTGGCAACATTATCTGCGGTCAAGTCACCGGTGATACGGCCAAGCAGCTTGCCGAACGTTTCGGTAAGATCAACCAGCAAAAAGAAAGTGTGTCTATCAATAGTAGTGACACTTCGGTTAGCCGGTCCACACAACTGGACTATGCAGTACCGGCGTCAAAAATAGCGGGACTTTCATCTGGTGAATTTGTGGGCATGGTTGCTGACGACCCGATAAATAAGATTGAGCTGAAAACTTTTCATTGTAAAATACAAAACGATCATAATTCTATTCGACAGGAAGAGTTAGCCTATCATGATATACCAAAAGCTAGAACCATCAATCAAAAAGAAATATCAATGAACTATCAACGCATTAAAGAGGATATTAGGATTCTGATAGAAACGGTTCTTGTGCCCGAGCAGAATTATGAAAATTAATTTCATACATAAACATCGATTAAATATAATTGATCAAAGTTTTTTCTTCACTTTGTCTCGCATCTTACTGAGAAGTACCGCTTCGGGAACTCCTCCTTGTAAGCTGGCTTCTATGGTTTCGATAGCACGTCCCAGTCGGGGATCTTTACTAGTGTATTTAATTACATGCTTTAAAGCATGTCCCATTAGCCACGAAGCCATTGGTATACCACTTGCGGCTTTACCAATAAGCCCGATGACAAATCCTTTGATATTCCAGGAGGACCAGTTGTCTTTGTTACTTTCGTATTGTTTAACAAAATGGTTGTAAGCTTCTATCGTTTCCAAGAGGTCTTCCGTTGTTGGTTGATGATGCGCGATATCCAAAATTAGTTTTCTGAATCGGCTAATTTCTATGCTGTTAAAAGAGGTTGCCAAATCTAATACAGGCAGATATTGACCGATAGCCAAAATATTTTCCGCAGTAAAGTTTGCAAAATCTTTATCCTGCAATACCCATTCTGCATTTGGTGTTCCAGAGTATACATCCGCAACCAAGCCACAAATGGACGCAGTGTCATACCCGTTGATAGTAGAAGGTATAAGTATCGATCCCGTAGCCGCTGCCCATTCTACAGCCGGAACGCTCACACTGAATGCCGCATGAAAGTCTTTCTCTGTCTGGAATTCCAGCATGGCGCGAATCAGGTTCGCTGTGCCATAATTACTAAGCATTTCGGAATCTAATTGATTTAACCAGTTAGGAAACCTAACCCAACTGTTGCCGGTGTCGGACAGCAGGTTGCGAATAAAAGGCAGTACCTTTTTATCCTGAAGCGAGTTAGCGATAGAATGATCAACAGCATGCAGTAAAACCTGTTTATCTTCAACTGGTATTGAAGGAAACAAGAATGGGTTGCGACTGCGCATTTCCATAATGGTCATCGTCGTTATGCTCCTCGAAAAATGCAGCCGAGCCCTGTCGATTTCTAGTAATTCCTCCAATAAGTTTTGGTCGTATCTTTCGATTGATTTCGGGAATAGCAATTGCACTTTGTTTAGTTTGAAGAGCTCTTTTAGTTCGTTTGTTGATATTCCTAAATTTAATAGTGCTTCTTCCTGTGTCTTTCGTGTCGGTGCGACAAGGCATACTTGCTCATAAATGGTTAGATAATTTCGTATATTATCAGGTGTACCATGAGTGCAATCGACTAGACACCTCAGTTGTTTACCTGAAAAGCTGGCCGGTCGGTATTGGTCTTTTTTCGAAGGGTTTTGCGTGATTACTTTATTACGAACTTGCAACCAGTTGTCTTCATCTTCCTCCCAAACATTTGCTAGAGGGGCGGATAGTTTTGACTTTAATTGCCGGTAGGTTTGAACATTCTGAAAGAAATTTGGGAGTTTTTTTGGTGCATTTTGGGTAACAGTATTATCATTCTCAAATGACACCTGCAAAGGGAAGCGGGCTGAAATAAAGATCTGGTGCAATTCTCTAATTCCCTCCTCAGAAATCTCCTCGTGAAAAACAATTTTAATAGGACGACCATTAATATATTTATAATCCGGAAATATTTTAGGAATCAGCAAGTCAATCTCATATTCCACATCTGCATTCGTAATTAGATACCCTGAATCTATCGGAATATTATTCGCTATCTTACTGTCGATTTTTAGCGCTGTGGGCGGAAGCGTACTGGTAATGGAGATACTAGCAGACATTTGCTTGTGATCGCTAAACCAGTCATAAATATCTTCACCGTCTAAAGCTTTCGTGTCTTGTAGCAATTCAGGGCAATGAATTAGATAATGTCCTTGGTTATAGAATAGTCCCTGACAGTTAATATGGTATTGGCTTAGCAGGAACGTTTCATAGGACATTATAGCAAAAGGATCGTAGTGCAGCATGGCTTTAGTAATAATCTTTGGAAATCTTTGGAAGGGGTTTTATGGTGGAAACAAAACCGCTTTAACTTAACTTTCTATTGTTTTTATGCTCAATATTTATGTTCAATTGGCCAAACACCGCTTGAAAATTGTATTAAGAGATGAGGTATGGGATTCTAACATAGTTATAATTGTTTCTAAATATACATCAATATATTGCTTATTAAATTGTGACATATAGATTCGCTGCTAATGGTCACTATTGCCTGTTTTTGTAGCTTGTCAGTATTTTATTGCTTATCGCAATGGTATTTGGTATCGGTGCGTCGGTCTGCGTAATAGTAGGGTTTTCCTGAACCTCGCAGATCGTTATGGCCAGTAGGTAACTACTTTAGGAAGGGTCAAACCTAACCACTAAGAGGTCAACCAAACTGCCTATGTGGAAAGTTTTTAGGGGCTTGGGTATACCAAGGCCCTTTTTATTTTTAGATAATATAGATCGCTCCTGCCTATTTATTAGTTTAATTACGATTCAGCCCCTTGTCCTTTTCGACATCATAAAAATCCTTTGTAACAACTCTCGATGCAAAGTGATTTATAAATAACACTACAAATACAAAAAAGAAGACCGAATGGATACAAACGACCGCCTTTCCAAAACCACATTCAGGATAGATATCGCCGAATCCAATAGTAGCTGAAGTGACAAAGCTGAAATATATATGGTCCATTATTGTTACTGCCTTCGCATTTAACAGATGAAAGCCGGCATATATCATAGCGAAGCCAAAACTGATTTGAAAATAATCAATGACTAGCAATAATACCGACCGTCTGAATGATTTGGGCTTAACTAACTCATCAGCGACAAAAAGAAGCGTTGCAATGTAAAATAGGGTTTCAAATAATTGATAGACTATAATGATTATACAAATTATTGATGTGTACCATCCAAGTATAAAAAATATCAGGGGAAGTGCGGTTTTGAACAAGACATAAAATTCGATAGCCATACTTTGGTACATATAACCCTTCTTCCACAGGAAATGCCGCATATAAATTGCAGGAAAGCAAAACTGAATACTAGCCAGAAATAACCTCAACAGCTTTTCAATACCTGTGTCATTGTGGGTTTCATTGTTCCATATTCGTTGGATGATGCGTATTTGATTTTCAATTGCAGGATAAGGCAAGCGGAAATTATACTCGGGCTTGCCAATAAAAATTTTATAAAATAGATTCATGCGAAACAGGTTTGTGTTTGTAAATTTAATTATTTGATTATCAATATTATATCATTTACATCAAAATAAAAGTCCCCAAAACACTCGCTGCCGGGGACTTTCAACCTAAACCTTATCACAATAGGCTGTCAAGGATGACAACCGTTTGAAGCCGCAAATATAAGGCTATACTTTCATTTTAGCGCCTTTAGCTTTGTTTTGCTTTTTTGCAGGCGCATCCTCCTGCGTCTGCGCTTGCTTTTGGTCCTTTTTCTGATCGTTCTTATACTCAGGCTTCTTGTAGTGTTCCAGTTGCTGTGCTTCCCCCTTCCAATTGGTGAGGTTAAGGCGGTGATCGGCGGGGTTAGCTTCTATAAATAATTTAATCTCTTTTCCGTCCTTAAGGGCAGTGACCTGGTGACGGTTTCCTTTTTCAAGTGACTTCATCAGTTTTTCGCGTGCACCTTCTTCATTAATGCCGACGATGTTCATTTTATCGATTGTACGTTCCGGGCGGTAATTCCATCCTTCGGTAAATGGCCTTAATTTAAAGTTTCCGTTATCGGTTTTGTTCTCTTTGTCGAGGATGATCCAAGCCTTATACTTTTGTCCTTCAAGATTTTCTAACTCTTTGTGGACGGCACGTCCTTCCATTAAATTGTACGCCTCCTTTGCTGTGATCGCACCACTTTTGTTAATATAAAATGGTTGTTTGACCTCGCTGTCACGCAGGGATGCTTCGTATTTATTGAAAAAGGTCCGGTCATCACCGGCTTTGAAATACAGCGTGTAATCAACCGCTTGCTTGTTATATTCTTGTTCGGTGGATAAAGTGAACTCCTTTTTATTGGATTTCAGGCTCTTTTCCAGTTCGTAATTTAGCTTTTCGCCAAACCCCAGATTTAGCAATTGCTTTTGCAGGTAACTTAAATTTTGATCGTTCATTGTGTTTGTATTTAGTAAATAGTTGTCAACTCCGGCCTGATCTAAATGATAAGGATGGCCGTTCTCCTGGTTCAACTGATGCTGTTTGTTTAAAACCTCATCCGCCGCTTTTTTAGGTATATCTGGTGCAAAACTGCGATAGAACATATTCAACGTGTCACGGTCCAGTATGGATGCCTCATATTGGTGCAGCCTGATGTCTTCTCCGGGTTTTGGACGGTATAATTCAAAAAAGTAATCGCGTGTCAGCTGTTCATCTTTTTCCCGGTGCTGGATGCGATAGCTTTGATGATCGAACCGCACAATCTCCCGAAGTCTGGTGGTCAGTTCCGGCGATTCAAAGCCGAGCTTTGCAAACTCCTTTTCGAGTTCAAAAAAGTTCATCGCTGCGGGCATATCATAAACATCGGCATGATCCGTTTCCCGCGGATCGATGTTTAATTCGTCGTCCATAGCTATTTATTGATTTTGAGCAGTACGGGGTATTCGTTCGCCAGCTTCACTTTGATCTTTTTGACTTTCTTGCCGAACAGGCTTTTGGCAGCATTTATGCTGCCCGCCGCTGCCTGCGCGCCGAGACTTTGATCCATCGTCATGAATTGCATACTTTGTATCGCCTGATCGGCGCCCGAGCCGGCAGCGTTTCCGAATTCCGCTTCAGGTGCGGGAATGCCGGGCATACCGTCAAGGCTAAACACCGTGAGGTTAACTGGTATGATCTGCTTGTCCAGCCGGATGTTTTGAATGGTCAGCAGTAATCTTTGATTGGTCACCTGGCACACGCCAAAAAGTTCCTGGCCTTTGGGCAGCAACTGATTTTTTAAGGTTACCGTGTCGGTCAATTTAAGTTTAACGGCTGCCCCATCCGCTACCTTTTGCTTACCATCAATGATCGCCGGAATGGCACGGAAGGCCGCGGCTACTTCATTTTTGCGTAGTTCTGCCTTCACCGATGACGGATTTTGAATGGCCTGTATCTTATCCAGCATTTTATTGAGTTGCAGCATTTCAGGATCGGGACGGCTGTTGCCGCTGTTCATGCTATGCATTATCTTCTTCAATTGCTTCACTTCCTGGGGGGCGGGCTCATCGTAAGCAGGACGGCTGATCTCGCTTTGCGGCTGGCTCAGCTGTTTGTTGAGCTGGGCCAGTTTAGCCTTTATCTTTTCGGCTTGATCATCGGCACTAACAGTTGAATCGGTACTGCCCCCGTTTTTTTCGTCCAGGCCCATGGCTTTTAAAAAGGCCGGGCTGATGCCGTTTTGACTGGAATCCCGCTGGGCGGCTTGGTAAACACCGAGTTTATCCGTATTATCCTTGTCTTTAAATTGTGCCTGCGGCAGGTCGGTATCCAAACCATAGTGATTGCTGTTTAGCGTGTCGGGCGTTTTGCCGCCACCCAAAGCCCAGAAGGCCATGGTCAGAAATGGGATCACCAGTAGCGGCAATACCAGCATGAATTTTCGTTGCTTTTCCATAATTATCTGTGTTTTATAGTATCTGTTTTAATCCGGGGTTGGAGGATGCTGCCGGTATTCAGGCGCATTTGCTGATAGCGCAGGCTCAACATAAGCAATGCGCCGAACAGCAGGCAGAATAAAATCAGCACCTGTTTCTGCTGCCTGACCGGCAACCCGTTGAACCAATCTTGAAAGCGTTTCATTGTGCGTTGATTGTTGTATCACGATTCGCAATAGTTTCCCATTTTTCGATGAGGAACCCATGCGGATTATTATCCGAGCGGCTGACATTGCGTAAAGAGCCTTGCGTCACCAATAGCTTATTGATGGCGGATGTAGACCGGATGAGTCTTTGGGTCGCGAAGCACTTAAAAGCATAGGGATAGGTATTCATATTGAATTGAATGCTATCGACCTGGATTTGCTGGCTGATGTTGCCGGAGATCAGGTTATTGTAATAACTTTTTTCTTTCAACCCGTTATATTGGTTACGCGCACTTTCATCTGCCAGGTACAGGGCTTTGCGGATGTTGTTATCGATGACTTTTTCATCCGGGTCCAGCGTGAAAAAGTAATGGTGGAACATTTTGATATGGTCGCGGGCTTCCACCGGGATATTGTCCTTGCGGTCTGCGACAATGGCTTCCAGTGCTTTACCATTGGCTAATACATAAATGTGTGCCGAAGCTTTTTGATAAGCGCTGAAGGCGAACCAGATTGCTGCGACGGATATGATCGCGCTGCATAGGATCACCAGGGCAACGATGCGCTTGTTCTGCTGGAAGGCGGTTTCGATATTTTTGAGGTGTGTGAACATGATCTTTATTTTTTTGGGTTTCCGTTGAGTTTTTCTGCTTGAACATTATTGGAGCCGCCGGAACGGTAGCCCTCGGCGATATGGCCCGGCGCATTAACCAAGTTGGTTGCTCCGCTGGTCACGCGTTCGCCTGCGGCCAGCCCGGCCGCATACGAGCTGGATTTAATCGAGCTTAAACTAATGCCGGTGATATTGGTGACCTTGTTCAGCAGGCCGTTGCTACCGCCGGGGTTGATGATATAACCAGCCACCGCGGGTACGGTGAAGTAACCAACGATGCCAATGAGCAGGAAAATCAGATACGCCGTGTCTGTGGAGTTGAAAAAAGTGTCACCCGCGCTTTGAACCTGCTGAATATCCAGTTTCAGCATGTTTTCCTGCACTTTGCCAATGATGCCGCCAAAGATGTTGGCCACCGGCAGCCATAGAAACACATTAAGGTACTTAGCCAGCCAGGTCGTCAAAATATGCTGGAAGCCATCGAACACCGCGATGCCAAAGACCAGCGGGCCGAGGATGGCCAGCACCACTAAATAAAAGGTGCGGATGGTATTGATGCAGAGCGCGGCTGCTTCATAAACGACCTGTAATATCTCAGACATCCATTGCTTTACACTGTTGCGAAACTTGTAACTCGCCTTGTCCATCGCGAACTTGACATCGTTACCCAGGCCAGAGAATATTCCCTCTTTGTCGCCATTGGGGTCATCAGGATGCGTGTATTTGTACCATTTGTCACGGTCGCCTTCGCCGTCATCGCCTACATACATCTGCCAGGTATCTGTTTTTTCAATAGCGGCCTGTTTTTGTGCCAGCAGTTTTTCAATGGCCGCGTCCGAGTTTTTGACCATACCGCCTGTCACGGTCACTACAGGGTTCATGACACCGTTCATCACGGCTATTACGGTAGGAAATAATAGAATGGACATGCCTAATCCGAATGGCCGCAGCAGCGGGTAAAAGTCGACGGCTTCCGCATTGGCCAAGTGTCGCCAGACACGGGCACCGATATACCACAAGGCTCCAAACCCGGCAATGCCACGGGCAACACTGATGAGCTGGCTGCACATGGGCAGCATCTCGGAATAGACGTTATTCAGCACCCCTTGCAAACCGTGAATTTCGCCTGCAAGGCCATTCGCTTTGGAAAATAAGGGAAAAAGCATCCCCGTTAGCGCCAATACGGCGCCTTTAAAAAGCATCTTTTTCATAAGTTTTAGTTTATACCGTAAAGGCGTTTGAGTGTCTGCGTGTCCTGGCTATCTTTACTTCGCTGGAGACTGAGCAGGACCGCTTTCCGGTTGAAGTAGCGCAGGAATTGCAGTTGGTCGGAACTGCTGATAAAGATGCGGTCGATGGTGCGCAATCGGTCATCGTCGGACATCCGCAGTTGGTTGGCTGTTGTTACATTGGCCAGCTCGTCCAGGTTATTGTTGCTTTGCTTGACGAGTTGATTAAATACATTGTTGATATAATTTAATTCATCCCCTTTGAAGGAGCCGCTCTGCCGGAACAGGCTGGCGTAACGCTTATATTCGTTGATCAGGTCATTCTGCTGCGTCATGATCTGGCTGACCCTCGGGTTATTCCGTACGGCGGGACTAACCGCCATTAAGCCCGTCAGGTAAATATTATGGAGATTAAAGTTGCCCTTGGACAGGTTCGATACCAGACCGTAACCTTGCTGGTAGATCTGGTAACCTTGCTTCATATCGCTCAGGATGGCTTTGAATTGCGTCAGCTTTTCAATGTTCAACATCAATTGCTGTAATTCGTCACTTTGGGCCTGGGCGTTGACTGCCAGCAGTAGTGCTACCACTATGATAGCCCCACGGCGCATGAGTATTTTAGTGCTTGGCATATAATTTATTTAAAGTGTTATGATCTTTTTGCGCTTGCGTCTTGTTTCGCACATAAAGGATAAGCTGCGAATGAAAACCGGCCGCGAAGCGGTAATTATCCTGCATCGCCTGGTGCAGCCGCGCGACTTGCCGCAAGCGTTGCTCATCGCTCATTTCAATCTTATTATCCGAAACGATCATTTCCAGATCATTCATGCGGGCATCGCAGTCGGCAAGTAATGCCCTGCATACTTTTGTGATATAATCGCTTTCCTGCTGGCTTAACCCGACTTGCTTTTTAACCGCGTTGGTTTGCGTTAAAATATCGCTTTGCCAGCGCAGGATGTCGTTCACCTGCGGATCGTTGTTGACCGCGCTGTTAACGATCTTCAGGCGCTGGTAGTAATCGCCATGTAAACCGTATTCATCGCCGAGGTAATTGCCAATGGAACCTAAGCCGCCTTTGGCGATGCTATAGCCTGTTTTCAGGTAGCCGCTGTATACCTGCAAAGCCGCGATCTGTTGCAGCAGGTACTTTTTTTGCGTTTTCTTCTGGCTGAACCACTCCGCGAAGGTTTGCGCCTGCGCGCAATGACTCATGGCTGCCGTGACCATGGCGAAAGCAAGAAGACGCTTCGTTTTTTTGCCTAATCTTTTGGCTTGTTTAATGCAGTCCATAATATTGTTTGATGGTTTGTACTTCGTTCAGGTCCTTGCTGCGGTGCAGGCTCAGAATCATGTTTTGTTTATTGTATTGTTTCAGATCACCGTAGTTTTCATCAAGGCGGTCACCGGCCTGGTTGATAGCTTCCAGTCTTTGCTGGTCGGTCATTTGCGTTTTGCCGGGATTGATGATGAGCATGATCTGCTCCAGATTCTTCAGGCTGGCGTCCAATATCCCGGTATAGACCCTTTGCATTTGAATGATCTCATCCGGCTTAAAGTGTTTGTCAGATTGAAAGAGTTTCCAAGCGTGCTGATATTCCCTGACCATACCCACCTGTTTGACCGTCAGTTCTTTGATCCGCTGGTAATAGGCGATGGTGGATTTAACCTTCCATAGCTCGTCATAATACTCTCCATAAAGCGCTTTTTGCTTCTCCGACCAGTCAGAGATTTCGGTTAACCGGAATTTCGATAATTGATTTTCGATGGTCTTTTGCGCGTTTTGCAGCCAGAGGGTTTCGTTCTGCATGCGCTGGACTTTCAGGTCAATGGCTTTGATCACCTTTTTAACCAATGAGGTCACAATCTGGTACTGTGCCTGGCTTTTTAGCGAGCATAACAGCAATAAAATGACGATGAGCTTTTTCATGGCAGTTTCTGATAAATGGTGGAACCAATAATGATCTGATCATCTTTAACCTGCATGGGCGGCGCGTCCGGGCTGTTCAATGTCCATTTGCGGGTTTTGTAAGCTTTGGGCATTAGCTGCCCATCGCGTATTTTTTGAAAGCCGGTATGGTTAATGATGACCGTATCGGCGATGATCAGCGTATCATCGGCTATGGAAAATTGCCCTTCGATATGGCTGACATAGGTGCCGTCATGGTGTGGCGTGGACTTGCAGGCTGCAAATAGCAGCGCGATAAAAATGATCTTTTTCATGCGGCAGAGTTTTTAGTTTTCTGTTCTTCCTGTACGATGACAGCAATGGCTTTGCGGATATCGCCATATTGCTGTTTATAGGCTTTGACTTTGGCCTTTTCAGCGGATTCGGTCGTATAGGTCCAATATTCTTCACGGCTCACCTCGGTCCGGTAAACTTTGGAGAACTGGCCGTTCAGGCTGATGAATACTTCTTTGTAACGGTAGCGTTCATCGTTTGCCCGGTTCATGCTCATGATCAGCGCGGTTTCCTTATCCGTAATGCCTAAGAGCTGTTGTATTTTCGGGAAGTCGTTTTGGTATTTCCGTTGGTCGAGTAAGATTTTGCAGTCGCTGTTATTAATGATCGCCTGCTTGACAACCGGGGATGATATGATGTCTTCAATGTCCTGCGTCACCACCAGGGCCTCGCCAAAATACTTCCTGACCGTTTTAAACAGGTATTTGATGTATTCGGCCATGCCTTCACGGGCAATGGCTTTCCAGGCTTCTTCGATCAGGATCATTTTGCGCGTTTCTTTCGGCAGCTTGCGCATTTTGCTCACAAAGGTTTCCATGATGATGAGTGTTACCACCGGAAACAGGATGGGGTGGTCTTTGATATTATCCAGCTCAAAAACAATAAAGCGGCGGTGCAGCAGGTCCAGATTTTCAGTGGCGTTAAGCAGGTAATCATATTCACCGCCCTTATAGTACGGCCGCAAAACGAACAGGAGGTTGTCAATGTCAAAATGCTGGTCTTTGACCTTGCTTTGCTTCATGGTCTCGTAAAACGGGCCTTTAAGAAATTCATAAAAGGAATTGAAGCAGGCAAACTCCGGATGGCTTTCGTAATAATGAAACAACGCATCAGATATGGCGATATATTCTGAACGCAGAACGCCTTCATCTTCCTTTTTCCATAAAGCCAGGATCATGGCTTTGATGCTTTCGCGCTTTTCCGTATCCAATACATCACCGGGACCGACATAAAAAGGATTGAAGCTGATCGGGCTGTCCTCAGAGTAAGTAAAATAATAACCATCCACAAACTCACAAAGTCCTTCATAGCTATGACCAACATCCACCAGGACAATATGCGCGCCTTGTTCATAGTAACTACGCAACAGGTGATTCGTAAAGAAGCTTTTGCCGCTGCCCGAGGGGCCGAGGATGAATTTATTCCGGTTAGTGGTGTTGCCGTTTTTCATCGGCTCATCGGACAGATCAACATGGAGCGGCTTGCCGCTTAAGCGGTCGCCCAGGCGAATGCCGCAAGGGGATAGTGAGGAACGGTAATTCGTTTCCAGATTAAAGAAACACGCCGCTTGTTCAGCGAAGGTATCGAAGGTATCATTCATTGGGAAATTACCGGCATTGCCGGGCAATCCCGCCCACCAGATCTGCGGGGCACCATCCGTTTCCTGTTTCGGCTGGGCATCCAGTTGCGCCAGCGCTGAACTTACTTTATTGCGAACGTCTTTCAATCGTACTTTATCATCCGTCCAGGCCAGGATATTAAAATGTGCCTTAACCGGAAGCCTTTGCTGGCTGATCGCTTCGTTTAAAAACTCCTGGGTGGCATCACGGCCGATTGCATTTTCGCGGGAGTAGGCCGAGAGCGATTGCAGGCGCAGCTTTTTGGCTTCCAGTTTTTTTAATGTTTGGGCACTGTCTTCAATGAAAAGATACTGGTTGTAAATGTGGTTGCAGTTCAGCAAAGCTCCGACAGGGCTGGCGAATCCGGTACTGAACTTCGTTTTATCCGTACTGTATTGATCATAGGTAATACGTGGGCCGACCAGCGCAGGCAAAAATTCTGCCTCGGCCAATGTGTATAATTGACAAATGTTATCGCCGATCCGAATACCATCTTTAAAATGAATGTCTTTCAGAACCGGCTTTTCGTCTGCATTCAGCAGAAAACAGTATTGCTCTAAAACGCCCGGAGTTTTAAGCGTACCGGTCAACTCGTCGTCTTTCAGGCGGCGCACCCGTACAAGCCCACTATCTTCCAGGATGCGTTTAAACTGGCCTGCACTGTCGGCGAAATCACGAAAAAGTTCCGTTGAGGTGGTTTCAGCAGGCGTTATGCGTTTGCGCAATAAACTGCTGGTCGCCGTTGTGACCGGCTTAAAGTTTTCAGGACGTTTAGTGATGGTCACAAAACAGCGATGTACCAGGTAGGGACGCTCGTTGAAAAAGCGTTCACTGGCATGTCCCAAAAATGTTTTGTCCCCGAAATTCGCCTGGTACTCCGCTTCAACGAACCAATCCTGCTTATGAAAAATACTGTTTTTGGGCAGGAGTTTGATCGCCTTAACCCAGGTTTGATGGAAAGCGAGGTATTCATCGTTGGAGAGCGTGAATAATTCAGGGAGTGTCAGCTCAAATGCGATGCTCAGTTCACCCTGCATGGATAGCAGCGTATCGTGCTCAACTTTATAGATCGGGAATACTTGTTCAGCGCTTTTCATAGAATAATCTCCTTGTTTTAAATTTCAAGTAAGTGGGCAGATATTTTTTAGCATTATATTTCATTAAGCCGTGTTGTCCATATTTGTGACTCAGGCCGAATACTTTGTGGAAGAGCAGACCGCCTAAGCCCAATACGATAAGGATACACAGATAGACTGCCAGCCCGACTAAGTACATTATGGCAAATAATATCAGTAGCATCACTAAGCCGCCGCCCAGATAACCGATGTATTGGGCTTTCAGGCCCTTGAATTCTATCGGGCGATTGATGCCCTTATTGATTTGGTAGCTCATACACCAAAGAATGATTTGAGTACAGTGGCGACCACGACCAGAAAGATGCAGCTGCCAAACCAGCTGGAGGCAACTTTGCCGGTATCATGCTCCCCGTCATTCCATTTTTTATACACCTTGATCGCGCCAACCAAGCCGACTACGGCACCGATGGCGTACATCAGGTTGGTGCCGGTATTGAAGTAACTTTTTACCTGGTTAGTGGCTTCATTGATACCCGCATTGCCGTCCTGGGCCGATGCGGTAAAAGCGATGAACATCGCAGCTAAAAATAATTGAAATTGCTTTTTCATGTGTTTAAAAATTAAGTGGCCATTCGGTTTCCTGCAGACGGAAGGGGAGCCGCGTTTCTGCGAATTGTTTAAGGGACGCGATCACGTTGGGCAGGCTGATCTCATCGCTGAAAACCTCATATTTTTTGATCAATAGCTGTAAAAAGGACAGGAACTCATTTTTGTCTTCATTGTCTTCATATGCAGTAACGAGTACCTGCGCTTCTGCCAGCAGATCGTCTCCGGGGCCTTTAGGCAAGGTGTGGTCGCTGATGTCATCCGGTTCCGAACTGCTGAAAATCAGGTTTTCAGCATCATAAACTCCTGTATCCAGGTCCGGCTTGATTTCACCCATAATGGTGGGACCTTCCTTGGCCAGCGGAGGGGTAAGTGTTCGCTGTTGGGCTTTGATCTTAAGAAAAGACGATATTTCGGGCCTGAAATAGTGGAACCCGACATAAGCGTACCAGGCTGTGGTGAGTACGGTAATGGCAGTAAGATATTGCTGCCAGGAAATAGCGTTGAGCATAGCACTTTGTTTTAACCCTGCGGCACCATGCCGCCGGGAAAACAAAGTTGAAAATACCGCTGCCGGAAACCACCCCATGTGGAAGGGGTGGTGTCGTTTTTTGCAGCGAATTGTACTTGGAATGACCGGGATAGATCACAATACTGTTATTCTTCCGGTGGTAGCCCCTTGTTAAATTTCTTTTTGATGTGATTCCAGAGGCTGGTTTTCAGGCGGGTCAGGAAGACGAACATCTCTTTTTGCCGTTTTCCGATGTCCTGCAACTTGTGGTAGGGCTCGTTGATCTCCATCTGAAAGACAAACTCCCAGATCGCGACGAGTTCGTTTATCTCGATGTTGCCGTTGTTGACCGCGCAGCTTTCTTTGAGCGCATAAAGCAATTCGGAAGCGTCAGTCTGGCTGGCGGTCCATTGGGGATGGTCAAAGGGAAATATTTTACGGCCATTGAGGCGTACCAGGTCGGCATCACCTAACTTATTGAGTTCTTCGTTAAGATAGTCCTGGAATTTTTCGTTCGCGATGATCTTCGATAACTTGTAGTCGTGGCTTGTGCTGTATTGTTCATCTTCTTCAAAGTCTTCCAGTTCGGCGTGCACATCGAAGCCACCGCGCGTGTAATAAATCTCGTCCATCTGGGTCATCCCGGAGCGGTAATAACTGTAAAAGGCGCGGTTGTGGTCAAAAAACGTTTTGAGCTCGAACAGGTGCATTTTAATATAGTCTTGCTGGATGTTTTCGCCGCCTGTAGGTTGCTGCGTCAGAAAATTATAGACGTTGATATAATAGATGTACTTGCTGTAAAATTGCGGCTTGATCTCTTTAAAGAAACGGATTTCTTCCGCCTTGCTTTCAAAGGCGTAGCTGGAAATATAATTTTTCAGTTTGGTCATGGCCTTTCTACAGATCAGTATGGATTGTTTGTATTGCTCGATAATTGTTCCGCTGTTAATTGATATTTCAGATAATTGATGTTCAAGTGCGTTGTAAATTCGGTCGGTAAATGTTTTCATAGGTTATAGGTATAAGTGGGTGTCACTTTTAAACCTACTCATACGCGGACAAGACCTAACTGCATAAGTGGCACTGGTATACCAAAAGGACAGAACAGGCAAGCCCGCGTATTAGCAGGTGCACGTGTTCCCATCCTTTTTAAAAATTACCAGTTTTCTTATGTGGGATATTTATAAATACTTTCTTTATTGTTAAAGTTTTACATCTTGTTTATCGAGTTAATAATTATAACGAGATACCGCGCTTCCACGGAATAAAATCATCTTGTCCGTGTCTTACCGCGGCCACTTCAATTTCTCCGCTGGCCACACCTACTACGTAATCTAAAATGCGTTCGCCTGCCTGGGTAATAGTTTCTTCACCGTCAATTATGGTACCTGTATTAATGTCCATAATGTCGCGCATGCGGTTAAAAAGTTTGGTGTTAGTAGCTATTTTTACTACCGGCGTAATAGGGTTACCTGTTGGCGTTCCCAAACCTGTAGTAAACAGCACTATGTTAGCACCCGAGGCTACCTCCGCGGTGGTTGATTCCACATCATTACCCGGCGTACATAGTAAGTTTAAACCTGGTTTGCTTACTTTTTCAGGATAATCTAAAACGGCAGCTACCGGAGAAGTGCCGCCTTTTTTAGCTGCGCCTGCCGATTTAATAGCATCCGTTATTAAACCGTCTTTAATATTTCCCGGCGATGGATTCATGTAAAAACCTGAGCCAGCCGCTTCAGCCTTTTCATTGTAAACCGTCATGAGGTTATTGAAGCGTTCTGCATCGGCAACAGATATACAACGGTCGCTCAGATCCTGTTCAACCCCGCATAGCTCCGGGAACTCGGCCAGAATAACTGAACCGCCTAAAGCTACCAACAGGTCTGATGTGTAACCAATAGCAGGATTAGCTGATATGCCCGAAAAACCATCAGACCCACCGCACTCTAAACCGATGCAGATCTTACTTAGCGGTGCCGGTTTACGGGTATTTTGATTGGCCTGTATCAACCCCGCAAAAGTTTGCTTTATAGCTGATGATAGCAGATCGGCTTCGGTGCCGGTTGCCTGTTGGTCTAAAACGTAAAGCGGCTTGTCAAAATTTGGAGTACGTTTTAAAATCTCTTCCTGAAGAATGCTCACCTGCGCGTTCTGACAACCTAAACTTAATACGGTTGCACCTGCCACATTAGCGTGGGTAATGTAGCCTGCCAGCAATCCGCATAATGCCTGCGCATCTTGCCTCGTACCGCCGCACCCGCCATTATGAGTTAAAAATTTAACTCCATCAATATTAGGGAACAACCTTTCTGAACGCTGCTTTTGAGCACTGCCGTTAATGTCGGCGTTTAAAATATCTTCAATAGAGCTACCACGTTTGTACAGATCAACAATAGCTTCGGCCTGGTTGCGGTAGGCATTACTTTTGCCGTAACCCAGTTCATCCACCAGTGCCTGTTGTAAAATCTCCACGTTGCGGTTCTCGCAAAAAACCATAGGGATAACCAGCCAGTAATTGGCGGTGCCTACAGAACCATCTGTACGGTGGTAGCCGTCAAAAGTTCTTGATTCCCACGCTGAAACATCGGGCTTGTGCCAGTCCAACTTACGTTCGCCAATACTGAACGTACTTGAAGCGTGGGCTATGTTAGCGGTGCTTAAAAGTCCGCCTTTTTTAATATCAGCAGTTGTTTTACCAACCAATACGCCATACATAAAAATGCTCTCGCCTGTGTTCAGGTCGGTCAGGGCAAATTTGTGTTTAGCCGGAATAACTTCTGTTATGCTTATGTTTTCTTCGCCAACGGTTACCACCTCATTGGGGTAAAGGTCGGTCAGGGCAACTATCGCGTTATCAGCTGCATGTATCTTTACAATCTTATTCATCTGCCTATACCTTGAAATTGCCGTTTAACATCCCGTTTAAATTCTGTTGCACAACTTCTGCTAATTGTGGTAAAGCGGTTAAGTCCTCACCCCATAATTGCGTATTGCTTAAAACAGATTTAGCCAGATCATCCTGAGCGGTAGCGTTATAAATCTCAAAAAGTACGTCCGCTTTCTCGTCTTTATAATCGTACTCAACGCCTTTTACTTCTATGGCATAACCGTTATCGGTTTTACGCAATTTACTCATCAAAAACAAATAAGCTGCAATGCCTTTGGTAATGTGTAAAGGGGGTTGACCATGTAAGCGCAAATATTCCTTCAACAAAGGCAATACCCTTGTGCCAATCTTTGTCGTATACTGCTGCGCAATGGCTACCCATTCATGCCGGATGTAAGGATTTCTGAACCGGTCTAAAACGCTATCCGCAAAAGCGGTAGCCAGTTGAGTATCAGCCTTGGGCATCGCCAATCTGATCTCTGCCATCAAATCTTTTAAAAACGTTTCAAACTGTGTATCATTAGTGGCTGCATTTACGACATCAAATCCGGAAAGCAATGCCAGAGCGCAACTCAAAGTGTGCGTACCATTCAACAACCTCAGCTTTAGCTCCCGGTGGACCTCGATGTCCGGGATAACAATTACCCCATCATTAACCTGTTCAAAGCTTAAGATGGACTTTACTTTTTCGTCACCTTCGATTGCCCATAAAAGATAGGGCTCCGATACGATCAACAAGTCATCTTGATAGCCATTTTCCTCCTCAAACTTTTGTTGTTCTTCCAGTGATGGCTTTCCAGTGACTATCCTGTCCACTAATGAGTTGCAAAAGTAATTACTTTTGTTAACCCATTGCTCAAACTCCTGTCCCAGTTGATTGAACTGGATCAGGTCAGCAATGATAGAATTGAGGATCTTTCCGTTATCCGGCAGTAATTCAGTTGGTATAATAACCAATCCAGTTTCAACGCTGCCCATGAAATACTGATATCGGCGATACAATACCGCTAATAGTTTGGCAGGGAACGATGACGGAGGTGCTTGGTTTATATTCTCTTCAACCAACTGTAGCCCAACTTCGGTCGTATTAGAAATAACCACCCTAAGTTCAGGATTTTCCGCCTCCCTCAAAATCATATCCCATTCTTCTTTGGCCGATAAAACCTTACCAATAGAATTATTGATTACCGTTTCGTCTACCAACTCTTTATGTTGTATCCCCTTCATTTGCAGCGTGTACAAATTATCCTGCTCGGCAAAAGCACCTGTGCTGCCCGCTGCCGTAGATTTCACAACAGTTATCCTACCGTCGAAAATGCCTTGTTTGTTCGCCTTGTCGATCACATAGTCCGTTAATCCCCGTAACAATACCCCTGTACCAAATTGTAAAACCTTGACCGGCAAGTCGAAATGTTTTAATGTCGGAACTTGGAGGCTTCGGCTTGTTAGCTGCTGGAGGATGTTTTTATTTAATATCATTTTAAAAAATAAATAGGCCATGTCACTTTCGTAACATGGCCATTTAATAAGGCTTGGTTATTTTAATTCCGTACTAACTGATTTAGCTATTTTTATATTCTTCAACTCGGTAATAGCATTGATATTAATGTCTTCAACATTCTTAAACGTCATCCTCGCGTCACCTGTAGGTTTAGCAATTTGCAGGTAATTTGCCTGAACACCCTTAACATCGTCGAAGAAAAATACCGGACGGTGATCTGGTGTAGCTGACATTACTTTAATATTATGCATTTCGATGTTTTTGACATGTCTTACGTAGAAACCATAAGAAGGCGTAATACCATGACGCTCTGGCTCAGGGTAATCTTTTATTACCTCTGGCATATCTCGCTTAGACTGTTCTAACGTTCCGCCACCTGCGGTGTAGATGCGCAGGTCATGCAAGCTAATGTCATCTATGTAAGCATTGGGAATACCGCTTATGATGGAGGCTTGCCTTGGATCAGCATTGTAAACCACAATATTGCCGATATTTAGGCGCTTGATCTGACCTGGAGCAGTACCTTCCGGTGCACGCATTCTACCGCCAATCCTTACGTAGATTGGCGAGTTGACAATATCGCGCATGGTGATGTTATTCACGCTCACGTCTTCTATCAGCGCGCCATCGGTTGTCTCTATCGCTAAACCGCGGCAATAATCAAACACACAGTTGGAAATGGTGATGTTTTTGAAGCCACCATTCGATTCCGTTCCGAATTTGATGCGTCCGAACGGACCCCTGTCAAAATTGTTGGACGGAGGTGTTCTTTTGTAAGTCGCGTCCAGTACGGTTCCCATATTATAGCCGCTTACAATACAGTTGGTTATCGTAACATTCTCGGTAGCTCTAAATTCATTCAACGCAAAGCTGCTCTTTAAGCAAATTCCATCATCGTTTGGCGAATTAACTCTACAGTTTGACATAGTAACATAATGGCAGCAATCTATATCAACGCCATCTCTATTGGTATCAATCATCAGGTTTTCAAGGGTAAAGTTATCTACACCTGTAGCCAATATGGCAAACCAACCGCCCTGGAGGATAGTAAAGTCTTTTAGTATTACATTTTTGCAACGTCTTAACGCGATCGATTTATTAGGTCTTTTGTCACCCCTTCCATTGTTGCTTACCAACCCTTTTCCATGAATTCTACCTGTACCGGTTATAGAAACATTTACCAGGTTCTCACCCCATATCAGGCTATTGTGCCAATGGCTGTGTCCGAAGTCTTGAAATTTATCGTTTTCCGATTCTTCCGGTTCATCATAAACGCCGCCTTCAGCTATAGTTGCTGCAGTTATTGTGGCACCCTGATCAATTAATAGATTAATGTTGCTTTTCAAATGAATAGACCCACATAAATAGTTGCCTGCAGGTACTAACACAGTACCGCCGCCTTTTGAAGCGGCGTCTTCTATGGCTTTATTTATAGCTGGTGCATCCATCGATTTCCCATCACCTTTAGCGCCATAGTTTTTTACGTTGTAAACATCATCGGCTGCGAAAACAAATATTGAACAACTGACTAACGCACAAATAAAAAATATACGTTTTAAAAATCTGGGAAATTTGGTTTTAATAATCATGCTATTATATGTTAATTAATAAATAATGGTTTCTGAGCAACATAAAACCCCTAGATGACCAGGGGCACTGATTTAGGGTTGATATCCAGGATTTTGTTTGAATACATCTTTATTCGTTGCATTCAAAATTTCATTTACAGGTATCGGACGTATGTTATGCATAGCAGCGATAAACAGCGCGTCCGGATTATATTTTTTAACGCGCTCCACCAGCTTTCCTGTACGTTTCAGATCGTACCATCTGATTTCTTCTCCTGCCAGTTCCCTTGAGCGTTCATCAAGAATGTAATCTATATCTATTTTAGACGCATCAACGGCTAATTCCGCTTCATGGCCCGGCGTCAAAGCCCTTACGCGCAGATCTGTAATATATTTAGCTGCACCCGCCAGATTGTTTTGATACATCGCGCATTCCGCACCAATCAAATACATCTCAGCCAACCTGAGCACAATAACATCCTTAAATCCTTCTTCCAACTTGGCAACAGTTCTCGACGGATCAAGGTATTTCGAAAATTGGACAAAATAGGAACGACCGTTAAGCGTTGGTGCATTAGTTGTTGCGTCATAATAATCATCTAAACCATCAACCGGTATCCCACGTTTGGCATAGGCAGCATAAGTCGCTGCATTCAATGATGTCGGGAACCTGATCAAAGCTGTATCACCGGGAACTAATGTTTCTGTACCGTCGGCGTTGGCGATCAGCCTTAAATAAACGGAAAGAAAACTGCCGTCATAACGTTTGTCATATTGATTATATAATTTTAATAACCACTTTGTCGGCATGATATTCCGGTACTCCCGACCATAATTGATAGAGTGCGGAGGTAGTTTTGGAATGTTGGCTAAGGTATGTGCAGAACGATTGTACTGGCTTACCCAATACCTGTGTAATTTCTGACCGTTTCCGTTGTAAATCAAGTTGCTTGAAAATTGAACGGACCATAACACCTCGTTGTTATTTTCGTTTTTAACATCAAAAACGGATTTGTAGTCAGTTAATAACTTACGCCCGGAATTAGCAATAACGTCATCAGCCAGTGTTTTAGCATTTGTATAAATCTGAGCTTTAGTAGTACCAACAGCAGAAATGACATTATCAGCGTAACCAGCCAACGCCATTAAAATTCTGGCTTTTAACGCTTTCGCTGCAAACGCACTCGCCCTTCCTTTTTCTGTCGGTTGTGAAGGTAAATTAGCTATAGCAACATCTATGTCTGATAAAACCAGTTTATAGAAGTCTTGGATAGTCGCTGGTTTACCTTCCGTAATTGCACCATCGGAAGGCTTGGTTTGAAAGTGAGCACCGCCGCCCCATGTTTCAACAACTAAAAAGTATTGCCATGCTCTTAAAAACGAGAATTCCCCCTTTAACCTATTTTTAAGGTTATTATCGGAAAAGGAAACCTGATCGATATTGGTTAACCCATAATTAAGGTTGTTTATGTTGGAATATAAAGAACTCCATAAGGCACTGTTTTCTCCTGAACTGATGAAGTCTGCTGTCCGACATTCGGTCATCAATCGAACTTCAGTCGCTTGCGCACCGTACGTCCACTCGTCTGAAGCCGCATTGCCTAAGAACTTTAAATTCTCTACTATTCCTCGTGTATCGTAATACGAAGCGGTCAAGAGATCATTTAATCCCTGTTGTGTTGCTAAATATTTGGTTGTGATACGACCCTTTGGATCTTCCACTAAGAATTTTTTGCAGGAAAGAAAGCTAACAGCGCAAATTCCGCATACTATGATTAAAAACTTTTTCATATCAAAATATTTTACTGTTAATTAAAATCTTACGTTAAAGCCAAGTACATACGTCCTGAATGCGCTAACGTTGAAACCAGGTGCTTGAGGATCTATGTTGGTATCCTCTCGCCATACATAGAAAGGGTTTCTGGCACGTACATACACTTGAATTGCCTTGTAAAAAGCAGACTTTTTGAAATTATATCCAAACGTCATTTCTTGCATGTTTATGTAGCCGCCTTTTCTGTAACCGGATAATCCGTAGTCTAAAGGTTGCGAAACACCAACTCTTGGATACTCATTGCTTGGATTGTCTGGTGTCCAATATTTGCCTACTATGGCAGCAGGCATTTGTCTTTGCCCGTCATAAAACGGGTCTAAGCCCAACGCCTCGCTACGAACCATCCTCCCAAATTTGCCTTCTAAAGCAAATGAGAAATTGAATCCTTTGTAATCGAAGCTATTTCTTAAGAATGCATTGAACTTTGGCTGTGTTTGGCCTAAAATTACCCTGTCATTTACAGCGTCAACTACACCATCGCCGTTAATATCTTGTCGTTTAACGTCACCCGGCACCCTTTGATATTTAGCAGCTTCGGTCGCTTCCGAGGTTTGCCATATGCCAATTTTCCTGTAATCATAAAAGACCTGTACTGGTTGCCCAATGAACCATCCATTTCCAGGTAAATCCGTATCTGTGATGAGTTGATCTATCCTTTCTTTATTAGCAAACAAATTCAGGTCTGTATTCCATTTAAAATTAGTTCCTTGAATTGTCCTGGTATTAATGGTTAATTCGACCCCCCGGTTACTTGTGCGACCCACGTTCTGCAGTACGCTGTTAAAGCCACTTAATGTGGGCAAAGAACGGCTCAATAACAAATCTTTTGTTTGTGTCCGGTAAACTTCCAGCGTAGCATTGATACGGCCATTCAGTAGGGTTGCGTCTACCCCTAAGTTCAGCGTTGAAGAATACTCCCATTTTAACTGAGAATTGGTCAGGCCCCCAAGCCTGTATCCATAGTAAACATTATCACCAAAATTGTAGGCCCTTTGAGCAGCCTGTGCAATAGTTGAATATGCTCCAATAGCGGAATTGCCAACAACACCATAACTGGCTCTTAAACTAAGTTGATCAATCGCTTTGACTTTAAAGAATTTTTCTTTGGAGATTACCCAGCGGCCCGAAGCGCCCGGGAAGTAAGCCCATTGATTTCCTGCAGCCAACACGGAAGAGCCATCTGCTCTGAAGGTGCCTTCCAGGTGATACTTATCTTGGTAGCTATAGTGTAATCTGCCTAAGTAAGATTCAATTGCAGTTTTGGTATAGCCACTTCTTATTACAATGTTTTGCGTGGCAGCATTTAAGTTCCAGCTGCTTATGTCTTCAATTGGAAATCCTTCGCCTGATGCGAATGCCGATGTGTTTGTGGAGGTTTGAAAACTGGTAACCCCGGTAAAATTAATGTTATGAGCACCTATATCCTTAATATAAGTAATAATATTGTCCCACACCATATCATTGGTATTGCTGGAAGATTGTTCGCCATAACTTGTACGTCCCCCTTGATCGTAGGAAAATTTACCTCTGAAAACGTCGTTCGGCGTCCGGCTGACATTTAGTGAAAAGTTAGATCGGATGGTCAAACCCTTTAGGGGAGTCAAATTTAAATACAAAACATTGTTTACCCGCAAATTATTGGTTATATCCTTGTAGGGTTGGTAATAATTGGCTAAAGGGTTCCAAATGTTGGCGTTTTTTTCGGCTGGTAAATTGATTAGGTTACCGTTATCATCAAATGGCTGAGCCAATGGGTTCATGTAGATGAGAGGTAAAGAACCGTTCTGGTTCGCACCAAAACTTTCCTGATTACTAATTCTGGTTGAAACACCAGCTTTTACAAATTTTGAGATAGTATAGTCTGCATTTAAAACCCCATTGATGCGTTTATTTACACTGGTTCTATAATAACCTTGCTGATCGACATAGTTAAGTGAAAAATATACCTGGGATTTATCTGAACCATGAGAAATGTTAACACTATAGGATTGATTTATACCATTTCTAAATAACAATTTTTGCCAGTCAACGTAGTTGCCACTGGCGATCGTCTTTAACTCCCCTGGGAAGAAAATTGTATTATCGGCGGGTACTCCTTTGTCCCAACCGCCGATCTGATTAATTCTCGCAGCATCCCTTCGTAACTGGATATATTGTTCGCCAGTGCTAAGTTTGGGGATTTGAGGCATGTTAACACCCGCAAACGAGTCAAACGATACAGCAATCGGTTGATTAGGACGACCTCTCCGTGTAGTTACCATAATTACTCCGTTGGCGCCACGGCTTCCATATATTGCTGCTGAAGCTGCATCTTTCAACACCTCAATTGATTCAATATCTGTGACAGCTATATCGCTAATTGATGTGCCGCCGCTTAATGGCACACCGTCTACAACATACAGCGGGCCATTTCCCGCAGTTATCGATCTGTTCCCACGTAATAATATACTTGGGGTACTGCCGGGCGTAGTTTCAGCGCCTACGACAAGACCAGGAATTTTGCCCTGTAATGCGCTGACGGCGTTGCTGGAAGGCATGGTATTTAAAGCGGCGTTATTGATCTTGGTAACAGCACCTGTTACACTGCTTTTTTTCAATACACCGTATCCCACCACAACTACTTCGTCCAGCGAATTGTTGCTAGCTTTCAGTTTAACGTTTACGTTGGTTTTATTACCGACAGAGACTTCCTGGGATTCATAGCCGGTAAAAGTGAAAACCAATACTGCGCCATTATCTGGCACGGTCAATGTATAATTTCCGTTAACATCTGTGACGGTACCTTCTGACGTGTTTTTAAGCTTTACAGAAACTCCCGGTATGGGCTGATCTGCATCGTCCACTACCTGCCCTTTGATGGTTAGAGAAATTGCTTCTTTGACGTTCATCCTGTTGACTTTTACAGGCGGTGTCGCTAATAAAGATGCTGATGATAAAAGAAAAATAAGTGTTAATAAAAAAAATATGCGATTAGGAACTTTAAACCCCGTGTAATAGACGGAGCGTATTGTTTTTTTCATAATTTTGATTCAAGGTTTTAAATAATTGGTTTCTCGACTGGTTGTTAATTCCGTGGCGGGGAATGTTCGAGCATTTCCCGCCTTAACATGTATGTGGTTGTATCTCTTATTTCATAGGCACGTAATTAAGTTTAAATCAATTCAGCGTCGTTACATTAACGACGGTATACATTAGCGATAATTCTTTAAGTGTACTGTTTAATTGGTTGCTCAACGCTTAACAATGATAGCGTTATTCAACATAATTTAAGGAAATCCCAGCCGTAAAATCTACGCAAACGTTGCCAGTTTAATTACTGTTGTAACTTGTATTTCTTACTTCTCTATCTGTGCTAAATGGAATAGTTCGCTCAATAACTTTCGAAGGTTTGAGTGTGCTTAAGCTTATCATCTTAGATTGTAATCAATTTATAAACTTTAGAGTTTCTGTCTGGAAAAGAATATTCATCGGGAAGATTGGCCTTTTTGGACAGTACAAATCCATTTCTCTCATAAAACCTATGTGACGCGTTCGCAACGGAAGGTGTATCTAACCATATGTTTTTTAGATTTTTGTCTTTTGCGAAATCTAACAAAGTATCAAAGAGCATTTGAGCTATTCCTAATTCCTTACCTCTGAAGTCTTTGTTGACAAACATTTTTTTGAGTGCCGCATTGTCATCATTTAAGTACTGTAAACCAATCGTGCCTACAATTTTACCGTCTATTTTTGCCGTCCAAAAGCCTCCATCTAAGAAATAATCTGCAATGTTTCTTAAATCCATTTGATCGTCTTCGGTCAATCCTAAATGGAACTCGTTATTTTGAATGTTTAAAACAAATTCTTTTATTTCCTCTTGCTCCGCTGCTTTAAATCTCTGAATTGTTATCATACTAAATATCAAAAGTAAACCAGATCTTTCGTAACTTTTTATGTAGTTCCTCTTTCAAAGATTACCTGTTCAGTAGTTCCAAATTACACAGATCAGCATCCAATAACTTAGTTTCAAACTCGTAAATAGGGTATTTGCTCTCAATAAGTTTAATCAGCATTTTAATTGCTATTTGTCCCATTTCAAAAGCCCTCTGTCGTACGTATGAAAACTCGGGAGACATCAAATCTACAACGTCAGAATTAGAAAATCCAATTATGGGAATTGAAGATTCAAGACGTTTAGCTTTTAAAGTTCTAAGGCTGGCGTTACTTAACAAATCACTTGATATAAAAATTGCATCAGGAGCAGGCCTTAATGACAATAGTCGTTCAATTGCCAAATCTACCTCCATAAGATCTTTACCACCGGAAAAGCAAAATTCGACCAGGTCCTTATCAAAAGGTAAATCAGCTCCCCTTAGAGCTTCGGTATATCCTTTAAGCCTATCCAGTGTTATCGACAAATGAGGCGCATTGGCGATATGAGCAATTCTTTTATAGCCCTTACTAAGTAAAAGGGAAATTGCATCAAACGCTGCCTTTGAGTTATCGGTAGTGACTTTATACGTGTCTATGCTGTTTAAAATACGATCAAAAAAAACGATAGGTAAACCTTGTTTATGTAACATTTCAATATGGTTATAGTCAGTTGTCTGCGCTGACATAGATATCAATAGCCCATCGACAGAACGGCTAGCCAAATGTTCAATATTGATTACTTCGCGTTCGTAAGAATCGTGACTTTGAGATATGATAATATTGTACCCCTTCTCGTACGCGATGGATTCAATGCCATCTATCGTTTGTGAAAAGAAACTGTTAGCTACCTCGGTAACCATAACCCCAATAGAATAACTACGCTTGTTTCTAAGACTGACAGCTATAGGATTTGAATGATAATTGATTTTCGCCGCATAATCCAAAATCATTTTCTTTTTTTCCTCGCTGATTTCATAGCTGTTTCTCAAAGCCCGAGAAACAGTTGAAGGCGAGACCGAAAGTGCTTGCGCTATATCTTTTATAGTTGCTGCCTTGAACATATTCTTAGCTTATGAGTGTTTTTATTGGAATTATAGACCAATTTGCAAGCTCTAAAAAGTTTTAGTGCCTATAATTTTAGTAAGCGTAAACCAAAGCTAATTTTCTACGTTAATACATTATTCTCTAAAACCGACTGTTTTTTGTCATAGGCGAAATCGATTTCTTTAGATAATTGAGAATATTCAGATAGATTAATAAACGAAATTTTTTTCTTTAGGAAACTGCTCAAATACCTCCTGTACTTTTATTCGAATAGGACGTAAAGCACATCATGTTAGCAAGCTATTATTAACTGTGAAAAGAAAATTTAAACCTGCATTTGTAAAAGTGGTGAATCTAAATTCCAGCTAATGATTGAGTCTAATTTAACAGTTTTGTATGTTTCAGGCTTGTCGTTATTGATAATATCAAAAAGCATTTCGGCCGCTACTTGGCCCATTTCATACGCAGGCTGCTTCAAATAAGAAATATTTGGGGTGAATAACTCTGCTATTTCTGAACTGGACACACCGAGCATCTTAATCTTAGATCCGTGGACGTCCAAACTTGACAAAACTTTTAAGACTATGGTGCTCGTTAATTCATTGCCAGCTACAACCACTTCCGGCCCATCGGGATTCATTAATAATCTGGTCAGTTGACTTTCGAAATCGTATGCAGAAGTTTTTTTATTTTCGATAAGTGTCATTTTATAACTCACATTGATACCCCGAAAGGATAACGCATCTTCAAACCCTTTTAACCTTTCTTTGTTGACAGACGTTTGTTCGGCATTTGAGACATATGCGAATTTCTTGTAGCCTTCGTTTATCAATCTATTTATGCCGTCAAATAAGCATTGATAATCATTACTAATAACTTTACACGTGTTTATGTCAGGAGAGACGTCATTTAAAATCACCATCGGCATTTCCCTTTTAAGTAGTTCCTTTAAATAAACGTTATTAGCTCCAAAACATGACGGCGACATAATTAAACCGTCAATTGAGCGACTAACAAGGTTGCCCAATTGCTTTAATTCTTTAAGGTGAGAATAGCTAGTTTCCGACATTATAACTAAGCTGCTATTGCGCTGCGCAACCGAGTTGATTCCTGAAATTGCCTGGGCCATGAAATCAGTTTTAATATCCGGAACTAACACACCTATTAAAAAGCTACGCAGGCTTCTTAGGTTGGAAGCATTATGATTAATTCTATAATTAACTTTACGAGCTTGTTTTTGAACGCGTTCTTTAGTCGCCGCGCTGATTTCGTGAGAATCCCTTAGTGCCTTAGAAACTGTGGATTCGGATAATCGAAGAGCTTTTGCGATGTCTTTTAATTTTACCTTTTGGAATGTCATAAGAGGTGAATCATATAAGCATACAGTTTTAATATTTTTCAATCACAGCGATTCTAATGATAAAGCGTTTTGCTTTTTACATTTTTCGACTTACTTGAAATGCAATATTAACCTGTTTGTACGCTACGTTTACGGCATATAGTTTTAAAATCTACGCAAACGTTGCCAGGATACATTTCCAAATAATTTGTTGAGAACTAGATGAAGTTGTTCGAGTGGTTTGTAGCTTTATGAATAACTGGCATTATTTTAAATATTGATTTTAATATATATGTAATATTAGAGGCGGTTTTTAGCTGCGAAGAAAGCTATTTGTCGAATATGCCGGTTTAAGATGGTTCGTTTTTGGTAAATTTGGGTGAATGGAATTTGAATTAGACCCTAAACCTCAGCCTGGTTTTATTGGCCGGAAAAAAGAATTAACCTGGCTGGACGAACGACTTTTCCGCAGGAGTTATTCCCAGATACCTTTAGTTGTGACCGGCTCCGGCGGTGTGGGAAAAACCGCGCTCCTTAAACAATGGTTTGCAACCAGGCGGATTAGATACCTGCCTTTATGGATTGACCTCGGGCAGCGACTGGACGAGCAGGTTATCGATGAAATCGTGCTGCAATTACGTGACCGTTCGGAAGGCCATTTGTATGATTACGGGCTCACCGTAGTACTGGATAGCGCCGAGTCTTGGCCGCAGGAGCAATTGGAGGCCGCTGTCCGTAAGCTGTTTAATTATAAGATCGTGTCCTCCATGGTTGTGATCAGCCGGAACCGAATGCTTCTGCGTCGCTCGGAGTACTTCGAATTAAATCCCTTACCACAAGCTTCAGCCGACGACTTACTCAATGGATTTCTGCAATCACAGCTAACGACCGGGCAGTTTCAGCAGGCTTATGCGGCTACCCAGGGTCATCCGCTGGCGCTGACCCTGCTGGCACAATTGCTTAAGGGAGGGAGTTTCGAGACCGTCATGGCCTCGCTCCAAAACGGGCCAATTTACCAGCTGCCGAATACAATCATCTTGCCCGAGAAAGACATCATCCAAGTCACCAAACCGCTTATTATCACAACCGAGAACCGTTTGATCCAGTCTTTGCAAAAGCAACCTGGGGACCTACGCCGATTAAGCCCCCGAAGCTTCGAGGAATTGCTTGCCGATCTGCTGGCCGATCTGGGTTGGGAAATTGAACTTACCAAAGCCACGCGGGACGGTGGGGCAGATATCCTGGCTTATATGAATACCGAGCTGGGTCGCTTCCTTTGTCTCGTCGAGGCCAAACATTACCGCGAAGACCGAAAGGTCGGCGTGGAACTCGTCCGTACCCTATATGGCACCCTTTGTGACGCCCAGGCGAACAGCGCGATGTTGGTTACCAGCTCCTCCTTTACCAAAGACGCCTACGACTTCCAGCAAAAGCACCAATACCAACTCAGCCTCCGCGAATATGCCGATGTGGTGAACTGGATATTGAACTTCGGCAAGAAGCGCTAATTCGATCATTAACCTGTAGGCTAAAATAATGAGTACATTTGAACTTAATTTAACCTTATCAGCTTATTGTAGATGAAAAAGAAATTACTGGCTTTGCTTGAAACAATCATTAAACAGCTAACGAAACTTCATTTAAAGTATGAGCAAAATCCACCTGCGGAAGCGACATTCGCGGTCAGGAAATTAAAACCCAAGCTTAACACTTGGTTTGGCGGCGTAATCGACAAACTCAGTTATTACAAAATATTGGTTTGGATATTGGGAATTATCGTGGCTTTTGGGTTCGCTTTCAAGCTGCTAAATCCCTATGAGCATGGTACCAATAAAACAAATTTGGATTGGATCGATACCTTTTATTTTAGTGTTGTCACCTTTGCCACACTGGGTTACGGGGATATTGCCGCAAAAGGTGCCGGAAGGTTATTGGTTATCGCAGAAGTAATGAGTGGTATGTTCTTTATGGCGGTATTTATCGGGAAAATTTCCTCGGAGCGTCAAGCCACGAAACTTAAATTGATATATTCCACTATCAGCCACCGGACAATTTCGACTTACATAGCAGACCTGAAAACGATGCTGGAGGAATTGCAGCAACTATACCTACTTCATGATAATCAACTATTAACAAAGAAAATAAAAGATGCTTATGACTTTGTATCCGTAATCCGTAAGTATCTTACCCAGCAAGCTCTGGAAGGTGAGTTGACCGAGTACGGAAATCCGAGCACATTACGGAGGCTGTACGTAGCCTTGTCAGCAATGCAGAAGTTCAGCACGACTCTCACTAAAACTTATGGTATGAGTGAAGCTATCGTTGGCAGTGCACGGCGCATTATTACCAGCACATTTGTCATCGGACAGGAAATGCAGCAATTTCATTTAAGCGAGCCCGGAACCTTAGGTAACCTGAATGAACTGGTTTTACAAATGTCCCGCAGTCAAACTGAAACGCCCGTCATACACCGGACAGTGATAGTACCTGCGCTCCTCCAGCGGGTTTTACTAAAGATGAACGCCTATGCCGATCCCTTAGCCAATCACCGGCAAATAGCGGCGGAAATGGGAATGACCAACAAATTATGTCAGAGGTGTATTCGGTTGAATCTAAATGATCATACGGCATAAAACTTAACGAATATATCGTCGGCTGAATAAATGAGAGCGAATATATAATTGTGCACTGCTTCCAGGTAATCTTGTAATTTTAGGTTAATGTTGCCGATGACTTTGCCTTCATTGCCACGGAAATTGGGAAACCCGGCGAGTTCGGCATCGACGACACCTAGATGTTTTATTTTGTTATTGACTTTGTTTAATTCAACAATTGACTGGTAAGCCAGTTGTTCTTCGCAAATGATGCCTGCTTTTTTAAATTCTTTGCGGGTATTTTTCCAGTTGCTGACTTCGGAAATGATATTCTGGTCAATATGTCTGTGACATTCCCTAAGCAGTAAGGATTGTAAATGCTCAACGACAGTAAACAAGGAAACCACGGTCTCTTGATCTTCGAGTGCCTTAATATTTTTATTAAAGAAATCATCGTTTTTAATGCGATCGTAACCCCTGGAAATACCGAGTTGAGCCATATCGTCATCTTTGTCAGTTTTGGCGGCTTGTTCTGTATAGAACCGGGCACTATCCTCTATCACCTGATCTCTGGCTGCAAGATCCTTGTAGAGAAAATTATGCTTATAACAGATAAATTCCAGCCTGTTTCGAAGTTCCCAGGTCATGCCGTGAAGATAGACAGGTAATTCAAATGGAAATAAAGCCTCTGTTCGCCCATAGACTTCTTGAGACCAGTGCGGCATTACCAGTTTTTTAAATTCTGTTTTCATTACTGGCAAGATATTAAAATTCTAAATTTGTCCATGACTTCCACTGAATTCGAATGGGTTATGCCAGCAAAGAAAGCCTGTCAATGGTTTATTGACACTATGGGGGCGGAAGAATGGACACGGCGAAGAAAAGGGGTGGTCGACTATTTTAAATCTTTCGATAAGGTTTCGCTAACTGAAGCTGATGTTCAAACACCACATATTGATAAATTATATCATCCGGTTGCAGTTTACGAGGATTGGATGGCCTGGTATATGTATTTGGTGGAATCCATTTTCGACCGACCGGCAGTGGATGACCCTTTTCAATCAGCGAGAATCTATCCATTCTTTGCGGCTATCGGCAGGCATATCGAAATATTAAGGGCTGTAGCAGGCATTGACGACCGCCTGAAAGAAATGCTCAACCAAAGAAAAAATCAGCCGGATTCCACTTTGTTCGAGTTAACGGTCGCCCTCCTTTATTTACGAAATGGCTGGACAGTAAGATTCCTTAAAGAGCGTTTGTCCGAAAAAACACCGGATTTTGAAGTTACCCGGGGGACACAGACCTTTTGGGTCGAATGCAAACGCTTAGCCAAAGTCACCGAGTTCGCGGAGCAGGAACGCGCGGACTGGCAAAAAAGGTTCCGGCATTTGACAAACGCTATGCGTGGCTTCAATGTCTCAGCGCACGCAGAGATTGTGTTTAAAGTGCCCATCGCTGATGTGCCTGAAGAACTCTTAGGCCAGTTGTTCACCTATTATGCGCAAACCAGCTGGATAACAAGTAACGCTTGGTTTGTTACAGATGAGATCAATTTTAAAGCACGACTGCTCGACATCCCAGCGATCAATAAAATACTGGATTCTGAAGTCCCGAGGCAAAACTCGCCTGCTATGATTAAAGCAATCGCAGGTGAGTATGAAATGCACGGCAGCTATACGCAATTGATCAGTTTTTCAGAATTAACCGAAGTTGGCCCGGACGATGGACTGCACGTCCTTAATAAATTTTGTCACGGCATTCTTGCCGCCGGATCTGCAAAATACAAATGCACCGCCACCAGCTCCATTGAAAAGAAAGCCAAAGATGTAAGGAAAGTATTAAAAAAAGCAGTAGAGCAAATAACGCTCGACCGGAATGGCATCATACATATTGGTTATGAAACGGTAAGCGGCCCCGAAGTAGAGTTAGTTAGGCACCGTAAAACGAAGGAAACCATTAACGGATTTGACTTCAGCGGAAAGACGATTGAAGCGATTTATTGCCATGCCATACAGCCGCTTGTCAAAATCGGCGAATTCGAGTGCGCAGAAACGACCCTCTATTTTGAAAGAAATCCTGAAAATATATTCAAAGACAACCTTTTATTAGATTCCCCAGGTAGCAGAACACGCAACAGTACGCATTGGGAGGAAGATCTATCGAACTTGACTAAATAGTTTTTCCAGGTACGGAATAGTTTTGGTGTTAGGTATTGTTTAGGTGATTTCATGCGGGATTGTCCGAAAAAGATATCGCAATCGTTTCCGACTTGCTGGCGAGTTGGATCGTCGCGGTGGGGTCGTTTTCAACTTCTTCGATGTTTGCAATGTAGGGCTCCAGCATCTGAATGCGACGGTAACCCAACTGGATGGTTTGACCGTGTAAGACAAAGTTTTGCGTTTCAGGACTGTTTTGTACAAGTTCGCTGTCAGGGGTAACCATTTTTATAAATTCAAGCGCTTTTTCGCGGTCGGTTGGTTGCATGTCCCAGGTTGCTTTAAATACGCCCAGATAGGGTTTGCCTTCGATATGCGCGATCAGTAAATTCAAAATATTGTTTGATTCGTTGGTGATTTCTCCGATATTTTCAAACCGAATTGCAAAATGTCTTTCGACCCGCTTAAGGCGATCAAAATAATGCAGGTATTTCTTAGCCAGAGCGATAAGGATCTCCTGCGGAGCCATTTGCAAAGGTGTGGGTGTTACACCTGGTACATGAATAGTAAACTTCTTGCCTAAGCCGATATCTCTTAAAAAAGTGATCGTACGAAGTTCATCGTTTAAACTCCCATATGGTCCGGTACGCGCCAGTTTAAGCTCGTACTGTAACTTGATCATTTCCTCGGGCGAAGTGTAAAACTTCAGATCGACGTTCGGAAAAGGAAAGGAAAAGATCAGGTGGGTTTGGGTTTTGAACAGCTCCACTTTCAGATTATCGTATTCGGTGCCATCCTCGAATACGATCGCGATCACTACAGAACGCGCAGGAGCCGAGCTGATGGTCATTGGTCCACCGCCATCCGGTGAAGAAATTTTGATATCGTTAAAATAAACGTTTAAATTGAGTACGGTTTCGTTGTCAAGGGTGACCGAACCCAATTCTTTGTTGTGTAAGATATTCTGTAGTTGTTCGATAAAGTCCTGGTTTTCTGCCGCCACCCCAAAGTTCATCCGTGTCTTCAGTGGTTTGTTCAAACCCGCTAATGCCGAAACTTTGAATTGATCTTGTTCTGTTTTTAGAGTCGGCGCGAGGTCGTTCCTTTGCAGAAATATGCGAAAGGTGTCCGGACTGCACCATTTTCGCTGAAAGTCTTCATAAATATGATCTTTGATATTGGCCAGTAGACTATCCACAAATGTTTCAGCCCTACTATCTATATAATGGATGCCATCTTTGATCAACCGTTGCACTTTCGGGAGCTTCAACGAGGGGGACAGCAAAAAAAGTTCCTTGTGGTTATCACCCAAATTTTCCTTCATTTTTCTAAAAATGGATTCCATGTTCACATCGTCCAAATTGTAGCCGATAAACAGAACATGGTGGGTCGCCAAGCGTTCTTTCACAACGGTCCAAAGCACGTCCTCTTTTTGGGAATCGAAAAAGCGCGTATAATCGGTTTTGGTGATGAGAATACTGTCCGGCGCAGATAGGTCACCGTGGATCTTGAAGATTTCCGATTGATCTTTCTTGATATAGGGTAAGTCAACTGACGAGCGGATCAAACTGCAATTTTCACCGTAGGCCAATTCAAATAGCCGGTCATAATTAGTTGTGATGATCGTTTGGATATGTGGAATGCCTGCCAATTTTAAATGCAGGCTTTGATCAGTCGGGCTTTTGGCGTAAATACTCTTTAAGAGCGCAATCAATGAATTACGGCTCATCCGCAAATTCACGAGTTCTTCCGTCAGGTCCGGTAAGGTTAATCCTTTCCCAATTTCGTGAGATTCAGCCTCTGTTAATTGTTCATAAATCATTTGTGAAAGCTGGTATCCCGAGGGGTATCCAGCATACATGGACATTCCCGCACCGCAGAACAATACCACATCTTCTTTCCTGATCAACTCAAATAATCTTTCTAAAGCCATGATCAAATATACTAAAGTTATTAGCTAAAATAATCAGGCGATGTCATGATATAGTTCATACATCAAAGAATAAACAGGCGCGACATCCTGATCGGGCTGCTGTGCCTGTAATTTCAGAATCTGTTTTTGGAAGCTTTTATTCTTATCATGGGCTTCAATGATCTGCCATAATCCGTAACGTTTAAAAGCGCGTTCGATATAAACATACAAACGCTTGTGTTTCAGAATGGCTTGAACAGCGAAGGTGATCCAGTCTTTATAGTTGAAACCGATCATTTGCTGACGGCGTGCTGTTTCGACGACTAAGAGAAAGTTGAGATGGTTATAAATACCATCGACCAACTCCCTGTTTTTCAATTGGTGGCACCATTGAAGAATTTGAAGTTCCTGGGCATTGTCGCGTTCGTTCATCTTCAGGCCCTGATGCGCTACGATATCAGTCTTTGTGAGTTGATAACCCCGCTTAAATAAGCTTTTTATTAATGGATGGCGGTAGCTTAAATTTTCGTTATTGAAGATCTGCTGTAAGGTGGTCGTGCCATCCTGATCTTCGATATTGCTGTCAAATTTTATTCGTTGATCCCTTAGTAAAAAATGAACAAATGAGTGTTGCTTTTCCGTCGCATGGAATATATAGTGATTGATCAGCGTACGGCCTTGCACGCGTTTATCAGTAAAACTAAACCGTGAATTAAGCAACTGCAACGCCCTCGGGGACAATTTATCCAATTCCGCATCGAACTTGTAGAAATTCCAATCCCTTTCCTTGAAGTATTTTAACTTGCCGATCACTTCTTCGGCACTCGCTTGGGCTTGCTCCTGAAGCATTGTCTCCTGTTCTTCTCGTTCTCTCTTTTCGTTGGCTTCAGTTAGAGCTGCTAATTCTTTCTCTGCCGCTATCAACTTTTCCTCATAGTTCCAGTAATAGATCTGATACCGGTGTGCGTCAAAATAGACCTGCGCCAAGCTGACCGATTTGGTTCGCCAAGGGGACATGATTCGATCCCTTTCATTAATAAAAGGCGATTTATAAGTACAGGATAATTTAAAATCTGACGCAGATTCATCGAGTTTAAAAAAGTTCTGCGAGGGGGTCAGATATTTAATATCTCGTTCCATGGTCGACTGCCCATAAACATTAAAATCATCCAAGATCCAGACCAGATAAATACCCGATTGCTTGTAAAAATGATGCCTCCCCAAAAGGTATTTCTGCGACAAGTTGGATAGCTGAATTTCGAAAGCCATTTTCTTGCCGTTGTAAACACAGTAGACATCTGGCCGGCGTTTTTCAATATTATTAAAAAAAAAGCGTGTATCAGCAATGACCGAACCTGGCTCGACACCATCTGTTTGTCTCAATAATTCAGCAATACGATTCTTTAAGAAGATATGTCTCGGCTTTTCGTGTGCCCTGATAATATTCGTAAAGTCCTGTACATCTTCCTCGCTCATTTTTCCATCTTTCAACGGACAATCAGCCGCATTCGGAAAATGCTTAAAATGCACATTGTCGTTTTTACTGTCTGATATGATCAGCGGCTGATCACAGCGATAACAGCCCAACTTCAATTTACCAGCGTTATACCGCTTGCGAAGCTCATACGCCTCCTTAGCGACCCTAAATGAGGTTGCCGCGTCATAACATTCCCCAGAATCCCGGTCATAGGCCAGGTCTATCGAGCGTTGATAAGCCATTTATCTAATTTTATGTGCGTGGTCCAGTTTTCGGTGACATAAGGAAGCTATTGTCATGATCTCAAGCGCATCTTGCTCCGTCATGATCCAACTAGTTTTAGGAACATGCGCCGTCGTGTTGCGGAACATCCCGAAAAAGCCAATCAACAGGTTTGCAAAACCCTTATGCTCACTAAGATCGGTTTCTGTTGTAAAGTTATTTATGATGAGTATCGGATTAGCAGATGCGAATACCTCGCTAATTAGTGGAGCACCATCACTTTTGAGATCACTTATCTCTCTGACACGGTCAGCGACACCTTTTGCGGTTTCAAACACCGCGTGAAAATAATTTTCAGCCAGAAGCTCAGCACGGCAATATTTGTAAATGTCTTTGTGAACCTCCCGGGCCTGTAGTTTTTGTAATAAAGTGCTGGCGCGTTTTTGAGCATCATCGATTGTTTTAGACTTAGTTGCGTTTCTGAATCTGCCTTCCGCACTTAATTCCAAACCAATAAAAGAGAGCGGCTGATTAAGTTCTACCAGAATAAGTGTAAAATATTCTGTTCCAAATGATATATACCTTGAAGGATGCACTGCCAGCTGAACAAAACGTAAGATATCGTTTGAATTGCCGGTTCGACGCTGTTTGTTGTCGAAAGCATGATACAGTCGCTTCCATTTAGTAATATCCGGGGTGGGATTTTCTATCTTGCAGTCCTGTAGATATTTATTAATATCAGTACCGGAAAGTCCCTGACTGATATTACCGATACCGCGGCAGATTGCCTCCAAAACATTTGGAGGAATTGGATCGAAGATTCTAGCCACGATTCCCCCAATCTACCCTAATAGTCGTACCTACAAAGAAATTACTCATCATTTCATTTACAAAGTCATCATAATCCTTAAATACTGTTTTAAGCTGGTCAAACTCGATAACTGTTGCTTCATGAATATGTATATGTTCCTTGGGGTGAACCAATTCATCTCTTTTCGCTTTCAATCCAATTAATGCTTCTAACTTCGCCGCAAAGTATTTCTGCTGAATTGGTTGCTTATTCCAAGTTTTCGCAATTTGTTTAAACGTCTTTTTAAACTTTGGGATCAGGGCGTGACGGTCGTTATAGTCAGCATAAACGTCCAAGTTATTTAAACCTGAAATATCTGCTTCAATCAGAGAAAACAAACTGCGTAAACTAGCCCTGTAAAGCGCATCGAAGCTAACCTTGTTTTCTTTATGTTCTTCAGTGATACGTAACAACTCCATATAATCTTTCCGCAATACATTATGGATCGTCTGAAACTTTCGCATCACTTGTGCAGCGATCATCATATCTTCAAAGGAATCGTATGTTTTGCTGTGATCTCCCATTATAATTTGATCATGATTTCGAACCTGTTATTTTTTGCGATCGTCGCCATTGGCTGTATTTGCTCAAAAACTCTTTGTTGTTCGAACAACGGTACATCCGGAACAACACCGCTAGGAACCAATAAAACTTATACGTTGCCGAAGTATTATTAAAACACCCCGCTAACAAATGCACTGGTAAATCTTCCTGATAAGGCAAGTCCATGCTGTGAAGATACACAATTGATGAATAAACCGTAACTTCATCAATCCTAATCCATTAGCATGCCACGCAGTAAACCTAAAATAGATATCGCGCAGAAAGCATTCAATTTTGAGGAGCCGGAGCCGGATTATATCACCTGGCCGGCAAATCATGACTTTCCGCTCAATATTAAAGACTATGTAAAGCGGCGGACGGTACTCGAAATTATCTTGGAAGATATTGGTCAGACCGATGAATACTTAATTGTCACAGGTTTTACTTCTTTGGCTCATATCATTGAACTTTTTGCTGGCAAGATTGATTTAAATGGTTTGCGGGAGGTGCGGATTGTTTTAGGATTTGAACCGGAATTGCGGATGCGAAAGCAATGGAAAGCGACCGAATTGGATAAAGAGATTAAGGATTATTGGGCCGATCAACATTATTCGCTGATTAAAGGGGGCGTGGTGATCAAAGTGATTGAACTGATCAAACAGCGGCGGATTTGTTTTAAGTTATTGGATGGTCTCCATGCCAAAATTTATGTAGGTGATACACACGCTATCTTAGGATCAGCCAACTTTAGCAAAAACGGCACGACTGTTCAACAAGAGGCAAACATTCGGGTAGCGAATGATGACTTGAATACCATCCATAAGCCCTGGTATGACCAGATCAAACAGATTGCCGAAAATTATTATTTGCTCGGCCGTAATTATAACGAGGATATTATCGCCCTGCTCAAACAATTGCTAAGCATTACGCCTTGGGAAGAAGCATTGGCCCGTGCGATTTCTGAATTGTTAGATAAGCCCTGGCTAAGTGACATCCCGGAATTATACCATAAGTTGAACAGTTTGAAACTCTGGCCTTCCCAGCGGATTGGTCTGGGGCAGGCAATGTACATTCTGCAAACTCAGGGCTGCGTACTGATCGCCGATCCGACCGGTTCAGGTAAGACCAAAATGATCAGCACGTTACAACTGGTGCTGTATCACTGGCTTTGGGAAACAGGCCGGCGCAATCGTTCTTATGCGGTGACTATCTGTCCACCGCTGGTCAAAGACAGCTGGCATAAAGAGTTTGTCGATATACAGTTTTCGCAAAGTGGTCAGATATCAATGGGTGCATTGAGCTATACTAAAGGTCATTACCATGGGACGCATTTGCAGGAAATCAGGAACGCGAACATTCTGGTAGTGGATGAAGCGCATAATTTTCTGAATTTGCATTCTTACCGAAGCGTGAGTATTGCGGAACACACCTCTGATCACATCGTTTTATCAACCGCGACGCCTATCAATAAAAAACCAAAAGACTTGATGCGGCTGATTGAGTTGCTGGGTGTAGATAACTTGGGTGACCGCGAATTAGCAGACTTTAAGGAGCTCAAAAAACAAAGACACATCAAAAACAACTCGCCGCAATTTGCCGCGTTAAAAAGATATATTGAAAAGTTTATCGTTCGGCGCACAAAAAGCCAGCTTAAAAAAATGATCGAGCGTGAACCAAAGCTGTATACGAACCGCGAAGGGATTGAATGCTGTTATCCGGAGCACATTCCCAAAACCTATAAGACCGGGGAAACCACTGACGACCGGCGCATTGCTTCCCAAATCAACGAACTGGCAGGGCAACTCAAGGGACTGATATATCTGCAATCCATCATGCGCCCTGACGATTTCGAGGACGAAGCTTACTACATAGACCTCCGATTAAGGGCCGCAAAAGCACTGGCTAAATACAATATCCAAGCCAAGCTCCGTTCCTCAAAGGCTGCTTTATTAGAACACATCCGCGGGACTGAAGCTGCACTTGCCGAATACAAATTTAAATCGGGTAAAGAAAAATCCGGGAACGTCGTGGCTACCATTCGTAAAATAAGTGCAACGATACCTAAGAATGAGCTCAAGTTGCTATGCCCGGCTTGGCTAACCGACTTAGTTAAATATCAGCAGGCTTGTACCGAAGAGATCGCTGTGTATGAGCAGATCGCCCAGTTGTCCATTGATCTCAGCCTATCCCGCGAGCGGAAAAAAGTAAGCGAGCTGATTAAGTTGTTTCGGGACAATGCGCTCGTGATTGCCTTTGACAGCACGGTAATTACGCTTGATTTTTTAGGCCAGCTGATCGATAATGAATTTGGCCAAAGTAATATCGATCATTACGTTGTTACCGGAACTTCTTCCAAAACATTGGTCGCTAATATCCTGAAAAAATTTGCACTCGGATCAATCTGCACCAATACATTGGCATTATGTTCTGATTCGATGTCCGAAGGGGTGAACCTACAACAGGCCTCCGCGTTGATGTTTTTGGATATGCCCAGCGTATTACGCATTGCCGAGCAACGTATCGGCAGGATCGACCGGCTGGATAGCCCGCATGACCAGATCAAGGTCTATTGGCCGATGGACAGTGTTGAATTTGCGCTCCGTTCGGATAGCAGGCTTATCAGGACCTCCTTTGACACTGAAAGCCTGATCGGTTCCAACTTTATTATTCCGGACGAAATCATGGACCAGCATTTGGAGGCTATTATCCGGCCTGACGATATGATCAAGGCAATGGAAGAAAACCAAGATCAGGATTATTTGTGGGAGGGTGTTAAAGATGCATTTACTACAGTTCATGAATTGTATGAAGGACCTTCCCCACTGATTAAACGTGAAACTTATGAGTTTTACAAAAACGTCGATGCCAGCGTAAAGGTTAAGCTCAGCATTGGCCGTTCCAAAAAAGCCTGGGTGTTTTTAGCGGTCAAAGGTACTAAAGCCATCTCACCCCGCTGGTATTTTGTTGATAGCAACGATCATATTTCCATTGAACTGGGCGAGGTTTGCGCACAGCTTCGTACACACCTTACGATCACTGACCAATGGGAGACGGACTGGGTGGATGATGTTCAGCCGGAACTCGACCGTTACCTGGAACTATTGCTGAAAAATGAAGTGAATATCCTTCCTGCCAAACGCAAGCGCGCCATCGAAGTCGCCAAAGTACAGTTACTCCGGCAGTTGAAAGGAGCCGACAAGGATATTCCCCGACGAAACTTACTACTAAACGTCCTGAAAATGTTCGAACCCAAAATCGTCGGCGAAGACTCCAACATCGATTATTACCACTTTTCTCAAAAATGGCTGGACTTCTTTATGCCCATCCTCGCGGAAAAAAAAAGGAAGCAAAAGAAAAAAGATAAAAAAGTACTTTCCTTGTTTGATCTCAAAACCGATAAAACCATCGAATTCTCAAATGACTTTCTCCAGAAACTAATCGATGAAGCACCACTCATAGTCAATATATGGAGCAGGGTTGCTGCTTGTATCATCGGATTACCACGACGGGAACTTTAATTCATCATATTTATGACAACATTTGAACCCAAACGAATTTCTGCAATCTTAAACGTTCGCAATGGGCGCGTTGCAGAAACAATCAGCGAAAGTATTAGCTATAAGGGTAGTTTTACACACGTTTCCGATGCCGATCCCAAGCAAATCGCGCCTAAGGGTTTAACATTGCTTTCGCTACAGCTTACTCATAGTGAACCTGAAGTTTACCTCTGCATTGTCCTCAAAAACAACCGGGTTGCCACTGGCCAGGCACGTGTTAAAGGATTTAAAGCATTGTTATTAGATCAGCTAACCATTGAAGATGTACTAAAGACAGTCCCGGATAGTTTCAGTCAAAAAGCAGCGTCGTATTTGTCAGTCGACTACCAACAATTTTCTTTAAAACTAGGAGAAGAGGTATTTCAATCGTTGTTAATTCTCCGCCCCGATCTGACCGATAAAATTAATGACTTATATGATCAACTGAATCCTAAGATAGATGCTGGCCCAAGTCCCCGTGAACAAGACGCCGCTATAGAGAAAGACGCGCTTGGATTAACACTTGACATTTTTGGTATTGACCGTGCTCACGTTTTTCGCAGCTGGCAAGCAAACGGTAAAGAGCTTGGGGAATCTTTTCTGTCCGGTCTTGATGAATTTGCCGTTTACGAAGACGATGTGTTAGCACATGATCTGCATATTTTCCCCGGTCTTGAGGTTAGTAGGCAAGACATTACCGGCGTAGTGGAATTTGAAAGTGAAGATGGTGAACGCTTAACAGTAATAAACGCGAACCGTAAGCCTTTAGAAAAAGCAATGGGCGTTGACCTGATCTATTTTCATCGTAGGTACGAGTCTTTTGTGATGGTCCAATATAAAATGATGGATCAGCGGAGTGAAGAATTTGACAGCTTTTATTATAACCCTAATCAGGCGTCCCACAATGACGAACTAAAACGGCTTCAACGTTTACGTGACTTGATTGCTGAGCAAAAAAAGCAGCATAGTTTGGATCATTACCGCCTAACCGATTCCTGTCTGTTTTTCAAGCTATGTAAAAAGATTCAACTAAAAAAGACGGATCATGCTTTGGCGCCTGGTATGTATATTCCACTGGAAGAATGGGAACATTTGTTGATCGACGATGCGACTATTGGTAAAAAGGGCGGCCGTCAGCTCGGGTATCATACCTTAAAAAAACGTTACCTACATAAGGACACCTTTGTGAACTTAGTCCGATCAGGCATGATCGGTACCGCCGGCGATGCTTCTCATAAAATTGCTGCTTTCATTCAAGAGGCTATCGCCCAGGGGCATTCCGTCGTGTATGCGTTCGATGAGCGTATGCGAGAACCTTTATCTCAAAAACAAAACATTCGGCACAGAAATATGGAACGAAATATCTACAACAAAACGGGGCCGGATTTTGATGCAGATGATGATGATCTGCTTTTTTAATTTTCAATATCTTAGCTTATGTCTCTATCACAGAAACCTACCGCCGTAATGAATGAGCAAACCGCTACTTATGCGATAATTCCCGTGCTACAAAAGCTCTTGCAGAATACCTATTCGCAAGTTATACCAATCAATTTTTGGAGCACCCGTGAAGGAAGCGGGAAAGCAATAGAGAGCCTTAGCGGGCAAGCGGTGAAAGTATTAGCAGTCTATCCACGAAGGCCTAAAACCGCTGCGAGTTCACCGGGTTGTGTTTTCATCAAAATAAATCAAAGACTATACGATCACTCGGCTAAACTTAGCGAAGTAGGTATTCCCGTCCTTGCAGCTGCTCCGTTAGTCGAAGGGCTGCACGATCTAAACAACGAAGCTAAATGCGGTTTTTTTTTTGTAGAACCCGAGCACACAGAGCAAATACTTCAAGTCGGCCTTGACAATGATCAGATAGCTTTCCCAAGATTATCCAACCAAGGATGCATCGACTTGGTCGCTTATAAATCTAAAGTAATGGATTACCGAGATGTCGTTTCGGCCATTAGAAACAGCAACCGCAGCGATCGAGGTTTTTTTCTTTATAACGGTTGGGCGCAGTATAAACCGTTTTATTTTTTATGTCTAACTCCTACATTAGGAGTTCGGACCAATTATAATTCAAATCGTTGACTTGGTAAAATTTGACCTCCTCGCAACGCACTTTTCGATCGTTAAATAAAGCCAGATTTGAACCTGAAGGGTTCATGGAACTTTTGTATTCAACCGCATCGAATCCCATGGACTTGCAAAATTCGCAAAGATACTGCGTCGGCAGGTAATCCAAATGGACATACTGCTTCCGAACTGGTTTTGACAACTCACTTTCTAATTTTTTTAAATATGGCCGATAAGTAATGAACTCATCGAGGCTGAATTGCTTATCCATGACTTCAAACGGACCTAATGAATCTATCTTTTTCAAAGAAACCATATTGATCGGCTCGGTATTAGTAAACCTCGCCACGCTAACTGTTTCATGTAAAGCGATTCTAGTCTCATATAGTGTAGTCTTCAGATCGTTACATAAGTATAAGTAAGGTATGCCCACGGGGTTTGCCCTGCCTGCCGTTGTGAGTAACGCTGGAGGTTTACCCATTTCGTCTGGAGACAATATAGCGGATGATAGCCGCGCGCGAAAAAATTCCGTACTGGCAGGGATCGCCAAAACCAGGCGTTCAAAAATGGACTCCAGCAATTCCGTATCAACTTTTTCATTAACAAAAAACCGATTATGATATTTGATGTCATCGGCGAAAGACTCCCAGGCCAGTTCCAAACCCGCAGCATCTTCGTCTCTACCATTAACTACAAACGCAAATTCCACTGGCTGTTCAAACAAAGCTTGGTCATATTGATCTCCCCCACGACCAATCTGATCAACCAAAAATTTGACAATTTTCGGCTCTAATGTCGTCGGGTTAAATAAATTGGGCCAATAAGTCAGCAGGTGCTCGTGCAATAACGTCGGAGCATCTACTTTAAGAGAGGCAATAGCAGTAGGGTGAGGCGTATATAAATCAAATAGCTCCGCAAAAATTACGCTTAAAGAGCCACAACTTACAATCGTGGTGTTCGTTGTTCCACAAAAATCACAATTACCCTGATTGCCACCAGAACGTTCGATCATTTGCTTCAACGAGGTATCGAGAAAACAATGACTACAGCAATTCATCAGATCAAAGATTGAATTAATTCGATATGATGCATGACGGAAAGTTTTTTAATCGTACCCAAGCCTGGGTAAGCACCCCGTGCGTGCAAATCTTGAAAAGCACCAACGGCTAAGGATTCTATTCTGCGTTCATTTACGAAATCAATCAGTTTATCTAAAGCTTCAGCAAATTTTCCTGCAGTATCTGAGTCATCTTCATTCGAATCAGATACGAAATGATGAATGCGAACGTTCCCTGTTTCTTCTTCTTCGTAGGTTAAGTGGATGACAACGGCCCAAGGTAGACGACCGCCGTCTATAAAGGCGGAGCCTATCGTTAAATAATCACCAAAACCCACAAAGCCTTCATCGGCATAATATAAATGGTCTGTCGAGAAATTTTCGTCGTCTATATGAGTGTAATCAGCATTCTTTTGTTGCCTATTGAACGGATCTGCCAGAAAAGCCAACGTTGGGCGCGGAAAGCTTCTTCTTAGAGCAATAATATGGCTAACCCCGATGATATTATAAATACAGTTGGTACGAGCCACAAGCGCACTTAATTCCGCCAAACCCGCGATCTGATTTAGATGCAATAAGGTATAGCCGCTCTCTCCGAAGCCGTATTCATCCAGGATGCTTTGCAGGAATGCCAGATCCCGGTTCGCTGAAATAATGAAAGCAGGCAATACGTTCGTGTATCCCGCCGCTTGCAATTGCCTTACCAGATCGGCAATAACCCGGTTACTGCCTCTGATCTCGCCATGCTCTGGATTAATAATCAACTGGACGCGAATTGATACAGGCAAAGCTCGGACCATGGTGACAATCGCCCGAGTATCAATTTTTAGGGGCTCTATAATGGGGGAAACCTTTTCCGCCACCAGCGGTAAACGTGCAAGTTCACGAAGTGCAAGTAGTTCAAACTGCTTACCACGCAAATAAGGAAAATACATTGATCTATGGTTTAGACCAAGCAAGACAATCTTGATGGTAACGCAAGATACTGTTTTTCAGAAAAATAATCCAAATAACAGTAAAACTTCAAATATTCAGGAAGTGATTGTTCATGAGTATGCAGCAATTGGTGAGCCGGTTCGATTCTTTCTTTTAACGTATCTAAGAAATAACGTTGCAGAATCGCTGGTTCAACTTTCGTGATCAAATCCAAACAGGTTTTATAGAGTTTTACAGGGGTCGCTTCCGGCAATTCTCCAAAAAGCTTAACGATGATTTGCAAGAACTCATTCTTACGCAACGCTTTCATCATGGTCTGATTTTCAAGACCACTTACATCGAGTGTGGCTTCGCGGATGGTTTGTAAGTTATTGTTTGCAGTAAATTCGATTATACCAACCTTGTTTTCTACGATCGCCTTGTATTTATCTGCCAGCGTATGATGGGTAACAATATAAACCTGTGAAAAAACCTTGTAGTAATCTTTCAATTGTGACTGCAAGCGGTCCGGTCTATCCAGTTCGGTCTTGATCTCAAATACTTTATTAGTGCCATTAATCAGCGCAATGTCGGCAACAGATTTACCTAACCTAAATTCGTTGAGTATAATGGTGTCAGAGAATGTATAATTTTTTAAGACAAAATCACTAAGTAATTTTGTTTTATAAACGTATTCATGACGATAGTCTCTTTGCAAATGTGCATAGGAAAGATCAAGTAGTTGTTGCAAAGAGCATTTTTCCCGTAGAACCTCTCCATTTTTGTCAATGGTACGCCTTAATAGCTTCGCGTAATTGCGAGCTCCAGAAGCAGTCATCATTTTTCTAAAACCCGCGTTAGAAATCAAACGAGCTAATGACCGTGAATTTATTTGTGGATTTACAGCCGCTTCTAACATCACGCAAAAGTATTAACAATTAAATATAATTAATAATTTCCCCTAATGAAAAATGAGGTGGTCCTTCTAAAACGCTTTTTTAACCATGCTTCAACTAAGTTACACTTACTTTGTTCACGATACCGTGAATGTTCGGAAAATTCGAACCGCCATAACCAATAATTTAATCACGCATCCGCTTTATTTGTTTCAGATCGGTGAATGCGTGCTAATGCAATTCGACTCCAATGAAGATGCTTATGCGATTGACGACATGATTGCCAGCGAATTTCACGGTTATGAATTCATTACAGACTTAAGCAGCGGCAAGGAAAAGGTTTTACTGTCTATCACCCGCATACAACACATGAGCAGCGGTGATGGTTGGGGACGTCCCTGGAATGATGATGGCTTGATCTCCGAAAAACATTTGGTCAAAAAACGTAAGCGCAAAGTCGTGCCTCCACCTTACACAGACTTCGCTGTTTTCTTTGGCAATGAACTCCAAAAGTACGAAGTGCACCTTGCTGTTATAGGCAAAGGATCCAAGGAAGAACGATATGTCGTAGTAGACGGCCCCTTTGGCGAAGGCCAGCAACCTAAAACCATTTCTTCCACCTATACTAGCCAAACCCAAGCCTTCTGGGCCGGAAACCGACTTTTAGAACCAAAGATTCAAGTTGACTTTGAAGCCTATCAAAAAGCTAAGAAACCCAAGCGCTTCAGGAAAAAGCCGGAGTAATGTAACTATAATATTTAAAACTTATTTTGGCAACCTTCTTATCGTTTTCTAAGTCCTTAATCTTCGGCGCGCCGCCCAACCTCCTGGTCAATCTGACGCAGTTAATTAATTTATTCATAATTTTTTTAGCAAATCTCCACTACACCGAACAAAATTCCCAGCATTAGCCGTGTATAACCGTTTATACCCGTGTAAAGCGGCTAGCCGTTACACCCACCACAGGGCTTTATTCTGTATTGCCCTTTAGAGGATAATGTTCTGCCTGATTTTCACTGTCGTTTAAAACATGCCTTTTACTGCGCAAAAGCATCGCCATTCAGGCCATTAGTCCCGAATGCCTCTGCACTTGCGGGACACTTAAAGTGTATTAGCTTTTGCTCGCTGTTCCCAAAAGAAGGAGAAAAATCAATCAAAATTCGGCACTGTTGTCGTGTGCTTGCTGGTAGTCTGCAAAAAGACTACGGCATAAACGGCTGCCTCCCCAAAGGGTCCCCTCCAGTTATTCCGTTTCCTTTTTGCTGCGTGACGTGCCTGGAGAATTCTGCTTTCTTTTTCTCCTTTTTCTTTTGGAAAAAGCTTTTACGGGAAAGGGGCGAAAGAGAGAAATAAACAACAGAATTTTTAACTCTTTAATGCTTAAGAAAATGAACACAGCAGAAAAAAATGCAAAAACAGTGCAAGGCGCAAATGCAAAAAACAACAACGCAGCAAGAACCGAAAGCCGCCCTAACATCACAGGCAAAGAAGCTAAACAGGATGAACCAAAAAAAGATGCAAAACCCGCCGAGGCTGCGAAAGTTGCGCCAACCGAAACTCCCGAAACAAAGGCCGGTGATAGCGTTACAGTGGATAACCAACTCGCTAACCCTGCACCCGAACAAAAGGAGCCACCGGTAACCGGGGAAGCTAAGGCAGAAATTAAATACATCAAACCTGCCATGAATTTAGAGCAGACCTTAAAGTCTGTGGGTAACCTGCACCGCCTGACCATTCAGCGTTTGGCTTTGATTGCCCGCATTAAAACCTTGGAAGAATTTGAGGTAAAACTGATCGAAGAGAACGACCAGTTGGAAAGCAACCCTTATCAGGGGTGTAAGCTATCTATCAAAGATGATAAAGGCCGTGAGTTTACTACCAACACGCCCAACCTGATCCGCATGGTTACGCAATTCATCTTTGATGCCTGCCACGAAAAACTGGCTGAAATTGAAGCGAATATTGTTTTCCCCGCCAACTAAGCAACTACGCCCCTGCGTGAGCGGGGGCATTTTTTATGGTTTCACAAAAAACAGGAATTAAGATGTATGAGCAATTTATAGAACTGACCAACCAATTGTATTGGGAAGGTTATGCGGAACAAATGGCAATCGAAAATCCCGCGCTGTTCCAGTACGAGCTAAACGAGTTTATGAACGCCTATCAAAATTAATATTATGGAAGACCGCATTTTCTTATTGGTGAAATGCACCATCAAAACAAATCACCGCATTATACATGATGCAATAGCGGAGTTTCAGGACGGCACAAACTTACAGTTGACCGATACCAAGAATGTAAAGGTGCTGAAAGCAGAGATAATTAAAATGAATACCAAATCTTCAAAACACTAAAATCATGGCACACCAAATCAATTTCAACGACAAAACAGGCAAACACAGCTTTATGAGCGTAAAGGAAAAAGCCTGGCATAACTTAGGGCAGGTTATCGACCGTTACCCAACCAGCAGCGAAGCGATAAATCATGCAGGACTGGACTACACCGTAGAAAAACGTAACCTATTTACTTTCGGTGATGATTCCGACCCCGAAACCGAGAACAACGACATCATAATGGAATGGCGCATTGATGTGCCGAAATATTACGCCACCGTCCGAACCGATACCGACCAGGTATTGGGCGTAGTAGGAAATGATTATGAGGTCATACAGAACCGTGACGCTTTTACCTTTTTTGACGCTATCGTGGGCGGTGGCGAAGGCATATTATATGAAACTTGCGGAGCGTTGGGCAATGGAGAACGAATTTTCATTACCGCTAAGTTACCGGGCTATATCAGGGTGGGTAACGATGACCTGATTGAAAAGTATTTGTTTTTAACGACCTCACATGATGGGTTTGGCAGTATTACCGCTGCTTTTACGCCAACCCGCATCGTTTGCAATAACACTTTACACGCTGCTTTAGGCAATATGACCAACAGCGTAAAGATACGCCATACCCAAAGCGCACAAGAGCGGTTAAATCAGGCGCATACTGTTATGGGCATATCCAACACCATGAGCCAGCAACTTGATGGCATATTTAACCGTTGGGCGCATATCCGTATCAGCGATAAACAAGTTTTAAAATTAGTGCAACAGGCAATGGCACCGAGCAAGGAGGTATTGCAAAAAGTATTGGACGGTGAGAATATGGATGAGTTTTCCAGTCACTTCCTCAATACCGTTGAGAAGGTTTGCGAATTTGCCTTTAGCCATCCGACCCAGCAAACCGACACCACACGGGGAACCCTTTTCGGTGCCTATAACGCCATAACTGGGTACATGCAAAACGTCAAAACTTACAAAAGCGAAGAAGCCAAATTAAAATCTATCCTCTTTGGTAACGGCTTAGCCAAAACACAAACCGCCTTTCACCTTTGTAGAGAATTTGAACGCACAGGCGAAACCGTAGTGCAATTAAACTAACATTAGGGGCGCAAGCCCCTTTTTAACTTTTATACCATGAAAAATGTAACCCATCATATCAACCAACTTACCGTTCACGCCATCATCCTGTTAGCTATTGGTTTAATGCAACGTTACATAATCGGCAAACGCCGTTTTAACCGTCGTGGCGTTGCAGGGATGCAATATTTTAAATCTCATAGTGTGGCATTGGTTACTATCATTATTGAGCGGGTAGTAAATATGATAGCTGCTTTACTTATAATAGGAGCGATAATCTTGTACCTGCTTAAATAGTAGGAATTAAGGATTTCAGAAAATGCCCGGCGGGCCGGCATCGCCGGCCCCGATACGCCCCCTGTTTACATTGCGGATTATTTTAGTGGTGTAAACAGGGGGCGCTTTTTTGAGACCTTGTTAAATATTTTTTAAGCGGGAATGGTTTTGGTGTGATGTTTTCCCGATTTTTCTAATGCAGTCATTAAATTGATGGCAAAAATCTTTGTATTATCTAAAACTTCTTTTGTAAATACTTGCAATAGCAAGTCTGCAGACCGTGTAGTAAACAACGAAGTATCCATTGATTTTACGTAATAGTTGTATGCATCTGATTCTAGATTTATCGAAAAGCCATGAATGAACTTATTCCGCAGCAGATTGATCTGAATTAAATATCGATTTAAAAATGGCGCCGAAGTTGTCATACACTGATTGAGTTTGTCATTTTCACGATAACCAAGGCTGATTAACAATTTTAAATATTCCAAATAATCATGCAAAGGGGAGCTTAAAGGTTTTCTAATGTAAATGATTACCTTCTTCAAATATATTTCCGATAGTAGAACCAAATTTTCATAAATAGATGCCATTGTTAAGATAAACGTTTGAAAATTATAATCTATAATTTCTTTGTATGAATATCTGTCATTGACAGAAAAAAAGTGATTGATAACAGATGTACTATCAATTAATTCACAATCTACTTCCACGGGCAGAGTTGTCACATTGCCCGTTAGAACTCCATGATCAGCATCCTCGAAATAAGTGTAATAAAGGGCTTCACATCTCTTGAATTTTGCTTCAATAGCGGCTAGCAATTCGTTGACATTGCCCGCTTCTGCACGAAATTTTCTGTCAATATCCCTATTGATAGTCGTAATTTTGCCAGCTGCGGTTTTTACAGCTAATAAAGCGGCCAAGGCATTTTTTTGCGCTGTAAAATTGGACAAGGTGCGGGTTTTATTTATTGCCATGTGTTGTTTTCTCGATCTAGTCCTCGGTTTATGTCAGCATTAACTGACTTTAAAACATCTTTTAGAAACTGTGTAACCGGTTGATATTCTGCCAATCGCGCTAAGTACCCTTCCAGCAGGTTTTTTAAATCAACATCTACCTGAAAAGGCATTCCAGGCGTTCCGGATTTTACACCCATTGTGGTTAATGCACTATAACATTCATAGCGCAGACGCTTGTATTGTTCTAAATCGGTATCCTGATAATCATTAACATAGTCGAAGATATCTACTATAAGCTGAACAAGGGTTTCGTCTTTGCCCTCAAAAATACTAAGTGACTCAAGCACTCTTTCTAAACGTGCGCCGTCTTCCGAAAAACGTTCAATTTGTTTTAGATAAAATTCTGATAATGATGGAATCAGGTACCGACCAGGCTGCAAATAGCTTAATAAATCTTTGGCATAGAACGTGTGACCGCCTTCACCATCGATATGAATGTACCATTCCAAACCCTTCTTGAACATCGGTAATTTTCCATCGGAAAACTGATCGAATAAACTTGAGTGGCTACCATCATGTGGGATAAATTCATAGCCGCTTAGCGTTTTTTTAGTTATGACTATATATTTCTTAAACTCGTAACGTCGCACTAGGTAGTCAAATACAACATCCACACCTTTTGCAATTAAAACTCGATTGAGACATCGCTCTATCTCATAGGTGAGTTGATATCTGATTGTATGGTTTAAAATGAGGTCCTCCATCTGTTCCGCAGTAACCGTATTGTTATCGCTCAGACGGATAAAAAACATCTCAGATTGCCGCTGTTCCGCCCTCTCCAGGAATTTTTGGCTGACTTTGAGTGCTTGAGGGTGTTTAGCCGCAAAAAGTAGCTGGATGGCCATGGAAAGCATGTAATTATTTTCCTTGATATTTTTATTAAAGATTTTGATAATTACCTCAGCATCTCGTTCAGTTACCGTTGTTCGGTCAGGCACACGCTGTGCGTAAACTGAAAGTATAATGTTGTCGCTCTCAGGCTTTTTTTGCTTTTGAAGAACCTCAACCTGATCCCAGAAAAAATGTTCGTCCTGATGTTGATAATAGAAAGCTCCCAAAATTCTTGAACCGTAAATCGAATACAAGGTGGGGGAAACTTTAAACATTTTATCATGAAGCGCCTTAGCGTATGTTGGATGATTTATTTCCAGCGCATTCTGAAAGACCCAATAATAGTGTGGTGGGTGAGGTTGTGGTTCCAGGAATTCGATAATACTGTTTGCCAAATTCTGTTCATCTGTCTGTCCTACGATTTCGTCGCATTTTTCAGCAACATATTTTTCAACGTTAGGCATTTCTAAAATACTGAGTTCAGCCTTTGAAAATAGTTGGGACAATCTTTCAACCAGATTTTTGGGCTTCATTGCTTCTTTTACCGAATCGATTAATGGTAATAAATCTTGCGAGATACCCCATTTTACGAACCAGTATAATTTTTCGAGAATTTCCTTTCGATCCAATATATTAAATGTATCTGCTTCGGCTTCCAAAAAAGAAAGGACAGATTTGATTTCAGTATCGTTGTTGTAAGGCTTGCTATTACGTTGGGTTGCAAATATCCCACGTGGTATATCTACGATGGTGTTGAGTATTTCCGAGCGGCTTAATGCTATTTCTGGTGATTGGTAAAGCTTAATCAATATATCAATCAATTGTTTCCTGAATTTTTTGACAGGTCCACTGTTTGGCAACATATAGGTGGTGATATTCAGGCTATCTCGTTTAACTGCACTCCATTCTGTGAATGTGAAATCTAAAACTGCAAAAGCCTTAAGACAAAGTAGCCCGAAAGAAAGCTCTAATTTGTCGTAGCGCTTATATTTGCGATTAAACTCTTTCAGGAAAAAATCCTGTCTTTCCATTCTGAACTTGTCGATCACATCTTTTTTATTGAACGAAAAAATGTTGGCCACTTTCGCTTCTTCTGTCAATGCGTAAAGTTTAAATGAGCGCCGGTAAACAAAGTCGCTATTTGAAGCAACCTCATATAAATAATTAAGCATCGAAATAATCTTGCTAAGGGCACTTTCACCAGAAAAGTAGTTGTACCGTTTATCTTCATTCAATTCCTGTCTTACCGGATGATTAGGTGACGCTAAGCATTTTAAATAAAGATCGATGGTGGATTTTGCAATTTCAGGCTTAATAAAAGTTATAGCTTGAATAGTAGTAAGGATTTCCTTGATGAGCTTTATTTCACTGGCGCTATCAATCATCTGAACATACATTTTCAGTATGTCCGTCAGCACCGTGTTTTCGAGATCTTTATGTATCTCATCTACACTGCTTAAGTTGACGATGATATTTCCAACCATGGGAATAAATGCAGTTAAAAACCGGACAACGTAATCTTGATCAAATTCGGAAAGAAGTATATCACTGTAATAATCGGGTTTAATACTTTGCTCATATCTTCCGTTAACAAAATCGTGGTCGATAAGCAATTTTAAGGCTGTTTGAACTGAGGTTTGATCAAGTTCCAATAGCACACTGATCTTGGTGGCAATATCAGTATCGTTAAAATTGAAAGGCTCAAGTAAAGCTACGGCCTGCAATAGTTGTCGGGTTTTGACTTTCGGTATACCCGTTTCTTTAAGGACTTTGACGCAAAAAGCCTCAAAGTAATTTTTTACATAGTCCTTTAAAAAATTCTGTGATTTAATCTGATTAATTTGAATTTGATTACTCATCGCATTCAAAATGGCAACGATCAAAATAGGTTTACCAAACGATATGGTTACTAGTTGATTAATGTAATGTCTGTAATCCGTATACCCAATATATCTAAGAAAAGCGTCTTCTGTTTCTTGTCTGGTAAGTTCCGCCAATTTGATATTAAGGGTATTTTCTCTTTCGTATTCTTTAAGCAGGGCCAACGCGCTGAACGCTTCCAAGTTTCTTGTCGTCAATACCACCTTAACATTTTTCAGACTATCTGCGATTGCTTTTACATCTGCAATGATGTTAGGGTCATAGGTATGAGCATCGTCGATCAGGATGACATATTTCTTTCCAGGTGAAAGTGCGTTTAGTAATTTATCGAACTCGATTTGGCGGTTAACTAATACCAAAGCAGCCCAATCTTCCAACAGCTCCACTGTCTGTTTAAAAAATTCAAGTACTAACCTTGTTTTGCCTATTCCCGCTTCGCCTGTTACAATAGCCAGTGAATTGTCGCTATGTAAATGCTGCTCTAAAAGGCTAAGATCAGCTTGTCTGCCAATAAAAAAATTTGACATTGACGACGGCTCAAAAGTTTGTGAATTTAACTGACTACCGAAAACGTCTTTGTAATCTCGTAATTGTGCTGTCTTGAAGCCATCATTTAGCCAGAGCGATAAGATAGGATACTGTATAAATAGGGTGTAAAGCTTGGCTCCGTCCCATATTAAAACCTTGCACTGTTTACCTTCAGCTTTAACAACATCCTCGAAAACGTCGATCATTGCCTTAGTTTCTTGTGGCAATAGCTCGATGTTAGTTGCTAAAACAAAAAATTGTTCACCGTTAAGTTTTTCGGCTTCCTTCTTTAACTGGAATTTAAGGTTACTTACGGCTTCACTACGTGCCGCCTGATAAAATTTAAATTGAAATCTCCAGTCACCGGATTCATTCTGGTAGGTTCCGGAATAAAAACCATCTATACCACCATCTCGGCCAGGTGCTGAAAAAGGCTGATAGCTTTTGCCAAATTCAAACGTGAGCAAAGCATTACAAAAAAGCTCAAATTCATCGTAGTTATAATTCGCCCAGTTTATTTTGTCCATTGTTAAGCGATAAGGTATTTCTTGTTATTAAAGTTAAACATTTATATCATCCGTGCCAGTGTCTTTTGTTTGACTAACTGTTAACACGGTTGCGCTAACTGGCAGATTTTCTATAACCAATATTGCCCTCTCGAACGCCTCCCGGCATTTTAGGAGTTCTTTATTCACGAACTTGTGTATTTCCTTAATATCACCGGAAAGCTTTTCGAGAGCCTGTTCGCCATCAGCAGCGTTTGCCAGCCAAATTCTTTTAACAGAGGCATTGTAGCCTCCTTTAATGAACGTATTAGAAGTTTGATAGTGGATCAAAGGATGCCGGTAGCCTGAAAGCTTTTTTTGTTCTTTGCTGAATCTCTTTTCAAACCATTGGTAATTTTCATCAACTAGCAGGTGCGGGAATTTCTGTTTTAGCTCTTTCTTTATTTTTCGCTCAAAAAGTTTATTGAATGATAATGCCGTGTTTGTTAAATCTTGCGGTTGTAGAAATAAATAAAGTAAATAAGCTAACCTTTCATAGAAAGTGTACAATTCTTCAATAGCGTTTTCGAGATAAAAAGTAAACCTGTTATCGGTGTAGTTCAGATTTACCGGGAAAACTTTACCGCCCTGAAAATAATAATAGTCACTTCCATAATCCGTGATATAGCGCCCCCAAATGTTTGACATAGCCACACTGTAAAGAATATTCCTATGGCATTCGATAAACTCGTCAAAATAATCATGACTACTGTCGGTCACTTGAGTGGGATTAGTATCGTCAACATGCTTCCAGATTCGCGTGAAAAAAGAAAAGGCCTCTTCACCCTGGTAGGTTTCCTCAAACAATAACTTCACACCTAATCGGCCAATTTCTTTTTCGTAGTTCTTGTGGAATAACAAGATCATTCTCTGTTCGCTATTCAGGAGTTTAATATTCTCACTAGAAACCCCAAAACTGTCGTGAAACACAAAAGCCTGTACGGTAAAGGCAAATACAACCTCTTGTTCAGAAAATGTGATTCCTTTTTTATTGAATTCACATAAGGTTCCGCCCAATTGAACATCGATGATCAGCTCGTCATAACCAAACCCTTCAACGTTTATTAATGGAGTTTGAATATGATCGGCGGCCCAATTAATCGTAGCACTATTCGGTCTGAAATATACATTTTGCTCATTTTTTACCTTATCACGAAAAAAGTGTCGGTTTTCCGGCTTTTTTAATAAGCTGAAAAATAAGCCTCCGTTATTTAATTCTAGGGCTTGTTTTAAATTATCTAAGGTGGAGACGGGCATATTCAATTGTTTTCTTTAAGTAGATAGTGAATCTTTATAAACTTGTAATCTGTTTTACCAATATCAAGCATTGCAAAGAACTCATCGGTTGTTTCCTTTGCATATTGATTTAATACATTTTGATTATGGAACTGAAGAAAACCTGGCGAATCGAAGCCTATGCAATAAGCGAGCATAAATGTTTTTCCGTCTACAACATCATTACCGACTATTCTGAAATCATGGTTATCACCGTCTTTTTTAAATCTTTTCTTTGCTTTTTCTATATTAAAAAGCAAAGTTTTTTGGGTGCTAACTCCTAATTCAAGGACATGGACGGCAGTATCAATTGCATTTTCTATTTCTGCCGTTTCCAAAGCCTTGACCAGCTTTTTAAGCTGCGCAACTGCATAATGCTTCATTTTAGGAATACGTTTCTTCAATAGACCTTGCTGTCCGTCATAATATTTATTGAAGGTTTCATGGTACGATTGAAGTTTGTAATATCCTTTTCTATCTCCTAATTGCAGATCGATATCATCAAAACGCAAATTCTGCTTTAAATAATAAGCAAGCAAGTCAAGTTCATCATCTACCAAATAGGTTTTTCTTTTAAAAAGCTCCCTGCGTCTATGGATGTAATGAATTAGGTATGCTGGACCTTCCATATGCTCACAGACGACTTTGAGATCATACAAGCTGATGACCCAGGGAAAGGTATCCGGGCTAAACAAGCCCAAGGTATTACCAAGTTTTAAACTGGTAGAAATTGCTTTGATACCTTCTAGGGACAAAGAAATAAAATAGGCTTTTTTGAAACGGCTGCCATCCAATGTAACTGATTTGTTGTATTTGTCTACAAATTTGACTTCACATTTTCCTTTGAGATAATTATAACTACGAATTGCCTGAGCGTGTGATTCCTGTACCAATTCCTCTACATGCTCCTGAATACGATCAAAATATCCTTTTTTTGCTCTGTCATTTATTTGATGAGCTTTCGCTTCGATAAAAAACACGTCGTTGTCAATAAATATGATACCATCCATTTCACCGCCTGGATAAGTCAGATTGGTGTGATAGTTATTAGTTTTCAATACATTAATCAAATATTTCATTGCTGTTTCTAAAAGATAGTCATGCCTTCTTTTTGCGTAACCTTCCTTTTTTTTAGCATCCGAATAAAGTGTTTTGGCAAACAAACGATCCAACGAATAATCCATCAAAAAAATTGATGGACAGATATAATTTCCATTGTGGTGAATGAGTGGCTTATCCTTAAGCGGGTGGAAAATTGTGGGTATGCTGAAGTCTGTTTTTACCTCTTCAAAATTCAAACTGAACTGTTCTAAGAATTTGGTAACCGTGTCCACATCAATCTCTTCCATTTCAGCGATCTCGGCAGATGTAAAAGAGAGATCGAACCCCAGTTTTGAAATAAAAGATAATGCCATCGACATTCGGATTTGCATTGAAATCTCCTCATCCGGAGTTCTTTTGTAATACGCAAGCCATTCTGGTGGATAAAAATTCTTGGTAGGAATATTTCGGTATTTAAAAGCCTTGATCTCTGTTAGCATTTCTTTAACATGGTCTTTACGGCCAATTAATGCTTCGGTTGACTTATCTGACAAATACGCCTGGATCGTCAAACACAATCGTATTGCTTCATCGACGGTAAAACCTAATTTTTCTTTAAAATAACTTTGATAGGGCCGATAGAGTGTTTCCAGCCGGTCCCAATGTTGTTCCTCAAAAGTTTCGTTACGGACGTGAACCTCTTCGTTTGAAATGGCCATAGCAATGTAGTCCATGTCGGAAATAGAACCATCATCATTGAATGGCTTAAATTCAGCATTATGCAGAAATGTAAAAAGGCCTATGATTTCCTTTCCAGTATCTTCGATGTTTTTCAAGTCACCCGGTAAGTCATGTACTGCCCTTAATTCATTTATACCATAGGCGAAAGGGAACTTCAAGCAGATAAGTGATAAGTATTCCGGAAGCAGAGCGCTTTCCCTAAATTCTTTGTATTGAATTTCATGGGAAGGCACAGTGAAATATTTATATATGCTGTTAGCGATAATTGTAAAGGAACCATACTTGCGTATTTTTTCTTCCAGGATAGTCACCCGACTATTTATTTCCGCAATTATTTTTTGTTTTTCTTCGTCTGTGATCGGCATATTCTTTAAAGTTAAAACAAATAAGAAGTAATTTATTACCGAATACTAACCCTTAATAACAATGGGCATCAACTATCCAATTTCAACATTTATTTCTTTTTAGCCCTCGTCGATTATAAAAATATTCATTTGCATTTAATATATAATTTATCTAAGATTGTATGTGCCTGTTGGCAAGCCTGCTCGTTCGTACAAAGATTTCATCAGCCAATAATTAAATAAATACAAACCCGCACGGCTTATTATCTAAGCAAGGTTACGAACGCACATACAATCCAGATAATAAGCTTGGCATTAAAAGGTATGTATTATGACACCTCTCGATTTTTTCAAACTCCAGGCAAAAAATCTTTTCAGAGATTTTAAAACCCAAACAACACAATTGACGCCGAAAGTGGCAATGATTTTTACGATTACACACCAACGTATTTCGACGTTCTCGGTCTGATTTTAGACGATTACATTAAAGACGAATACAATTTTAAATTGACGAATGCTCAGCATATCATCGCCCGTTTAGTTGGCTTTTACAAATGGGGGGACATGGCTAAAGCCTCAGATGTTGAGCTCAAATTGGCGAAGCTATTATTTGACAATCTGCATAAAACAAGCGCGGAGCAATGGGCATGGTATCTTCGGGGCGTTGAGGAGGACAACAAGAGCATTCTTGATGCCGATTTTAAATTAGAAATATTCATCCAGGTTTTTGCAAACGTTAACGGACATCAAAGCGATTTTACGGACTACAGACTAACGGCCACTAAAGAGCAAGACATTGACATTGAAGATGAAGGTATGGAAGTATTACCGCCGGTAAAGAAAAAGCGGGATATAAAAATCAAAACGCTTCCGTTAAGCGATAGAGACCGTAAGAGGTTTATTAAAACTGCAAATGAGGTTTTCGAAAAAGTCATGTGGCGAGTGGAGCCAGACAATCCTGAATTAACGCGCGAACTTTGGAACGCCGAGGTTTATATTGATGAAGTGTTACTACCGAAACTGGAGTTACCTTTTAGCCGGGATTATGCGTTATATATAATTGACGCATCGTTGGTTCATCATGTTCTTAGACTTGCTGTACAGGCTGATGAAATGGCCGAAACTTCAATGTAAATCACTTACAATTTGTATGATGCTCCTGGTCGGGCTCGAACCAGGAACCCATCAATTTTTCGCCCGAATTTTTGGTATATTTGGGTTCATTTTAGTACTTTTACAATGCTTGAGCGGTCAGCGACCAAAGCGGCGACCAACATCGCTGGTGCCTCTTGCAAGTGATTGATAATCAGCGAATACAGACATAATCATAGTAGCCCAGGTGGGCGCACTTAAAATCCTTACAGCGATAGCTGTGAGGATTTTTTGTTTAAGGTCGTATGTGACTTTGTAAGCATATGGCTTATTATGTTCTTTATTCAGCAATCGTAATAAACTGTTGCGAAGGGCGATAGCCCACATTAAACATATCGATCTGGATAAAGAGCAGTGAAGGCTTTCTGTGGTTAAAGCTATTTAGTTAGTAGGCCTTTCTTGTATACTTTGGTAAGATGCTAGTTATTTGTATTTTCGGTTAAAGACACTGACGGTGTTTTTGCTTTTTATAAAACATATTTAGTAACGTTTTCGTAAACCTGTTTACCGTCCATTTTCCCAATAAGTGTAGATTACACCAACATTTACACTAATGGCTATTGGATGCGCCAATTATAATAGATAAAATGTGCAAACTTTTGATAACCAGGTACAGCCTGTGGCTGATAATAATTTTAACAACTTTTTTTTGTTATCAGCAATCATATGCACAGGAAAAACTGTCGGGCAAACAGAATGTAAAATTTACGCATATAACCACCGGAGACGGGCTTTCGCAAAGCACAGTTACGAGCATATTAAAAGACAAATATGGCTTTATGTGGTTTGGTACCGAGGATGGGTTAAATAAATATGATGGCTATCGTTTTACTATTTATCGCAATAAATTAGGCGATAAGAAGAGTATTGCAGGTAATAGTATAACAGTGCTTTATGAAGATAAGGCGGGCAATTTATGGATAGGTACAAAAGAGGGATTAAGCAGGTACAATCGCATCAATAATACTTTTATAAATTATCATGCTGACCCGGGCAACCCAAATACGTTAACTAATTCCAGCATTAATACTATATGCGAGGGCGAAAATGGTAACATGTGGATAGGCACATTTATCAACCTTAACCTTTTAAACCCTAAAACAAATAAAATTACCCAATTCATAGCAGATAGTAAACCGGGAAGTTTAAGTAACACAAGAGTAACCGATATTTTAAGAGATAGTCTGGGGCGCCTATGGGTAGGTACAAACAATGGTCTGAACCTGTTTAATGCTAAAACCGAAAAATTCAAAACGTATTATCATAATGATCTTGATAAGAATACCATAAGCAGCAGTTATGTTAAAGTAATGGCCGATGCCTGGCATGGGAACCTTTTGATAGGAACCAATGATGCGGGGTTGGATATGTTTAATACACGTACAGGTGTTTTTAGCCATCACCTGGCAAGAAAAGGTGATACTTCAAGCATTAGCCATAATAATGTTCATACTATTGCCGAAACAAGCGCCGGAAATTTTTGGATAGGTACCGAAGAAGGACTTGATTTTTACAATACCCTGGATGATAAATTTACCACTTATAAAAATTCTCCGGCCGATAATACCAGTCTAAGTGGGTCGTCAGTAAGGGCAGTACTTGTTGATGATCTGGGTACACTATGGGCAGCTGCAAGTTCCGCTGGGATAAGTAAGTATGATAAGAGTCTTTCGTTATTTAAAGTGTATCGCTATTTGTATGGTGATATAAGAGGGCTATCCGGCAGAGAGGTTACTTCATTTGCTGATGCCAATAACGGTAATATTTGGGTCGGCACAGATGGCGGCGGTTTAAATCTGTTTGATACAAAGGATAATACATTTAGTTATTACCGGTACCGAGAAAATGTAAAAAATGGAATATCCGCTAATAACGTCCTTACCATCTTAAAAAGCAAAACCGGTAACCGTTTATGGATAGGTAGCTATACCGGTGGATTGGATCTGTTTGAGGTTAATAAGAAGCGGTTCACCAACTTCACAAAAGGTAATCGCCCCGATCAATTATCAGATGAACGGGTGTTTGCTTTAATGGAAGATAGTAAAAATAATTTGTGGATAGGTACCAATGGAGGTGGTGTTAATATACTTGACCCAACTTTTAAAAAAGTTACCAGGCTCAAAAGTGAATATAATAATGATAAAACCATAAGCAACGACGTAATACGCTGCTTTTATGAAGATAGAAATGGTGATGTATGGATTGGTACTTATAACGCCGGAGTTAGTATTTACCATGCAGCAACACATACCATTAGCAGGCTTAATAAACTTAACAGTAACCTTTCAAACAACATTGTTTTCACCATAACAGGCGATAAAAGTGGCAACATTTGGGTAGCTACCGGAGGCGGGTTAAATAAGTTTTTGCCTGACAAAAAACAATTTAAAGTATATACAACCGCAAACGGACTGGCAAATAATAATATTTACAGTATGGTTAGTGATAATGAAGGTTACTTGTGGTTAAGCACTAATATGGGCATAAGCCGTTTTGATATCCAAAAGAATATCTTTAAAAATTTCACATTAAAAAATGGCTTACAAGACCATGAGTTCAAGTTAAACGCCGGTTTTAAATCCAGGACGGGTGAAATTTATTTTGGTGGCGTTAATGGCTTTAACCGGTTTAACCCCGAGTCTATAGTTGAAAATGAAAATATTCCAAAGGTAATAATAACCGGGTTTGAGTTGTTTAACAAACCGGTAATTGCCGGTGCTGTTAATTCGCCATTAACTAAATCTATTAATGATACGCGTGTTATTACTTTAAATCATCAACAATCAATATTTACGTTTGAATTTTCGGCTTTAAATTATACGTTGCCCGAAGATAACAGTTATGCTTACATGCTTGAAGGTTTTGAAACAGATTGGAACTATGTGGGCAATCAGCACAGGGCTACCTATACTAATCTTAACGCCGGTACATACACTTTCCGGGTTAAGGCTGCTAATAATGATGGTGTTTGGAATGAAACGGGCACCGCTGTGCAAATTATAATATTACCCCCATTTTGGTTAACCTGGTGGTTTAAAACGTTGGTAGGATTGTTTATAATTTTTATATTATATGTTGCATATAACTATAGGGTAAAAACTATAAAGGCCCAGAAGGTGGTGCTTGAAAGGCAGGTTACACGACGTACGCAAGAGGTGCTGAAACAGGCAGAGGACCTAAAAAAATTAAACAATGATTTAATAGAACAAACCGAAGAACTGCAAACTTTAAACGAAGAGTTGCATGAGCAACGTATACAGGAAGAGAAGGCCCATGCTGCTGCTGAGCAGGCAAGATTAGATGCTGAACAGGCCAACAAAGCCAAAAGCATATTTTTAGCTACCATGAGCCATGAAATACGTACACCAATGAACGGTGTTATTGGAATGGCGGCACTACTTGGCGAAACAAATCTTAGTGAAGAGCAGCATGAATACGCAGAAACAATTATTCATAGCGGCGAAGCATTATTGAATGTTATTAATGGCGTACTTGATTTTTCAAAGATCGAGTCAGGAAAGATGGATCTGGACCCACATGAATTTGAACTGCGGGTGTGTATTGAAGAGGTATTTGACCTGTTTGCCAAAAAAACGGCTGAAAACAATATCGACCTTATTTACCAGATCGATTATCGCTTGCCATCTTTACTTATTGGTGATGGTATGCGCCTACGGCAAATATTAATTAACCTGGTAAGCAATGCAATTAAATTTACACATGAAGGCGAAGTTTTTTTAAATGTTATGTTGGTTAACCAGGCCGGCAATGAGTTGGAGCTGGCTTTCGAAGTGGTTGATACCGGCATAGGTATACCTGCCGAAAAGTTGCCACAGTTATTTGAGGCATTTACCCAGGTCGACTCGTCAATAACACGTAAATATGGTGGCACAGGTTTAGGGCTGGCAATAAGTAAACGCCTTATTCAATTAATGGGCGGCTCAATAACTGTTGAAAGCCAAGAGAAGAAAGGTACAAGGTTTAGGTTTACTATTAAGTGTGATGCATTGCAGCATGATCGCCTGGAGGCATCTTCACTTCCTGATGTTAAGGATAAAAACATACTAATAGTTGATGACAATGCAACCAACTTAAAAGTATTAAGAGCTCAGTTGGAGGTATGGAACTTAAATACTACTTCAACTCACTCAGCAGCCGAGGCCCTGGAACTTTTAAAAGCCGGAAATCCTTTTGATATGATAATTACCGATATGCAAATGCCCGAAATGGACGGCCTTACTTTTACCCGGGTAATTAAAAAAATGTATCCACAACTACCGGTTATTTTGCTAAGTTCGGTGGGTAACGAATCGCAAAAAAACTACCCCAACTTATTCGCTGCCACCTTAACAAAGCCGGTTAAGCAGCATCACTTAAGTATGGCCATACAAAATGAGTTTAAGCACAAACAGTATTTAAGCAGTAATGAACATAAAACCGCGTCTATTTTGTCTGTTGATTTTGCTGCCGCGAATCCGATCAGCATATTGGTAGCCGAGGACAACCTGATCAATCAAAAGCTTATGATGAGAATTTTAGAGAAACTTGGATTTGAAGCCACATTGACAAATAACGGCCAGGAGGTATTGGATGAGCTTAACAAGAGGATGCATGACATTATACTGATGGATATACAAATGCCCGAATTAGATGGATTAGAAGCCACACGTATTATACGTAAAATGGACAATATTGATCAGCCATATATTATAGCTATGACAGCCAATGCCATGCCCGAAGATCGCGAGGAATGCTTTGTAGCAGGCATGGACAACTATGTTTCAAAACCGGTGAAATTGGAGTTGCTGGTAAATGCCTTGCGCGAAGGTTATAAAGCTAAGCACAATATGTAACTCGCCATTGTCAGGGTGTGCTGACACAAGTCCGGGCAATTCAACGGATAAGAATACTAATTACGCTAATCGACTTAAATAATGTTAATATCCCTTAATAAAAGGGTAATTAGATTAATTTTTAAATGACTAATTAACCGTTAATTCGAAATACCAATTAAAGTCTTAAGTATCAATATTTGCAACTGTCACGGGATCATTTATGTGCACCCTAAATGAAGAAAACTATCAAACTGATCCTCTGCAAACCAAGTGATTTTAAGTGGTTGATTTTTTAAAAAAAAGGCAGTTCGGTTTAAACGTCGGATTGCATTTAAAGGCGAACCTGTTGTGTTGTATTTACCATACATCAGGCTTCATTTTAGTATAAGCGGGTTAAGCCGCGTTATCAATAGATGCGCGGCTTTATTATTGGTGCAAAAAGCCTAATGTCGCGCAGGATAAGTATAATTGTTATCACATCTTTAGAGTAAACCAGACTAGTACGATATATAAAATGATAAAAAAACTTTTAATATTAATAATGGCCCTGTTGCCTGCCATAACCTTTGGTCAAACCTACAAAAAACACACTTTTAGTAAGGAAAAGTTATCCATTCAGTTATCAGAGGGCGTTTTAAACATTACCCCTTTAACTGATAAAGCTATCCGCGTGCAATGGCAAAAAGATCTGCCTGTTGAAAAGCAGGAATTTGTTTTGATCAATAAACAAACCACGCCTATATTTAAAGTGACAGAAACACCCACGCAGTTAAAGTTAAGCACCAAAGCCGTAACGGTGTTATTTGACAAGAAAAACAGTACACTCACGTATGCAAATAGCGCAGGTAAGGTTTTTCTGAGCGAAAAGGCCAACAGCCGTAAACTGGTATCGGGCACCGTAATGGGTGAGGCATGTTACTCGGCAGAGCAGGCTTTTAATTCGCCGGCTGATGAGTACGTATTTGGATTAGGACAATTTCAGGACGGGTATTATAACCTGCGAAATGTATCGCGCAAATTGATCCAGGTAAATACCCAAATTGCTATCCCTTTTATTTACTCAAATAAGGGCTACGGTTTATTATGGCACCAGTATGGGCTAACAACTTTTAATCCTACTGATAACGTAATTGAACTTGCTAAAAAAGATACCAATGCCGTAGAGGTACGCTACGCAGATGTTACTACTACGTCGGGCACCCAGCGTGTGTCTCAGCAGCAGGCACTCCATGTTGGTAAGTTCAGGTTGGATAAAGCCGGCGATTACACGTTTATGCTTGATCTGGGCGATATGGAAAGTCGTCATTTGCTGCTTATAGACGGTATAGCACGTATAGATCAGTCAAACCAATGGTTGCCGCCGGCGGCAAGTAAGATCATTAATCTTAGCGCTGGTGAGCATACTGTTCAAGTGGTCTGCAAGGCAGCCAATAAACCAAAATTATCATGGAAAGCGGTAGCTGATGAAAACGTGTTCCGCTCACCTAATGCTAAATCTTTAGATTATGTTGTGTTTTACGGCGGTGCTGACGAAGTAATTACCAATTACCGAAACCTATCAGGCAATGTACCTATGTTGCCTTTGTGGGCATATGGATTCTGGCAATGCCGCGAACGTTATACTTCGGGCAAGCACCTGGTAGAAACCATTAAGGAGTTTAGAAAAAGAAATCTGCCTGTTGATGTAATAGTGCAAGATTGGCAGTATTGGGGTAAATACGGATGGGGTGTGCCTAAATTTGATGAAACCAATTACCCAAATCCGGAAGGCTTTATAAAAGAACTGCATGATCTTAATTCGCATTTCTCAGTATCGGTATGGGAAAATTTGGATAAAAAATCAGATATCGCCAAACCTTATCTTGAAAAGAATTTATACATAGCCAACAGCCCCTGGATAGACATTTATAATCCCGAAGCACAAAAAACACATTGGGCCGCTTTAAACACCAACTTATTTGCCAAAGGCGTTGATTCATGGTGGATGGACGCTACTGAGCCTGAAAACGATGCTCTGGTTGGCAAGCAAACCTATTTTGGTCTGGGCGAATTTTACCGGCTTACCTATCCGCTGTTTGTTAGCAAAGCCGTTTATGAGGGTCAACGCGCTACCGATCCAAGTAAAAGGGTAGTTACATTGACACGTTCCGCGTTCCCCGGCCAGCAACGCTATGGTACCATCAACTGGTCCGGCGACATTGGCTGGAGTTGGGATGTGCTAAAACGTCAAATTGTTGCGGGCCTTAATTATAATTTAACCGGTATGCCGTACTGGACTACCGATATCGGCGGGTTCTTCCGGCCCGGCAGGGGGCAGTATACCGACGAAAAGTATCATGATATACTTACCCGTTGGTTTCAATGGGGAACTTTCAACCCTATATTCCGCATGCATGGGTACCAAACAGAAACTGAGCCATGGAAATACGGCGAAAAAGTGGAAGGCAACATGCGGAGCATGATGAATTTAAGATATCGTTTAATGCCCTATATCTATTCAGAAGGTTGGCAGGTGTCTAAACATGGTTCAACCATAATGCGCCCGTTGGTTATGGATTTCCCTTCGGATGCTAAGGCTGTAGCGCAAGCTTATCAATATATGTTCGGTAAGTCATTTTTGGTGGCGCCAATAACCGCTGCCGGTGTAACCGAGTGGGATGTTTACTTACCTAAGGCAGCCGCATGGTATGATTACTGGACAGGCAAACGTTATACCGCCGGACAAACGGTAAAAGCAGCCGCGCCGCAGGATAAGATCCCCGTTTTTGTAAAAGCGGGTTCATTAGTTCCGATGGCTAAAGAAATGCAGTATACGGGTGAGAAATCGCTTGATGTATTAGAGGTAAGGCTTTACAAAGGTGCTGACGGATCATTCACTTTATATGAAGATGAAGGCGACGGATACAATTATGAAAAAGGCGCTTACACCACCATTCCTTTTAAATGGAACGAAAAAACACAAACGCTTGCAATAGGTGCAAGAACAGGTGCTTATACTAATTATTTAAAAAGCCGTACATTTAAAATTGTAATTGTAAGTGAAAAAAATGGCGGTGGTATTGCCGAAGGCACCCCGAGTAAAAAGATAACTTACACAGGTAAACCAATTTCTGTAAAAATTTAATAAACCAAAACAACTTTATGCTCCGTTCGGTATTTTCTTTTAAGAGCCTTTTTTTAGCAGGCGTTTTCGTACTAACATTAACTTACATCAGCAAAGCCCAAGCGGTGCTTAAGGCCGGTGTGGATTTTCCTGCCGAAATTGAAAATCCTGAAATAACAGGCATCAATAAAGAGGCTTATCACGCTACCTTAATGCCTTATGCTAATTTGCAGGAGGCGCTGGTAGCCAAAAGGCACGCTTCATCGTTTGCCCGCAGCCTTAATGGCAAATGGAAATTCAACTGGGTGCCCAGTCCGGAGAAACGTCCGGTTGATTTTTATAAAACCGATTTTGATGTATCTAAGTGGAATGATATATCAGTTCCCTCAAATTGGGAAGTGCAAGGCTATGGCACGCCATTTTACCGCAACCTGGGCTATACCATAAAAAAGGACTTCCCACACGTAATGAGCGAGCCCGATAAAAGGTATACGGCTTATACAGAACGTAATCCGGTTGGTAGTTACAAAAGAAACTTTGAACTTCCTGCTGAATGGGCAGGCAGACGGGTATTTGTAACTTTTGATGGTGTTGATGCGGGTTTCTTCCTTTGGGTAAACGGGCAAAAGGTAGGCTTTAGCGTGAATAGCCGCAACGCAGCAGAGTTTGACCTCACCAAATATTTAAAACCCGGTACCAATACTATTGCCGCCGAGGTTTATCAATATACATCAGGCACATGGCTGGAAGACCAGGACATGTGGCGCTTGCACGGGATCTTCCGTAATGTTACTTTATGGAGCTCACCTCAAACGCACATCCGCGATTTTTTTGTAAAACCTGATCTTGATGAAAGTTACCGCGACGCGACAGTAAAGGTATCCGCCAAAATAAAAAACTACGGCGATAACACATCAAAAGCACAGACGCTGACGGCTACGCTTTATGATAATACAGGTAAAGAGATTGCCAAAGGCAATGTGAGCGGCAATACGCTGAACGCTAATCAGGAGCAGGAACTTAACATCACCTTCCCGGTAGCCAGCCCTGCCAAATGGACCGCAGAAACCCCAACATTATATACCGCGGTATTAACAACAGGTGAAGGCGAGATCATTTCCCAAAAAATTGGTTTCCGTAAAATAGAAATAAAGGGCCGCATATTTATGGTGAACGGTGTGCCCATTAAGTTAAAAGGTGTTAACCGACATGAGCATTGGTCGGATGTGGGACATGCCATCACCGAAGAACAAATGATACGCGACCTTGAAGTAATAAAGCAGGGTAATTGTAACCACATACGTACTTCGCACTATTCTAACGATCCGCGCTGGTATGAGCTTTGCGACGAATGGGGCATTTGGCTTGTTGCCGAAGCGAACATGGAATATCATGGTTACGACCGTAAGTTTGACGAAGAACCAACTATGAAGGCTGCCATAGTTGACCGTAACGTAGCCAACGTTGAAAACTTCAAAAACCACCCGTCGGTTATTATATGGTCCTTGGGTAATGAAGGCGGTATAGGCGGTACCAACGTTGGCGCTGCGCTTACAGCAATTAAAGCTATTGATCCATCACGCCCTACACACTATGAGCGTTACGGAGCGGGAAAAAACAATCCAGCTGATCTGGATGGCAGGATGTATGGCACTGCAGATGATTATCTAAGGATGGTTCGTAATCCTGAACTTACTAAACCACTTTATATCTGCGAGTTTGTGCACGCTATGTTCAACTCAATGGGGTCATTGGATACGTATTCTGACTTGTTTGATAACACCCCCGAGATATTAGGCGGAGCTATCTGGGAGTTTCAAGACCAGGCGCTGTGGAACCGTCGTGATCCAAAACATCCGATATTAGCATACGGGGGTGGATTTGGCGAGTTTCCTAACGATCATTACTTTATTCATAAAGGTGTGGTGGCATGGGACAGAAAAACCGTTAAACCACATTATCCCGAAATGAAAAAAGCGTTTCAATGGATAAGTACCGACCTTACCGATGCTGTTACAGGCGCTATTCGCGTCCGTAATAAATTTCAATTTATTGCCCTTGAAGGTTTTGACGGCGCATGGAGCTTAACAGAGAATGGAGTTGAGATAAGCAAAGGCACATTTATAGTTCCACGCGTAGGAGCCCGACGCGAAGGCCGCGCCATTATCCCTTATAAAATAGAGCATCCTAAGCCGGGCGCTGAATATTATTTGCGCGTATCGTATACCCAATCAAACAAAACCCTGTGGGCTGATAAAGGCTTTGAGGTTGCCTGGGATCAATTCAAATTACCTGTTAACACAATCGCGCTTGTAGAAGCTAAGTCGACCAAGCCTGTTGCTTTAACCCAAACACCACAACTGATAAAAGTTACCGGACAGGGTTTTTCACTCAGCTTTGATAAAAAGACCGGCTTGATGAGCCAAATGGTTAAAGGTGGAGTTAATATGATAACAGCTAACGGCGGACCTAAGGTACACCTTTGGCGGGCGGCACATCGTAATGACGATATGTGGGCCAATTCGGTTTGGGAAAAATACGGCGTAAATAATCTGCAATTTTCGTTGGTGGACATAAAGGCACAGACAGTTGATATGTTTACGGTTAAAGTAACTTCAACAGTCAGGGGAGAGGGTAAGGAAGGCTTCGGGGTTCAACATACTGCTACATACCTTATAAAAGGCGATGGCTCTGTCAATGTAGATAACGATATGCAATTTGAAGGGATGCAGATAAGCCTGGGCCGTATTGGCGTGCGTATGTTGCTTAACAAGGATCTTGACCATATGAAATATTTTGGAAGAGGGCCGTTAGAGAATTACAACGACCGGAAAAGCTCGGCAGATGTAGGATTGTATGAATTGGGTGTTAACGACCAATATGAATATGAGAAGCCGATGGACAGGGGCAATCACGAAGAAGTACGATGGGTGGAGTTTGTTGGTAACAAAGTGCCGGCACTTAAAATAAAGGGCGATGCTAACCTGATGCAGGTAACGGCTTTGCCACACACGGATGAGCAGATGTTCCCTGTTGAATATAAAATAGATTTGCCGCCGAGTACAGCTACGGTATTTTGCTTGTCGACCAAAACCCTGGGCGTAGGCTCAGCGAGTTGCGGGCCGCGTCCGTTGGAGAAATTCCAGGTATGGGCCAATAATAGCAGGTTTAGCTATACACTGCAGTTAAGTCCTAAATAAACTAAATGTAACATTAGTAAAACATTATAAAAGGTGTGATGGGCACACCGTTAAATTAGCATTAAACATAGTTTACCAGTAATAAACCAATTATATGAAACCAATTTCACTCAAAAACTTATCTTACTCTCGTAATATAAAAATTGGTCTTTCTGCCATTGCCTGTCTGGCTTTTGTAGCGGCAGTTGTTCCTTCTAATAAAGAGGACGGACCGAAAAAGAATGCGGCAGTTGTGCCACCACCCCACACAGAGTGGAAAGACTACGGAGGTGGGCCGGATCATTCAAAATTTATGAACTTTACGCAGATCAACAAAAAAAACGTTGTTAACCTACAGCCTGCGTTTATATATTCAACTGTCAACGAAAGAGGCGGATCGTACAAATTTAACCCCATCATTGTTGACGGAATAATGTATGTGCTGGCAAAAAACAGCTCGTTGGTTGCAGTAGATGTTGCGACCGGTAAAGAGTTGTGGATACATGCCAATTTAAGAGGTATCGTTCAACGTGGTATCAACTTTTGGCAAAGTAAGGACAAAAAACAGAAACGTTTTTTGATCTCGTTGGGTAACTATTTGCAGGCAATAGATGCCAATACTGGTAAATCCATACTAACGTTTGGTAAAAACGGCTCTGTGGATCTTAAGGAAGGCATTGGCCGTGCGCCGGAGCTGTTAAGGCGTATGGCATCAACCTCTGCAGGGCATATTTATGATAACCTGATCTTGTTAGGGTCTGCTCCCGGCGAGGATCCCTTTTCGGGCCCCGGCGACGTAAGGGCTTACGATGTAATTACTGGTAAAATGAAATGGGTATTCCATACCATTCCACATCCCGGAGAGTATGGTTACGAAAGCTGGCCAAAAGATGCCTGGAGATATTCAGGAGCTGCTAATACCTGGGGAGAGATCTCGGTTGATGAAAAACGCGGGATAGCTTACTTCCCATTAGGTTCTCCTACTTATGACTACGATGGTGCCGACCGTAAAGGCAATAACATATTTGGCAATTGCCTTTTAGCTTTAGATGCACGTACTGGCAAACGCCTTTGGCATTTTCAAACCGTACACCATGATATATGGGACTATGATCTGACAGCGGCTCCTCAGCTTATTACTATTAGCCATAATGGTAAAAAAGTTGACGCTGTAGCCCAGGCTTCAAAAAACGGATATATGTTTGTGTTTGATAGGGTTACCGGCAAACCTATATGGCCTATTAAGGAAATGCCTTTCCCTAAAAGCGATATGCCTGATGAGTGGACATCGCCAACACAGCCTATACCAACAGTAGTGCCGCCATTTAACAGGCATAACGTTACTGAGAAAGATATAAACCCTTACTTACCCGAAGCAACAAGGCAACAATATATTGAGCGGATGAAAGCGGCTAAAACAGGCATGTATCAGCCACTGTCTGATAAGTACGAAGTTTTTGCCTTACCGGGATCTGTTGGCGGAGCTAACCAGGGCAACACAGCCGCTAATCCGGATAAGGGTTTAGTGTATGTAATGTACCAGGAAATGTCATGTTTCTACCAGTTGGTAAAAAGGGCCGACCGGCCTGCGCGAGGTGGGGGAGGCAATCCCAACGCGGCTGCTGCATTACGTGGACAAACTGCTTATGTGCAATACTGCCAGTCGTGCCATGGGGCTGATCGTAACGGTGTTGATGGTGCCGGAGTGTCTTTGGCCGAAATAGGCACCCGCGTAACTCCTGATCTGTTTAAAACATATATCAATAATGGTAAAGGTCGGATGCCAGCCCAGCCGCATATTGATGACGTTACGCTTACTTCGATATATGCTTTCCTTAACCCGGGTGGCCGTGGTGGCCGTGGCGGCGCCGCTCCTGCCGGTAATGCTATGCCCGAGGGGCCGGTTGTTGCTTCAGGTGGCGCTCCTATTGCCAATCCAAGCAGTGCAAGTGAATATGGTGGTGGCATGACTGATTACCCCGCAGATTATAAAGGCCCGAAATCCATTTACATTGAAAGAAGTAATTGGGGTACTGCTATCTCTGATATTTTGGCTCCGCCATTTGCAGGTATTGCCGCGTACGACCTTAATAAAGGCACCATAAAATGGAAAATACCGTTGGGTGAATATTCCAAATCAGATGTTAAAGGTTTAGGTACGCCTAATGGTACGCAAAACAAAGGCATGGTGGTAACAGCTTCAGGCTTAATATTCGCAACCTGTGCTGATGGTAAAGTGCGTGCAATAGATGCGGATAACGGCAAAATTCTTTGGGAGTATAACCTGGGCCGTAGCCAGCCGTCCGGTATACCTGCCATGTTCCAGGTCAATGGTATACAATATCTGGTTGTGTGTTCAACCGGCGCGTTGTTAGACAGAACCAAGAAAGAAGAGGACGTGCCAAAAGGATATATCACTTTCGCGCTGCCTGATATAAAAAAATAAGGTCTTTATAAGTTAAACAAACCAATATAAACTACTGGAATATGATAGTTAACAAATATTTTAAAGTAGTAAAGGCAGCTTTTGCGCTTTTACTACTTGGGTCGCTTAGCTTCCAGGCATCAGCACAAAATGTCCCAACTAAAACGATCTATTTTTTGGCCGGCCCTAAAGACCACGCCGGACCGGAAGGCTCCGGACGTCATGAAACCCGTCGCGATCTTTTAGTGATGCAGCATTGCATTGACAGTATCAGCAACGCAACAGGTGTAAAAATTAAAACTAAGTTTTCCTACATGCGCACCGCGCTTGATATTGAGGATTTGAAAGGCGTTGACGCTATAATTGTAGAATGCAGTGCCGAGGGAAGCTCAAAAGAGCGGGCGCATCCTTTGTTTCCTCCGAGCGGTGATAACACTAGGACTTACGACAAAGCCACCCTTGATTATTTAGCAAAACTGGATAGCCTGCATAAAGCAGGTATGGGAATTATGGTGCTGCACTGGGGAATTACCACTACCAATCAAAAAGCAACTCAATATTACCTGAGCTGGTTTGGTTCTGCAAGTTTGAGCGGTTATACCCGCAATCCGCTGGGCTATTGGGCCGTATCGCCAATAGAGGCGGCAAAAAACCACCCAATTTTGCGTGGTGTTGGTCCATTTAATTATAAGGATGAAATATTTTCAAGAATGGTGGTTAATCCGGGAGACCCTTATCGTACCGATCTGCTTACCGGAACAATTGAAAAAAGTAATCAAGGCGCTTCCGAGCCGCTTGGCATCGCGACAGCATATGACAAGAACGGTGCTCGTGGGGTGCTATGGGGTGGGATGGACTATCATTCAGCTTTAAAAAATGAAAATTACCGCCGCTTTGTACTTAATGCCATTTTGTGGACTGCAGGTATAAATGTACCAAAAGGAGGCGTTAAGTCAAATGCTAGACAATTGCAGCTATCGGAGGATAAACCCGATAATTTCGATAAGCTAAAACCTGAAGGATTTGTATTAAAATAGTTACGTGAACTGTATCTTAGCAGATACCATTATTATACCGAAAACAATGTTAAAATCTTTTTTTAAAACAGTCCTTTTTTTTGCCGCTGCCTGCCCGGTAATTTGTAGCGCTCAAACCTATCAACCAACTACGCTTGGCATTAAAGCCGTAGTGAAAGATCAGGCAATAGAGATACAGTTTTATAGCCCCGACATAGTTCGGATCACGAAAACGCCGTTAGGTCAAACGTTCAATCAGGCAAGCCTCTCGGTTATTAAGAAGCCCGAACAATCAACCCTGAAAACAAATAAGCGGGGAGACCTGCTTGATCTTTCAAGCAGCAAACTGAAGGTAACGCTTGACCTTAAAACTGGCGCTGTTTCTTATGCAACTATTAAGGGGTTGACATTATTAAAGGAGAAAGCTGATGGTGCAACTTTTAAACCATTTGACGATGCCGGCAGTAAGACACTTACCGTTGCACAATCATTTATTTTGGATAAAGATGAGGCTGTTTATGGTTTAGGACAACACCAGCGCGGTAACCTGAACCAACGCAACCAGGTTTATAAGAACATGATGCAGGGTAATACTGAGGATGTTGTGCCGTTTTTGCAATCTATAAAAGGATACGGCATTTTTTGGGATAATTATTCACCCACAACCTTCAGCGATACGGCGAATGAAACCTTCTTTTCTTCTGATGTAGGCGAGGGAATTGATTACTATTTCTTAAACAGCGGAAGTGCCGATGGCGTTATAGCGCAAATGCGCGATCTGACAGGGCAGGCACCCATGATGCCATTATGGACGTTTGGTTTTTGGCAAAGTAAAGAGAGGTACAAAACTCAGGATGAAACGGTTGGGGTTGTAAAGAAATATCGCGAACTAGGTGTACCGCTTGATGGCATTGTACAGGATTGGCAGTATTGGGGCAATAACTACCTATGGAATTCAATGGAATTTTTGAATGTAGATTTTGCAAATCCCCGAAAAATGATGAATGATGTGCATAATTTAAACGCGCATCTGATGATCTCTATCTGGTCATCGTTTGGCCCGGAAACCAAGCCTTATAAGGACATGAAAGCAAAAAATATGTTGCTTGATTTTCACACATGGCCCGAGTCGGGGTCAGAGATATGGCCTCCAAAACAGGATTATCCTTCCGGTGTACGACCTTACGATGTTTATAACCCCGAAGCACGTGATATTTATTGGAGCTACCTTAATAAAGGCTTATTTCCGTTTGGTATAGACGGTTGGTGGATGGATTCGACCGAACCCGATCACCTTAGTTTTAAACCTACGGATCTGGACATAAAGACCTACATGGGCTCGTTCCGTAAAGTGCGCAATGCCTATCCGTTGATGGGAGTTGGCGGGGTGTATGATCACCAGCGGGCCACCAGCTCAGATAAACGTGTTTTTATTTTAACCCGTTCGGCATTTGCCGGTCAGCAACGTTATGGCGCAAACACGTGGTCGGGTGATATTACTTCATCTTGGGAAACACTTGCAAAACAGATACCTACAGGACTAAACTTTTCTTTAAGCGCAATCCCATACTGGAACGCGGATATCGGCGGATTCTTCTTAACAAAATATCCTAAAAAGCTTCAGGATCCCGATTACAGGGAACTTTATGCAAGGTGGATGGAGTTTGGAGCCTTTACTCCGCTGATGCGTTCGCATGGCGCTGATGCTCCGAGAGAGATCTATCAATTTGGTAAAAAGGGAGATAAGGTATATGATGCTGCCGAAAAGTATATCAACTTACGCTACAGGCTGCTGCCTTATATCTATTCAGCCTCATGGGATATAACCGCTCACCAATCCAGCATGATGAGGGCGTTGTTTATGGACTTTGCCGCTGATAAGAATGTATGGGATGCAACCAACGAATACATGTTCGGTAAATCAATATTGGTAAACCCGGTAACTAAGGGGATGTACACCAAAGCACAAAATACTACTACCAATGTTGAAGACTTCAGCACCGTTAAGTCTCAGGAAACCTACCTGCCTGCAGGCGCGTCATGGTATGATTTCTGGACCGGCGAGAAACTGGCGGGAGGCAACAAAGTATCAAGAGAAACGCCTTTGGATATAATTCCGTTATATATTAAGGCAGGTTCTATTTTGCCTTTCGGGCCGCAGGTGCAGTATTCGTCAGAGAAGAACTGGGATAACCTGGAGATGAGAGTTTACCCCGGTGCTAATGGCAACTTTACCTTATATGAAGATGAAAACGATAATTATAACTATGAAAAGGGGCAATACAGCGAGATTACTTTTCATTGGGATGATAAAAAACGCACGTTAAGCATAGCCGACAGGAAAGGCGGGTTTAAGGGCATGTTAGCTAACCGCACCTTTAACTTCGTTGTGGCTCCGGCCGGAACAAACTACAACAGCGCTACTGCAAAAGCTGTTAGCTATACCGGCAAGAAGACCTCGGTAAAACTATAATTAGCAGAATGATACAAAAAACGCCGCTTCCCTTCATGAGGAGCGGCGTTTTTTGTATGCGACGATTTGGTTTATTTCTTGGCCAGCACATTCGCCTTTAGCCATGCCTCGGCATAGATGGGCCATGCTTCGGCGGCGGGGTTTCCGGGGCGCATGCCATAGCCGTGGCCCCCTTTTGGCACTAAGTGGAACTCGACCGGGGCCTTGGCTTTTTGTAAAGCCAGTGCATAGGTTACAGAGCTTCCGCCGCTGCCGTCATCGGCTGCCTGAAAAACAAAGGTGGTTGGCGTATTGGCGTCCATTTTACTTAGTTCGGGGGTTAATGTTCTGCCGGGCCCGTCATTCAGATAGCCGGGGTAGATGATCATAGCAAATGCCGGTTTAATGGATATTTTATCCAGCTCATCTACTGCAGGATAAGCATTTTTATCGTATTGGGTACTTAATTTGGCCGCCATATCTGCACCCGCCGAAAAGCCGATAACGCCCAATTTATCGGGGTCTATTTTCCATTTAGCGGCATTGCTTCTAATTACACGCATGGCACGCTCCAGATCCTGCAAAGCACCTAAACGCTTTTGCGGAGTTCTGTACTCTAACACAAAGGCGGTATATCCCATTTTGTTGAACCATTGCGCTATTTCTGAACCCTCTTTATCGGTCGCCAAGGTCTCATAACCGCCGCCCGGGCAGATAACTACAGAATAACCATTGTTTAACGAAGCCTGAGGTTGAAAAGCCAAAATAGCCGGGTTGGTTACATTGGTTGTGCGCCTCACATTACCCGACTGGTTAGCCGATAAAACAGGCTCGTGCTTGGCCTCTGTTTCGCCGGGCACCGCGCCGGGCCATAAATAGGTTTTGGTTTGGGCATTAGCGCTTACGGCCGTTAGCAACAGGGCAGAGAACATCCAGACTTTCATAACAAACAATAAAATGGTTTACAATAACCGAAGTTAGTAAACTGCATTAATAACCTGATGAGCCGGGCCGCTATTAAGCTTATTACAATTTAGTTAGTTGGTCATTAGTCATTGGTCAATAGTCATTAGTTCTATCTGTTCAATTAACCAATGATTAATGACAAGTCAGCTATAAACCAGGTGATCCAAAAAATATGCGTCTCACAAAAAAAAATCGGATCAGTTTATTGTAATCTATTGATAATTAAGTATTTGTAATTTTTAGTTTTCAAAAAGTGAAACTACTTTTAAGTCAGTAAACTTAGCTGTAAATAAGGTATAAATCATTATAAATCAAGCGATTGTACAACCGGAAAATTTACACTTTTTTGGATCATTTTGGATCACTTTGGATCACCCTGTCGTTGAGCTTTCACAGAGTCCTAAAATATCATTAGTAAATTATAAGTAGCTGATTATATGTTCCATTAAGTTCTCAATCCGCACATTATTTGGCGGTTTGTAACATACTGATTACATTTAGCCACCGATTATAAACATAAGCCCGGTTATCCGGCCCTAAAAGAAATTTACCTGTATGAATAATTCTGTACTAAAGATGTGCTGCTTTGCTGCGGCTGTGATATTTACTACATCCTGCAAAAAAGGGAATACTGACAACCCAACACCAACGCCTCCGGGCACTACAACCACACTTATTCCCGGTTATACAGATACAGCCGGCGTGCTTAAGGTTTTAACGGCTTCAAAGTTTACCAATATGGGGTTCGCGGTAACATACGGACTTATGGCAAATAATGCCGATTACCGCAATACCGTAAAACGGCATGGCGTTGTGGTTACTTTTGGCAACGAGTTAAAAGAAGGATCGATAGTGAAAAGTGATGGCAGCTATGATTATACTACTGCCGATGCGCTGTATAATATCTGCAACGCCAACGGTTTACAGGTTTTTGGGCACACCCTGGTATGGCACTCGCAGCAAAATACCACCTATCTTAACGGACTTATCGCCGCCGCCGGCACTCCGGGCGTAGGCGGTACGCCCGGCCCCAACTTGTTAGCCACATCAAACGGTGATTTTCAGCAAGGCACGGGCAATACGTTTACCAACTGGCAAACTTTAGTTGGAGGTACCGCCGCGGCAACCTACGCTGAGGTTGCAGGTAACGGTTCAACCCGCGCATTGCAGGTTACGGTTACAACACCCGGTGCAAATGGGTATGATGTGCAGGCCATTGGTCCGGCAGTGAGTGTTCCGTCAGCGCCGCCGGCACGTACCATCAATTTTTCAATAGACATTAAAGCCGCTGCTGCTGGTGGCAAAGTAAGGGTAGTGGTGCAAAACGGCAATTACCTGGCTTATGATATAACACCAACTACCAACTGGGCCACTTATACATTTTCCTTACAGGTTGCCGAAGCGGCTGCCACAATAAGACTGAATTTCCCTAACGCGGGCACCTATGCCATTGACAATATTACGGCCAGCGACCCAACCCAGGGAACGCCCGGAGTGGGGGCAGCGCCTGCCACACCCGCACAGGCCGCTGCTGTAATTGATAATGAGATGAAGCGCTACATAACCACCAGTATAACCCATTATGCGGGCAAAATAAATGCATGGGATGTGGTGAACGAAGTTATTGCTGATGGCAACGCCGCCATGCGCACGGATGCCAATACCAGTGCGGGTGGCAGCCAGTTTTTTTACGGGAAATATTTAGGGGTAAAATACGATCAGGATAACTACGTGTTAAAGGCGTTTAAGTACGCAAAACAAGCCAACGCGAGTGTGTTAAGGTTTATTAACGACTATAATTTAGATTATTCGCGCACCAAAACCGATTCGCTGGTGGCGCTGGTTAACTTTATCAATAAAGATGGTGCTGCGCTTATAGACGGCATAGGTACACAAATGCACATCAGCATAAACAGCAATAAAAGCAATATTGATTATTCGTTCCAGAAGCTGGCATCAACAGGTTTAAAGATCAAGATCTCTGAAATGGATGTGGCCGCTAATACCGCTAAATCAAGCTCATTCACTGCCGATGCCACAACGCTGGCGGCGCAGGCCGATATGTATAAATATGTTATCCAATCGTACATAACCAACGTACCCGCAGCGCAACGTTACGGCGTTACCGTTTGGGGTGTAGCGGATACGGACAGCTGGATAAATACCGCGAGCAATCCGGATGTGCCTTTGCTGTTTGATAAAAATTATGTTAAAAAAGCGGCTTTTGTTGGGGTGAAGTTGGGGGTGCAGTAGATAGTTGATTAGTGATAGTTTTACTCAGTCGTCATCGCGATGAGCAGGACGGCGGGCGGGCTGTGTGCGGCGAAGTGGCGATCTCACGCCAATGCATTAAAGCGACACTGCCACCCCGAGGCCGAACGAGTTTCTGTCTATTAGACACGAGTATTTCCACCTCTTTTTCCAGCCGCAGATACTCGCGCCAGACTGGGAAGTCTCATCACCACGTCATCGCGATCCGCCGGTTGGCGGAGTGGCGATCTCCGGCGGAAATTCCCGGCGGTATTCCACGTGGTTACTTATCGCTTGGTGAATCCAACGCGCCTAGCTTGCCCCGCTCATTTGCCGCGGCGGCTGTTACTTTGTCTTGATACAAAGTAACCAAAAATCAAGTCAGCAGGGGAGGCTTCTTTGCCGCACGTGGCCTTTGCCCTGCAAATCAGGTAAAACTGCCGGGCGGTAATCTTTTTGCCCCGCTGTCGCTCGCACATGGCCTGCGCTTCAGCAAAAAATTACTATGCCCCTGCCATCGCGCACCGCCCGGCAGTTTTACCTGATTTCGCCCGAAGCTGACCTGCTGACGGGTTCAGTTTATTAATACTCCTACAACCCACCCTATTTTAGCGCAAGTCTTGTGAGATTGCCGATGTGTGGTTGCTGACTTGTGCTTACGTTAGCACAAGTCACCTTCCCGCTATGCTTCCCAACGCAAGACTTGCGCCAATTGGGTGGTTGTTACTTTGTCTTGATAGGAGACTATATACATGTTAGACCATGAGAAAAATTAATTTCTATTTTTATTGGTTTGTTTAACCAACAGAATAAGTATGCCTATCGTTATAGGAATAAGGGAAAGGAAATATGTTCCTAAACTAATACGCCCCGACTCCCCCTCTATTTCTGGGTTATTCAACGCTCTTAAAAAGATAAAGAAAAGAACTCCACTAATTATAAAAAATGAACCTAAAGCTGTCTTCAAAGCTTTCATATTGTTATTTCTTTTTAGGAGTGGATTTAGCCTCCTTTTCCTCTTTATCAACCTTTTTAGGCTTAACAGATGCTTTCATAATACTATGAAAGATGTTAGATGCTTCTTTGGGGTTTTTCTTATCGACTGCCATACAGTAAAGTTAATTAAAAGAGTGCTATCTGCCCATTACCCTCTAAGTAAAAATTGTCCGAGGTTATCTCTCTCAGTAACTCCAAAAAATATTCGGTGTCTAAGTAATAATTTGGGAAAGCCAACTTTAAAGATTCAATTGAGTCTGCCGATACTAACACGGCATCTCTATTATCGTTTAAAATTCTTTTCTCTAAAGTAACATAATCCAAAGAGGCAGTAACTAATTGTGTTTGTGTATAGGGTTTTATAGTAACTCGTTTTCTTACAGGGTCGAGTTCGAGCAAAAAGTAATGCGCACCTTTCGTGTATTTTTGACCGATAACCTCGATTGATTCCCTAAAGGTTGTTAAATGCCCCTCAACATCCAATTTATTAGCTAATTCCGTAATCTCATTTTTTAATATTTGATAGTTTTCGCTTGTTCCTGGAACTGTCGGCTTGCCTTCTTTTATAGCCATTGCAGAACTCATAACAATAAAGAACCTCAACCAATCAGCCTCGCCTTGACTTGATTTTAACGATTGCTGTATGAATGTACCAACCGTTTCTACGGCGGTAGCCCACGCATGCTGCATTAATGTTCTGATTTGAATTTCAACCCGCATATCATCATATACAGGGTTTTTATCACTTTTATATTTGTAAATCAAATGAACACCTCTATACCCTGAATTTTTGGGATATTGTATATAGTCTTGCTCTTTAGCGATTTTGTGCTTTATACCCCTACTTTCATGCCTGTAATTATTCACCAATTGATCAACCTCGGACATATCCTTCATTATTGCTCTACAGCCACCTATATCTTGAATTTGAGCCATATTCATTCCTTCAAATCGCTCCAACTTTAGCTTGATTGAGGCCAATCGTTTTATCCTTTGCGCAATCAAACTATCGGTGTTTATTGATTTAGCAATTTTTCTTAACCTCATTTGAAATGTGTTTAAAGGGAAATTATGCGATGTTCTCCAATTATTTATCACGGTTAAAGCATAATCCTTTTCAGCATCACTAGCCTGCTGGTTCAAAAATATTTCACCTGCTCGATTCACCTCTCTACGAGAATATTCAGGAATGGGGTAGTACTTGGGCATATATCTGTTTTAATATATACAAATATAGCATGCGTTTTGCATGCGCAATGCATGCGCACTATCATGCACACATAACTAATTGATTATCAGAGCAATTATTTTCAATAAATTATTTGGTTTCCCCCATTGGTCGAAGTTTTCAACTTCGTCCTAAAACGTAGCAAGCATTCTGCTTGCGAATGCTGACAGAACAGCAGTAGGTTATTAACTTAAACTAAAAGCGTCATAATAAAACAGCCTCCGGTCCGGCATATCACCGTACCAAAGGCTGTTTATAAATGACTTGGTTTCTCCTATTAATGCACAGAAAACCAACCAATCTTCAATCTTTAAAAACCAATCTTTTTATCCAAAATTAACCGTAATACTACCACTGGTACTCACCTTTACCGGCACCCCACCGCCATTAACGCTGCCATCAACTCTGTCATCGTCTTTGCTGCCGTTAAAATTGGTAAGCTGATTTATCCGGATACGGTTAGCGCGCAACTTTAGATCAAAACCCTGGTTAGGCATTGTTAAATTAATGCTGCCGCCCGAGTTATCTAAAGTAACATATTTACCCACCTTTGTAATAGTGGCGTTTATGCTTCCGCCGTTGGTTGAGGCATCTAAACTGCCCGATATGTTTTGCAGACCCATGCTGCCACCGCTGGTGTGGGTTATCAGTTCGCCGCTTATGTTGTTGGCGCTTACAGAGCCTCCACTGGTGTTTGCCTCAATGCTGCCGGTCAGATCGGTAAGACTTATTGACCCGCCGGAAGTAGACAGGTTAATACTGCCGCTGCAGTTTTGAGCTTTTATGCTCCCGCCGCTGGTTCCCAACTTTATCTGACTTTTAGAGTTAGCTATAGTAATGCTGCCGCCGCTTGTTTGCCCGTTAATATTGCCGGTTAGCTGATCAAGCTTCAAACTGCCACCGCTGGTTGAAAAATCGTGATTACCATTCAGATCGGCCATTACGATGCTGCCACCGCTGGTGTTCAGTTTGGTTGATACGTTTTTGGGCACATATATTTTAAACGAAATGCTTAAACCGTTTTTCCAGTTAAATATTTTATTTTTCTGACTGGCGGTAGCGCTTAACCGGCCATTAGCTGCCGAAACATCAAACGTATAGTCTTCGGCAAGGCGCTCTTCAATCTGAGCTTTGGTAAGTTCTTTATTATTTTGCCCTTTAATGTAAACTTCAACGCGGGCCTGGCCGCCTGCCGTGCCGTTAACGGTAATGCTACCACCGGAAGTGCGTGCTAATACATTTTGGACAGATGCGCCGGAAAACGATTTTGTTAAATATGGCGTATTATCTGTTTGTGCAAGCGCGACTGTACTTAGCGCTGTTGCCAATAAAAAGGAAAGAAATTTTTTCATGATGCTGTGGTTTATCTGTATATGACGCCTGCAACGCTGCAATGGTTACACCAAATTCGTAATTAATTGATATATAGTCAAATATAAATTGTATCAAAAACATTGTTGCATCAAAAACGAACAGCCCCTGTACGGTTTAGCTGGTGTGTTATTATAGTTTTAACATAAACTAAACACTATGTTAAAAACAGCGTTTAGTGTGCATGGATTTTGGTATAGAGCTAAAGGATATTTTCAGCATCATCACTTCAATTATATGCGGCGGCATTATTGGGTTTGAGCGCGAGTATAAAAACAAGTCGACAGGTTTTCGCACAATTATGCTCATCACATTGGGCTCAACCATTTTTACTATCGTATCAAAACACGGCGTGGGCGCTGATGACAGGATATCGGCCAATATTATTACCGGCATAGGTTTTATAGGTGCAGGTGTTATTTTTAAGGATAAGATGTCGGTGCTGGGGCTTACCACGGCCGCGGTTATATGGACGGCTGCGGCTATCGGGATGACGGCGGGCATAGGCTATTATTCGCTTGCTATAGCGTTTACGGTTATTACCTGGATAATTCTTGTTTTAGTAAATAAGATAGAAGTGCTGATAGGCAACCTTAAAAAAAGCAAGATGGTGAATATTACCTTTAATGATAATGATGTGCAGCAACTAAGCATTGTTGAGGAGAGAATAAAAGAGCTGCATTTGCACAGTAAACGCTTGCAGGTTTTTAAGGCCGATAAAGCTTTATGTGCCGTTTTAGAGATATCAGGTACAAAACAAAATGCTGATAAGCTGATAATTGAGATGCTAAAAATGGACGAAATAAGGGAGTTTCATTAATATAATTATAAATAAACAGCTTAAATAGCACAAAAAATTAGTAATCTTTATGTTACCGCTCCTACCAAACAAAATTAACCGTATCTTGCACGCTTAACATTTTAAAAAATATCATGGCAACAGGAACAGTAAAATTTTTTAATACTTCAAAAGGCTTCGGCTTTATTACCCCGGATGCTGGCGGTAAAGAGGTATTTGCACACGTAACAGGTTTAATTGATGAGATCCGCGAAGGTGACTCAGTTACCTACGAAGTAGAAGACGGCAAAAAAGGTCCGAGCGCGGTTAAAGTTAAATTAGCGTAATTACCTTGGCCAGATCAACAGAAACATTCAATAAAAAAGAACGAGAAAAGAAACGTCAGAAAAAGTCGTTGGATAAAAAGGAGAAGGCGCAGGACCGCAAGGCTAACGCTACCAAAGGCAAAAGCCTTGACGATATGATGGCCTATATTGATGAATATGGTAACATTACATCAACACCTCCGGATCCATCGCGTAAATTGAAAGTAAACTCTCAGGATATACAGATAGCTGTACCCAAACAGGAAACCATTGTTGAGGATATTGTGCGTACCGGGATAGTAGCATTTTTTAATGACGCCAAAGGTTATGGCTTTATTAAGGACATGCAAACCCAGGAAAGCATTTTTGTGCATGCAAATGCCCTTAGCGAGCCTATAAAGGAAAACAATAAAGTAACTTTTGAAGTAGAGCCCGGCCAAAAAGGCCCAACTGCTGTAAAAGTGAAAATATCCCGGTAAAACCTATTGATCTTCTTGTCCGCAATATTCGTTCGCGAATGAACGGGCAAAACACGTGAGAAGCTAAAAAAACAAAGCCATCCGCAACGCGGATGGCTTTTCTGTTATATGGATAAGAAACTAATCACTAATCTCTTATCAACTAATCACTAACTCACGCTTGCTTAGCAAACTGAACGTTGAAGATCAGTTTAACCTCATCGCTCACCACTACTGATCCTGCTTCGGTTATGCCATCCCAGGTAAGGCCGAATTCTTTACGGTTAATTTTACCTGTAACATCAAAACCTGCTTTTGTATTGCCGTAAAAATCGGTTGCAACGCCACCGTATTCAGCAGCAAGTTTTACCGGTTTGGTAACACCTTTTATAGTCAGATCGCCTTTAAGCGTATAGTCGCTGCCATCTTTTTCAAACGAAGTTGATTTAAAAGTTATTGCAGGATATTTTTCAGCGTCGAAAAAATCTGCGCCTTTTAAGTGACCGTCGCGCTGATCCTGGTTGGTGTCAATGCTGTTAACGTCTAAACTGATGTTGATATCGGCGCCGGTAAAATCCTCGTTCTCTGTTTGCATTGTACCTTCAAATTTTTTGAATGAACCGGTAACGGTTGATATAACCAGGTGTTTTACCTTAAATTGTACTTCTGAGTGCATTGGGTCTAATACCCATTTTGTTATTGTTGCCATTGTTTTAGCGTTTTAATTTTAAAATGATAGGACAAAGATAAATAATATATGTTTAAACATGTAATTATAATATTCAATATTACAATACAGAGACAAATTGTTGTTTAAACATGTATTTGTGTTTTTTGTTTGCGGTGGACTGAGAAGTTATTGTCGTGTCCGAAGTAAAAAGGCCGCCCCAAGGGCAGCCTTTATTGTAACTGTAGGCGAGTTTGTTAGCTGTTTTTATTTGTAAGCAGCATTTAATTTATCAAACATGCTAAACCAGCTTTGGTAGGCACCGGTTTTCTTAGCTTCGGTTTCATCTACGGTTTGATTTAAAGTGATTTTAGTCTGATTGCCGATAGGGGCGAAGATTACCGTAGTAATAATAGCCTGCGGCCATGCGTCGGATTTACCGGCCTCGCCGGCCGTTACCACCTCGCCCTGCTCGTTAGATAGGATCATTGAGAAAACTAACTTTTCAGGGGAAATTACTTCGTGATACTTTCCCTTTATCCAGCAATCGCCATGCACCGGGTCGTGGATAACGGAATGAAATTCGCCACCAACTTTTACATCTAATGATTTAAAGTCAATGGTGCATCCGGCCGGAGCATACCAGTTTTTTAAGATCTCGGGGTTGGTCCAGGCCTCAAAAACCTGCTCAACTTCAGCATCAAACAGGTAGGTTATGTGTAATTCGTTATTCTTATTTTCCATTGCTTTTGGTTTTTACGTCAGCTAAATATTTATCTAATTTTTCAAATTTGCTCAACCACAGTTTTTTAGACTGCGTTACCCATGCAGCTACCTCATCCAACTGATCTAACTTTGCTTCGCAAATCCTATCCCGGCCATGCTGGTTTATGGTAATTAATCCGCATTCTTCCAATATGCCCACATGCAGCGAGATTGCTTGTCGGGTCATATCAAACCGCTCTGCTATGGCATTTACATTATGCGGTTTTGCGGCAATCAAGTCGATAATTGCACGGCGGGTGGGGTCGGCAATTGCCTGGTATACATCTCTTCTGGTTTTCATAATACGCAAGTAAGTGCTTGCAAATATAAATGCAAGTATTTACTTGCGCAATAGAATTTTAAAATATTTTTTTAATTATTTATAAATAGACTGAAAAGCTCGGCACCACCTCTCGAGCACTATTTTGTATATTTTTTTATACATAAAAAAACAATATTATAAGCTTCCTGTTTAATTTCCATATTATTAATAAGGGGTTGTTTTGGTAATTAACGTTATGCTAATGCTGCCAAATAAATAACAACCCTGAGGAGTAAATGCCGTTATAGTTTTAAGTTATTTTCTTAATTATTTATAAAAGAAAATAATATTTTTATAGTTGTAAGAAATATCGCATGAGTAAATCCCAAAAGAAAAATCCGGTCGCCTCACATCGTGCGTTGCCGAAATCAGCCACGGGCATTATCGGTTTAGACGAAATAACCGGGGGCGGATTTCCAACAGGCCGGCCAACCCTTATATGTGGCGACGCAGGTAGCGGTAAAACGCTGATGTCCATGGAGTTTATTGTAAGGGGAGCAATAGAGTTTAATGAACCGGGCGTATTTATGGCCTTTGAAGAAAAGGCCGACGAATTGGCCATGAATGTAGCCTCTTTGGGCTTCGATCTGAAAAAGCTGCAGGCTGATAAAAAGATCAGGGTAGATCACGTTCATATAGAGCGAACTGAAATAGAGGAAACCGGCGAATACGATCTGGAAGGTTTATTCATTAGGTTAGGTCATGCTATCGATAGTATTAAGGCCAAACGCGTGGTTTTAGATACCCTTGAAAACCTTTTTTCGGGCTTAACCAATCAGCGTATTCTTCGTGCTGAATTGGGAAGACTGTTCCATTGGCTCAAAGAGAAGGGTGTAACTGCCGTTATAACCGGCGAACGGGGCGACGGAAAGCTTACCAGGCATGGTTTGGAAGAATATATATCCGATTGCGTAATACTGTTGGATCATCGCGTTATCGATCAGATATCAACCCGCCGACTACGCATTGTAAAATATCGCGGTACCGTACACGGCACTAATGAATATCCGTTTTTAATCGATGAGGAAGGCATTTCTGTATTGCCGGTAACCTCGCTGCACTTATCTAAGCAGGTGCAAACCGAACGCATCTCAACCGGTATTGCCGGGTTAGATCAAATGTTAGGCGGCAAGGGCTTTTATAAGGGAAGCAGTATTTTAGTATCAGGCACAGCCGGAACCGGAAAAACCAGTATTGCCGCGTACTTTGCTGTGGAAGCCTGCAAGCGCGGCGAGCGTTGCATCTACTTTTCGTTTGAAGAATCGCCAAAACAGATCGTCAGGAACATGAGTTCTATCGGTTTGGATGTACAAAAATATTTGGATAATGACCTGCTGCATTTTCACGCATCGCGGCCTACGCTGTATGGTTTAGAAATGCACCTTGTTGCTATGCATAAGCATATCCGCAAGTTTAAACCGGATACGGTAATATTAGACCCCATAACTAACCTTATAACAATTGGTTCTGTTGGCGAGGTTAAATCAATGCTGGTACGGTTATTAGACTTTTTAATGGAGGAACAGATAACGGTGATGTTTACCGCTTTAACCCTTAACACTGTAGTAAACGAACAAACCGACGAGGGTGTATCATCACTGGTTGATGCCTGGCTGCTGGTACGCGACATTGAGTTTAACGGCGAACGTAACCGCGGCATGTATGTAATGAAATCGCGTGGTATGAAGCACTCTAACCAGGTTCGTGAGTTTTTAATAACCGATACAGGCTTGAGCCTTGTTGATGTTTATTTAGGCCCGGAAGGCGTACTTACCGGATCGGCCCGCGAAGCAGAGCAACTTAAGGAGCATACCGGTAAGGCCCTACGCGATTACGCTTTAGATCGTAAAGACCGCGAGATCATCCGTAAACGCAGAGTGTTGGAGTCTAAGATATCAAGCCTGCAAACCGAGTTTGAATCGGTTGAAGAGGAGCTGAATAAGATTTACCTGGAAGAAGAACTGAAAAAAGAAATAATGGAGAAAAACCGCAAAGAGGTTATGGCTTTGCGCCGCGAGAATAAAGATATTGATACTACCTCGGCTCCCGCTAAAAAGAAAGGCAATAAATAAATGACACCCGTAAAATCAAAAAAAGCGTGGGAACTGCGGTTATATGTTGCCGGCAAAACGGCCAAATCTGTCACTGCCCTAACTAATCTTCAAAAATATTGCGAAGAACATTTAAAAGGACAGTATGTTATTGAAGTGATTGATCTGCTTGAAAAGCCCCAGCTGGCCGAAGGCGATCAGATATTTGCAATACCAACCTTAGTTCGTAAAGTACCTGAGCCGATCCGTAAAATAATCGGTGATCTATCTAACGAAGAAAAAGTATTAGTAGGGTTGAATATTCGCCTTGCATAGCCGATGAAAGCAGACCAGTGGTTACAGGAAGGTAGCAGCCTAAACGACGATAAGATATCGTACCAATTGCGTTTATTTATTACAGGGGCATCCCCTAATTCTACGCGTGCGGTTGATAACCTTACGGCATTTTGCGAAAAGAACTTACAAGGCAACTATACACTTGAAGTTATTGACGTTTACCAGCAGCCCGCTATTGCAGAAACAGAACAAATAATAGCCCTGCCTTTATTAATAAAGAAAGGGCCGGATAATACCCGACGATTGATAGGCGATATGTCTAACACGCAAAAGTTATATCAATATTTCAATATAACACCTTGATCAACTTATGGAACAGCAACCCACATACCAACAGCTGCTGACCGAGAACAAGGAGTTACGGTGGCAGTTAGAAGAGGCGAATGACGCTATTGATGCCATTCGCAGCGGCCAGGTTGATGCTTTAATTGTAAAAAACGAAGACGGCCCTCAACTATACACATTAAAGAGTGCCGACCAAACCTATCGCGTTTTTATTGAGCAAATGAATGAAGGCGCCGTTACATTAAACCGCGAAGGTTTGATACTTTACAGCAACTCGCGTTTTGCCGAATTGGTTGGTAAGCCTTTAGAAAAAGTAATGGGTTTCCATTTTGCTGATTTTGTGGTAGGCGATAATACTACCTTTCTGCATATATTAAAAAGTAGCTGGGAGCAGGATTGTAAGGTCGAAATGACTATAGGTAGCGACGCAATTAACATTCCGTGCTTGTTATCGTGCAATGCAATGGACTTTGACGGAGGAAAGGCATTAAGCGTAATAGTCACCGACCTTAGCATCCAGAAACAAAATCAAAAGCAGTTAGAAACGCAGTTTGGGCAGTTGGAAGAAGCACAGCTGCTAACCCAAAAGCTGAACGACGAATTAGAGGAAACCGTTAGAGAGCGCACCAAGGACCTGATTATTAGTAAGGAACATTTAAGGCTGTTAACGGACAATATCCCGCAAATGACCTGGACAAACTCGCCGGATGGTAAGATCACGTTTTATAATAAGCGGTGGTATAGCTATACCGGCACTATACCTTTGCCCGGCGTGTATGAAAGTTTTAGGTTTGTTATTCACCCGGATGACCTGAAGTTAACCGAGGAGCATTACTATAGGGCCATGCAAACGGGTGAAGTTTTTGAATTTGAAAACCGTTACAGAAGGGCTGACGGAGCTTACCGGTGGCACCTTAACCGGGGTATTCCGTTATTAGACGAGGATGGCGAGATATTATTTTGGGTTGGTTCTGCTACTGATATTGAAGAGCAAAAGCAAGCCATGGATAAAAAGGACGAGTTTATTGGTATTGCCAGTCATGAGTTAAAAACGCCGCTTACAAGTTTGAAAGGCTACATCCAGTTAATGGGTATGTACAAAAAGGAAGAGGTGCCTGCGGCAATTAAGCAATACATCAGCAAAGCCCTTAACGCAGTAAATAAACTGCAGCATCTGATAAACGATCTGCTGGATGTAAGTAAGATACAGGCCGGTAGATTAGAATATAAGATGGCTGATATTAACCTTGCCGAAATGTTAAACGCAGGTGTTGAGAGTGCTATTCAAATGTATCCAGAGTATGTAATTGAGCACGATATAGCCCCGGAGTTACCGGTTTACGGCAACCCTGAACGGTTGGAGCAGGTATTAAATAACATGGTAAGCAACGCCGCTAAATACTCAAAGACCGGAAGTAAAATAACCATTGAAGGGAAGCTTATGGAAAGTAACATACGCGTATCTGTAACCGACGAGGGTATTGGCCTGTCTACCGAGCAACGCGAAAAGATATTTGAGCGTTTTTACCGGGTAGAGGATAAAACCTTTAGCGCCAGCGGACTGGGTATGGGCCTTTACATTTCTACCGAGATAATTAACCACCACAAAGGCCATATCAATGTTGAAAGCGAATTAGGTAAAGGATCAACCTTTTACTTTACGCTACCTTTAAAATAGCAGTATCAGCAATTTAATTTACGCAGCCAGGCAGGCTACAACCATAGGCTTTCAAAGCCAGCGGATTGGTTACAGTTGAAAAATGAGCCTGTTCCTGCAAAAAATCCGTCAGCGCTATTTTAGCATAACTTGTTTTTTCGTCGGCGCAATACCGGCTGCTATTATAGTTACCCCTGTAAACCAAACGGTGCCGGTCGTCAAGTAAAACCGCCTGCGGCGTAGAATACACGCCACATGATTTGGCCAGTGCTGTTTGATCAAATAGGATCGGCAGGTCCAGATCGTATTTATCCTTTACAGCTTCGGCAGTAAATTTCTTTGAACTAACCACCACTATCACAAAATGCACCTGTTTGCCATACTGTTTAACCAGCGATTTAAAATGTGCCATATTAAACCGCGAACAAGGGCATTCGGGATTAAAAAAATGGAGAAATAGCGGCCTTGCGTGGTAAGCCTGTAAGGGGTTGGTCAATGCTATAGTTGTGCCTGGTTTTACCTGTTTGTAGTCTTTAGGAACAGGGGTTGGCAACTGGTATACCCAATCATTGTACCAGAACAAGGCAGAAACTGCCGAAAACAGTAGTACAAGCCATAGTATTATCAGCGTCTTTTTCATCTATATCCTAAATGCACTTATACTGCTCTGTGCTATATTTTGTTGCATTAATTTATTTACTGCCCGTAGCAAGCGGTTCGACTTGCCAAGAAAATTAGGCAATAGGTCAACTTGCCCCCGATAATTACCTTCCTGCAAATAGCGACGATCCGCAGTGCTTGCAGAACAGGGCATCGCTTTCGTGCCCTTCGCGGCCGCAGCTTGGGCATGATTCCGGAAGTTCTTTCTTCTGCCTTACAGCAACCGCTATGTCATGAGTGATGATGCCCGTAGGTACAGCAATAATCGAATAACCTATCAGCATAACAACCGACGCCACAAGCTTACCCAAAGGCGTGACCGGCGAAATGTCGCCGTAGCCAACGGTGGTGATGGTTACAATAGCCCAGTAAATACTCTCCGGGATATTGGAAAAGCCGTTCTCCCGCTTTTCAACCAGGTACATAATGGAGCCCAGGATAACTACAAGCGTAAGTACCGTAAGCAGGAAGATGCTGATCTTACGCAGACTGTTACGTAGCGCGGTAGTGAGGAAGTTGATCTCGGTAACGAACTCAGCCAGTTTGAATATGCGGAATACCCGCAGCAGCCGCAACGCCCTGAACACCAATAGCGACTGCGCGCCGGGTATAACAATGCTCAGGTAAGAGGGGATGAGCGCCAGTAGGTCAATTAAACCGAGGATACTAAATACGTAGCGCCAGGGTTTGCGGATGCTGATCAGGCGCAGGGTATACTCTATGGTAAAGAGGGCGGTGTAGAACCATTCAAGGCGGTTAAACAGCGTTGCGTAGGGTTTATGCAGGCTTTCTACGCTATCCAGCATCACCACCAGGATGCTGGTAAAAATGGCAATGAGCAGACCTACGTCAAAAGCCTTGCCTGCCCGGGTGTTAGATTCGTAAATGATCTCGTGCAGGCGGTAGCGCCAGTCTGCAGAATGTGTTGTGGCCAT
>Ga0164241_10000326_pt1 | contig 98816 bp, 77 predicted proteins | sample OricomyardsoilBY_FD_108780 | JGI IMG/M metagenome (GOLD analysis project Ga0164241, IMG submission 108780) | Backyard soil microbial communities from Emeryville, California, USA - Original compost - Back yard soil (BY) | ecosystem: Environmental > Terrestrial > Soil > Unclassified | place: USA... | reverse complement strand
GCCGATCGAGAGATCGATCCCGCCGGTGATGATCACGAACGTCACGCCGAGCGCGAGGATGCCGTTCACCGAGGTCGCCAGCAGGATCCCGATCCCGTTGTCGAACGTGAGGAAGTTCGACGACAGGAGCGAGAAGACGATGATCACCACGCCGTAGTTGCCGATGAAGATGTGCAGGAAGCGGAAGATCGGGAGCATGAAGAACTCCCCGATCGGCCTGACGACGAAGCGCGCGCCGAAGTCGAGCATCGCGGTCAGCCCGAACGAGCTTGCCACATCGTAATCGAGCGGTCCGACGAAGATGGTGAAGTTCTGCGATCCATCGGCGGCCGGCACCCGCAGGTCGACCCCGTAGCGCTCCACATGCCCCCCTGAGTCGGCGTTCATCGCCGTGCCGGAGATGGTGGCCGCGCCGTTGGGGAGCGGCTTGGCCGGGATCATCGCCATGCCGAAATACTTGCCGTGCGTTCCCACCCAGTTGATCGACCCGGTGAACTTCTCCTCCTTGAGCTTCCCGATCTCGGTGGCGTCGACCTCGGTCAGCTCGCCGTTTGCCACGACGATCCCCTTGGCCTTCGACGACTCATCGACCGAATTGTTCTCCTGGTACTTCAGCCCCATCTTCCAGGTAAGATCATATCCCCCCTGGGCGATCTCCCCGGCCATGTTGCTCATCGCCACATCGAGCCCGACGCCGTAGCTGTTGCCACGGAAGACGAAGCGCTTGACGATGCTGCGGGCCGGTCCCGCGACGACCGGAGCCGCCGTGCTGTCGGACGTGGCGACGGTATCGGGCTGCGCTCCGCCGAGCGCCAGCTGCGCGGTGACGACGATCGAATCCTTCTCGCCGAGCGTGACTTTATCCGGGGCGTCGACGGTGAAGAAGAAGTCCTGCGTGGTGATCCGCCGGCCATCGGCCGAGGTATACTCGATGCCGAGCTCGCCGGGGAATCCGGTCGAATCGGCGATGAGCTGTACCGGCGCGCCGTACCACGACTTATAATGCTTCAGCTCGAAGCGGGAGAGAAGAGCTCCGCGGGTGTTGATGATCGCCTTGTAGAGGGGGCTCTCGATCGTGATATAGCGTCCGGTGCCGGTGAGGTTTGCCGTATACTTCTCCCCGAGGCGGTTGGTTGCCGGCTCCAGCGTCTGGCGCGGAGCCGAGGGGAGAGGGATGGTGTCCTGCCGGTGGGCGGCTGTCGAATCGGCGGCCGGCAGCGCTGGAGGCATCTGCGTGGACTGCCACCAGAAGTAGCCCAGGAAGATCAGCGCGATCAGAACGAAGGCAAGTGTCGTGCGTTTGTCCATAATGCAAGTACGCTCCCTGAAGGAGCGTAGAAAAGTCGGTTCTCTGCGAGGAGCATGGATGCAACAACGCGCCGATAGGCTGCTCCTGGTTTCTCGGCGCGTCGGCTGAACTAGCTGTTATGGGCGCTTCGGGGAGCGCCTCGTCTTGGCGATGCCAGGGCTTGCCACGCCGCTGCGCAGGGGCGGTACGCAGAGAGGCGGGTTCTGTTGCAGCGGAGAGTTCGTCATGGTACCGGGTCGTAGCCTCCCGGATGGAAAGGATGGCATTTCGACAGCCGGACGATCCCCAGCCAGATCCCCTTGAACACGCCGTGGCGTACGATCGCCTGGCGGGTGTACTCGGAGCATGTGGGATGAAACCGGCACGAGGGGGGAGTCAGCGGCGAGATGAACCGCTGATAGAAGCGGATCATGCCGACCGGGATCGCTCGAACGAACGACAGGGCCGGCGTTGGAGAGTCACCGCTGTTCTGCTCTTCCATCGGCTCGTTTGCGTAAACGTGAGGAGATGGCTCCCAGCGCCGAGCGCATATCGGAGGCGATCGACGCGAAGCCGGGACGAAGCGCCTGCTCCGGCGTTCCCGACCAGAGGATGACAAGATCCAGGTCGAGCCCGTCGGGAAGCGTCTCGGTAAACCGCTGACGATCCAGACGGTAGGTTTCGCGCATCACGCGGCGCAGCCGGTTGCGTTTGACCGCCGGACCGGCGTTGCGACGCGTCACGAATCCTGCGGTCACTCTGGGCTCTTCTTCCGGCGTCTGCCGGGGAAGAGCGCGGTATTTGACGACGAGCTGCCCCCGGCGCAGCCCCTCCCCCTCGCGAAACAGGCGCCCGAAGGCATCGCGCCCGCGAAGCCGCGCGTCACGTGGAAGCCCGGCCGTGGTCGATCGCTGCATAGTTGCCTGCACTGGAAGAAAGAGAGAAGGGACGCTCCGTTGGGATCGTCCCGGCGATAATCTTCTCGGGGATCGCCCGCAATCCCATATGCTGCGGGCGATCATCCCCGGAGGCGATTCTTAACGGCTGTGGCGCGGCTCATCGCTGACCGTCAGACGCCAGCGTCCCTTGGTGCGGCGACGCGAGAGGACTTTGCGGCCGTTCTTGGAGGACATCCGCTCACGGAAGCCGTGGGCGTTGCGGCGCTTGCGCCGGCTTGGCTGATATGTACGCTTCATGGAAAAATTACCTCTACGGGATTACGAGTTGATTGAGAGAACCGCAAAGATACAAACCCCGGCCGGAATCTCCAGCGATTTACGGTTTCATCTTGCTACGACGTAAAAATCTTCCGTGGAACCGTGAAACTGTTGCGCCTGGTTTTCGCGGCGTCGTAACTTGGACGTTGAAACTCCCGCTGCGATCAATCCTTCCGGGAATGGGGTTCTCCTTTCCCTGGCTTCTCCCGGAATAGGCCATATTTCCAACGATACTCCCCGGTGCTTCCCCCAGCGCTGACATTTCTTGTCAGGCGAAGGGATTGTTGTCGCCGAATTGATACAAATGCTGCTAGATTGGATTGAGTCTCTCGGAGAGACCATGACGCGTGATCGAAACGATAGAAACGACAGAAACGCAACAGTGATGACAGGCTTATCCCCTCAGTTCAATAATCAGAACGCTCGGCCCGAGCCATCGGGCCTTCGCGGGGGAGAGAGCACCCAGACCGCTTCGGGCGTCTGGGCCGAGTGCCTGGAGGTCATCAGGGGGAATATCACCCCGCAGGCGTTCAAAACGTGGTTCGAGCCCGCCAAACCGATCCGGCTCGAGGATGCCAAGCTGACGATCCAGGTCCCCAGCCAGTTCTTCTACGAGTGGATCGAGGAGCATTACTACGCCCTGGTCCGCAAAACCGTCGTGCAGGTGCTCGGCGACAGGGCACAGCTGATCTATCATACCGTCGAGGACGATGTGGTGGAGGCGGCGCAGGACAGGGTGGTCACCCTCCCGGCGCGCGCCACCGAGCATCCCTCCGATCCTCCGCAGCGCCGTCAGGGGCCCGTGTTCTCTCCGCCGGCAACCCCGCTGTTCCAGCCGGGACGTCCGCAGCCGCAGCCTCCGGTGCAGCAGGTGCAGAGCTATCTCAACGCCCGCTTCACCTTCGATAACTTCATCACCGGCGAGTGCAACGAGCTTGCCTACGCCGCGGCCAAGGCCATCGCCGCCAATCCCGGCGGCACCCGCTTCAATCCGCTTGTCGTCTATGGCGGGGTGGGGCTCGGCAAAACCCATCTGGCGCAGGCGATCGGGCATGAGATCCTGAAGCAGCGCCCGAACTGCTCGGTGGTCTATACCAACAGCGAGCGCTTCACCTACGAGTTCGTCAACGCGATCCAGCACAACAAGTCGCAGGAGTTCACCAACTATTATCGTTCGGTGGATGTGCTGATCATCGACGATATCCAGTTCTTCGCCGACAAGGAGAAGACGCAGGATAACTTCTTCCATACGTTCAACGCCCTCTATCAGGCCGGCAAGCAGATCATCCTCACCAGCGATGTTCCGCCGAAGCAGCTCCGCGGCGTCGACGACCGCCTGGTCAGCCGCTTCCAGTGGGGCCTGACCACCGATATGCAGCCCCCCGATCTGGAGACGCGCATCGCGATCCTCCAGAAGATGTCGAGCGACGAGGGATACCAGCTTCCGGGGGAGGTGATCGACTATATCGCGCGCAACGTCACCACGTCGGTGCGCGAGCTCGAGGGATGCCTGATCTCGCTGCTGGCCGAGTGCTCGCTCCGCAATCTTTCGCTGACGCTCGAGCTCACCCGCGAGGTGATCAACGGCATCGCCTCGGTTCCCGATCCGGTGATCAGCATCGAGCAGATCCAGCAGTCCGTCTGCAAGCAGCTCGATATCCCCCATTCGCTCCTCGTCGGGAAGACCCGCAAGCAGGAGATTGTCTTCGCCCGCCAGCTTGCGATGTTTCTGATCCGGGAGCTGACCAGCTCCCCGCTCAAGACGATCGGCAACCACTTCGGCGGCCGCGATCATACCACGGTGATGCACGCGATCAGCACCATCCAGACGCTGAAGACGCGCGATGAAAATACCCGCCGCACCCTCGCCGCGGTCCGCCGCGATCTCAATATCGCGGAGCACTGATCCGGCGTCTCTTTCGCCGGAATACCCCGACCCGCTACGGCAGATGAAGCCGGCTCTCCCCGAGGCCGGCTTTTCCATATCCCCACCGTTGTTCTCTCCCTCGCGCCGATCGTATATCATCGTATAGCGATCCTTTCCCCTCTTGTGGTTGTAAGGGAGCACTCCCCGTATACAAAACGCCGGCGAAGGGAAGTCCCCTCGCCGGCGCCGGTATGTGATCCTGTATGGGTTCGGCTTCTCAGTGCAGATGCACCATCCTCCGGGTGATGGTCGCTCCGTTCTCGATCACCATCGAGCAGGTATACAATCCCGATGGGAGATTGACGGGGGCAAACTCCACCCTGTGCTCCCCGGCCTCGAAGCGGTCATCGGCCAGCGTCGCCACGAGCCGCCCGGAGATATCGTGGACCAGAAGCTTCACCCGGGTCATGGCCGGCACCGTGAAGCTGATCGTTGTCGATACGGAGAAGGGGTTCGGCATGTTCTGCGACAGCGTCATCCCCGCCGGAACCGTCGCGCCATCCACGCCGGAATGCGGTGGCGGCGGAGCACTGATGCGGGTGTCGCATCCGACGATCTTGTAGATGTTGCCGTTGTAGTCGCTCACCCAGAGCGCGCTGTCGCGCGGATCGAACTCGATGCCACGCGCGTTGATCGCTCCGGTCGAGGCGATCGGCGAGGAGAGGGGGATCGCGCAGGAGAGCGCCTGCGTCTCGACATTCATCTTCTCGGCCACGGCGCTCTGCAGGATGTCCCCCGTGAAGTCGGTGATCACCTGGTAGAAGGTCGTTCCGTCGGGTCCCTGCGTGGCGCCGCGCGGCCCGTAGCGGACATTGCGGACGCGTGCCTTCTGCACGACCGGGGTGCCGGGGTTGTTCGGGTCGATGAAGTAGATCGTCTCGGCGCCGTTGCGATCGGTGGCGATCAGCTGCTGCCGCGTGCTGTTGGGCCCGCCGAGCCATGCCAGACCGATCGGATAGGAGCATGGGGAGAGCCAGCGTCCGATCTGATTTCCCTGCTTGTCGACCTCATAGAGATAGCCGCCGGGGTTGGCATCGACGGTGTTGAGCACTTTGTGGATGAAGAAGTGATCCTTGGTCGGAACATAGGCGATATCGGTGAAGAGGCTGTCGCCTCCCTGCAGGTTCAGCGTCACCGTGCCGAGCATCTGGAGCGTGTTCGGGTCGAGCTTCAGAAGATTTTTGCTTCCGTAGTCGGTGGCCCAGAGGAACTCCCCATCGTACGCCAGCCCGTAGGGGATCGCCGAGGGGACGGCGTTGGTGGTGAGCAGCCCTCCGACGGCAAAGGAGGTGATCGAGAAGCTCCGGCTCGTGGCGGTCATCCCGGCGTCGGTCATCGCGGTGACCCGCAGCCGGGCGAACTGCGCGGCGGTATCGAAGACATGCCAGAGAAATGTGTTGCCGCTCACGTCGCGCGCCAGCTCATCCCAGGTGGTGCCGTCGTCGAGCGAGTAATCGATCCTGACGCTGTTGTTGCCGAATCCGCTCCAGGAGACCGTATGGAATGTCCCGGCCATCCATGTCTCGCCGCCGATCGGTGAGGTGATCGAGGGGATGAGCGATGGCTTCTCGAGCGGTATCTCCCACATCGATCTGCCATGCGAGGCCATCACCAGCGTGTTGCTGGACTTATGCACCTCCAGGTCGGCCACCACCACGCGGGGGAGCCCCTGGTTGTACGACGCCCAGCTTTTGCCGCCGTCGATCGTGATGAACATGCCGATATCGGTCCCCGCATAGATGATGTTCTCATCGTCGGGATGGAGCGCCAGCGCGTTGACGGGGATGTCGGGGAGGCTGGCGCTGATGCTCTGCCACGTCGCGCCGTAGTCGGTGGTCTTGAACACATGGTCGGCATAGAACCCCGACACCGCCATATACGCCGTCGAGGAGGAGCGGGGCGAGAGGGCGAAATCGGTCACGGCGCGGTTCGGCATGCCGGGGGCGCGCGTGCGGTCCATCCAGGTCTCGCTGCCGTCGGTGCTTACCAGCACCTCGCCCCGGTCCGATCCCGCGAACACCACGTCGCCGTTGATCGGCGACACAGCCACGGCCGTGCCGACGCCGGCGGGAAATCTGCCGCCCGTCTTGATCCACGGGTTCCCCTGCGAGATCGACAGATAGACCGATTGCCTGACATGCCAGAGGATGTTCGGCGAGTTCGGGTCGATCGTGAACGGCGCCGCCCACGATGCCTCCTCGTAGTCGCCGTTGACCACCTCGATGCCGTTCATCAGCGATGTGCCCCGTCCGGTCGCCAGCTCGATCCGCTCCAGTCCGAGCCCCGAGTAGTTCTCGGCGTAGAGGTACTGTCCGTCCCGATCGATCGCCACGTACGCCCCGTCGCCCCCCTTGAACTGTACCGAGCCGCTGTTGACGGTGCCGTTATCCTGCGTTCCTCCATATCCCGTGCGCTGCGGCGCCTTCTGGTTCAGCCCCATCGCATAGAACTGGGTGATCGCCAGATTGTTGTTGATCATCTGGTAGCTCGTCCCCTTGTTGTCGCTCCGGTACATCCCGCCGTCGTTCCCCAGATAGATCCGGTTGGGATTGGTGGGGTCGAAGGCGATGGCGTGCTGGTCGGGATGGGGACCACCGGCATACGAGTCGATGTAGCTCCAGGAGGTTCCGCCGTTGAGGGTGCGGACGATGCTGACGCCGCCGGCCACCACGACGTTGGGGTCGGTGGGGCTCACCGCCAGAACGTTGTTGTACCATCCCTGCGCGCTGCTGGAGCCGAACTGCGCCACGTTCAGGAAGTCGGCGGGGGCGTCGTTGTAGATATTCTCCCAGTTCAGGCCGCTGTTGACCGACTTGTAGATGCGGGAGTGGTTGACCTGGTTTTCGTTGGCACCGTCGGTCTCGAAGGTCAGCGCATAGACGATGTTCGGGCTCGATGGGGCCGCCCGCACCGAGATGCGCTGCACGGTCGAGTTGAACGCGCGCGCGATATCGCCGCTGCAGAAGGTGAAGCTCAGCCCGCCGTCGGTGGAGTGGTAGATCCCCTTCGACATCGTCGAGGCCCAGACCTCGAGCTGGTTGGCGGGGTTGATCGTCACATCGGCAACGGCCTGATCGAACGTCCGGCTCCAGGTCGCCCCGCCGTCGGTGGAGCGATAGAAGCCACCGTTGTTCTTGGTTGCCCCGGCATAGATCAGGTTCCCGTTCTGCGGATGCACGGCGATCGCCGAGAACGCCCCGACGTTCGTCAGCCCCAGCCCGCGCCAGGTGGTCCCGCCGTCGGTGCTTTTAAAGATCCCGGCGCCGGTATAGCCGTCGATGTTCGAGCTCATCTCGCCGGTGCCGGCGTAGATCACATCGGGCTTCTGCGGATCGAGCGCCAGCGCCCCCATCGTTATGGCGTTCTCGTTATCCATCACTGCGATCCAGGTCGCCCCGCCGTCGGTGGTTTTCCAGACGCCGCCATCCGCCGCGCCGATCCACACCGTGTTGCCGTTCTGCGGATGGACGATCGCCGTGTTGACCCGCCCGCCGATGGTGAACGGCCCGATCGGCTGCCACTGGCTGATGCTGGCGAGCCTGCGGCCGGCGCCGAAGCTCTGCATCTTCGAGGTGGTCTGGGCAATGGCGTCGATGCGCGCATGCCCCGGGATTTTGCCGAACGGATAGGCGCGCATGCCGTAGAAGTAGATCTCCCGCTTCTTGGGCATCATCCCCGGCTCCTGTGTCTGGTAGATCATCTGGGCCGAGACGACATATGGCAGCAGAAACAGAAGCAGGAGAACCGATCGTCGACCGAGCAGGTGCGTAGCGTGGGTAAGCATGGATAGGGCCTATGGATGTTGTTGCTGTAACGTCCCCTCGCGCCTGGTATTGCCGCCGATTGGCGCCGACAGGTGATGAAGTGCGGGCTGCACCTGGCCGGGAGGAGGGTGGTACGACATCATGCGGGCGGGAGCGAGAGGCCGCGCCGACCGCTGCGGAACGGGCCGGGACGTCGGCGTGCCCGTGCCCGGACGGGAACAGTCGAAGATAAGTCGCCCGGTGCAAATAAAGCGAGGGGGTTCTCGATGGCGTCGGAGGCCGGGGAAACGGGTTCCGGGAGGGGATCAGCTCTTGCGCGAGAAGCTCGCCAGCCGCATGACGATAAGGTCCTGCGCGGTGTTCACCACGCTGGTCGGAACCGAGTAGTTGTTGGCGACGATCGAGAATGCCACAAGCTCGCCGTCGCGCGTGCGCGCATAGCCGCTGATCGCGCGGATGCTGTTGAGATAGCCCGTCTTGCCGATCACGTTCCCCTCGGCGAGCGTTCCCCGCAGCCGGTTGATGAGGGTGCCATCCTTCCCGGCCACCGCCAGCGACCCCATGAAGTCGCGGGCGACCGAGGAGCGCCATGCCCACCGCAGGAGCGTGGTGATATCCGCCGGGGCTATCATATCCTGGCGGGAGAGCCCCGACCCATCGTAGATCTTGATATGCTCGATATCCACCCCAGACTCCCCGAGCATCTTCCTGATGGTCTCGACGCCGGCCGCGGTGGAGCCGATGCCGCCGTAGATCCGGCCGAGCTTCTTGGTGAGCATCTCGGCGGCGAGATTCAGGCTCTGCTTGTTGGTTGCCGAGACGATCTCCCGCATCGGCGGCGAGGTATGCGCGGCCAGCCGTCGCAGCGGCGTATAGGAGATATGCTCGGGATATTCCTCCATATCGAACGTCTCTCCGTGCACCGTGATGCCGAGCCGCTCGAACTCCTCCTTGACCAGCGTGGCGAAGAAGAGCGGGGGCTTTTCGATGCTGATATGGTCGACGTACGGCTCGGCGCCGGCGGCGATGTTCCCGGTCACCACGATCATGCTTCCGTTCCGCTCGCGCCTGATATCGATGGTGGCCGTGGAGTCGTTGCGGGAGGTGACCGCCGTCACCTTCAGCGTCACATAGGCGGTCGACGGCGAGATATCGATCGAAACGGGCGCGCCGGGAGTTTTTCCGGGGGTCACCGTCACCTCGATGCTGTTGTCGTAGATCGCGGCGGCGCTGATCTGCGCGTTGAATCCGTACGGCTCGTCGTCCCAGGCCCAGCCCGGAGCGTAGGGGACGTTATCGAAATCGGAGGCATCGACGATGATATCCTGCACCGATTCTATCCCGGCCGAGTCGAGCGCCGCGGCCCATCCCCTGATCATCTCCCGGGGATCGACTCCGAAGCTGGGGGAGATCGAGGGATCGCCGGATGTGTGGATCACCACGTTCCCCCGCAGCTCGCCGTTGGGGGCAACGCCCCCGCCGACGTAGAGATCGGTCGTGTAGCGATAATCTCCGCCGAGCCGGTAGAGCGCGGTGGCGGTGGTCAGCAGCTTGATATTGGAGGCGACCTGGCGGTTGCGCCCGTCGTTGTAGCGAAACAGCGGCTCGCCGTTGTCGCACGAGACGATCGAGATCCCCCAGGTGGCGTCGGAGAGGTTGCGGTCGGAAAGGATCGCCATCAGGTCGCGCCCGAGGCTGGTGATCGCGGCGCGTCCCGTGGAGTGCGATATCCCCGGCAGCGGCTCCCGCTTCAGCGGCTGCGCCATCGAATCGGCGGCCACGCTCCAGAGCAGGAGCAGAAGCAGCGGGGGGATGGAGCGCCTGGGGCCGCCCGGCGAACGAAGCCAAGGAGTTGCTGATCTCATAGGAGTAGAGGGAACTTACGTCATCGTCCGGCGCCGTACAAGGCAGCCGGGCGGGGCCCCGGAGGCCGTTCCCGGAAAGAGCGCCGAATGTTGGGCCGGAGCTGAACTCCGGCCCAGCCAGCCAGCACTCGACAATCAACGCGGGAGGTTACCCGGCGGGGCTCCGGAGCCTGTTCCCGGAAAGAGAGTGGGAGAACGCAAAAGAAGCTCGCCGAAAAATTCGTACTTTCTCCTCTATGTTCGAACGAGTTATCGCGCAGACTATCCAGAAGATAACGGCGGAATCGCTCCATGAGCGAGCCATGATTCCGCTGCTCGACATCCTGCAGGATGATCGCATACCATATCGGATCAAGCCTTTCTTCGAGACCGAGGTGCATTGGTGGCTCTATAACGAGACACTTGCCCGCGCGGCCAACAAGCGCTTCGATTACGACAACCCGGAGCTTGCATCGTTGCTCAACTATCTCGAGCAGGTACAGTTTCGCCATGCGCGGTTCGAACGGGAGGAGTTCGTCACCGTTCTCGATAGCGCCGTCAAGCTGATCTACAACTATCTCTGCCGTCCGCAGACCACGCTGAAGTGGTATATCTTCCGGGGGCAGCCGGTCAAGCCGCTCCGCGAGGTGATGCTCCGCTTCAGCGCGTTCATCGACTACGAGTATTTTCGCAATGTCTTTATCGAGTGGGTGGACCGCAAACGCGCCGAGCGCCCGACGTTCGATGCGATCTCGGCCACCGAGTTCGAGCGGGTGATCCGCCGCACCGACGATCAGATCCTCCTCAACTGCACCGTCGAGGATCTGCTGGGGATCATGGACCCCCTGTTCGATTTCATCGGCGAGGGACCGCAGAAATCGATTCCCGTCGATGCGCTGATCATCTTCTTCGACGACAAGAATATCAAGAAGCTCGTCGATCAGCTCGAGGCCTATCATAAACGTGGCGGCGAGGCGGTGACGCGCGATGAGTTCGTCACCCTCCTCGACGAGCTGCTCAGCACCGCCGAGGATGAGCCCGAGGTCGATTACTCGGCGGTCTACCAGAACGATACGCTCGATGAGGTGGTCCGGGAGCATCTGAAGGGAGGACGCCCCTCCGCCGATGCGCCGCAGGATGAGCAGCAGCCCCCTCCTCCGGGAGTTTATGCCGCGGGCGATGGGACGACCGATGAGCTCGGGGAGGCGTTCCCGGCGGGCTATCCGGTCAGCGATGAAGTCTATGCTCCCGCCGAGGGATGGCAGTCACGCGAGCCCGTCGCCGATGCGCCCCATGCCCCGATTCATGGCGACGACCGCTATCATGCCGCTGTCGATGCGCCCCCCGTGATGGTGGAGTATGGCGACGATGCGGACGATGATGAGCCGGAGACGTCAGGCATCAGCGACCCGATCGCTCCATCATATATCGGCCTTCACCGGACGGATGCCGGGTCCGACGAACGTCCGGCCGGGGAGTGGGCCGACGGCCGGTGGGAGCCCGCTCCCGTCGCCGCAGAGACCGATGACGAGGGTATCGTGGAGTACATCGAGGAGCCGCTCGCCGAAATCGACGATGATGATGCGGTGCGCGGCGACGACGAGGACTTCGAGCTTCCGCGCGGCGGAGATGATCTGCAGGCTGCCATAGCGAATCTTCTGCAGCCTCTGGTCGAGGAGCGCGAGATCGACTGGGATGACGACGAGACGCCGATCCCTTCCGCCGATCACCTCGAGGAGATCGAGGGGGAGGAGGGGGAGCCGGAAGAGGCCCCCGAGGCGGTCGCCGAGGATCTGTTCGCATCGGATGACGACGATGATGACGAGGAGCCGCCGATCATGGCGGGCGATACGGCCCCACGCTGGCGCGCCGAGCCGCTCCCCGAGGGGGCCGGGAATATGGCGGCCGACGCTCCGGACAGGGGAATGCCGGGGGAGAGCGTCGCGGGTGCGGCCGATGGAAGTCTTGCCGTGGCCGGCGCTGCGGGGGGGAGCCTCCCGCCGGAGGCGATGGCCGATGTGCGGCGGTTCATCGACGCGGCGCTGGAGCGGAAGGTCGTCAAGAAGATCTTCGCCAAGGACCGCGGCTCCTACGAGGCGGCGCTCGACAGAGTCAACCAGGCGGCCACATGGCGCCAGGCATCGCAGGCGCTCGATGAGATTTTCATCCGCTATAATGTGGACCCGTATTCCCGTACGGCGATCCGCTTCACCGACAGCGTCTACGGACGCTATCTCCGCAAGGGGTGACAGGGCGCGGCTCTACCATGGGCGCGCCGGAAGCTGACAGTGGAGGCGCGACCGGGGGCGGCATCGATCGCGATGCGCCGCCAGCCGATGCGCCGACGGCTTCCTTGCTGCACGCCCGCTATCGATCAATCATTACTGGCTTATACTTGTGTTTATAGATACAGCAGAGATTCTGGTTCGCGGAGGAAGAGGGGGCAACGGTGTGGTGAGCTTCCGTCGTGAGAAGTTCGTTCCGAAGGGAGGCCCCAACGGCGGGGATGGGGGCGCCGGCGGCGATGTGGTCTTCGTCGCCTCGTCACAGATCTCGACCCTGATGGACTTTCGCTACAAGCGCGAGTATGCCGCCGAGAACGGCCATAACGGCGGTGGCGCCCGCAAGACCGGACGCGACGGGCTCTCGGTGGAGATCAAGCTTCCGGTCGGCACCATCGTGCGCGATCGCGACACCGATGAGCTGATCGCCGATCTGGATCACGACGGCCAGCGGGTGGTCGTGGCGCGTCATGGCGACGGCGGGCGCGGCAACTGCCATTTCACGACGTCGACCAACCAGGCGCCGCGCTAAGCCGAGAAGGGATGGCCCGGACAGGAGCGCACCGTCGTGCTCGAGCTGAAGCTGCTCGCCGATGTCGGGCTGGTGGGCTTCCCGAACGCCGGCAAGTCGACCCTGATCTCGCGTATCAGCGCCGCGCGCCCCAAGATCGCCGAGTATCCCTTCACCACCCTGGTGCCGAACCTCGGCATCGTCAGGGTCGATGAGGGGGAGTCCTTCGTCGTGGCCGATATCCCGGGACTGATCGAGGGGGCCAGCGAGGGGAAGGGGCTCGGGCATCAGTTCCTCCGCCATGTCGAGCGCTCCGGCGTCCTCTGCTTCCTGCTCGACGGGCTGAGCGACGACCCGATGCGCGACTACGAGACGCTGAACGGCGAACTGCAGAAATACAACGCCGAGATGCTCGGCAAGCGCCGCATCATCTGCATTACCAAGATCGATGCGATGTCCGACGAACAGCGCGTCGAACTCGAGAATCTGACCGTCGAGGGGATGAAGCCGATGATGATCTCATCGGTCTCCGGGGCCGGCATCGATGAGCTGGTGCAGAGGCTCAGCCGCGAGCTCAAGCAGTGGCGATCGGAGCTGTGAACGTCCCGCTTCGACGGCGGCGTATCACCCGCCCCAGACTGATGGCGTTTCTCGCGGGGGGGCTTCTGCTTCTGCTTCTGGGGGCGCTTGTCGCGCTCTCGGTCGGGACGCAGGCGGTCTCCCCGGCCACGCTGCTGACGGCGCTGACCTCGCCCGATACCCTGGAGCCGTCGCTGCGGACCATCCTGCTGGATCTGCGTCTTCCGCGGGTGATGCTCGCGGTGAGCGTGGGGGGGGCGCTGGCGTCGGCCGGCGTGATCTTTCAGGCGCTGCTGCGCAACCCTCTTGCCGAGCCCTATATCCTCGGCGTCTCCAACGGCTGCGCGATCGGCGCCATCGTCGGCTTTCTGATCGGGGCCGGGCCGCTGCTGCAGCCGATGCTGGCGTTCGCCGGGGGAGGCCTTGTGGTGGGGGCCGTGCTGGGGATAAGCCGGGGCCGGTACGGCGGACGCTCCGAGGCGATGCTGCTCGGCGGGGTGATGGTCGGGGCGATGGGGGCGGCGACGATCTTTCTTCTGCTGCATTTTCTCGGGCCGCAGCTTCGCAACGCGATCCAGTGGATGCTCGGGGATCTCAGCAGCGCCACGGCCGGCATCGGCTACAGCTCCATCGCGCTCTTCGTCGCCCTTCTTGCCGCCAGCCTCTTCACCGGCGATATGCTCAACGCGCTGGCGCTGGGGGATGAGGAGGCCGCAAGCCTTGGCATCAACGTTTCCCGGGCACGTACCATCTTCTATATCGCCGCATCGTTCGTCGTGGGGATTGCCGTCTCGTTCTGCGGGGCGATCGGCTTCGTCGGGCTTGTGGTGCCGCATATCATCCGCCGCCTCTTCGGCGCCGATCATCGTCTGGTGCTCCCGCTGTCGGTGGCGGGGGGAGGATTCTTTCTGCTGCTGTGCGACACGCTCGCCCGGTCGCTTATGCCGGCGATCGACTCCACGGTGAGCGAGCTGCCGGTCGGCGCCATCACCGCTCTGGTCGGGGCCCCGCTGTTCATCTATCTGCTCCGGCGGGCGGGCTAGCCGGGCCACAGCGATGATGGATGCGGACGCCGATCAAACACTGCTACAAACTTCTCTTGCATCTGCGCTTCTGCGGGTGTACCTTTGCATTGAGCTGAGTGATAGCCATCCCCTGGTTATTGCGCAAGATGCTCCTAGCTGGTCTGTCCCCATGACCGGCTTTTTTTTTGCCCCTTTCCCCAAAAACTCCCGCTCATTTTGCAACATTTCACTACAGCGATGACATCGGTGGTGACTATCCCGTAGGTTGTTCCTCTGCTCCAGCGCCTGTGTGGCGCTCAATGATATATCATACGGTGAGAGGCATCCTGCGATGAAACAGAGCAATCCGGAACGCGCGGCTTTCAATTCCTGGCGCGCGCGCGTGGGGGATATCAATATGAAGATCCTGCGGATCTTCCTTCGGTACGCTCCCTCGGAGCGCCAGCGCGTCTTTATCCTCACCATCATCATCGGCATCCTTTGCGGTTTGGCGGCGGTCGGATTCCATCTGGCGATTCAGTTTGCGGAGCATGCCATGATCGACAGGGCGGTCGCGGCTCCCGGAGGCTCCTGGATCGTCTGGACGATCCTCACGCCGATGCTCGGCGGGCTCCTCTGCGGCGCGCTTTTGTACTGGGTGGTTCCCGATGCGCGTGGCAGCGGCATCCCGCAGGTGAAGGTTGCCTACGCGATTCGTGGCGGCCGGATACCGTTCAGTGTTCCGGTCGGTAAATTTCTGCTCAGCGCCGTGCAGATAGGCTCCGGCGCGTCGCTCGGCCGGGAAGGCCCCACCGTTCAGATCTGTGCCGGCATCGCCAGCAAGATCGGCCGGATCACCGCGCTGGGCCGGCAGAACCGGCGTCTGCTTCTGCCGGTGGGGGCGGCCGCGGGCATCGCGGCCGCGTTCAATGCCCCCCTGGCCGCCGTCACATTTACCATCGAGGAGATCGTCGGCGATCTCGATCAGACGCTTCTGTCCGGCGTGATCGTCGCCGCGGCGCTGGCATCGGTGATCGAGCGTTATATCCTCGGCGAGCATCCCGTCTTCACCGTTCCGCAGGGATACGGGCTGCATGACACATCGTCGCTTCTGTTCTATGCGCTGCTCGGTCTTGCCGCGGCGGTCGTCTCGGTGATCTTCACCGATGCCCTGCTTCGGCTGCGGGGATGGTTCAACACTCTTCGGCATGTTCCGGTATGGGCGCGTCCGGGGATCGGAGGGCTTGTCACCGGCGCGCTGGCCGTGGCCTCGCTTCTCTGGTTCGGAGTCGGCGGGGTGACCGGTGGGGGGTACGACACTCTTTCCAAAGCTCTCTCGGGGAATCTCGCGGGGCAGGTGCTGCTGGGGCTCTGCGCCATGAAGATCATCGCCACGGTGTTCTCCTACAGCAGCGGAGGAGCCGGAGGGATCTTCGCCCCGTCGCTCTTCATCGGCGGGATGCTCGGCGGAGCGCTCGGCCTGCTCGACGTGAGGCTGTTCGGCCATCCGTCGAGCGAAGTGGGAGCGTTCGCGCTGGTCGGCATGGGAGCCGTCTTCGCCGGGGTGGTGCGCGCGCCGATCACTTCGGTGCTGATCATCTTCGAGATGACCGGCAGCTACGGCCTGATTTTGCCGTTGATGATCGCCAATATGGCCGCGTATGTGATCGCCCGGCACTGGCGGCCGAGCTCGGTCTACGAGGCGCTTCTCGAGCAGGACGGCATCCATCTGCCGCATCCCGGCGCTCCGGCGCCTCATGCCCTGGAGCAGCTTCGCGTCGAGGAAGCCATGACCCCCGATCCGATCGCTCTGCCGGTCGATATGACCGCCGGAGAGGCCGCCGTCCGGATCATGGGACGGGATCATTCCTCCTATCCGGTGGTTGATCACGCGGGAGTGATGCTCGGGATCGTCGGCGAGGCGCGCCTGCGGAGGACGGTGGCCGAGGGGGAAGCCGATCGGCCGCTCCGCGAGATGCTTGCTCAGGCGTCGGTCGTGGAGGCCGGAGCGCCCCTTGCCCGCGCGGTGGTGATGATGAACCGCCGGGGGACCCGGCGTATCATCGTGGTGGACAGCATCGGGCAGTCGCATCTTCTCGGCATCCTGACGATGAGCGATGTGGTCGGCGCGCACGCGCGGGTTCTGGGCAATGGCGGAGCAGAGGCCGGGGAGGGTGATGAACCAAATGGACCCGGCGGTGTATAAGAGATTTCCGGGGCATGATGTATATTCGTCCCGATTGGGAAAGCGATCAATAATCATCTGTACGAACCAAGCAGTATGTCAAAGCAGACTACATCAGCCTCGCGTCGCGCCGGCTCTCCATCGACCCGCGCCGGAGGATCCACCGCGTCGCGCCGGGCGGGCGTTCGGCGCCGCGCCACACAGTCCGAGGGAAGCAACGTCACCTTCGGCTTCCCGCTCGACAGGAAGAACTGGATGGGCGTCATCGCTGGCGTCGTGGTGATCATCCTCGGCTATCTGGTGATGTCGAGCGGCATCTCCGATGATCCGGCGACCAACGACGGCATCTGGAACAGCCCGGCGGCGGTGACCTTTGGACCGATCCTGCTCGGCCTCGGCTACTGCGTGATCATTCCGTTCGCGCTCCTGTATCGCTTCAACAAGAACCAGGATGACCAGATCGACGGCACGGCGGTCGACAACGTCTGATCGCTCCGTCCGATACGCTCTGATAGGAACGGCCATTCCGAAAGCTTCGGAATGGCCGTTTCTGTTCCACGAGCATGTCGATCGCGCGTCGGCGCGGTCAGTTCCGCCAGCGGTGAAGGACGCCATCCTTCACCATCGCCTCCACCTGGTTGACGCCGTAATGATAGACGATCGCCGGGTAATCGCTCACCCCGAATATCGCCAGATCGGCGCGCTTGCCGGCCTCGATCGAGCCGATGCTGTCGGCCATCCCGAGCGCCGCCGCCCCGTTGATGGTTGCCGCGGTGATCGCCTCTTCCACCGTCATCCGCATCCCCATGCACGCCAGCGCCAGCGTCATCTGCATGTTCTCGCACATGTTCGATCCGGGGTTGCAGTCGGTGGCGAGCGCCACCGTCATCCCCCGTTCGATCATCTTCCGCGCCGGAGCATAGGGGAGCTTCAGGAAGAACGCCGTTCCCGGCAGCAGCGTCGCCACCACCCCCGCCTCGCGCATCCGCTCGATCCCCTCGTCGCTGATCATCAGCAGATGATCGGCCGAGAGCGCGCCGATGCGCGCCGCCATCTCCGCGCCGCCGAAGCTCGAGAGCTCGTCGGCATGCACACGTGTCCGCATCCCCAGCCCGGCCGCCGCCTCGAAGATCCTCTCCGATTCCTCGACCGTGTAATAGCCGGTATCGCTGAACACATCGCAGAACGCGGCGAGCTTCCGCTCGGCCACCGCCGGGAGCATCCGCTCGATGATCTCGGTGATGTAGGGCTCATGATCCTCGCGATGCTCCGGCGGAAAATCGTGCGCGCCGAGGAAGGTCGGCACCAGCGTCGGCGCCACATCACGGTTCAGAAGTGCGATCGCCTCCAGCAGCTTCAGCTCATTGTCGGTATCCAGGCCGTAGCCGCTCTTCGCCTCGATCGTCGTCGAGCCATGCCGGAAGGCGCTCTCGACAAGGCCGCGCGAGCGCTCGACGATCTGCTCGATGGTGCTCTGGCGCACCGAGCGCATCGTGCTGATGATGCCGCCGCCGGCCGCCGCTATCTCCTGATAGGTGGCCCCGCGCAGCCGCATCGCGAACTCGCCGGCGCGGTCGCCGGCATGCACGATATGCGTGTGCGAATCGACGAAGCCGGGGAGCACCGTCTTTCCCGCGCAGTCGATCCGTTCGGCGCCGGGGAACGAGCGCTCCCCCGAGCGCCCCGTCCAGACGATCGTATCCCCGTCGATGGCGACGTCGGCGTTGCGGACGACGCCGATATCGTTCATCGCCGATCCGGCGCGGCGCGGCGACGGCCCGCCGTCACCAGCCGAGGCCACCGTCACCAGCGTCGTGATATTCTCAAGCAGCAGCGTCGCCAAGCGTTACCTCCTCATGCTCGAAGTGCGACAGACGGCGGAACGCATCGACGCGGGCGTTGATCTGCTCCTGGCTGAGATCCTTGATCGCATCGAGCGAGAACTGCTCCACGCAGAAGCTCGCCATCGCGCTGCCGTAGACCACCGCGCGGCGCAGGTTCGCGTCGGTCACCTCTCCGGCGCGGGCCAGAAATCCGATGAACCCTCCGGCGAACGTATCGCCGGCGCCGGTCGGATCGAAGATATCCTCGAGCGGATAGGCGGGCGCGCTGAAGATCGCGTCGCCGGTGAACAGAAGCGCCCCATGCTCCCCCTTCTTGATGATCAGGATGTTCGGCCCCATCGCCATGATCTCGCGGGCGGCGCGAATCAGGTTCGACTCGTTGGTCATCAGGCGCGCCTCGCTGTCGTTGATGATCAGGCAGTCAACCCGGGCGAGCACCTGGCGCAGCGCGTCGAACGCCGACTCGATCCAGAAGTTCATCGTGTCGCAGACGACGAACTTCGGCGCGGTCATCTGATCGAGCACCTTCATCTGCAGCACCGGATCGAAGTTCCCGAGGCAGAGGAACTCGGCCTTCCGCATATGCTCCGGGATCACCGGATCGAAGTCAGCCAGGACGTTGAGCTGCGTGTCGAGCGTATCGCGGTTGTTTAGATCGTGGTGATAGCGGCCGGCCCAGCGGAAGGTGCGCCCTTCCTGCTTGATCTCGACCCCCGAGATATCGGCCCCGCGCCCCTCCAGGAACTTCAGCGCGTCGTGGGAGAAATCCCCTCCCACGACGCCGACGATGCCGACCGGGCGGATGAAGTAGCTCGCCGAGGTGGCGACGTAGGTGGCCGATCCCCCCAGCGCGTCGTCGGCGCGTCCGAAGGGGGTTTCGATTGTATCATAGGCAAGCGTGCCGACTACACAGAGGTTCATCACGATAGGGATAATTGATATAAGTGAGTTGCCGGGGCCGCTCCGGGGCCGCCGGCATCGCCGGGCCGGCTCGATGGGAACTGGCGGACGGGGCACGGCAAAGCTACTCCCCCCCTGTACTTCATGCAAGATGAAGGGGGATGCCGGCCTTTCCGGGGGTGTTTCGGCGGGGCGTGGAATCCGTTGTTCCGCCCCGCCTCCCGATTGCAAGAATAGACAAATATTTTCTCGCCTTCGAACGGCAAACGTTGCACTTTGCCGCCGATCCTCATAGTATAGCGTTCGGGCCGATGGGAGGGGGTACGATGCGGCCATCGAGGCCGATCCCGGACCACGCGGCCGCGCCGGAGCTATCGTCGATCCCGATATCCTCCTCCTCACGCCAGGAATCTTCCGATGCCCATGATCCTGCGAAGAACGTATCCTCTCCTTCTGTCGACCCTTCTTGCGATAAGCGCCCTGGGCTGCGGTCGTCCCGACCCGGCGCCCCCGGGGAGTTCGGCCGCGCGCGACTCCGCCGCAGCGCCCGATTCGCTCGCCGGGGGATATCGCGCCGTGGCGGTGACCAACGGAGGCGCCATCACCGGGCGTGTGCTGCTTGCCGGCCCTGCGCCTGTGCTGCCGGAGTTCGAGATCATCAACGACGCCACCTCGTGCGGACCCGCCTCGAAGAATAACCGGCTCGAAACCTCCAACGGGGGGATCGGCGGCGTGGTGGTCTATCTCGATGGGGTGACCCAGGGGAAGCCGATGCCGGCGCTTCCGGAGTCGGCGCTGACGGTCGATCAGCAGGGATGCCAGTACGTCCCGCATGTTCTGGTCGCCCCGCTCGGATCGACGGTGACCTTCACCAACAGCGACAACGTTCCGCATAATGTCAGGGTGGAGAACCCGGCCACCGACTCGATGCTGATGAACCGTACGCAGCCCGACAGGGGAAACCGCGATCCCTTTCCGGTGCGCGTGCGCGGCCCGGTCTCGGTCGGATGCGATTATCATCCCTGGATGAGCGCCTATGTGTTCGGGGTCGACAACCCCTACTATGCCGTGACCGGCGCCGATGGCTCCTTCTCGATCGACGGGATACCGCCGGGGACGTACAGGGTCAGGATGTGGCTCAACGGCATCGATGCCGTGCCGCGTCGCGATAACAGCGGGCGCCTGATCCGCTATGCGTTCGGCGCCCCTCATACCGAGGAGAAAGATATCGAGGTTTCCGCCGGGGGGAGCGCGGCGGTGGATTTCAAGCTGACCCTTGCCGCCGATGATCCCGGCAGGGCGTTCAGGTAACCCTGTTCTTCCGCGCCGGCGTGGCGCGGCACTATCCGATGAGGTATCTCATGATGACGATCGGACGTTTCCTCCGCGCATATCCGGCGCTCCGCTCCCTGGCCCTGGCCGGGGTGATGATCCTGCTCTCGCACCTCGCCGCGGCCGCCTGCCCCAACTGCGGGCTCGACGCGCTGGCGCAACAGAAGGGGGGGCAGGGGGTTGTCGATGGGTTCACCTACAGCATCGTCGGGATGGCGGGGATGCCGTTTCTGGTCCTCGCCGCCGTCGCCGGATATATCGTCAGGGGATACCGGGCGCGCCGTGAAGAAGGCGATGCCGGCGATCGGTAAGAAAAAAGGAAGGATGCTCCGGCGAGCTGCCGGATGCCTCCGGCTGATTCACGCTCAATCATCACGGTTCTCAAGTCGAGGAGGGTCATGAAGTTCAACGCGATCCCGTTTCATGCGGCGCTGCTCGCCTGCGCCCTGATCAGCACGGGCTGTGGCGGCAACGATGGTGGAGGGCTCAAAGCCCCCACCGCGACGATCGATCAGGCGACGGCCGCAACGCTCACCGGCAGGGTGCTGTTCGAGGGGACGCCTCCGCCGGCGAAGCTGGTGAAGGTCGATGCCGATCCCGTCTGCGCGGCCCACGCGACCGAGGAGAAGGCGGAGGTGACGCAGGAGGTGGTGGTGACCGACGGAAAGCTCGCCAACGTCTTCGTCTACGTCAGCAAGGGGGTCACCGGGATCTACGCGCCGCCGGCGACGGCCGCCGTGCTTGATCAGCAGGGATGCCGCTATCATCCGCATGTGCTCGGGATGGTGGCCGGGCAGAAGCTCCAGATCAAGAACAGCGATCCGACGCTCCATAACGTCCATTCCTCGGCCCGATCCAACGAGGCGTTCAACCTCGCCCAGGCATCGCAGGGGATGGTCGCCGAGAAGACCTTCACCACCGAGGAGGTGATGATCCCGGTCTCCTGCGACGTCCACGGCTGGATGCGGAGCTATATCGGCGTGCTGACCCATCCGTTCTTTGCCGTCACCCCGGCCGACGGCTCCTTCACCATCACCGGACTTCCCCCCGGACGCTATACGCTGACGGCGTGGCACGAGCGCTACGGCGAGAAGCAGCAGGAGATCGAGGTGAAGGCCAAGGAGACGAAGGATGTGAGCTTCAGCTACAAGGGATCGTAAGGGGTCGCTTCGGCGGCGCCACGGGCCCGGCGTATCTCCATTCGCTTTTCGGCAGCATCCCGCTCACTCCATTCATGCCCCGCATCATGATCGAACGCAGCAGAGCACGCCTTGCAGTCGCGGCGGCCATGATGGCCGTTGCGGCCGCGCGCGCGCTCGGGCAGGTGCCGGGAAAAGGGGCGCCACGCTACAGCAGCTACTGGCTTCCGGATCAGGGGACGGCGATCGCCGGACGGATCGATGCGATGTTCAACCTGATCCTCTATATCACCGGCGGCACGTTCGTTCTGGTGGCGGCCATCCTGATCTGGTTCCTGATCCGCTACCGTGCCCGGCCGGGAGGGAGGGCGCGGTTCCATCACGGGAACACGCGGCTGGAGATCCTCTGGACGATCATCCCCGCGGTCATCGTGGTGGGGCTCGGCTTTATGAGCCGCGATCTCTGGTCGCAGATCACCCAGCAGTTCCCGTCGGAGGATGAAGCGCTGGTGATCGAGGTGCGGCCGCGCCAGTTCCAGTGGGATATCCTCTACGCCGGCGCCGATGGACGCTTCGGCACCCCGGACGACGTCGCGACGATCAACCAGCTTCATGTCCCCGCCGGGCGCGACGTGCTGATACGGCTCAAAGCGCAGGATGTGATCCACAGCTTCTTCGTCCCGGAGTTCCGCATCAAGCAGGACGCCGTCCCCGGCATGACGACCTCCACCTGGTTCAACGCTCCGAAGCCGGGGAGCTACCAGATCGCCTGCGCCGAGCTCTGCGGCCTGGCGCACTATCGCATGCGGGGCTATCTGACGGTGCATGACCCCGCCGCGTTCGACGCCTGGTACGCCACGGCGCAACGGGAGGTCGCCGCGCAGCTGGCGCCGCCCCCGGCTTCCGGCGACAGCACCGCGATCGCCGACGAAGCGGGGAAGTAGCCTCGCCCGGTTGCCCCGGAAGATAATCGGTATCGGATTGGGCACTCTCCTGTGAGCATGCGGCGCGGAGAACCTCCCGGCGTCGACCTTCGGCATAGGTCGCTGGCGCATGAACGAACGCTCTTCACTTCGATGTAACCACGGATCAGGGCTGTCATGGAAACAACGGCATTCGGCCATCCTGGCTCCTCGGCCGACCCCGGCGTCCGGGGCTCCTTCATCGGACGCTATATCTTCTCGCTCGATCACAAGATGATCGCCAAGCAGTTCATGGCCAGCTCCCTGTTCTTTCTGCTGCTGGGGGGATGGCTGGCGATGATGATGCGGTGGCAGCTCGGCTTTCCCGGACAGCCGGTTCCCTGGTTCCTTTCGCTGTTCGGTCTGCTGAACCTCGAGACGGTGGCCCCCGGCGGCGTCATCCAGCCGAACACCTACAACGCCATCTTCACGATGCACGCCACCTTCATGGTCTTCTTCGCGATCATGCCGATGATGATCGGGCTGTTCGGGAACTTCCTGATACCGCTGCAGATCGGCGCGCGCGATATGGCCTTCCCGAAGCTCAACATGCTCTCGTTCTGGCTCTCGGTGCCGGCCGGGGGGATGATGGTGGCGAGCTTCCTGGTCGATGGCGGGCCTGCGGCGGCGGGATGGACCTCATATGCGCCGCTGGCGGCTATCAGCGACTACACCGGCGTCGCGACCGGGCAGAGCCTGTGGGGGCTCTCGCTGCTGCTGCTCGGCGTCTCGTCGGTGATGGGGGCGATCAACTACATCACCACCGTCATCAACATGCGCGCCCCCGGCATGACGATGTTCCGGCTTCCGCTGCCGGTCTGGACCCTCTTCATCACCGCGATCCTGGTGCTGCTGGCGATACCGGTGCTCTCGGCGGCGGTCGGGATGCTGGTGATGGATCAGACGCTCGGGACCAGCTTCTTCATTCCGGCCGGCCTGACCGTCTCCGGCGACAACCCGCTGCGCGGGCATATCGGCGGGGGGCAGCCTCTGCTCTGGCAGCATCTGTTCTGGTTCTTCGGCCACCCGGAGGTCTATATCATGATCCTCCCGGCGATGGGGATCACCTCGGAGATCCTCTCGGTCTTCTCCCGCAAGCCGCTGTTCGGCTATCGCGCGATGGTCTTCTCGATCTGCGCCATCGCACTGCTGGGATGGCTCGTCTGGGGGCACCATATGTTCCAGTCGGGTATGAACCCGGTGCTCGGCACCGCCTTTATGATCTCGACCATGGCGATCGCCGTCCCCTCATCGATCAAGGTGTTCAACTGGCTGGGGACGCTCTGGGGGGGGCAGATCCATTTCACCGTGCCGATGCTCAACGCGCTGGCGTTCGTGGCGATGTTCACCATCGGCGGGCTCTCCGGGATTTTCATGGCCTCCACCCCGGTCGATGCCTTCATCCACGACACCTATTTCATCGTGGGGCATATCCATTACGTGCTCTTCGGCGGCTCGCTCTTCGCGGGCTTCGCCGGGATCACCTACTGGTTTCCGAAGATGTTCGGCCGGATGATGAATCCCCATCTCGGCAGGGTCCATTTCTGGCTCAGCTTCATCGCGTTCAACTGCACCTTCTTCCCGATGCATATCCTTGGCGTGGGAGGGCATATGCGCCGTATCTTCGATCCGAACGAGTACGCCCACCTTGCGCATCTGCAGCCGATGAACACGTTCATCACGATCTCGGCGTTTCTCCTCGGCTTCGCCCAGCTCATCTTCGTCGCCAACATCATCTATAGTATGAGGCGGGGGGAGAGGGCCGGGAGCAATCCATGGAACGCCAACACGCTCGAGTGGACCATTCCATCGCCGGCCGGACATGGGAACTTCGATCGCATCCCGACGGTCTATCGCGGTCCCTACGAGTACAGCTCCCCGATGAGCGACCGGGATTATCTGCCGCAGGATCTTCCCCCCGACGGGCTCCCGATCGGGGCGCCGTCGGCCGTCGAGCCGGGCTGACCGAATACAATCCCCCATCTCAGCGTCCAGGTCCGGAAACACGAAACTGTTGGTAACGGCAGCATAGGAGTAACCGTGGTTGATGGTTATTTTGGGGGGCAACGACGATGAGACTTATCGAGGTATATGCATATGGCAGGCAGCAGCTTGGGTAAGGATGCCCACAGGGCGCATCCGGGCCTTCATCGCTACGCGATATTCGTGGCGGCATGGATCGTTCTGCTGATCTTCTTCGGCGGACAGGTCAAAAGCACCGAGTCGGGGCTTTCGGTGCCGGACTGGCCCAATACATACGGCCATTTCATGTTCTCCTTTCCCTGGGAGCAGATGGTCGGCGGGATCTTCTGGGAGCATTCCCACCGGATGATCGCGTCGGTCGCCGGGCTGCTCACCTTCGCGCTGACCTTCTGGGCCTATCGCGTGGAGCATCGCCGCTGGGTCAAGCGGATCGCTCTGATGGCCTCGGTGGCGGTGCTGGTGCAGGGGCTGCTGGGGGGGCTCACCGTCCTGTTCAGGCTTCCTGTCTGGATCTCCAGCAGCCATGGGACGCTCGCGCAGATCTATCTCTGCCTCGTCGTCTCGTTCGCGCTGGTGACCTCGCGGCGCTGGAGCGATGACGTCGTCAAACAGCCAGATTTCCCCTCCGGATCGCTCGGCCGGCTGGCGCTTGCCACGACCGTCACGATATTCCTGCAGCTGATCATCGGCGCGGTGATGCGCCACTCGGAGGCGGGGCTGGCGATCCCCGACGTTCCGACGATGTTCGGCAGCTGGATTCCACCTCTCTCCGACGCACGGCTCGCCGCTGCAAACCAGTCGCTGCGGGAGTTCGGCCTTCTCTGGGGTCGCCAGATGCGCGAGGTGACCTTCTGGGAGATGGCCTCCCACCTGCTGCACCGCTTCTGGGCGCTGGTCGTCACCGGCATGGTGATCTGGACCGCCGTCAAGGCCTACCGCGTGACCCCGGCGAGTCCCGACCTGCGCCGCCCGGCCAGGCTGCTGCTGTGGCTTCTGGGGATACAGATCACGCTGGGCGTTCTCACGATTCTCACCGAAAAGCAGTTCACGATCACCTCGCTTCATGTGGTCAACGGAGCGCTCACGCTCGCCACAAGCATGGTGCTGACGATCCGCGCGCGTCATCTTCTGTACCGGCCGGCCTCCCGCGCAGTGTCGCATACGGGCCCGGCGATAGCAACCGATCAGACAGTTATTCACGACGAGGTGGCCGTATGACCGAGACCGAAGGAACCGTTCTCCAGCCCGCCGAGGTGCGCCGCGTCTCGCGCTTCAACGATTATATCGAGCTGACCAAGCCGCGGCTGACCATGCTCTCGGTGCTGACCACGCTTGCCGGCTTCTATGTGGCGAGCAGGGGCCCGCTCGATGTGATGCTGCTGGTGCATACCCTGCTGGGCACCTTCATGGTCGGCGGAGGATGCGGCGCGCTGAATATGTATGTGGAGCGGGAGCACGACCTGATGATGCGCCGGACGATGACCCGCCCGCTGCCGTCGGGGAAGCTGGTCCCGCAGGAGGTGCTGGTGTTCGGCCTGATCCTCGCGCTCGGCGGGATCGCCTATCTCGGGCTGGCGGTGAACCCGCTGACCGGCGGGCTGGCGGCCCTGACGGTGATCAGCTATGTGCTCTGCTATACGCCGATGAAGCGGCGCAGCACGCTGAACACCATTATCGGCGGCATCCCCGGCGCCCTTCCGCCGGTGATGGGATGGACCGCCGTGCGCGGGTCGTTCGGTCCGGAGGCCGCCGTGCTCTTCGGGATACTCTTCTTCTGGCAGATGCCCCATTTCCTGGCGCTGGCCTGGATGTACCGTCAGGACTACGCCCGCGCCGGCTACAAGATGCTGACGGTGGTCGATCCCGACGGCGGGAGCACCAGCCGGCAGATCCTCATCTATACCGCGGCGCTGATGCCGCTCAGCCTGTTTCCGACCATCTTCCATGTGGCCGGCACGTTCTACTTTTTCGGCGCGTTTCTGCTGGGGCTCATCTTCCTCGGGCTCGGCGTCCTTCTGGCGATCACCCGGAAGAACAAGCACGCCCGCTATCTCTTCCATTTCTCGCTCCTCTATCTGCCGGTCCTTCTCCTTGTGATGGCGATCGACAGAATGTAGCGGCGCTTCCCTCTCTCCGCCGGATGTGTGGCATATATGCCCCCGGAGGATGGCGTGCAGCAGGGACAATCAACCGACCACCAATGGGCTCCGCGATGGGATCGCACCGATTCGATGCCGGCCATGATCTCGGGTCCGGCGCTTCCTCCCCGGCGCATCGGAGCGCTGAGCTTCGCCGCCGGAACAGGCGTCTCGGGCTGGGCGCCGCTCTGGTGGCGCTCCTGCTGGTGATCGGGACGATATGCTATGTGACCTGGGTGGGCGGAGCGAACATGTTCCCATCCGGGCGGCTCGGCGCCGCGTCCGGCATCGGCGGGGGAACGGGATGAAGTCCCAATCTCCGCTTCCGCTCGGCGCGCGCTCCGCTCCCCTCAGCAATGCCCGTCTCGGGATGATCCTGTTCATCGCATCGGAGGCCATGCTCTTCGGCGGACTGATGGCGGGCTACGTGGTATTTCGGTTCGGCAGCGGAAACTTCGCCGGCACCGAGCGCCCCCCGATCGGGCTCCCCGGCCTTGCCACGCTGCTGATGCTGTTCGGCAGCGCCGCGCTGATCGCCGCGGGACGCTCGCTCCGGCGGGGCGAGACCGGACGCTTCAGGCTGGGAACGCTCGGCGCGATTCTGTTCGGCGCGATCGCGCTGGGGCTGGAGATCATCGCCTGGCGCGAGCTTGCCGCCGCCGGCATGACCCCCGCCTCGAGCCTCTACGGCGGGATCTTCTATATTCTTTCCTGGGTCCATGCCGCCCATCTGCTGGGAGGGCTTGCTCTGCTGGCGGTCTCGGCTCTGCGGACCCATCGTGCCGGTGCCTCCGGGCGTGAAGGGGGGCTCCCCGCCGCTGCGGCTCTGTACTGGCACTTCGTCACCCTTGTATGGCTCGGCCTGTTCATCGTTCTGTTGGTCGTGTAGCGTATCGGGACGAGTCTGCCGGGCGTATCGAGATTCTTCAACCCTATTTCCTGGACACGAGATGGATCACAACGCAGTTGCCGATGGTGGGGTCCCACGGACCCGTATCCCCCTTGCGATACTTCTGCTGGTGGGAGGGTTCCTCCTTGTTATCGGCGGCGGATGGTACATCCTGAAGAGCACGCAGCAGAACATGCCGCTGCAGTCCGCCTCGGCCCTGGCCGACTACGGCTCGGTGCCCGATATATCGCTGGTGGAGAGGAGCGGCAAAACGATGTCGCTGGGGGAGCTGAAGGGGGATATCTGGGTGGCGAGCTTCATCTTCACGCGCTGCGGCGGAAGCTGCCCGGCGATGTCGATGAAGATGAAGGATCTTCAGGAGTCGCTCAGCAAGGCGGGGGGCGCCAGGCTCGTCTCCTTCACGGTCGATCCCGACAACGATACTCCCGAGAGGCTCGCCGAGTATGCGAAGACCTATCAGGCCGACCAGAACAAATGGCTGTTCATGACCGGCAGCCGCCAGCAGATGCAGGATCTGGCGAAGAACTCCTTCCATCTGGCGATCGAGGAGGGGACCGATCCGAAGGAGCCGATCATCCATTCCAAGCGTTTCATCCTGATCGATCAGGAGGGGACCATCCGTGGCTATTACGACAGCGAGGATGCCGAGGCGAAACAGAAGCTTCTTGGCGATATCGGTACACTATTACGGGGTGACGGGCGATGAATTTCGATGTGATGATTCTTCCGGCAATCAACGCGACGCTCAACGCCATCGCGACGGTGCTGCTGCTGTACGGCTTCTATCTGATCAAACAGAACCGCCGGGAGCAGCATAAGAAGGTGATGATCGCGGCGTTCATCGTCTCGGTCATCTTTCTGATCTGCTATCTCACGTACCATTATATCCGTCAGGGGATCAGCACGCCGTTCGGCGGCGAGGGGGCCATCCGGACCTTCTACTACGCGATGCTGATATCGCATGTGATTCTTGCGGCGATCGTTCCGGTGCTGGCGATCATGTCGATCAGCCGGGGGCTCCGCGGCCGCTTCGATAAGCACCGGCAGATCTCGCGCTGGACCTTCCCGATCTGGCTGTACGTTTCGGTCACCGGCGTGCTCGTCTACTTCATGCTCTATCAGTGGTATCCATCGGCGGCGGTGCTGAATCCCTAGAGGGAGCGCGGAGATGGGGCCGTTCGGCATGATGCCGGAGCCGCGCTGCTCCACGGTACCGCCGGCGATGGGAAATCCGGCGGCGAGGAGTTCGTACTGACTTGCATATCTTCGGCCGTCTCTCCTATTTGCGGTCGCCGTGCTATCGTTTCCGGATCGCCCCGTCGGGTGGCGCGGCAGAATTTCAGAACAAGCTCATTCATGAAAACAACTCCACTGCGGGTTCTTGCCTCCCTCATCACGATGACGGCGGCCTTGCTGGTCACCACGGCGCATGCCCAGGAGGTCTATGTCTACGATGTCCTCAAGAACGATGCGTCGGCGCGCGCGGCGGGGATGGCGGGGGCGTTCATCACGGTGACCAACGATCCGGTCGGGCTCTACTATAACCCGGCCACCCTCAACACCATCGATTCCTCGCAGGCGGCGTTCACGTTCTTCAAGCATCTGCTCGATATCAACAGCGGCTCGGCGACCTTCGCCACGAACATCGAGGAGATAGGGCATCTGGGGGTCGGCGTCACCTATAACGATTACGGCACCTTCCAGCGGCGCGATAAGAACGGTCAGCAGACCGGCGACTTCGGGTCGAGCGATATCGTTGCGGTGGTGGGATGGGGAACATATCTGGGAGAGGGGATCTCGGCCGGCATCAGCGCCAAGGCGATTTTTTCGACGATCGATACGTATGGCTCATCGGCGCTGGCGCTCGACGGCGGACTGCTCTATGTCGATACCGCCAGCCGCATTCAGGCGGGGGTGTCGCTGCTGAATCTCGGCGGCCAGCTCTCGTCGTTCGGCGCCGAGTCGGAGCCGCTGCCGCTCGACCTTCGGCTCGGCATCTCGCACAACCTTCGCGGGCTGCCGCTGCTGCTGGCGCTGAACTTCCATCGTCTCCTCGACGAGAGCGATAACTTCTTCGATCGTTTCGGCTCGTTCAGCCTGGGGGGGGAGTTCACCCTCTCGCGGCCTATCCGTCTGCGGGTCGGCTACAACAACCGCATACGGCAGGATGTGCCGATCGGCACGTCGAAGGGCTTCTCCGGGATCGCCGCCGGATTCGGGGTGGTGGTCAAGGATTATCGGCTCGATTACGCATTCAACAGCTTCGACCGTGTGGGAGGGGGAACCCACCGTGTCTCGATCAACGCCATATTCTGACCGGCGCCGCGCGCAGTGGCGGGAGAACTGCCCCGGAACTTCCTCGGCCGGTGAGTTGTTGCCCCTCTCATGGAACCAAGAGTCATCCGAATGATCGATCTGAAATCGAACGATGCCCCGCCGCCGGCCGGGCAGAGCCACGCACGGCTTCCGCTGATCGCCGGGCCGATGATCTGGTACGCTCTGGCGGGGCTGTCGATCCTCCTTTCGGGCTACCTTTTCCTCTTCTCGGCCGAGAATGAGAGTCGTCATGGCGTCGGGCTGTTCATCGGGCTCTGGGCTCCGATGTTCGGCATTCTGGGGCTTCGCGCCGAGATGATGGAGCTTCGTGAGGATATGGCGCGCCGCCGCCGCGGATAGGACGCTCCGTACCATAGCATCGGCGGCTCGCCCGCGGCAGGCCCTGTTCCGTCGCGATGGTCATCGCCGCACCCCTGTTCCACCGCTCTTCCATCCCATCGCTCCGGGAGACCGCGATCATCCGTCGAGAAGGGCGCGGCCAGCATTCGTATCCCCGCACATCCCGTCGCCAGCGGTTATCGTATATATCACTGACACAGCAGAACTGGTATCCCAATGCCGATCGATCCATTGCACCGTCCGCTGGCCGAGCGCATCGAACGGGCCGTGGGGAGATCTCCCGTCTCCTTCCGCGCCATACAGCGGGGCTATACCCCCGCCGCCCGCTATGTGGTCTCCTTCAGCAACGGCGAGACCCTCTTCGCCAAAATGGCGAGCAACGAGCTCACGGCCGGATGGCTTCGCGACGAGCATCGTATCTACGGGGCGCTCTCGGGCTCCTTTCTTCCCCGCCTGCATGGATGGGACGACGACGGAGTGGCGCCGCTGCTGGTGATCGAGGATCTGAGCGGCGCGCACTGGCCCCCGCCATGGAAGGACGGGCATGTGGATATGCTTCTGGAGACTCTGGAGACGGTGGCGTCATCGAGCCTCGCGGGGCTTCCCCGGATGGATAACGACTCCGGTCTGGGGGCGGGGTGGAGGGGCGTTGCGGCCGATCCGGAGCCATTTCTCGGCCTCGGCATCGCAAGCGCGCGCTGGCTCGACCGGGCGCTTCCGGTTCTGCTCGATGCGATGGAGAAGGTGGTTCTTGCCGGGGATGCGCTTCTGCACTGTGATGTACGGAGCGATAACCTCTGCCTGATCGACGGCCGGGTGGTGCTGGTCGACTGGAACTGGGCGTGCATCGGCAACGGGCGTATCGATCGCGGCGCCCTGCTTCCGAGCCTGCATGCCGAAGGGGGGCCTCTCCCGGATCTGCTGATGCCGGATGGCTGGGATATGGCGGCGACCATGAGCGGGTATTTCGCTCGCAATGCCGGCCTTCCGGCGATCCCCGATGCGCCGTTTGTGCGTCATATTCAACGTAGACAGCTTGCCACGGCACTTCCATGGGCGGTTCGGGCGCTGGAATTGCCTCCGCTCGACGGACGGATAAACGCTGTGTAACAAAGTCTCAATGGAAACTTTCGCGGGTTTGATGTGTTTTTATTTCCGAGGTCTTTGTTTAATTTGCGATGTCCCGTTGATTTACCAGAATTTAGGTTCATGTCTATACACTTACGTGATGAGCGTCCCTGTGCAGTTCCGCTAGACATTGACCCACCCCAACTGCCTTTGAAGCGTTTAGGATTTCTTCCACATATATTACTGTCACCTTTTTAAGGGTTTTCTATGGCAAACGTACATACTCGTTCCTGCCTCATGATTATCGGTGCCTTGGCAGCGACGAGTGCGGTGGCGCAGATGCCACACACGATCAGCTATCAGGGTGTGATTACCAACCCCTCTGGCGTTCCCGTCTCGAACGGCAACTACCAGATCACGCTGAACCTCTACAGCCAGTCGAGCGGAGGTACCGCACTGTTTACCGAGACTCAGACGGTTGCAGTAGTCGGTGGGGTGTTCAATGCGATCATCGGCTCGGCAACCACCGGCGGTATTCCTGCCTCGATCCGTTTCGACCAGCAGTACTGGCTCGGGTTGTCGGTCAACGGCTCGTCGGAGCTCTCGCCACGCACGCAGCTGACCGCCTCGCCCTACAGCTTTAGCTCGATGTGGGCCGATACGGCCAACGCAGTGACGGCCAACGCCATCAACACCATCGCCATCAAGGATGGAGCGGTGACGCTCGACAAGCTCAACGCTACCGGCTCGACCGTCGGTCAGGTGCTGGCTTCGACCGGAACCGGCCTGGCATGGCGCAACCTCTCGACGCTCGGCGTCACCAGCATCAACGGACAGACCGGCGATATCGAGCTGGTTGCCGGCAGCAATGCACAGATCACCAAGAATGGCAACCGCATCACGATCGGTACCATCGGTGGCGGCAACCTCAGCTCCATCAACAGTGCCGATGCGGCCATCGCGATCACCAATCCGACCGGTCCTGCCGCGACGATCACGATCGTTCCCGGCGGCATCACCGAGCCTCTGATCGGCGACAACTCCGTCAGCGCGGCGAAGCTGAAGAATGGTGCGATCACCACCAGCAAGCTCCAGGATGGCGGCGTCACCACGCCGAAGATCGCCGATGGCGCGGTCACCGACGCGAAGATCACCAGCGTGAGCTACTCGAAGGTTACCGGTGCTCCGACGACCCTTCCGCCGAGCGGCCCTGCGGGTGGCGACCTGACCGGCACGTATCCTAACCCACTCGTCGCGGACAATGCGATCACGACCTCGAAGATCGCCAACTCCACGATCACGACCGCGAAGTATGTCGACGGCTCGGTGACCGAGGCGAAGATTGCTCCAAACGCGATCACGACGGGGAAGATCGCTGACGGCACGATCGTCAATGCCGATGTCAGCCCGACGGCCGCGATTGCCTACTCGAAGCTGAACCTGGCGAACAGCATCGTCGGCACGGACATCACCGCCAATGCGATCACGACTGCGAAGATCGCCGATGGCTCGATCACCACGCCGAAGCTGGCCGATGGGTCGGTGACCGAGGCGAAGGTTGCAAACGATGCGATCACCTCGGCGAAGATCGTCGACGGCACGATCGTCAATGCCGATGTCAGCCCGACGGCTGCAATCGCCTACTCGAAGCTGAACCTCAACAACAGCATCGTCAACGGTGATCTCACCGCCAACTCGGTGACCACCGCGAAGATCGCCGACGGCTCGGTGACGACGCCGAAGATCGCCGATGCGGCTGTCACGACGCCGAAGATCGCCGACGGCTCGGTGACGACGCCGAAGCTGGCCGACGGCTCGGTGACCACGCCGAAGATCGTCGATGCCTCGGTGACGACGCCGAAGCTGGCCGATGGCTCGGTGACCGAAGCGAAGGTTGCGGCCGACGCGATCACGACCACGAAGATCGCCAATGGCTCGGTGACGACGCCGAAGCTGGCCGATGGTGCCGTGACGACGCCGAAGATCGCCGATGTCTCGGTGACCACGCCGAAGATCGATATCGGTGCGGTGACGACGCCGAAGCTGGGTGATGCCGCCGTGACGACGCCGAAGATTGCTGATGGTGCTGTGACAACGCCGAAGCTTGCTGATGGCGCGGTCACCTCGGTGAAGATCCTCGACAGCACGATCGTCAACGCCGATATCAGCCCGACGGCCGCGATCTCCTACTCGAAGCTGAACCTGACCAACAGCATCCAGAACAGCGATCTCACCGCCAACTCGGTGACGACGTCGAAGGTTGCCAACGGGACGGTGACGACCTCGAAGCTGGCCGACAGCGCGGTCTCCGGCCTGAAGCTCCTTACGTATGCGGTCACGGATCGTCACATCGCCGATGGCGCAGTGACGACGCCGAAGCTTGCTGATGGTGCGGTCACCTCGGTGAAGATCGCCGACAGCACGATCGTCAATGCCGATATCAGCCCGACGGCTGCGATCTCCTACTCGAAGCTGAACCTGACCAACAGCATCCAGAACAGCGACCTCACCGCCAACTCGGTGACGACGTCGAAGGTTGCCAACGGGACGGTGACGACCTCGAAGCTTGCCGACAGCGCGGTCTCTGGCCTGAAGCTGCTTACGTATGCGGTCACGGACCGTCACATCGCCGATGGCGCAGTGACGCTGCCGAAGATCAACACGACCGGCGCAGCAGCCGGCCAGGTGATCCAGTATGACGGCACCAACGTGGTGTGGGCAGGTGGTGCAACCGGTGCGGCCGGTGGTGATCTGACCGGCACGTATCCGAACCCGACGATCGCCAACAGTGCGGTCACCTCGGCGAAGATCGCCGACAGCACGATCGTCAATGCCGATATCAGCCCGACGGCTGCGATCTCCTACTCGAAGCTGGCACTGACCAACAGCATCCAGAACGGCGACATCGTCGCGAATGCGATCACGACGTCGAAGGTTGCCAACGGGACGGTGACGACCTCGAAGCTTGCTGACAGCGCGGTCTCCGGCCTGAAGCTGCTTACGTATGCGGTCACGGACCGTCACATCGCCGATGGCGCGGTGACGCTGCCGAAGATCAACACGACCGGCGCAGCAGCCGGCCAGGTGATCCAGTACAACGGCACCAACCTTGTATGGGGGGGGGGCTCAACGGGCGCGGCCGGTGGTGATCTGACGGGTACGTACCCGAACCCGACGATCGCCAACGACGCGGTCACCTCGGCGAAGATCGCCGACGGCGCGGTGAACAACCAGGATCTTGCGGCCAACTCGGTGACGACGTCGAAGGTCGCCAACGGAACGGTGACGACCTCGAAGCTTGCCGACAGCGCGGTCTCCGGCCTGAAGCTGCTTACGTATGCGGTCACGGACCGTCACATCGCCGATGGCGCAGTGACGCTGCCGAAGATCAACACGACCGGCGCGACCAGCGGCCAGGTGCTGAGCTACGACGGCACGAACGCTGCCTGGACAACGCCGAGCGTTGCAACGGTGACGACGAATGCCACGCTGACGGGGAACGGCTCGCCCGGCTCGCCGCTGGGTGTGAACCTCGGCAACTCGAACACCTGGACGGCAAACCAGACGTTCGGCGGGACGTTCCTGATCACGTCGAACTCGCGGATCGCGATGACCAACTCGGACAACAACGCCCGTGATATTCGCTTCCAGGAGCCAAGCGGCACCGGCAGCCAGTACGTGGGGCTGCGTGCTCCGTCGGTGACCAACAACGGCAACTACGTTCTGCCTGCGGTTGTGGGAAGCGTGGGCCAGGTGCTGGCTCTTTCGTCCTCCAACGGTATCGATTCGGCATCGATGGCGTGGGTGAACCCAGCGGGCGCAACGGGCGCAGCCGGTGGTGATCTGACGGGTACGTATCCGAACCCGACGGTCGCCAACAGCGCGATCACCTCGGCGAAGATCGCCGACGGCACGATCGTCGACGCGGATGTCAGCGGAAGCGCTGCAATCGCCTACTCGAAGCTGGCACTGACCAACAGCATCCAGAACGGCGACATCGTCGCGAACGCGATCACGACGTCGAAGGTTGCCAACGGGACGGTGACGACCTCGAAACTCGCCGACAGCGCGGTCTCGGGTCTGAAGCTGCTTACGTATGCGGTCACGGACCGTCACATCGCCGATGGCGCGGTGACGCTGCCGAAGGTCAACCCGACGGGTGCGACCACCGGCCAGGTAATCCAGTATGACGGCACCAACGTGGTATGGGCAACGCCGTCGGGCGCACCGTCCGGCGCGGCCGGTGGTGATCTGACGGGCACGTATCCGAACCCGACGGTCGCCAACAGCGCGATCACCTCGGCGAAGATCGCCGACGGCACAATCGTCGATGGTGACATCAGCGGAAGCGCTGCAATCGCTTACTCGAAGCTGGCACTCAACAACAGCATCCAGAACAGCGACATCGTCGCGAATGCGATCACGACGTCGAAGGTTGCCAACGGAACGGTGACGACCTCGAAGCTGGCTGACAGCGCGGTTTCGGGTCTGAAGCTCCTTACGTATGCGGTGACCAACCGTCACCTCGCGGCCAACGCGGTGACCACCGACAAGATCGATCCGACGGGTGCAACCACCGGCCAGGTGCTCACCTACAACGGCACGAGCGTAACGTGGGCCACCCCGAGCGGCGGCGGCACGGTGACGACGAACTCCACGCTGTCGGGGAATGGTTCAGCCGGCTCGCCGCTGGGCATCAATCTCGGCAACTCGAACACCTGGACGGCAAACCAGACGTTCGCCGGGACGTTCCTGATCACGTCGAACTCGCGGATCGCGATGACCAACTCGGACAACAATGCCCGTGATATTCGCTTCCAGGAGCCAAGCGGCACCGGCAGCCAGTATGTGGGTCTGCGTGCTCCGTCGGTGACTAACAACGGCAACTACGTTCTGCCGGCGGTTGTGGGAAGCGTGGGCCAGGTGCTGACGCTCTCGGCCTCCAACGGTATCGATTCGGCCACGATGGCCTGGACGACCCCATCGGGCGGCGGCGGCGCGGCGGGTGGCGATCTGTCGGGCTCGTACCCGAACCCGACGATCGCTAACGACGCGGTCACCTCGGCGAAGATCGCTGATGCCACGATCATCGATGCCGATATCGCCGACGGTGCGATCACCTCGGCGAAGATCCTTGACGGCGCGGTGAACAACCAGGATCTTGCAGCCAACTCGATCACGACGTCGAAGGTCGCCAACGGAACGGTGACGACCTCGAAGATGGCCGATAGCGCCATCTCGGGTCTGAAGCTGCTCACCTTCGCGGTGACCAACCGCCACCTCGCCACCGGCGCGGTGACCCCGGACAAGATCAGCAGCTCGGGTGCGACCACCGGCCAGGTGCTCACCTACAACGGCAGCAGCGTGGTGTGGGGCAGTGCCTCGCCGATCTACGATCGCGTGGCGATCACCTCGGCCAACAGCCCGTACACCGTTCCGGCTGCCACGGAGATCGTGGGCGTCAACCAGAGCACGCCGATCACCGTGACGCTTCCGGCCGCCAACTCGGTGCCGGCCGGCAAGGTCGTCGTCGTGACTGCTGAGCAGGGAACCTACAACAACAGCAACCTGCTGACGATCGCCGCAGCGGCCGGTAACACCGTCAACGGCGCTTCCAGCGTAACGATCAACACGCTCTACAACAGCCGCAGCTTCTACAGCGACGGTGTGAGCGCATGGTACACGTTCTGATCCTGATCAGTTCGTGAGGACGTTTTGAACGACATGGCAAGGGGAGATTCCAGTACTGGAATCTCCCCTTGTATTTCCCGGCAACGCCACATTTCAATCATATCACCGATCATGCAGGATATCTTGACAGCGCCGGTTTTTTCTCAGCATCTCGATCAGATCTTCACGATCCATATCGACGGCATGGACCCCGTCGAGCTGACGTTGACCGAGGTGGAGATCACGAAGCTTTCCACGCTCGATGCCCGCTACGGATTGTCGCCGGAGGAATGGCGGACCCCCTTCTCGCTGATGTTCCGGGGGCCCTACGATCCTCTGCTGCCGCAGCGGCTCTATGATTTCAGTCACCCGGAGATGGGGGACTTTCAGATCTTTATCGTCCCGCTCGGCAGAGGTAAAACGGGCACCACCTATCAGTCGGTCTTCACCTGAGAATCTGCGCCTGGCTCCGCCTCCTGTGAGGATGCGTCCGCATCGGGCTGGCGTGGATCGAGTCCCATCTCGTAGTGGGTGGGGATCTCCCCGGTGAACACGAAGCCGAGGCGCTGATACAGCTTCATGGCGCGGTGGTTGAGCTTCTCGACATGGAATCGCGCCGGTTTGCCGGCGGCCCTGCACTCCTCGATCAGCCCGGTGATCAGCGCGGTGCCGATACCGCGGCTTCTGAACTCGGGGAGCAGACCGATGTCGATGAAATGATGCTCCTGCTCGGTCCGATAGACGATCAGGCGGCCGATGGGGCGGTCCTCATGAACGATCACAAGGTTTTCGGAGAAGGGGAAGTAGGCCTTGTAATGCTGGCTCTGGGCGGCGAACTGCATCTGCAGGAACTTTTCGATCTGCTCGGGGGGGGCGTCGATATAGGCAAGATCCTCGCGGGTGGTTCCGTAGAGCTGATACAGGAACGGGTCGTCATCGGGCTCGGCCGGACGCATGTTCACCGATAGTCCATTGATGGTCATAGAAAGTGGTCGTAGAGGAGTGGATCACGTCTCGGCGTTTCTCCGGTTGGGTACGCCGGTCGGGTTGATTTACAAAGCGAATATAGTATGAACAGGGGCCGGAAGCATTGCTTCCGGCCCCTATTGTTGTTCTACGGCGTGCTGGCGCGGGTGGGTTAGTTCCTCGATGGGAAGATACCCTGCAGCGCGATGGAGAAGTTGATCACCAGGAACGGCTGCATATTCTGGTGCGGCTGGTTCCCGCCGGCCGAGCCGACCGACATCGTGTTCATCGTGGTGTTGGGAGCCGCGTTGGTGAAGATGGAGGTGCCCGACTGGTTCGATCCGGCGATGAGGTTCCCCTCCGGCAGCGGCGCGTCGCCCTGGCCCTGGAATGCCATCATTACATGCATGTGCGCCGGCATTTGGTTTACATTGAGCGTAACGCTCTCGGTTCCCGCGCTTTCACCCATGGGACGCGGGGTCAGCCCCGGACCCTGCCCCTGATGCAGCGGAAGACGTCCACGGAAGTCGGGAAGGGCAAAGGTGGTCTGCCCGTTTCCACCGAAGGTGGTGCCGAGCAGCGAGAAGAGCGTGGTGTTCTGGGCGATCGGCAGGATCTGTCCGTCGCACGTGGCGTAGCCGCGCGGCGCGAAGTTGAAGCCTACCATGATGATCTGTCCGATAAATGGTTCTGCCATTGTTATCTATTTCTCTAGTGGGTTGTTGGTTGTCTGAACGACTGTATGACTGCCCGATGATTCACGCGCTTCGAACACACATCGTCGATCTGGCTGCTCATGAATATCTCCTGGTGGAGATGATGGGTCATGCCGGAAGGGGACGATGGTCGGGGTCCAAAGCGTATGAAGCGTCAGACCGATGGCTCATCCATGTTCGGGATGATCAGTTTCTCGATGGGAAGATGCCTTCGAGCGCGATGGAGAAATTGGTCACCAGATACGGCTGCATGTTATCGTGGGGCTGGCTCCCTCCGGCCAGACCGATCGACTGGGGGCTCATGACGGTGTTGGGGGGGACATTGGTGAAGATGCTTTCGGACTGATTCGATCCGGCGAGGATATTCCCCTGTGGCAGCGCCTGGTCTCCCTGCCCCTGGAATGCCTGCAGTCCATGGGTGTGCGCCGGCATCTGGGTGGAGAGAAGGGTAACGCTCTCGCTGCCCCCCTCCTCGCCGATGACGCGCGGGGTCAGCCCCGGCCCCTGTCCCATATGCATCGGCGCGCGGCCGCGCAGATCGGGAAGGGCGAAGGTGGTCTGGCCGTCGCCACCGAAGGTGGTGCCGAGCAGCGAGAAGAGCGCGGTGTTCTGGGCGATCGACATGAGCTGTCCGCTGCACGTGGCGTAGCCGCGCGGCGCGAAGTTGAAGCCTGCCATGATGATCTGTCCGATAAATGGTTCTGCCATGTCTCTTGCCTTTTCCTTGATGATAGCTGAGTTTATTGATTGTATGGATTGACGACTTTTCTGCCTCTCCTCTCGGTGATCTGGCCTGTTGATGGCCTGGATCGTGGCGTGGGAATCGTCATGCGGGTATGCTGCCCGTGCTGTCAGGGTGCTCCCCCGGCCTTATCCGATTCGCTTGCTTGTGTCCATGCCGGTCCGTGAACTGCTGAATCAGTTCGGGAGCGGAAAGGGGGGAGGCAACGCGCTTCGATCGTGCGAGCGCTTGGGGAGGGGGGCACGGATCGATGCGGGCCCGGGATCGCTCTCCGCCGGCTCATACCTTCGTAACGGGATATATGGCTAGTTCCTCGATGGGAAGATGCCCTCGAGCGCGATGGAGAAGCTGGCAACCAGATACGGCTCCATATTGTTATGCGCCTGGTTCCCTCCGGTAGCGCTGATCGCCAGCGGGCTCAGATTGGCGTTGGGGGCGACGTTGGTGAAGTCGCTGGTACCCGACTGGTTCGATCCGGCGAGGGTGTTTCCCTGTGGCAGTGGCTGATCGCCCTCTCCCTGGAACCCCGTCAGCAGGTGGTTATGCATCGGTATCTCGGTGCTGATAAGCGTATAGTTCTCCTCGCCTGCCGCTTCGCCCATCACACGGCCGGTCAATCCCGGTCCCTGACCCTGATTCATCGACGTGCGGCCGCGCAGATCGGGAAGAGCGAAGGTTACCCGGCCATCACCGCCATACGTGATGCCGAGCAGCGAGAAGAGCGCGGTGTTCTGGGCGATCGACATGAGCTGTCCGTCGCACGTGGCGTAGCCGCGCGGCGCGAAGTTGAAGCCGGCCATGATGATCTGTCCGATAAATGGTTCTGCCATGAAACATTGCTCCTAAAGTATTGTTGATGGTGCGCCTGTTGGTGTATACCGCACCGAGGGTTCTACAACTGATGGTTGATTTCGCCTGAATCTTTTTTTCTGCGCGTCCGGGCAGCATGCAGGCATGCCTGCATGGGGTGATCATTCGTATAGAGCGATCACGGTCGTGGTACAAGCTGTCCCATGGGGGGAAACTCTGGGAGGATGGGTGGCTTCATGCTGGCGCCTGGCTCGTATATCGTATGTCGATATCGCAGCTGAGCAAGCCCTCTGGCTCGATCGAGCGCAGAGCTGTCGCACGGCATATGTTCATGCTACGGAATGATCTGGAGGGCAGGGAGCCGCCGGCCGTGGAGTTTGAGTTGAGGGACCCACCACGGTCGGCATGGCGCCAAACATACAAGAGCGAGCGAGCTTATGCAAGCACGGTCTCATCAAGAATTCGATATCGGTGATCTTCCGGCACCGTTTCACCCCCGGCCGCCATGTGTCCAGTCCGGGATGGAGGGCTCGATCCATCGGGCGCTCTACTCTTTGCGCTCCCCGCGCAACGGATACAGTATCGTCCGTGCGGCGGGTAGTGTCGCAGTGTGCCGGAATGGTGGGCCGGAGTTCAACTCTCGGGCCCAGCCTCTCAGCGCTCGACGATCACATCATTGTTGTTGGACCTGCCGTTGCCCCCTACCTCGCGGAGATAGAAGTGGATGATCGGCGCGGATGCACTTCAGGGCCGATGCGCGACGAGGTCGCGTCGTGATCCCTATCCGCTCGAATGTCCCGGCTCCACGGCGTCACGCAATCATCATCGCCGACCGTTTTGTCGAGAGCATGGTGGCGAGCATTCGATCCGACTCGTGGCCGAGCGCGTGCTGCTGCCGGAGCGTTATCCGGTATGCGTGGCGTCGTTCCCGATCCTCAGCGCTCCAAGCCATGCGTGCTTCAACGGTGAGGGCGAAGGGGGAGAAACGAAGAACGCCCGCCCCGGTATCTCTCCGGGGCGGGCGTTGGAACTGTGCGAATACGTTGATACGTTGGCCGATCGTTTTACTTCGCGGACTTCGACTTCGGCTGTATCTCGCTGACCGCGTTGATATTCCCTACGGCCAGATCGTCGGCCGGACGCGATCCGTGGGCGATGCCGAGGTTCTCGCGCACCTGCGTCTCGAGCGCCGTGAACTGCTCGGGGTTCTCGGTCAGGAGCTTCTTGAGCTGGTCGCGTCCCTGCACGCGCTCCTCGCCGATAGTGAACCAGGAGCCGCTCTTCTGGATGATCCCCTTGTCGATCGCCACATCGAGCACATCGCCGACCTTGGAGATCCCCTCGTTGTACATCACGTCGAACTCCACTTCCTTGAACGGCGGGGCCACCTTGTTCTTGATGATCTTGGCGCGGACCCGGTTGCCGACGATCTCGTTGCCATCCTTCAGCACTTCCTTGCGGCGTACGTCGATGCGGACCGACGCATAGAACTTCAGCGCGTTGCCACCGGTGGTGGTCTCCGGGTTCCCGTAGATCACGCCGATCTTCGAGCGGAGCTGGTTGGTGAAGATGACGATGGCGTTGGAGCGTCCGATCGCGGCGTTGAGCTTGCGCAGCGCCTGCGACATCAGTCGCGCCTGGGATCCCATCTGCGCATCTCCCATCTCTCCCTCGATCTCCACGCGCGGCGTCAGTGCGGCCACCGAGTCGACGATGATCACGTCGATGGCGCCGGAGCGCACCAGCGTCTCGACGATCTCCAGCGCCTGCTCGCCGAACTCCGGCTGCGCCAGAAGAAGGTTGTTGACATCGACGCCCAGCCTGCTGGCGTACTTGATATCGAGCGCATGCTCGGCATCGACGAACGCCGCCACGCCGCCGCGCTTCTGCGCCTCGGCGATGACGTGCAGACAGATCGTGGTCTTACCGGACGACTCGGGACCGTAGATCTCGGTCACGCGGCCGCGCGGAATCCCGCCGATTCCGATCGCATAATCGAGCGACAGCGAGCCGGTGGAGATCGCCTCGACAGGGACAACGGCCGTGTCGTTCAGGCGCATGATCGCCCCCTTGCCGAACTGCTTCTCGATCTGGTCGACAGCGCTTGTGATAGCACGCTGGCGAGCGTCCTTGGTTAGTTCTGACATAGTGAAAATCTTATATAATGATTGATGAAAATAGGTCTTGGTTGCCTTCCCTCTTCGAGAGAACCTCCAGCTGGTGGCGGATCCCGTGGAATCGTCGATTGCGTTTGAAAATCAGCGATTTCGAGGCCCTCTAAGGACGGCTCAGCCGTGCTCGTAGTGTCACTGGAATCGGGCAAAGTTAGATATTTTTCGGGGGGTGCAACACTGTTTTTTCGGGGGAATTTTACCCCCGGAATTCACGCGAAATCATGGCGTTTCAGAGTCCTTCGGATTGCCCCCGACGGGGGACCCAGGCCCGGCATTGGTGGTGCCGGAAGGACTCTTCACGTACCCGGATTCTCCTACGTTTCGGGTGGGGACGGGGGGGAGCGGCGGGCCGGAATCTGGAACTGCGCCAGCCGTCTGCGCACCAGCGGACCGAAGCTGCGGGAGCGACGGAGCACCGAGCGGAAGGTGAACGGCACGTAGCGGTTCATCCGGCGTGTCAGCAGAAGCGCCGTGACGCCGGTGCCCAGGAACACCCCCACGGCCATCCCGACCGATCCCCAGATATAGGTCAGGCCGGTGCCGGCCACGACCAGCACCACCGTGCCGATCAGCGTCCCGCGGAACAGATCGCGCGTATGTCCGATGCCGAGCAGCACCGCCGAAGGGACGATCACGAAGGGCATCACGAAGCCGTTCGCCATCAGCCACTGGAACTCATCGACCGCCTCCGGGAAGTTCGGCAGCACGATCGGGATCACCAGCGGCGCCAGAACGATCATCCCGAGCGACAGCGGGATCATCAGCGCGGCGATCGCCGCCGTCGCAAGCTCGGTGACCTCCTCGACCGCCTCGATCCTCTCCTGCGAGTAGGCGCGCGAGGTGGCCGGCACAAGCAGCAGCTGCGTGGCGTCGCGCACCGAGTCGAAGAACCGGTAGAAGGTGCGGGCCGCGTTGTAGATGCCCGCGGCGACGCTTCCGCGCACCGTGCTGACGATGAACAGATCGCTCTGCTGCTGCAGCACCGTCAGAAGCCCGGTGCCCCCCTGATGGAGCCCGAGATCCAGAAGCCTCCGCATCGCCCGGCCGAGATGATCGAACGTCGGGATCAGCAGCCTGAAACAGAGGACAAGGCCGAGCACGGAGCTGGCGGTGAACGCCACGAGGTTGTAGTTGATGAAGTCGATCGATGTGCGGAAGGTGGCGTCGATCTGCCCCAGCACCATCAGCCCGATCAGCGCCGCGAAGTAGACCAGATCCACGAAGAAGATCGCCACGATCCGGTAGTTGATCTGCAGCACGCGAATCGCCACGGTTCTGACGATGTTGCTCAGCACCAGCCATCCCATCAACTGGAACGACTCGACCGCCTCCGGGGTCTTCATGATGCGGGAGAGGAGCCCCGAGGCGACGGCCACCATCAGGCCGAGCAGCATGCTGATCCCGGTGTAGAGGATGAACGACGCGGTGATCACCGGGCGCGGGTTTGCGTCATCCTCGGCGGTGATCTTCACCATCGGCTGCAGCACGAAGAAATCCCCCAGCAGCGTGATCACCATGAACACGAGCTGAAAGACGGTCCATGCGCCCCACTCGCTCTTGCTCAGCACGCGCACCGGGATCAGGATCACCGCTACTCCATAGAGCATCGGGAGCGCCTTGTCGGCGGCCGCCCAGATGGCGAGCCAGAGGGGGGACATGGTACGGCGGGATGATGGGAGTGCGGTTGCCTGCTGATCGAGCATCGTTAAGTGTTACGAAAGTAAGCGGCAAATATACACGATTTCGCCCGGCGTTTCGATGCTCTCCGCAAGCGTTATCGCGCTTCCGGTTGCCGCCACCCCGTAGCTCGGCGAATACCATCCCTCGCCGACCGCGAGTTGATGCGAGCACTCCATCCGCATCAGCATCCCTTCCCCGGCGATCTCGACGATATTTCCGGCCAGCTGCCGCACCGTACGTCCCCGCGGGACGGTGAAACGGACCGCGACGTGATGCCGGCCCTTTCCGTCGAAGAGGTCGCGCACGCGCAGCTCGTCGCCGTCGAGCTCCCATCGCCGCCGGACGATCGCGCCTCCATGCTCGGCGCGCGCGTAGGCATGATGCTCGGCCTCCAGGATCGTCGGGGCATTTCCCTCCGCCGCCCATTCGATGATCCGCACCGCGGTGTCGTCGCGCCTCACCCGCCAGAGGTTATCGAACGGCGCGATCTCCCGGCGATCGATCATCGGCGTGTTGTGCGCGCCGGTGGAGCGGAGCTCGTTGCGCATCGCCGGATCGCGCGTGTAGCAGTAGGTGCCGGGGTCGATGAAGATCGCGCCATCGGGCCCGCTGAGGGTGAACGAGAGGGTGTCGTTGTTGCCATGCAGCCCTATCTCCCCGACGTCGGCCAGGATATGGAGCGTTCCGCTGCGGAGCACGGCGAACCCGCCGTCGCGGTAGATCCGGGAGTGGAGTGGATCGCCCGGAGCGAGCGATCGGAGCCGCTCGAACCCCTCGCTTCCGAGCATCGCCAGCGCCGACTGACCATAGCCTCCGGCCACCTGGCGGAAGTCCTCGCGGGCGAAGATCGCCGCCGCGAGCGCCATCGTCGCGCGGTGATCGTACAGTTCCTGATCGGCGCGCAGGCGGAGGATGACGCCGTCGTCGGAATCGCCGAGCTGCGGCACCGTGCCGACCGGCGGGATATAGTCGCGCATGAACTCCGCCATCCGCTCGATCGTCGCGCGCGCATCGTCGGGAAACGGGACGCCGGAGCGCTCGGCCAGGACCAGCGCGATCAGGTACATCTCCAGCACCAGCCCGTGATAGCCTATCGAGCGCTCGTAGTGGACGCCGTCGGGGAGCACCTGATGGGCGAGCTCCTCGATAAGCCTCCGCCCTCCCTCCGCGAGCCAGCGGTCCCCCTCGGCGCTGTCGGCGAAGAGCGTGCCGAGCGCCAGCAGCCCGAAGCAGTTCGAGATATAGTGATTGGTGAGGTTGCTCAGATACTCGAGGTTGTTGATCAGATAGCTCCCGTGTCCCCATGCGAGTCGCAGATAGTCGAGCCACCATGCATCGGAGATATTCGGCGCGCCGTGGAAGTAGCCGTAGCCGAGGGCGAGCCAGAAGCCGCGGATGGCGACCTCCATCGGCATCGCCCAGTTGACCCCCATGTTGACCGGGTTGTGGCGATGCCAGTCGTCGATCAGGCGGACGAACTCGCGCGACCAGGCGCCGTTGTTCGAGATCCAGTACGCCTTGCCGAGCCAGGCGATCCAGTACATCCGGCTCAGCTCCCACGGATACTTCACGTCGGCGCCGTCGTTGTCCATGAACCTGATGGCGCTGAACGGGACATCGGGCCAGACCTTCCCGGAGGAATAGTCACGGCTCCAGTCGAAGCTCCCATCGGGCTCGTCGATGCAGATCCCCAGGCCGGGGAACTTCCCCTCGCTGATCATCTCGGCGTCGGCAAGGATGTCGTCGTACGGCTGGAGGGAGAGGAGGAGGTTGATCGTGAACTCCTTCCGGTTGGCGCGCGTCAGCGGCAGACGCCGGGCGGCGGCGCGATGGAAATCCTCGGAAAAGCTCTCCCGTCCGCGATACCACGCGAAGGCGCCGGCCAGTGCATCTGCTTCCGGCAGCGGGATCGGCGAGCGGGCATAGCTCCGCCTGAGACGCTCATGCCGGAAGACATCGATCACATGCTTCAGGCCGTGGCGCCGGTACGACGCGATCAGAAACTTGAGTCGTCGCGCCAGCTTCGAATAAGCCATATATCGTTGGGAGAGTTGCGGATCAGGCGGAGCGTCGCGCGTCCGTCGATGCGGAAAAGATCATCGGCCTGCAGGGCGATCTTGAGATTATAGCTGCGGGTGACATCCACCTGAAGCGAATCGCCATCCTGGGCGACGATATCGTTCCACTGGATATCGAGCTGCGCGGCCCCCTTGAACAGGTTGTAGGTGGTGCGCACCTCCTCGTCGCGGTTGAACGTCACCTCGGTGGCGCGGTCGGCATTGTAGTAGCGGAACTGAAAATCGGGGTGGAGCAGGTTGCCGTAGATCAGCGTATCGCGATAGGTGTAGGCGTACTGGATATTCTGGAACACCCCGGCGATCGTTCGCTGGTCGCCGAGCGCCGTCGATATCGGGCTCAGATTCGGCTCGAGTCGCGGGGCGAACGGGTTGGTGCATCCGGCGCCCCATGACCCCAGAAGCATCGCCGCGGCGGCCGATATGATCGTGATGTGCTTCATTCGTGGCGGCAAGCTAGTCATGGCGCGGGGAACGGCCAAGGGGACGCTGTATGGGGTAGTGTCTCAATGTACCAGAATGTTGGGCCGGAGTTCAACGCCGGCCCAGCGTATCAGCGCTCGACGATCACACTGAGACACGACCCTGTATGCGGCCGCAGTCGTCAGGCTCGCGCGCTCATTTGTCGACGAAGCGCGCCTTGATGAGCGACCATGTGGCGCTGGTATCGCTGGCGATATCGCGCCAGGAGGTGATATACCACTCGTTCTGGCGGGACTGCCGGAACGTGAACTGCAGCAGCCCCCGCGCCTCCCGCTCGGCCCCCTGCCGCATATGCGGGAAGCTGACGCTGTAGCGCGCGCTGAACTGTACCGAGTCGGCGATCGGAACATCGGTGACATCCCCCGGCGAGAAGATCACCGAGCAGACCGCCCCCGGCTGAAGCTCGCTGAAGATGTTCCTGATATACTGCTCCTCCTGCTCGATGCCCCAGTCGGCGAACTTCGCGGGATCGGCCGCCGCCCCCTGCGGGGCCGGGGTGAAGATGAAGCGGGGGAGCCCCCGCGACGTATCGCTGAAGCACTTGCGGTAGTCGTTGGCGTTGGCGCTGCCGATGGCGCTCTCGAGGTTGCGGAGCACCACCGTCGGGGTGGTGGGGGCCTCGAAGGTGGAGCCGGCGTTGATCGGGTTCTGGGGCGAGCGGGTCTCGAACAGCGAACACCCTGCGGCGGCGCAGAGCGCCGCCGCGAGCAGCGCCCGTCCGGCGAGGGTCGGTATGCGGTCGATGATCTTCATGCGTACCTGCCGTGAAGTATACCGTTGAAGCTAGTCGGCCTGGCTGATCACCAGCATCCGCTCGGAATGGTCGGGATCGAACGGCGAGCCGTCGTAATCGCCGAACCAGTGCATCGGGGCGAGCCCGGCGTCGTAGAGCATCCCCTCGATCGTCTCGGGGGAGTAGAGCTGCACCGACTCGCAGAACTCCCGCGTGCCGCCGCCGGGGCGGGGGATGATGATCCGTTTTTCGACGCGCCCCTCCCTGATCCGCCGCTGCTCCCGTATCTCCAGCCCATCGAGATGCTTGACGCTCGACGGCACCAGCGTGCGGTGGAGCTGCCGCTCGTTGATCAGGTCGAGCGCGTAGTAGCCGCCGTCGCGGAGCGCGGCGCGGACCCGCTCCAGCACCAGCGCGTCGTCGCTATGCTCGTCGAAATAGCCGAAGCTGGTGAACAGCTGCAGCACAAGATCGAACTCCCGCTCGAAGGCGATGGTTCGCATATCGGAGCGGATGAAACGGACCCGCGCGTTCTCGCTCAGCGCCTGCGATTCGGCGTACGCCAGCAGCGTGGGGGAGAGATCGACCGCCGTCACATCGAAGCCCCGCTCGGCCAGCGCGATGGCATGCCGTCCCGGACCGCACGCCAGATCGAGCGCCGGAATCCTTTCGCCGGCGGCCGGGGTCAGCCCGGCCGAGCGGATGATCAGGTCGACGCACGCCTCGGCCTCCTGGTGGTCGCGATGGCTGTAGAGCTTCAGATAGAAATCGCTCCGGAACCACTCCTCGAACCATTCGGAGTCGTTCTCGGCATGGTCGGCTGGCGGAGGCGTGGGGAGTATCGGCTCAGACATTGACCCGACCCTCCAGCGCGCGCGAGATGGTGGCCTCGTCGATGAACTGCAGCTCGCTGCCGAGCGGGATGCCGCGCGCGATGCGGGTGATCTTGATATCGAACGGCTTGAGCAGCTTCGCCAGATAGAGCGTCGTCATCTCCCCCTCGACGTTCGGGTTGAGCGCCAGGATCACCTCCCGGACGTCCCCCTGCACGCGGTGCAGCAGCTCGCGCACCTTCAGCTCCTCCGGACCGATTCCCTCCAGCGGGTTGATCGTTCCGCCGAGCACATGGTAGAGCCCGTAGTAGTCGTTGGTCTTCTCGACGGCCAGCACATCGCTTGGCTCCTCGACCACGCAGATCATCGCGCGGTCGCGCTTCGGCGATTCGCAGATCGGGCAGGGATCGTGCTCGGTGATATTCTGGCAGATCGAGCAGTAGAGGGTTTTATCCTTCATGTTCACGAGGGCGCGCGCCAGCGCCGCCACATCCTCGCGAGGCTGCTTCATCAGATACAGCGCCACCCGCTGCGCGGTTTTGCGGCCGATGGTCGGCAGGCGGCTGAGATGTTCGATGACGGATTCGAGCGATTCGGATGTATAGAGCATTGCGATAATCGATTCGTAGAGTATGAGGCGCAAGATACAGCGCGGCGTACGATGGCGGTGTGTTCGATTCTGTGACCGGGCCGCATCGGCCTCCGCTCCGGAGGCACGTTCGTAGACGTTTATAGGGGGCGTGGCGTGCGTGGCGGGGAGGGGGGAGGGCGGGAAAATCAGCGGAGAAATCGCCGATTTCAGCCCCTCAGTACAGCAAAAGCCTCCTCTCCTGGGGGATCGGGAGGGAGGCTTTCGTGCGGATGCGGAATCTGTTGTCTATGCTCGTGCCGTTAGCTGCCGTAGGCCTGCTTCTCGGCGATATCGCCGATGAACGGAAGCTTGTAGCGCTCCCCCTTGTACGCCTTCATCAGCAGGATAACCCAGAGAATAGCCCCGCCGATCCAGACGACAAAGGAAAGCATTCTGATGATCGGGATCATGCCGATCACCGTACCGATCACGATAAGGGCGATGTTGAAGAGGATCGACTGCCATGCATGAAATTTTACGAATCGGCTGTTCTTCTCGGCGATCAGAAAGACCACGCCGCTGACCCAGCCGAATACATAGCAGAGAAGCCCTGCGATGTTCTCCTCCATCCCCATGGATGTTTTGCCACCAATGACTTCGTTGTCGTTCACGAGCACCCCCAATGAATAAGTGATTGTTCGATGAGCTGTCGGGGAGGACCATCACAGACGCCGCGTTCGCTGGACGAACCGGGGACCGCGGCGTACTTTCTGTACTCCGACGGGCCATCTCATCGCCGTCAAGATAGTCCTATCACTGTAGAGCTACAACATCCCGGCCGCCGGGGTTCGGATGATGGGAGATGTAACCTCCGGGATGCTCCTTTCATTGGTCGTTCGCATACGTTCGGTAGAGTACATGTGAGGCGAACGCTGTCGGCGTGCAGCCGCGCTCCTCAGGCAATCACGCGGGCGCGGTGAGAATGCAGTGCCCGATTGCAAGCGCATATGTGGCAACGATCCAGCCATGTGGGCGCGGTGAGAATCTGCAATGATCCGCGCTTCGTTCTTGCGGGAACGGCCAGCTCCCGTACGATCACGTATGAATGAATGCTGTTGCATGGTGCCACCAGGCGCGCGGCGACGGGGGCCCCATCGCTCTTGTCGATAGTGTCTGGCGTTGATTGTCGCGTGCTGATACGGTGGACCGGAGCTGAACTCCGGCCCGGCATCCCAGTACACTGGGACCATATCGCTCCGGCCGTGGCGTTTGTCATCGGCGTGCGGCCCGTTATATTTGTGCCGATGCGACGGCGATGGAGTTCGCCATAACCGCCGGCCCCTTCTTCAGCGATGAGGACGTCGCCGTGCTGATGACTCCTGTGAACCAGTACCTGAACGCTGTTCATGGGAGCCGTCGCGCCGCATCGCATCCGCCGCTCCATATCCCACGGACAGCCTCATTTTCCATAGCTACCCATGCGCTTCCACCGGAATCTCCGCGGGTGTACTGTGCCGTCTCGGCGTCTGGCCCGCCTCTGGCTGGGCCTTGTCCTGATCTCCCTCGTCACCGGTTCGGCGTGCGCGCTTTTTCTCTGGAGCCTCGATCGCCTCACCCGGATGCGATGGGACAATCCCTGGCTGCTCTTTCTGCTGCCGCTTGCCGGAGTCGGCATCGGCCTGCTCTATGGACGGCTGGGCCGGCGCGCCGAAGGGGGAAACAACCTCATCATCGAGCAGATCCATGAGCCCGGCGGTGGCGTCCCGGCGCGGATGGCGCCGCTTGTGCTGGCCGGAACGCTCGTGACCCATCTGTTCGGCGGATCGGCCGGACGGGAGGGGACCGCCGTGCAGATGGGAGGGAGCATCGCCTCGCTTGCCGGACGCCTGCTCAGGCTGGAGCCCGCCGACGCGCGGATGCTGTTGATGGCCGGGGTGGCGGCCGGGTTCGGCGCGGTGTTCGGCACGCCGCTGGCCGGCGCCATCTTCGCGGCCGAGGTGATAGCCATAGGAAGGCTCGACTATCGTGTGCTGCTCCCCTGTCTGGCCGCGAGCATGCTCGGGGATATTGTCTGCGCGGGGTGGGGGATCGACCATACGCACTATCATATCGCCGCTGTCGGGGGGACCGCAGGGGGGATGCTGGATCTTCTGCTGCTTGCAAAGAGCGCGCTGGCCGGGATCGTCTTCGGGCTGGCGGGGGCGCTCTTCGCGGAGACGACGCACCGGATGGGGGACCTCTTTAGGCGGATCGTGCCGTCGCCGCTCCTCCGTCCGGCTCTGGGCGGGGCCATCATCATCGGCCTGGTCCATCTGCTCGGCACGCGCGATTATCTGGGGCTCGGGGTGACATCGCCCGATCCCGGCGCCGTCACGATCGTCTCGGCGTTCACCGTGGGAGGGGCGGACCCCTGGAGCTGGTGGTGGAAGATCCTCTTCACCGCCGTGACGCTCGGCAGCGGCTTCAAGGGGGGGGAGGTCACCCCGCTCTTCTTCGTGGGTGCATGTCTCGGCAATACGCTGGCGGCTCTGCTCGGGGCTCCGGCCGATCTGTTCGCCGGGCTCGGGTTCGTGGCGGTGTTCGCCGGCGCGGCCAACACCCCGATCGCCTGCGCAGTGATGGGGATCGAGCTGTTCGGCGGAGCCTATGCCCTCAACATCGCCGTCGCATGCATCGTCGCCTATCTCTTCAGCGGGCATACCGGCATCTACCTGTCGCAGCGGATCGCCAGGCCGAAGCCCCCCTTTCCCTCTGTCCCTGCCGGGTCATCCCTGCGGTCGCTGCGCGCCCTGCGGAGCGCGCAGTGGGGGAGGATCTTCGGTGCGTCCGACGGACGATAGTTCGGCCGGGAAACGCGGAAGGCGGCGGAAGGGATCATCCCTTATCGCCGCCTCCATGCTATGCTTCGCCGATATTCCGCGGGCGTTACAGCGGGATATTGCCGTGCTTCTTCCAGGGGTTCTCATCGTGCTTGTCGCGCAGCAGCGCCAGCGAATGGATCAGGCGCGGCCGGGTATCGGCCGGCTCGATCACATCGTCGATATAGCCCCGCTCGGCCGCCAGATATGGGTGCGCGAACTTCTCGCGGTACTCCGCCTCCTTCGCCAGCAGCGCCCCCTCGGGATCCTCCGACTCGGCGATCTCCTTCCTGAAGAGGATCTCCACCGCCCCCTTGCTCCCCATCACCGCGATCTCGGCGCTCGGCCACGCGAAGTTGAAATCCCCACGGATATGCTTGCTGTTCATCACATCGTACGCGCCGCCGTAGGCCTTGCGGGTGATGACGGTGATCTTCGGAACGGTGGCCTCGCAGAAAGCGTAGAGGAGCTTCGCGCCATGCTTGATGATGCCGCGCCACTCCTGGTCGGTGCCGGGAAGAAATCCGGGAACGTCCTCGAACACCACCAGCGGGATATTGAAGCAGTCGCAGAAGCGGACGAAGCGCGCCCCCTTTGTCGATGCGTCGATATCGAGCACCCCCGCCAGCGACGCGGGCTGGTTCGCCACGATGCCGACCGGCTGTCCGCCGAGCCGCGCGAAGCCAACGATGATGTTGGTGGCGTAATGCTCGTGCACCTCGAGGAACGAGCGCTCGTCGACGATCCGGGTGATCACATCCTTGATGTCGTACGGCTTGTTGGGGCTGTCGGGGATGATCGCGTTGAGAGCGTAGTCGCGGCGGTCGGCCGGGTCGTCCAGATCGATCACCGGCGGCTGCTCGCGGTTGTTCTGCGGCATGTAGCCGAGCATCCTGCGTATCGTCAGCAGCGCCTCCACCTCGTCGTGCGCCGCGAAGTGCGCCACCCCCGACTTCGACGCGTGCGTCATCGCCCCCCCCAGATCCTCCTGCGAGACATCCTCGTGGGTGACGGTCTTGACGACGTTCGGTCCGGTGACGAACATATAGCTGGTGTTCTGCGCCATCACCACGAAGTCGGTGATCGCGGGGGAGTAGACCGCCCCGCCGGCGCAGGGGCCGAGGATGGCGGAGATCTGCGGGATCACCCCCGATGCGAGCGTGTTCCGCAGGAAGATATCGGCATAGCCGCCGAGCGACACAACTCCTTCCTGGATACGGGCGCCGCCGGAGTCGTTCAGCCCGATCACCGGCGCCCCGATCTTCATCGCCAGATCCATCACCTTGACGATCTTCTCGGCATGCGCCTCCGAGAGCGAGCCGCCGAACACCGTGAAGTCCTGCGAGAAGACGCAGACGGTGCGTCCATTGATCGTGCCGGTGCCGGTGACGACGCCGTCGCCGAGAAACCGCTGGGCGTCGAGCCCGAAGTCATGCGAGCGATGGCGGACGAACGCGTCAATCTCGACGAAGCTTCCTTCGTCGAGAAGAACCTCCAGCCGTTCCCGCGCGGTGAGCTTCCCCTTCTTGTGCTGGTCGGCGATCCGCTTCTCTCCGCCGCCGAGCTTCGACTCGCGCCGTTTCCCCTGGAGCCTCTCCATGGGGCTTTCGCTCCGGGGGGGCGCCGTCGCCGCTGGCTGTGGGGCGCCGTTGGCGGGCGCCGCGTTGACCCCGGCGGTCATCTCCTTGTCCATATATCGTTCCTTCTGCTTATGCCTGAGTTATGCTTGAAGCATCGAACGATCAAATTACGAATTGGCATTCGGTTGGCGGTGAATACCGGCAATCTGGTGGTGTCTCAGTTTGCCGAAGGTTGGTCCGGAGTTGTACTCCTGACCCGTCCGCAACAGGGTCGGAGTACAACTCCGACCTAACGTGTGAGCATTCGATAATCAACCTGAGACACTACGGGCAATCTACATGAGGATGACGACGATGAAAAACTTTTCCCTGCTCCGTCCGGCAACGCTTCTTCCACTGGCCTGCATGGCGATGGCCGGCGCGCTCGGCTGCGCGACCGATTCATCGACCCGCGCCGATGCCGGCCTCGCCGATGACGGGCCCGTCAGGGCCGACTCGACCGCCAGCTGGAGCGCGCAGCCGGGGGATACCCTCTCGCTCCGGGTCGGTGAGACGGCGCGTGTGGGACGGGATATGGTCCTTGCCTTCGATCGGGTGGAGGAGGATTCACGCTGTCCCGAGGATGTCACCTGCATCACCGCGGGCAATGCCCGCCTGGCGTTTTCATTCCGCAGAGGGAGCGATGCCGCGACGCGCGTCGAGCTGAACACCACCCGTCCGCCGCGCGATACCGTCGTCGGGAGCTACCGGCTCACGCTGCACGGTCTCGCCCCGATTCCCAACAGCAGGCGCACCATCGACTCCGGCGCCTATATCGCCACGGTCTCTCTCCTCCCGGAATGATACGCCGGCCGGTCCACCGATAAAAAAATCTCATCACCATTGCGTAATAGTATAAGCATGCCTATGTTTAGAGTTAAGTATGCTTAAGATCGAAGTTAACCAGACTATTGAAGATTATCTCCGCTCGCTCTACCGTCTCAGCGAGCGTGAGGGGAAGGTGTCGAACGCGGCGCTGGCGCGCGATCTGAACATCTCCGCTCCGGCCGTCACCGAGATGGCGCGCCGGCTCGACGAAGGAGGGCTGCTGAGCTACCGGAAATACCAGGGGCTGCAGCTGACCAAGGCGGGGCATGATATCGCGCTGAAGATCACCCGTCGCCACCGGCTCTGGGAGGTGTTCCTGATCGAGAACCTCGGCTTCGGCTGGGACGAGGTGCATGAGCTTGCCGATCGCCTCGAGCATATCGGCTCCGACGAGCTGATCGACCGGCTCGAGAAGTTCCTCGGCTATCCCACGCACGATCCGCATGGCGACCCTATCCCCGGCAAGAACGGCGAGGTGCACGATCGACCGCTGGTCTCGCTCGCCCAGCTCTCGGTGGGGGATATCGCAACGGTCGAGCGGGTGAGCGATGCCTACCCGGAGCTTCTGCGCTACGCGTCGTCGCTCGGGCTGGCGATCAAGGCGCGGGTGGAGGTGATCGAGAAGATCGGCTTCGACAACTCGATTCGCCTCGTGGCCGACGGGCGCGAATCGGTGGTCTCCGATAAGCTCGCCAACAGCGTCTTCATGCTCCGCATCGGATCGGAGAAGCCGCCGGGGGGGCGGCGGGCGCAGAGGAAGTGAACGACGGGCGATCGCCATGCGATGATCGCCATGAGAGCCTGTCGGTATCGGTGATGAAGGGGCGGCGGAGATGGATGATCGGCGGACAGGCCATGATACCAAGGGGGCCGGGCCAGGCAGTTACGGGAAAGACTCAACGAAGCAATGAACATGAAGATACTTTTTTCACTGGCGCTCCTGTTCGCCATCATCGCCCCCGGGTGCGGAGACGGGGGGAAGCCACCGAAGGATGGCCGGATCAGGATCGTGACCACGACGGGGATGATCGAGGATGCAGCGCGCAACGTCGTTGGCGCCCACGCCGAGGTCGAGGCGCTGATGGGCCCCGGCGTCGACCCGCATCTCTACAAGGCGACGCAGGGGGATCTCTCGAAGCTCACCGGCGCGTCGATCGTCTTCTATAACGGACTCCATCTGGAGGGGAAGATGGTCGATGCCCTCGAGAAGCTGGGGCGCTCCAGGAAGGTGATCGCGGTCTCCGATGGTCTCGATACCTCGAAGCTCCGCAGGCCGGCCGAGTTCCAGGGAAATTTCGATCCGCACATCTGGTTCGATGTGAAGTTCTGGAGCGGCACCGTACGGAAGATCGCCGATGAGATGAAGGCGCTCGATCCGCCGAACGCGGCCGACTACGAGAAGAATGCAGTCGCCTATATGGCGCGGCTCGATTCGCTCGACGCCTGGGTGCGCGCCGAGATCGCGACGATTCCGAAGGAGGTGCGGGTGCTTGTCACCGCCCACGACGCGTTCGGCTACTTCGGCCGCGCCTACGATATCGAGGTGCGCGGTCTGCAGGGGATCAGCACGGTGAGCGAGTTCGGGCTCGCCGATATCTCATCGCTGGTCGATATGCTCGCCGGGCGGAGGATCAAGGCGGTGTTCGTGGAGTCGAGTGTGCCGCGCCGCTCGATCGAGGCGGTGGTGCAGGGGGTGCGTGCCCGGGGCCACAATGTGGCGATCGGCGGGCAGCTCTACTCCGATGCCATGGGGGCGGCGGGCACCCCCGACGGAACCTATATCGGCATGGTCTCGGCAAACGTGAACACAATCGTGAGGGCACTGCGATGATCCGCGATGGAGCAACGAACGGACCGGCGGGAACGGTGTCGCCGTCGCCGCTGGAGGTGCATGATCTGACGGTGAGCTACAACCGCCGCCCGGTCCTCTGGGATATCGATTTCACCGTTCCCGAGGGGAGCCTCATCGGCGTGGTGGGGCCGAACGGCGCCGGGAAGTCGACGCTGATCAAGGCGGTGATGGGATTGATACCGCTTGCCAGCGGCTACGTCAGGATCTTCGGCCGCGAGCTGGAACATGAGCGCCGCCGCGTCGGCTATGTGCCGCAGCGCAGCTCGGTCGACTGGGACTTCCCGACCAACGCGCTCGATGTGGTGCTGATGGGGCGCTATGGTAGGCTGGGACTGTTCCAGCGTCCCCGTCCGGCCGACATCGAGGTGGCGCACGAATCGCTTCGGAAGGTGGGGATGCACGACTTCGCGCGGCGGCAGATCTCGCAGCTCTCCGGCGGGCAGCAGCAGCGGGTGTTCCTGGCGCGGGCGCTTGCCCAGGACGCCGATCTCTATCTGATGGATGAGCCGTTCGTCGGCGTCGACGCGGCGACCGAGGGGGCGATCGTCGAGCTGCTGCGGGAGATGCGCCGGCAGGGGAAGACGGTGATCGTGGTGCATCACGATCTGCAGACCGCCCCGGAATATTTCGACTGGATACTGCTGCTGAACCTCCGGCTGGTGGCGTTCGGTCCGCTGAAGGATGTGTTCACCGATACGCTGCTGCAGAAGACCTACGGCGGCCGTCTCAACCTGCTGAGCGAGGTGGCTGAGCTGATGAAGCAGCAGGAGCGCACGGGGCGCGATACGATGTAATCGCCGCAAGCCAACTAGCCTCTACGAGACATCATGGAATGGATCGACTTTTTCCTGCTGCGTGATCTGAATGTCAGGATGGTCGTGCTCGGCTCGATCCTTCTCGGGATCGGATCGGCCGCGATCGGCTGCTTCGCGTTCCTCCGGAAACGTGCTCTGGTGGGGGACGCGGTGGCGCACGCCGCGCTTCCCGGCGTCGCGGTGGCCTTTATGCTGACCGGGACCAAGAGCACCGTCTGGCTGCTGCTCGGCGCGGCGGTCTCCGGGTGGGTCAGCATGGTGGCGATGGATTACATCGTCCGCCGCAGCCGTATCCGCGAGGACGCGGCGATCGGCATCGTGCTGAGCGTCTTCTTCGGACTGGGGATTCTGCTGATGACTCATATCCAGGCCGGGGGATCGGCCAACCAGTCGGGCCTCGACAAGTTTCTGTTCGGGCAGGCCGCATCGATGATGCCCGAGGATGTGATGGTCTTCGGCACGGTGAGCCTGGTGCTGGTGGCGGTGATCGTCATCTTCTACAAGGAGTTCAAGCTGCTGTCGTTCGATCTCGACTTCGCGCGGGTGCTGGGCTTCCCGGTGCGCATGCTGGAGCTTCTGCTGACAACGCTGATCGTGCTGGCGGTGGTCGTCGGCATCCAGGCGGTCGGGGTGGTGCTGATGGCGGCGATGCTGATCACCCCGGCGGCGGCGGCGCGGTACTGGACCGAGCGTCTGCCGGTGATGATTATCCTTGCCTCGCTCTTCGGCGCGGTCTCGGGGGTGGCCGGCGCGTTCGTCAGCTATATCGCCCCGCGCATGCCTACCGGCCCGTGGATCGTCACGGCGATCACGATGATCTTCGTCATCTCCCTTCTGGCCGCCCCCCGGCGCGGCGTGCTCGCCCGCATCTACCGTCACCGGAGCAACCAGCGGAGGACCGCCGAGGAGAACGTTCTCAAGGCGATGCACCATCTGGCCGAGAAGGATGGTGAGCCCCGCAGGGCCCGCTCGATGGAGGAGATCCGGACGCGCCGGCAGATTCCCGACCGGCCGCTGAAGCGGGCGCTGGGGCGGCTGCGCTCGCGCGGTTACGTCTCCCCGGACGGCGACGGGCGGTGGATACTGACGCCGGAGGGGAGCCGCCGGGGGGAGCGGATCACCAGGCTGCACCGGCTCTGGGAGGTGTACCTCACCGACTATGTGCAGATCGCCCCGGATCATGTCCACGACGACGCCGAATCGATCGAGCATGTGCTCACCCCGGAGCTGGAACAGGAGCTTGAGCGGCTGCTGAACCGTCCGGCGAGCGACCCGCACGAGCGGACGATCCCCTATCACTAGCGTTCGTTCATAGGGCGGCTATATCCTGCGGGAGGTTGGCGCGGAGAGGATCTTCGTGTCCCCGGATAGCTCTGCCCGGCCCGGCCGCGCATGCGGTGCAGGGCTCCGCAGCGACGGGGACAATAGAGGATGGAGCCGGAGCGTGGACCGATATCCGCCGGCTCCCTCCACGCATCATCAAGTAGCATACGGTATTCACGATGACCACGTTCATGAAACGGGGAGCGCGTCTGGCGCTGCTCCCGCTGGCCCTGTCATGTCCGGACCTTCTCGCGCAGCAGTCGGTCACCGGAGAGCTGATCGACGAGGCCTCGCTTCCGGTAAAGGGGGCCACGGTGCGCGCTCCGTCGCTCGGGCGCGGCGCGCTGTCGGACCGGCATGGAAGGTTCACGATCACCGGGATTCCCGACAGCATCACGACGCTTGATCTGCGGGTCAGCGGCGGCGGATGGCGCGATACCACGCTCCGGCTGCTGCTGCCGCTTCGGGAGCCGCCGGTGATCATGCTGGGGGCGAAGTCGGTGCTGAGCGATCCGGTGGTGGTCAGCGGCAACAGGGAGGCAACCTATGTGAAGGATCTTCCGGTGAAGGTGGAGGTGATCGGCACGGCGCGGCTGCATGCAGTCCGCTCGATCGACTTCACCGCCGCGTGCGAGTATACGCCCGGGATCAAGGTGCAGAACAACTGCGGCGTCTGCGGCACCAACGATATCAGAACGCAGGGCCTTCCCGGACAGTATTCGCAGGTGCTGATCAACGGGCACCCTATCGTCTCCAACCTCGGCATGGTCTATGGCCTGATGGGGATCGGTACCGCGAGCATCCGGCAGATCGAGATCGTCAAGGGGCCGGGGTCGGTCCTGTTCGGTCCCGAGGCGGTCGGCGGGACGATCAACATCATCATGCGGAGCCCCCGGGAGATGCCCCCGCTCTCGATCGACGCGCAGGTCGCATCCAACCAGGAGCATCATCTGATGCTCGCCGGGGCCAAACGCTGGGAGAGCACCGCGACTTCGCTGACCGGGGATTATGCCGGGAGCTATCTCCGGCGCGATCGCAATGGCGACGGCTTCACCGATGCGCCGCTGTTCCGGCGCCTTACCCTGATGAACCAGTGGAACGGATCGCTCGGCGGCTGGACGTTCGATCTGACGGGGCGGTACTATCACGAGGATCGGTTCGGCGGGGAGATGGAGTGGCGGAAGGAGCGCGATCGCGGCGGGAACGGGGTCTACGGTGAGTCGATCACGACGCATCGCCAGGAGCTGTTCGGCGGCGTCGAGCGGCGGCTTTCGGATCGTCTGACCGCGACGGCTCATATCTCGGAGACCTATCATCACCAGGACTCCCATTACGGGACGACATGGTACCGGGCGGAGCAGGCCATAGCCTACGCCGATGCGATGGTGGCGGCGCGCCTCGGCGAGCGGGGGCGCCTGACGGTCGGTGGAGCCTACCGCTTCGAGCGCTACGACGACAACACCTCGGCGACGGCCGGGCAGGGTGATCTGACCGAGAGCACGCCGTCGCTCTATCATCTTGCGTCGCTCTTCGCCGAGGGCCAGATGGCCGTCGCCGATCCGGTGACCGTGATGCTCGGGCTGCGCTACAATCATCATAATCTGCAGGGGAGCATCTGGCAGCCGCGCGTGGCTGCCAGGATCGCTCTGGCCGAGGGCTCGACGCTCCGGCTGTCGGCCGGGAGCGGGTTCCGTGCGGTCAATATCTTCACCGAGGATCACGCGGCGCTCTCCGGCGCCCGCCGTCTGGTGATCGAGGAGGAGCTGCGCCCGGAGCGGAGCATCAACGGCAGCGTGAGCTTCATTCAGGATCTCGACTTCGGCGACCAGTTCGCCCGCCTCACGCTCGACGGCTTCCAGACGCGCTTCTCGAACCAGATCATCCCCGATTACGACAGCGATCCGCGCAGCGTGATCTACAGAAACCTCGATGGCTACTCGATGGCGCGCGGCGTCGAGGCGGGGCTCGACTACCAGTTCGCGTTTCCCCTGCGCGCGGCGCTCGACTACGAATGGCTCGAAGCCTATCAGGTGGCCGAGGGGAGGCGCTCGGCGATAAAGTTCAACCCGGCGCATCGTCTCTTCTGGAGTCTCGACTACGACTGGGAGGAGCCGGGGCTCGACGTTAATCTCGTCGGCAAATGGGTGGGGGCGCAGGCGCTGCCGGAGTTCCCCGAGCCATTCCCCCGTTCGGGACGGTCGGAGCCCTACGCGATCTGGAACCTCCAGGCATCGATCAGGCTCGGCGTGGCCGAGCTCTACGGCGGCGTCTCCAATCTGTTCGATTATCGCCAGGAGTCCCCGCTGGTCGATCCCGGGCATCCGTTCGGCGAGTATTTTGATACGTCGTACGTCTATGGTCCGCTCGAAGGGCGGGTCATGTTCGTCGGGGTGCGGGGAGCGATCGAGTAGACGCGGCCCCTGCATGGCGCGCCGCCGGTGGGGCGGGCATCAATCTGAGCAATCATACGACAGGAGTACCATCGTGGATATCAACAGCTTCTGGGTCATTCTGACGGGCATCCTCGCCGCCGGCTCCTGCGCGCTGGTGGGCTGCTTCCTCGTGCTGCGGCGGATGGCGATGCTCGGCGACGCCATCAGCCACGCGGTGCTTCCCGGCATCGCCATCGCGTTCCTCTTCTCCGGCAGCCGCGCTCCCCTGCCGATGCTGGTCGGGGCCGGAGCGCTCGGCGTGCTGACCACATTTCTGATCGAGACGCTCCATCGCCGAGGCAAGCTGCAGCAGGATGCCTCGATCGGCGTCACCTTCACCTGGCTCTTCGCGCTCGGGGTGATCCTGATCTCGCTCTATGCCGGTCAGGTCGATCTCGATCAGGACTGCGTTCTCTACGGGGAGATCGCCTACGTTCCGCTCGACACCTGGATAACCGGCGCGGGGGTGTCGCTCGGGCCCCGCGCCGTATGGACGCTCGGCGGCCTGTTCGCTCTGAACCTTCTGTTCGTGACGCTCGGCTACAAGGAGCTGAAGGTGACCGCGTTCGATCCGGCGCTCGCCACATCGCTCGGCATCTCGGCCACGATCTGGCACTATCTGCTGATGGGGATGGTCTCGGTGACGACGGTGGGATCGTTCGAGTCGGTGGGGGCGATCCTGGTGGTCGCGCTGCTGATAGCTCCTGCGTCGACGGCGTATCTGCTGACCGATCGTCTGAACCGGATGCTGATCTATGCCGTCGCGATAGGGTCGGTCGCGGCGGTCGGGGGATATCTGCTGGCGGTCTGGCTCGACGGATCGATCGCCGGTGCGATCGCCGTGGTGGCGGGGGGGGAGTTCCTGCTGGCGCTCTTGTTTGCGCCGGAGCAGGGGGTGATCCCCAAGTATATGCGCCAGCGGCGTCTCGGCCAGGCCGAGGAACGGGCGCTGCAGACGGAGATGGCGATCGAGGGACGATGATGGCGGAGGAGGATGGAATGACGCCGTATGGGGCCGCAATGCCCCGTATTCCGATCGTCACGCTTTCTTATTTGGGCGAACGGCTCAGGTTTCGGAAGTTTGCGCGACTATGGTAAGGAAAGATCTCGTTATCGCGATAGATGGTCCCGCCGCATCCGGCAAGAGCACCACTGCTCGACTGGTTGCGCAGCACCTCGGTTATACCTACATCGACACCGGCGCCATGTACCGCGCCGTCACGCTCGCCACGCTCCGCGCGGGGATCGATCCCCGCGATCGCCCGGCGGTCGAGGCGCTTGCCGCCGCTCTGTCCATCGATCTGCAGCGTCTCCCCGATCATACCCTCAGGGTGATCCTCGACGGCGAGGACGTTTCGGCTCCGATCAGGACGCCCGACGTCACCGCGCTCGTCTCGCTGGTGAGCTCCTACGAGGGGGTCCGCCAGCGGCTGGTGGAGATTCAGCGGAGGATGGGATCGGCCGGCGGCGTGGTGATCGACGGACGCGATATCGGCACGGTGGTCTTCCCCGACGCCGAGGTCAAGGTCTTCATGGTGGCCGATCTGCACGCCCGCGCCCGCCGCCGCCAGGCGGAGTTCCTGACGATGGGGACCGATGTGACCGTCGATGGGCTCGCCTCGGCGCTTGCCGAGCGGGACCGGCTCGATACCACGCGCGATGTAAGCCCCCTCACCAAGGCCCCCGATGCCGTCGAGATCGACACGTCGGTGCTGACGGTCGACGAGCAGGTCAGCCGGGTGATCGAGCTGGCCGGGGAGAAGATGGACGCCGGGGACGGCGACGCGTCGCGGAGCTCGTGACAGCGCAATCCCCGGCCCGTTCCGCCGCCGCGCATAATCAATCAACAGCGTTATTCAACCGCATCAGCATTCCTCTTACATGATCCTCTTCAAGAACATCCGCCTGCTTCATCCGGGGCAGAGCCTCGACCGCGTGGCGGACCTCCTGGTAGTCGATGGAACGATCCGCGCGATCGGCGAGAACGTGACGGCCCCCGACGGCGCCGATGTTCGCGACGCCTCCGGGTGGGTGGCGGCTCCCGGCTTCTTCGATATGCATGTGCATCTGCGCGAGCCCGGAGGGACGCACAAGGAGACGATCGCCAGCGGATGCGCGTCGGCCGCCAACGGCGGGTTCACCGGCGTCTGCTGCATGCCGAACACCAGCCCCGCGCTCGACTCGGTGGAGGTGGTGCACTCGATACTCTGGCGCGCGCAGGGGCTGCCGGTCGATGTGCTTCCAAGCGCCGCCACCACCAAGGGGAGGAAGGGGGAGCAGCTCGCGCCGATGGGAGAGCTGCATGAGGCTGGGGTGCGGATGTTCACCGACGATGGCGACTGCGTCCGCTCGGCCGAGGTGATGCGCTGCGCGTTCGAGTATGCCTCGATGTTCGATGGCGCGGTTCTCAGCCAGCACTGCGAGGAGCATGTGATGACCACCGGCTTCGCGATGAACGAGGGGGCGGTCTCCACGCGGCTCGGCCTACCCGGCTATCCCGACGTGGCCGAGAACCTCGTCATCTCGCGCGATATCATGCTGGCGGAGTTCACCGGCGATCGCCCCTATCATGTCTCCCATATGAGCACCCGTGGCGGCGTGGAGCTTGTGCGCCGTGCGAAGGAGGCGGGGAAGACGAACATCACCTGCGAGGTGACGCCGCATCACTTCGTCCTCACCGACGAGGCTGTCGAGAAGTATGGCACCAACGCCAAGATGAACCCGCCGCTCCGCTCCCGCCGCGATCTCGACGCGGTGATCGAGGGCTTCCGCAACGGCACGATCGATGTGATCGCCACCGACCATGCGCCGCATGCGCTGTCGGAGAAGGATGTCGAGTTCCAGGCGGCGCCGAACGGGATCATCGGCCTCGAGACGTCGATCGCGCTGAGCTATACCTATCTGGTCGATGCCGGGGTGATCTCCCTCGGGCGCCTGGTCGAGCTGATGTCGATCAACCCGCGTCGCATTCTCTCGCAGCCGGTGCCGGCGATCGAGGAGGGGGCCTCGGCCAACCTGACGATCTTCGCCCCCGAGGAGCGCTGGACGGTCGATACGTCGAAGTTCAAAACGATGTCGCTCAACACCCCGTTCAACGGCTGGGAGCTGAAGGGGAAGCCGGTGGCGATCCTCAACAAGGGGGCGGTCGTCTGGAGCGAGCTCTGATCGCGCGGAAGTGATCCCACGAAGTATGATGAAGGGCCGGCAGCGATGCGGGCCCTTCGTCGTTGCGGAGATGCTCGATGCCGTGGGGGATCGATGCCATAGCATCTTTACTTCACCGCCGTTATTGCGAGTCTAGTACATTTGGCTCTCCATGTATCGGACCGGATGCCGTTATTGCGGATATACTCGAATGATGTCACGTGTGTTTTGTCATTCATGGTTGCCCCATGTATCAGGGCCGTCGCCGGGATCTCATGACGGTCCGGAGCCCATTGCGGCAGCCGCATGGTGGCTGAGAGCGCGATCCCGGAGATCTTCCGGTACGTGCTCGTTCCCGATCAGTCGGGGCCGGCTCGGTGACGGCACGCGAGGCGATCCGGGGATATCGCAGTGCGCCGGCCGCTCGTGCTGCGGTATGCGATACCATCCAGCGAGATGCCGCGGCCGATCATTCCCGCGCCCGGCATACCTCCGCGACGGTGTACGGATCTGATAGGGGATCGGGGCGCCTATCGCTCCCGCTCCACCTCCGGGGTCGAGCCCGCCGGCGGCACGATCTCCGGGAGCCCGAGGATATGCCGGACCCGATCGAGCGCGCCGTCGATGCTGCCGAGCAGATTCTCCTCGCCGATCTCATGCAGCAGCCCCGAGTGCTCCAGCGCGATAAGCGGCTGCGCATGGATCTCCGCGATGATCAGCGGGATCTTCTGCTGCCGGCAGCTCTTCATCGCCTGCTCCAGCACATGCAGTCCCGTCGAGTCGATGGCCGGAACGTTCCGCATCCTGATGATGCGTGCCCGTGGCTGGGTCTGCAGCAGATTCATCGCCTCCTCGAACTTGTAGGCGGCGCCGAAGAAGAACGGACCGTTGATCTCATAGACGTCCACCCCATCGGGCACCACGCGCTTGTCGATCGCGTTCGGATCGTCGGCCTCCGCTCCGTCGGCAAGCTCGCGCGTCACCACGCCGACGTTGGTGATGGTCGCCATGCGCCGCATGAACAGGAACACCGCCAGCACCACCCCCACCTCGATCGCCACCGTCAGATCGAAGATCACCGTCAGCAGGAAGGTCGTCAGCAGCACGATCACATCGCTTCGCGGGCTGCGGAGCAGCGAGCGGAAGGAGCGCCATTCGCTCATGTTGTAGGCCACCACCACCAGGATCGCGGCCAGGCAGGAGAGAGGGATCAGCGTCGCCCAGCGCCCGAAGAAGAGCATGATCAGCAGCAGCACCAGAGCATGCACGATCCCGGCGACCGGCGTCCGGCCGCCGTTGCGGACGTTGGTGGCGGTGCGGGCGATCGCCCCGGTGGCGGGTATCCCGCCGAAAAGCGCCGAGGCGATGTTCGCCGTCCCCTGTGCTATCAGCTCCATGTTCGAGCGATGGCGTCCCCCGATCATCCCGTCGGCCACCACCGCGCAGAGGAGCGACTCGATGGCCGCCAGCAGCGCGATCGTGATCGCCGGGTTGATCAGTTCCCGCACCGTCGCGAGAGTGACCCCGGAGAAGGAGGGGAAACTGATGGTCGAGGGGATCGCGCCGAACGTGCTGCCGATCGTCTCCACCGGCAAATCAAGCAGCTGCGCGGCCGCCGTCGCGGCGATCAGGGCGACGAGCGATCCGGGGACTCTGCGCGAGACCCGGGGCCAGAGCGCCACGATCAGCAGCGAGCCGAGCGCTATCGCCAGCGCGTGGATATTGATCGTGTCGAATGCCCGGGCGAGAGCGGGGATCTTCTCGATGAAGTCGGCCGGGACGGTCTCCATGCGGAGCCCGAGGAAGTCCTTGATCTGCGAGGAGAAGATCAGCAGGGCGATGCCGCTGGTGAAGCCCACCACCACCGGATGCGGGATGAACTTGATCACCGATCCGAACCGCGCCAGCCCCATGATGATCAGCAGCGCGCCGGCCATGAGCGTGGCGATCGTCAGCCCGGCGATCCCGTGCTGCTGCACGATGCCGTAGATGATCACCACGAACGCGCCGGTTGGCCCGCCGATGGAGACGCGGCTGCCGCCGAGCGCCGAGATCAGAAAGCCGGCGACCACGGCGGTGATCAATCCTTTGTCGGGAGTCACCCCGGAGGCGATGGCGAAGGCGATCGCCAAAGGCAGCGCCACCACGCCGACGATCACCCCGGCCGAAAGGTCCGACATGAACTGCTGGCGCGTGTAGCCTTTGAGCGTTGTGAAGAGCTTTGGAACGAGCATGATGCCACAAGCGGTTGAGTGGCGGCCGGCATCTCGTTGACAACAGTGGGGAGCGAGTGTCGAAGCCGTCGAGATATATCGGGAGATGGATCGCAAAGGAAGGGCTCATGGTGCGGAGCAATCCTTGTCGTCTCTCTCCGCTTGTCGGGCCGGAGTTCAACTCCGGCCCAATCAGGAACTCCGGCCGCCGTCAGCTCTGGCCCAATCAGGAACGCCGTCCCGTCGCACGATCAGGTGAACTCCACCAGATCGTGCCGCGTCAGCATGCCGCTCAGGATGCCGTAGTCCTCGATCAGGATCGCGCGGGCATCCTTCAGGTAGCGGATCGCATTGGAGACGTCGGTCGTATGGGCCACCACCGGGAAGCTCGGCTCCATGATCTCGTGCACCGGGCGCTCCAGCAGATCGCGGTCGTCGAGCACGGCGGCCATCACGCGGTTGTCGCGGAGCGATCCCACCGACTTCCCTCCATCGATCACCGGAAGCTGGCTGAACCCCTTCTCGTTCATCAGCGCCAGCGCCTCGCGCACCGTCATTGCGGGCGTCGCCGCGATCAGCGCCTGCGCTCCGGCCCGCCCCTTCATCTGAAGCACCACCTGCAGCGTCGTCTTCTCGCTCTCCAGGAACCCCTTCTCCTGCAGCCACTCGTCGGAGTGATGCTTGGTCAGGTAGCGCTCGCCGGTATCGCAGATCACCACCACCATCACCTCTCCCTCCTTCATCTCGCGCGCCTTGCGGGCCGCCACCACCACGTTCATGCCGGAGGAGCCTCCGCAGAAGATCCCCTCCTCGCGCGCCAGCCGCCGCGCCATGGTGAACGCCTCGCGGTCGGTCACGTTCACCACCTCGTCGACGTAATCGAAGTGAAGGTTCCCCGGAATCCTCTCCTGCCCGACCCCCTCGATCAGATAGGGGAGCGCCTCCACCAGGCGGCCGGTGTCCTTGTAGGTCTTCAGCGAGGAGCCGGTCGGGTCGGCGCCGATCACCCTGATGTCGGGGTTCTTCTCCTTGAGGAAGCGTCCGCATCCGCTGATGGTGCCGCCGGTGCCGATGCCCGCCACGAAGTGGGTGATGGCGCCGCCGGTCTGCTCCCACATCTCCGGCCCGGTGCCGTAGTAGTGCGTCTCGGGGTTGGCGGGGTTATCGTACTGGTTGAGCATCAGCGCGTTCGGGATCTCCTGCGACAGCCGCAGCGCCGTGTTGTAGTAGTACTCCGGGGAGCTGGGCTTGGCCGCCGAGGAGACGATCAGCACATCGGCGCCGAGCGCCTTCAGGTAGCGCGCGCGCTCCACCGATGCCTTGTCGGTCATCACGAACAGGCAGCGATATCCCTTCTGGATCCCCGCCAGCACCAGCCCGATGCCGGTGTTGCCACTGGTCGGCTCGATCAGCAGGCCCCCCGGCTTGATCCTTCCCTCGCGCTCGGCCGCCTCGATCATCCGGATGCCGATGCGGTCTTTGACCGAGCCGCCGGGATTGGCGCTCTCCATTTTGGCGAGCACGGTTCCCTTGCTCCCCTCGATAACGCGGTTGAGCTTCACAAGCGGCGTGTTGCCGATCAGTTCGGTGACGGAGTTGAAATACTGCATCATTACGTCGGGAAAGATTGTTCGAGTTGTAGAGCGTTTAGAAAGAACGAAAAATTAACCGATCCCCCGGCATCCCCCAACCGATAATGACGCCGATCAATATTCTTTACGATTGCCCGGCCCCGCCGTATACCATGATCCGCCGGGATGGAGCGCAGAGGCGGATCATCATCGGCGCCCGGGGTGAGCACCCTTCGCCGGAGTCCGGAGGACTTCGTGGAGATGCATAACGCCATTATTCATCGGCGCGTTGGGAATGGCTGGTGCCCCTGATTCTCCGCGATTGGGTGCTATCTTGGGCGGTTCGATCGTTCCGGCGGCCAGACGCGATAGAGATATTCAGCCCTTTCGATCGGCGTCAACTTTTTTCATCGGGGCGCCCCGGGGAGGGGAATATCGGACAATCACCGGCTACGGTTACTCGTCGTTGTTCCGTTGAACACGAAGCATGGCTGGGCAGCCTCCGGTTTCGTGGAATGAACAGTCATCCAGAGGACTCTTTATGCAGTTCAAGCTCGAATCAGAATATAAGCCGACGGGTGACCAGCCCGAGGCGATACGGCAGCTCGTCGAGGGGGCAAACCGGGGGGACCGATTCCAGACGCTCCTCGGCGTCACCGGATCGGGGAAGACCTTCACCGTCTCGAACATGATCCAGCAGATCCAGCGCCCGACGCTCGTGATGTCGCACAACAAGACGCTCGCGGCGCAGCTCTACGGCGAGTTCAAGAGCTTCTTTCCGAACAACGCCGTCGAGTTCTTCATCAGCTACTACGACTACTATCAGCCCGAAGCATATATCCCGAGCACCGATACCTTCATCGAGAAGGATTTCAATATCAACGACGAGATCGACCGGCTCCGCCTGAAGGCCACCAGCGCCCTGCTCGACGGCCGCCGCGATGTGATCATCATCTCGTCGGTCTCCTGCATCTACGGCATCGGCTCGAAGGAGGCCTACGGCGGGCAGCTGGTGCGGGTGAAGAAGGGGGATCGCATCGAGCGGAACCAGCTTCTGTACAAGCTCGCCGATATCCACTACTCCCGCAACGACGTCGACTTCTTCCGCGGCAACTTCCGGGTGCGCGGCGATGTGGTGGAGGTGATCCCCGCCTACGAGGATAACACCGGCATCCGCATCGAGCTCTTCGGCGACGAGGTGGAGCGGATCTCCCAGTTCGACCGTCTGACCGGGCGGGTGCTGGCCGATCTGGATGCGGCCACGATCTATCCGGCCAAGCACTTCGTCACCACCAAGCCCGAGCTGTCGCGCGCCATCAACGAGATCCGCGACGAGCTCTACGTCAGGCTGAAGGAGCTGCGCGACGACGGCAAGCTGCTGGAGGCGCAGCGCCTGGAACAGCGGACACTCTTCGATCTGGAGATGATGAAGGAGCTCGGCTACTGCTCCGGCATCGAGAACTACTCCCGTATCCTCGCCGGGCGTCCGCCGGGGGAGGCGCCGGCGACGCTGATCGATTATTTCCCCGACGATTTCCTCCTGGTGATCGACGAGAGCCATGTCACGCTGCCGCAGGTGCGCGGCATGTTCAACGGCGACCGCGCCAGAAAGATGACCCTGGTCGATCACGGCTTCAGGCTTCCGTCGGCGCTCGACAACCGCCCGCTGAAGTTCGATGAGTTCATGAGCCGGATCGGTCAGACCGTCTTCGTCTCGGCCACTCCGGCCGATCTGGAGCTGGAGCTTTCCGGCGGCGTCATCGTCGAGCAGATCATCCGCCCCACCGGCCTTCTCGATCCGGTGATCGAGGTCCGTCCGGTCAAGAACCAGATCGACGACCTGATCGCCGAGATCCGGCAGCGTGTGACGATGGAGGAGAAGGAACGGGTGCTGGTCACCACGCTGACCAAGCGGATGGCCGAGGATCTCACCGATTATCTCACCGAGATCGGCATCCGGACCCGCTATATCCACTCGGAGATCGACGCGCTGGAGCGGGTTGAGATTCTGCGCGATCTCAGGCTCGGCAGCTACGATGTGCTGATCGGTGTCAACCTTCTGCGCGAGGGGCTCGATCTGCCGGAGGTGTCGCTGGTGGCGATCCTCGACGCCGACAAGGAGGGCTTCCTCCGCAGCGAGCGCTCGCTGATGCAGACCGCCGGGCGCACCGCGCGCCACGAGAGCGGCCTTGTGATCATGTACGCCGACAAGATCACCGACTCGATGCGGGCGGTGATCGACGAGAGCCGCCGTCGCCGCGAGCTGCAGACCGAGTACAACGCCGAGCATGGGATCACCCCGCGCACCGTCAAGAAGTCGCGCGAGTCGATCATGGAGTCGACCGCGATCGCCGATGTGAAGGCGCAGCGCGATCAGAAGCGGAAGGATGCCGAGAAGAAGACGATGGCGGTGGAGGAGCCGGTGCTCAAGTATATGACCGTCGAGCAGAAGAAGGATCTGATCGAGCATCTCCGCGAGGAGATGAAGCGGGTGGCGAAGGATCTGCAGTACGAGCGCGCCGCCGAGCTGCGCGACGAGATAGGGCGTCTGGAGGAGTCGATCAAGTAGTTCATACGCCGGCGAACGTACGCGACGTTGGCGCGGAGACGCTCTCCGCGCCCGCGTGGGTGTCCGGAGGGAACGATGGCAATCACGGTTGTCCGATAAGCGAAGGGCCGGAGTACAACTCCGGCCCAGCTTACAGCCGCTCAGCTGCATGCGATCTCCTTTCATACGTCGGTGAACGTACCCGATGGTGGCGCGGAGATGCTCGCCGCGTTCGCATGGCTGTTCTGAGGAGGGGAGACGCATGAGAAGCAATCGCCGCCGGATGGTTCCCGCGATATCATCGGCTGCATATATCGAGGCCCGGCCGGGAGTTGAATCCCGGCCGGGCCTTCGTCGTTGATGCGGGCTGCGGCAGCGCCTTCCGCCTCAGCGTCCGTCGTTGAGGGTCCAGCGGGGGAGCCTCGTCGTGGACGATCCGCCGACCACCGGCAGGCCGCTCAGGAGGTAGGATGCATAGGCGACCTCAGCCTCGACGGGGGCGCGTCCGGGTGCCTTGTTGTGGCAGCCGGGGTTCGCAAGGCCGCCGGTCTGACCATCCTTCCAGAAGCTCTGCCAGCAGCTTCGCATGCCGTCGGCCCCGGCCTGCGCGTTCTGTCCCCACCTGCCGCTGAACAGCAGCCACCAGATGGCCCCCGGATCGGCGCCGGCGGTCTTGAGCCATCCTGCCGACTGATAGGGGACCATGCTCGTCCCGTCGAACGCGTAGCCCTGGAGGATATCCTTCAGCTCGGTCTGCTGCCCCTTGCCGACGGCCGATGTCAGGCCGTTGTAGAGGTTGTCCTCGGCGTAGATCATCTGCCGCGTGTTGGCGATCCTGATGATGTTGTAGTAGCTCTCCTCGGCCGAGTGGCTCGGGCGGGAGAGGCTCTTGCAGAGATACTGGAACGTTGCCCCGGCCAGCTCCGGACGCACCGCGATATTGAACGCGATATGCGAGCGCGCCTGGATGGCGTCGCGGAGGTTCGGCGTCTTATCGGTCAGGCAGGAGCCGATATAGACCAGGCTGCGGTCGAACTTCACGTTCCGGCGGAGGCGGAGCCATTCCCAGAACTTCGCGGTGAAGGTCAGGAAATAGGAATAGCTGCCGGGGCGCATATCGCGCTCGATGGCCGTCCAGGCGAGCGTGGCCGGGGCATCGGGCGTGCCGCCGTCGTAGGTCAGCAGGTCGCCGTAGCCGGCGGCGGTGAGTGCGTCGCGCTCCCTGCGATAGGCCTCGAAGTCCTTCAGCGCGATCCCCGTGATCGCCTGGGTGCCGCCGAGGAAGGTGCCGCTGGTCAGGGCTCCGTCGGCATGCCCATGGGTGTTGATCGCGATGAAGCCGGGCGCCCCGGCGCCGTCGGCCAGCGCCCTGACGATGTTCGTCACCGAGGCGTCGTCGTTGACGATCTGCTTGACGGTATAGCCGCGATCGCTCAGCAGATCCTCCATCGCGTCGAACTCGAAGTTCTCCGAGCCGCTGAAGTGATAGCCTGCCGACGGCGACATCCCCGCGCCCGACCTGAGCATATCGACCCAGGAGTAGAACTTCAGCCGCTTGAACGGCGCGATGAAGAGCGCCGTCTTGTTGGGGGGATCGGAGATCGGGTTGTGGGGCGACTCCGGATCGAGATGCACGCGCGGGTCCGATGCGAGCGGTCCCGCGGTGAGCGCCCCGCTGGTCGGCGTGGCGGGCCAGGAGTAGAGCAGGATATAGTTCCAGGGGCCGTTGTCGTATTTCACCCGCACCCCGTTCGGCGTCTTCTCGACGGCGGTCAGCTCCGGCCCCGACGAGGCGAGCGTCGCGGCGGCGCGCTTGTCGGCCGTGCGGGCATCGATCAGCGCGTTCGCGTAGGCCACCACGCGGTCGATCGCCCCGTCCACCGTCTGGCTCTCATTGATGAGCGCAGCCTTGAAGATCGCCGCGAAGTTATGCTGTGGGGAGAGCCGCTTCCTCTCCCATGTGGAGCTCCCGGCCCCATCGGAGAAAATCTTGAACGGCAGGGTGACGGCCCCCTGCGCGGTGTCGAGCGTGAAGCTGACGTCGGGCTTGAAGTCGGCATCGCTGAACTTCAGCGCCAGCTTCCCCGCCGCGTAGCTGTATGTCCCCTTGTAGGCGATCGCCTCGGTCGGGTTCGCCACATAGAGCTGGGCGGTTCCTCCCGGCTCGAACAGCAGCGTGACCACCGTGCTGTCCTTCGGGGCGGTGCCGTCGGAGTCCCTGATATGATAATACGAGAGGGGGAGCAGGGCCTTTGCCGTTCCGCCGGTGACGGAGCCCGGGGGAGATGTAGGGTCATCTTCGGTACAGCCGTGGAGGATCATTGCGGCCGCGGCGGCCAGCATCATGGCATACGAACGTCGTTTCATGGAGCCTCATGAAGTAGAGTGTCCGCGCCGTCCCGCGATCGGTGGCCGCTATCGGGCGGTAGCTTCCCCGGATGCCGGTCGGCGCATGGATTGATGCGAGGTCGCTCTCTGTTCGTCGCGCTCCGTATGATCCTCCCTATGACCCCGGAGTACGAAATGACCTTGCGTGGAATCTTCAATCAACGCATGAAGCCGCCGGCCGGTTACATCGATCGATGTGACAGGATGTGACGGCGGGGGCCGGGTGGGTATATTGGCCGGACCCCTGTATGTCCCGGCTCCGTCGGAGCCTTCCCGATCAACGAGCACGCGACCAGATATGCCCGACACACGACGCCATCGCGGCAGACATCCCGACGATGCGAGGCTGTTCAGCGAGCGGACGCTTCCGTCGCTTCGCGCGGCGCTCGACGATCTCTCGCTGCTCGCCACCCGCGGCTATGCCGAGGCCTCGGCGCTGAAGCTGGTGGGGGACCGCTACGGCCTGACCGAGCGGCAGCGGATGGCGGTGCGCCGTTCGGCGTGCTCCGACCAGGCGCTGGCCGGGCGGCGCGGGCAGATGGTTCCGGCGGATGCGCTGGCGGGGGAGCCGGTCGCGATCGACGGCTACAACCTGCTGATCACCATCGAGAGCGCCCTCTCCGGGGGGCTCATCCTTGTCGGACGCGACGGCTGTCTGCGCGATCTGGCGAGCCTGCATGGAACCTATCGCACGGTGGAGGAGACGCTTCCGGCGGCGCGGCTGATCGGGGAGCATCTGCATGCGATGCGTCCGGCGGGCATCGACTGGTATCTCGATGCCCCCGTATCGAACAGCGGACGGCTCCGCGCGCTGCTGCTGGAGGAGTCCGCGCGTAACGGCTGGGACTGGAGCATCACGCTCGACAACAATCCCGACAGGGTCCTCGCCGCATCCCCGGCGGTCGCGGTGTCGAGCGACAGTTGGGTGATCGACCATGCCGGCCGGTGGACGAACCTTGCCGACGCGCTGCTCCGGGAGCGTCTTCCCGGCGCGGAGATCGTGAGGATGGGGGATGATCTCCGGCAGTGTGAGCGGCCGGTGCAGACCGACGGCTCCCTTCCAAAGTGCCTTTGATTGTTGCGTCCGGAATGATATGGTTGTTGCCTTATGACTGATTTCCATCACCCCGTATAATGTTCAGTATTTCCAGGAGTATCGATTTATGCGACGTTCATTTGTATGCCATGCTCTTGCTCTCCTTATGGCCGGCGGTATTATATCTGCGCCGGCGTTTGCTCAGTCGCTCGATGTGCTGATGCCCGATGGGAAGGAAGTCTTCCACGGCGGCGACAGGATTCCAATCATATGGCTCGACGACGCCTCTGACAACCCGGCGAAGCTGGAGTTCACCACCGATGGCGGAGCGAGCTGGCAGCTGATCACCGACCAGGCGGTCGGGGGACGCTATCTCTGGACGATCCCCGATATCATCAGCGAGAACTGCCGTGTGCGGGTATCGGTCGAGAATCAGGGGCAGGGCGTAACCACCTTCACCGGCCATAGCGGCTGGGTTCTCTCGGCCGATGGCAGCGTCGATGGCATGGTGGTCAGTGGAGGGACCGACAACACCGCATACATCTGGAACCCGACAGATGCTTCGGTCACCAGAACGCTTGCCGGCCACACTGGTAAGGTCGTGTCGGTCCGTTTCAGCCCGGCCGGCGATAAGGTCGCCACCGGAAGCTTCGATGGGACCATCAAGATCTGGGACGCCGCGACCGGAATGGTTCTCCGGACGCTGACCGGTCACACCAACTTCGTGAACTCGGTGAGCTTCAGTCACGATGGAGCCCGGCTGGTCTCGTCGAGCGGCGACGCCACCGTGAAGATCTGGGATGTCGCCACCGGAGCGCTTCTGAAATCGATGCCCGGCCATCCCAAGGGGAGCTGGTACGCAAGCTTCAGCCCTGATGATCAGCAGGTGATCAGCAGCGGGGTCGATCGTCTGGCGGTCATCTGGAACAGCGTCACCGGCGAGAAGATCCGGACGCTTTCCGGCCATACCGATGCAGTCAACTCCGCCAACTTCAGTCCCGATGGAAGCCATATCGTGACGGCTGCCTGGGACAACACGGCGAAAATCTGGGATGCATCGACAGGTAAGGTTGTGCTTACTCTCCGCGGACATCAGAACAAGGTGCTGGAGGCGAACTACAGTCCCGACGGAAAGTATATCGTCACCTGCTCGGAGGATAACAGCGCGAAGATCTGGAACGCGTCGACCGCGGGGCTGATCAGAACGCTGACCGGGCATACCGATCGCGTCAACTCCTCGATCTTCTCGCGCGACGGGCATACGGTGATCACCACGGCCTATGATAACACAGCAAAGGTCTGGTCGCTGGAATCCACCATCTCCGCCACCTCTGCTGCCGCGTGGTCGGTCATCGGCTGCGCCACCGCCGCGGTCAGGGAGTCCACGCCGGAGGAGCTCGAGATAATTCGTCGGCGTGGCATGGGGCTGTGGTAGGTGTCGTTGTGGCGGGATGCCCGTGGCGGGATGCATCCGTGATCGATGAGCTGCCGCCGCATCCCGCCATGACGCGAGAAGAGCCGCCGGCCCGGGCTTCGTCGTTTCGGTGATCTCCTTCTGCCGAATCCTCACTATCTTTGCAGGCTATGGGCCATCTTCGGCACCGTTATGCAACGCGGATGCGGCGCGCTCCATCGAGGAGCGCCGGACACTCTCCGGTTCTTCGAGGAATACAATGGCAGATCAGACTCTTCCCATAAAGACGGTAACGACCAACCGCAAGGCGCGCTTCGAGTTCGAGATCCTCGATAAGGTCGAGGCGGGGATCGTGCTGCGCGGCACCGAGGTCAAATCGGTGCGCGAGGGGCATATCTCGCTGCAGGAAAGCTATGCCGTGGAGCGGGGCGATGAGCTCTGGCTCGAGGGATGCACCATCCAGCCCTATTCGCAGGGGAACATCAACAACCACGAGCCGACCCGGCCGCGGAAGCTTCTTCTGCACAAAAAGGAGCTGCAGAAGCTCGCCCGGCGGGTCGCCGAGAAAGGGCTGACGCTGGTCCCGCTGTCGATCTACTTCAAGGGCCCCCGGCTGAAGATCGAGATCGGCCTGGCCCGCGGCAAGAAAATCCACGACAAGCGCGAGACCATCAAGAAGCGCGAAACCGAGCGGAACTTCAGGCGGGGCGAAGAGTAGGCCGAACGCCCCGCCGGCACCATGTACACGGCAACAACCGGAGACGACGCGTCGCCGCATAAACGCCATGGCGGCCCGTCGGGGAGCCTCGCGCGATCGTCTCTACTGGCTACTATCATCCTATGTCAACAACACAGTTCCCGTCCCTCAACGAACAGATGGATCTGATCCGCCGCGGGACGGAGGAGATCATCCCGGAGGAGGAGCTGGCGCGGAAGATCGAGCGTGCCAGCGCCACCAACACCCCCCTGAAGGTCAAGCTCGGCGCTGATCCGTCGGCACCCGACCTCCATCTGGGGCACGCCGTCGTGCTGCAGAAGATGCGCGACTTCCAGGATCTCGGCCATCAGGCGATCCTTATCGTCGGCGATTTCACCGCGATGATCGGCGACCCGACGGGACGCTCGAAGACCCGTCCGGCGCTGACGATCGAGCAGACGCAGCATAACGGCCGCAGCTACTTCGAGCAGGCCACCAAGATCCTCTCCTCCAAGCGGATCACGATGGTCTACAACTCCGAATGGCTCGGCAAGATGAGCTTCGCCGAGGTGATCGCCCTGGGCTCGCACTATACCGTCTCGCAGATGCTCGAGCGCGACGACTTCCACAAGCGCTTCCATTCGGAGACACCGATCTCCATCCATGAATTCCTCTACCCGCTGGCGCAGGCGATGGACTCGGTCGCCGTCAAGTCCGACGTCGAGCTCGGGGGGACCGACCAGAAGTTCAACCTGCTGGTGGCGCGCGATATCCAGCGCTCCTACGGCGTCGAGCCGCAGGCGATCGTCACCACGCCGCTGCTGGTCGGCACCGACGGCCATGAGAAGATGTCGAAGTCGCTCGGCAACTACATCGGGCTGAACGACTTCCCGAACGATATGTACGGAAAGATACTCTCGATCCCCGACGAGCTGATGCCGGTCTACTACCAGCATGTCCTCTTCTGGAACCGCGAGCGGATCGATGAGCTGAAGGGAAAGCTTGCCAGCGGCGAGCTGCATCCCCGCGAGGCCAAGCGCCGGCTGGCGCGCGAGGCCGTGGCCCGCTATACAAGCGAGGGGACCGCGGCGAAGGCCGAGGAGGAGTTCGACAGGATCTTCATCAGGAAGGATATCCCGGAGAATATCGACGCGTATACCGTCGCCGGTCCCGTCGCCATCACCGATCTGCTGGTCGAGGCGGGGCTTGCCCCGTCGAAGGGGGAGGCCAAGCGGCTGATTCAGGGAGGGGGCGTCTCGATCGATGGCGAGAAGATCGATGAGGTCGGCTTTATCTACCAGCCGTCCGGCGAGGCGGTGCTGAAGGTGGGGAAGCGCCGCTTCCTCAGGCTCGTGGCCCCATAGCGTCCCCGATCGACAGAGCGATATCGGAGGCCGGAGCCGCGCATGCGGCTTCGGCCTCGTCGTATGGGCCATCGGGCAGTGCCTCAGTTTGGTGGAGTGTTGGGCCGGCGTTGAACTCCGGCCCAGCGTATCAGCACTCGGCAATCAATGCGAGAGAGCGACTACCGGCCATCGCCATGAGCGGGCGAATCTCTATTTTGATGGTGTCCCTCCGGTGTATAAGTCCGGAGATGAGGTCATGGAGCAGTCATCGAACCGCCGGGGCGACGGCGCCGCGCACGAGGCCGTCGCGCTCCGCTATCTGCTGGAGCTCGGCTATACGCTCGTGGCGAGGAACTTCCATTTCGGCAGGGCCGGGGAGATCGATCTGGTGATGCGCGACGGCGCGGCCTATGTGTTCGTCGAGGTGAAGGCGCGGCGATCCCACGGCTTCGGCCTCCCCGAGGAGGCCGTGACCCCCGCCAAGCGGCGCCAGATCAGAAAGATCGCCGAGGGCTTCGTCCTGGTCAATGCCCTGGCCGAGTACCAAGCGCGCTTCGACGTCGTCGCGATCGACTACGTCACCGGCCTCGGCGGCCGCCCCGAGATCCGGCATTATATCGACGCATTCTGAAGTCCTCCGGCGGTGCTTCGGCCCGCCATCAATCACCCCATCCCTTAATCCCTGCGCCGGGAACCGATCCGGCACATTCACTTCGCTCACTATATCGCAGGACGATATATGGCATCCTTCCAGCATCATGATATCCGCGTCGCCTCGGGCGTTATCGAGTCGGTGACGCTCGCCGCGTCGCCCAGGCTCTTCATCGAGGGACGCGAGCTGCCGCTGCCGCGCGGCGCGGTGATCCTTCCCGGCTTCGTCGACACCCACTGCCATCTGATAGGGCTGGGGATGATGGCGAGCCGCGTGGGTCTGCGTGGGGCCCGCTCGGCGGAGGAGTGCGCGCGACGCGTTGCTCAGCGCGCGGCCGGCCGGCCGCCGGGGGAATGGATCATCGGCTTCGGGTGGAACCAGGAGGAGTGGGACGACCGCGGGATGCCCGACCGCACGCGTCTCGACGCCGCAACGGCCGATCATCCGGTGGCGCTCTACAGGATCGACAGCCACGCGATCTGGCTGAACACGCGGGCGCTCGCCGAGGCGGGGATTGTCCCGCACGCGATCGACGGCGGGAGCATCGAGGTCGACGGGGAGGGGAACGCCACCGGGCTTCTGATCGATAACGCGATGAAGCTGGTCGAGGCGCGGATGCCCCCGCCGTCGGCCGACCAGCAGCGGCGCTGGATAGAGTTCAGCGTCGAGGAGTGCCTGCGGCTCGGGATCACCGAGGTGCACGATATGAACGTCGAGCCGGAGCGGATCGAGTCGATGACCCGCGCGGCCGAGGGGGGAGGGATGCGCCTGCGCTGCCAGGTGTTCCTTGCCGGGCAGAACGAGGAGTGGCGCGGGTTCTCCTCACCCGCCGTCCTGGGACCGAACCTCCGCACGGTCGGCGTGAAATACTTCGCCGATGGCGCGCTCGGCTCGCGCGGGGCGCTGCTGCTGGAGCCCTACAGCGATGCCCCCGAGACGCGCGGCCTGGGGCTGCTCGATGCCGACAGGCTGGTCGATCTTGCGACCCCGGCGGTCGAGCGGGGCTTCGCGATCGCCACGCATGCGATCGGTGATGCCGCCAACCGGCTGGTGCTCGACGCCTACGAGCGGCTCCGCTCGGCGCATCGGCATGCGCTCCTCAGGATCGAGCACGCGCAGACGCTGCATCCCGACGATATCCCGCGCTTCGCCCGGCTGGGCGTCCTTCCGGCGATGCAGGCGATCCACTGCACCAGCGACGCGGCGATGGCCGAGGCCCGGCTTGGCCCCGAGCGATGCGATCATTCCTATGCCTGGAACGAGCTGCGGAAGCTCGGCGTCCCGATCCTCGGCGGCTCCGATTTCCCGGTCGAGAGCGCCGATCCGCTGGCGGGGCTCCGCGCGTTCTACTATCGGCGTCCCGACGGATCGACCGAGGGATGGCGTCCGGGGCAGGCTGTCTCCCGCCGCGTTGCGATCGATGCCTACACGGCGTGGGCTCCTCTCGGCATCCCCGGCAACAACCGGCGCGGTCGCCTCGCTGTGGGGTGCGACGCCGATCTTGTGGTGCTCGACGGCGATCCGTTCCATGAGAGCACGAGCGCCGTGCTCACGGTGGTGGGGGGGAACGTGGTGATGCGGCGATAGCGGGTGAGGATTTCACCGGTCCGGGCAATTCGTATCGATCGGTGAAAAACTTATTTCTTTCGCCTCAACCTCTTGCGCAATGCCCCTCCGCGAATGTAGCTTTGCAGTCCTTTTACGAGAGGCCGCCATAGCTCAGCGGTAGAGCAGCTCATTCGTAATGAGCAGGTCCTCGGTTCAAATCCGAGTGGTGGCTCAGTAAGCCGATCGCCGGCCTTCCTTAGGGAAGGCCGGCGATTTTGTTTTGTCAGGTCGGAACGGCGGAGCAATTTCGCGATGATCCTCTGCCTCTGTCGGGATCGCGCATCTTCTTCATCTACGGCTCCGCACAATGCACCGGATAACCTCCTTCCTCCTCACGCTGATCGCTCTCTGCTCGGCCGCCTCGGCACAATCGCTGTTCGAGAGCGTCGATTACGGGGGCGCACGCACCCATCGATTCGACCTTCTTCATGTCGCCATCGACGTCAGGTTCGATCAGCCGGCCAGCGAGGTGATCGGTTCGGTGACCCATCGCATCCGCTCGCTCGATGCGGCGCTGGGGAGCGTCAGGCTCGATGCCGGAAAGGGGATGACGTTCAGCCGCATCGCCGTCGATGGCGTCCCGGCGCGCTACGAGCATCGTGGCGATACGCTGGCGATCTGGCTTCCATCACCGCGTGCCTATGGCGATACTTTCACGCTGGCGATCGATTATCGGGTCAGGCCGGAGAAAGGGCTCTACTTCATCAAGCCCGATTCCTCCTCTCCCAACCGCCGCCAGCAGATCTGGACGCAGGGGGAGGCCGAGGACAACCGCTACTGGGTTCCCATCTACGACTATCCGAACGATCGAGCCACCAGCGAGGTGACCGCGACGGTGCGCGGCGACTGGAAGGTGCTCTCCAACGGACGCCTTGTCGCCACGACGACGAACGCCGATGGCAGCGCGACATGGCACTACAGCATGGAGAAGCCGCACGCCACCTATCTGATCATGCTCGCCGCCGGCGATTATCTGGTCACCCGCGATACGGCCGATGGGATCCCGCTCGAATACTGGACCTACCCCGAGATGCCCGAGCGCGTTGGCCCCACCTTCGGCCGTACCCCCGATGTCATTCGCTATCTCTCCCGGCTCATCGGCGTCCCCTATCCCTGGAACAAGTACGCGCAGGTCTTCATCGCCGACTTCATGTACGGCGGCATGGAGAACACCACCGCCACCACGCTGAACGACTACGCGCTGGTGGATCAGCGCGGGCTGATCGACTACAACCCCGACGGGCTGATCGCCCACGAGGCCGCGCATATGTGGTTCGGCGACCTCGTCACCAACAGGAGCTGGGGGCATCTCTGGCTGCACGAGAGCTACGCCACATATCTCGCGTCGCGATATAATGGCTACCGCTACGGCGAGGAGGATTTCCTGAAGGAGATGTACGACAACGGCCTGTCGGGCATTCGCGCCGACCAGTTCAGCGGCCGCGATCCGATCGCCAGGGGGAACGGGGTGACCTCGAACATCTACAACCGGGGATCGCGCGTTCTGCATATGCTGCAGCAGTTGGTGGGGGAGGATATCTTCTGGCGCGCCAACCGGCTTTTTCTGGAGCGTGCCGCCTACGGCAACGTCGAGACGAACGATCTGAAGATCGCCTTCGAGGATGTGGCCGGGATCAACCTCGACTGGTTCTTCGACCAGTGGATCTACAAGGCGGGATATCCGAAGTTCTCGATCGAGCGGAGCTATGCGGGGGATACGCTGAAGCTGCGCGTCCGCCAGACGCAGAGCCGCGATTCGCTGACGGGGCTGTTCAGCATGCCGGTGCCGCTGGAGTTTCATCTGCGCGGAGGCGTGGTGAGCGATACGATCTGGGTCGCGAAGGAGGACGAGACCTTCTCGTTCGCGCTGGGGGAGAAGCCGAGCTTCATGATCTTCGATGCCGGCGATGCGATGCTGAAAGCCGTCGACTTCCCCCGGACCGATGAGGAGCTGGTGGCGCAGTGCGCGGCTCCGAGAATGATCGATCGGCTGCTGGCCGTCTCGGCGTTGACCGCGCGCGACTCGCTGCGGAGAGATAACGGGTCGCTCAAACGGCGATCGATCGCGCTGCGTGACCGCTTCATGCGGGAGCCGTCGCGGTTCGTTCGCGAGGAGATCATCGACGCCGTGCCGTCGCTCGATTCGTCGGTCGCCGTCGATATTGTCAGGAAGGGGCTCGCCGACAGCGCGGCCCAGATACGGCGCCGGGCGATCGACTGGGTCTATCTGATCGGCACCAGGCAGGGGGCGGCAAGGGTTCTCCGTCCGCTTATCACCGACACTAGCGCCATGGTGATGAGCGCGGCGATCGGCGCGCTCTCGGCGGCCGATACAACGGGGCTCGAGGATGTGCTGCGCGGCCTCCGGGGACAGCGCGGTCGCCGCGGACGTCTCGCCACCTCATGGCTGAACGCCGTGGCCGCCGGGGGCTACAAGCGTCTGGTGGACGATGTGGTGGGCTACACCATGGCCGGCTACTCGAACGACATCCGTTCGCAGGCGTACTTCGTGCTGAGTCGGCTCGATACCACCACCCCCGCCGTGCGCCTGTCGATCGTCGGCGGGCTGCAGGGATCATCGGCGGTTGTCCGTTCCGGGGCGGCCGCCGCGGCGCGGCGCCATCTCGACAGCGAGCTCCGCGGGATGCTCGTCAGGCTGCGCGACGATCTGGGGGGGGAGGAGCGCCAGACCGTGGATCAGATTCTGCAGTAGTACACCGTCCCGGACGCGTTGCCGTGCGAGGGGTCGCATCGGCGCGGGCGGGCAATCCATTGAATTCCGAGGAGCCATGATTTCAGCGACATCACGCACCGATATCACGATCATGCCGTTCGAGGGGATCTCCCCGAGGATCGATCCATCGGTGTTCATCGCCGCGGGGGCGCGCATCATCGGCGACGTCGAGATCGCCGAGAAGTCATCGGTCTGGTTCAACGTCGTGATCCGCGGCGATGTGAACTCCATACGGATCGGACGGCGCACCAACATTCAGGATCTGGTGATGTGCCATGTGACGCACAGGAAGTACGCGCTGGTGATCGGCGAGGATGTGACCGTCGGGCACAGCGCCGTGCTGCATGGGGCCACGATCGGCGACCGGGTGCTGATCGGCATGGGGGCGAAGGTGCTGGACCGCTCGAAGGTCGGCGATGAATCGCTGATCGCCGCCGGCGCGGTAGTGCGCGAAGGGTTCGAGGTTCCCGAAGGCACGCTTGTTGCTGGTGTACCGGCCAAGGTTGTGCGCGAGCTTTCCGACGACGAGCGGGCGATGGTGGCGCAGGGGGCTCTCAACTACGAGAGCTACGTGGCGCGCTTTCGCGCCGGAGGGGCCGAGTGGTAGAAAGCACGCGCGTCGGTGATGTAACCCCGGCATCGTCGCGCCGCAGCCCGTTATCCGTTCTCCGATCATCCAATTGCGAAAATCCCAACCGATATGGCCGACACTAGCAACCTCAACGACGGGAAGTCCGGCGCGTCAGCACCGGGCCCGGAGGCGCCGACGGGCGCCACATCGAGCTACTTCAAGGAGCGCCTGCTCGACGATGCCGCCAGGGTGAGCCAGAAGGATATCGATGAGCTTGAAACGTCGGTCCCCAAAAAAGTCTCGAGCATCGAGCTGAAGAGCCTCTCCGAAAGCGTCGGGTGGATCACCAATCTGCTGGAGCGGGTGCGCGCGCTCTACGATATGCTTCGCGACCGGGACTTCTCGATCAGCCTCAAGACCAAGGGGCTGGTGGCGGCCGCGCTGCTGTACTTCGTGCTGCCCACCGATATCGTCCCCGACTTCATCCCCGGCATCGGCTACGTCGACGACGCGCTGGTGCTGAGCACCCTCTGGAAGCTTATCGGCGAGGAGATCGAGGGGTATATGCTCTTCAGGAAGAATGGCGGGAAGCCCGCCCCCGGCGGCGCTCCTGCCGGATCGGGCCTTCCGGTGAAGGACCCGGCTCCGTAGGCTCCGCCCGCAGCGGACCGCTCCCCTCAGAAATCTGCCATGCCCATTGCCGGGATCGTTCGTTTGATCGTCGAGCACTGATGCGCCGGGCCGGAGTTGAACTCCGGCCCAACATGCTGGCATACTGAGACACTACCCATCGCCGGGATCGTTCGTACGTTCGGTCCCGGCGATGTATGTTTGCGACCACATCTCAAGCCCTGTCCATTCCACGTCAGCAATTTCTGAAGGTCTACGCCCATGCCCTCTTCCGCCACGGTGGATGCCAAGAAAACCGGAAACGTCGGGGCCGCGCTGGTGGTGGCGGCGCTCGGCTATTTCGTCGACATCTACGACCTGATCCTCTTCTCGATCGTGCGCGTCAAAAGCCTTACCTCGCTTGGGCTTGATCCGACCGGGGTGCGCGACCAGGGGATCTTCATCATCAATATGCAGATGATCGGGATGCTTCTGGGAGGCATTCTCTGGGGAGTGCTGGGGGACAAGAAGGGGAGGCTGTCGGTGCTGTTCGGCTCGATCTTTCTCTACTCGGCCGCCAACATCGCCAACGGCTTCGTCACGTCGGTCGATGCCTACGCGTGGCTCCGGTTCATCGCCGGGGTCGGGCTGGCCGGAGAGCTGGGGGCGGGCATCACGCTGGTGAGCGAGATCATGGACAAGGAGAAGCGGGGCTACGGGACGATGCTGGTGGCGACGGTGGGGATTCTGGGGGCCGTGGTGGCGTCGCTTGTGGGGGCGGAGGACTGGCGCACGGCGTACTTCGTCGGCGGCGGGATGGGGCTGCTCCTGCTGGTGCTGCGGATCGGCGTCTACGAGTCGGGGATGTTCACGCGGCTCCGGGAGAAGGAGGTGAGCCGGGGAAGCTTCTTCAGCCTGTTCCGCACGCGGCGCACGGCCGTCAAGTATCTGAGCTGCATCCTGATCGGCCTTCCCATCTGGTTCGTGGTGGGTATCCTGATCACCTTCTCGAAGGAGATCGGCGAGGCGCTCGGCGTGACCCCCCATCCGAACCCCGGGCTCTCGATCATGTACTGCTATATCGGGCTGGCGGCGGGGGATCTGGCGAGCGGCGTCCTCAGCCAGTGGCTCCGCACGCGCAAGAAGGTGACGCTCGGGTTCATCATCCTCACCATCGCCATGATGGTGGTCTACTTCTTCGCGCACGATGTGTCGCTCACGGCGTTCTATGTCATCTGCGTCCTGCTCGGCTTCTCCGGCGGCTACTGGGCGATCTTCGTGACGATGGCCTCGGAGCAGTTCGGGACCAACATCCGCGCGACGGTGACCACCACGGCGCCGAACTTCGTGCGGGGAGCCGTGGTGCCGATGACGCTGCTGTTCAAGGCGGGGATCGATGGGTTCGGGATCGTCGGAAGCGCCGCGCTGGTGGGGGCTGGCGCGGTGGTGATAGCGCTGATCGCTCTGTACAACCTCGAGGAGACCTACGGCAAGGATCTCAACTACATCGAGGGGTAGCCCGCCCCGGATGGCCGGTGGCTGCCCCTCGGCAGCCACCGAGCGCCTGACCGGCATTGCCGCTTATCATCCGAACGATCCGCGCTTCGGGTGATCCCATCGGTTCGTGCGGGGCGTCAGGCCGTTGCCCCCTCGATGATCGCCACGCCGTTGCTCGTTCCGATCCTCGCGGCGCCCGCCTCGATCATCGCCACCGCCGTCGCATAATCCCTGATCCCCCCCGACGCCTTGATCTTCATGGCAGGGGAGGATGCCTCGCGCATCAGACGGATATCCTCGACCGTGGCGCCGCCGCCGGAGAATCCCGTGGAGGTCTTCACGAAGTCGGCATCGGTCCGGCTTGCCAGCTCGCAGGCCTGGCGCTTCTGGGCGTCGTTCAGCAGCGAGGTCTCGATGATCACCTTGACGATCCCTCCCTGTTCGTGGGCCGTTTCGGCGACGGCGCGGATATCGGAGGCGACCAGATGATCGTGTCCCGATATCAGCGATCCGACGTTGATCACCATATCGAGCTCGCGCGCGCCGTCGTGCATCGCCCGCTGTGCCTCGGTCACCTTCACCAGCGTGGTATGCGCGCCGTTGGGAAAGCCGATCGCCGCGCAGAGCGTGACCCCGGAGTTGAGTTCTTTGAGAATACGGGCGGCGAGTGGGATATAGTAGGGCATTACGCAGACCGCGGCGAAGCCGTACTGGTGGGCTTCGGTGCAGAGTCTGATGACCTGGTCGTCGGTGGTCTCAGGCCTGAGCGCCGTGTGATCGATATATCGGGCGAGCTCGTTTCTGGTCATGACGGTTCCTATGCAACTGATGCGATGCCCGGTGATGGGCCCTAGCGCGCGATCATGACCGGAACGTCGTACGGGACCTCCCGGAGGATGAAGCGGATCATATGCGCGCCGGAGCCGAGCTGCGTCGCCGGAACCGTGAACTGGCAGGCATCGCTGTGACCAGTGGAAACACGGCGTCCGGAGGTGTCGTAGATCTCGTATGCTATGCCGGTGCAGTTGTCGCTTCCGCGCACCTCGGCGGAGAACGCTCCATCGTCCTTCAGCATGTTCGGTCGCACCACGACCCGAACCCCGTCGGCGGCGGCGAAGCCATCGCCACGCTCGACTCCCGAGAAGGAGAGGACGCTCCCCTCCATCAGCGCGCGTAGCGACGGACCCTGGTTGATGGTGATCGACGTGAACTCCGGGATCGAGTCGAGCGTGACCTTCTCGGTTGCGCCGTTCATCCGCACCACGCGGTAGGTTGTCCCCGCCGGCCCCTTGAACCCTATCTCCACCGGCAGCCCGGTGAAGATCGTCCCGGTGTTGGTCTGCGTCTGGTTCAGCTCGATCTCCACACGGTGTCCCGTCCCCGATCCTTCCGGCAGCGTCACCGCCCTGAGCGTCACCACCGGCCATCCCTTGCCGATCACCCACTGATCGAAGAACCAGCCGAGGCTCCTTCCGGCGGCCTGTTCGAGCACCGTGCGGAGCGAGTCGGTGGTGGCGACGCCGTAGCCGAAGCGCCGCAGATACTCGCGCATCCCGGTGAAGAAGATCGAATCGCCCAGCTCATAGCGGAGCATCCCCACCACCACGGCCCCTTTCTGATAGATCGTCTCGGGATAGTTCGACGAGGGCTGCGCGCGCGGGAAGTCGTAGAGCGGGAAGATCCCCTCCTGCCGGGAGACGGTTTTGATGTAGCGGCTCCGCTTCGATTCCTGATCGGCGATATAGCCGGGGAAGCCCTTCAGCTCCTCCATCCAGACCGACTCGCAGAAGGTCGCGAAGCTCTCGTTCAGCCATGCGTGACGGAAGTCGAGCGGCGAGACCAGATCGCCGAACCACTGATGGGAGAGCTCGTGCGCGCCGGTGCTGTTGACCGTATCGCCGCTGCGCGAGAGCGATGTCGGGAAGGAGACCATCGTCTGATGCTCCATCGCCCCGATCGTGGTATTGACATAGCCGACCTTCTCGAACGGAAAGGCTCCGAAGTGCCGCTCGTAGGCGCTCACCATCCGTGGCAGCAGCTTGAACGAGCGGTGCGTCGCGGCGCTGTCCGACGGGCGGGCGTAGACAACCATCGGCAGCGGCCCCTCGGCGATCGTGACCGGCACATAGCTGTCCACGGCGAAGGTGAGCAGGTAGGTGGCGCATGCGATGTTGTGCGTCCAGTCGTAGATCTCGGTGCTGTCGGTATCGGGAAGCACCTGCAGCAGGCCGTTCGATGCGACGAGCTTCCCCTTCTTCACCCTGAAGCGCCCATGAAACGTGGCCTTGTCGGATGGATGATCGTAGCAGGGGAGCCAGTGCTGGGTGGAGGAGACGTAGTTGTTGTAGAAGCCCACCCCCATCGCGAAGAGGGGGCCGGTCGCGGAGCTCGAGACGCCTCCCCAGTAGCCGGGGCCGTACTCGTCGGTCATCTCGCCGCTGTAGACCACCCGCACCACGTCGGTATCGCCGCGCTTCACCGTCGCGGGGGGGACCACCAGATAATGGAAGTCGGGGTCGGTGATCGTCCCGACCGGAAGGGCAGTGGCGGGGACGCCGTTGTAGAACACGGAGTCGACCGTCAGATCGCGCAGATGGAAGTAGAACGCTCCGTCCGGCTCGCCGGCCCAGTATATCCGCATCGCGCAGCTCCCGGCGATCTGCTTCAGCGGCGCGGCCGTCAGATCGATCGTCGCGTCGTAGTGGAGCACATCGAACGGCTGCTGATGAAACTCGAGCGGGCCGGAGATCTGTGTGGCCGGAAGCTGGTCGATGTCGGGAGTGGATGTTCCGCCATGCTGTGCCGCTGCCGGGAGCGTCGTGGCGGCCATCAGGAGCGATGCAAGAAGATGTCGAGCGTTCATAGTGTCATGGAGTTGCTGGTCATCGGAATGACAACGGACGAAGATACGCAGAAGTTGGTGGCGCAGGGCATGGTTCCGTCGCCGCGTGCGGGTGACCATGCGGTATGCGGTATATCCGCCGCGGGCGTTATGGAGGTACGGCCGCGGCGGGGAAGAGCGTCACGGGAGCGGGCGCCGCAGCTCATCGAGATGCGCGTGTGCCGTCTCATTGTCGGGAGCGATCGACAGGACCTTCTCCAGATCGGCGACCGCCTCATCGTCGCGCTCCAGCATATACAGGGCGAGGCCTCGATACAGATATCCCGTATGCCCCTCCGGGTCGAGGGCGATGGCCGCGTCGCAGGCCGTCACCGCCTCGTCGTAGCGGGCCTGCAGTCCATACAGATGCGCCTGCAGCAGCCTCCCCTCGATATGCCCCGGATCGATCGCGAGCAGCTTCTGAAGATCTCCGAGCGCCTCCTCATGGCGTCCGAGCCGGCCGAGCGTGGCGGCATGGTGATAGAGCGCCCGTTCGCTCCCCGGCTTCATCGTCAGCGCTCCATCCAGGGATTGGAGCGCCCCGGAATAATCCCCCTGCGCGCCCCGCTCCATCGCCAGTGCATAGTATTCCTCGAAGTCGAGCATTGCTGGTAGAGTTAGTGTTGTCATGCTGATGTCGCGCCGGCCGTTCTCCTCTCAGCCGGCCCAGTCCTCACGCAGGATCGCGTACATCTTCAGATCTCTGTATTCCCCCTTGACGATCATCTGCTGGCGGAGCGTCCCCTCGTAGCGCAGCCCGCTCTTCTCCATCACGCGCGCCGATCCGGCGTTATCCACCTTGCAGCGTGCCTCGATTCTGTTGAGCTTCATCCGCTCGAAGCCGAACCTGATGATCTCCCGCACCGCCTCGGTCATATAGCCAGCGTTCCAGTAGCTCCGCCCGATCGCGTAGCCGATCTCGGCGCGGGCATGATCGATGTTCCAGTAGATGAACCCGGCGGTCCCGATCAGACGCCTGTCGGCGCGATGCTCCACGCCCCAGCCCGCCACATGCCCGTTGTGGTACTGCTCGACGATCGCGGCGAGAAATGCGCGCGAGTCCTCGAGCGTCGCGTGCGCGTTCCAGCTGACATGGCGGGCGACCTCGGGGTCCGATGCGTAGGCGAACACATCCTCGGCGTCGCTCATGCTGAGCCGGCGGAGGATCAGCCTCTCGGTTTGCAGCGTGGGGAGGTCGCCGAAAATATCCTGTATCGTCATCGGGGGTACTGCATCCTTCGGGCCGGCGGTATCGTGCGGGGAGCGATCATCGTTCCCGGCGGAGGCCGTGCCATTGCTCCGCCAGGGCCGCGTAGAGATAGAGATCCTCGTGGACATCGTCGATCCGAAGATACTGCCGCAGGAGGGCTTCGCACGCCATGCCGGCGCGCTCGATCGCGGCGCGCGTCCGCTCGTCGCCGGCCAGCATCTCGATCCTGTTCAGCTCCATCTCATGGAAGCCGAACGCCATCATCGCCCCGAGCACATGCGCCATCGGTGCCTCCTCCTCGGCGGGGAGGAGCGCCGCGGTGATCCCCGCGCGGGCGTGCAGAATATCCCACCGCAGGAAGCCGCACACGCCCAGCACCCGGCCGCTCCGCCTTCCCTCGATCCTCCATGGGGGGAGCTGATGCGATCCGTAGGGATCGGCCGTCTCCCCCGATGCCGCCGCCGGATGGTGCGCCGCATGGAACAGGGCGCGGGGGATGGGAAAGCCGGGGATGGCATCGATGAGCGTCGCCCCATCCTCCGGCGTTATCTCCTGCAGAATGAATCCCCCGCAGGTAAGGCTCGGCAGCGCCGTGAAGAGCTCCTCAACAGCCATGCGCACCGGCTCCGGCCCGTGGTCTCTGCCGCATCGGATCACTCTCCACTGACCGCAGCGGACTTCTGCTTGCGCACCCGGTCCGCCAGCGCCATGATCGACTCGACGTAGGGGGTGGAGTTGTTGTAGCTGCGGAGCGCTTTGCGGCGGCTCGCGTCGTTCCCCATCTTGTAGCCCGCCTTGTCCAGATAGTTCGCCACCGAGTAGATGGCGTCGTCGGGGGTGAACAGATCGATCTTGCTGTCGCCGTTGCCATCGACGGCGCTCCGCAGGTAGGAGGAGGGGAGGAACTGCGACCAGCCGAACGCGCCGGCCCATGAGCCGTAGATCGACATGGCGTCGGCCGAGCCGTTGCGGTCGATCTTCAGCAGGTTCACAAGCTCGTTGTAGGCCCACTTGGAGCGGCTCTCGGCGCGCGTGCGAATGCGGGTCAGCTCCGAGTCGATCCTGTTCTGGTTGGCCTTCTCGTCGGCCAGATCCTGCCGCGCGCGCGCCAGACTGGAGTCGACGAACGCGCGATCGTTCATCAGCGCCATCGACGCATAGACGCTGAACACATGGTAGTCACCGGTGACGCTGCCGTGGCGCGTCTCGCAGCGCATCAGCGCGGCGATCGTCTCGCGGTCGACGCCGAAGCGCTTCTCGGCGGCGGCGATGATCGGCTCGTACTTGGCGATGAAATCCCTGCATGCATCGGCCGACTCCTTGGTGTTCACCCAGGCGTAGGCCGAGCTGCTCTCCCCGCCGGTGCTGGAGGGCTTCCTGATCTTGATGAGCGCCATCTTCGGGATGAATACCGTCCGCTTATCCTTGAAGCGCTCGACCACCCATTCCTCGGGCCAGCCGTCGGCCTTCAGTTTCCTGATCACCGAGGCGAAGCGCTGGTCCACCCCCGGCACCGCTTCGGTGACGAACGAGCCGCCGGCCTGGGTATGGGTGGTGTCGATGCTGACGCGCGATGTATCCTGCGGGGTCTGTGCCGGTGCCGCGCCATTGGAGAAGACCAGCAGCGCGAGCGCCATGAGTTGAAGAGCGAATGGGTTCATATCTATCTGAGAGATGTGATTCTGTTTCTGTTCGAGGATTCGGGGATCTGGGACCGGGATGCCGACCGAAGGTTGAGCATCGATGATGCCCGCGTGAGATTTCGGAGAGAAAAAATCCGCCGATGCGCCACAAGTCTAGCGCTTTGCGGCGCCAAGGTCAAGAAGAGAGGGGAAATATTATGGTGGATTTTTTGTTAGAAACGGATGCGCCGTCGTGGCCCACCGCGTGGCGCGGTGCGGGCTGACGCTATACGGCGGCCGGGAGCCTGTATGTGCGGCGGGAGGGAGTGCCGGCGGGTATTGTGGCGGGCGCCTCGTCGTGGTGCCGGGGCGGGTTGACCCGGCGCGCCCTCTCCTGGGGAGAGGGCGCGTATGATCGTGGTATTACATCGTGGCGTACTGCTCGAGCGTCTGGCGGAGCTTTGCGATCGTCTCCTGATAGCTCCGCAGCTTGTTCCGCTCCGTCTCCACCACCTCGGCCGGGGCGTTGGCGGTGAACTTCTCGTTGGCGAGCTTCCCCTCGGTGGCGCGGTACTGCCCTTCGAGCCGGGCGATCTCCTTCTCGGTCTTGGCGCGCTCCTTCTCCACATCGATCAGCCCTTCCAGATGCACATGAATATCGACGCCGCGCACCACCTCGGTGGCCGAGAGCTTCGGCTTCTCCGGGCTGGTGCCGATCTTCAGCGAGTCGATGCGGGCAAGGCGGAGCATCAGCTCGTAGCTGCGCGTCAGCATGGTGTACGCGGCGTGGTCGGTGGCGACGATCGTCACATCGATCAGTCGCGACGGCGGCACGTTCGCCTCGTTCCGCATGCGGCGTATCGCCTCGACGCTCTCCTGCAGCAGCGCGAACTCCCCCTCCACCTCGGGTGAGATGAACGCCGGATCGGCCACCGGGAACGGAGCCACCGAGATCGACTCGCCCGGCGTCCGGACGGCGATGTTCTGCCAGAGCTCCTCGGTGACGAACGGCACGATCGGATGGAGCATCCTGAGCACCTGATCGAACAGCCCGATCGCGAAGTCGGTCATCCTGACCGAGCGCTCCGCGTCCTCGCTCACCGCCAGCTCCGTCTTCAGCAGCTCCACGTACCAGTCGCAGAAGTCGCGCCAGACGAAATCGTACAGCAGCTTGGTGTACTCGTTGATCCTGTAGTTGGCGAGCGCCGTCTCCACCTCGGCCAGCACCGAGTGGAACCGCGAGAGTATCCATCGGTCCGATGTCGAGACGGGGCCCAGCGTGGCGATCATCGGCGGGAACGGATTGTTCGGAGCCGGCGCCCCGGCGGCCTCATCGCGCTTCATCAGCAGGAAGCGTCCCGCGTTCCAGATCTTGTTGGCGAAGTTTCTTCCGATCTCGCACATCTCGCTGGAGAACCTGACGTCCTGTCCGCTCGGCGCCAGATAGAGGATCGTGAAGCGGAGCGCGTCGGCGCCGTACTCGCGGATCACGTCGAGCGGATCGGGGGAGTTGCCGAGCGACTTCGACATCTTCCGTCCCTTCTCGTCGCGGATCAGCGAGGTGAAGTAGACGGTCTTGAACGGGATCAGATCGCGCACCTCGCTCCGTGGCGTTCCGTCGCTCATCGGCTCGTCCCGCATGAACTCGAAGCCGGCCATGATCATGCGTGCCACCCAGAAGAAGATGATATCGGGGCCGGTCACAAGCAGATCGGTCGGGTAGAAATACTTCAGGTCGCGATCGTTCTTCTCGGCGCTTCCCCAGCCATGCACCGAGAAGGGCCAGAGCCAGGAGGAGAACCAGGTGTCGAGCACGTCCTCATCCTGCCGCAGCGGGGTGCCGGCCTCGACGCCGAGCTTGCGACGCGCCTCCTCCTCGTCGCGGGCGGCGGTATAGCGCCCGTCCTCGAGATAGTAGACCGGGATGCGATGCCCCCACCAGAGCTGGCGCGAGATAGGCCAGTCGCGGATGTTGGTCATCCAGTGCTCGTAGGTCTTCGTCCAGTGCTCCGGGTAGATCTTGATATCGCCGTCGAGCACGGCGGCCAGCGCGGGCTCGGCCAGCGGCTTCATCGAGACGAACCACTGGTCGGAGAGATACGGCTCGATCTGCTCCCCCCCCCGCTCGGAGAAGCCGACCGAGTGGGTGTACTCCTCGACCTTCTCGATGAGGTCCATCTCCTCGAGAAGCGCCACCGCGCGGCGGCGCGCCTCGAAGCGATCGAGCCCCGCGAGCGGACCGGCCAGCTCGTTCATCGTGCCGTCGGGCTCGATCGTGTTCGGCATCGCCAGGTCGTGCCTGACGCCGACCTCGTAGTCGTTCGGATCATGCGCCGGGGTGATCTTCACCGCTCCGGTGCCGAACGCCGGATCGGCGTAGTCGTCGGTGATCACCGGCACCTGGGCTCCCGCCAGCGGCACCGTCACCATCCTGCCGACGATCCCGGCGTAGCGCTCGTCGTTCGGATTGACCGCCACCGCCACGTCGCCGAAAAGCGTCTCGGGGCGCGCCGTCGAGACGAGGATCATCCCGCTTCCATCGGCCAGATGGTAGCGCAGGGTGTACATCCTGTCCTGAACCTCCTTGTGGTTCACCTCCTCGTCGCTGAGCGTGGTCTGCGCCTTCGGCGACCAGTTGACGATCTTCTTGCCGCGATAGATCAGCCCCTTGTCGAACAGCCTGACGAAGACCTCCTTGACAGCCTCGGAGAGCCCCTCATCGAGCGTGAAGCGCTCGCGCCGCCAGTCGACCGAGACGCCGAGCGCGCGGAGCTGCTTCAGGATGATCGAGCCATATTCCTGGCGCCACTCCCATACCCGCTCGACGAACTTCTCCCGCCCCAGGTCGCGCCGGTCGATCCCCTGCTTGGCGAGCGCCTCGACCACCTTGGTCTGCGTGGCGATGCCGGCGTGATCGGTGCCCGGTATCCAGCATGCCTCGAACCCGCGCATCCGGTGCCAGCGGATATACAGATCCTGGATGGAGTTGTTGAGGATATGGCCGAGCGTCAGCATGCCGGTGATGTTCGGCGGGGGAATGACGATGGTGTAGGGAGCCCGATCGGGGTTCGCCTCGGCATCGTAGAGATGATGCTCGTACCAGTAGGGATACCACCGGGCCTCCGCCTCGCCGGGCGTGTATGCTTTAGGAAGTTCAGCCATTGTGTGCCTTCGTGATTGTTCGTGCCGTTGATCGAAAAACTTCGAGGAAGATACAAAGGAACAGGAACAAGGGGGAAGTGGGGAAACGGCGAGTTATTGCAACAACCGTCGCGCCGCCCGGTGCCGGCGTGATGCGGCGGAGCGCTTCGGTACGTCGGCTGCCGTACGGGAGGCTGGCACGGAGATGTTCTCCGGGCCCACATAGTTTCAGAGGGGGCGGTTTCAATCCGATGCAGACAGACTCTCAGGGTCGGGGGGATGACACCGGTCTGTGGTAAAGTGAGCGGTGGAGGATATGTCGCGGCGCTTCAGCGGGGCGATGATGAGGCCGGTACCGACGATGAGGGAAGGCCATCCGCGTGATGGGCGGACGGCGTCATGTGACGTGATGATCGATATATTTTCCCGATACGATGCGGCGCTCTCGTTCGTCGTTACCCTGCAATTTCAATCATGAATCAAGAGGACGGATCCATCCGTGGATATATATACGATAGGACATTCGACCCGCACGCATGCCGAGCTGATCGAGCTGCTGCGCGACAACGGCATCGAGCTTCTGCTGGATATCAGGCGCATTCCCTATTCACGCCATAATCCCCAGTTCAACCGCGAGGAGATGGAGCGGGTGATGCCCGAGACGGGGATCATCTACGAGCACTGCACGGAGCTTGGCGGGGTGAAGCCCCCCCAGGCGGTGATCGACAGAGCCAAGTCGTGCAGCGAGCGCTCGCGCGGCTTTGCCGGCTATATGGAGAGCGAGCCGTTCAGGCGGGGGATGGAGCGGGCGCTCGGCCTTGCCTCGGAGCGGCGCGTGGCGCTGATGTGCGCCGAATCCGATCCGAGCCACTGCCACCGCTTCTGGGTGGCCGACGCGCTTGCCGCGCGCGGCGCCACCGTGCTCCATATCATCAGGGCGGGGAAAGTCGAGGAGCATCCGCAGAACCTTTTCACCTACGGAATGTAGCGGGCCGCCCCGGGCGGAGTCGACGGGCGGCCCGGATGCCGTGGGCATAGTGCCGGCAACGCCGGCGCATGGCTGCCAGCGTTGCGTCCATCCTTCCAGGCTGCATTCGGGACGATATCGCGAAGCTGCTGAAGATGAAGATCTGCTGGCATATCCCGGCGCCGGGCCACGGTGCTCAGCTCTTCAGCAGCTCGTAGCCCTCGGAGCGGGCCACGTAGGTCGCGGCCGTGATATCTCCCGCCACGTTGAGCGTGGTGCGGCACATATCGAGGATGCGGTCGGCCCCGAGGATGATCGCGATCAGCGCCGGGTCGACCCCCACGGTCGCCAGCACGCCGATGATGAAGGGGATCGAGCCGGAGGGGACGCCCGCCGTGCCGATCCCGCCGAGTATCGCCAGGTAGACCACCATCAACTGCTGGCCGAGGGTCAGATCCACCCCCGCGAGCTGCGCAAGGAACAGCACCGTCACCCCTTCGTAGAGCGCCGTGCCGTTCTGGTTCGCTGTCGCCCCCACCGTCAGCACGAAGCTGTTGATCTCCGGCGGCGTCCCCAGGTTCTCCTCCGATACCCGGAGCGCCGTCGGCAGCGTCGCGTTCGACGAGGAGGTGGAGAACGCCGTCAGGAGCACCGTCCTGATCCGCCGGAAGAAGACGATCGGGGAGATGCGGGAGAGGAAGTATACCGACAGGGAATAGACCCCGAACATATGGATCGCCAGCCCGAGCAGCACCGTCACCATGAACCAGAAGAGCGCCCCCATCACATCCAGACCGAAGCGCGCGGTGTTGGTGAACAGCAGCGCCGCCACCGCGTAGGGAGCCAGCCGCATGATCATATCGACGATCTTCGCCGTGATCTCGTAGAGCGCCTCCACGCCCCGCAGGAACGGTCCCGAGACCTTCGCCGGCGTGAGCGTCGTCGCCAGACCGATGAGCAGCGCGAAGAACATCAGGTGGAGCATGTTCGGCGTCTCGCCGGCGATCGAGGCGATGGGGTTGGCCGGCACCAGCGTCTTGACCGCGACCATCAGCGGCGATTCGTCGGCGGGGGCATCCCTGCGCGCCGCCTCGACCCGTTTGCTGGCATCGCCGCCGTAGCGCTCCTTCAGCCGCGTGGCGGTGGCCGGGTCGATCCGGGTTCCCGGACGTATCGTGTTGGCGAGCGTCAGGCCGATCCCCACCGAGATCGCGGAGATCACCATCGTATAGGCAAATGCCTTGGCCGCGACGCGTCCGAGCTGCCGTATGTCGCCGACCCCCGCCACCCCCACCACCAGCGATGAGAAGACCAGCGGTATCACGATCATCAGCAGCAGACGGAGGAAGAGCGTCCCGACCGGCTCGGTGATGTTGCCGACGACCCAGGCGATCGACCCGTCATCGGGGCCCAGGATAGTGTTGGCGAGCAGTCCGAGCGCCGCGCCGACGGCCAGCCCCAGAAGGATGCGCGTGTGCAGCGGCCTCCGCTTCCGCCGGCCTGCGGCGGGATCGATCGGAGGAAGGTCGTCGAGAGAATGGGAGCTGGGCATGGAGTTGTCGGTTGGTATGGGAGTTCAGGTTATGGTTGGGGGGGATGGATCTCTGCATTGCCGCGCCACGGTATACCGCTCCGCCGCATGCCGGATGAAACCATGCCGCATGCGGCTGCCTCGTGGCTCCGGCCGCATCGTCTGCTTCCATCGTTTCTCTCCGGCCCCTTATATCTGGTCCGCCGCTGGCTCCGGCACTGCGGGAACGGAAGGGATCGGGGAGTCTTCGCCGGGCGCCGCCGTGCCGCTGGTCTCATTCCCGGCGCCCCAGCCATTGCCGAACTTCTCGTCGAAGCAGAACGCCGAGAGATCCTTCCGCTGGGTGCTCGACCAGTCGATCGTCGGGCGCCTGGCGTTCGGGTCGACGTAGCCGAGACGGAACATCGCTATCACCTCGAATCCCTCCGGCACATCGATCATATCGACGCACTCCTGCCAGTACTCCCCGCCGGCCTCCATCGGCAGCGAGATGAACTGCACCCCGACGCCGAGCGAGTTGGCGGTCAGCCAGATATTCTCGATCGCCATCCCGAGCGCCAGCATCGAGTACATCCCCGAGAGCTCCCCCTTGCGATATTCATCCTTCGTCAGGATCACCGCCAGCACCAGCGGCGACGTCGAGATCAGGCGCTTCGAGTCGATCGCCAGGATATAGGGGACGCGCAGCTTGTTCATCACCTCGGCCCCTTTCTCCGAGAAGATATAGCGGATGAACGGGCGGAGCGGGGCGGGCATATTGTCGATGAGGATGCCATCACCCGACCTGTCGATCTCATCCTTCGAGAAGCGGAAGTACTTCAGGTAGCGCTTCCAGAACTGCCCCTTCTCCATCACCGCGCGCATCGAGCGGCCGGCGATCTTGCCGAGCTGGTTCCGCCGCTCCTTGTCGCGGATCAGCACGAAGCGCCACGGCTGGGAGTTGAAATGGCTTGGGGCATAGCTGGCCGCCTCGATGATGGTGCGGATATGGTCGTCGGAGAGGGGCTTGTCCAGAAATCGCGCGTTCGTGGTGCGTCTGGTTCTGATTGCCTCGAGTAGTTCCACGCTGTTGAGTCGATGTTGATTGAACTGTAGTACCCCGTCGCCGTTACGGCAGGGGGGTGGCGGATGCCGACTCGCTCCAGATCACAAGGAGCGTATAGAGCAGCGCGCACACCAGCGCGAAGATCCAGTGCCCGCGGCTTCTCCCCCTGAACAGCGGCATGCAGAGGAGCAGCCCTGCCATCGCCCCGGTCGCATAGGCCTGCTGGCGTCCCCGCATAAACGCCAGCAGCGTCGCCGCCAGCAGGCTGGCTACCACGATGAGGTAGAGCAGATGGTGCACGACGCGGAAGCTCCTGCTGTCGATGATCCGCCCCTTGACGAGGGCGCCGAACAGGAGGTTGGTAAGAAATATGGAGTATGCCGCGATAAGCAAGAGGGATAGAGTTTATGAACGGACCCTGCCGGATCGGCCCGCCGATGAATGAAGATAGAACCCCCGATCCGATTTCCAGCGGTCCGCCGTCGCCGCCCCCTTCGCGCCACTACTGTGGTGGAACGTTGGGCCTGAGTTCAACTCAGGCCCAGCGTATCAGCACCCGACAATCAATCTGAGACACTACCCGTCGCCGAGCCCCACCGCAGCAGCACCAGCTCCGACGAAAATCCGGGGCCCAGCGCGCCGAGCAGCCCATACTCTCCTCCCGGACGCGTCGTGCCATGTTCGGCGATCGAGCGCATAAAGCGCTCCAGCACGAACAGCACCGAGCATGCCGACATATTGCCGCAGCTTCTGAGGATCTCCCGTGTGTTGTCGAGCATCTCGATCGGCAGGTCGAGCGAGTCGGCATACGCCTGCAGCACCTTGGCTCCGCCGGGATGGGCGATGAAGTGATCGATCCCGTCGATCGCCATCCCATGCCGCTCCAGAAACCCTCCGATCGAATCGCGCATGAACGTTCTGACGATCGCCGGGATATCGCGCGAGATCATCACCTTGAATCCCTCGTTCCCGATATCCCATCCCATGACGTCGAGCGAGTCGTCGAGCGTGAGCGTCTGGGAGTCGAGAAGGAATGGCCCGTCCCCGCCCGGCGCTTCGGCCCTGTCTCCGGCGATGACCGCCGCGGCCGAGCCGTCGGCGAAGAGGGAGGTGGCGATGAACGCCGACTTCGACAGGTCGTTCCGCAGGAAGGTAAGCCCGCAGAGCTCCGTGACCACCACCAGGACCCGCGCCGTCGGGGTGGCGCGCGCTATCTCCATCGCCCGCGAGAGCGAGGCCGCTCCGCCGGCACAGCCAAGGCCCCAGATCGGAAGCCGCTTCAGATCGCGCCGGAAGGGGAGCCGCTGCATAAGCTGGGCATCGATGCTCGGGGTGGAGATACCGGTGGTGGAGACGAAGATCAGATAGTCGATATCGGCGTGGGCCAGGCCCGCTCCGGCAAGGCATCGCTCGATCGCCTCGGCCGAGAGCTCGATGGCGTTGGCGATGTACAGGTCGTTCTTCTCCTTGAAGCTTTTGGAGCTTCCGAACCAGTCGAGCGGGACGCAGAAATGGCGGCGCTCGATGTCGGCGTTATCGAACACCGAGACGAGGCGGTCGATGTCGCTGAAGGCCTCGCCATAGATGTCGTGCGCGAACTGCCGGATCTCCCGCTGCGTAAGAACATGCTGCGGGAGTGCTGTGCCGAGTGAGAGAAT